>Ga0172381_10000010_pt1 | contig 215924 bp, 205 predicted proteins | sample Leawel6488metaG_FD_119754 | JGI IMG/M metagenome (GOLD analysis project Ga0172381, IMG submission 119754) | Leachate microbial communities from a municipal landfill in Southern Ontario, Canada - Leachate well 64-88 metaG | ecosystem: Engineered > Solid waste > Landfill > Unclassified | place...
AGAGGGTTGATATCTACGCGTTACTAACCCTTACGCCGCTGCCCTTGCGGGCCGCTTGACTTGCATGCCTTATCCACGTCGCCAGCGTTCATCCTGAGCTAGGATCAAACTCTCAAAAAAAATTTAAGACGGAACAACTCTAAAAAACTTAATATTAACGGTTGTTCAAAATTTATAACTATGCTTAACTATTTCTATTCAGATTTCAATGATCATTCGCAAATTAACAAAGACATCTTAGCGTCCTTCATAACATTTGTCAAGTTGAAATATTTCTATTTTAAGAGATAAAAATATGAAGAAATTCTTTTGTTAGTTTACTACAAAAAAAATTGTTAAAAGTCATTCAACAATACTGTATTTATACCAAAACGAATTAATAAAGTCAAATTTTATCTACAAAAGAAAGCTTGGTTTTAGCCAAGTATTTTTTCTTTTAGCTCTCTATTTTTTTCGATTAGTATATTCATCAGCCTTGCTTCAGTTTACGCCCTTTGTTGTGAATACCTGAAATGGCTATTGGCAACCGTTTCGTAAGTAAATGTTGGGCTGTTTCCTCTTATCATGTTCCTCATTTCTGATGTCTAAAAAAATTGAGAAACAAATTGGGGAAAGAAAAATATGAAAATGAGGGATAGTAATAAAATCAAACCGTACGAAACTATATTCGCGATTAAAGATGTTTTAATCACTAGTTTCCAGGCAGTATTTTTTGAAAAGATTTTTAGCAAACAGGCTTCAATTAAAAATGTAAGAATAAAACAAATTAAAAATAAAAGTATAAGAAAAATATAAAAGGTCTCATTCTTAGTTAAAAAAGAGTAAAAATAAGAGATACTTATAATCATTAGAATAGATGATAATAGAAATCCCAAAAAGGTACTAATCAAATTAATTATAAATGACTTTATAAATGCCGTACCGAGTTTTTTATATACTAGAGCACTAAAAACAGGTGCTTCTATAAGAGAAATTAAAGCAATTAAAACTATGGTTATGGGCCATAGTGTTGGCCAAGTAAAAAACATTATTGGCCCTACTATCATATCTGCAAAACAAAAGAGAGGTATAAACAATAGAGACGTAATTATTGAGAATATTTTTTTGAGTGTCATGTGTTTTGATTTGTTAAATTTGTATTAATAATAACAAATTTTGAGTGTTTTAGGGAGAGTGGTTAGTCTATACTGATGGGTAGACTGATTTGCCCTTCGGATTTTTCTTGTGAAAAATTCTGGTTTTGATATTTTACTGAGCTATATTATAATTCAAAAATAAACACTTAAAATAATTAAGTGTTCGGCGACTAGTCATCGTGACCAGTTTTAACTTTTGAAATTGCAAAGACGGTCTGATGGAACCGAAGATTTATAAAATCTACTAACCCGCTCATAATCACAACATAGCCACACAGCTTAACGAAATTCCGTTCGCTCTCGAAGCCTAGTATCCTAAGAATACTGCTCGTATCAAGAATTTCACTGAAACGAGAGAAGCATTTTGAGGGATCTGTAAAATCGACTCCAACTCCTTCCTCTCGTATAATTCTTTGGGCAATGCATGTCCACATTCTTATCCTTAGAGGCATAATTTCGTCTGCACTTACTCCAATGGCGCTAAGCGTTTCTGTGCAATCACCATATTCTTTAATAAGAGTAAATAGCGGTATTAGATAAGTCGTGCTTGACTCATCCGCTCTCACCCTTTCCAATAGTCCTTTAATTAATTCACTATTATCCATTACATTCGCTCCTAAAGTGCTGTTTATAAACTAGTGCGGATTACATTCTTTGTCAAACATTCTTTGAATTCATATTTTATAATTACCTTTTGTAAGACCGAAAGTTTAAATCCAATACTTCCAAATTAGAATTGCTTAGCTTAGATTAATCACGTTCGATTGGAGCCGGCAGACGGATTTGTCAGAAAATATTTTTTTACTAAAAAATTTTTCTGACCCCGCTCGGCACCAGTCGTGCCTGCGCGTTCAAATCCGCTCTGTATATATTTCGATATTTAATCACCATCGCTGATTAATCTATGCTGACGGGCAGACGGATTTGCCTCTCGGTCGCTTTCTGCTGAAAGCGCCTCAAGGCCAGGCTCAGCCCTCAATCTGTTTCGCATAAAAATTTGCTAATTTTTTGCTCAACTCCCGACTCGCTGCCAGTCGCAGCTCCGTCCTTGATTATTATTAAATAATCAAGCCGCCTTCAAATCCGTCTTCTGACTACAATAAAAGAGACTAGTTTTAAACTATTATTATTAACGGATTTGCCTCTCGGTCGCTTTCTGCTGAAAGCGCCTCAAGGCCTGGCTCAGCCCTCAATCGGGCTTCCGGCTTCAAATCCGTCTGCCTGCCGCAGGCACTCCAATAAAAAATCCACCCTTTTAATGTGGAGCCTAACGGATTTGCCCTTCGGATTTTTCTGGTGAAAAATTCTCAGGGCCTGGGTTTTTACCAGTCGTAAAAACCCTTCAAATCCTCTGATATAATTCCAAAGCCAACCTGCCTCACACAATCAATTACGTTCGACGGGAGCCGGCAGACGGATTTGTCAGAAAATATTTTTTTACTAAAAAATTTTTCTGACCCCGCTCGGCACCAGTCGTGCCTGCGCGTTCAAATCCGTCTGATCGGCTATAACAAAAAGAGAGGCTAATTACATTAGTCTCTCTTTTTGTTATTGGAGCCGGCAGACGGATTTGAACCCCCGACCTACTGTTTACAAAACAGTTGCTCTACCACTGAGCTATGCCGGCAGAAGTGGCCTTGCTTGGCCTACTTTTTATTCCTTTTAACTGGTATTGTGATTTTTAAATCTTTCCAATGATCTTCCATATCTATTCTTCTCTTTTCCGATCTTTCTCTTAGCTTTCCTATCCAATCTGTTGCTCTATTATCTGCGCGCAGAAAAAATAATCTCATTTTGTGAAGTCTTTTTTGAAGATGCTCTTCAAGTAAATGCATTCTTTGCTTAAAAGCTATCCTTAGTTTTTCTTCAGCATCTCTTTTTATCCTTCCAACCGGGAAAACTTCTCTTTCTGGCAATCCGGACAATACTGATACTTTTTTATAAACGAAAAAGGTAAGGCTTAAAAAGCTAGAAATACACACCACCAAAGAAATTATTTCAAGATTAAAATTCATACATTACAAACCTCCTTACAATGATATTTTCGCCTGTTTTGGCTATATATTCATTTATTAGAGTTTGGATATTTTTAGTATTATCCTTTACCCACATTTGAGGCAAGAGACAGATTTCTTTTTTAAGTTTCTCCAGCTTTCCGCTAATAATGCCCTCCATTATTTCCTTCGGTTTGTTCAGTTCTTTTGCCTGAGCTTCATAAATCTTCTTTTCTTCTGCTATTTTCTCTTCCGGTATGTCTTCTTCTTTTATGTATTGAGGTTTCATTGAAGCAATCTGCAAGCAGATTTCATGGGCCAATTCGTTAAAATCGTCGCCCCTTGCAACAAAATCTGTTTCGCATGCTATTTCTAGCATTACACCAACACGTTTATTCGAGTGGACATACGTTTCTATTATACCACATCCAGCTTCTCTATCACTCTTTTTTTGCGCGACAGCCTGTCCTCTTTTTTTAAGATATTCTTTTGCTTTTTCTATATCATTACCAGATTCGTCTAAAGCTTTTTTGCAATCGCCCAGAGAAATTCCGGTTTCCTCACGAAGTTTCTTAACTAATTCTAAGTCTGCCATATTTTATATAAATTAATTTTTAATTGCCTTTTGTAATTAGGCAGCAAAAACTTCTTCTATCTTTTTTAAAATATATTCAACAGAACTATAAGCATCGTCATTGGCTGGAATAGGATAATCAGCAAACATCGGATTGGTGTTAGTGTCGGCGATAGCTATAATCTTAACGCCTGTTTCCCTTGCTTCTTTTACTGCCATAGATTCTTTGTCCATATCAACAATAAACACGATATCGGGCAAAGATTCCATAGTCTTAATACCTCCAAATTTTACTTCCATTCTTTCAAGGTCTTTTGCCATCTTAAATCTTTCTTTCTTAACATATTTTTTGGCAACCTCGGGATCGCTAAGTTTTGATTCGATTTCTTTGAATGCTGCAATCCTTTTTCTTATTTCCTTAAAATTGGTAAAAGTTCCTCCAATCCATCTTTCTGTTACGTATGGAGACTTGCATTTTTTTGCTGTTTCAAGCATCAAGCCCTTAGTCGCGATTTTTGTTCCCACAAAAAGGATTGTTTTTCCTTCCATTTTTGCTTGCTTGACAAAATCGAGGGCTTTATTGAATTTCTCTATCGTTTGTTCAAGATCAATTAAATAAACTTTATCTTTTGGCTTTGTCACAAAGTTTTTCATCTTTGGATGAAGCTTTGATTTTTGGTGGCCAAAAGCAAGTCCGGCAGTGATCATCTCGTCTAGAGAAAGGTTATATGTGTTTTTTATTTCTTCCATAATTTACTTTACTTTTTTATCAACAAAAAAAATTAAGAACAAATTTCTTTGTTGTTTTGTATAACAAATATATAGCATACGAAAGGATTTATGTCAAAAATATTTTGTCTCTTGCATTATTGGCTGTTTTTTGTTATTATTTTCTACATAAACAAATAGGCAAAGTTAAAAGCTAATATTATGCAGAAAGAAATCCACCCGAAATACTTTGACAAAGCTACTGTAAAATGTGCTTGCGGCGCTACATTTGAAATGGGATCAACTATTGAAAAAATGGAAATAGAAATCTGTTCAAAGTGCCACCCTTTTTATACTGGGAAAGAAAGACCATCTGACCAGATTGGAAGAGTACAAAAATTCAAGGAAAGAATGTCAAAGAAAAAACAATAATAATCGTATTTCAGAAAGCCCGCTACAAAATAGAAGGGCTTTCTTATTAAAAAAGGATATTAATATTTATTTGATATGGCAGAAAAAAGTACGATCATAATGGAAATTAGAGCAGGAGTAGGAGGAGAAGAGGCTGCTCTTTTCGCCAGCGACCTGCTTAGAATGTATTCCCGATATGCAATGAACCAAGGCTGGAGGGTTGAGATTTTTAGTATGAACAAAACCGATATCGAAGGAATGAAGGAAGCTATTATAGAGATAACTGGTGAAGGCGCTTACGATAAATTAAAAAATGAGGGAGGGGTTCACAGAGTGCAAAGGATTCCAAAAACAGAGAAATCTGGCCGAGTCCATACTTCTACTGCAACCGTAGCCATCCTTTTTAAGCCTTCAAAAACAGAAATCGACATAAGACCGCAGGATATACGAATGGAAACTTGCAAAGCAAGTGGAGCAGGCGGACAAAATGTAAACAAAAGAATGACAGCAATAAGGATTGTACATATCCCTACAGGAATGGTGGCCGAATCCAGTTCGGAGCGAGGGCTAGAGCAGAACAAGGAAAGCGCCATGGGGTTGCTTGCTGCCAGATTATACAATGAACAGCAGAAAAAACTTGAAGCAGAAATCGGCGGAGCCAGGAGATCACAAATAGGAACAGCCGGCCGAGAAGAGAAAATAAGGACATACAATTTCCCGCAAGACAGGATTACGGATCATAGGATAAATAAGAATTTCCATGATATCGAAAGCATATTGGATGGCAAGGTAGAAAAGATGTTTGATAAGCTTGCCGAAGAATTAAATAAATAAACAGACTTATACGAGTCTGTTTTAATTTTAAATAAAAAATTTGATTTTTAAATACTGTCTCCATCTTGATTAAAATCATTGGGTGCGATGGGTTGTATTTTTTTTGTTTCTTGTCCTGGTTCTGATGGGCTTCCTGTTATTACGGATTGGAGAACTCGCGCAATAAGCGCTGTTCCAACACTGGAATCACTTCCTCCTTGCCCCGAAACAAGGATTTCTGGTGTAATGACGATCTTGTTAGCTCCAATCTGTTCAATAATCTTGATAGCTGCGAGATTACCTGCTCCAAATGCAGCAACTTGGCTTGTATAGGCATCTGCTGTGGCCTTGCCCTGAATAGCTATTTTATAGGCTTCACCATCGGCAATAGCTTTGGTCGAATCTCGAGTTCCTTCTGCGGCAGCAACTTTAGCACGTGCTTCATTTTCGCTGATTTTGATTGACAATTCTGCCCTAACAACCTCTGGCTGCATATTTGCGCGTGCTTCTTTTTCCTTAAGAACAATACGTTCCTGTTCGGTAGTAGCTTCTTGGGTGTATTGCTTCTCTCGTTGCATTGCGATTTGCTTTTTCTTCTGAGTCTCCAGAAGTTCAGCATCAACGTGGATATATGCAATCAAGAGCCCCTGTGCAGAAACCTTGTAAATCAAGAATTCTCTCTGTGCCTTTTCTAGGGCTTTACTCTGAAGAATCGCCCTGCTATGGACAAATTCCATCGCATCTGTTTCGCCAGCATGGTTGCGGAACGTCGCATCGATCAATGGATGAGCGATTTGCTCAATGAGATTATCAACACTTCCAAACCGAGCGATGACCCACGGGGCATTTTCAGGTAAGATACGGATAATCATCCTCGTATCTACTTGGAGTTCGAAACCGTCCCTTGAGATGGCGGATATCTGGTTCAGTGCATAGAACGCACTTACACTGCTGTCTTTATCTGATGGAATCTGTTCGCGCCTGCCCTCTGCTGCCCAGTCGATAGTAATCGCACTGGTCGGAACAAGGTATGGGGTGTAAGCCAGCGGATTTAAGTTATACTTGCCTGGGGCAACCGGCTCTTCAAGAATTCCCCGTTGCCTGTTGTTAGTCGTGAGCACAACTTCGCCCCTACCCAGTGCCTGATCAAAACCAGAGGTCGGATCTTCAATTTCTGGCAATTTAGCTCTTGCAAGTTCTCGTCCAACATTTGAACGAAGAACCGCAACGTATCCTGGAGGAACTTCTGCAATAGGAACGATTTTCACATCAAACAGTAATGTGTTGATGTAGTATCTTCCCGGCTGAAGGGTTTCCAACTGGACGCCTCGATACCCCCGGTTATTTATGAACGCCTGGCTATTTTGAAAATTTGAGCAATCTCCAGTTGGCTCTGGCGCAATCAAATAATCCGATGGCAAAGGAATACCATCTTTTGCGGTCAGAATTGCAAGCTTTTCATCAGGAACGTTCAGAACCTTCCCTTTCGTAATCACGAATAATTTCGTATTGATACGATAGGTACCGGGACCCAAGATGCCGATTTGAGGTCCTTTGCAACCTCCATTATTGAGGAAGGCTTTTGCATCTTGGAAACGGTCGCATTCAACCATATCTCCAAGAGCCCGCCCTTCCTTTAATGGCACACCATCGATAGCTTCAATAAGTCCAACTTCATCGGTTTTTATTTCAATGACTGGAACTTTGAGTATTTGCCATATAATGGGAATCCTGAAGTGAAGTCCTGGCTGGAGAATGTCGGCTTGAATTGCCACCTCTCCATTACAGGCAATGATCTTTCCTTGCTGAAGTTCTTTGCCAAACATTTTCTTAACAAGAATTCCCGTCTCATTATCGCGAACAAGGACAAGTCCGCTAAAGATAAATCTGTAGAGTATTATTAGCCCCACAAGGGCGATAATAATCTCTATTCCCGTCGTAATCAAATCCATTTTTTCCTCCTTTTTAATGTGCTGTCCAATAAGGACGTGGTAATATTAAAATATTTAGTCTTTTTTGTCAAATCTTATTGACAAATTTTTGCTTTTGGTATAACACATACTTGTACTTTAAGAGCTGGTGGCTCAGTCAGGCTAAGGCGCGCGGCTGATCGTCGCGAGATTTCACTGGTTCAAATCCAGTCCAGCTCACTGGGGTTAGTAGTCTAAAGGTATGGCAACCTTTTTGCAAAAGGCGTGTTCCAAAGGAGCATTCTGAGTTCAAGTCTCAGCTAACCCATTATGGAACTTCGGTTCCTTTTTTTATTTAAAAAACCTAGTCAAATGACTAGGCTTGTTTTTTATTATTTCTTGCCTGAATGCTGCGAGCTAAAGCTTGCAACAGAAGGGCAAGCCCGTAGCGAAGTGGAGGAAACAATATAAATCACAAAATTTCGCGATGATTTTTCAGAAAATGAAAAATTATTTATAATCGTAAAATTTTGAGTTCTCTTTAGAACTGTGGGCGTTAGCCCATAGATTTCTATTTCAATATTCCTGCCTCTTCCAAAATATCCAAATCTTGTTGATATTTTTTCATTCTTGTTGTTACGCTATTGGCATAGCTTTTACCGGCAACATTACATTGTCCGGCATAATACCTACACGCTGCAGTGTAGGGGTCGGATATTCCTCCATTTTTCTTAAGCAATACTGCCGATGCAAGAAAGGCGTCTTTAATTGCCCAAGGGTTAGCTGCTTTTCCCAAAATAGAATCAACGTCTGTTCGGACTAGTTTCCAGGTTGAAGCAATAAACTGAGCTGGCCCCATTGCGCCTCCCCATCCATATGGTTTTCCACTAGTATACATGGCAATCCAGCATGACACTGGCGTTTTCTTGGGGTCTTTGCCAAGAGCTTTAACAATATCTAAAAATATCGGGACATCTCTGGTAGGATTCATTACTCTAGGCTTATATGAACCAGAAAGATTTGTTCCGTTTCCTGTGTCAAAATCTGTCACATAGCACTGCCCCACGTTACCTCCATAAAGTCCGTTTCTGTATGATTCTTGGTGGATAATGGCAAGAATTAATGCAGCTTTGATTCCAGTCGCTTTTTCAGCAAATTTGGCCAATTTTGCCGCTTCTCCAAAGGCAATACCGCCGCCTTCTGTATCTGCTAGTTCAAACAAGGCGCTGCTTATCTTGGCTGCTTTAGTGTCCAAGTCTTTTTTCTCGGCCAGTTTTGCCTGATATTCTTTTTCGGTAAGGTTTAGATATTCTTGCCTTTCCTTTTTAGTCAGGTCTGTTTCTGCCTTTTGTTCTCCTTGGATTATGACTAGGTTTTTAAGCTGGTCGGTTTGGTCTTCCAGCGTAGCTTTTTTGTCGATAAGAGATGTATTCAAACTTTCAAGGTTTTCCAAGATATCTTTATTTTTTTGCCCCAATGTTTCCATATAAAGCATATCGTCAAAAAAATCGGCTAGACTGTTACTAGTGATTAAAATTTCAAAAAATGATTTTTCATCTTCTTGTTTTGCAGCGCGCAGAATATCGGTTATCTTTTGCTGTTGTCCGCTAATACTTACACTTGTTTCGTCGATGGATTTTGATGTATCTTCAATTTGGTTGCCAAAAACTTTGATTGCTACTTTTGATTGTGATATCTGATTTTCCAGTTCTTTTATCCTTTTACTCAAAGAATTGACTTGATTTTGAAGTGTCTTTTTTTTAGACCCTGTTTCCGATATTTCTGCCTGAACCTTTTTCCCTTTTTCGTTTAAATAAGCCAAACAATCATTGCAAAGTTTTTCGCATTCTTCTTTTGATATTTTTTTACATTCTTCTTCCCATTTTCCCGAATCGCACATCGCTGCCATGTCATATGCTGCCAAAATACTAGCTGCAGGAATTGTTAAAAAAAGAAGTGAAAGAAAGATGCTCTTTTTAAATAAATTCATTCCTCTATAAGTTTTTATAATTATTCAACAGGTTAATTATACAACTTTTGCATAAAAAAAAGAAGTGCATATTTTGCACTCCTTTTTCACAAAAAACTATTCTCCTTCTTTCTTTTCCTCCTTCTTTTCTTCTTTCTTTTCTGTTGGCTCTTCTACTGCTTCTGCTACTGTAGGTGCTAATTCCGCATCTACATCTTCTGGAGCCATAATCTGAACAATCACTTCTTCTGCATGGCTTATTACCGTAACACCAGCTGGCAGTTTTACATCTTTCACCGTAATATGGCTGCCTAATTCTGTTAAATTAGAAACATCTATTTCTATTTTAGCCGGCAAGTCTTTTGGAAGAGCCTTGATAGCCAATTCGTGCATATTGGTAATAATCGTTCCTCCAAGACTGATTGCAGGAGCTGTTCCTACCAATTCCAATGGAACTTCTGTTTCTACTTCGTGTTTCAAATCTGGTTGGTAAAAATCAACGTGGATTGCTTCCATACTCATTGGGTCGTGCTGAGTATCATAAACCATAACGGAATATTTTTTCCCATCTAATTCCAATTCGATCAATGACTCTCCGGCAGCTTTGAATACTTTTTCAAAATCTTTTCCATTAACTTCTATTTTGATGTTTTCAATATTTGGACCATACATGATTGCAGGAATAGTTTCTATGCTACTGCATCTGTCTGTCCTTTTGTTGGCTTTCAATGAAATCATATCTATTATACTTACTTTTGTTTATTATTGTTTTAATTTCCAATAGAAAACTATGGGCTAACGCCCACAAGTCCTAAAACTGATTTTCTTAAATATAGAAAACAATAACCTATTTTGGGGGTTTTTGCAAGTTGTTCGTAAAAAGTAACTCGTAACTAGTAATTCGTACAATGTTAGCTTACTAAAGCAAGCTTAACTGGAATATTGTAAACCCTTTTTAAAAGGAGCATTAAGTGATTAGCTAAATAAAGTCGGATATTTCTATGGTTATTTTTTCCTTATCGGCTAACTTGTTTTGTTTTTTAGAAAGCAATCCATTAATTGATCCCATTTCCAACAAGCACCCTTTAGCATTAGCTATACCCAGTCGAATGGCATATTCTATATCATGCTCGTCTTTTATCAAAGCTGAAATAAAAGCCGCAGCAAATGCATCACCGGCCCCTGTAGTGTCTACTGGTTTTACTTTTTTTGCCGTAGCTTCATAAATTTTATCTCCGCAAACTACCGTAACACCATATTCTCCTTTTGTTATTACAATTATCCCTTTATATACTTTAGCAATTGCTTTAATTATCTTTTCTTCTTCGTTGTAATTTATTTTGGTTAAAACAGAGGCTTCTTCTAGGTTAAGAATCAATACATCTGTCATATCAAACACCTGTTGCAATTTATTTTTTGGAAGAACCAATTGCGACCCTCCCAGATTAACAGCTGTTTTTATATTCTTGTTTTTTGCATGAACTAAAATGTTTCCTGCAATAGAACTTAATCTTCCTGATAGTGGCGCCAAATAAAACCATCTAGATTGAAGTTTTTTCCAATTAATTTCATTTTCTTTCAAGCAATCCGATGCTCCGCGATATACTAGAATAGTCCTATCCTCGTTTGGAGGAATCATTATAACGGATGTGTTTGTTTTCTTTTCTTTTGCTATCTTTACAAAAGATGTGTTAATCTTTCTTTCTTTTAAATAATTTAAAATTTCTCGCCCTCCAATGTCTTCTCCAACCGATCCGCAGTATGCGGTTTTTAATCCTTGAAGAGCAAAGGTAGTTGCAGTATTAACGCCTCCTCCTCCAAAATTAGTGTTGATATTGGAAATGTCTATTTTTGATCCAAGATTAAAAAATATTCCCCTATCAACGATTAAGTTTACTTCTTTTTTAATTTTTGCCTTGGGAAGATTGAGCGCAATGTCCCATGCGGCAGATCCAAAAGTTATAACGTCAAACATAAGTGGATTAGTGATTAGTCCGCCTACGCCCTTGGGCTACGGCGAGATAAATGATTAATGGCCGAAAAGTGTTACTAGTGTAATGATAAGCAAGAAGATTATGAAAATTATGTCTAGAATTAAGGCAACAATATTTCCTGATTCATTGTTCATAGGCCCTCTTTGATTAGATTTTTAATAGATTTTACTGCTCGTTTAAGATCTGAATAATTAGGAATGTTATTTTTTTCTAATAGTTTGATAGCGTCTGAAACTAATTCTCCTCCCAAAAAACAACAAACAATCGATTTTTTAGGATACTTCTTTTGCATTTCAATGATTATTTTTGCATTTTCTAGCGGAGCGGTCATTATTTGCGTAGTTTCAATCACTATCAGTCCCTTTATTTTTTCTTGAGCCAAAAATGCATCTATCCCTGCCAAATATCTATCTGGTAAGGCATCTCCCAATAAGTCTAATGGATTTCTTTTTGTAACAACGGCACTCAGCACATCTTTTTTATCAATCCTTTTTATATCTTCTTCGGTTATTTCTACCAGATTTATTTTTTCCATTTCGCAATAATCGGTGGCCAAAACTCCGGCCCCTCCGCCATTCGTAACAATTCCTATTCCGTTTCCACATCTAGGCTGCATAAGTAATGCTTTGGTCGAATCAAAAAGCTCTTCTAAGGTATCAACTAGCATTACACCCGATTGCCTAAAGGCAGTTTCATAAATTTGGGCATTTCCAGCAATGCTTCCCGTGTGAGTGGCAGCGGCTTTTTGCCCAGCATCACTTCTTCCTGATTTAATGGCAATAATGGGTTTCTTTTTTGAAACTTCGGAGGCGATTTCCATAAAGCGGCGGCCATTTTTAATCCCTTCAACGTATATGCAAATTACTTTTGTATGTTTGTCCTCGCCCAAATACAAAAGGAAGTCTGATAAATCCAAATCGGCTTCATTTCCATATGATACCAGTTTTGAAAAGCCCATTCCCTCTTTATTCATATAGTCCATAAAAGAGTTTAGCAGGGCGCCCGATTGCGACAAAAAGCCAATATGTCCTTTTAGCGGAGACACAGGAGCAAAAGATGCATTTAAATCAATCTCCGAATTGATTATACCCAAGCAATTCGGGCCGATTAAGGGGATCTTGGCGGCTCTCAATAACGAAACTATTTCTTCTTCCCTCTTTTTTCCTTCTTCTCCCAGTTCGCCAAAACCCGATGCTACAATAATTACACCGCCAACTTTTTTCTTAATGCAGCTTTTTATTATCTGAAGGGTAATCTTTGCTGGAACAGCAATAATTACCAGATCTATTACTTTTTTTATGTTGGTGATATCAGGATACGTTTTTTCGCCAAAAATTTCCTTATCAAAAGGATTTACTAAAAAAATATCTCTTTTTTTAGAGCCCTTGAAAAGGTTTTTTACTAAGCCAAAACCCACTGTTTTCTCTTCGTTGCTAGCTCCGACTATCGCTACAGATTTTGGATTAAATATTTTTTCTAATTTTGTTAGTGTTGGCATAAAAAATCAGATTATTATCCTAAAGTCGGCTAATTTCGCATATTCTTCATTCACGATTACCGGATTAAAGTCCATTCCAATGATATTGGTTTCCTTCATAGACATTTTGGATAAATTAACAATTATTTCGGCAATCTTGGAAATATTTACATCGTCTCCTGTTCGGTAGCCTTCAAGAATCTTATATCCTTTTATTTCGTGTATCATTTCTAGAGACTGCTCTTTGTTCACCGGGGCAATGCGAAAAGAGACATCTTTTAATACCTCTATAAATATTCCTCCCAGTCCAAACATCATAACGGGACCGAATTGTTCGTCCCTTTTCATTCCCATGGCTATTTCTTTTCCATTGAGCATTTTTTGAACCAAAATTCCTTCAATGTTCCTTCCTTTGGTGTTTTCGTTTATCTGGTTCCAGGCGTTAATAAATTCTTCCTCATTTTTGATATTGGCCTTAACGCCGCCAATTTCAGATTTATGGAAAATAGTTCTTGAGTGTATTTTAAGCACAACCGGAAAACCGATTTTTTTGGCGTATGCAAGAGCTTTGTCTGAAAAATTAAAAATTTCCGTTTCGCAATACGGTATTTTATATTTATTCAATAGTTTTCTTGTTTCTTCGAAACTTAATATTTCCATTGCAATTTTATTATATCAAATTAAGAAAACGAAAGCAAAAAGCTTTTACTATTCCCGTCCTCTTGTTTGTCATTCCCGTGAAAACGGGAATCTAATTTTAGAAATAAAAAAAGACCTATAAGGTCAAATAAATTATCCATTTATTTTATTGCTTTATTAAAAAATCCCTTACTAAATTTAGTAAGGGTTTGGATACCACCATTCGTATCCAGCATTAAAGAATGATTCTCCTATGCAAAATAGCGATAACACCCCCAAAATCATGCTGCATGACACAGGACTAATGAGTACCAATAGGATTGGTACTGCGACACATGCCCACAGTGACACCAGTGGTGTATCCTTTTCTTTTTCCAATTTTCCTATTTTATTAAAAAATATTGCCATTAAGGAAATCACTGGAAGAATCAAAACAGATAACAGCGCAGCCGGCAAACCTACAACTAGCTCCACAAAGGATATCGACAAGCCGACAATCCCGATCACTAACGTGACCTTTTCAATGAACTGCATAGGTTATGTTATAACACAATTGTGCAATAAGTCAATAGTTACTGGTAATGTGCATAAACATATGACGGTTTTTAGACATAAAAACATCTTTTGAGTCAATTTTTCAAATAAAAAAAGAAGCTTTACGAAACCATTATTTTGGTTGCTTCTACGTTGTTATATCCCTAATCTTTGCTCAATTATTCCAATGATTACTGGTAGGGCACTGTTATTGATATTATCACCTTCTTTTTGAGGAATAAGATGGTGACCACAATCAACTTCTGTACCTTTTCCGTAGGGATCAGCTGACTTGCGTGGGACAACCTTATCCCTCTTTCCGTAGATGTAGTACGCACTAAATGGGTACCCATCTGCCTTTCTTAATCTTTCCAGAAATTCGCTTCCTGGAAGGAGTTGAAACAGGAGCGGAACATTGCAAATGTATTTTGCCAAAAATTTTAATATCGGCAAAACAATTATATTCGCTCTCTTTCCAAACATTGCTCTTGAAAAACCCCTGTTTGGTGTTCCAACCAAAATCATATTTTCTGGTGGGAATAATCCTTGATTACAGAGATATCTTGCAATCAATCCTCCAAGACTGTGACCCATAATTAGGACGGGCACATCAGGATATTCCTCTTTCATTCTTTCATACGCAACTCTCACGATGGATGCGTATTGTTCGACTGTAAGGTGGGACTTGAACTTTGCAAATCTCCCCTTCCCGTCGAGGTAATCTGGAACAACCACCTTAACGCCAGAGATTTTCTCCAATATCCTTACAAACAGGGTATCTTTCCACGCACCTGCTTCTGACCATCCTTGGATGGCAAAGACAATTAAAAGAACCTCTTTTCCATTCACTCAAATCAACTCCTAACTAACTGCTATAATTATACAATATTACGATATTTGTCAAGGCTGTTATAAACGTTTAAAATATTTTATACTGTGTTTATGCTTATTGTTACTGGACTTGGAAATCCTGGAAAGGAATTTGAGAATCAATTTTATAAATAAAAAAAGCCTTTTTTAAGGGCATGCCTTTTTAGATTTTAGGACCAAGCCCATTATCCCAAAAAGGGTAAAAATGCTTAACAAAGAGATCGGTGCCGCTTTCAGATCGCCCAGACTCACAAGCCCCAAGGACACAGCCGTAAACAGGAGACCCCCACTCATTAGGCAATAAACCACGACATATACCAAGTACTTTTGTCGTTGAGACAGACGCCTTGCGCTATTCAGCAGGTCTGAAGCGCACACGTGTGCCAGCCCCGCAATTACGAGCCCAATCACCCATACCTCTTCGATTTCGATTGTTATCATTGTAATCAACTGGTGTAACTATACAATATATAAGTAATATTGTCAAGGCTGTTATAAACGTTTAAAATATTTTATACTGTTCTTATGTTTATTATTGCTGGACTTGGAAATCCTGGAAAAGAATTTGAATATACGCGGCATAATCTTGGTTTTAGAGTTGTGGATTTTTTTGCTTGCCAAAATGGTTTTCCCGAGTTCAAATTTTCAAAAAAATACAATGCCCTGCTTTCCGAAGGCTTGGTAGGTGGAATTGATGTAATATTGATAAAACCCCAAACCTTTATGAACTTGTCAGGAAAACCTGTCCGTTCGCTTATTGATTTTTATAAGCTTGAAGCAAAAAAGAATTTGATTGTTGTGAATGACGATGCCGATGTCCAGATTGGAGAGATTAAAATACAAAAAGGAAAAGCTTCGGCCGGGCACAAAGGCGTGCAATCGATAATTGATGAAGTTGGAACGAAAGATTTTTTGAGACTACGCATTGGTATTGATTCTGAAGAACCGGCATACCGAATTCCTTTAAATGAAAGCGGACTTGAAGGCGTTGTGCTTAAAAATTTTACCCAAATAGAGGAAGATATATTACAAACAACCATAAGCGAGGCTAGCGAGCATATCAAAAACATAATTATAAATGGATTTTGATATTAAAATTATTTCGATAAATGATAAAAATTTCCCCAGAGAATTAAGACTTATCAAAACCCCTCCCAAGGTACTTTATTATTCAGGAAGATTGCCCAGCGAAAATGAAATCTGTCTTGCGATAGTAGGGTCTCGTATTCCAAGCCTATATGGGCGGCAGGTTTGCAGTGAAATAGGAAGTGATGTTGCAATGTCTAGCGCAACGATAGTTTCTGGGCTGGCGAAAGGAATTGATTCTTTGGCGCACGAATGCGCAGTAAGAATTAACAAAAGAACTATTGCCGTTTTGGGATCAGGGATTGATAAAGAAAGTTTTTACCCGAAAGAAAATTTAAGGTTAGCGCAAGAAATGTTAAACAATGACGGGCTTATAATTTCGGAGTACCCTCCAGGATATAAATCTACAAGATATAGCTTTCCTGAAAGGAATAGGATAATTGCGGGATTATCAAAAGCAGTAATAGTAATAGAAGCAAAAGAAAAATCCGGCTCGCTGATAACTGCTAATATCGCTAAATTGCAAAAGAAAAAGGTTTTTGCTGTCCCAAATTCTATATATTCCCCGAATTCCCGAGGGTGCAATGAATTGATAAAAAATGGAGCTAAATTAGTAACTTGCGGCAATGACATATTTGAAAGCTTAAAAGAAAATGATTTGCCGTTAATCTATAAAGATGATAAAAAGATAGGAGTGAAAGGAGACAATGATAATGAAAGAAAACTATTAGAAATACTTGAAAAATCGCAATCGCCGCTTGGAATAGAAAAACTGATCAAGTTGTCAAAAATGTCTCCAGCCGATGCTATTTCAACAATAACTATCCTTGAGATAAAAAATAAGATAATCGATATAAAGGATCGGAATTATTCGATCAAATGAAAATTATGAAGCTAATTATCGTAGAAAGTCCGACAAAAGCTGGAACAATAAAAAAATTCCTCGGAAAAGAATACAATGTGATGTCCTCTTATGGACATATACGTGACTTGCCGAAAAGCGAATTAGGAGTTGATACGGAAAAGAACTTCAAAATAAAATATGTAATTCCGATGAAAGCTAAGAAAAATGTTACTGCTTTAAAAAAAGAAGTTGAAAAGGCAGATGTTGTTTTTCTAGCAACCGACCCTGACCGCGAAGGAGAAGCTATATCTTGGCACCTGATTGAAGCATTAAAACTGGAAGGAAGGCCATACAAACGGATAACTTTCCATGAGATTACTAAAGAGGCAATCGATAGCTCTTTGAAACATCCTTCGGCACTGGATTTAAACTTGGTCAATGCGCAACAGGCGAGGCGTGTTTTAGACAGGATTGTCGGATATAAGTTGTCTCCCTTTTTATGGAAAAAGGTGGCAAAGAGATTGTCAGCAGGAAGAGTCCAATCAATCGCAGTAAGATTGATAGTTGATCGTGAAAGAGAAATACAAAAATTTATTCCTGAAGAGTATTGGAGTATTGCTGCCGAACTGAAGAAAGAAGATGAAAATTTTATCGCTGATCTTACAAAATATAAAGGGAAAAGCATTGAAAAATTGGAAATAAAATCCAAAGAAGATGCCGAAAAGATAAAATCGGAGTTGGAAACAACTAAATATACTGTCACAAGCATAGAGAATAAAAATCTTTTGAGACACCCCCTGCCCCCTTTCACAACTTCTACAATGCAGCAGGAGGCTTCAAAGAGATTGGGATATTCTTCAAAGTTTACAATGTCTAACGCTCAGGGCCTTTATGAAAAAGGTACTATTACTTATCATCGAACCGATTCTTTAAATCTTTCGGAGCAATCCCTTGCAAATGCAAAAAACTTTATTGAGCAAAGTTATGGAACTGAATATTTTTGTTTTCGAAAATATAAGACGAAAGGAAGAGCTCAAGAAGCGCATGAGGCAATAAGACCGACAAACGTGGAATTAACGCCCGAAAAATTTACTGGAGACGAAAAACAGAAAAAACTTTATAGACTGATCTGGAATAGATTTGTTGCCTGCCAGATGAAAGATGCTATTTTTGATTCTACTAAAGCCATAATAGACACAGAAAATGAATATACTCTTCAGGCAAAAGGGTTACATTTGAAATTTGACGGATTCTTGAAAGTATACCCAATAAAATCCACTGAAAGAGATATTCCAGATCTAAAACAAGGAGATAAGCCAGATTTGATAAAAATAATCGATGAACAGCACTTTACCCAGCCCCCTGCAAGATATAACGAAGCATCGCTAATAAAAGAGATGGAAGAAAACGAAATCGGACGTCCGGCAACTTATGCCGCCATAATTTCGACTATCCAAGAGAGGAATTATACGGTTAAAAATGACGACAAAAGATTTGTCCCAACCGAAGTCGGGTTTGCGGTGACCGATTTATTGATAGAACATTTCCCCAATATTGTTGATATCAAATTTACAGCAAAAATGGAGAAGGATTTAGACCAGATAGCCCGAGGAAAGAAAGAATGGATAGATACACTGCAAGGTTTTTATGATCCTTTTGCCAAAAACTTGGCAAAAAAATATGATGAAGTGAAAAAGGCTGAAGTTCCAAATGAAATATCCGAAAAAACTTGTCCAAAGTGCGGAAAAAATCTGGTAGTAAAGATAAGTAGATTTGGAAAGTTCCTTGCTTGTCCAGGATACCCAGAATGCAAACATATCGAATCGACAGAAAAATCGCCAGATCAAAGGACAAATATAACCTGTCCAAAATGCGGACAAGCAGAAATAGTGCAGAAAAGAACCAAGAAAGGAAAAGTATTTTATGGCTGCCCTAATTGGCCGGATTGCGATTTTGCGCTATGGGATAAGCCTATTGATGAAAAGTGCCCCAAGTGTGGAGCATTAATGGTGGAAAAAGGAAAGAAAAAGAAATGCTCGGATCCGAAATGTAAATAGTTAGTAACTAGTGATTCGTAACTAGTAATTAGTACTATGAAAAAACCGCTAATAGCGGTTTTTGATTTATTTGCTGTGAATTACGAAATGCGAGTATTTGTCATTGCGAACCTGCGGGAGCAAGGTGAAGCAATCTAAAGCACTAGGATAAATAGATTGCTTCGGCTACGCCTCGCAATGACAGTGATTGCGAGATTTTATTTATTAAATCCTTTTGTCCAATTTTTGAATTCGTTTTCAGAATCAAAATCGACAATCAGTTGTATTTTTCCTTTTTTGCTATTTACTTTTAATCTGTCGTAGCCTAAAATTGCTTTTGCTTTTCTTTCAAAATTATCTTTATTCTCAAATTGTCCAGTAATTGCTTTAGGGGCCTTTTTTTCTTTTGGCTTTTCTCCTCTAGATATCTTTTCAACATCCCTTACACTATAACTATTCGATAATATTTCCTCAAAAACTTTTTTCTGTATGTCTACTTCTTTTATCGAAAGCAATGCCCTTGCGTGCCCTTCGGTTATTTTTTCTTCCCGCAGGGCTATGATTATTTCTTCGGGAAGAGTTAATACTCTGATACTGTTTGCAACCGATTCTCTGCTCATTCCAGCAATTTGTGCTATTTCTTTTTCGTTTAGTGCAAATTCAACTTTGAGCTGATTTAATGCCTCGGCCTTATCGACAGGATTAAGATTTTTCCTTTGGACATTTTCAATTAGGGCGATTTCTAATTTTTCTTGGCTGTTCCTTTCTTTGATGATAACTGGAATCTGTTTTAAGCCAACTATTTTAGAAGCTCTAAAACGGCGTTCTCCGGCGATTATTTGATATTCTGTTGTTATACCTATTTCTGTTTTCTTTTCTACTCTGGTGACTATTATGGGCTGTAATATGCCATACTTCTTGATGGACTCGGCCAGCGAATTAAGAGCTTCCTGATTAAACTCTTTTCTTGGTTGGTATGGATTAGGATGAATCTTATTAATATCAACCCAAAAAATAAAATCTTTTTGAACAGAATCTTCTTTTCGTGGAATTGATCCATCATTATTCCTTTTTGGTATTAGGGACTCTAAACCTGACATATTTTAAAATTATTTAGATTTTTCTATTATTTCTCTTGCAAGTGCCCTAAAAGAATGGATTGCAATAGAGTTTGGGGCCGAGCGCAATATTGTTCGCCCAGAAATAGGAGCTTCGGCTAAATCAATTGTTCTGGGAATAACTGCATCAAATACATATCCTGGGAAAGATCTTCTCACATCTTTTGCAATTTTTTGGCACAACATGCTTTTACGGGCATACATTGTTAAAACCGCTCCCATTATCCGTATGTTCAAATTTAGATTATCGTTTATAAGGCTAACATTGTGGAGCAGTTGTCCCAAACCTTCTAGCGATAAATATTCGCATTGCATAGGAACTAAAACTTCATCGCAAGCTATTAATGCGTTAAGAGTAAGTATTCCTAAACTTGGGGGGCAGTCGATAAAAACATAGTCATAATTATCCTTTACCATATCAATTACTTCTTTCAGGCGAAATTCCCTGTTTTCCATGTCAATCAATTCTACCGTAGCGCCAGCTAAATCATGAGTGGCAGGCATGATGTCGTAAGCCAAAAACGAAGTCCTTTTTATAACTTCTCTGGGAGATATCTGTCCGACTAAGGCATCATATACCGAGCTAGAAAGTTTTTTAGGATCTAAGCCTAGAGAAAAGGTAGCATTCGCTTGAGGATCCATATCTACCAAAAGAACTTTCTTTCCAAATGCTGTTAGAAATACTGGCAGATTAACAGCGACAGCCGTTTTCCCTACCCCTCCTTTTTGATTGGCAATGGCTATAACTTTACTCATTATTATAATTTATTTTTATAAGTTAAAAAATTAACAATTTTCACAAAAATACTTAGCAAATTACTTGCTTGAATCTTCTTGCTTCTTTTTCTCCAAATGTCTCTAGCATTTCTAATCTTACCATATTTTTATTTATTGTTTCCGCTTGTGGACATAATCCTTTTCTATAATTTTGATGCTTAAAATTTTTCATATATTTTGGTAGGGCCTTATTGAAAATATTTAATTTGTATAATACTTCATACAAATTACCTTTTCTTGCTGGCAGGCCTGCTTCGCACAATCTATCACATAGTTCGTCCCTGGTATATTGCTTATTTTTATCGATCAAAAACGGATACGCAAAATAACTTGACGAACTATCTTGAGAAATTTTTAATGAATGCAAATGTGGAATATCTTTTATTATTCCGTCTATCATTGTTGCGAATTTTTGCCTTTTTTCCACTCTAAGCCTTAATTTATCCCATTGCTTATTCAATATAGCTGCTTGTATTTCGGTCATTCTATAATTAGGACCAACCATAATCGGATTTCTAATCTTACTCTTTCTATCAAATCCCTTATCGTGGAACAGCATAGCTTTTTCTGAAATATTTTTATTTTTACTTACAACAAATCCTCCATCTCCACAGCTCACATGTTTAGTATCATTGGTGCTAAATGCCCCACAATCACCAATAACTCCGGCTCTGCGCCCTTTATAAAAAGTAAGTGGCGCCTGTGCGCAGTCTTCAATAATTAGTATTTTTCTATTTCTTGCCAATTCTAAAATAGGATCCATGTCTGCAGGAAAACCTCCATAATGAACGACAATAATGGCTTTTGTTTTTTTAGACATTACTGATTCTATTGTTTCTCTTGTAATCATCATTGTGTGCGGATCAACATCAGCAAAAACAGGTATTCCCCCCTGTAAAAATATTGGCAATACGGTTCCCGTATCCGATATTGGAGTGGTAATTACTTCGTCTCCAAAACCAATATTGCACGCCCCTAATGCTGTGTGTATCGCTGCTGTACCAGAAGTAACAAGAGAACATCCTGAGGATTTAAAGTCATTAGTAATTTTCTTTTCTAAATCAAAAACCTCGTGCCCAATAGGAAAAAATAATCTGCCCGATTTAAGTGTGTTCTTTGCTGCCAATATTTCTTCTTTTCCATATTTATTATATTCATCTACATAAATACTGTATGCAAAGTCAATATAATTTATTTTTTTATTTGTTTTTAACATTATGTAATTGTGCAATATTCCATTTTACTATTTCCCAAATATCATTACCAACTATTTCCAAATTACCGGATGGCAATCTTCTTTCAAGATAAATTGGGTCTTTGCCACTACTTTTTTTTGTCCAAACTATTGATATTTCATCAACAAGATTGTTGTCTATAAATTCTCTAAAAACCTCTACGCCTCCTTCCACCAAAACGCTAGTTATATTTTTCGCTGCCCAGTCTTTAACTAATTTATTTAAATCTCCAGAACATACAAGAGGATATTCTCCTTTGAAAATTTCTAATTTTTTATCTAGCTTAGTTGAAGATAATACTATTTTTTTAGGGTTTTTGTAATGATTATTACCTCTATAAGTCATTTTGGGATTATCATTCATAACGGTATTAGCTCCTATTAATAAAGCATCATATTGACCTCTTAATGTATGAATACGAGCATTAGACAAATAACCTGCAAGTCTGGTTGGTTCTCCTCTATTGATTACTGCGGCACCATCTGAAGTTAATGATATTTTTAAATTTATATATGGTCTTTTTTTACTGGCCCACACCCAAAACCTCCTATCTTCCTGTGATACTATATCTTCGCATCCCGCCACATATACTTTTATACCTTCTCTTTCTAATTTTAATTTTAGCTTGCCTTTTAGTTTAATGTCTGGATGCAGTGATCCAAAAGCAACAAATTTAATATTTTGTTTTTTAAGAAATTTGATAATCTTTTCCGATTCACTGATATCAGGTTCAAAAACAGTTACCAAAACAAGCTTTTTATTTTTTGGAAGCTTTTTCTTTAATATTTCCAAAAAAGAAGAATTATTCTTGTTCGGTTCACCAATTTCAATAATTTTTTTATCTAAAAATGCCAAGGAAACCGTAGCAGGAATTGTTTCTGTGAAACCAAGATACTTATCAGCCCTGCCTAGCAATGAATTAAGCCAATCTTCGGGCAAAATATTTTTTAACGAATCATTTGAATCATTTCTATATTTTGTATCTCTATATCTTCCTGTCAAAAGCGAATTTTGGGATGTTTCGTTATCTAAAATATCATTAACTCTTCTTATATTTCTTACGCCTTCTGTTTCTAGGGATTTTTTCATTGCTTTATAATCAGGAAAATTTGAAAGAGGGCTTTTCCATATTCCTTGTCCTCCAAGATAGCCACTTGCTCCGGCATTGCCGGCTAAACGAACATATTCTGCAAATTCAGAATTTGAAGCGCCACTGCTCATAATTATCCATGGACATTTTGTAATATTGTCTATCTTTCTGCAGCATTTTCTAATTTCTTCAACTGTATAAAAATATCCCCCTTTTGTACCACCAAAAGCACCATCGTTGTATAGATCGGCATATCCAAGTTTAGCAGGAAATTCTATTTTTAAAATATCCGCCTTGTATTCAGGTTTTGAAAATTCCAAAACCGACTCAAAAACTACATGCAATTTTTCTTTCGCCCTTATCAAATCAACTTTTGACTTTTCAAGATTTTTGTCACATAAAACATACCCCATTGGCTCTAAAATATAAAGTAAATTATATTTTTCACATAGTTCACCTGCCTCTCTTGCAATTTTTCTTTGTTTTTCCTTAGTTTCCTCTGATGCATCGGGATGGTAATATACCATAAACTTTACGCCCACTGCTCCAGTTTTAGCTATTTTGTCAATTGGCCATTTTGAACTGAACTTTGTCACTCTTTCTACTTCTTTCTCTAAACTATAACCGCCTTCGAGTTTCAATAATACCCCCAAGTCATTGGGTATGTTTTTTTTCAATTTTATGTAAGACTCAGGATCTAATAGTATACCACTTACTTCTTTGTGAAGAGCGTTGATTATTAATTTTTTTGTTTTAAAAAAATCTGCATCAGTCACTTCCTTTACTCCAGATTTCTCAATTATTGAATTTTTAAAAGTATCCTCATGATCCAACGCTAAAATCTTTAATTTTCCCTTTTTGTCGGATAGCTTGACTATTCCTATTTTTTTATTTTCCCTGCTCATTAATTTTTAAATTTAGAATTAATCTTAATTTCCAACAATCTAGGGTAATTTTATCATAATGAAATATATTTTACAAATCATAATTTTTATGTTAAATATTAGTAATGTAGACTGGCCGAAGTGGCGGAATCCGGCAGACGCGTAGCACTCAAAATGCTATGGGAGCAATCCCGTGTGGGTTCAATTCCCACCTTCGGCACATCACAAAACAAAACCACTTTTAAGTGGTTTTTGTTTTTGTGAGTGCCTTGGTGGGAATTGAAGGAAGGTTTGACTGAAACCGCACCAGGCTTTTTTAGTTTTAGTAAAAACTAAAAAAGAATTCCCACCGAGGCACATACAAAAATTGGTGGTTTTATTATTGGTATGCCCGAATGTCGAGAATTGAACGGCGGAGGCACGGCAGGTGCCGAGCCAGGCTTAATTTGTAATCAAATTAAGGCCGAAAAGCTGACTGAGCTTTGAGGCGGGCTTTTACTAAATTCAGCAGGATTTAGTAATAAGCTAAAAAATTTCAGCAGAAATTTATTTAGAGGTCAATTCCCACCTTCGAAATGTCGGGAATCGTAATTATTTTACTTAATAAAATATTTGAGGCTTTCAAATACTAGATCCACAGCAAAGTATATAAGAATTATTGAAAAAAGTTTGAAAACTATGGAGACATAGTTATTTTTTATAAGAAATTTTCTGAAGCGTGAAAAAATAAAAACTAAAGAAACGGTTGCGGCAAGCCAGCCTAGTTCAAAGATTCCTAAAAACACGAACTGCCCAAATGCAATATTGTTTTTAAGTAAAAATGCTTGAGGAATGCATACGGTAATCCAAAATATCCAAAAAGAACCGTTAAAAATCATTAAAAGAAATATCTTTTTGAAATCAAAAATATCACCTTCTTCGCCAATAGATTTAATTTTCCATACTTGTATGGCTAACCAAACTAAGACCACTGCCCCAATTAAAGAAATAATATAAAAGAATGCTTCTGGTATATCATACAGAAAAAAGATGGTTAAAATTGATGAAGCAATCACTATTTCTGAAGCCATTGCCATAAAAACAATAGGTAAACTTTTAACAAATCCTTTTCTTAGACTTTCAGTAAACGAGGCTGTTAGTATTGGGCCTGGAGTTGCACCTCCAATAAAACCTAAAACAAAAATACTAAAAAGTTGAACTATTATATCCATATCTTATTCAATATCCTTTTCTACTTTTTCTCCTGGCAGGGTTGTTTTGCCTGCCCATATCTTTCGGCCTGGGTATATAATAGTGCTAACTCCCAATTTGGCATTATCTCCAATAATAGTTCCGAATTTTTTTCTTCCCGTGTCTACTAGTTTGTCTTTGATCTTTGTTTTAACGTTTTCTCCGTCATGTCTTAAAGTGGCAGTAATGGTTCCAGCGCCAATATTGCAATCTTCTCCAATGATTGAATCTCCTATGTATGAAAGATGCTTGATTTTGGTCCTTTTTCCGATTATGGAGTTTTTTATTTCAACGGCTTGCCCTATTACTACGCTGTCTTCAATGGAACAATTATTGTGAATATAGCAATTTGGTCCGATTATGCAGTTATTTCCGATATAAACCGGACCTTCTATGTAAGCGCCATTTTTGATTATGGTATTCTCTCCGATAAAAACATCGCCTTTTACAGTGGCTTTATCTTCTAGTGTATAGTTTTTCGAATTTTCTTTTTGACTAGCATCCCCAAACAAAACTTCAAAAGCATTAAAAATATCCCAAGGGTGCGATGATGGAAACCAATTTTTGGCAACTACAAAATAAACATTTTCTCTTGAAATCAGGTTTTTTAAATAATCTGTAAATTCGTATTCGCCTCGCGGTGATTTTTCTATTTTTTGGGTAAAAACATCTTTTGGCAAATAATATAATCCTGTATTTACTAAATTAGAAGCGGGATTCTCCGGTTTCTCGTTTATTTCTTTCACAATATCTTCCTCTACTGTAATAACCCCAAAAACTGAAGGGTTTTGATGTTCTTTAACCAAAACCGAAGGAAACTTCTCAATAAGCTTTTCGATATCTTCTTTGAAATAAAAATCGTCTCCATAAAGGATTAAGAATCTGTCTCTTAGGTATGGCTTGCAAAGTTCGGCGGCTGCGCCTGTCCCTTCTATTTTTTCTTGAAAGACATAATTTATTTTTATCCCCTTATATTCATCGCCAAACTGTTCCTTGATCATTTCCGCTTTATAATTGACTACAAAAAATACCTCATCAACAATTCCAATAAGCTGATTCAAGTTGTGTTCCAATATGGATTCCCCAAAAACCGAAAATAACGGCTTTGGTCTGGTTGCCGAGAGGGGCATAAATCTGATTCCGTTTCCTGCTGTTAAAATTATTGCTTGCATATTTTTTTAAATTAAGTCCATTATTGTTTTTACTAATGCTTTAGGGTTATGAATAGGATTATTTTCAGCTAAAAGTAAGTCTTTCCCGATGAATTTATTTCTATCTAAATTATCGTCAATTCCCACAAAAGATAATAATTCTGGATGCTTTCGGAGGAATTCTGAATATTTTCCCTTAGAAATTATCTTACTATTATATATAACAAAATCAATTTTGTTTTTTAAGTACTTTTCTATTATTTCGTTAAAACCATAAACAGATAGGCCGTTTGACTCCCCATTTTTGGTCATTATATTGCAAATATATATTTTTTTAGCTTTGGTCTTTGCAAAAGCTTGGCTAAAACCATCAACCAGTAAAACCTGCACCAATGATGAATAAAGATCTCCCGGGCCGATAATTATTGCGTCCGCATTCCTGATTTCATCTCGCGCATGAGGGCATATTTTTGCCCTTGGTTTTATATAAACATCTTCTATCTTTAATTTCGGATTATGCTTTGGAATATCTATATTGGTTTCTCCGGTTATTTCTTGCCCATTTTCTAATTTTGCTACCAATTCTGAAGCAGAAAAAGTGGTTGAAGGGTAAACTCTGTAGCCATCTTTTAAAAGATCGTTAAGCTTACGGAACATTTCGCCATAGCTCCTACCTTCATTAAGGAACATTCCTAGAAGGAAAAGGTTTCCCAAACTGTGCCCTTCAAATTCTCCTTCATCAAAACGATACCCTAAGACTTCTCGAATTGCCGGATCAAGGTTTGATAGTTCTAAAAATGCTCTACGAATATCCCCAAGCGCAATCATTTTATAGTTTTTTCTGATGTCTCCCGAAGACCCTCCCGAATCAAGAACCGAGGAAATCACGGTTATATCAACGGGATATGTCTTTAGCTCCGAAAGCAATGCTTTTGGCATAGCATTACCCCCTCCGATACAAACAATCTTTTTCTTATTCTTTTTTTTTATGAATGGGTTTGCAAACATTTTTCAAAATCTTCCTTTTTGGGAACAAGCGACATTATTTCTGATTCAAAAACGGCTTTTTCTGTCTTATAAAACACTCCTAAAGGTATTCTGCCTTCTCCATTATAGTTCCACTCGCGAGCAAGCTTTAATGCAGATTCTTTTGACTCTAAATTAGGATTTTGGCCATAATAAACCCTTTCGTTGTAAAACTCAATAGTATTATAAAAAGAAACGCAGGGCTGCAATACTTCAATAAATGAAAACCCTTTATGCTCCACCCCTTCCAAAATCATGTTTTTTAAATCTTCAATTCGTGCAGAATATCCGCGAGCAATAAATGATGCATTACTTGCTATAAGCAATTCCAAGGGATTTATTGGATCTTCAATGCTTCCGTTTGGTGTTGATCTGGTCTTAAATCCTTTGGGTGTTACGGCAGTAAATTGTCCGGTAGTCAAAGCAAAAAGCCTATTATTGTGCATAATTACCGTTATATTGGCATTTCTTTTTGCAGCGTGGATCATATGAGACATTCCTTCATCCAAACACCCCCCATCTCCTATAAATGCAAATACTTTAAGATTTGGATTGCCCATTTTAATACCTTCGGCTAGTGATATAGCGCGACCATGTAATCCGATAAAACTATTCAAACCAAGGTAGTCTGCTATTTTTGAACTGCATCCGATATCACCAACAATCACTATATCTTCTTTATGAGTGCCAGATTCAATCATTGCTGTTATTGCCTGCTTAAAAGCCATAAGTATTCCAAAATCTCCGCAGCCAGGACACCAGGTATTAGGACATACTGTATCTAAATTTATTTTTTGTGGTTCCATATTTTTGTATTTGCTTATTTTCAACTAATTTATATGTAAATTTTTCTATTGTCATTGCGAGGAGTGAAGCGACGAAGCAATCTATTCATCCATACTTAGGTCCCTCCATTCTGGATTTAAATTATTAACTAAACTAACTTTCTTTTTTCTAGAGCCCCCTTTAATCTGTTTTTCTCTTGATATTGCATCATTGATATTACTAAACTGTTCATAGTAAACAATTTTATTTAAGTTATATTTATTGCTAAAACTAGAAATAGTTTTGCTTTTATGCTCTTGAATTCTTCTTTCTAGGTTATTGGTAACTCCGGTATATAAAACCGTATTATTATAATTAGTTATTATATAAATATAATAATTTTTCATATCGATAGTTATTAGATTGCTTCGTCCGCCAGTTGGCGGACTCGCAATGACAGAAGTGGGCACGCTCGCAATGACAATTATGCCTTTGCAGCTTTTTTAATTTGATTTTCCATTTCTTCAATACTAAATGGTCTTGAGGAGTATTTGAGGATTTTTTTGTCGGCATAAATTCCATTCATTGCCATAACGGTTGCAAGCTGTCCTGTGGTGTTATTTTCGACTACTATTATTTTTTCTGCTCCTTGAATGGCTTTTAACATTTGCTTGATTGGGAAAGGCGATAATACTATTGGCTGAACAAATTTCAATCCTAAATTTTCCGATGCTTCCCTTGCGCTTCCAGCAACAAACCCCCAGGATATAATAACCGTTTTCGATTTTTTGTTTCCGTATATCTTAATTGAATCTCCGATTTCAACAGCTTTTTTCATTGCTTCATATTTTTCCATTCTTTTTTCTTGCATCGCAGTAATCAGGCCTTCATTGTCTTCTATTGTTAATCCCGATTCGCTGTGTTCATAACTGCTAGCTTTTATAACTGCATTTTTTGTTCCTGGGTAAGCCAAAGGTGATATTCCATTTTCAGCGAATGCATATCTTTTATATTCTCCTTTTTTGTTCCATAACAATTCTTTTTCTCTCTTTATGGACTTAAAAACATCTTTTTTAACTGAAAATGTTCCTTCGGAAAGTTCTTTATCTAAAAGAAGAATTGAAGGAGTTTGATATTGCCACGACCAGTTAAGTAACTTTCCAGCCCAGAAAGCTGATTCTTCGCTGTTTGAAGGAGCTGCGACAAAGTTCTCAAAGTCTCCCGGACCAGGGTTAATGCAAAAAAGTAAATCTGATTGTCCGCTGTATGTAGGCACTCCTGTTGCTGGTCCCATTCGCTGACTATTTACAAACAATACAGGGGTTTCCGAAATGGCTGAAAGGCAAATTGCTTCCGACATTAAGGCAAAACCTCCGCTAGAACTTGCAACCATAGTTCTTTTTCCTGCATAAGCGGAGCCAATAGCTTCGTTAGCTACAGCAATTTCGTTTTCTGGTTGGATAGTTATAACCCCAAGCTCTTTTTCGTGTTCGGCAAAATAATGCAGCAGGCCACTGGCTGGAGTCATTGGATAGGCATAATAAATATCTAGGCCTGCCTTTGCTGCGCCAAGGGCGGCTGCTTCATTTCCTGTCATTAAATATTCAAAGTTTTTTACTTTGCTTTTTTCAATTTTGGTCAATGTATTTACGCTATCATATGCCTGTTTGGCAATAAGCATATTGATATTGTCTTTTCCTCCAAATTCTTTCTCTAAAACATTTTTCGCGGTTGTCCAGTCAATTCCAACAATCTTCAAAAACCCTCCAATCATGGCCGTATTTGCCATTATCGGTTTTCCTTGCAAATGTTTTACAATAGAATCTGCTTCAATTCCGATTCCTTTTCCATCTGGAGTTTTATTTTTGTTAAAAACTAAAATCCCTTTTGTAGCAAGGTCTTTTTCATGCAGTTCAATGGTTTTTTTGTCGAATGCAATCAATAAATCAATTTTTTCTCTTTTTCCCGAAATAAACTGGTCAGCAATCCTGATTTGAGAAAAGTTATGCCCTCCTTTGATCAAGGATTGATAGTCGTCGTAAATATATACGAAATAACCAAGTTTTTTGAATATTTTTGCTATTATTAATCCGGCCTTTCTTGACCCCTGGCCGGCTGCGCCTCCTACGATAATTGAATAGTCTTTTTTCATTTAGCTTGTTTTTAAATTATTAACATTCAAATTATATTACAAAAAATGTGCCTTGTCATTTAAGAAACCCACCTAATCATTGGTAGCCTGTTTTGCTTTATTATATCAAATAAGACAAAAAAGGGCACTATACCCTTTTTATATCTTACCAAGCTTTTTAGCTAATCTTTCTACCTCGTCTAATCGTTTATCTATTTCATTCAATCCCTCTTCCCAAAATTCTTTTTTTGCAATATCAATTCCCGCTTTTGCAAAAATATTTTTTGGACTGTCTGAAAGTCCGGCAGATAAAATGTCTTTTACTTTTTCGATAAATTTTTTGTCTTTTTTAACAAGTCCCTGTAGAGATTGCGCTATGAGCAGTCCGCTTGCGTATGAATAGACATAGAAGGGCGATCTAATGTGACTCCAGTATACCCACCAGTTTTGCGATCCATCTGATTGCTCAACGCTATCCCCCATATAGGCACTCATATTTTTAATAAATAATTTTCCAATTTCTTCTTTTGAAAGATATCCTTTTTCTCTGAAATTACTATGAAGATCTTTTTCAAATTTGTAACAAGCGACTTGTCTTTGTATGGTAGAGATATCTCCGCCTATTTTGCTTATCAAAATTGTCAATTTAAGTTCATCGTCGGCTTTTTCCAGTATTTTATCTAAAACAAAGTCTTCCATAAAAGTGCTGGCAACTTCAGCAATAGCTAAAGAGCTATCAAAGTTAAGAGCATTTTGCTTTTTTTTCATTAGCTCATTATTAATACCATGTCCAACTTCATGAGCAATTGTTAAAACATCATTTAATTCGCTGGTAAAATTGAGTAATATGTATGTAGGTTGAGTTATGAGCGCGTGTGAACAAAAAGCTCCATTATGTTTTCCTTTTTTGGGATATACATCTATCTGTCTGTTTTCTATGAAAGACATCAAGATTTCATTGAATTCTGGATCAAGTTGTTGGAATACCTCAGATGCTAATTCAATGGCTTCTTCGTAGGAGTATTTTTTGTCTATTTCTCCGTATTCAACATTTCTTTCGTGATATTTGAGTTTTGGAACTTTAAAAAGATTTGCCTTTAGGTTATAAAATCTTACAGAAATATCATTTCTTTTTGAAACACTATCAATCAAGCAATCGACTACCTCGCTTTCGATTCCGTCACTTATATGTCTGGCTGAGTCTGGTCTGGCAAAGTCTCGCAATTCATCATTTATTTTTTTATCTTGCAGAATAGAATTGATTTCGTGTTCGGCAACTTCTGCAAATTTTTCAAATATTTCATTCAACGCTATGGCAGCGCCGTCCCTAATTTCCTTTTTTTTGCTAGAGATAAGCGTCATTATTTCTTCAAAGCTTTTTTTTGATTTTTTTCTATCTTCTCCCAAGATTTCTTTTTCTTCTTTTGAAAGAAAGGTTGCGGTCATTACTGCCCAGTTTCCATACGACGTTTGGCTTTTAAGATTCATTATTCTTTCCTCTTTTTCACTCAAAAAATGTTTTGCCTGAAGAAAAATGTTTTTTAAAAAGTTATTGTACTCGCTAAGGGTTTTATCGTTTAGAAATTTTTCTTGATTTTCTGTTGATATTTTGCCCAAACTTAACGGGAAAAATTCGATTTCGTTTTGAATTTTTAACGCAACGTCACTAGCCTGATTGCTCTTAGCCCTCACACTAGTATTTGCTTGGTCTTGCGCGATCCTGCAATGAAAATAGTAAACTTCTTTACAGTTTGAACCAAAAAATTTCTCCCATTCTTCGTAATCATCTAATGCTTCTTTTAGTAAGCCTGCATTCCCTAAATAATCTATCCTATCTTTCCACTTTTGAACAAATTTAGCGGTAGCTTCTTTTACTTTTTCTCTTTCTTTTTCTATATTTTTGTCATTATCATCATTAAATAATGGCGATAAATCCCAAGTTGTTTTTAAATCTGTTTTAGACATATTAAATATTGAATAATTTTTTGGTGTTTTTTGTTGTGCTGTTTTCTATTTCTTTTGGGCTTACCCCTTTAAGATCAGCTATTTTTTTAGCGATTATCTCAAGACTGAATGGATTATTTATTTTGTGTTCAAAGCCAGGCGGAAGCAAATATGGACAATCTGTTTCTAGTAGTATTTTCTCAAGCGGAACCGATTTTATAAAATCATCCATATCGGTTTTAAAAATGACACCATTTAGCCCAACATAATAACCAAGATTGAGGAATTTTTCGGCGTCGCTCATATTTCCAATAAAACAATGGAGAACTCCTTTCAGTTTTCTTTTGCTCAATATGGCATAAGTGTCTTCAAGTGAGCCCCTGGAGTGGATAATGACTGGCAGTTTAGTTTCTTCTGCTAGATCTAATTGCTGATTGAAAATTTGCTTCTGCAATTCTTTGTATTCCTCTTTTTTCTTTTCGCCTTTTGGCTTTGTCCAATAGTCTAACCCTATTTCTCCAATTGCAATTACTTTTTTTGACTTGGCTAGTTCTTTGTATCTTTTACCTTCAAAAATCGGTTCCAATTCCAACTCTCCCTTTCCATCACTTCCGTACTTTTTAACTGTAAAATCCGATTTTATATTCAATGGGTGAAGCCCTATGCTAGCATACACCCCCTCATATTTCTCTGCTATTTCAATCGCTTTTTTTGATGAAAAGTAATTCACTCCCACATTAATAATATTTATGTTAGATGATAAAAGACTAGGAATTAGTTTGTTCCTAGTTTTATCAAAATCAGAAATATTCAAATGGGCATGCGAATCAATAAACATATTGGTAATTAGTCAAAATTAGTGATTCGTAATTAGTTATTAGTGATTAGGGCTTTGTAGGCTTGCTTTCAGCAAGCCTTTTATTCAAATGCTTGCGCAGCAAGCTATTTATCTCGCCTAAGGCGGACCATGCACTAGTTACTAATTACTAATAACTAGCCACTAAATTTTATTATTTGGGTGCGATTACTGGAAATAGCGGATCACCTTTTTTGACATTGAAAGTGCCATTATTTTCGCCCAACCCTTCTTTCATTTTTTCGGCTGTTTTAGGCAAAAATGGACTGATAAGCTCTGATATATTTTTTAAGCAGTATAAAAGATTTGAGAATATTTCTTTTTTCCTTTCATCGTTTTCAATTGCCCAAGGTTTTTCTTCCTCAATATATTTATCGCAAGAAGAAATAAGCTCCCAAACTGTTTTTAATGTTTCGTTAAAGATATAAAAATTATCGTTGTATTGTTTTTTTATGTTTTCTACTTCTTTTACTGTAAATTCATTTGGCGAAATTTTAAAATCACTAATGCCTGCTTTTTCTACCATTGCTAGGGTTCTTGAAAACAAATTACCCAAACCTTTGGCTAGATCGGAATTGTATCTTTTTTCCAGTTTTTCGTATGTAAAGTCCCCGTCGTTTAATGCAGGAATTTCTGCAAGCAAAAAGTATCTCACGGCCTCCGGTCCATATTTTTGGCTCAGCTCAAAAGGACTTATTACATTGCCAAGACTTTTCGAAATCTTTTGTCCATCTACGGTAATGTATCCGTGGCTAAAAATTGTTCTAGGCAAAGGAAGCCCTGCCGACATAAGCATCGCCGGCCAATAAATGGCATGGAATCTTGTAATACCTTTTCCAATAACGTGCACTCTTCTTGCTTCGGGGTTTGCCCAGAATTCATCAAATTTAGACGTATCACTGTTTCCAAAACCAAGCGCGGTAATATAATTAGCTAATGCATCAAACCATACCCATATTTTTTGAGTTTTATCCCCCGGAACATCTATTCCCCATCCTTTTGCTCTTTCCTGCGAACGCGAAATGCAAAAATCTTGGAGCCCCGAGTTGATAAAACTAAGGATTTCGTTTTTCCTTGCGCTGGGAACTATCCTTATTTCATCTTTTTCTATTGCTTCTTTTATCTTGTCGCTATACTTTGATAATTTAAAGAAATAGTTCTCTTCTTCTATATATTCTGGAGCTTTTTTATGTTCGGGACACAATCCGTCTATCAATTCTTCTTCTTTGTAAAATTCTTCACAGCCAACACAATATAAGCCTCCATAATTCTTTTTATATATATCTTTTTCACAAAGTTGCCATAATTTTTGAGCTCCGATAACGTGTCTTTCTTCGGTTGTTCGGATAAAATCATCGTATGATAAGTCTAGGGCCTCTTTCATGTTGGCAAATTTTAGGTAGTTCTGATCAACATATGACGCTATTTCCATTCCTGCCTTTTCGGCACTCTGGACGTTTTTTAAACTGTTCTCGTCTGTTCCAGAAATAAAATAAACCCTATCTCCCAGCATTCTGTGTCTTCGCGCAAGAACATCGGCCTGGATCTTTTCAAGCGCGTGTCCGATGTGCGGGTCTCCGTTTATATAATCAATTGCAGTAGTTATGAATATTGTTTTCATTTTTTTCTTAAAATTAACTTTCGTCTTCATCTTCATCTTCCTTCGCATTTTTTTTCGCTAAAATATAGTTTTTAGAAGTTTCATATATAATTCCGCCAGCTGGTATTGCTAAGAACATTCCAATTACTCCTGCAATTTGCCCTCCAATTAATATAGAGCCTAAAATTAAAAAATTTGGTAGGCCGATTAGTTTTTTGGTAATTAGTGGTGTTATGAGATTGTTTTCTATCTGCTGGACTATTGTTAGCATGATTACTGCTAAAATAGCAGCTGTCCATGAGTCTAATGCTCCGACTCCAGCAAACAAAAAACCAGAAAATATTGGTCCTGCTACGGGAACAATATTCAAAAGACCAGCCAAAAGAGACAAAGAAACTGCAAATTTAAGTTTTAATAGCAAGCACCCGACAAAACACATTACCGCTACCGCAGTAGATGATAATATCCTGGCGCCAAACCAATATGAAACCATTGATCGGCTCTTGTCCCAGCTTTCAACAATCCTATTTTCTAGTTTTTTAGGTGAAAATAGTTTTATAAAACTAATAATTTCTTTTTCTTCAATGGAAAAGAAAAATGCAAAAGTAAAAATGGTTACAACTGAAAATACCCCGTTGGCAATCATTGAAGCAACTGTCCATAATTCTGAAGTAAGTTTTAAAACTCCATCTTGAAAACTACTTGTAAGGATAGATGGATTATTAAAAAAGCCTGAAGAGTAATTGCTTAAAAATGGCTTGATATTATTGAAATAAATGGAAGAATTACTAGTGAAAGATAACAATTCATTTAAAATTGGCGGAATAGTTAAAAGAATAAACACCGAAATCAAAGCGACGGCCGATAAGTATATGATGATTGTCGCAAGTGAGCGATGCATTTTCTTTTTTTCAAGAAAGTCGATAAAAGGATTTAACAAGACAGATATTACTAATCCTAAAATTATCATCATCAAGCTTTCACGAATAATAAAAACCGTATAGACGCCAATCAATACTAAAACAACACGAAAAATCCCCCACCAAGTAAAATCGATTTTAAAAGTATTGTTATTTTTCTTTTCTATACTTTTTATTGCCATAAAATTATATTTTTAGTATTTTCTTAAAATCATCTTTACTTTTAAATGGTCCCAAAATAGCTAAATTAAGTTTTTCGTCTACAAAATATTCATTGGCAACGTTGATTATATCATCGGCGGTTACGGCTTCTATTTTTGTCATAACTTCTTCGGGCGTAATTATTTTATTGGTCATCAGTTCCTGCATTCCGTAATACGAGGCTTTAGAATCAGAGCCTTCCAGCCCCAAAACCATTTTTCCTTTTATGTTGTCTTTAGCTTTTCTCAGCTCTCCTTCGGTTATTTTTTGTGTTTTTAGTTTTCTGAATTCTTTTAATATTGTCTCTATTACTGGTATTATTTTTCCATTTTCAACACCCGATGAAACTGCTAAATATCCTGTATCAGTATCATTTTCGTTGCTACTATAAATGTAATATGCGGCACCCATTTTGTCTACAACTTTTTCGTAAAGCCTTGAACTCATCATTCCTCCTAGAAAAGCTGATATAACATTTAAAGTGTAGTGCTTGTCGTCAAAAATACTGCAAGTCCTAACGCCAATAATCATATTGGTTTGGCTAGTTTTTCTGTTGCATATTTTGATTTGAGGTTTTGTTTGCTTTTCTATTACTGGCTCTTTATTGATCTGTTTTCCTTGCTTCATTACCGAAAAATATTTATCTATATTCTTTATAACATCATCTTCTTCAAACTTTCCAGCGATGCAAACTACGGTGTTGCTCGGTCTATATGCATTTTTGATGTATCTCAATATTTCCGGTCTTTTAATTGCCAAAACACTTTCTTTTGTTCCTCCAATATCCCATCCTGCTGGCTGATCACCATATAAAACTTCTTTCCAGAGCTGATTGATATGCATGATAGGATTTTCTTTGTACATATTAAGTTCTTCTACTATAACTCCTCTTTCTTTTTCTATTTCGTTTGCTGGTATTTTTGAGTTCAAAAAGATATCTGCAACCCAGTCTAAAGCTATGTCAAAATGAGATGAATCAACTTTTGCGTAATAACCTGTGCATTCTTCGCCGGTAAATGCATTATAGCTACCCCCGATCTTATCTAGCTTCTCGGCTACGTCGCGCAAATTTTTCATCTTATCTGTTCCCTTAAAATACATATGTTCTAAAAAATGTGAAATTCCAGAAATTTCCTTAGTTTCATATTTTGAACCGGTTTTAACCAAGATAAATATTGCTGCTGCTTGTGTTTCTTTTTGACTAACGGTAATTATGCGAAGGCCGTTTTTGAGGATAGTTTTTTTGTACATCTATTTTTTTGATTTTTCTAATTTTTTGCGCAATTCTGCGTTTTCTTTCTTAAGTTCTACCATTTTTTCTTCTCTTCCTACGGTTAATTCAAAGAACTTTTCTAACTCTTCTACCCTCTTTTCCATTTCCTTTTTTGATGTAATAGCTTCTTGTTTTGATGAATAAAGCTGGATAGAAATTTCATTCAGATTGTTTGATAAATCAACAAATTCTTCGTCCAAGCTTCCTGTTGAAAATATTGTAAGCCCCTCTTTAGATACTTTTTTGATAGATTCGATAAAACCTTTAAGAGAGTTATCTAAGTAAAACAGCAGTATTACACTTATAAATATGATCATCACGATTCCTGAAAAGAATATTATATTTCCTGCTTGCGCCTCGCAAAGAGTAGAAAGGATGTATAGCATTATTACATTAAGGAAATAAAAGATAACGAAAAGGATCTTTGTCCTAATGCTGGAAGAATATGTTTTAGCCATCTTAAGATCCTTTAAAATCAATATGTTACGACATTGCTTGATTATGTCAAATGATTGGAATTGCGGCCAAAAAAGAGAAAAGCCCATTAGGAGTGAAATGGTGATAGTTTCTATCATTGCCAGAACAAAAAAGTTAAATTGCTCAGGCAAGAAAATCGATTGCCATATCATTACTACTATGAAATAGGCGGCTCCCGTCAAAAATGCGTTCTTAAAGCATTTTCTGGGATAATCACAAAGGATATGCAAGACTTCTACCACCTCTGCGGTGCTGATTCCTGAAACTAGTTTTCCATTTTTAATGTTTGTATCTAGCGCTTTTGAATTGGCAGAAAATGGCTTTACTGAAAACAAAGAAAGCAAAGTAATGATAAAGCTGATGCTTAAAAAAATAAGTGATATAAGCAAAAACATTCCTTTCATTTTAGGACTGAGCGGAATAGTATTAAAAACAACGGCCAAGTTGAAAATAAAACATATGATTGCCCACCCTAATATAGGCAGGATCAGCCTAAAGCGATAAGGAATTTTTATTTTCATAGATTATAAAATTGCTTGTAAAAGTAATTTATTAATTCACCTGTTTCAATCCTTTCCTGCTGCATCGTATCCCTGTCTCTAATTGTCACGGAATTGTCTTTTTCGATGGTATCAAAATCGATTGTTATACAATACGGAGTTCCTATTTCATCCTGCCTCCTATATCGGCGACCAATAGTTCCGGCTTCGTCGTATTCACAATAAAAATGAGGAGATAAGATATTGTAGATTTCTTTAGCTTTGTCCGTAATTATTTCTTTGTTTTTTACTAAAGGCAAAATAGCTATTTTAATCGGTGCCAAGTTTTTATCTATGCGCAATAAAATCTCTACTTCTTTAGCCGATTCGGTTGTCACAGTCCTTCCTCCTTCTATTTCGCTATAAGCTTCGCAAAGCAAAGCAAGCGCTACCCTGTCTACTCCGCAAGACGGTTCAATTACATATGGCAAATATGATTCTTTGTTTTCACTGTCAAAATATTTAAGATCCACGCCAGAATATTTTTCGTGGGAACTCAAATCAAAATCACTCCTATTGGCGATACCTTCTATCTCCGACCATCCGATTGGGAATTTGTATTCTATGTCTCCGCAGGCTTTAGCATAATGAGCCAAGTCTTCCTTGCTTTGGTATGAAACGCGAAGGTTTTCTTTTTTAATCCCCAATACATCGGTATACCAACGCATTCTTTCGCTAACCCAATATTCAAAGAATTTTTCGTCTTCTCCCCGCCTCACAAAAAACTCCATTTCCATCTGTTCAAATTCCCTTGTCCTGAAAGTAAAATTACCTGGAGTTATCTCGTTTCTAAAACCTTTTCCGATCTGGGCTATTCCAAAAGGCGGTTTTACTCTTTGGGTATCAAGTATGTTCCTATAATTAGCAAAAATTGCCTGAGCTGTTTCTGGCCTCAAGTATGCAACACTAGAATTATCTTCAACCGGCCCGATAAAAGTCTTAAGCATAAGGTTAAACTGCCTTGAGGGCATAAATGATCCTTTGCAGTCGGGACATTTCAGGTTTTCTTCGCTGCAGTTCTGTTCTTTTATCAGGTGGTCGGTTCTGAATCTCTTGTGGCACTCCTTACATTCCACAAGCGGATCAGAAAAAGTTTTGGTATGTCCGGAAGCTTCCCATATCTTAGGATTCATAATTATAGAGCTATCAAGCCCGACTATATTCGGCCTTTGATAGACCATATAGTTCCACCAAGACTTTTTGATGTTGTTTTTCAGTTCTACTCCAAGAGGTCCGTAATCATAGAACCCTCCAAATCCACCATAGATATCAGACGATTGAAATATAAAACCTTTTCTTTTGCAGTAAGATACTATCTTTTCTAAATTTTCCATAATCTCTATGTATAAAAACGGGTTATGACTCATATTCTATCACATTTTTAAGAAATTAAAAGCACCAAAAATAATCTTCATTTTTGTCAATTGACTTAAAAAAATGACCTGCTATATTAGATGTAATGTCAAATAAATCTTCACAGGTGAGGCTTCCTCCACAAGATATCGAAGCAGAAAAAAGCTTGCTTGGCTCATTAATGCTTGATCGCGATGCCATCATAAAAGTGGCCGATATTTTGCATTCAGAAGATTTTTACAAACCGGAACATGGAGAAATATACAAAGCTATTGAGGATTTATTTGTTCGCGGAGAACCGATTGATCTTATTTCCGTATCATCCAAATTAAAGGCGCAGAATAATTTGGAAAAAGTGGGCGGAATAGCATATTTGACCGAGCTTATAAATTGTGTTCCTACTGCGAGCCATGTTTTATCATATGGAAAAATCGTCCAAAAAAAGAGAATTTTAAGGGATTTGATAGGAGCTGGGCAAGAAATTGCTGTTATGGGCTACGAAGAAGATGAAGACCCGGATCATTTGTTGGATAGAGCAGAAGGAAAGATTTTCGGCATTACTCAAAAAAGCATGACTAATGCTTTTCTTCCTATAAAACCGTATTTGGAAGATGCTTTTGATAGGATCGACAAATTGTCAAAGGAAAAAGGATCACTCCGAGGGGTTACTACCGGGTTTCATGGGCTTGATTCAATGCTTTCGGGGTTGCAAAAATCTGATCTGATAATCTTGGCTGCCAGACCTGCTATGGGTAAAAGTAGTCTTTCGTTAGATATTGCTAAAAATGTTGCGTTAAAAGAAAAAAAGGCCGTTGGAATCTTTTCGCTTGAGATGGCGAAAGAACAATTGATTGATAGATTGATAAGTTCTGAGTCTAATATTGATTCTTGGAAAATAAGACAAGGGATGTTGTCTCATGAAACCGATGATTTTGATAAATTGCAACAAGCGCTGGGAACATTGTCTGAAGCGCCGATATATATCGATGACACTTGTAATTGTACGGTTTTGCAAATGAAGGCAATGGCAAGAAGGTTGCAAGCAAATCACGAACTCGGACTTATAGTGATCGATTATCTGCAACTTATAGAACCATCTAATCATTTAATAAGCAGTGTTCAGCAAGTTACAGAAATTTCCCGTTCACTCAAAATACTTGCCCGAGAATTAAATGTTCCCGTTTTGGCCTTGTCGCAATTATCAAGAGCGGTTGAGCAACGAACTCCAAAGATTCCTAGATTATCAGACCTTAGAGAATCTGGTAGTTTGGAGCAAGATGCAGATATCGTGATGTTTATATATAGAGAGGAAGCTTATCATGAGGATACTCCAAGAAAAGGAATTGCCGACTTGATTATTGCAAAGCACCGTAATGGACCGATTGGAAGAGTTGAGGTGGGATTTGATAAGCAAAAAGCAAGTTTCCGAAATTTGGAAACTAATTTAGATTTTAAGGAGGGAGATATTGATTTTTAAAAAAAAGCGATCTACTTTCTTAAGATCGTTTTTTAATAACCCCAAAATTATCTCCGTTGATTTTTTCGCAACGAAGAAGACTTAAAACCGCATCTTCGGAGTATCCGAATTTTTCTGTTATTGCCTTTACCATGCTTTGAAAAGAATCAAAGCGGCATCTATAGACTTGTAACCTGAAACTACTTTTGTCTGCATAGAAGTCGGTTGAAAGTTTTACAAGCTCTTCCTCTTTTGCGTTTCTTCCCTTCTTGCTCATATGAACCATTTAAAGCTTAAAATATTTTTTATCTTTTTGCAAACAAAAAAGCGCCTTCGCGCTTTTTTTGATTAGTTTTTGATATCAGTTATTTCTACTTCGGTAAAAAACTGTCTGTGTCCCTTTTTTACCTTATACCTTTTCTTGGGCTTATACTTGAAAATAATAATCTTTTCTCCTTTGTCCTGTTTCAAGACTTTGGCGTTTACCTTGGCTCCTTCAATTTTAGGAGTTCCAATATCAACTATTTTTTCATCTCCGATAAGCAGCACTTCGTCAAAAGTGACTGTTTCCCCCTCTTGTTTCTCTATTTTTTCAATTTTGATTTTTTGGCCAGGAGCAACCTTATACTGCTTTCCGCCTGTTTTTATTACTGCAATCATAGTCATTTTTTTATTTAAATATAAGCAATTTATAGCATCTTACGAGAATATCGTCAAGAATCCTCTATTTATTGCGGATTTAGGATTCAAATAGTTGTCATTGCGAATCCGCCGACTGGCGGATGAAGCAATCTAAAGAAATAATCACGAATAGATTGCTTCGCTTGACTGCAAGCTCGCAATGACTGAGGATGTGTAGGTTTCATTATTGACAGATGAATTTTCATTCGTAATTCATTAGTTTTTTAGAATCTTTCTTCTCTTCCTACTACCATTTTATACAAGGTAGGGATTATGAATAAGGTAAAGAATGATGATAACGAAAGACCAAAGATAATAGCTCCTCCAAGCGACATCCATGTTTCGTTTGATAGAGTGACTGGAAGAATACCTAATATTGTGCAGGTGGAAGTGATAAATATCGCTTCAAGCCTAGATTTTCCTCCGTCTATTATGGATTCGTCAAAAGGAATTCCACTCCTTATATTCAGGTCTATTTTATCAACGAGAATAATGGCGTTTTTAACCACAATTCCAAACAATGCCATAATTCCAACCAATCCTGGGAAACTTAAGTGGACTCCAAAGATTGCCATACCTATGAATACTCCTGTTAGTGCTAAAGGTATTGTTATCAAAATGATCGCTACTTTTCTAAACGAATTGAACTGGATAACCAAAGTGGTGATGATCAAGAGAATGGCAATTGCCATGGCCCTAAAGATTGATTCCACAGATTCGGCATTCTGCTCATTCTGTCCGCCATAGCTGATAGAATATCCTTCCGGCATCCTGTAGTCGGTTGCTTTCTTTTCAAATTCGGCCAATACGATATTTGAATTGGTTTTTGCTGTTGTTTCGGCGCTCAAGATAACTGTTCTTTTTTGATCAACACGAGTAATTTTTTCAACAGCCGGTTTCAAATTTACCATCGCAACATCTTTTAAGAAGACTGCTTGATTTTTTGTATTCAATATTTGGAGGTTTTGGAGATCTTCCAAGGTTGGAATTTTGTCTTCCTTGAATTTGGCAACTATTTTTACTTCTTTGTTATCTTCAACAATAGTACTAACATCTGTTCCAGATATTGCCATACGCAATGCCGATCCAACATAAGCAGCATTCAGGTTGTTTTGATTCATTTTTACCGGATCCAAGTCAAAGCTATAATCTGGTGTGGAATCTTTAAGGGAAATGTCTACGTTAATAACTCCATCAATAGTTGATAATTTTTGACTTAAATCATAGGCAATCGAATTAAGCTTGCTCAAGTCATCCCCTTTTATTTGCGCTTCAAATGCACTTCCCGATGGGGGTCCTCCAGACGGAGTAGAAACATTAAGAGTTCCGGCGCTAGTTCCTGATAAATCGTTTCTTAGTTTGTCGGCAAAATCATATGATTTTATTTTCCTTTCTTCTTTATCTTTCAAGATAATTGTAATTGAAGCAAGATTAGATGTGTCGCTATAGCTAGTTGAGCTTCCGCGACCAACTATGGTTGAAAAGCTTTTGATTTCATTATAATCCAAAAGTTTTGCTTCTATTCCTTTGATATCAGTATCGGTTTGTTCAATTTTTTGCCCAACAGGACCTCTAAAATCAATGTAAACATAATTGGAATCTGAGGCTGGGAAAAATTCTGATTTTACAATGCCCAGCGCAGGCAAGCAGATTGAAAACACTAAAAGTCCGAAAGCCCCAAGAACTGTTATTAGTCTGCTTTTTTTGGTTGCCAACACTTTTCGAAGATATTTTTCATAAAAAGGCAAAATTGCATCAAGTTTTAAAATTCCGTATAAAAATTTGTTCCCAAAACCGGTTTCTTCTGATTTTGATTGGTTCCTTATTTTTTCCTTGATAAGCTCGTCGTCATCGCGTTCTTTGCGGCTTAATTCTAAGTTTTTTGCTAGAGTAGCATTTTTGCGGTCATACCATCTTATAAGGAATATCTCTATCAATATGAGCAATGCGCCAATTCCATAGCCCCATATGTTTGCAGAAATAAAGCATAACGCAGCAACAACCAATAGCAATGCTTCGGTTGCAAAAAATGTCTTTTTGGTTATTCGCATTCTCTCTAAAAATGCTATCAAAGGCGGATTAATGACCAATGCAACCAACAAGGATGAAATAAGGGTAATGGAAACTGTTACTGGGATTGATTTCATAAATTCACCAATGATTCCCGAACAGAATAATAGTGGCAAGAATGCCCAAACTGTAGTTAAGGTGGTAGTAACCAGAACCATTTTGTAGTCGTCTAGAACCAGTAAAACGGCTTCTTCTGGAGTAAATTTTCCGGTTCTCATATATTGCTTTGTGGCCGAAACAACTACAATAGCATCATCAACCAAAAGCCCTAGCGAAAGGATTAACGAAAACAGAGATAGGAAGTTGAGTGATATTCCAAATAAGTAAAGACAAATAAATGCCATAAAGAACACTAATGGAACTGCCAAGCTGGCAACAATACCTTCTTTAAATCCAACTGTTAAAAACAGGATTCCAAAAACCAGAATCAGAGTTAAGACACAGTCGTGTGTTAATTGCTCAAAATTATCACGAACCTCTTTGGCATCATCACTAGTAGTGTCATATTTAATTCCTGCTGGCATTGTTTTTATTTGCGCATCTACTTTTTCTTTTGCCTCATCAACTGTTTCTATAATAGAGCTTCCTGTTCTTTTGATAACAGAAATAGTTATTGCGTCTTGAGGCTGATTCTTTTCTGTTGAAAGCCTTGATAATGAAGTCTTTTTTATGGCAGTTTCTTTTACGGTTGCCAAATCCTTCAAATAAACAATACTGCCAGAATCGGTATGCGAAATTGGAATGTTTTCTATCTCTAGAGCTGAATATATTTTTGCATTGGTGCTTACTGGGTATACAAACTTGCTTCCGTCAAAATTTCCAGACGGAATCCTTATATTAGTTGCCTTAACAATAGAATTGGCTTGGTCGGCAGTAATGTTATAAAAAATTAACTTGTCGGGATCATAAGCAATTTCATATTCCTTTTCATCTCCTCCTGATATTTGGACTTCTCTGATTCCTGCAATTTTCTCAAGTTCGTCCCTTATGTCTTCTCCATATTTCCTCATTGTAAAGCCGTCGTATGGGCCGGTCATAACAATTGTCCATATCGGTTGGTCATCTAGCGAAACTTCGGTAACAACTGGCGCATTGGCATCGTCCGGCAGGTTTTTTTCGATGCTCGACATCTTATCCTTTACTTTTCGAATTGCGTCATCAAGATCTTCTTTGGTATCAAACTCAACTTTCACGAACGAAAATGAGTTTGATGAATTAGATGTTATTTTATCAACTCCTTTTATGCCCGATATGCCTGTTTCAACTTTTTTGGTGACAAACTCTTCAACATCGGACGGCGAAGCTCCAGGATAGGTAGTGGTAACAACCGCAATCGGAATTTTTACTTCGGGGTTTGACTCTCTTGGCAAAACAGAAAAACAGTATATTCCCGCAAAAGTAATCAATAAAATAAGCAATACAACTATCCTAAATTTTGAGACAAAAAAATTAAACCATGATTTTTTCAAACTAGGATCAAATTGTAGGTTTTGCAAATAGCGTTGCTCAGTAGTAATTTCTTCTTTTTCTTTTATTTCGGTATTGTTTTCGTTCATATTTTTTTTATTGAGCTTCTACTTTTTGACCTTTTTTTAGTTCATAAACGGTTGAAACAATTTTCATATCAGAAGTTAATCCACTGGTAACCTCTATCTTTTCTCCGCTTACCGCTCCGGTAGTAATTTTTATTTCTTCTATGTTTGAATTGGCATCAATAATATATACATATGAGTAATCAGAAGCAATGCCCACTGCTTGAATTGGCAGTAAATAAGTATTTTCGTTGCTTTGTTGTTTTTTTGTCTCTATTTTAACCGAAACGGTTTGGCCAACAACCAATTCTGATTTTTCAGGATCAATAACAAGAATTCCTACTTCTGCGCTTTTTATTTTAGTATCTACACTTGGAGATATTTTATTGATTATTCCCTTTACGGTATCTGTAATATCAACTTTTGCGCCTTCTTCTATAGAATCAATGTCACTGCCACTAATGTATGCTTTTATTTGCAGTCCAGACTTATTAACAATAGTAACCACAGATTGCCCAGCTGTTACAAGTTCACCATACTTTACAGGAATTGCCGAAATGGTTCCACTAATCGGAGCAGTGATTATTGTTTTCTGCAATTGCGCATTAATAGCATCTACACTGGCCTGAGCTTGTTCCGCTACAGCTTCTTGAGCTTCTATCTGTTCGTTGCTTGCGCCAGCTTTCTTTAAGTCGTAAGCGGATTGCGCAGTATCGACTGCTGCTTTGGCTGCATCAATAGCAGTCTGCCTTGTTTGAACAGCTGTTTCGTATGCATTTTTATTGGCATTATAACTGGCAGCCTGAGTATTAGGGATATTTATAACCCAGCTTCCCACAGTAATCTGATTTGACGGAAATTGAATGAATAAACCTTTTTTCCCTAACGGTTGAGCTACTGTATTTACTAGACCAGTGGCGTTTTCAATTCCATCTGCTTGAAACATCACACCATCACCCGTAACATATATTTTTATATTGTATTGTCCCTCTTCTGTTCCGGTGTAAGTGCCTGTTATCGTGGGAGTTGTGGAACTGCTTGTTCCGATAGCTGGAATAGCCGCTATTCCCGAATTCAACAGATTTTTTCTGGCATTTTCAACCAAAATGTTTTGCTGTTTTGTGGTGTTATCAAGATTGCTTTTTGCAGCAGTTAATTGAGTTTCTGTAACTTTTAATTCTTCACTTCTGGCACCTTTTTTCATTTCGTCAAGCCTTGCCTGTTGTCCTTTTAATGATGCTTTTGCCTGATTCAATTGAGCTGTCAAGTCGTTGTTTTGCAAAACAACAAGCACTTGCCCTTTACTGACATTGCTTCCGATAGAGGTATTTATACGGGCAACCGGAGCCATTGTCTGACTTTTTAATTCGGCTTGTTCTAGCGATTCAACTGTTCCATTAGCAGAAATAGCTGATTTTCCGTTGGCATATTCATTTACAGAGATTAGTGTGACCTTCTTTTCTGCAACTGCTGTTTCTACTGTTCCAGAGTTTTTAGTCAGGCCAAAAATAACAGATAATAATACTATTGCTGCTACCAAAATTATCATTATTACCTTGTGGTTTTTTAATTTGCTTAAGATATTCATATTTAATTGCTTATGTTGGATTAATATTGTTCTTGTATTTTTTTTAATAGTTTTATCAGGACGTCTTTTTCTTCCTGAGAAAGGTTGGATACTACTTTTTTAAAAGCTGCGGCACGCTCTTTTTTAGCTTTTTCGAATACCATTTTCCCTTTTTCGGTCATGGTAAGCAGGATAATCCTTCTGTCTATCCTGTCAAGCTTTCTTTCCAATATGCCATTAGTCACCAGATTGTTTATCATGGATGTTGCGGACGGCGGGGTGATATCCAGAAAATCTGATACATCTTTCATGGGGATCTGCTTCTTTTCTCTTATTACGTGCAAAATTTCGACTTGTCCAATGGTAAGGTTATATATCTCATCGCGCAAGTTCAGTTTTCTCTTCAACACCTTAAAGGCTTTAAAAAAGCCTAGTGATAGTTCTCTATTGCAATTACTACATCTCATTTTTTTAGATATTAAAATATTTAGAATGTCTAAATATTATAGGGTTTAATTAATTTTGTCAATATTCAAATTTAGTAATCAGTAATCAGTAACTAGTAATTTGTACTTTGATGTTTGCTCCGCAAACTTAAAGGCATCTTATTAGACTCCCGACTAAGGCGGGAATAATAAATACATATAGGGTCAGTTTTTGGAAAGGGTCGGATCTCCAACAAGATATTTAGATAAGAAAAATACGGGCGATTTGCCCGTATTTATTATAAATATTTTATCATTATGTCGTCGTCTTCGTACCTATTGTAATATCTCACTCCCTTTTTTATTGTCCCTAATTTTTTAAACCCTTGCCCCTTATACAAGGAAATCGCTGGCTTGTTTTTTGAAAATACAAACAATTTAAGTATTTTAAATTTAAACATTTTAATTCCGCTCTCGGTAACATCTATAAACAGCTTTTTTCCTAACCCCTTTCCTCTTGCCTCTTTTTTGAGGAATATTCCCACTTCGCCTATATGGGATTCGATACCTGCCTCAGGAGCAATAGAGCAGATTCCCACAATTTTTTTATCTATCTCAAGGACTTTTGCGATAGCTAGCTTTAATTCATTGTTTTTTATAGTGTTTTTGAGAAACTTTTTTTCATTCGCTTTTGTTTGCTTTTCCTGGATCGAAATCATTGCTTTTTCTTCTACTACCGAATTGATCATTTCTAGCATCGAATCCAAGTCTTTGATCTCGGGCTTCCTGATAACTACTTTTTCCATACTATTTTATGTATTCTGATTTTATTTTTTGGTCTAGAAGATAATTCTTTTGAAATAATGTTTTAACTATTCCCAATACGCCTGGACCGACTTGGTATTTGGAATAATATATTGTGATTATACTATCGTCAAAAGTAAACTCTTTAAAATTATCCATATTTGGCCCTGCTCCCCCTGTTTCTAGTTCTTTTTTAATATCTGCTGCATTTGTCTCGCCATAGTTCCCTCTTTGGCTTACCAGGTCTTCCACGGCTAATTTTGAAATGATGTTCAGGTTTTCTTGCGAGTTACCAATAAATTCACCAAAACTGACTTCTTTTTTTGAAGCTAGATCGTAGTTAAATGTGTATACTTCGCTGTCACCATGAGCTCCGCCCGAAAATGAGTAAATATTAACAACAAAGCTTATATAGTTCTTATTGATCTGCGCGGGAGACCAATCTGCCTTGAAATAAAAAGGTGTTTCTGGGTTTTCCCCCAGTTTTTCTTCCGGCGTTGCCATTTCTTTTCTTGCCTGCCAATTTTCTGTTGAAGATTTTTTGAAAGTGCTTATTCTTTCATTTATAAGGTTAGCTATTTTTGAGTTAAAATCAGGATTTACTAGCCCAAATTGCGGATATTGAGCATTGATATCAAACATACTGTCTTTTTGCGAAACAGTAGTCACCGAAACTGTCGGGTTGGGATTTAAAATGGATGGAGATTGAATATTGGCGTTTGGAGTTTCCTTTTCTCTTGGATAATAAAATCCTATCAGCGCTCCCGCAGCCAATGATAACAATATCAATACCAAGACAGTATTATTGTTTTCGAATCTTATTTTTTTATTTACCATTTTAGTTTTTAGTTATTGTTTATTTTTTTCAATTATATCACAGCAAGATAAAATTAAAAACAAATTGCATAACAAAAAAAGAGCTTTAGTTGCTCTTGCCTTCTCTGGTCTTAATGTCGCGACTTGCGACTTGATGCCAGATATTTACACCTTGCTCTTTTTCAAAGTAAAGGATTCCTCCTGTCCTACCCTCAGTGCTAGCATTGATGATTAACGCATTAATGCTAATATTTGTTAAAGGCACAGAAAGCCATTCTTGGCGAAAATTGAAGTCTCCTCCCCAGAAGGCCCATACTCCAGCAACCGGCACGTTGTCACGCAAGCAATATACGCTATAGGTATAATTGGCTGGTGAGACAATTTCCGATTCAGAAAAAACTACATTTTCGTCGTCACAACAAAAAGCTGTGATAATTACCCCGTCTGAATAGTCTGGAAGGGGGTCTTTGGGCAGTTGAGAAAACGTGGGTGTAGCAATAAATAACATTGAAACAATCAGAATGGAAATATTTACCGCTATTTTTTTAAGTCTACTCTTGTTCATTTTTTAACCTACCGTAATACTTATAAAATTAATATCTTTTTGTGTCAATAGCGTCTCAAACAAAAAAAGAGCTTTTGCTCCATACTACCAAAATAATTTGATACCTGCGATTGCCGGTAGTACAATAATGAACATAACCAGCAAAAGCCCTAAGATAATAGCCATAATGACTGTGCCTTCTGTTTTATCTATTTGCTCCATTTTTCTTCACTACTTATTTTATAAGGCGGTAGATGAATTATGTCAAATTGAGTAAAAAACAAGGCGGCCCCCGGAAGATATAAACAAAAAAAGAGCTATTGCCCCTGTTTTAAATCCATGCCGCTAGATTTTTCCTGTCACTGATAACAAGAAAACAAGCGCTGCCATAAAGAGAGTAAACACGATAGCAATAGTAGCCGCATCTTCTCCATTCATTTTTTATCACTAACTATTTTATAGAATGGTAATCTTTTTGTGTCAAACCAGAATTCCGGTTGCACCTATTTACAGTTATGAAATATGGATATTATAAGTATCAAGATGAAAGGGTCCCTGCAAAGGTCCCCTTTTTTATTTTCCTATGATATGTTTGATATTTATTAAATAGTCAAAATATCTCTACTATCTAAACGGTGTTTTTATCTTTAAATATCAATTTAAATATGGTATTTTAATAGCATGAACAAGAAATTGATTATTTTTACAATCCTAGGTGTGTTTTTGGTGTTGCTAGGCTTTGTGTTTGTGTTCAGAGGAGGGATTATTGAAAATACCATCCCAAAAAATGAAAATAAGCAAGAAGTAGATAATAGATGTATTTTTTATATTAATCAGACAGAATTAAAAGAAGAAAAAAACTATATACTAGGATACATCAATAAAAAATTGAGTATTAGTGTTAAGAACTGCAAAGAAGAGATAGTTTCTATTGTTCTTGATGGTGAGGTTTTAGACATAAAAAAAGGTGAAGGTTCCTCTTTTATCCTACCATTTTTAATCCTCCCTCAAAAACATGAAATCAGAATAAACGATTTTAATTTTACTTTTTACTATCTTTTAGTAGATAATTTTGAACAACCACTAAAAAATGGCAGAAATAATAATTGGACTGCTGCTGGTAATTTGACTAGTTGGAAAATTGGAAACAATTCTCTTAATTTTAAAAACTTAAATCAAACAGGGTACTCATCAATTTCTTCTCAATATAAAATTGGCGAAGATTTCTTAATAGAGTTCTCGCTATTGTTAAAATCTAAGGAAAGCAAACAAACCGTTTATTTGTTGAGCAATAGTGATACTATTTTCTTGTATAGTAATAAAATTGGTATAAAAACTGATTTAGAGGATGATAAGTATGCTCCTTTCAATATTGAAATCAATAAAAATTATAGAATAAGAATAACAAGGATTGCCAGTACTTACAAAATTTACGCCGAAGAAGTAGATAGGAATGTTTCGAGTAATGCTTTGTATGAATTTAGTACAAACTCTCTTGTTCTTGGTTATGATAGGAAAAATAAGGTCGCTGATAGTGATTATTGGGGTATAGGATCATGGTCAAACCAAGAATTCGAAATTTATAATATTATATTTGGCGAATATTAATGAATAGAGATAATAAAAAAATTTTTAAACAGGAAAAGAGTAGTATATCTACGAAGTTTTCAAATTTTAAAAAAAAGCATCCTTTTATTTCTTCTATATTCAGTATAATTATTACAATATTTTTAGGAATTATTATTATTCCGATTTCCTCGATTTTTGGCTTAGATTCGTCAAAGCAATTTGCATCTCTGAGTGACACGACAAGAAGTATGGATAAAAAAATTGATAATATTAATAATAATCTTGTAAATAATGAAGATTGTGTTCCCTCTTTCAAAAATCAATGGATAAGCATAAATGAAATAATTACGATTAATGATGATAATATTTTGTTTAAATATAAAGAAGGACTAGCGGGGGGCGAAATAGAGTACATTAATCCAATAGATTTTAGCGATTCAAAGGAGATTATTTTAGAATTTTCGTTAAAGTCAATTAATTTAAGCGAAAACGATACGATTATTATATTACTAAAGAATGAAATAAGAAATTCCATTTTAAAAATCGAGGTTTCTAAAATGAGGATTAATTTTTTTGAAAAAAAAGCTGAGAAATGGATATCTATAAGATCAATTCGTTATGATAAAAAAATTGATGACTTTCCTCTGTTTTATTTTAAATTATCTGTATCCCGAGATGGAAATCGTTTTCGATTATCAACAATTCCAAGACATAAAAATTATTTGGATAACAATGCTAGCTTTATTAGCGAAATTCCAGTTGATATAAATACGGCATTAGAAGATATGGGTAATATGAACAAGCTTAGGTTAGGTCTTGCCCTACTTACATCATCAAAACATGACATTGAGGTTGGGATTCAAAATTGCGAAATTCGTAAATAGCCATCTAATTAGTCTATTTTTTTGCACACTACTTGTAAGAATTTTTGTAAAATTAAAGCCTATCAATATCCTCTTCAAATAATGAAAACCCTTTTGGGACTCTTTTTTTAAGTAAAATATAAGCCGTATGCCAATACATTATGAATATTACAAGGATGGGTAGATATGTTGATAAAAAAACATTTTTAGGCTCGTTTTTTGGTAATATCTCTGATAGCAAAAATATGATTGGTGTTAATATACACAATAAAGCTAAGAGATATTTCTTATATTTTATATGTATTCCTTCTAGAAAAAGAAAAGGTTTTGAAATGACATATGGAAAAAAATTATTCCTTTTTATTGGCCCAAATCCTTTTATTGTTCCTTTCATGCTTATATCATTTCCACTTTTTCCTGTATGAAAAACTTGCAAAACTACTCCTTCTTCAAAATCAAAAAAATCGAAATTTATTATGATTTCTCTTTCTTTGTTACTTAAATTAAGGGAAAATTTATTAATATTATTTTTTTCGTAAATAATTTCCGCATCGAGAAGTTGTGTTCCATTAAGTGGAACAATTCTTAATTTATCGGCACTTGCAATATCGTTTTTACTTATCGTGTCTTTTCCCTTATTCCATAAGGCAATTTTAGTTATGGAAAAATTATTAATATTACTATTTTTGTAAATGATTTTAATCTCATCTATTTTTTCTATTTTTCCTTTGATTAAATTAAAGGTTCGAGTGTCGTAAACTGGAAGTTTTATTCTTCTTGCTTTTATTGCAAATAAAATTGACCCGCCACTAATAATTACTGCAATCAAAAAGGTACTCCAGTTAAACATTGGACTAGAGCCAAATCTGATTATCTCGTTCCAAATTTTTGTAAATTCTTCTATATTTGTCATGATTCGGTTTACTTATTTTTGGTAAATCTTAGCAAAAGTAAACTAAATTGTAAAATATTTAAAACATTGTAATTTTATTTATCCTTGAATGACAAACGATATATATTTGCGAAATCTAGATTCGCCATCGGATAAATTCCTGCTGGAATTTTCCTCTTTATTATCAATCCTTACTAGGATTGTGATAAACCCGACTCGGTGCTAGTCGCACTTCCGTCATTAATTTAATAAAATAAATTAATCCTGCCTCGTCGTCAGTTGCGACTCCAGCTTCTCGTTCAAGTCTCACTTACATAAACTAAAAGCACCCCAAAGGGGGTGCTTAAGTTTATGTTGCGGGACTTGGATTCGAACCAAGAATCTACTGCTTCAAAGGCAGGTGTCCTACCGTTAGACGATCCCGCAATAATACCTTACAATACTCTATCACATACTCCCTCTACCCATCCAGCGATTTTTCTGTTGAGGTTTGTGCTTTTACTAACTTTAATCCTTACCAATCCATAATAGTCGTTTTCTATATTTTTTCTTATTGTTCTTACTTTATTCTTTTTTAAATAAACTCTTATTTCTTCATTTTGTATAGAAAGAATATTAATCCAGTATCTTTTTGATTTTTCAATATCAGCAGTCTCGTGAATATATAGCTCGTAAATCAAATCATTATCACTCACCAAAAATGTATCTTTAAGCCATTTACGGAAAAGTAAGATCATTTTGGAGTCAGAATTACTAAAACTTACTAAAGCTTTTGTTCCATAATCCTTTTCCTTTGCTCCTTCTGCCCAATATAGTGCAATTCCCATTAACCATAAGTCTCGTTTTACAATCTCTCCTATTTCTGTTCTTGCGATATCTTTTATTTCCTTTGTTGTCTTAATTCTTTGTTCTTTTCTAGCATTTGCTCCTCTCAATGCCCCTTTTATTCTTTTTTCGGTGATTTTTTGTCTCTGCTGTTTTGCCAAACCAACATCTCTTAACCATAAGGAAAGAGTAGATTTAGCTACTGGAATTTCTTTTAATATCTCCGAATAGGAAAGGCCACTTTTTCTTAAAGCAACTGCTTTTTCTTTTTTATTCATATCTTATGAACAGTGATTATTATTTATTTAATAATATCACGCTAGTTCATACTTGAAAAGGTTTTAGTCTTCGAAAGATTCGATGATAGCCAATTCCAAAGGCAATTGCGGGATAGAGGAATATTTTGTCTTATTCTCGGCATCCATCAATAAAGCCAATGTCTTTGCTAACCGCTTTTCTTCAAACAATTCTGATTGCTCAAGGGCTTTATTCTTTGTTTCTTTGGTTTCGCTGGGCATAACAATATCAATCAATTCAGTACCTATTTTTAATAACATAATTTTCCTTAAGTAGTCAATTGTCATACCTAAAAAATCGGCGATATCTAGTCCTTTTTCAGTGTTTTCGCTGATAAATTTCATTGCTTTCACTTTTTCTTTTTTGGCCAAGATATCTACTAACTCAATTGCGAGGTTTATATCTGATAGTCCTAATATTTCGCGCACGTCCCCAGTCGTAAATGCAACATCAGAAGCAAAATTGATAAGTTGGTTCATTTTTGCTTCAGCATCTCTAAGCGATCCATCGGCAGAAGAAATAAGCAGGTCTAAAGCGTCCTTTTCTATTTTTATCTTTTCGGCTTTGCAGATAATTTTAAGCTTTTCTTCAATAACGTCGTGATTCAGTTTGTGAAAGTTGAATTTTTGACACCTAGAAGAAATAGTAGGAATCATTTTATTGGCTTCGGTAGTAGCCAAAATGAATACAACATAAGCTGGCGGCTCTTCCATTATCTTCAATAGAGCGTTGGTAGCATCTTTTGACAGCTGGTGCGCTTCGTCCAATATCAAAACTTTGTACTTTAAAAATGTGGGGGCAAATCTTATACTCTCCCTCAGTGATTTTATCTCTTCTATTCCTCTGTTTGAGGCGGCATCCACTTCTATCAAGTCTATTGCCCTTCCCTCGTTTATTTCTTTGCATGACGGGCATTCATTGCAAGGCTCGGCTTCTTTTCTATTTTGGCAGTTTATGGCTTTGGCAAAAATTCTGGCCATAGTGGTTTTTCCTGTTCCTCTGTGTCCAGAAAACAAATAAGCATGGCTAATAGAGCCAGTTGCTATTTCATTCATAATAACTTTTGTCACCTGTTCCTGGCCTACAAAATCTTTAAAGCTTTTCGGCCTATATTTTCGATATAATACTAGATTGTTTTCTGCCATATGTACCCATTCTATTATTTTTGGGAATAAAAATCAAATTAATAACTAGTACTTGGTAATTGGTAATTAGTAATTAGTACTTTGTAGTTACCTTCGGTAACCTTCAATATTTTTTTGCTTTTTTTTTGGATAAATATTATTAAATGCTTACACATAAGCTATTTATCTTGCCGTAGCCCAAAAAACGTAGGCGGACCAAGTACTGATTACGGATTGCGAATTACTGTTTCTGTTTCTTTTTCTATTTCTGGGGCTTTAAATCTTCCAATTTTTCTGGTAAGATGCAATTAACAATTTAATTTATTGGTCGAAAGACCAGCGACCTAACCCTTTTGGTTTTTTCAGAAGGTATGGCCGGGAACCCCAATGACGATACTGAACCCCACGTTCAGCAGCTCGTCATTGGGTCATATCGGGAAACCGGTATGGGGCCGCAAGGCCCGCTGGCGTGGGGTTTTGTGTTTTTATGCCAGCTATAAATAGCTGTTTTTATTTATTAAACTTATGGCCAAGACGCAAACAGAAACAATGTTTCAAACTGCCATAAAGGATCTAGTAGATATTTGTCCTCATTGCGAATCCAGAGCACACTTTCAATTATTATTCTCAGATAATTATCAAGACAGTAATGAAAGTATTATTCATTATGCTGTTTTTAGATGCGTACCATGTAAGAAATTAATCCTTAAAACCTTTAAATTCTGCAAAAATGAATTCAACAAAAACAACCTGTCAGCAGTAGGCTGGCAAGATAAGTTTCCAAAAGAAAAAACATACACAAGCAAGTTTGAAGGAATCGTTCCAATTAATGCATTAGAAGACTTTAAAGAAGGAGTTATCTGTTTGCACAATAACTGTCCAAGAGCTGCAGTTGCAATGTTTAGGAGGTCTTTGCAGTCTGCTTTGATAGACAAAGGAGCGAGTAGAAAACTGGGACTGATAGAACAGATCAAGAATGCTTCTTTTCTCACGAAAGATATTAAAGAATGGGGGTATAGTATACGGATATTCGGTAACTGGGCCGCCCACCCCCAGTGTGATAATTTAAAAGACGTAGACGAGAAGATTGCCCTCGAAACCAAGCTGTTCTTAGAAGAATTCTTCAATTACGTTTATGTAATGCCAATTCGGGTAACCAATGCCCGCAGAAACAACACTTTTGAATGAAGTTTGAGGACAAAGCCTCAAACACAGTAACTAGTAACTCGTAATTAGTAATTACGAGTTACTAAGCTAATATGTGAATTACTAGGCTTGCCCAAAAGAGGAAAAATTACTCGTAATATTGTCTTATTGTCTTGTAGCTTGACACTGAAAGAATAAAACTATACTATAAAGCCAATGATTTCAGTTGAAACTATCAAAACTTGTTGTTGTCGCGCTATATTCTAAAACAAGGGATTAGTTTTCTGGTGTCAATAAAAACTGCAAAAACTGGATCCCTTAACGGGATTTTTTCTTTAATTAAATAGTAAAATAATATGAAAACATTTTTAGAACTTATTGGGAACACTCCTATGGTACAAGTCGAGGAATTTCCAGCAAAAATATATGCAAAGTTGGAAGGGTTTAACCCTGGCGGTTCAATAAAAGACAGGGCTGCTTTGCAAATGATAAAGTCGGCCGAAAAGAAAGGGATATTGAAAAAGGGAGATTGCCTAATAGAAGTGACCAGTGGAAACACAGGAATAGCAATGGCAATGATTGCCGCCGCTAAGGGGTATCGCATGAAAGTAATAACCACTTCTAATACTGCTAAAGGAAAGATTAAAATGCTGGAAAAATTTGGCGCAGAAGTGATTTTTGACGACAGGTTAAGGCAGGAAATAATACCCGAAATAAAAGAAAAAATAACTAAGGGTGAAAATCTTGTGTATTTGAACCAATATGAAAATGAAGATAATGTGACTGCTCACTATGAGGGAACGGGAAAGGAAATATTGGAACAAATAGAAGAGCCAAGAATAGATTTTTTTGTGGCAGGAATAGGAACCGGAGGCACAATCACAGGAATTGCAAAAAAACTTAAAGAAAAGTATCCTGATGTTAAGATTATCGGGGTGGTTCCTCAAATTGGACACGAGATAATAGAAGGCATAAAATCTATAAAAGAAGGGTTTGTTCCGCCAGTAATGGACGAAGATTTGATAGATGAAATGTACGAATTAACAGAGGAACAATCACTTGTTGGCAGAGATTATTTGGCCAGCACCAAAGCAATCCTTGTTGGCCCTAGTTCGGGAGCCTCTATGTACGTTGCTCTTGAGGTGGCAAAAAAGAATCCTGGAACAGTAATTGCCACAGTATTCCCTGATCGAGGAGAAAGGTATTTATAATAATTAATCAATTACAATGATCCAGTTTTATAACACCCTTACAAAGAAAAAGGAAAGTTTTAAGCCAATAGAAGAAAATAAAGTCGGATTATATACTTGCGGTCCGACGGTTTATTGGTTTGCTCATGTTGGAAACCTTAGAACTTATATATTTGAAGATATTTTAAAAAGGGTCTTGTCGTATAACGGATATTCGGTAAAACATGTAATGAATATTACCGATGTAGGCCATTTGACTTCCGACTCGGACTCTGGAGAGGATAAGTTGGAAAAAGGAGCCAGACAAGAAAAGAAAACTGTTTGGGATGTTGCTAATTTTTATACCGAATGTTTTTTAAAAGATTTGAAACTTTTAAACATTGGAGACCCTACTGTTCTGGTAAAAGCTACCGATACTATAAAAGAGCAGATTGAGCTTATACAGCTATTAGAAAAGAAAGGTTTTACCTATATTATTTCCGATGGAGTTTATTTTGACACCTCCAAACTTGAAAAGTATGGCAGGTTGTGGAGTGAAAAAGAAAAAACTGAACTGCGAGGAAGAATTGAGGAGGTTGCCGAAAAAAAACACCCAACCGATTTTGCTTTGTGGAAATTTAGCCCGAAAGATGAGCAGAGGCAAATGGAATGGGATGCTCCGTGGGGAGTAGGTTTTCCAGGGTGGCATACCGAATGCGTGGTTATGAGTATTGAAAACCTTGGAATACCATTTGATATTCATTGTGGCGGGATAGACCATGTTTCTATACACCACACAAATGAAATAGCGCAAGCCGAAGCTGCTTATGACAAAATGATGTCTAATTATTGGATGCATGGCGAATTTTTGAATGTAAAGGAAGGAAAAATGAGCAAATCGCTTGGGAACATAACCACGATTAGTGATTTGAAGAACAAAGGAATCAGTCCCCTTGCCTATAGGTATCAGTGTTTGAATACCCACTATAGGCAAAAAATGAACTTTAGTGATGAAAGCATTGAGTTTTCGCAAAATACCTTGGAAAAACTTTATGAACGCGTTAGCGAGTTAAAATTGGCCGAAAAAACTGTTCTATCGGAAAAATTTGATTCTTACAAAAACAGATTTATTGATTTTATAAATGACGATCTTAATATTCCCAGTGCTCTCGCTTTGAGCTGGGAAGCACTAAAGGATAAAGAACTTACTGACTATGAGAAATATTCGCTGTTGCTTGAGTTTGATAAGATATTTGGACTTAGAATAGCTGATGTTGATTTTAATAAAAAAAATTATGGCGAATACATTTTAAAAACCATAAACGAAGATGGGTTGCCAATATTAAGCGATAAGATTGATATTATTCCTAGTGAAGTGCTTGAGATGATAAAAAATAGAGTTGCAATACGAAACGAAAAGGATTGGCAGACTGCTGACGAACTTAGAGAAAAAATAAAGGAGAAAGGATGGCTGATTGAAGACAACGACAAGCAAATAATAATAAAACAGATAAAAAAAGAGGACGCTTAATTGCGTCTTTTTTAAATAAATTTTACTTGAAGCAACGGAGTTGGGCAATAAACCTCTCCATTAGTTAAATCAACGATAATTTCATTGTCGCCGTTTTTTATCACTATTCTGGGTGACAATTCCTCAATTTTTTTATCACGATCATCTTTGGGTAGGTCGTTGCCCACAATTGGTCGAAGCGTGGTGATTTTTACATCACTTGCAAGTGCAAATAAACTCACTTCACAAACCATTATAGTGCCATTCTTTTTTTCAACAAAAAAATAGACTTCCTGCCCTTTTTCGTTTATTCCTCTAACAAACATTGATTCCATAATTTACCAAATAGAGACTATCCTTTATTTCTTTTTATGTCAAACTCCTCTGTCATTGCGAGTCCGTTTCCGCCAGTAGGCGGAATAAAGGACGAAGCAATCTGAAAAAGTTTAGGGAAAAATAGATTGCTTCATTCGCCAGCTGGCGTATTCGCAATGACAGGTGAATACTCGCAAGACGAAAAGAGTTTTTTCGTAGCTCAAAAAACTAAAATCCCCTTAGTTGGGGATTTTATTTTATTTGTTGTTAGTGGCAATATTGCATCTTCCTACTCCTTGAGTGCAAACGGATCCATCTTCTCCAAGGTATCCAGTATCATCTACGCAAAGCGTTTTATCGCTTTTCTTTGCCTTGATGCAGTATTTTTGAAAATCATTGTCAAAGTTAATTTCTACGGGATTTCCGCTAATGGCAGTTAAATCTATCTTTATCATCTTTATTTCAATATCATCATTAAATCCTTTGAGGTTTCCGTTTTTTAACTTATACACTTCGGCCCAAGATTCTAATTGTCTTAGGTCGTACTTCATCTTTTTTTCGTTATCAATTTTCTGCATCTGCATAATAGTCAAGATAGGAATTGAAAAAAAGAATAAAAATACTACACCAAAAATTATAAGCTTTGCTGGACTAAATATTTCTTGCATATTATTTGCTGTATATAGGATCCGTGTTGGTTGTCAGGTTGTTATTAGTCCAAAGATCTGTTCCGGATAATTGTGATGAGCCGATGAGTAAAACATCGGTATCAATTGTTTCTGGGTTTATCGATAATTGGAAGGCACACATTTTGGCATCACTAAATATGCCTGTTCCTGCTTCAAGCGACCCAATATCCCATGTGAGCTGTCTTGTTCCTTCGTCATAAGAAATTTTTGTTCCATCGGGAACTCTTGTCTGCCCTTCTACAAATCTTACCCCCAGTGGCAAAACAGTTGTCATTTTGGTATTGCTTACATCGTTGTATGTATTCTTGGCAGTCCATTCTACGGTAAATGTCGTTTTTGCTCCTGCTTGAACGGGCATTGGCCCAGAATCACTAAATATCTTGCTGTCTGTTTTGATCGTTTGGGTGGCCATGATTGAAGAATTGATCTTATTTAAAAATTCTTGTTTTATCTGCCCTAAAGCGATTCTTGTTTTAATGAAAGGGTTTTTATCTCCTTGGCTTTTCATCGTCCACTTTTTGTTGGTAGAAATCCAAAATTCTATCTTGCCTTCGGTATTGATCGAAAAATCTTGAAGCTCAGAAATCTGATTGCCATCCCAAACAAGAGAGTTATCCCCTTTTTGGTATACGCCATCTGGCGCCTGGATCGAATTAAAATCCAAACCGCTTCCTTCAAGCTTAAGGATCAGGGCTATATTCTCCATGTCTTCATCGCCAACATTCCTAAATGAAACTTCGTAATGAAGCCTGTCTCCCATATTGATAGCGTATCCTTCTTTTCCGTTTATCTTTTCGGTAAATTGGACTGATGGCGCAATTATTGCAACGCCACGATTAGATTCTTTAAGTACGATAAAATTTCCATCCTGCCAAACGCCGATCTTTGCTTTAAAAACCTTCTGATCTTGCGGATTTCCGTTCAGTATTCCATCTATTTGTATCTTTCCGCTATCTGATTCGTTTAAAATAGATATGTCCCATTGCTTATTATCCATGCCTTTGGGTTTTGAAGAAACAAATTGAAAATCCGATGGATATTCAATAGAACATGATAGATCTTTTAATGGGTAGGGTACGTTTGAAGTGTATGAAATTTTTATGGTGATAGGTCTTCCGGCTCCTGATTTTTGGGGCAAGTCCATACTCAAATCAAGAGGCAGCTTTCCTAATACCGTTGAAAATGAACTTGTTGTTTCGTTTTTAACCTTTAAGTCCTGTGGCTGAAAACTTACTCTTACTTCTGCCTTTTTCAAATCGCCCTCTTTACCAAGCAATCGAGTTGTGAATTTTACTGTTTTTTCTTGTCCTGGATAGATGATTCCTCCCATTTCATTGGTTGAAACTTTTTTGGTTTTAGCTCCATCTTCGGTAATAGCTCCGTCTGGATAGGTAAAAATCATTTCCGGATTTTCTAGGTTAATCGATCCGTTGTTCTTATACTTTACGATATATTCGAATTCTTCTCCCACATCCACCTTGTCTGGTCCGATTATTTCCAATTTCAAAATTCCTCTGTCAAAAGCCATTTTTTGCCAGAAGAAAAAGGAAACCAAGATCAGGATGATTAAACTAATGAAAAATATTAATTTTTTGTTCATGGTAACTAATCTTTCTTTTTAATACTATTCTTTAAGTTGGCGAGAGCACTGCCGTATCGCGCCTGAGAGGAGTCCCCTTTTGCAAAATTAAAATCCCATGGTTTTACTACGCTGTCATTTTTTTTTGTATCAATCCCCCTTGCCTTGTTTTTAATATTAGACAGCGAGTTCATATATTTCTTATTCTGCTCAGAAACCTGTTCACTTTTTGGTTTTGGCGCAACACTATAGTTCCAACCAAATCTTTTTTTTGGTTTTTCTTCTTTTTTATGTTTTGCTCCATGATTAAAGCTGCCTCCTTCTGATCGGCTAGCTCCAATGCTACCACTTTTTTCTGGTCTTTCTATCGGAAACATTTGAATACAAAGTTATTTTTTTGTTTATTATACAACTTTTATATCAAAATTAATAGTATCGTTTTCTAGTTTTATTTCTCTTGCTTCTTTCAATCCAACGTTAAATATAAATCCTTTTGCCAAAACCTCTTTGATCAAATAGCTCTTATTGTTTTCGATCAATTTTCCCAATCCTTCATCTGCATTATAGTATATTTCTATGGTGTCTTCCGGACTCAAGTGCATTTCTTTTCTGGCTTGCTGGATATGGCGGATGATTTCTCTCAAATTACCTTCTGCTTTTAATTCTTCGGTAATATTGGTATCAAAAACAACATCTTCATCGCTTTCATTTATTAGCACTTTCTTAACATTAACTTCGTCTTTTATGATGTCAAAAATATCTTCTTGATTGCTTTCAAAAACCTTACCGTTCTTCCCTTTTATGCTCACAGAAAGCAATGGCTGGCGGACTTTTATTCCGATTTCGGATCGTTTTGCCAGAGCTTGCGCCACAAGATTTCGGGCAAGCAGCATATCTGAATAAATATAATAAAAATCCTTGCTTAAAGCTGTTTCACTCGGTTCAGGATAGTCACAAAGATGGACACTGATAGGATTGTCTTCTAATTTCAATTTCTGATACAAGTCTTCGGCAACAAAAGGAGTAAAGGGAGCAATAAGCTTAACAAGTTTCAACAAAACATAATGGAGGGTTTGCATTGCTTCCATCATTTCTTCTTCGTTTTCCGGTTTTTGGAACCTTCTTCGTGATCTTCTGATGTACCAATTTGAAAAGTCATCCATAAATGCTCCCAGCGAATAGTTTTCCCAAGTTACGTTTTCCTTTGGCAATTCCAATCCTCCTTCAGATTGTCCGCCTCCAAATAGCCTGGTAGCCTTGGTCAAATCGTATTCTTTCATAAACTTATCTACCCCGTAGTTAAGAACCTCTACTCTTCCGATTATCCATTTATCCAATATGTTGGTAGAATCTGTTTTTGGAATAATCTTTTTATCTTTTGGAATATATGTTTCGTAAAATTTAAAACAATTTTCCAGACTCAAGACTATATTTCTCCATACCTCCTTCACCTTATCCTCGGAAAAGCGATACTCCTCGCCTATATTGGTGGAAGCCAAAAGAAAATAACGAAGAGAATCAGCTCCATATTTATCAAAAACGTCTTTCGGGTCCGGATAATTCTTTAGTTTCTTGCTTAATTTTCTTCCCTTATCATCTAAAACCAAGCCATTTGTTATCACGTTTTTAAATGCCGGTTTATTTTTCCCTAGCCCAATGTCGTTTAGTGTGAGGGCTGTAGCCAAAACATCAAGAGTATAAAACCATCCCCTTGTCTGGTCTAATCCTTCGGCGATAAAATCGGCGGGAAAAGTTTTCTCTACTATTTCTTTATTTTCAAACGGATAATGCCACTGAGCATATGGCATTGAGCCAGATTCGAACCAGCAGTCAAAAACTCCTTCGACTCTCTTCATTTCTTTGCCACATTTTGGACATTTTAGTATTACCTCATCGATAAAAGGACGGTGCAGGTCTTTTAAATCATACTCCTTAATCTGTATGGTTTTTAGTTCTTCTATACTGCCAATGCAGACTTTTTCGCTGCATTCAACGCACTGCCAGATAGGTATTGGAGCTCCCCAGTATCTTTTTCGTGAAAAATCCCAATCTCTAGCGCCTTCTAGCCATTTTCCAAAACGTCCATCCTTTAAGTGTTCCGGCACCCAACGTGTTTGTTGATTATTTGAAACAAGCTGTTCTTTGATTTTGGTAACCAAGACATACCAACTATCAACCGCATAATAAAGCAAAGGAGAGTCGCATCTCCAGCAATAGGGATATTCGTGGGTTATTAATTCTTCTTTATATAAATATCCAGTCCCTCTCAGATATTCTATGATTTTGGGATCAGCATTTTTAACTGCTTCTCCTGCAAAGTCCTTAACATCATTCTTAAAAGCGCCCAATTCATCGACTAAGTGATAAAACGAAAGATTGTTTGCTTTTGAAAGCTGAAAATCGTCTTCTCCATGCATAGGATTTATATGCACAATACCAGAACCATCTCCGTCGGTCACAAAACTATTTCCCTCAAAAACTTTAAAGCAATTTCCAATATTCTTTATATCCTGACTTGCAAGATAATCAAACATTGGCTCATACGAAATTCCCAACAAGTCTTTCCCTTTGAATTCTTCGATAATTTTTGCTTCTCCTTCTAGAATAGCTGTTCGACTCTTTACTAGAATAAGTTTTTCTTGGTTGTTCTCAACCAAGCAATAATCCAGTTTTTCGTTTATAGCTAGTGCAATATTGCCAGGAAGAGTCCAAGGCGTAGTGGTCCATACCAAAAAGAAACAGTTTTCAAATCTGGCATCCTTAATCTTAAATTTTACATAAATAGATTTATCTTTTGTTTCTTTGTATCCTTGATTTACTTCAAAGTTTGAAATCGTAGTAGCGCACCTGGGGCAATATGGAGAAACGCGATAGTTTTTTTCAATCAATCCCTTCTCCCATAATTGCTTCAAGACCCACCAAACAGATTCGATGTAATTATTGTCCATTGTAGAATAGCTTTCGGTATAATCGGCCCATCTTCCAACTCTTTTTAATACTTCTTGAAAATCTGAAACGCAGGCAAAAACAGAATTTCGGCATGCAGTATTAAATTTCTCAATTCCTAATTCTTCAATCTGTTTTTTGCTTTTTATGTCAAGCTCTTTTTCAATCAAGTTTTCTACCGGAAGCCCGTGACAATCCCACCCCACGCGGCGAGGAATCTGGTATCCTTTCATTGTCCAATAGCGCAAAACGCTGTCTTTGATAGTGGTTGCTAGAATGTGCCCATAATGAGGCTTGCCGGTCGCAAAAGGGGGGCCATCGTAAAAACTGTAATAAGGCGATCCTTCCCGATTCTTGATAGATTTATGGAAAATATCTTCTTTTTCCCAAAACTCTAGTATCTTTTCTTCTTTGTTCATTTTTTTATAATTCTCTTATTTCTCCGGTTTTTATTATGCTAGGGTAACAGTCTAAAAGTTCTTGATTGCTTAATTTCTTTAAATAACCGTCCAATAACCATAATGGATTGCTATGAGAAACGATTAAGATATTTCTTTTTAAGTATTTTTCTTCAAGCTCATTGAAAATATTTATCATCCTGCTTTGACAGTTTTTCCATGATTCTCCGTTTTCTGGGGCTATATCAAAAGCTTTAATTTTTTCTCCCCCATAAAAATCCCATAATTCCTGTTTTAATCTTCCTGCAAATATTCCCCAGTTACTATCGCGAAGTCTTTCGTCAAAAATGATTTTGTTCTTATCGTATCCGATTATTTCTGCAACTATTTCGGCAGTATGGCTTGTTCGTAAGATGTCGGAACAGATTATCAAGTCGATTCCTTTCTCCTTGAGAATATTTCCAGCATATTCAGCTTCTTTAATGCCTTCGCTATTAAGATTGCAAGGAGGATTGTCATCAGGATAGCCGTAAATCATATCCTTCTTTTCCCCTTGGTGGATATTCTTTCCGTGCCTAAGTAAAAAATACCTATTTTTCAATGGTTTTTTCATGAGTTAAAAATAACACTTTTTATGCCTTTATTCAACACCAAAACAAAAAACAGCCCTTAGCTGTTTCCTTATTTTGAGTACCCCGGTTAAATACTTGATTGAAGCGCTTAACGGGAATACTCAAAGAGCAAAACTATAAAAATTTTGCTCAAAGAGACCCGTAATAAATAATAAGCAAAAAAACAAAAATGCTTATTCGCGGGAATTTACCATTCCTGCAGTTTTACTTTAATTAAAAAAGATATTCCTGTCAATAAAAAAACAAGGCCGTGAGCCTTATTACGTTTTTAGGTCAAAGTGAAGGATTAAGGCCTAAGATTGCCTTGGGAAATCATTTCTCTTCCTAGATACCCCCATTCACCTTGGCAATATAATTATGATATAGCAGTTAGCGATTGTCAAAGCTACAAACAAAAAAGAGCGCAATGCGACTCATTTTTTAAAAAAGGTGATGAACCCTCTTCTTTGAGGAAGGAATGATCTTTACTAAGTGCTGGGTGGTACCTGCATGCAACACATACTTCGGAACAACGCCAACACTTTCCCGGAATAAAGCCGATTTGATTGCTAGGCAATTCAACCTCTACGAGCTGACCCTTTTGAGTGTCGGTACTATAGAGTGGACATTCCGGAACATCACAAATAGTGCCTTCCATTAATTAATTCCTCTGGGACCAGTTTAGTAGCCCCTTTAAACCTCTTTTTGGCTTAAAGGGACCGCCAAACAATAAAAGAGCTATACGATATTAAAATTACTATTGATTAGAGTGATTGTCAATCAGTTCCATCTTTCACCTAAGTACGATTCTAGCAATTCTCGGAGATATTTTTTATCAACAATATCTATGTTGTTTGCTTCAGCCCTATCTGCGGCTTTCTTAGAAATTTTTGCTATGCAAACGTATATCCCTTTTTGGTAATTGCTTTCCTTGATTTCTGCCTTAATCTGGCTTATAGCTTTTTGATCATCTAGATCATTGTCGCAGGTAAATAGAACAAAAGCTTTTGCCTTATTTTTGTATAGTATAAAAGCTTTAATCTTATTCTTTTTTGTGCACTCCACTATGTAACCCATTGCTCCGAACAGCCGGATCAATAAATTTTCAAAAGCTTCTGGGTTCAGATTAGAAAAGCTAAGGTCTTTTTTTATTGTTTTTACACCCTTCATTTTCTGTTCGTTCAGATCTTCTATCTTGAATAGGATAAGCAGCAAAGCCACTACTGCCGAAAAGGATATTCCATATATAAGGCCGAGGACAATTTTTGGACTATTAGTAGCCCACAAAAAAACTACGTAACAAAAGGCGAGCAGCCAAAAAATACAACTAAAAAAAACAACTGCTTGGATTTTTTTACTATTCTCCATTTTTTAAAGGATTATTTAATACTTTTTTCTTGGTAATCTTGTATCCATGATCTTCAAGATACTGCTTCATAACTTCTTCCGACCATTCCGAAGTTATATTTTCAAACTTCATCATTCCTGGGTCGTCGCAATTTTCATCAATAAAATTTATTTTTCTAGAGCCTACTTCAAAAAAATCACTATCCGCCCACTTCAGAGTAACACAAAAAATGATAATTTCCCCCTGCTCGGTAGCGACTTCTGCCGCTTCATCATTCATTACTCTGATTTTTTCTTTTTTTATCATCTTTTTGTGATTATGTTACATCTTTTCTGGGGCAGAAATACCCATAACACTCAGCGTGTTTTTTAATGCTATTTTTGCCGCAAGCAATAACTTTAATCTTGCTTTTTTGATATCTTCATCATCAACTAAACAATGACATTCATTGTAAAACTGGTGAAAAGCTGATGATAATTCCAGGGCGTATTGCGGTATTCTATGTACTTGATAATCCAAAGAGGTGTCCTCAATAATATCTTCAAACTTTGCAATTTGACGCATTAAAGCAATCTCTTTTTCGTGCGAAATCTTACATAAAGAATCATCAATACATTCTTCGGCATCAAAATTTCCGCTCCTAAGGATACTGCAGATGCGAGCGTAGGCATATTGCACATAAAAAACTGGATTCTTATCGGATTGTTCTTTTGCTAATTCAATATCAAAGTTCAAATGAGTGTCAGCCGATTTTTGAAGGAAAAAAAATCTGATAACATCTGCTGGCAATTCATCTAGCAAATCATCCATTGCAATGGCAGTTCCTAGCCTTTTTGACATTTTAACTGGTTTTCCATCACGCAAAACCGAAACAAATTGCAGTAAAATTATTTCCAGGCCGTCGTGCCCAAGAGCTTTAGTCCCTCCGATCAATCCCTTAACATCGCCATAATGATCGGCGCCCCAAATATTTATTACTCTGTTAAATTTCTTTTTTTCGAATTTATTCAAGTGATAGGCTAAATCTCCGGCAAGATATGTTTTTGTTCCGTCCGATTTTACGATCACCCTATCTCTTTCGTCTCCAAATTCGGTTGCCTTGAACCAAATTGCGTCATCCTTTTCATAAGTATAACCTTTTTTGCTCAATAAATCTATTGCATTATCGACTTCTCCGTTCTTGTGGAGGGTCTTTTCAGAAAACCATTCGTCGTATTCAATATTAAGCCTGTCTGTCGTGTTCTTTATTTCTTTAAGGATAATATTGGCCGCTTCTTCGCCTATTTCATAGGCATCTGTTCTATCTTTAAATCTATTGGCCAATTCGTCAATGTATTCTCCGGTATATTTTGCATCAGCATCCTTAAGTATAGAATGTCCCAAAACAGAAATTTGCTTTCCGAAGTCATTGATATAATAACATTTTTCTACTTCGTATCCCGCTTTTGCAAACACATTTGCTAAAGTATCTCCAAAGGGCCCTCCTCTTCCGTTTCCTACGGTTAGTGGTCCTGTAGGATTAGCCGATACGAATTCTATCTGGATTTTCTGCTTTTTTTCCAAGTGAAAATTGCCGAATCTATCTTTTTCTCTTAAAATTTCTTGCATTTTCCTTCCTAGAAATTCCGGATTGAAGTAAAAGTTTATGAATCCGGGACTAACCGCTTCAATTCTTGAAAAAATCTCGCTTATTTCCTCTATTTTTTCAATTTCTTCCTTTATATTTTTGGCTACCTCAAGAGGGTCTTCTTTTTCACTCTTAGCAATTTCCATTGCGACACTTAAGGAATAGTCGCCATTAATCGCTTCTTTTGGCTTTAATATCCTAATACTTGGTATTCCAAATTCTGAAAAAACGGCTTTTTCCTGCAAATTTTTGATTGCTGTTTCAGCGCTCTTTTTTAATTCGTTTCGTATATTCATAGGCATAATTCTTCAAGTTAGTGTTATTCTAGCAGAAAATAATGGAAAATGAAACTGTTACATATTAGTAATTAGTAACTCGTAACTGGTAATTAGTACATTGAAGTTTACTTCGTAAACCTCGAGATATTATTATTTACGATAAATGTTAATTAAATGCTTGCACAAGCAAGCTACCAAGCACTAGTTACGGATTGCGAATAACTAGTTCCTATTGATATAGATTGCTTCGCTACGCCTTTCGGTCGGTTTCTGGTGAAACCGCCTCAAGGCGGGGCTCGGCTTCAGTCAAGCCTCTGCCGTTAATTCTTATTAAAGAATCAACGCAATGAAGTAAGAAAGGTGAGTCTTTTGATATCGACCAAAAATAGACTTGTCATTTTGCCAATAAGGCATTATTCTTAAATGGATGAAAATACTAGCAGAAAACAGAAAAGCTGGTTTTGATTATGAATTTCTTGAAAAAGTTGAGGCAGGATTATCTCTTTTAGGACAGGAAGTTAAATCTCTCCGAATAAGGGGTGCTCAGCTTACAGGGAGTTATATTATAACAAAAACTGACGAAAAAACTGGAGAACCAGAGCTTTTTTGGATCGGAGGGACTATTACCCCCTATCAAACATTAAATCTGCATAATAAATACGACTCAAAAAGGGATAGAAAACTGCTTCTTCATCGGAGCGAGATAAGCTATTTAACAAGTAGAATAAAGGAAAAGGGCTTGACTTTAGTGCCAATAATGGTTTATACTAAAAAACACAAAATCAAGTTGGAGTTAGCGTTGGCGCGTGGAAAAAAATTACACGATAAACGCGAATCCATCAAGAAGAAGGATGTAGAAAGAAAGATGCGCGAAGAAATAAAAGCAAGGGGGTGATTTGCTTCGACAGAAATTTGAAAATAATATTGCAAGCCGAGTATTCTGTAATCTCGTTAAACTTAGAGAAAATTCATAAGTGCAAACTTATTCAAAGAACCTGCACTAGCATACGCTTAGTGCTGTCCTCTCTACGAACTCCCACCTAGTAGATACGGGCATCATTTTTGTGGGATAAGCCAGATTTTTTTAATTTAAGAAAATTTGGTCGACAATAAAATTAAATTCGCACCGTTGAATTGTGTCTGGCTAATTAAAACGGCTGCGTAACTAAGCCAGAATACGCTTGTAGACATATTATCGGAAAATCTTCTGGACGCGAGCTCACTACTCGCCACCTCCACAATAATCCGTTTATTTATTAATTCATTTATTTTTAAAGTTTTGAATAAAAAACCTTTATATAACAATCAAATATTAGCCAAAGAGGTAAGATTAGTTAACGAAGAAGGAGAACAGCTGGGAGTTGTAGCAAAAGACGAGGCATTGAATATGGCTCGGGAAAAAAGTCTGGATCTCATACAGGTTACTGAAAAAGTTGATCCTCCTGTTTGCAGGATTGGTGATTATGGAAAATATCTGTATTCGCAGCAAAAGAAGGAAAGGAAAATGGGCGGAGCGAAAAAACATGCTGGGGAGTTAAAAATGATCAGGCTTACTTATAATATTTCCGATAATGATATTGAAACAAGGGCGGCTACCGCCGAAAAGTTCTTAGCCAAGGGGGATAAAGTAAGAATTGATTTAATACTAAGGGGAAGACAGCATGCCCTTGCCGAGTTCGGGAAGCAGAAAATAAACAAGTTAGTACAGTCATTGCAGTTAAAAATGGAAATAAAAGTTGAAAAGCCTTTGACAAAAGAACCGAAGGGATTAGCGATGATTATTTCAAAAAAATAATATGAAAACTTCAACAAAACCTAAAACAAGAAAATCTATAGCAAAAAGATTCAAGATAACTAAGAATGGAAAAGTTCTTAGAAGACCAGTTGGACAAGATCATCTTTTATCCAAACAAACCGGACACAAGAGGAGAAGATTGAGAAAAATGGTTGCAGTGTCTGAAGCGGAAGCTAAAAAGATAAAAAAATTATTAGTTAATTAAGCGAACACAAAAAAATGGTAAGAGTTAAAAGAGGTGTAGCCGCCCACAAAAGAAGGAAAAACATCCTAAGGCAAGCAAAAGGATTCAGATGGGCTAGAAAATCGAAGTTTACTGCCGCAAAACAGGCATTGATGAAAGCTTGGTCCTATGCATACCGAGATAGAAAAATGAATAAAAGGAATAGGAGATCATTATGGCAAATCAGGATTTCATCTGTGTGCAAGGCAAATGATATTTCTTACAGCAAATTCGTCGCTGGATTGAAAAAACAAAAAATCGAAATCGACAGAAAAATATTAGCGGATTTAGCTGAAAACAATCCTGAAATGTTTGCAAGAATTTTGGAAAAAGCAAAGGCATAAAAAACAAACTACCCTTCTGGGTAGTTTTTTGTTTTTATAGTAGTTCGATAACAAAATCCTCAGGGACATTTTTAGAATATTTTAATATATATTCTATCCCCTTTTCCACTAGATCTTCTTTTGGAATTTTTGCAAAAGGCCGTATTATCACTACTGGTCCGGGAAAATTTTCCGGTTTCAGGCAAACATCTCCCCTTTTTTTATATGCTTCTAAGGCAATGCATTCATTGTGGTTTCTTGCAACAACCGATAATATTTCTTTTTCAAAAAAGACTCTTCCTTGCCTCATTATAAGGCAGTCGTTTCCGTTCGCATTCGGTTTTAGTTTAAAAAGGGAGGTTAATAATTTTCCGTAATTACTTTCTGTCAAAATGCATCCCCCGGCTGGAGACGGATAATCTTTTATGCCAAATCTTTTGGCAAGCGCCATCTGTTTATTTCTTGACCGCCCCGAAATATCATAAAACCCTTCCCTGTTTATAAGGCCTTGTTTTTCGGCATCTGTTTCGGGTAATAGCTTTAGGCATAACGGTCTGACAATTTTTCCTTTTAATCCGGCTTCTTTCTCTATCAGCGCTAAAGCATTTCTATTTTGGGACATCGGCCTCTGTCCAACGACTTCTCCTGTTGCCAAAAAATCAAAGCCTTCTTTTTTCATTATTTTTTTAGCTTCCATAAGCATCATTTTGTGACAATCTATGCAGGGGTTGTATGCGCTTCCGTGTCCATGTTTTGGATTTTTTACCATTTTCAGGTGCTTATCAGAAATATTCTCAATGCGAAGTTTTATTCCTATTTGTTTGCACGCTTTTTCGGCAGCTTTTGAACCAAAAAAATAAGACACAAAGGATATTGGCTGGACATCGATTCCGTTTTCTTTAAGGATTTTAATTGCCAGCGTTGAGTCTAGTCCGCCCGAAATCAGTGATAAGCATTTAATTTGTTTTTTCATTTTTTAATTTATTTTCAAATTCCAGTATTCCTTTAATTTTTTTAAACTCATTGCATTGATAATATTTTTTTTAGCAAGCCAGGCGCGTCTGGCTTGAAATACTCCAAATTTCATATATTCAAATTCGCTCTTCAAGTGGGCATCGCTGCCTATCGTAAGCATAATGCCTTTATTTTTAGCGCTATTCGCTTGGACGCTATCAATGTCGGCTCGATACGAATTAATCTCTAAGGCAATGTTTCTTTTCTTAGCCAGATCAAATATCGCCTCCAAATCTATTTCATAACCCTCTCTTTTTCCGACAACTCTGGAAGTAGGATGATTTAGGATTTTTACATAAGGATTAGCCATAGCTTTTAATATCCGGCTGGTCATCTGCTTTTTGGGTATTTTAAAATTGCTGTGAATGCTGATTGACACATAATCCAATGTTTTTAAAACCCTGTTTTCTATATCCAAAGAGCCGTCTTTCAAGATATCTACTTCTGATCCTTTGAGCAATCGGAAATTAATATTATTTTTCTTGAACTCGTTATTCAATCTATCAATTTCCTTTCCTTGTCTTAAAATCTCTTCTTCGTTCAATCCTTTTTCTACTCTGACTGCTTTAGTATGATCATTAATGCCTAAATATTCATAACCCCTGGCGATAGCTATATCAGCCATATCTTTTAATGGCGTACTGGCTAATTGGCTATGGCAATGGAGATCCCCTTTTATATCTGACAATTCTATCAGCTTTGGTATTTTTCTATTCTGGGCTAATTCTATTTCCATTTGTCCCTCTCTTAATTCTGGTGGCATCCATTCCATTCCCAAATGCTCATATATTTCTTCTTCTGTTTCTCCTTTTATTTTCTTTTCATTGCGGAAAAGTCCGTATTCATTTAATTTTAATCCTTGTTTGATAGCGATTTTTCTGAGAGCGATATTGTGTTCTTTTGAGCCGGTAAAGTATTGCAAAGCTGCGCCGAAAGAACTTAGCCTTATTAGGCGCAAGTCCATATCCAGTCCCCATTTTGTTTTAACCGAGGACCTTGTTTCCCCCTTGCTAACAACTTTGACCACTTCGTCCATAGAAACAAACGTGTTCATGATCCTTTCAACGGAATAAGGACTAATATCTTCGGAAACTCCAACTAAAAAATCTACATCTCCTATCGTTTCTTTTCTTCTCCTGACCGATCCGGCAATAGAAACTTTTTTGACGTCTTTGATTTTTTTGAGCCTGTTTTCTATTCTTTCTATATCTCCTAATATTTCACGGAGCAAAAATCTCCCTTTTGATTGTTTTAGGAATTCGATTGCTTCTTGTATGTTTTGCTCTGTTTTCTCACCGAATCCAAAAATTGGTGAAACTTTATGCTTTTTTATTGCTTCTTCTAAATCTTTCAAATCTCTTATGCCCAGCTGTTCATAGAGTTTTTTTATTTTCTTGGCTCCCAACCCTTCAATCCTGTTCAATCCTTCAAAATCAATTGGTGATTCTTTTTTTAGTTTTTCGTAATATGTAATCTTTCCTGTTTTTAAGTATTCCTCGATTTTTTGTCCAATACTTTCTCCTATCCCTGGAATTTCTTCCAAACCTTTTAATCCTTTCAGGGTATAAATACTTGAAACATCTTCTGGTAAGCTGTCGATCACAATAGCTGCCTGCTGATATGCCTTAGGCTTAAAAGGAACTTCTTGAAGTTCCAAAAAATCGCCTATTTCAAAAAGCAGTTTAGCTAAATCGTGATTAATCATAAGCGTTGTTTTGCCCGTTTTTTGGTTTGTTCCCTGCCATTAAGAGTGTTTTTTATCTTTAATGCAATGTTTTCATCAAAAACTCCTTTGATATCACGCCTTAAATTTAGAACAAGGAAAACACTTACAAGCCCGAGAAGGCTGGCCATTAAAAAAGTTATAACAAAGCCAAATAAAAAAACACAAATACCACTTAAAATACCGCTTACTCCTTGCCCGATTGACAAAAGAGCATCATCCAAACTCCATTGGCTAGCTTCTTTGCCCTTTTCGATACTTCTGGTAAACAGGGCTCTCCAGCCAGCTATGTTCATAGCCATACTAACCCCATAAAAGAATTGGATGGTATAAATATGCCAAGCTGTTTGAGCTAATGTATAGAGCATAGGTATTACTGATGCCAAACAAAGCCCCAGTACAAGAAAAAAATAATCATCTTTATCCCCTTTTTGATTGTCCAAAAAATAACCTATCGGGTATTGGAATAATGCCCTGGTGATCCAAAAAATACCTGCGGCAGTACTGGCAATAACGATACTTCCCCCGATTATACCTTCAGTCGAAATGCTTCTTTCGATGAATAAAGGAAAGATCGGACTGACTAACCCCCACCCACTATAAAATGCTAAATCCGCTAAGATTAAGTATTTTATTATTTTATTTAGTTTTCCCATTTCAATAATATTAAATTGCTTCTATTAATATGATTTTATTACAAAAAACGGAAGAAGTAAAACGATTTAGATTCAGTGATTAGCCCACCTACGCCAAGGCTGCGACGAGATAAATAATCCGTTATTAGTGATTAGTCAATATTAGTAATTGATAACTCGTAATTAGTAACTAGTATATTGTAGTTTTCTTCGCAAACTTAAGGATATTATATTAGATTCCCGACTACGCTCGCCTACAGCGAGCAATCGGGAATGACAAATTAATAATAGTGATTAGGGCGAGATAAATCCGTCTACGTTAAAACTTCGGCGAGATAAATAAAAACCTAGTTTTTTAACTAGGCTATTATTTTAATTCACTAAAAGAATTTTATTTTTAAGCATCTTCATAATTTATTTCCAAAATTTGATAAGTTGCATGCGCTGGGCCAACAGAAACAACTTCGCCCACTGTTTTTCCTATAAAAGCTTTTCCTGCGGGTGATTCGTCGCTTATCTTTCCTTCAAAAGGATTTGCCTCTAATGTGCCTACGATTTTGTATTCTGTTTTATGTTTGTCATTTTTTAGGGTGATACTTGCCCCCAAACAAACCTTATCCCTTTCCTCTTTGGGTGGTTTTTTGATGATCTGATGGTTTTTTAAGATATTTTCTATCTCTTCAAGGCGGTTTTGGTTTTGCTCTAAGACTTCTTCATAACTTGTAAAGTCTGGATTAAGATCGCCACTTTCAAGTAAAGTTGGCACCTCTTGAGCAACCTCTTCCTTGATCATTTTTTTCAGATGCTCGTATTCATTTTCCAATTCTTTTAGTTTTTGCTTAGTTATGAAATAGTGCATATTATTATTTATTAAGACTTACGATAATCGAACAATCTACAGCGCTATAAATTATTCAATATACGTAATGCTTGTTATAAACTGAAAAGCCCCTTCCTCGGGGGGCTTGTTTAGTTTTTCGGTTTTTTATAAAAACTCTTATACTAAATACCCCCCAGATACGTCTTTAATTGACAATACAAACATCCCCCAAGTTGATTGGGTTTTGCATTGTACATATCTAGTTGTATTAGGTAGGTATAGCATATTAGTTCTTATAATTTAATTATAATCCTCTTGATATATTTGTCAAATTGCCTTGTGGAAGTTTCCGAGCCCTGCCATTGGTCAGACCTTCGGTAAATTTGACTTGATTTGCAGATTAACGATAAAATAAGCTATATGAAAAAAATACTGATATATATATTTTCCTTTTTGGTTTTTACCGCTTTAGTGTTATTACTTACGATAAATTACTATTTTTCTAGTCAAAAACCGATAGATCCAATGAATACTGACCAGAGAATATTCACTATTTCTAGCGGAGAGAGAGCAAAGGAAATATCACAAAAATTGGAAAGTGAAAAATTGGTAGCGAATTCTTATACTTTTTTAATAAGATTGTATTTTGAAGGCAAGGAAAAAAAGATACAAAGCGGTGATTATCTGCTTGCCCCTAGCATGAGTTCCGGTGAAATAATTGAAATAATCACAAGCGGAAAATCATCGGCAAAAAAATTGACAATAGTTGAAGGATGGACACTAAAAGATATTGCCGAAGAACTCCAAAAAATAGGAATTGCAAGTGCTGGAAAGTTTTATTCTGTTGCGGGTGCAGTGGCGGTTGATTATTCGAAAAGAGCTGATAAACCAAAAGATTTTTCAAGCGAGTTTACATTTTTATCTGATAAGCCTAAAAATTTAGGACTTGAAGGATATCTGTACCCAGATACATACAATATGAATAGTAATGACCCTATTGAAGACATAATAAAAAAATCTTTAAGCAATTTTGATAAGAAACTTACTCAAGATTTGCGTGACGAAATAAAGAGCCAAGGGAAGTCAGTTTTTGAAATAGTAACAATGGCTTCAATAATTGAAAAAGAAGTTAAAGGAACAAACGATAGAAGGATGGTTGCGGGAGTTCTGCAAAATAGGATGAAGATCGGAATGGCATTGCAAGTGGATGCTGCAACGCTGTATGGGCAAGCGGATGGAACAAAAATAGACAACAAAAAAGACTCTCCGTATAATACTTACTTAAATCGCGGATTGCCACTAGGCCCTATTTGCAATCCTTCCATCGATAGCATAAAAGCGGCTATATACCCTACGAAAAACGATTTCTTATTCTATTTATCGTCAAAAGATGGGAAAACAGTTTTCAGCAAGACTTTTGAAGAACATAAACGAGCTATTCAAAATCATTTGTAGATTTGTAGTAATTAGTAATTAGTGACTAGAAATTAGTGCATTGACTTGCTTACGCAGCTTTCTGAATTTAGTAATATATTTTGTTTCTTATTTTATGTCTAGTTTTTTTAATATGTACTCGGGATTATTTATAAATGTCTTGTATAGATCGTAGCATTCCGTTTCTTTGTAAGAAAGCTCTTCAAATCCCTTTTCGGCAATCTGGATTATTTTGGCGTTTGGGTACGAAAGAATTATCGGAGAATGAGTGGCGATGATAAATTGACTTCCTTGCTTGATGAGTTCATCCATCCTAGAAAGAAAAGCGAGTTGGCGCTGGGGCGATAATGCGGCTTCTGGTTCGTCAAAAAGATATATCCCCTCGCCGCGCAATCTATGCAGGAATAATGAAAAAAATGATTCTCCGTGCGATTGTTCGTGCAGAGATTTTCCTCCGTATGAGCTAGCCACTCCGATATCGTCGATATTTGAGGCAAGATTATAAAAACTTTCCGCCCTTAAAAAATAATTGTCTTTTGGTTTTTTAACTCCTTTTATTATACGGATACAATTACTAAGATTTGAATGCGTTTGCTTGGTTTCAAAATTAAAATTCATAGATCCGCCTTCGGGATTAAATCCGTATTGAATAGCAATTGCTTCTAAAAGGGTTGATTTTCCTGTTCCATTTTCCCCGATTAAAAACGTTATTGATTTATTAAAATCAATCTTTCTGAAATTTTTTACAACAGGAAGAGAAAAAGGATAACCTTTGTTATCCTTTATTTTTTCTTTTATCAGCTCGACAGATATGATATATTGATCAAGCATAGGCATAACTAAATTTTATAAACCCAATACCCAGCCCTGGCTTTTCCTTTAATCTTAAGGCCTATTCCCTGATTTTTCTTCGCTTTTTTCACTTTTACTCCGTTTATCTCCATAGATGTTATTTTTTGTTTGAAATCGGTATCTTCTCCTCCCTTTATCCTTATCGTATCGCCTACAGACAATTCGCTCTTTAATTTGATGGCTATAACTTTGATCTTGTCGTAATAATTTAAAATTTTTCCTAATTTTTTTTCTTTTGCTTCAGTCTTTTTGATGACTAATTTCTTAATGACTGTCTTTTTCTTGGCAGTTGTTTTTAGTTTTGCTGGTTTTATTGCTTTAACAGCAATTTTTTTTACAGCTTTTGCCTTTTTAGGTTTTGTTGATTTTACAGTTTTTTTTGTCGATTTTTTTTCTGCTGAAGTTTTGCTTTTTATGCTTTTTGTGGCCATAAGTTTACAAAATTAATACTTTTTTGTCTTGACCTTTTTTTCAGCTAATATCTTGTTTGCCTTTTTATTTTCCGCTTCCACAAGTCTTAAAACTTTTTCAACCAAGGTTTTAGGGTTCCTATCAAAAACAATAGGAGCTTTTACTTTGAAATTATCTTCCAGTATAAATTTTATCTTATCTGATATGCCTCCCGATCTTTCAAGGATACCCGTTGGCTTGCCACATTCAACTGCAGTTGTAAATTCATGCAGGGTGCCGATCCTTCCGCAGATAATTATTACCCCATCGGCAGCTTTTGTCATTGTGATATCCCTTCCGGCATAGTCCGACCCGGTATATATCATAAGGTCAAATGGTTTGGTCGGTAATCTATACCTCCTTACATGGTCTATCTTTGACTCGGCTGGTGAAAATCCAACGTTTTCCCCGCCTGCATCGTGGCAACCAAGGGCTGTGAAGTATGGAACTCCCGTTGTGGCTCCAGTGACTAAAGTGTGACCCTTTCTAGCAATTTCGGCTCCCACTTCCATAGAAACTTCTTTTATATCATCACAACATACGTCGGTTACCGCTGCTCCCGAAACAACAATATTAAATTTGTTTCTTGGTTCTTTGTTTATACTTTTTTTGTTTTTGTTTTCGTTTTTGTTCATTTTATTTTTTCTTAGCGACTATATATAAATTTCTATATGGCTTTCTGCCAACAAGGATTTCTCCTCTCTCTATGATTATTAACCCAGAGTCTTCCACTAAGCGCTTAAAAGTTTCCATTGTAAAAGAATGGAAATAGCAATCTTTTGCTCCATACCAAGGAATAAAAACATCATTCTTGTCAATTCTTTGGTTAAAAAGGTCAAAAATATTGAATTTCTTTTTGCCTTCTTCTTGTTTTTCTTGCAAATCCCAAACAGTAAGAACCAAATAACCATCTTTCTTGGTTACTCTTATTGCTTCTTCCATAAATATTTGTCGCATTTTATCGGACGGGATGTGGTGCAATATTGCAATTCCGTATACTGCGTCAAACTCCTCATCATTAAAAGGAAGATTCAAGGCAGATGCTAAAATGAACTCTGCTTCTGAGTGATTTTTTTGAGCTATTTTCAGTAAGTTTTCTGAATTGTCTATTCCTGTATAAAAAACTCCATTTTTCATAAAGGAATCGTAAAATCTTCCGTTTCCGCAGCCAAGATCAAGAACTTTGTCGCCACTTCTTAAGAATTTTCCAAACAAAAAATCCAGCTCTTCCCACGGCTCATTCCTTACAGATGCATATTTTTCTGCTATTTGGTTATATATATCCTGATTAGCGTCAATGATTTTTTGCGCCTTGTCCTTATTCATGCTAAAACAAAATTATGAATTCAAAAGAGTTGATTATATTGGAAATTTCTTCCAACGATAATATCTCGGCAAGAATGCTGTCAGACGCAAAACGCAAAATTTCTAAGCGCTTAAAAGTTTCTTGCCCAAGCAATATCGAACTACTTAAAGTTTATCACAATTTGGTTGAGAAAAAAAGCATTGAAAAGAATGCTGTTTTGGAGTTGATACTTAGGACAAGACCGATACGGTCGCTTGCCGGAGTGGTAAATGTTTCCCTTCTTACAAAACCGTACGAGTGCCCCGGCAAATGCATATATTGCCCAAGCGAAAAAAATATCCCCAAAAGTTATCTATCGGGAGAACCGGCAGTTGAGAGAGCAAAGCGCTTAAATTATGATCCGTATGAGCAAACTATAAAAAGGATTGAGGTGTTGCATATAAGCGGGCACCCGACCGATAAGATAGAAGTAAGAGTGATTGGAGGAACATGGTCGTTTTACAGTGAAAAATACAAAGTATGGTTTGTGAAGAAATGTTTTGATGCTTGCAATGGAACTGGGAACAGTAAAACGGATGAAGATTTGCCCATTGAGCAATTATGGAAAAAACTAAAGCTTGCCCAAAAGAAAAATGAAAAAGCAAAACATAGGATTGTCGGAATGTCGTTTGAAACACGACCCGATTTTGTGACCTTAAAAGAAGCGGACGAAATGAAAAGGCTAGGCGCAACGAAAGTTGAAATCGGCGTTCAGTCTATCGATAATAAGATACTGAAACTTAATAAAAGAGGACATGATGTGCAGCAGACAGTAAAAGCTACCAGAATATTGAAAGATGCCGGTTTTAAAGTGGCATACCAGATAATGCTTAATCTGCCTGGATCGGACACGAAAAAGGATATTGATACTTTCCGCGAGCTTTTCAAAAATCCTGATTTCCAGCCAGATTATCTAAAAATATATCCCTGCGCCCTGGTAAGAGAAGCTCCTATGTTCAAATTGTATGAAAAGGGAGAATATAAGCCGTATGATGTGAAGACATTGGTTAAAACAATAAAAGAAATAAAAAAGCTTTTGCCAAGATATACCAGAGTGGAAAGGATAATCAGGGACATACCGGCAACATCAATAATAGAGGGTGGAGCTAAGGTTTCTAATCTGAGGCAGATGATAGAAGCGGATATGAAGAAAGAAAAATGGCAGTGCAATTGCATAAGGTGCCGAGAAGCTAAAAACGTAAAAAAGCAAGAAGAAGTAAAAATATTCAGGCGAGAATATGACGCCTCGGGAGGAAAGGAAATATTTTTAAGTTTTGAAGACGAAGGAAATGAATACTTGTACAGCTTGCTCAGACTTCGGATACCATCCCAATTTTTTGGCAAGGAACAAGAAGAAATACTGCCTGTTTTAAATAACTGCGCCATCATAAGGGAATTGCATACATACGGACAAGCGGCAGGAATTTCGAAAAATGATTCCCATACCCAGCACAAGGGGCTTGGCAAAAGACTGGTAAAAGAAGCAGAAAGAATTGCAAAAGAAGAATTCCATATCAAAAAAATGGCTGTAATATCTGGAGTTGGAGTAAGGGATTATTATAGGGAAAAATTAGGATATAGCCTGAAAAAAGATTATATGATCAAAAGCTTATGAATTAAGCCAGCTGGTGCTGGTTTTTTTGGCTAAAACCAAGTTGAAAGAGGCCTTTACTTTTGAAAAAAAATAGAATAGCTTTAATTTAAATATGGAGAGATTCCAAAACATAAAAAATGGCATAAATAGTGCCCAGAACATAAGATTAGTTTTTCCTGAAAATCCAGATAATGATATTCTTGGAGCTGTTTTGGCTTTGAATTCTGTATTTAGGCAGTTGAACAAAAAAGTGTACCTGCCAACAGAACGGCTTCCTCAAAAAATTGGTGGCTTTGGGGATGGAAGCAAAAAGAGAATAGCTATTACGCTAAATGAAGATATTGACGAAATATATTATGAAAAGAAAAGGGGTCATGTTGATCTGAATATTATTCCTAAAAATAACAATTTTGATACAAAAAACTTTTCCTGGGAATTGATTGCCGACGGCAAAGAAAAACCAAACACGATGGATGGATCTCCAGATTTGATAGTAATAGTTGGAATCGCAAGATTTAGCGAAATAGAAGAATTCTTACCGACCGATGAGGAAGAACTTTTTGCCTGCACCATTGTAAACATAGATAAGAATCCCTTGAATGAGAATTATGGAGACATAAATATCGTTGAAAAAGGATTATTATCAAAAATCGTGTCTTTTTTGGTGAAAGAAATGAAGGATAGTGATTTTAAGAAAGATGTTTTTGATTTTTTGCTGTTTGGATTTTTTTCGCAAAAACATATTTCTATAAAAGACGTATCCGCTATAAAGTGGCTGATTGGCAATGGAGGAACTTTTGACGCTTATTTTGAATATAAAAAACAGCCCAAACCGATTTGGGCCAAGTATCTTGAGTTGGCAGTTAAAAACATTTTTCTGCAAGAAGATAAGGAAATTATTTTTTCCTATTTGTCTATCAATAATGGCAATGAAGAAGAAATCAAAAATATTCTCCAGGTAAGCAAAATATTCCGCGAATGGATAAATCCGAATGCATTTTTTCTTTCATTCAAAGACGGAAGCATTACGAAAACCATTTTTTATTCGATAGATAAATCAATAGTCAATAGGATAAAGTCTGAATTTGAAGGAAACTTCAAAGAGAATGGCGGAATAATAGCTACCAAAAAGGAGCCCAGAGAGACAATGGAAGAATTGAAAGAAATAAGTTTTTAAAAAAAATATCCTCGCTTGTAGCTGGGATTTTTTGTATAAAAAAAGAGGAAATACTGTCAACTTTTTTAAAAAAAGTTTCATTCAGTAATTTCCTTTTTGTGTCCGTTTTAAAATAATTCGGATAATTCCCGCTCCTCTTTTGAGAGAGCGAGAACTTCTTCACCATCCCAAACGTAGAAATGCTGAGATGGGCCTCCATACAATCTTCCGCTGTATGCGGTACGGAAGACGATCCCTTTCGGGATTATGGCAATTAATTGATCGCCATCACCCATTCTTCCTGCATCTCCCTGAGCTATGACCCCACGGGAGATAATCTTCCCAGGAAATGGAAGATAGCCATCGTCGCCGTTCTCATCACCGGTGTGACTGTTTCCTCCCCGAAAGCCGATTTTCGTTCGGAAAACGAAGATTGCGGCAGCCTCGCTACCATTTGGGCTTTCCAGTAGTTTCGGCTCACCCTTTTTGGTTGAACCAACCTCAGCTGAAAAAACATTGATGGATCCTTTTTCTTTCCAGTCCTCCATTGAGGCTCTGGATAACTGAACGGGGAGTATGCCAAGGGACCGCCCTCTCCCGTCCTCGCCGATTTTTACGACGGGAATATCAATCCCCGCGCCTTTTAAGTGAAGGGTTTCCACCTTCACCCCAGCGGACACCTGCCCGCTGCTTACCGTGATAATTTTCATAATACCTCCTTGGCTTGCATTTTGACTATGTCTTTTTGACTTGTCATATGCATGCCCTTGAGCTGTGCTTGATAGCAACAGCGCAATAAATATTTGAAAATACTCATTGCGCTACTGCTACTTTTTTATCAAAGAACATAGATTGCTTCTCCACCAAAGGTGGATCGCAATGACATACTTTTTTGGCAACCTTGCTTAATTATCCTTGATTAGAGTGCTCCTAATTGAGTTTAAGGATAATTTAGCAGGACTGCCAACGATTTTAACAATTCCTGTACACTAATTTATGAGATTCCCTCTTAAGTGGGAATGACTCTATGCTAAAGAAATTAGGATAAAAATGCCTTAGACATTTATCAAAGTAAGGGTTTTAATAAGGATTGGAATAATCGTGTGTTCGTTTCTCTTTCCACTTCCCCCACTCACCTTGGTGCCTATACTATAGCATAATGCTAATTATTTGTCAAGGTGGAGCACGATTAGATTTCCCCTTTTATCAAGGTTTAATAAAAAAAACAGCTTCGCTTTTGCGAAGTTTTGTCTTTAAAAAAAGATCTGACTGAGTTTTAGTTTTGTTCTATGGTATATATATACCTGCCATCACCGCATGGCTTAAAGATAACCTTCTTGTTGCCAGTGCCTGGCCCACCCTTAACAAAGATTCTTTCTCGATAGTCCCTTAACGTTCTGTCCCCGAGATTTCTTTTCCTTCCAATTGTGCAATACTGGATAGTAATGTTGGGGTGGCAAGATATCTCTTTTCCTGGAACTTCGACTACTATGTCCAATCCATTATCAAGTTTTATTGGATTTTCTCTAGCTACAAATCCAGGAGTCGTTCCACTGTTGGTAATCGTATATACTTCGTATACTTCCATAAAATTCTCCTTGGGCAATGGCGAATGCCTGCCTGTGCTGTGCTTTTGATAGCAACAGCGCAAGAGATACTTTTATAAATATCCATTGCGCTGTCGCAATCATTTTCTAAAAGAGCTAAATACTCAACAGTTTTATCTTAATTGGTGCTAATTATTTGTCAATATTGCCGTTTTGCATGATTTGTTTCTTTATCTATTCTGTGCTCAACTAAGGGTTTCTTTTCTCCCCTTTTTACCATATAATGTAATAAAAAGTATTAATGATAATGAATCAAAACTATGGAAGATCAAATTACAGGAAAGATAACAGCAGAACAGGAATTTTTTCAAGAACCTTTATTTGGAAATTTTAAAAACATCCATACCTATAAATTAGCACTTGAAGAAGCCATAAAAGAAGAAATGTCACTCGTAATGAAAAACTTGATGACAGGAGCGATACTTTTGGGATTTTCGGATTTGCATTTAGAAATCGAAGAAAAGGAGAGTACCCTGCGTGTTCGTATTGATGGAGCGCTACATCCGGCATGCAATTTTACTCCCAAGGTGCATAAATCAATAGTTTCTAGAATAAAACTTCTTTCGGGTTTGAAATTGAATATAGAAAAGGTTCCTCAAGATGGACGTTTTACAGTTGTACTGGAAAGATTAGAAAAAACAGAAGAAATAGAAATCAGGGTTTCAACAATCCCCACCGCTTATGGAGAAAACATTGTTATGAGGGTTTTAAATCCAAAAAGCTTGATAAGTTTGGAAGAGCTTGGATTGCGCAGCGATTTGCTAAAATTGTTTGAAGAGCAGGCAAAAAAACCAAATGGAATGATTATTGTTACTGGTCCTACTGGTTCTGGTAAAACCACTACCCTATACGCATTTCTTAAAAAAATAAGGAACCCGGAAACAAAGGTTATTACGATTGAAGATCCTATTGAGTATCATTTGGATGGAATAACCCAAACACAGATAGACCATAATAGAGGTTATGATTTTGCGTCGGGTTTGCGTTCTATCGTAAGGCAGGACCCAGATGCAATTCTTGTTGGTGAGATCAGAGATCTTGAAACCGCGAGCATTGCGCTTCAAGCCGCTTTAACTGGACACTTGGTTTTGAGCACCCTTCACACCAATAATGCTGCCGGAACTATTGCTCGTCTTCAAGCATTGGGAGAAATGCCAGTAAACATTGCGCCCGCCTTAAATATGGTAGTAGCGCAAAGACTTGTCCGAAGGATCTGCAAGCATTGCGGAAAGCCTCAAAAAATATCTCCTGAATTATATCAAGAAATAGTGGAAGGATTTAGAACAATTTCTCCTAAAGTTCCGTTGCCAAAAATAAGCGAAGACTCGGACATAATAATCCCAAGTTCAAAAGGGTGCGAGTTTTGTAACTTTACTGGGTTTAAAGGACGTATCGCATTGTTTGAGGCAATAGAAATAGATGATGAAATGGAGGATTTTATATTGACTTCGCCATCTATTCCCGCTCTTGAAAGATTGGCAATCCAAAAAGGAGCAACACTAATGAAACAAGATGGATATATGAAAATTTTGGATGGAATCACTACAATTGAAGAAGTAAGAGCGGTTGCAGGCTAGTTTATTAAAATTTGGCTGTGAGGTAAAACTTTCAAATTTTATTTTCTTCATACATAAATTTTCTGCTGAAAATTTATTTTAAATCGCCTCAGTCAGGCTCATTAGATGAAGAAAATAATAATTTGCAAAGTTTTATTAAATTTTAATGTGCTAAGAAAAGAGGAAAAAGAAATAAGGAGAAACAAAAAACCACCCTTGCGGGTGATTCTTAATCAAATCATTCCTGAATTGGGGGGTGAAACTTCGAGCATTCGGGCTTAAAGCTAAGAATTCTTTCGAGGAGTAACCCCGTCGAAACCGAGTTATCCAGCACTAGAAGAGAACCCCTTCCCCCAATTCAAGAATTATTTGTGCTGTTTGCCTTTAGAATATAACACACTTTAAAATGTTTGTCAATAGCCTTGATATTGAGAATACTGACGAGTTTTCCGAGTCATTACGTCCCACGAAGTGGGATAATTATGTTGGACAAGAAAGGATAAAAAAGCATTTGAGAATAATGATAGGAGCTGCCAAACAAAGAAATGAAATGCCCGACCATATTCTTTTTTATGGACCGCCAGGGCTTGGGAAAACTACTCTTGCCAGCATAATTGCGCAGGAAGCAAATGCAAATATTAGAGCGACTTCTGGGCCGGTTATAGAAAAATCGGGAGACTTGGTTGCCCTGCTTACTAATCTGAACGAAGGAGATATATTATTTATAGACGAATGCCACAGGATAAATAGATTTGTGGAAGAATATCTCTATTCGGCAATGGAAGATTTTAAATTGAATCTCATTCTCGGAAAAGGACCGATGGCAAAAACAATCGATATCAACCTTCCCCACTTTACTCTTATAGGAGCAACCACAAGAGTTGATATGATATCTTCGCCTCTGCGAAGCCGTTTTGGTTCTATATTGCAGCTTAATTATTATAGCCATAGTGAAATAGAAAAAATAATTGAGAGATCATCAAGGATACTGAATATAGAATTAGATGAAGAAGCTAAATCTGAAATAGCCAAAAGATCGCGTTTTACTCCCAGGATAGCAAATAAACTATTAAAAAGAGTCCGTGATTTTTCACAATTTGAAAGCAAGGAAAAGCATATAACCAAGGAAATTGCGGCGAAAGCTTTGGACTTTCTTGAAGTGGATGATTTGGGATTAGAGCCGAGCGACCGAAGGATACTTGAAACTATAATTAAAAAATTCAATGGGGGCCCGGCTGGATTACAGGCATTGTCTGCATCTACATCGGAAGAAAAGAACGCAATTTTGGAAATATATGAACCTTACTTGATGCAAATGGGGCTTATCAAAAGAACTCATAAAGGAAGAAGCGCAACAAAGCTTGCATATAAGCATCTTAATATCGATTTTCCAGAGAAGTAAGATGAAGAAGATTGTTTTTTTGACTATTTTCATTGCTTCCATCCCTTTCCTTGCGTTCGCTGGCGGAGAGGTTGTAATAAATGAAATAGCATGGATGGGACAAAAAGATTCATATAGTCGTGAATGGATAGAGCTTTATAATACTACTGATAGCGATATCAATCTTTCGGGATGGAAACTAAAAATATCTAAAACAGAAGTTCCCCTAAAAGGAATGATTCCGAAAAACTCTTTTTATCTCCTAGAGCATAATAATGATAAGACTATTTTGGAAGAAAAAGCGGATCTGGTTTATAAAAAAGCTTTGAACAATAAAGGAGAATTGCTTGCACTTACTGATAAGAATAATGATGAGATCGATAAAGTTGATTGCTCAGATGGATGGTTTGCGGGAGACAATAAGACAAAACAAACAATGGAAAGAATTGATAGTTTAAAAAACGGAAACGATAAAAAGAATTGGCAGAATAGTCAAAATGAAAATGGAACTCCAAAAATGAAAAATAGCGAAAAGGAAATTAAAGATGCAGTAACAAAAAAAGAAACCAAAGAATTAATAAGCGATAGTGCTAAAGAAAATAACTTACCAATACCAACTGAGACATATTTTGTAGCTGGAATGGTAGCGGTTTTTTCGGCCGCTTGCGTTTTAGCGGTTAAAAGATTAGCCTAAAAGAATATTGAAATTTTAAATTGTTCGGTGTATTATCAAGGCAAATAATTCTTAAAGAAATAAATTATGAGCGGACATTCCCATTGGAGCACAATCAAATATAAAAAAGAAGTGATGGATTCGAAAAGAAGCAAGGTCTTTTCGAAGTTGGCCAAAGAAATCACCATTGCTGCCAGAGATGGAGGGTCGGATATGACTTTTAATCCGCGTCTCCGTACTGTTGTTGATAAGGCAAGAGATGCTAATATGCCCGCCGATAACATTGATAAAGCGATTAAAAAGGGTGCTGGAGAGCTTGAAGGCTGCGTATATGAGGAATTTAGCATTGAAGCTTATGGGCCCGATGGAACGGCCCTTATAATCGATGGCATTACGGATAAAAAAACGAGATCGCTTGGTGAAATAAAGATTATTTTAAACCAAAAAGGAGGAAAAATGGTTGATGGCGGAGGAATAAAATGGATGTTTGACAGGAAAGGAGTGATTTTGATTGAAAAAAACGTAAAGAGCAAGGAAGACTTGGAGATACTTGCCATAGAATCGGGCGCCGATAATTTTGATTTTGATGATGAATATATGAATGTATATACCAAGCCGGATGAACTCGACAAGGTAAGAGGTTTTTTCATGGACAATGGAATCAAGCCAAAAGAAGCGAATTTAGAATGGGTGGCAAAAGAGCCAATGGAAGGAACTCCGGAAACACAGGAAAAATTCCAAAAATTGTATGAAGCTCTTGATGATCATGATGATGTGCAAAATATTTATACAAATTTACAATAAATATGATCATATTAGGGGTTGATCCCGGAACAGCCACAACAGGTTTTGGAATAATAAACTACACTCAAACAGCTCAAAAACAATTGAGCTGTTTAAAATATGGAACGATAAATACTCCCGCCGGAATGGATACTGCCGAAAGGTTATGCATGCTAAATGATGAATTATCAAGAATAATATCCGAATTCAAGCCGGGAATGGTTGCAGTTGAAAGCTTGTATTTTTTTAAGAATGTAAAAACAGTTATGCCCGTAAGCCAAGCCCGAGGGGTAATACTGATGACAATCCAAAAAAAGAAAATTCCGATAGTCGAATACACTCCTTTGCAAGCAAAAACAGCCGTTACCGGATACGGCAGAGCTACCAAAAACCAAGTACAGCAAATGGTAAAAAATTTGCTGGACCTAGAAAAAATTCCAAAACCAGACGATGCTGCCGATGCACTAGCCCTTGCAATATGTTGCGCGAATCATACAAGATTCAAGATCTAGAAAATTAGTAATTAGTAAATAGTAATTAGTACAATGAAAAAACACGGAATAATCCGTGTTTTTGTTTTATATGATTTTTTTGAAAAATCTTTTTCCTGACTGGATAATCATTCCCTTTTCTACTTTTACCGATTCTTGCCAGTCGGTTTTTATTTCGGTGTTTCCATTGTTTATTATTTTTATTCCTCCTTGTTCTATCACTCTTCTTGCTTCGCCCTTTGATTTGAACAATCCTGCCTTGATTAATAATTCTAAAATATTGATTTCGGTATCAGTTATAACAATTTCCTCTATTTTCTCAGGAAGTTCTTTTTCTTCAAATTGGCTTTCCCATTCCTTTTCAGCGCCTTCAGCCACTTCTTTTGGGTGGAAGTTTTCAATAATGGCTTTTGCTAAGATTTTTTTGATTTCTTTAGGATTTACTTCCTTACTGTTTAATTGTTTTTGATATCCGTTTATTTCTTCCATTGGTAATCTGGTGCAGCAGGTAAAGTAATCCATAATCAATTCATCGCGAAGAGCCATAAGTTTTCCAAACATATCATTCGGTTCGTCTAAAATATTGATTACATTTCCCCAGCTGGTAGACATTTTTCTGCCGTCAAGCCCATAAATCATCTTGAAGGTCATAACATCTTGCGGCTCTTGATTGTACATTCTTTGCAAATCCCTTCCAGCCTTAAGATTGAATAATTGGTCAAACCCTCCGAGTTCGACATCAGATTTTATTTTAACGGAGTCATATCCTTGCAATATTGGATATAATAATTCGTGCAGTCCGATTTCTTTTCCTTCTTCCCATCTTTCTTTAAAGTTTCTTCTTTGAATCATTTGCTGGGCAGTGAAATCCATAGAAATTTTCAAAATTTCTTCCAATTTCATTTCACCAAACCATTCTTTATTGTAATGCATTTCAATTTCGTCTAGTTTCAATATTTTTCCGATTTGAGAAAGATAATCTTTAAGGTTTTCTTCTATTTTTTCTTGGCTGATAACCGGACGCCTAGAATCCTTATCCGAAGCATCACCCACAAGAGCGGTAAAATTGCCGATAATCAAAACTATTTTGTGTCCTAATTTTTGAAAATCCCTAAGCTTAAACAAAACAGTTGCTCGGCCAAGATGGATTTTTGGTCCTGTGGGATCTATTCCAAATTTTATACGCAATTGCTTTCCGGAAAGGAGCGCGTTTCTCAGGTGGTCTTTGTCGATAATATCTTCGGTTCCCCTGCTCAAAAGTTCGTCTATTTTCTTTGGATCTGTATCTATTTTCATATTGATTAAGAAGTTAAAATCTTATGCTTATATTAAAGGGAAATCGAAAAAATAACAAGTTTTAACGGATTAACAAATGGAGGCAAATGTGATAGTATTTAGATATTAAAATTATGAAAAACAATATTGAAAAAATCAAAATAAAAGTCCGTCAAGGGACAAATAACTTTTTTAAGAAAAAAGAAAAGCATATCGAAGAAGAGCCATTTTACGAAAACGATAAAAAAATTGCTTTTCCCGTAGTTCCTAAAAAGAGGAAAAAGAAGAAAAATTGGATATTCCGTATAATAAGCGGTCTTTTTTTGTTGTTTGTTTTGTGCATATTGCTGGGAATTATTGGATTTTTCTATATGACAAAAGATCTTCCCAGGCCAAAAGATTTTACCGATACTGAATTCAACCAATCAACAAAAATATACGATTATAAGGGAGAAGTATTATTATCAAGTGTGTATGGAGAAGAAAAAAGGACCTATGTCCCCTTGTCAAAAATACCAAAAATGATGCAGAAGGCTGTAATTGCCACTGAAGATGCTAATTTTTATGAGCATCATGGATTTGATATCAAAGCAATGTTTAGGGCGATAAGAGCCGACTTTATTACCAGATCAGCAAATCAGGGAGCATCAACTATCACCCAGCAATTGATTCGAGCGACATTCTTATCGGCTGAAAAAACAATTACTAGAAAAGTGAAAGAAATATTGCTTGCAACCGAACTTGATCGAAAATATTCAAAAGACCAAATACTTGAATGGTATTTAAACAAAGTCCCTTTTGGGGTGAATCTTTATGGGGTGGAAGAAACTTCTCTTACATATTTTGAAAAGCCCGCTCAAGATCTGAATTTGGCTGAATGTGCCCTGCTTGCTGCCTCTATACAATCCCCTAGCTATTATTCCCCTTATGGATCGCACATGACCGATTTGCTTGATAGAAAAAATTATGTGTTAAAGAGAATGGAAGAGGAAGGATATATTACCAGCAAGGAAAGAGAGGAAGCCGAAAAACAGGAATTCAAATTTGCAAAAGTGCAAAAAAATGTTGCATATCACTTTGTGGAATACGTAAAAAGCCTTCTTGCTGATAAATATGGGCCTGACGCGCTTGAAACAGAGGGGTTAAAAATATACACAACTCTTGATTGGGATATGCAAAAAGCTGCAGAACAAATAGTAAAAGATGGCGTAGCGCAAAACAGAAAATCGTATGGAGCTTATAATGCTGCAATGGTGATTATGGATCCAAAAACAGGAGAAATAAGAGCGCTTGTTGGATCGGCTAATCCATTTGAAGATTCCCTGCCTGCGGGTTGCACCCCTGGAAAAAATTGTCGGTTTGAACCTTGGATGAATATTCCAGTCCAGTCTGAAAGACAGCCCGGTTCGTCGTTCAAACCAATAGTGTATGCGCAAGCTTTTGAAAAAGGCGCTACTGACCAAACAATAGTGGTTGATGAGCCAACTGATTTTGGAGGAGGATACAGGCCAAACAACTTTGATATGTCGTTTAGAGGGGCAATAACAATGCGAAGCGCTTTAGCGCAATCGCTTAACATACCAGCTGTTAAAACTTTGAGGGATTATGCAGGGCTTCAAGACACGATAGATCTTGCTAAAAAAATGGGCATCTCCACATTAACAAGAGGGGCAAGTTTTTATGGATTGCCTTTTGCTCTTGGAGGAGCCGATGTGAAAATGGTAGATATGGCTAGCGCTTTTAGCACCTTTGCAAATGGAGGATATGCAATTCCGTCGTCGGCGATTATAAAAATTGTTAATGCAAAAGGCGAAGTCATATATAAAAACGATAAGACTCCTCGAAAAATCTTAAGCGAAAATACCTGCAATATGATAACAAGCATATTGTCGGATAATTCCGCTAGAGCTCCGATGTTTGGAGAAAATTCGGTATTGAGATTTGATGATTACAGGGTTTCAGTAAAAACTGGAACAACTCAGGATAGTATTGATGGATGGACCATTGGGTATACTTCTGATGCAGTAGTGGTTGTATGGGCAGGAAACAATGACAGAACTCCGATCAAAGGCGCTATTGGTGAAATGACCGCCGCTCCGATGTGGCGAAAAGCTATTGAAAAAAGCATCCAAATCTTCGGAACAAAACCTATATATACCGAGGAGGAAAACCCTTGGGATGGAATGAATGAAGAAGAAAAAAGCACTAAAATAAGAGAACTGTTAGAAGAGTTGCAAAAAAAGCAAACCGAACAAACACCTACTCCAGCACAATAGTATTAATCTCTAATTATCAACTGCATCTGGTTTGCTGCTTGTTAATAAGCTTGATATAAAAAAACGCCTTACGGCGTTTTTATTTTTATTCGCTGCAACCTCTTAAAAGGATACTTGCTTGATTGTTGTGAATTTCTATAACCCCTTGTTCGTTTTTAAAAACTCTTTCGCCCTTTTCTTCCTTTATAATTATCTTCCCTTCTTTAACCATGGAAATAAGCGCTGTATGGTGCGACAAAACCCCGATATTGCCTGCAAAAGTAGGAATATTTACATTTTCGCTGTCTCCTTCGTATATTACTTTTTCCGGGGTTGCAATGCTCAATTTCATAGTTATTTATTTTCTTCAAAAGATTTTATTACTTCATCAATAGTTCCTTTCATAAAGAAATTTGATTCTGGAATATGATCCAGTTCACCGGAAATAATCTTTCCAAAACCGTCGATAGTTTCTTCGATTTTTACATATTTTCCGGCAATACCGGTAAATACTTCTCCCACAAAAAATGGCTGAGATAAATATTTTTGGATTTTTCTAGCTCTGTTTACGACTATCTTATCTTCCTCTGCCAATTCTTCAATACCAAGAATAGCGATAATATCTTGCAGTTCTTTATACCTCTGAAGGATTTTCTTTACACCAGCCGAAACTTCATAGTGTTTATCTCCAACAATTCTTGGATTTAGTAGTGACGAGGTAGATTCTAGCGGTTCAACAGCAGGGTATATACCCAGAGATGCAATCGCACGGGACAAAACCAAAGATGAATCAAGATGAGAGAAAGTTGCGACAACGGCTGGATCGGTTAAGTCGTCTGCCGGAACATAAATAGCTTGGACCGAAGTAATGGAACCGTCTTCAGTTGAGGCAATTCTTTCCTGAAGAGCGCCCATTTCTGAAGTCAATGTAGGCTGATAACCTGTTTGAGATGGGATTCTTCCAAGCAATGCCGATACTTCTGAACCAGCTAAAACAAAACGGAAAATATTATCCATGAATAATAAGACATCTTTCTTTTCTTTGTCCCTAAAATATTCAGCAACAGTTAAGGCTGTTAGAGGCATTCTAAATCTTACACCCGGAGATTCGTTCATCTGACCAAAAACAAGGCAAGTATTTCCGATGGTTTTTGAGTCTGTCATATCTCGGTAAATATCATTTCCTTCTCTTGATCTTTCTCCAATTCCCGCAAAAACAGAATATCCTTGATGGAATTTTGCAATATTAGTAATAAGTTCTTGGATCAAAACAGTTTTTCCTACTCCAGCACCTCCAAAAAGTCCCACCTTTCCTCCTTTTGGCAAGGGACATAACAAATCAATCGCTTTAATTCCAGTTTCAAGAATTTCAACATCTGATTTTTGTTGTTTTAAACTAGGACCTTTTCTGTGAATGGAAATAGGCTCTCCTTCTTTGATGTCTCCTTTTAGATCAATTGGGTCTCCCAAAACATTTATAATTCTGCCAAGGACGTTTTTACCAACTTTAACCATAATTGGCTTTCCAGTGTCTTTTACTTCGTCTCCTCTTTCTAATCCTTCGCTCGGTCCCATTGCAAGGCATCTTACTTTTCCTTCTCCAAGTTCCTGTTCCACCTCTAGCGTGAGGTCTCTTTTAGTAACTGTTAAGGCATTATATAATGCGGGAATTTTTCCTTCTTCAAATTCCACATCCACTACCGGACCAATGACTTGTATTATTTTTGCCATATGTTTTTATTATTCTTAAATCAAATTAACTCATTGCTTCTGCGGTTGATGAAATCTCACATACCTCAGAAGTAATTTTTGTTTGTCTGGCCTTATTGTATTCAAGGCGAAGATTCTCTAATAAACCTTTTGCATTATCCGATGCATTTCTCATTGCCATCATTCTTGCTGAATGTTCTGATGTATTTGCCGAAAGAATAAACTGATAGATCAGGTACTCTACCAATACTGGAACAAGTCCGTCTAAAATTGATTCTGTTGATGGCTCTAACAGATAATCCGGTTCCTCGATATCATTTTTGTATTCATCTTTCAGAAAGTTATCCACTGTTTCTATGCTTAGCGGCAACAATTGTATCTTAGTAGGCTTCTGGACAAAAGATGATTGGAAATGAGTATAAAATAGATATACTTTCTGATATTTATTCTTGATATAAGAATCAATAATCAAGTCTGATATTTCCTTTGTTTCTCCAAATTCCCAATAATCTCCCACTCCAGAAAACTGATGTTTTGTGCCTTCTTTTTTGTAGTGTTCAATGGCTCTTTTTCCTATTGCAAAAATATCAACCTTTCCTTCTTTCTTTATTTCCGGCAGTGCATTGTCGGCAATCTTAAAAATATTCGAATTAAAGGTTCCACAAAAGCCCCTATCGGAAGCGACTACACAAAATAAGATGTTTTCAACTTTTTTCTGTTCTAAAAAAACTGATTTCTTTTCCTTCAAGGATTTGTACATCTTTTTGATGATCCTAGCCATTTCTTGAGAGAACGGTTTTGACTGGAGAAATCTTTTTTGTGTCTTTTTCATTTTTAAAGCCGAGAAAGTTTCCAATGCGCCAGTGAGCTCCGAAATGTTCTTGACCGAGCCTATTTTATTTTTGACTTCCTTTAATTCCATAAGATGCTTTTATTTTTCTAATTGCGTCTGAAATTTTATTGGCTGACTCTTCGGATAAATCCCTGGTTTCTTTGATTTCTTTTAACACTTCCTTATAAGAAACTTCTACTTCGCTCAAAAGATCCTGCTCAAAGTTCCCTATTTTTTCCATTGGAATATCTTCAATGTTGCCATTAACGCACGCAAAAATAGCGATAACTTCTTTTTCTATTGGAAGAGGAAATAAATCTGTTTGCCTGAGCATTAATCTCATTCTTTTTCCTTTTTCGATAATCAATTTGGTCTGAGGGTCAAGTTCTTCGGTAAACTCGGAAAATCTTTCCAACTCCTGGAATTGCGCCAAGTCAAGCTTCAAACGTCCTGAAACTTTTTTTGTTGCTTTCATCTGAGCGCTTGATCCAACTCTGGAAACTGATGTACCGATATTGATAGCCGGCTTCTGCTCTTTTTTAAATGGAGTCGCATCTAAGAAAATTTGTCCATCGGTAATAGAAATAACGTTAGTAGGAATATATCCCGAAACGTCTCCAGCCTGAGTTTCAATAATAGGCAGTGCTGTTAGGGATCCTCCTCCCAATTCTTCGGACAATCTAGCAGCTCTTTCAAGAAGCCTTGAGTGAAGATAAAAGATATCTCCAGGGAAAGCTTCTCGTCCTGGTGGACGCCTTAAAATCAAAGAAATTTCTCTCCATGCCCAAGCCTGCCTAGTTAAATCATCATAAACGGCTAAAGCATCTTGTCCTTTGTCTCTAAAGTATTCACCCATTGTTGCTCCAGTAAATGGAGCCAAGTACACAAAACTTGCTGGATCATCTGGCGAGGCGCAAACAACAATTGTGTATTCCATTGCTCCGGCTTTTTCTAAGGTTGCAATAAGTCTTTGTATTTTACTTTTTTTCTGTCCACAAGCAACATACACACAAATCGGTCTGTTTTTTTCGTTTTTTTGGTTGATAATAGTATCGATTGCAACAGCTGTTTTTCCAAGTCCTCGGTCTCCAATAATCAATTCTCTCTGGCCTCTTCCAATCGGAATCAATGCGTCAATCGCTTTTATTCCGGTGTGAAGCGGTGTATTAACCGGCTGACGTTCGATAACAGACGGACCCTTTCTTTCTAGTGGAAGATAACTGCTTGCTTTTATTTCACCTTTACCATCTAAGGGCTCTCCCAAAGGATTAATAACCCTTCCCAGCAATGCCTCTCCTACCGGAAGTGAAAAGACCTGTTTTGTTCTTTTTACAACGGTTCCCTCTTTGATTTTTTCGTCTGAACCTAAAATAGTCACACCAACTTCGTGTTCTTCTAGGTTTAGAACGAGCCCCTTAACACCGGCTCCTTCAAATTCTACAAGCTCAAAATTTCCAACACCTTTTAGTCCGGAAATTTTTGCTACGTTGTCTTTTACCTCCACAACCTCACCAACCTCTTCTGATTCTGGAGTCAAATCAACAGCTGTTAATTGTTTTTTTAAGTGTTCAATTATGTCCATAGGTTTTATTTTTTAACCCCGTTAAAACATCTTTTAAAGACGCTTTGATGAGAATGTCTTTTGTTTTTAAACGAAAACCGGCAATTAAATCGGTATCAATGGTTTCAGTTATTTCTTCCAACCCATCGATGCTTTTTTTCAGCTTTTCTCTTATTTTTTTCCTTGTTTCTTCATTAAAATCTGAAGAAAGAATAAGTTCTGCTTCTTTTTCGTGTTTATAAAGTTTGGAAAATTTTTTCATTATTGCTGGTAAGTATCTTATTTTTCTGTTTCCTAAAGTTTTTTTTAGGTTTTCAAATATCTCTTTTTCTTTTCCTGGATTTTCCTCTATCGCCAAATAGATAGCCCTGGCATAATATGACAAAAGTGTATCTATTTTCATATTTTTAGCTTGTTTAAGAATTCGGCGGTAATCTTTTCGTTCTTTTCTTTATCTATATTTTCTTTCAATATTTTTTCAGCCAGATCAAACGCATTTTCAACTATTTCTTTCTTTGTTTTTTCCTTTTCTTTGTCTTTTAATACATCTGAGTCCTTTTGGGCCTTGGCTATTATTACCATACGTTCCTCTTCGGCAACTTGAATTATTTCATTTGCTCTTGTTTTTGCTTCTCCCTCAGCTTTTAAAATAATTACCTTACGACTTTCTTCATTTTTTAAATCTGCTGCATCCTTTGTTTTTTCTATCTCTTTTATTTTGTTTTCTGCTTCTTCAGCTTTTTTTATTCCTTCGGCTATTTTCTCTCTCCTATTTTTAAGCAAAGCTAAAAATGGCTTATATACGAAATAAGACAAAAGACCAAATAATATGGCAAAATTTATGATTTGACCGACAAGGACTTTCCAGTCTATTTCTAACCCTTCCATTTTTTTATTTTGTTAAGATTTATTTTGCAAACAAGATCATAAAAGAAATAACTAAGGCAAAAATTGCGATAGCTTCGGCAAAAGCGATGGATAAAATCATACCAGTTTGAATTTTTGCAGCTGCGTCTGGATTTCTACCGATAGCTTCGGTACTTTTTGAACCAATCAAACCGATACCGATACCAGGTCCGAGTGCGCCTAAACTAATTGCTAATGCTGCGGCCAATAATTGTAATGCTTCCATATATTTTTTTTCGCTCAGTCTTTTGTCCGACAAATTCGGGTAGATCGTGGCGAATTATTTATTATTTAGTTATAATTTATTTTTCTTTTCCAAGATAGGTATTATCAGATACTTCATATCGATATACACTAGCCACATACCTGCAATTATTGAAAAAATCGTTACTGCTGGAATTGTACCTAGTATATTATCGATGTAAATACCCAATAAAATACATACTATCAATGGAATGGCAATCAAAAAACCTATTTCCGTGCCCATTGCAACGGCCCTAAGATTAATGTTCTTCTGGGGCTGTTGTAACGGCATAAAAAACAGTTATCAATGATGAAAATACTGTTGCCTGGATCAATGCAACAAACAATTCCAATCCTAAAAATGGCAAAGGAAGAATGAATGGCACTAGCGAATACATAACCATCAGTAGCATTTCACCGGCAAATAAATTTCCGAACAACCTCATTCCAAGGGAAAAAGTCCTTGTGAATTCACCCAGTAATTCCAGTATGCCCACAAAAAACATAACCGGACTTCCAAATTTAATGTATTTTTGGGCATATTTAAAACCTCCCAATTTTGCAATTGCCACTATATGAACAAACCCCATCGAAAATATTGCTAAGGCAATTGTAAAATGCAAATCAGAACTTGGAGATCTTAAAAAAGGAAAAACCCCTGTGCCGGGGATTATTTCTATCAGATTTGAAAACAAAACCAACAAGAAAATAGTGGCAGACAAAGGGAAAATTTCTTCGGTTTTTTGCCTATCACCTGTCATGCCGTCAAAAAAATTAAAGATGCTTTCAAGCAAAAGCTCAAAAAAATTCTGGAGTTTTCCCGGAATAAGCTCTTGTTTCCTCATTGCAAAGGCAAAAAGTCCAAACACAAAAAAAGCGCAAGTAATTGCTAATATAAAGGTATTAGTAAAATTAATTCCTAAAAAATTAAATATTATTGATCCAAATAATGAAACTTCTTCCATCTTTTATATTTTTTTAACTATAACACAACAACACTTCTATTTTACAGAAAAGCCGTTAAATGTCAAGTTTTAGGCCTTTTGGGTGAAAAATTAAGAAAAAAGAGATAAAATCTCCTTTTTCGTTTTCTAGGGCTATTTTCTTTTCTTTGAGGCTAGCTCAATTCCATTTTTAAGGCCTGAGAAAAGTGTCCGTCTTTGGGGTATTTTTTATTCTTAGTAGGAATAAAGCCATAATTTGCAAAAGCCGCTATAGATCTTTCACTTTCTGGCTTAATTTCTAAGTATACTTTTAGATTGCCCATTTCCTTCACTTTTTCAATAACTTGTTTAACTGCTTCCATATCATATCCTTTTGCGCAATGTTCTTTGTCTCCTATTATTAGCTGCATCTTGTGTCCTTCGTACCTGTCTTTGATCAGCGAGGCAATTCCAATTGCCCTCTCCTCTAAAAGAATTGCATAATGAAAGTCTTTATCGCTATTTACCATTTTTATAAAGCATTTTCGGAGATCACTTTCCGAAAAGCTTTCCGTATTTCCAGTTATTAAGGATAATAACTCCTCGTCATTCATCCATAGCATGAAGTTTTCTATATCAAATCCATTTAATTTTCTTAATGAAATTTTCACAATTGCATTTAAAATTTTAAGATTATGTTTTCATTTTAACTGTAAAATGCCTTGCCGTCAAAAAAACAAAAAATCCACTAAAAAATGGATATTATTCTTCCTTCTTCTTGAGGAAACACTGGCAGTCGCCGGTGCCGCATTTGCCTGCTTTGCAGCAGTTCTTTTCATCTAACGAATCTCCCTCTGGCAATGAATCATCTTCTGGCATTAAAAAACCAACCATATAATACTTAATATCTTCAATTTTGGCAATATTAAAACAGTTTCATCGGTCCTCCATTCGAAATGCAGATGATTTTAATGGCAAGATATACCACCGCTACTGCAATAAGCAAATCAATGATTAAATTAATAATTAGGGCCGCTTTATTTTTCTTTCCCTTTTTCGCGCTTGCTTTTACAAAACAAAGAATGGCAAAAATAATAGATAAAACTGAAACTATATAAAAAACTATTTTATTAGGAGTTTTTTGCGAAGCAAAATAACAAAACCAAGCGTTGGATATGAGAAAGTATCCTAGCAAGTACAAATAAGCTATTGCTGCTATTTTTGAGTAATTCTTTTTTTCTTTTTTTACTGTTCCTGTTTCCATATTCTTTAATTATTATTACAGTTTCAATTTTTTAAATTCTTCTTTTACAACTTGCCTATCATCCCAAGGTTCTTTTTTTCCATTTTCCCAGCATATCCATGGCTCACATCCTTTTCCGGTAATCACTACCGTATCACCTTTTTTTGCCAACTCAAGAGCTTTTCTAATCGCATCTCTCCTGTTGAATATCTTTAATAGTTTTTTTGTGTCTTGAACACCCGAAGAAACCTGATCTATTATCGCCTGAGGATTTTCGTCGTAAGGGTCTTCGTTGGTAACTATGACATAATCTCCGTATTTGTCTGCGATCGCTCCCAAAACGGGTCTTTTCCAGCTATCGCGGCCTCCTCCGCAAGCACCTAGAACACAGATCAGCTTTCCTTTTTTTGGTTTTAGAAATTGATAAACTTTTTCAAGCGAAATTGGTACGAATGCATAATCAACAAAAACATAGAATGGGTCTGAGATCACTCTTTCTGTCCTTCCGGCAACTTGTCCAACTTTTTTGATGGCATCACTGCAAACAGAAAGTGGAATTCCCTGCGACACTCCTATGGCTATTGCTGCAAGCGCATTATAAATATTGAATTCGCAAAGCAATTGCAGCTCAAAATCAACTCCATCTATGCTGAATTTTGATCCTTCGGGAGTGACGACAATCTTTTCGGCAACAATGTCAGCATTCTTATCCTCTATTGCATAAGTAATAGTTCTCTCTGCGGGTTTAAACAGAAAAAAGTCTTTATGCGCATCGTCTAAATTTACAATATGGATATTTTTTACTGTTCTAAAAAGTTTTTCCTTTTCTTTCCTGTAGTTTTCAAATCCCCTATGCGCTTCTATGTGTTCCGGGTTCAGGTTCGTAATTACGGCGACACTATAATCAATAAATTTGTGCCTGAATTGTTTAATGCCTTCAGATGTTGTTTCTACGAGCGCGTAATCGCATTTTTCCGAAACTGCCTTACTTAAAAAACGCTGTAAAACCATTCTTCCGGGCATAGTCATCTTGTATTTGTTTTCTTCCCATTTTTCTCCCCATTTAAATACTATCGATGAAGAATATGCAACCTTGTAGCCTGCTTCTTCTAAGATCTTACTGGACAGTGCAATAACAGTAGATTTGCCTCCGGTTCCAGTGATTCCGATAATCTTCAGTTTTTTTGATGGAAAACCATAATACAGGGCCCCTGCCAGCGCCCATAAATAATGGTAAAAACTTAATAATCCTTCTGGTATTATCTTTTTGATGATTTTCTTCATTTTCCTAAGATTTTTAGCGCTTCCCTTATCCTTTGTTCTGGTTGCTTCATTTCAATGGGAAGCTCAGCTAGTGCATCTATTATTTCTTTCTTATTAAACCCTAACCCCGATAAGGCTTCAAAAACTTCGTCTTTTTTGTTCGAAGTCTTATCTTTTTTGTTTACTTCTTCAATCCTGCCAGTTAATTCTAATAGTATTTTTTGCAATTTTTTTGCTCCTAGCCCCTTGGTTTCCGGTATGTTTTCTCTTTTTTCCAGAGCTTCTTTAAGCCTTTCGGGTGTTCCAAAAACTGCCAAGTTAAGAGCTGTTTTAGGTCCTACTCCCGAAATAGTTTTTAATATCCTGAAAAATTCAGATTCCTTTTCGGTTAAAAAACCATATAATTCCATTATTTTTTCGCCCACCAAAAGATATGTGTATATTTGCCTCTCTTCTCCTACTGATATTTTTTCAAGATTGCTTGCAGATAAAAAAATTTCAAATCCGATTCCGCTCCTATCTAAAACGATTTTCTTGTCGTCTTTGTAAAGGATTTCTCCAAAAATAAAATTTATCATAATGTGTGGTTATTTGTTCTTTTAAGGAATATTATATCAGATTGACCAAAAAGAAAAACCCCGCTCAAAACCTTGCATATTTTAAATATTTATTGTATATAGTAATAGTATATTTAATTAATGAACTATGCCAATTACAAAATCTAACAAAAAACGTCTCCGCCAGAATGTAAAGCGAAAAGAGAACAATATCCAGAAAAAGAAAGATATCAAGGTATTGGTCAAAGAATTTGAGGCTTTGATTGCGGCGAAAAAAGCAGAAGAATCAAAAGCTTTATTGCCAAGATTATACAAAGCTATTGATAAGGCGGCCAAGACTGGCGTTATAAAAGACAATACTGCTAGCAGAAAGAAGTCGCTATATGCTAAACATTTGAGCAAGGTCATACCTTCTGCAAAATAGAAAAACAGGGCTTAATGCTCTGTTTTTGCATAAAAAAAAGACCTTTCTGCGCTAAAAACACTAAGGTCATTGTAGATAATCTTTAATATGCATTGTATCGTGATATATTCCACGATATTTTCATCCGATGTCAGACATCCTTCTTCTGCCCACAAGATATCTGGTAGCCTTTCATAGATTTCTTGACAAATCTCTTCTAGGTTTCCGCATGCATTGGGGCGATACATTCGCCCTTTCATTTTTTTGTTGTCTAAAATTTTGAAATACTTTGTAAGAAGTTCTCCAAAACTAGACTCTTCTTTTGAAGACATTTTTCCTCCCAGTTGTAAAGAAAATAAGAGCTTTTTTGATGATATTATTTTTTTGCCAAAAGTCAATATAAAAAATTAGTAATCAGTAATCCGTTATTAGTGATTAGGGCTTTGTTGCTTGCCTTTCGGCAAGCTTTTTATTCTAATGCTTGCGAAGCAAGCTACCGTGCGCTGATTACTAGTTACCAGTTACGAATTACAGTTTTAAGAGATTTTGTCCTATAAAGCTATAATAAATGTTTCAACCGCTTCTATTTGCCCGATCTGGCCTATTTTTATTTTCCTGTCCAAAACAACCAGTAAGCCAAAAAGGTCTTTTAACTCTTCCAAACTATATTTTGCAGATTGGGATGAGCACTTCATCTTTACAAAAGGCGCCATTCCTAATTCTCCGGCCGATAGCGTGGGCGCTGCCTTAACAGCGAGGAGGTTTTTGATATGAGTGGCAATAGTAGCAAATAACACCAAGGCTACTCCTCCATTTTTGAGATAATTATCTATTAGAATCAGGGCCGATTTTTTGTTTCTTGTTCCAATGGCATCAGTAATAGCAAAAATATTTCCGTCTTCAAATTTATCAATCAGTTTATCAATATCGGCCAGCGTTATTTCTTTTCTTTTTTCAAATAAAACATAATTTGACAGTTTCTTGAGCTCGTTTTCTATTTGCCATAAATCACCTTTTGTATTTTTAAATAATTCTGACGCTACGGTATTTTTTATTTCAACTCCAATGTTTTTTGCTTCTTTGATTATCCAGGGCAAAGCTTCTTTCTCTTCTAGAATATCAAATCGCTCTACCGTTCCGCTTTTGGTAGCAAAAGAAACAAAAGAATCTCCTTTGCTGGGTTTAAAATCGTATTCTATAAAAAGAAGCGTATTTTCTGAAGAAGCAAAAGATTCTCCCTCTTCAATTATGGATTCTTTTAATTTGGCATTTTCACTGGCATTAACAACAATGATGAATTTTTTTGAAGAAAACATAGAATATGAAAAAAATTCCGATCTCAACTCGGAAAAATCTATGTTTTTTCCTTCCAGCTTAGAAAAGCCTTCTTTTCCGTTTTTTTTCTCCCACTCTCTTATCCATTCCTCGGCTTTTCTTTTTATCCTAAAACTGTCTTTTCCATAAAATAAGTATATCATTTTATTTTTTTTTACATTCTGGACAATAATATGTACCCCTTGTCGCCATTATTATTTTTTTGATCTGCCCACCGCATCTCACACATTCGGCATTTTCTCGTCCATAAACTTTCATTTGATTTTGAAACTTGCCTTTTTCGCCATAAATATTCCTATAATCAGAAAAGCTATCTCCTCCGGCATCAACGCCCTTTGGAAGAATATCTTTTATGGCTTTATATATTCTTTCGATTTCGTCATAATCCAGCAGTGAAATGTCTTTTTCGGGGTGGATCATTGCTTCAAATAATATTTCACTGGCATAAATATTCCCTATCCCAGCAATGAATTCTTGGTCCATTAGGACTTGCTTTATTTTCCCTCTTTTTTTCTTGCCAAAAAGACCGAGGAATTTTTCATAAGTAAAATCGCCATCCAGCGGCTCTGGGCCAGTTTTTGCAAATACCTCATTTTCAATCTGCTGGGAAGTCCATAATTCTATTTTAGCGAATTTTCTTGCATCACAAAGGCCGATCTTTCTTCCATCGTCAAGACACAAGAAAGCTCTGATAAATCTGTTATATGGATCGTATTTTATAGGTCCGTCTATTGTAGATTCCCATGTTTTCAGCCTTTTATCATATTCCCATGTTCCTACCAGTAAATGTCCTGTCATCTTGAGGTGAATAAGTATTACCAGATCCCCCGTAAGATATATCAATATGTTTTTTGCCCTTCGTTTTATATCTATTATTTCTTTTCCTTTTATCTTTTCTTCAAATTCGCCAGTTGAAATATTATGAAATGTGTTTGGCGTGTCAGTCCAAAGTCCAAGAAAAGTCCGTTTTAGGACTTCTCTTCTTAAACCATTTACAGTTGTCTGTACTTCTGGTAATTCTGGCATTTATATATATGCTTGTAGTTTTTCTATGATTTCTTGAGGGGTAAAATGGGCTTTTACAAGAAAATCTTTAGCCCCTAGCTTTAATCCTCTTTCAATGTCTTCGCCTTGTCCAAGGTTAGAAAGGATTATCACCGGAATGGTTGCTGTCTCACTGTCGGCTTTTGCTTTTTCCAAGACTTCAAAACCATTTATCCCTGGTAAAATCAAGTCTAAAAGCACTAAATCTGGTTTTTCGGATTTAATCTTCCGTATTCCCTCTTCACCATCAACAGCAACTTCAACCTCATAATTCATATTAATGAGTTTTTTTGCCATTAACTCTCTTAAAAATTTATCATCTTCAATTAGTAATATTTTTGCCATATGTTCTTTCTTAAATTGTTCTTATCTTTATTTTATAGTTTTAATGAAAAAAGGTCAAACGAGCCTTTTGTTTTAGCGCTTTTTCTCTAATTTTAGTTTTTTGTATTCCAGATACGAATAGACAAATATGCTTGGCACTAAAAGTATTAAGGCTGTGAAAAAAAGAATAAATGATTGTTCTGGAAAAAACATGAGAAACAAACATAATAGACCTATAAATTTGAACAAAGCTCCTGAAAATTTACTAGTTTTTTCCCAAACTATGTTGCTTTCTAGGGCCCAAGGGGTCCTAACTCCAATCGTATAGTTTCTTTTTGTTTTTGGAATCATTGTCCCCAGAAAATAAAACATTATTGACAATCCAGGCATAATTCCAACCGTCATATTGAACGAATAGCCAAGGTTCCACACAATAGTCAATGAAAAAGTGTAAAACATAAAAAGGTTGAAAACTAGGATAAAATCATCGTAGACATTGCTAAAATCCTTGATATTTTTCTTCATTGGATCAATTTTGGGAAGAAAGATTAAAAGAAGGAATAAAAATGTCAGCAGGATTGGAATAAAGAATATTCCTAAACTGCTTGATGTTCCATTAACCACGCCTTCAGAGTTCCAATGTGAAGCAATGGTTCCTGGCAATTGAGGATAAAAATAAAAGGAAAATGCAAAAGACAGGATTATAATTGAGATAGAAATAAAAAATGCTGTTTTTCTCATAATATTTGCTTATTGTACTCTATTATATTAGATATTAAGCCAGTAGGCAATGCGGATAATCGAATTGACTAATGCTTGATTTTGAGATAACATTAAAGGCAAATGAATCTTCTCGGTAAAATCATAGCCGGCATAGTCGGTATCGGGTTATCTGCCTACTTTTTAAAGCCAGAAGTGGTTTATGATGGCAGAATAGAAACAATCATATTAGTGGGTCTGATTCTCGGACTATTGTTATTTTTCGCAAAACCAATACTCAATATTGTGACTTTCCCTTTGCGGGTAATAACCCTTAACATTTTTTCCTTGGTAGTTATCGGCTTTTTAGTGTGGCTACTGACTGTCTTTTTCCCTGAAGAAAAGTTTGATATTATCAATTTGTATGGATTTATTAAAACAACTCTGATTGTCTGGATTTCAGAATTATTATTCGCTTCTGATATTTAAATTCCGTTTCAGAGAATAATCATAAATTTATGGACCAAATATTATCTATAACACAAATAGTGGTTTGCGTAGCGATTGTCGTATTAATATTATTGCAGCAACGAGGAACTGCCATAGGCAGCGCCTTTGGAGGAGGAAGCGAAGTTTATAGCACTAGAAGAGGATTCCAAAAACATTTGCTATGGATGACAATTGTTTTGGTTGTTTTGTTCGTAATTATATCGATATTGCTTAATTACGATGTTTCATCAATACTCAAATCTCTTAATTTAGCTAAATAAAAATGCTTTTTTTAAAAATGAATAGGCGGGGCCACTTGCCTTCATTTAGTCAATGGGCTCAATTTTTCAAGATTTTAACAAAAAAAGAAAGGATATTTTTTATCTTTCTGATAATCGTTTTCTGTGCGTCGTTGATTTATTCTTCGGTTAGTTTTTATTACAAAAACACCGAACTCGTGCCAAGTTATTATGGGACTCTCAACGAGGGAATGGTTGGCCAACCACAATTTATCAACCCCCTATATGCGCAGTCCTCCGACATTGATAAAGCGCTGTTAGAATTGGTGTTCTCGGGGTTGGTAAAATACGACAACAAGGGAATGATTACTCCAGACTTGATAGATGAGTATCATTTTTCTGACAATGGAAAAATATTTGAATTTTCTATAAAAGAAAATGCTAAATGGCAAGATGGCGAACCTTTGACGATGGATGATGTGATATTTACTATTAATCTGATACAAGACACAGCATATTTAAGCCCTTTGCAGGGATACTGGACAAATGTTGAAGCTATTAAAAATTCTGAACATAAGGGGATATTCAAATTAAAACAGCCCTATAGTAATTTTTTGGATAACTTGGCAAATGTAAAAATAATGCCAAAGCATATTTGGGAAAATATGCCAGTAACGGCAATACTTGCCAGCACCGAATTAAATCTTATCAGTCCGATCGGATCAGGACCTTACGCAGTTGAAAATGTGATCCAAAACCAGAATAGCAAAAGCAAAAAAATACGAAGCATTGTTTTGGCTCCAAATCTCAATTATTACGGCAAAAAGCCTTATCTGCAAAAAATAAATATCACATTTCTTTCCAAAAAAGATGATCTTGCTTACCTTTTAAAGATCGGTGCGCTTGATGCCGGATATGTTGATAATGGCGTATACAATAGCGAGTTTAGGCATGTTGAAGATAAAGATATTGCAAATGCAGATTATTTTGCTATTTTCTTTAACAATACAAAAGATGTTGTATCTAATAGTGAAATAAGAAAAGCCCTGAGCTTTGCAATAAATAAGCAAGAAATTCTTGACGGAATTGGAGAAAAGGGTTATACAATTGATTCTCCTATCCTTTCCGAGTTTTATGGAACCGCAGAGCCTAGCATAAAATATGAATATAATATCGAAAAGGCGAAAGAATTGCTGCAAAAACAGGATTTTGAAATGCGGGACGGAGTGCTTGTGAAAACTATCAAAAAATCTTCTGGATTTGAATTGAAGCATGATTTAAAAGCTGGTGATAGCGGAAGTGAAGTAAAAAAACTTCAAGAATGCTTGGCTAGAGATAAAGATGTTTATCCAGACGGTACCGCAAACGGAAATTTTGGCGAAGCGACAAAAAAAGCCGTGATAGCCTTCCAAGAAAAGTATGCCGATGAAATCTTGAAGCCATCTGGACTTAGTTCCGGAAATGGAAAAGTAATGGAATCAACCAGGAAAAAATTGAACAGTTTATGTTTTACTGTTTCTGATGAGAGTACACAATTGACAATAAGATTGAAAACTGTTGATAATCCTACTCTTAAAAAAGTTGCCACGAAAATAAAAGAACAATGGGAAAGAATAGGCATAAAGATCGAAGTTTCGGAACTGAGTACTAGCGACATAAAAAAAGTTATCCGCGATAAAGATTATGATGCAATTCTTTTCGGAGAAAAGTTTAGTTCGTCTCCTGAGTTATTGCCGTATTGGCACTCAAGCCAAATATTTGATCCCGGATGGAATTTGGCGGTATATAAGAATGAAGACTTAGATAAACTGCTTGAAGAATCAAGGGTATTCGCCAATCCTAACGACAGCGAAAGAATAGCAAAACTTGTAGGAATACAGGAAAAAATAGTAAATGATAATCCTGCGATTTTCTTATATTCAACAAATTATAATTATATCCTAAATAAAAACATAAAGGGATTCTCTATCGAAAAAGCAATTGACCAATCAAGGGTATTTGATGATATTACCAATTGGTATCTTACCGAACAGAGGGTCTGGAAAAAAAATTAATATGGAAACAGATTTAACAAAATTAACCCCAGACGTTAGAACACTTAATGACATGAAAGATGTCTTGGCTGATAGGGCTTGGACGCAAAATGCTGAAAATTGCGATCTCTACTATATGTATAGAGGAATAGAAACCGATGGAGATTTAAGGTATGACATTACGGTAATTCCCCCATTTTTGATGGGCAGCGAACCAGTAAAAACTCTTGGACATTTTCATGCTGTGGGCGCTAAGGAAATGTATATCATTCTTGAGGGTGAGGCAATTTTTCTTTTTCAAAAGGGAAAGGATATCGTTGAAGATGTTTATACTATTTCCGCAAATAAAGGAGAATGTGTCATTATTCCTGAAGAATACGCTCATGTTACCATCAATCCATCAAGCAAAGAAACTTTAAAACTAGCTAACTGGATTAACGTAATATCTGGTTTTGACTATGAAAGCGTAAAAAAGAAAGGTGGTCTTTGCTATTTTTACACTTCGCAAGGATGGGTTAAAAATAGAAATTATGAGCAAGTTCCAGAATTAAGATATGAAGAATCGTTAAAAAAGGCTCCTGATAATCTTGATTTCCTTAAATAATTTTCCTTGTGGAAAGATATCAATTCGTCAAATGTTAAAATAGTTGTTTTAATATTCGTCGTTTTGATATCTCTCAAAACTTTAACAAACAATTAAGCTAGTCTATAGCTTTTAAAAAAATAAAATATGGAAGAACAAAAACCAAAAATGCCGGGAAGAAAGAATCACTCTTTTAAACCGCGTGCGATAAACAATAATAACAGAAGACAGAACCATCCGACAAAGATGTTTAAGGATAGGAGGATTCCTACGGAAGGACAAGCAAAAGTGCTGCCAAAAAAATCTTTCAGTATAAATCCTGAAAATGGAGACATCCCATTGCGAATAATTCCTCTTGGAGGATTGGGTGAGGTCGGAAGGAATATGATGCTTTTAGAATATAAGGATGAGATATTGGTAATAGATATCGGATTTCGTATGCCAGAAGAAGATATGCCTGGTATAGATTATATAATCCCGAATGTCGATTATCTCAAAGAAAACAACCGATACAAGAAAATAGTCGGCGTATTGATTACGCATGGGCATTTCGACCACATCGGAGCTATTCCCTATGTTATGAATGCTATCGGAAACCCTCCGATGTTTGCTTCGGCTTTGGCCCGAGGAATAATCTTAAAAAGACAAGATGAATTCCCAGAGCATCCAAAATTGGACATAACCGAAGTATGCGACGGCTACAAGGTAAAGCTTGGGAATTTTGAGGTGGAATTTTTTAGGCAAAATCATAATATTCCAGACAATATGGGACTATTCATAAAGACCCCGATTGGAAATATAATCCATACCTCTGATTATAAATTTGATGATTTTCCAGTAAATGAACCAGCAACAAACTTTGAAAAATTGAAAGAAATAGGAAGCCGAGGAATATCACTGCTATTATCTGATTCGACTGGCGCTGAAGAAGAAGGCCATTCCCTTTCGGAAAAGCAGATTTTTGAGAATATGGAAAATATTTTTAAGAATGCAAAAGGACGGATAATAGTTTCAACTTTTTCTTCCCTGGTAAACAGGATCCAGCAAGTAATCACCCTTTCTGAAAAATACAACCGTAAGGTAGGTTTTATAGGACATTCAATGAAGAGCAATGTTGAGATTACTAAAAAATTGGGATATTTGAAAACAGAAAGAGGAACAATTTTGAAAAAAGTTGCCGATGCAAATAGTATGCCCGACAATCTAGTAACAATAATGTGTACCGGCGCACAGGGAGAAGAAAATGCCGGACTTATGAGAATTGCTACTGGCGAACATCAATCGATAAACGTAAAGCCTGGAGACACGATAATATTTTCTTCCTCGGTAATTCCCGGAAACGAAAGGACTGTCCAAATGGTAAAAGATGATTTGCTTCGCCAAAAAGCTATTGTTTTAAATTATAGAATGATGGATATCCACGCTGGCGGTCATGCTCAGAGAGAAGAATTGAGGCAGATGTTATCGATAATGAAACCAAAATTCTTTATGCCCGTGCATGGACAGTATTCGATGCTTTTCGCAAATGCCAGACTGGCCGAAGATTGGGGTTTAGATGAGCAAAATGTGGTTTTGGCCGAAAGCGGACAAATCATAAATCTCCATAAGAATAAAATTGAATTGGATAAGCAAGAGGTTCCGTCGGATTACATAATGGTTGATGGGCTTGGAGTTGGAGACGTTGGAGAAATCGTGCTTCGTGACAGGCAGATGCTTGCCGAAGATGGAATATTCGTAGTAATTGCTGTTGTAAACAGGAAAAGCGGAAAAGTGCAAGAATCACCGGATATTATTTCTAGAGGATTTGTATATCTAAAAGAATCAAAAGAGCTACTGTATCAAACAAGAAAAAAGACTATTCAGACTATTGAAAAAGCCACTGCTTCTGGGCAGGTGGTAAACTGGACTTATGTCAGGGATAATGTAAAAAATACTCTTGGAGATTTCTTATTCCAAAAAACACAGAGGCGTCCAATGGTGTTACCGGTAATCATAGAAGTATAAAACGAAATCCCCTTTTCTAGGGGATTTTTAGTAATGGAAAATGCTGCTCTTATGTGTTATTATCAGTTTATAGAAATCTATGGGCTAACGCCCACAAGTCCTAAACGGACTCAAAATTTTACGGATTTTACCTGCCTTCGGTAGCACCGTAAAATTTTGTGATTTATTTTATTTCCTTCGCTTCGGGCTCGGGCTTGCCCTTCTACTGCAGGCTCTAGCCTGCAGTATTCGGACAATAAATAATAAAAATAATCGAGGTTATATATGAAAATATTTAGCGGAATAAGACCGACCGGTGATATCCATATCGGAAACTATATCGGAGCATTGAAAAAGTGGGTAGAAATTCAGAATAAAGATGAATGTATTTTTTGCGTGGTTGATTGGCATGCTATTACCACTCCCTATGAAAAAGATTCTATACAAAAGAACGTTTTTGACTTGGCAACAACTTATTTGGCAGCTGGAATTGACCCTGATAAATGCGTATATTTTGTCCAGTCGCAAGTAAAGGAACATGTAGAGCTTGCTTGGCTGCTTGGAACTACTATTCCGGTGGGAGAATTGCAAAGAATGACCCAATTCAAGGATAAATCATTAAAGCATAAAGATAATATTACTGCCGGATTATTGAACTATCCGATACTTATGGCCGCCGATATATTGCTATATGACACACAGGCCGTGCCAATAGGAAAAGACCAGAAACAGCATCTTGAACTGGCTCGCGATACGGCTGAAAGATTCAATAATAAGTATGGCGAAACCTTTGTAATTCCTGAGCCTATGATTCCAGACCAAGGAGCAGTGATAATGTCTCTCAGTGAACCGGAGAAAAAAATGAGCAAGAGCGACAATGGAAAAGGAAGCATTAGTTTATTTGAAGACCCGGATTCGATAATGGCCAAACTGATGTCTGCCACCACAGATTCGGACAAGGAGATAAGGTTTGATGCAGAAAACAAGAAAGGGATTTCAAATTTATTAACCATATATTCTATTTTTTCAAAAAAACCTATAGAGAAAATTGAGGCGGAATTTTCTGGAAAAGGTTATGGCGATTTTAAATCCGCTACCGCAGAATTGCTGATAGAAAGCTTGAAGCCGATTCGAGAAAAGAAAAAGGAGTATGAAAAAAATCCTGATTATGTCTGGGGTGAGCTTGAGAAAGGAGCCAATAAGGCAAGAAAAATTGCTAGCAAAAAAATGGAAGTTGTAAGGAAAAATATGGGATTGAAATAATTGATAAAAATCAGTAATCAGTAATCCGTTATTAGTGATTAGGGCTTTGTTGCTTGCCTCTCGGCAAGCTTTTTATTCTAGTACTTGCGAAGCAAGCTACCGTGCGCTGATTACGGATTACGAATTACTAGCCTCTAGAAAAACGAGTATTGTTTTATCTTTTTATTATTTCGGTAATCTCTCTTACTTTTTCTTTCATCAATTCTTCGGTGTTGGCTTCAATAATCAGCCTGATCAATGGTTCTGTATTTGAAGCCCTAAGCGATAGCCACCAACTATCAAATACTATTTTTATTCCGTCAATCAAAGAAATTTTTCCTTCACTATATTTTTCTCTAACCTGGTTTATCTTTCCAATCTTATCCTCTACATTAAAATTTATTTCTCCAGAATGAAAATATTTTTTGTATTGATTAATGATTTCTGAAATGGGTTTTCCTTGTTTTTTCATTTCTGACAAGACTATTGAAATCACCAAAAAAGGATCTTCGGCATAAAAAGAATCTTTTGAATAGAAATGGCCGGCATATTCGCCTCCAAAAAGTATATCCTGCTCCCTCATTATTTTTTTAATAAATGCGTGCCCTATCCTGCTCGCAACTCCAAACCCATCATTTTTTTCTATCGTTTCTTTAACAATATCACTACAGCGGATATCGTATAATATTCTTGCGAATTTGTTTTCTTTGAGCAGGCGATCGGCGCATAGCGCTAAAATCAAGTCCGAAGGAATCATTTCCCCTTTTTCATCTATAAAGAAAACTCTGTCGCCATCGCCATCAAAAGCAATCCCAATGTCTCCTAAATTGGCAACTCTGTTGCAAAGTGAAGACAAGCATCCGTTTTTCAAAGGATCTGGATCGTGATTTGGGAAATTACCATCTAATTCCGGGAAAATATTGATGAAATTTTCTTGGTTTAAAATCTTGGCTGCTGGAATTCCGGCAACTCCATTGGCCGTATCTATAAAAACTCTGAAATCAAAATTGTCCTTTAGCTTATGCTTTTCTGTGTAATCATCTAAGATATATCTCACTTGGGATGTTCCTTTTGTTTTTACGATGGGAAATTTTTCTTGGGCGATTTTTTCAATTTTCCCAAGTCCGCTGTCTTCGCCTATCGGAACAGCTTGGGCTCTGGCAAACTTGAATCCATTGTACTCTTTTGGGTTATGGCTAGACGTTACGCTTATTCCTCCGTCAAATCCATAATTGGCTATTGCAAAATAAAGCATTGGAGTTGTGGCCAATTCAATTTTGTGGATATTAACTCCTTGGTCTAGCATTCCCCTTTCAACTTCTTTACTTAAACTATCTGAAGAAACTCTGTTGTCCTGTGCTAGAACAATATCCAGTTTTTCTTTTCGTGTTTCTTCTTGAAGAAATATGGCAAATGCGCGTCCTATCTTGTAAGCCCACTCTTCATTCACCTCGGTAGGATATATTCCTCTCACGTCGTATGCTTTAAATATGCTCATTTTATTTTTTCGCTAAATTATCGTTTTGTAATTCGGCCAACTCTAATCCTGCTAATCGTTTATCGTATTCATCTTTTGTGATTTGGTTTTTTGCTAATAATTTTCCCAGGCCAGCTAAATAATTTTCTTTTATCTGCGAAAATGACAATGCTCCGTCGTAAACTGCGAATTCATCTATCCTGCCATTAAAATAGCGAGTTGGATCAGGCGTATATAATCTTGTGCCAAATAACCAGATAAGGGTTGAGTCGGAAGCTCCACGATAAGGATCACTCGTTGGCCAGAAAGAATCATAATATCCATCCACATAAATTTTCCTGTCAGAATGGGTATTATTACTATCTATGGGATCGTAGTTGTCATTTAAAAATATTGCTACTACATAATACCATTTTCCTGTTTCAATTACAGAACTATAAGTGCCTCCTCCAGTGTTTCTATATTGATCCATAGCAAGGCTCTTTGCGCCTGAATCTACAAATATATGATTTTTAGTGTCGTTACTTGCGGATCCATTACCTAAAAATAACGACCCTCCATAATGAGGTCCAGTGGTGCTTCCATATATCCAGCCGCTAAAAGTGAAAGGATATCCGGTGCGGGGCGCGGTACTTAGCGCAATATAATCATCAACTCCATCAAGTAAAAGGCATTTTCCCGAAATGCAATCGGTTTCTGATAGCCAAGTTGGGTTTCCATATAGTGTCCCGGTATTTTTAAAATCGGTGCTATCTTGAGTGGTTGAGCCGCTTCCTTCGTCAAAACTCCATTTCCCAGCCAGTTTTTCTATATATTTCCCTTCCACCACCGTCCAATCGGTTTTCACCCTAGCTATTTGGGCTTTTCTTTGGGATTCTTGATAATTTATCATTGTAACGCCAGCTAATATGCCAATTATAGCTATTACTGCAAGCAATTCAATTAAACTAAACCCCCGTTTAAACTTAGTCATAAAAATATGTTAAATATTTATTTAAGTTAATAAAGTATCCTTTTAAATATTCATATTGTTATATTTTACCAAGATAAACCCGAGAAATCAACTATTAAAGCATTTCGACCAGTAATTAACAATCAGAAACTAGTAACTAGTAATCAGTAATTAGTACATTGAAGTTTACTGCGTAAACCTTAAGACATCTGCCTTCTTCGAGGCCTGGCCTTGACCGAGGCCGGGCCTCGAAAACAATAAAAATTATATCTGTCAAGTCCAGTTACGAATTGTTTTTGACTTGTTCCCTGCCGTTTGGAAATTAATTCTAAGACGGATTTTCCTTGACCTATCAACAAAAACTTGTTATATTATAGCTAATTCAAACGCCCATGCCTTCGGAAACGTTTGGACTAATAATTAATGTAAAGCAAGAAAATGTCTTTTTACGAAATAAATCTGTTAGTGTCAGCAAGACTTTCTGAGGAAGAAGCAACTGCTATAATTACTGGAATCGAAAGCAAAGTTGAAAAGTATGGAAAAGCCATTAGCGAGAAAATTATCGATAAGAAAAAACTCGCTTACCCTATTTTAAAGGAAAATGAAGCTTGGCTTGTTTATTTCAACTTTTCCCCAGTAAAAGGAACTAATTTAAAAGAAGTTCTGGATGCAGTAGAGAAAGCTATAAAAGCTGAAAAAAATATTATCCGTCATTTGATCGTTCGAAAAGAGGAAATAAAGATAAAGAGAGAAAGACCCAGTAGTAGAACTGAAAAAGCCAGTAGCGAAGAAGGATCAAAGGAAGGTGCTGCCGAAGAAGCAGTAGTAGCTGAAAAAGGTAAACTTCAATTCAAAGAATTGGACGAATTATTGGAAAAAGAATAATTCAAATTAAAAAAACACGCATGAATTTAAATAAAGTTTTCTTATTAGGTAGAGTTGCTTCTGATATTGAGCTAAAGAGAACGCCATCAGGGCAAAGTGTTTGTACTTTTTCTCTTGCAACAAATAGGATATATAAAGATGCTTCTCAGCAGAAGAAAGAAGATTCTCAATTCCATCGTGTTGTTTTATGGGCCAGACAGGCGGAAATTGCATCGCAATTCTTAACAAAAGGAGCCCTAGTCCTTATAGAAGGAAGACTTCAGAATAGGAGTTGGGAAGATAAGAGCGGAAACAAAAGATTTACTACTGAAATAGTGGGCGAAGCAATGCAACTTGGTCCAAAGTCTGCTGGAATAGCAAATTTTGGCAGTAGCGTTGGAAAATCTTTTGACTCTGCGCCAAAAGGAAAAAAGGGGCCATCTGAAGAAATTGATGAAGATATTCCAATCATAGAAGATGGCGAAGAAATAGATATCAAAGATATCCCTTTCTAGAAGATAATTTATTGAAAAACCTAAAAAAATGTTCTGTTATTTTTGCAAAAAAAATATCGTCGAAATAGATTTTCATAATACCGAATTATTGGAAAAATTTGTTTCAAAGTCATCTAAAATAAAAGGTAAGAAAAAGACCGGCCTTTGCGCAAAACATCAGCGAGAGTTAGCTCAAGCTGTTAAAAGAGCAAGGATCCTATCCTTGATACCATTTGTTTCTAGATAGTAAAAACGAGCCGCTTGGCTCGTTTTTTATTATTCTTCGGACAGACCTTCCGCTCCTTCGTTACTTGGAACCGGATCAAAGGCAACTCCTGTTTCTTCTACCTTTTTAAGGATCTGCGATTTAATCTCTTCATACATCTTGGGATTTTCCTTTAGGGCTTCTTTTGATTTTTCCATTCCTTGGCCAAGTTTTTCATCGCCATAAGCAATGAATGATCCTGATTTTTTTACTATTCCCTCTTTGATTCCGATAGCAATCAATTCAGAATACTTTGAAATCCCTTCGTTGTAATAAATATCGAATTCGGCTGTCTTGAACGGAGCTGCGACTTTATTTTTTACTACCTTTGTCCTTACCCGTGAACCGATAATCGCTTCCCCTTGCTTTATCTGGGCAATCCTTCGAAGTTCTAATCGGACAGAGCTATAAAATTTTAGGGCTAATCCTCCGGGTGTTGTTTCTGGATTTCCGAATAGTATTCCCACTTTCATTCTGGTCTGATTTATAAATATGACGATAGTTTTGGTTTTTGCAACAATGCTTGATAGTTTTCGAAGAGCTTGAGACATCAATCTTGCCTGCAGTCCAATTTGCAGTTCTCCCATCTCCCCAGCAACCTCTGCTTTTGGAACAAGAGCGGCGACAGAATCGACAACAATTACATCTACCTCTCCCGACCGGACAAGGCTTTCAACTATCTGCAATCCCTGTTCGGCCGAGTCTGGTTGAGAAATCAGGAGATCATCAACATTCACACCGATACGCTTGGCATAATCTGGATCTAGAGCGTGTTCAGCATCAATAAAGGCGGCAACACCTCCTTTTTTTTGAGCTTCGGCAACTATACTTAGCGAAATTGTTGTTTTTCCTGAACTTTCACCTCCGTATATTTCTATTATTCTTCCACGAGGAATCCCCATAACCCCCAAGGCAATATCTAATGATAATGATCCTGTTGGCACAACATCAACATTAACCTTTTGAGCATCTTTTAATTTCATTATGGCACCATCTCCAAAGCGCTCTTTGATTTCTGAAATAGCTTCTGCTAAATTTAGTTTTTCTTTTTCTACTACTTTTTTCTTTGCCATATTTTTGTTTTAAATATTAAATATGGTTATATTATACCTTAAATTTTTTTCGAAAACTAGGGTTAAAAAAATAACTAGTAATTAGTAGCTAGGGCATTGCTGTTTGCTTCGCAAACTTCAATACATTTCATTTTGAGGTTTATTTTAATATTAATTAAAAGCTTGCAAGCAAGCTTCAACGTACTAATTACGGATTACTAATTACTGATTACTAAATAGCACTAATTACGAGTTACCAGTAAAATAAAAACCCGCGATATGCGGGTTTTATTTATTCTATTTCACTATCATCTCCTATTAAGACTTCTCTTGGTTTTGCTCCGTCAGGAGGACCAACGACCCCTCTTTCTTCCAAAATATCAATAAGTCTTGCCGCTCTTGCATATCCAACGCCTAAACGTCTTTGGAGCATTGAGGTTGAAGCTTTTTTAGAAGTGATAATCATTCTTTTGGCTTCTTCATAAAGCGGATCTTCTTTGGAATAAAAACTGTCCATTTGAGCCTCTGGCGTTTCCATTGCCCGGGTAAGCTCACCTGCTAGAGTGTTGCTTTCTTCACTTACATGTATATACCCTTCTTCGCTTTCTTCTTGCACTTCGGTTTGAGGGCCGGTCATATTATTGTTTTCGGTAATCCAGGTAATAACTTTTTTCAATTCCAATTCTGAAATATATGGGCTCTGGATCCTTCTTGGCTTGCTGTATTCTTTAGACAAGAGAAGCATATCTCCTTTTCCCAATAATTTTTCGGCGCCGCTAGCATCAAGAATGGTCCTAGAATCTATCAAAGAGCCTACTTTTAAGGCAACTCTTGCTGGTATATTTGCTTTGATCAAACCGGTTAAAACCTCTACAGACGGCCTTTGAGTGGCTAAAATGAGGTGAATTCCAGTGGCTCTCGACATCTGGGCTAAACGGACGATATATGACTCAATTTCTTTACCTTTGGTACTCATCAAGTCTGCCAATTCATCGATAATCAAAACTATGTAGGGCAATTTTTCTTCTCCTCTCTTTTCCATCTTGCTATTATAACTTCCGATGTCTCTGCTTTTCGATTCTGCCAAAACAATAAATCTTCTTTCCATCTCGCCAACTAGCCATTTCAGTGCAACCAGTGTTTGCTGCGCATCATAGATAACCGGGCAGAGCAAATGACCCAAATTAGTATAAACTGGAAATTCTACTCTTTTTGGATCTATCAGTATTATTTTCATTTCTGATGGGCTGTTCCTAAAAAGCAAGCTTAAGATAATCGAATTCAAGCAAATCGTTTTTCCCGAACCGGTAGTTCCACCAATAAGCATGTGTGGCATTTCAGAAAGATCGGCAAAAGCAGGAATACCGCGGACATCTTTTCCGAGCGACATAAGCAATGATACGGGAGATTTTTGGAATTCATCTACATCAAAAACCTCGCGGAGTCCGATCGTTGCCCTTTTCTTATTCGGAACCTCTATACCGACAAGCGATCTTCCCGGAACAGGAGCTTCGATTCTGATTGTCGGACTTGCTAGGGCTAGGGCCAAATCTTGTTGAAGGGCGGTAATCTTTGATAATCTTATTCCCTCAGCCGGTTTTAATGTATATTGGGTAACAGTTGGCCCAACGTTTATTTCATCCATTTCAACGGGAATCTGGAAGTTATAAAGAGTTTTCTTAATCATTGCCGAGTTATAGGCAATATCGCCCCCTTCGGCGGTGCTGATTTTTTTGGAAAGTAATTCAATGGGCGGATATTTATATTCTTGGTTTTCAAGCTTTCTCTCTTCAAAGGCTTTCCCCTCTTTCTTTTCCATAGCAGCAACCGAATTCGGAATATCTTCCTTTTTTTTCAATATTTCAAAACCGCTTGCAAGCTTATCTTTTGCAGCAGTTCCTATGTCTTTCAATGCTATGGCTGTTTTTCTTTCTTTTGCCTTTAGTTTTGCATTCTCTTCATCCTCGTTTTCATCTTCCTCGTACTGGTCTCTTAATTCTTTCCATTTCCTATATAATGGGTTCCCAATAACTACAAATGAGATGCAGAAAATTATGAAAAAAATGGCAAACGAAACCCAGAAATCAAAACCTTTCAAGGTGGGCCAGCTTAGCAAATATCCTATCCAGCCGCCGGATTCGGAATAATTCCACACAAAGCTGTCTTTAAGCGAAGCATCTCTAGAAAAATCATACAGACTGAATAATCCCATTGCAGAAATAAGGAATGCTATATCTGCCAGCAATAATATCTTTTTATTTTCGAAATACGATTCGTCATCCTTCAAAAATATATAACCAAGAAAGAAAAATACCAAAGGAGCTATATAAAAGACATTTCCTATAAAAAATCTGAAAACATCTTTGACTACTTTCCCGATCTGTCCCGACATATCAAAGAACGAAAATATCAATATCAGTCCTAAAAGAAAAGACAAAGAGGCCCAAAGGTATCTCTTTGTTTTTTCGGACAAACTAATATTCAAGGGAAAATCTCTTTTCACACTCCTTTCTCTTTTTGCTTTTCTAGAAGATTCAGATTTAACTGCTATTATTTTTGTCTTCTTTTTTTTCATAGCTTAGAGAAAGATTTTTTACTTAATTTTTTTATTTTTTTCGTATCCAGTTCCAATTGGAACAAGTTTTCCTAAAATAACATTTTCCTTCAATCCGCGAAGCTTGTCTTCTTCTCCTCGAAGTGAAGACTCGATCAAGATTCTTGAAGTTTCTTGGAATGATGCAGCCGATAGGAAGCTATCGGTATTTAGTGCAACTTTTGAAATACCAAGAATAATAACTTCACCGATAATAGGTTTTTTGCCTTCTTTCTCCAGTTTTTCGTTTTCTTCCAAAAGTCTTGCTTTTGAAATTATTTCTTCCTCACTAAAGAAACTATCTCCAGAATCTTTTATCTTAATTCTTGAGAACATTTGCTTCACTATTATCTCTACATGCTTATCATGGATCGAGACACCTTGGGAAACATAAACCTTCTGAATTTCTTTGATGATATAGTTCCTTGTTGCTTCCTCTCCCATCAGTTTGAATAGTTTTTTCAAGTCTAGTGAACCTGCGCATAATACCTGCCCCTTCTTAACCGTTTCATCTTTTTTAACAAGAATCTCGGTATTTAGCGGAACTTCATATTCAATGGCATCTTCTTTATCGGCCTCTTTGCCGCTTTTTATCGGAACCATCTTTATAATACCACTCTTTTCATCAATGTCGATAATTCTTCCATCTTTTGTAGCCATTTCAGCTTCTCCTTTTGGAGCTCTTCTTTCAAAAACCTCTTCAACTCTTGGAAGACCACGAGTAATATCTGCCTCGCCGGCCACACCTCCAGTATGGAAAGTTCTCATAGTAAGCTGTGTTCCCGGTTCTCCAATAACCTGTGCGGCAATAACACCAACTGCTTCTCCCAAATCGATAACTTTTTTCCATCCAAGGTCAAGGCCATAACATTTTTTGCAGATACCACGGACACACTTGCATGATAATGGCGATCTCACTTTAACACTTTCAATGTTTAGTTCTTTTATCTTCTGAGCGCTTTTAAGAGTGATATATTCCCCGTTTTTTACAATTGTTTCTCCCGTTTCCGAATCTTTAATATTTTCCATACATACACGGCCGAATAGTTTATGCACGAAATCCTGATTTACTTCTTCGGCATCGCTCCTATACATTACAGTGCCGGTAGTGTCTCCACAGTCATCATCGCTGATTATAACATCATGAGCAACATCTACCAATCTTCTGGTCAAATATCCGGATGTTGAGGTTCTAAGGGCTGTATCGGCAGTACCTTTTCTGGCTCCGTGAGTAGAGATAAAATACTCAAGCACATCAAAACCTTCTTTAAAACAGTTCTTAATAGGAAGTTCGATAACACGACCAGACGGGCTGGCAACAAGACCTTTCATACCACACATCTGTACTGGCTGAGACCAAGAACCTCTTGAACCGGAATCAACGATCGAAAATACTGGACCGCTAGAAATGGATTTTGGAACAAGTTTTTCAATGTCTCCTTTAACTTTTTTCCAAACTTCAATAACCTGGTTGATTTTTTCTTCTTTTGATAAAAGACCTTTTTCATAATAATCTTCTATAGTAGCTATTTTCTTTTCCGCTTCGGCAATCAAGCCTTTCTTTTCTTTAGGAATTGTTAAGTCTCCCATTCCCCAAGTGATCCCAGAAAGAGTTGCGTATTTAAAACCTAGCGCTTTTATTTTGTCCAAGGTAATAGCGGCGTCGTTTCCATATTGATCCACAATCTTATTGATTGTTTTCTTAACATTCTTAGAGTCCATTACTTCGTTCTGATATTCAAAACCTTCGGGTAAAACTTCGTTAAAAAATATTCTCCCGACAGTGGTTTCAATAAATTCACCTTCGTTCCTTACCTTGATCAAAGCTCTAAGATTTATTTTCTTCTGATCAAAAGCTATTATTGCATCTTCAAAAGACGCAAAAACTTTTCCTTCTCCTTGAGCGCTCGGGTCAATCTTTGTTAAGTAGTAGCAACCCAAAACCATATCCTTTGTAGGAATTGCTATGGGGTCTCCAGTTGCTGGACGCAATAAGTTTACGGAAGATAGCATTCTTTCGCGCGCTTCCTGCTGGGCTTCATCGCCCAATGGAACGTGGATAGCCATCTGGTCACCATCAAAGTCGGCATTGAACGCAGTACAAACTAGTGGGTGCAATCTAATGGCTTCACCTTCTATTAATACTGGATGGAATCCTTGAACTCCTAAACGATGAAGGGTTGGAGCCCTGTTTAGTAAGACAATCTTGTCTTTAACAACTTCTTCCAATGCTGCCCAAACTTCATCTACTTCTTCTTCGATCAAGCGAGTAGCTCCTCTTACGTTATAAGCTAATTCCTTTTCAAGGATTTTTTTGATTACGAATGGCTTGAACAATTCAAGAGCCATCTGCTTTGGAACACCGCATTGGTCAAGGCTCAGATTTGAACCCACAACAATGACGCTTCGTCCTGAATAATCAACTCTTTTTCCAAGCAGATTCTGTCTAAATCTTCCCTGCTTTCCCTGAAGCATATCAGCCAAACTTTTTAAAAGTCTTCTTCCTCCGGTACTGGCCTGAGTGGTGGTTCCCTTTCTCATCTTGTTATCAATAAGAGCATCAACTGCTTCTTGAAGCATTCTTTTTTCGTTCCTAACAATAACTTCTGGAGCTCCGATTTCAAGCAGGTATTTCAAACGATTATTCCTATTGATAACCCTTCTGTACAAATCGTTCAAATCAGATGAAGCATATCTTCCACCGTCTAACTGAACCATTGGACGCAAATCTGGCGGCAATACTGGCAATACATCAATAAACATCCATTCTGGTCTTACCCCAGATTGCGACATTTCCTTGAAAAGTTTTAGCCTCCTTAAGATTGTTCTTTTTTCTTCGGTTGATTTTTTACCACTAAGCTGTTCTTGTATTTTTTTAATCTCGTCTTCCAATACCAATCCTTTAAAAATATCTTTTATGATTTCTGCGCCTGTTCCAGCATCAAAAACCTCACCATATTTCAAAGATAAGCGGTGATATTCCAATTCGGTTAAGATCTGCAATGGCTTGATGCTGTTTACTTCTTGTTTTGCTTTATCTTTCGCATCTTTCAATTCACCTAGCGCTTCGGCTAGTTTTTTTTCTTTAACCTTATCAGAATCTTTTGAATTAGCGGAATTGCTTTTTAGTTCTTTTGCTTTTGATTTGTGCTCGTCTTCTATTTCTTCTAAGATATTTGCTTTAAGATCTTCATCTACCCTGGTGATAACATATGAAACAAAATAGATAACTTCCTCTACTTTGTGGACCGGCAAGCCCAAAACCATACCAATTCTTGACGGCATGCCTTTTAAGAACCAAATGTGAGAAACTGGGCTGGCTAATTTAATATGTCCCATTCTTTCACGCCTAACCGAAGACTTAGTGACTTCAACTCCACATCTGTCACAGATAATACCTTTATACCTTATTCTTTTATACTTGCCGCAGAAGCATTCATAATCTTTGGTTGGTCCAAAAATCTTTTCACAGAAAAGACCGTCCTTTTCAGGTCTCTGGGTTCTGTAATTGATAGTTTCTGGTTTTGTAACTTCACCAAAAGACCAGTTCAAAATCTCTTCTGAGGAAGCCAATTTGATTTTTATAGATTCAAGATTGGAAACAAACATAGTTCTTTATTCAATATTATTGTTTATTATTCTTCTTCCTCAATTTTTCCTTTGATAATGATATTCAAAGAAAGAGCTTTTAATTCTGCAAGCAATAAGTTGAATGCGGCAGGAATATTAGGACTCTTAATTTTTTCTCCCTTAAGAATAGATTCATATGTGGCGGCCCTACCCAAAACATCGTCTGATTTGATGGTCAGCATTTCTTGAAGTGTGTAAGCAGCTCCATAACCCTCAAGCGCCCAGACTTCCATCTCACCAAATCTCTGTCCTCCAAACTGAGCTTTTCCTCCAAGAGGCTGCTGGGTTATAAGCGAGTATGGTCCGATAGAACGCATATGGATCTTGTCTTCAACCATATGAGCCAGTTTAAGCATATAGATATATCCAACGGTAATCTTTTCTGGGAATGCATCTCCTGTTTCCGGATCAAATAGTGTTAATTTTCCGTCTTCCGGATAGCCGGCTTTTTTCAACTCTTCTCTGATATCATCTTCCCGAGCGCCCGAAAGCGATGGAGTTGCTGCTAAATATCCATTTTTGTGAGCAGCCAAACCAAAGTGAGTTTCAAGTATCTGACCCAAGTTCATTCTAGATGCAACAGATAACGGGTTCAAAATAATATCGACTGGAGTTCCATCTTCTAAATACGGCATTTCTTCTGGCGGTAAAATCTTGGCGATAATACCTTTGTTGCCATGACGTCCGGCTAATTTGTCACCGACTTGTATTTTTCTGACTTCAGAAATCCTGACTCTGATCCTTTTTATCACACCTGGTTCAAGCGCGTATCCTTCTGATCTCGAAAATACTTTTATATCGGTAATCCTGCCTCGCTTTCCATGCTCTAAGCGAAGAGAAGTGTCTTTAACCTCTTTTGCTTTTTCTCCAAAGATGGCTCTGAGCAATCTTTCTTCTGCGCTTAAGTCGGCTTCACCTTTTGGTGAAATCTTTCCAACTAAAATATCATTCGGTCCCACCTCGGCACCAATCCTAACAATGCCTTCTTCGTCTAGGTCTCTTAATTTGTCTTCTCCCACATTAGGAATATCCGATGTCGTAACTTCTGGTCCAATTTTTGTTTCCCTGACATCGCAGAAAAAATCTTCGATATGGATAGAGGTAAAATAATCTTCTTTAACCAGCCTTTGCGATAAGACAATAGCATCTTCAAAAGTATTACCTCTCCAAGAAATAAATGATACCAATAAGTTCCTTCCCAAGCTTAATTTGCCATCTGCAATCGATCCTCCTTCGGCCAAAATATCTCCTTTTTTCACTTCATCGCCTTTGTTTGCAACTGCGCGCTGGTGAAAACAAGTGTACTGATTGGTACGGTCAAAGTTTCGGAGTTTATATACTTTTGTTTCTCCAGATTTCTTTTCTTTTATCCTTATTTCCCTTGCATCGCTGTAAGTTACTTTTCCGGCGTCTTCAGCAACAGTTAATTGACCTGAATCTCTGGCAACGTAGGCTTCCATTCCGGTTCCGATATATGGCGCTTCGGGGCAAACTAAAGGCACAGCCTGTCTTTGCATATTTGAACCCATTTGCGCTCTGTTTGCATCGTCGTTCTGCAAAAATGGGATTAGCGAAGTTGCGACCGAACAGAATTGCTGTGGATTCACATCAACAAAATCAATCTTTTCCCTTTCAATTTCTCCAGCTTCACCTTTGATTCTAGCTTCCACTCTGTCGCTTAATATTTTTCCGTTGTCATCAACTGCAATACTGGCAGCAGCAATATTGTATCTTTCTTCTGCGTTTGCATCTAGATAATAAATATCTTTGGTTACTTTTCCTTTTTCTACTTTGAAATAAGGGGTTTCTAAAAACCCGTATGGATTTAATCTGGAGTAAAGCGCCAAATGCATAACCAACCCCACGTTAGGACCTTCAGGAGTTTCAATTGGACAAATTCTTCCATAGTGTGATGGCTGAACATCTCTAACTTCAAAACCAGCTCTTTCTCTGGTTAAACCTCCCGGACCAGTAGCAGTTAAACGTCGTTTGTGTTCAAGCTCGGATAATGGATTTACATTATCCATAAACTGTGAAAATTGGCTTGCGGTAAAAAATTGGGTTACTTGGGCAGTAAATGGTCTTGGGTTTACGATTTGGGCGGGAGTCAGATTTTCAAATTCAAGGGTAGACATCCTATCTTTGGCAATTCTTACCATTCGGGACAAGCCAACTCTAAGCTTATTAGATAAAAGCTCTGATAATGTCCTTACTCTTCTATTTCCCAAGTGATCGATCTGGTCTGGGTTTGCATAAGGATCATTATTTAAGCGGATAACTTCTTTTATGATTGCAGTAATATCTTCAATAGATAGAATCCTATCTTCTTTTGCAACTTCTCTGTCTTTCTTGGGTTTTAACTCTGGAATTCTTGACCAAATTTTCCATCTTCCAACTTTTGACAAGTCGTATCTGTCAAAATTATAGAACATGTTAAAAATCAATTCCCTAGCCGAATCAGGATTTACCATCTCTCCTGAACGCAATCGTTGGTATACTTCAAGCAATGCTTCTTCTTGAGTTTTGGCTGGATCCCTTTTTAGGGTTTCGGAAATGTAAGCAACTTCCCCATTGTCACAGCCCATAAACATTTCTTTGAGGTCGTTGTCGGAATATCCACCCAACGCTTTAAGCAATGTAGTAAAAGGAACTTTTCTTTTTCTATCAACTTTCACCATAATAGCTCCGTTAGCTTCAGTTTCAAATTCAAGCCAAGATCCTCTGTTTGGGATAAGCTTAGCGGCAAAACATCTTCTTCCCTTGTTGATATTTAATGGAAAGAATACTCCTGGAGATCTGATAAGCTGGGAAATAACAACTCTTTCAACTCCATTTAAAACAAAAGTTCCCCTTTCGGTTAAAAGCGGGAAGTTTCCAAAATATATTTCTTGTTCTTGGTTTTTCTTAGTTTTTAGATTAACTAGCTTTACCTTTACCCTTAGCGGAGCATGAAAGGAGTCGTTGTTTTCTTTTGCGTCGTATCCGCAGGGATAGTTTGGCTTTCCTAGTTTATAATCCGTGAAATAAAGTTCAAATTCCTTTCCTGTATAGTCTTTAATTGGAGAAATTTCTACAAAAAGATCCCTTAATTCCTCTTCCCAAAACTGCCTTCCGCTTTCTTGCTGCAGGAAGATAAGACTTGGCAATGGATAAGAAATCTTATTTTTTGAGAAATCTTTTAGTTTATTTTTCATAAGTTTTTCAAAAAAATACGGACTAACTTCTGGTATTCTCTGACAACAAAAAATACCTCAATTGATTATTGGGGTTCTCGTAAGAATTAGAAACGACAAAAAGTTATCTTAGTCAAGATAAGTTATAATTTATTTCTTTTACTAATCCTAACAAAACGGCTTACAAATTGAATTTACAATATCAGAAAAGATAAAAACTGTCAATACGAGCAAATTTTTGCTTTTTTGGCAAGTGCAACAATCCACATATCGAGTTAGTAGCTCGTAATTAGTAATCCGTAATTAGTACGTTGAAGCTTGCTTTGCAAGCTTTTAATTAATATTTAAAGCAAACAAATAAAATGTTGAAGTTTGCGAAGCAAACAACAAAGCCCTAATTACTAGTTACTAGTTTCTAATTACTAATTACTGATCGTTTATGACTCGGTGATGTACATATTCTGCAATATTCCGATTGCAATAAAACCGAATAAAAGATTGCTTCCTCCGTAGCTTACCAGTGGCAGTGGAATTCCGATTACCGGCAATAAACCTAAGTTCATGGCGATGTTTATAAACATTTGGGCAAAAATTGATATTGCCACTCCCGATGCAAAAAGGCGGCAAAAATTGGAGTGCGCCTTTAGGGCTATGCGCAATATTCTAGTAAACAGAAGCATAAAAAGACCTAGAATAACGCAAACTCCAATAAACCCCATTTCCTCTGCAATTGCTGAAAAAATAAAATCTGTATGAGGCTCGGGCAAAAATCCGTTCTGAGTCTGAGATCCTTTTTTTATCCCCTCTCCCAATATGCCTCCGGCACCGATACTAATTTTTGATTGATTCTGATTCCAATTGCGCCCTAAGGGGTCTTCTTGGGGGGTTACAAAGCCTATCAATCGCTCTTTCTGGTAGTCTTTTAAAAGTATGTTCCACCCCAAGCACATAATAATTGAAAAGGTTAAAAGGATAAGTATGAAATGCCTGATCCTGATTCCCGATATAAGCAAAATAGATAGCCAGATGGTGAGAATTATGGCAACAGAGCCAAACTCGGGATGCAAAAAAATAAGCAATGCCGGAATTCCAACATATATTCCTGAATAGAGTATATGTTTTAATTTGTACAATTCGATATGCCTGCTGGAAAAATATTTCGCCAATATTATTATCAAAATCAACTTTGTCGGCTCGATCGGATCAAAAGAAATAAAGCCTATCTTGTACCAAGATTTAACGCCTCTTATTTCTGGAAGAAAAAAAACTCCGATCAGTAGGATTATGCAGACGCAATAGAATAGAAACATTGCAACAGGATTTTCTCTAATAGTCCTGTTATCAATAAAACTCATAGCAAACATTGCAGAAACGCTGGCCGCGAGGAAAAAAATCTGTTTATAGAAATTGCCGAAATCGCTACTGGTAAAGCTGCTGCTTCCAGAGCTCCATATCGAAATCAATCCCACAATAGCTAGCATAATTGCTGCGCCAGACAGATACCAATCAAATTTTTTAATATAATTTATAAACGACATTTTATTTTATAAGCTTTGTAAATCCATTTTCGTCTAATATCTTTACACTCAATTCCTTGGCTTTATCATATTTTGAACCAGGATTTTCACCAGCAATTACATAATCTGTCTTACTGGAAACACTTGATGAAAATTCTCCTCCCAGGTCTGTTATTATTTCTTCAACTTGTTCCCTTTTATAATTAGGAAGCGTTCCCGTCAAGACAAATTTCATTCCTTTAAGCTTGTTGCTCTTTTTTTCTTCTACCATGTACCAAACGCCTCTTTGTTTTAATTTATCCAAAAATTCAAGGTTGGATTTGTCACTAAACCACTCAATAATCGCTTTTGCGCTGATGGGGCCGATATCTCTGATGTTTTCAATGTTTTCAAGTTTTTCATGTTTTAGTCTTTCAATATCTTTATAGACAATGGCCAAATCGGTGGCTGTTTTTTGGCCAACGTTTCTAATCCCAAGCGAATAAATAAATCTTGATAGCGGAATTCTTTTCTTGTTCTGGATTGCCGCGACAAGTTTTTTGGCAGATTTTTCTCCAAATCTTTCCAGCACTATCAAATCCCCTTCTTTTAAATCAAATAGGTCGGCAGGATCTTTAACCAGACCTTCTTCTATCAAGCGTTCAACTACCTTTCCACCCAATCCTTCGATATTAAAAGCACCGCGCGATATGAAATGATTAAAGTATTTTATTTTTCTCCCAAAGCAATTCTTGTTTGGACATCGCCATACTATTTCTTCTTTTGGCTTTACCAGTTCGGTGTTACACGAAGGACAATTTTTTGGCATTTTGAAATCTTTTTCCTTTCCAGCCCTGAACTCGGGAAAAACTTTGATTATTTCGGGAATAACATCGCCTGCTCTTCCAATAACAACGGTGTCCCCTATTTTCAGTCCGAGCCGTTCAATTTCTTTTTCATTGTGCAATGTGGCCCTGCTTACCGTAACTCCGCCAACGCTTACTGGTTCTAATATGGCAACGGGCGTCATTGCGCCGGTACGTCCAACTTGAACCATAATGTCATTCACTTTTGTTGTAACTTCAAGCAAGGGAAATTTTAGCGCTATTCCAGCGCGCGGAGCTTTTCCGATTATTCCCAGTTTTTCGTAAATATCATTATCATTTATTGATACCACTATTCCATCAACCTCATAAGGAAGCTTTTCCCTTTTTTGATGCCAATAATCATAATATTCAAAAACCTCGTCCAAATTTTTGCAGTGTCTATTGTATTTGTTGTTTGTTTTAAAGCCCATTGCCTCCAGAATGATATGTTCTTCCTCGTGGGTTTTCTGCCCTATGTCTGTTACAATGCTGTATACATCTGAGTCTAAATGCCTAGAAGCTGTTATTTTAGAATCTAATTGGCGGATCGAGCCGGCAGCAAGATTTCTGGGGTTTGCAAAAAGAGGAAGCCCTTGTTTTTCTCTCTGTTTATTTATTTTTTTGAAACCTTCCTTAGTTATTACCGCTTCCCCTCTTATTATGATCTCGCTAAAATCTTTATTTGCGATGTTTTTTGCAAGATTGGCATTTTGCTTGTTTATCCTTTTAATCACCTCCTCTTTGCTTCTTATTTTTAGTGGGAGAGCGTCGATAGTTCTGATATTCTTCGTAACGTTTTCACCAATCCGGCCATCCCCTCTGGTTGAACCAATTTCTAGCAACCCATTTTTGTATATCAATTCTATTGCCAGTCCATCTAGTTTTGGTTCGCAATAATAATCAATTTTTTTAATTTCTTCTTTCGATAGCAATTTATTATTCCTTTCTTCCCAATCGTCCATATCTTGCCTGCTGAATGCATCATAAAATGAGGTCATCATTTTTTTGTGTGGGAACTTTTCAAAAGAATCCAGCGGTTCGCCTCCAATGCGCTGAGTTGGAGAATCTGGAGTTATCAGTTCTGGAAATAATTGTTCTAAATCAAAAAGCTCCTTTTTTAAGGAGTCTAGAGCAGAGTCGGATATTTCTTGCCTATCAAAAATATGATAAAGATGCCTATGATAATCAATAGTTTCTTTAAGCTTTTTTATCCTATTTTTCGCTTCATCTTTTTTCATATTTTTTTGCTTACCATTTTACTTCCAAAATTCTTCTGGCATTTGTCTTGTATTTACCTTCGGAAGAATATGTTGTTCCCGCATTCGGGCAATCTGACCCAGTAAGAGTTAGTTTATAGGTATAATTGGAGTCGTTAGAAACGTTGCCTGTGCTATCGCTAGGTAAGCAGGTTGTTTTGGTGGAATATAAGGCTGCTTCGATGCCAGAGTCGGCAACATGGAAGGCCCTTACCCCATCTCCAAGATTACCAGTCATTTTTGAGGCAGTAATGATTACATTAGAAATATTCAATGAAACCGAAAGCAATATTCCTAAAATAATAAGGACTAAATACAATGAAAAACCTTCTTGATTGTTGTTTTTATTTTTCATATTTTTATTATTCATTGCCCGAATGCTGCGGGCGTGAGCCCATAGATTTCTATTCGGTATTCAAGTTTCTCTGAGAAAGAGTTGTCTGGGCCTTTATTTCGGGAATCGGAGTAATCTGACGCCCAGTTGGAATCATATCAATATTTATCGTAACCATTGATTGTCCACTATCTCTAAGAATATTTTGGGCCACAAAATTTAGACTAACAACTTTTACCTGCCCAGAAGTAATTTCGGTTCCTGATGCAGGAAAATCGGCTGCAGAAACAGTTGATGATTTGTATTCATAAATTTTGTCGGCACTAAAGGCAAATTTCCTGCACCTATAATCTCCGGCTACCGGATCGTAACTCAAAAAAGTTATCTGGCTGTTGTTGGGTGAAGCTGTGTCGCTATAATTGGTATTAAGTGTTCCAGTACAAGCGCCATTGCCCCCACTGGCATCATCCATTCTTGCTAATCTAATTGCTCTACCCATATAATCGATGGCAAAATTTGCTTCATTCATAATTGCCTGGTGTTGCAGAATAACGGTTTGGGTATTAACGGTTGCGGTAAAAATTGATATCAAAGAAACAGAAATAAGCCCAAAAATGGCGAAAGAAACCAATATTTCTACCAATGTCAAACCTTTTTGATTTTGATATTTTTTTAATTGCATATATTATCTCCAGTTATAAATATCTTGTTTAACTTCTGTTAGGTAATTGTACCACGAAACAGTAACTTTGATTTCCAATTTATCAGTGGTTTCTGTTGCTATTTCTATTTTTCTTCTGTAAGGAGTCCATTGCATTGTTGATAATTCGCTTGAGCTGGGATATCGATACATTTTTGTGGTTGGATCAATATACAAAAAATTACCAGATGATCCCCAAGCGGTTAGCCCACCGGTTGATCCATCTCCGCCCTTTTTTAAATAATCTATTTCACACCCATTGGTGCAAGAAGTTAATCCAGTGTCCCAGCTGGCACTACAGGGAGGGGTTTGGCAGATCCAATTGCTATCCCTGAGATTTTTGATCAATTCTACCCCCTCTTCGGCTAAAAGCGCAGCTTCGTAGGCTTCTTTTTCCTGTTTTGTTTGCTGATTGTATTTGCTATTGAGTCCAAACATTCCGACTAAGGCAAAAGATATTATAAAAACAGAAACGAGCATTTCTATCAGCGTAAAACTTTTTTGATTTTTGTTGCTAGACTTTTTCATCTTGTTTATTTTTATCTTACATCAATCATTCCCGAACTATAAATAGTTATTGTTTTGGTTTTTGAACCATCGTTGGTACTCAAGACTATTGAAACGGTTGCCCTGTTTTGATAATATGTTCCATTCAAGTAAGTAGTTGGGTATGGCGACCCAAAATAAGCATTTAAAGAAGTATCCGATGTCCCTCCCGATGCATTTGTAAAACTAGCTATCTTAACCCCCTCTTCCAGACTTAACCAATCGGAAACGGTAACTCCCTTGGATGGAAAAATATTTACAGAATTGCCATCAAATGTTTGACTCACTGGCGATAAAGGATTTTTAAAAATAATATACTTTGTCGTACTGCCACTGCCAGATTTATCAAAATGGATTCCGGCGCCGCTATAACCATCTAATCCAGACATAGAGTTGTTTATTGCAAATCTTATGTCCTGATAAAGCTTTTGGCTAGACCTTTCAAGAGCCATACTGTCTCTCCCTATTCCGTAGGTAGTAAACACAATAGCGGTAACAATCATTATCATTGATACCACTGTCATTAATTCTATTAGGGTTAAGCCTTGTTTAAATATTTTTTTCATATATTATCTCAAACTTAATGACCAATACCAATTAATTGCCTGAGGGCCGTACAAAAGGGCGAACAGGGTTCCTGCAATCAAGTATGGACCAAAAGGAACTTGCGATTTCATTTTTTTGCTTCCCCTCATAATTAATATCAGTCCGATGATTGCTCCCAAGGCAAAGGCAAAAAATAGTGCCACAATAATGTTTGGAAAACCGAGTATTAATCCCATTAGGAATACCAGTTTTACATCTCCAAATCCCATTGCTTTACCCTTTGAAAAAAACCAGAGGCAAAAAAAGAATAAAGAGGCAAAAACACTCGAATAAATGAATGAAAGGACATCTCCTGCGTTAAAAGTCTTGAAATAAAATGAAAAGGCTATCCAGCATAATGAAACAACTATGCCCGAAAAGGTAATCCTGTCTGGAATCAAGTAATGCCTGGCGTCATAAAGGAAAGCTATTATCAGAAGCGAGAAAATAACCCATAAATAAATCAAATTCCATAATTGATACCCATTGAAAAACCCGAATAAATTGAATCCCAAATAATTATAAATAAGCGCGAATACGAGTGCCGTTGCAATTTCTACCAAAGGGTATTGCCACGATATTTTGTCTTTGCAATAACGGCATTTCCCCTTCAAAAGCAAAAAGCTGAATACTGGAACCAAGTCTAAGGCCGATAGTTTATGCTTGCAATTGGGGCAATATGAGTTTTTTAAGACAAAATCTTCTTCTAAAAATATGCGGCAGGCAATGCAGTTCAAAAAACTGCCGATAAATAAACCAAATGCAAAAACAAAAATAATATCAATCATCAAAACTTTTTTATTATTTATTGCCCGAATGCTACGGGCTAGAAGCCTGCTCAATGAAGGGCAATCCCGGAGCGAAGCGGAGGAAATAATATAAATCACAAAATTTTACGATACTGCCAAGGCAGTATAAAATTCGTAAAGTTTTGAGTCCTCTTAGGACTATGGGCGCTAGCCCATAGATTTCTATTAATTACCTCTCTCTCTTTCGGAAAATTCTTTGGTATTATTTTATCACAAAATCACAAAAAGTAAAAATATCTATGACTATGTTTTTTTAAACTTTTTTCATAACAAAAATCCTCTTTTATAAGAGGATTTGTTTAAATTATTCGCAAGTCCAAGCCGGTGTTGTTGCATCACAAGTTGCTGGGTCGGCAGTGTATTTTTTGGAATGTCCGGCGGAGTCTACACACCAGTATTCTGTGGTAACATTTGTAAGTTGTCCTACCGCACACCATCCTGCTCCATCGGTACCAACGACAACTTCAAGAGTGCCGGCCACACTATCAGCACTGGTACATAGAGCGTTAAAATTGGTATCAGCGACAACAGTACTAGCGAGAGTGCAGGCTGAGTTTGCTGCAGATGTGAAAGGAATGGCCGAGGCAGCAACATATCTATTACTATTATTGATATAATAAATTTGGGCGGCAGTTCTCATTTGGTTCATTGTTGCTTGGATTTTTGCATCATTTGCTTGTTTCTGTGCAGTTCCCATTGATACCACAATGATGCCTGCCAAAATACCAATGATGGCAATTACCACTAATAGTTCGATTAAAGTGAAACCTTTATTTTGCATTTTTATTTTTATTACTTTTGATTATTTTTAAAGACTATTCTACCTTAGCTTATTATATTCTATCAAGTTTTATTTTTTTTAGCAATACAAAAGCAGTCGATGACTGCTCTTGTATTTAATATTATTATTGGCAAGTAACCGCGGTTGCAGTTGTGCAATTTGTTGTTGAGGAAATGTTGCCAGAATATCCTCCCGAATCAACACAGTAATATGTTGTCGATGTTGGAGCTGTAAGTGTGGCGTAGGCACAAAACTTAGTTCCTGCTGAGGCAGTGGTGCCAATCGTAGTAACTGGTTTTGTTGATAGCGAATTACATAAATTGTAGTAATTTGTATTGGCTGCCGACATACCGCTTGCAATAGTGCAGTCGCTCGTTGTACTAACTCCATTAGCTCCATAGCTGGAATTTGATGTGTAATACATTTGGGCAGCAGTTCTCATTTGGCTCATAGTTGCTTGGATTTTTGCATCAGTCGCCTGCTTTTGCGCAGCTCCCATCGATACCACAATGATACCTGCCAAAATACCAATGATGGCAATTACCACTAATAGTTCAATTAAGGTAAAACCTTTATTTTGCATATTTTTTGATGTTATTCTTTTTTTATTTATGTATACAATATTTTATCAGACTAATTTTCTTTTTGCAAATTAACTCTTGATTATTAACGCATATTTTTTGTTTTAAAAAATATTACTGCTGGACAGTTGTGCTAATTTGGTAGATCGGCAACAAAACTGCAGCAACCAAGAAGCCAACCATTAGCGCTAACCCGATAATCATAATCGGCTCGATTAAACCGGAAATCGAATTAACAAAGTTTTCTGTTTCCCTGTTGTAAAATTTAACAACGTTTGTAAGCGCGGAATCCAATTTTCCTGTCTTTTCTCCCACTGCCGCCATTTGGATAAACAAGGGTGAAATTTGTTCTGGGTATTGCGCCAGCGCATAGCTAAATCCTTCACCTTTCACAACTTTATCTTTTATTTTTAAAATGACTTTCTTGTAAGTATTATTCCCAACAACTGTTGCCACTATTTCTAATGCTTCGTTTATCTGCACCCCTGCTGCGATCAAGGTAGACAAGTTTTCGGCAAAACGAGAAATATAAATATCTTTGAAGAAATTTCCAAAAAGAGGCAATTTCAACAGCATGGCATCTACCAAGTCTCTTCCTTCTTTTGTTTTTGGATAATAATAAGTAAACGCCGCCAGCAAAGCAACAGCCGCTAAAACTAGATACCAGTAGGCAGAGAAAAAGTTTGAGATAACGATAATTATTTTTGTTGCAAATGGCAGATCGGCTCCAGTACCTTCCAAAACAGTGACTAAGTTAGGAATGACAAAAATCATAATCACTATAAAAATCAAAACAAAGATCGTTAAAATCACTGCTGGATAAATCATAGCAGTCAAGGTTTTTTGCCTTATTGCATAATCGCTTTCGAGGTGGCTGGCTATCCTGTCTAATATCCTTGGTAATCCTCCTGAAAGTTCACCCGAGCGAATCATATTTACATAAAAAATAGAAAACAAGTCGGGATATCTTGAAAAGGCTTTTGACATTAGAACACCGCTCCTGATATCGCTGGATATTTTTATTATCTTTGACCTGAAAGCTTTATTTCTGGTTTGGGCAGCAAGGGCATCTAGAGCGTCAGAGGGGGTGACATTTGATTCAATCATGATGGCCAATTCACGGGAAAAAATAACAACTTCTTTCGTAGAAACCTGCCTCAATCCAAAAGAAATATTGATATCGCCAGTTGAAGATTTTTCTTCAAGAGAAAGCAAATATATATCTTTTTTGCTTAAGATATCTATTGCTTCTTCCTTAGAGTTTGCTTCAATCATTCCAGTTTCAACTTTTCCCGATTGGTCTTTTGCTTTGAAGTTGAATTTCATATTTTTACTGATCCATAATTAATTTTTTTAATTCTTTGGTATTGGTTGAAAAGTTAATAGCATCTTCCATTTTTACTTTTCCGCTCTTGACCAATTTTGACAATGCCCTATTAAACGAAATCATTCCCTGATCAAGCGATGTGTCGATAACCATTGGTATCTCATAAACCTTTCTTTCCCGAATCAAATTTGATATTGCTTGATTGTTGAACATTATTTCACAAGCCGGTATTACCCCCCCTGCACTGGCAGGAATAAGACGCTGTGAAATAATCGCTAAGAGTGATCCTGCAAGCTGCGTCCTAACCTGATTCTGCTGTTCTCCGTTAAATGCATCTACTATCCTATCAATGCTTTGGCCCGCCGAATTTGTGTGCAATGTTGCAAAAACCAAATGGCCTGTTTCGGCAGCGGTAATAGCTGTGGCAATAGTTTCTTGATCCCTCATTTCCCCCACCATGATCACATCGGGGTCTTCCCTAAAAGTTGCTTTCAGTGCTTTTGAAAAAGAAAACGTATCACTGTTCAATTCTCTCTGGCTTACAATTGATTTATCATCTTCAAAAATGTATTCAATCGGATCTTCTATAGTAATAATGTTGCAATACCTAGTTTTGTTTATTTCGTTTATTATAGCAGCCAAAGTGGTGCTTTTACCATGACTAGAAGGCCCTACTACCAAAACAAAACCCTGCAAGGCTGCAGCAATTGTATGAAGACTATCAGGAAGATTTAATTCTTCGATCGATCTTATCTTACTGGGAACAACTCTTAGGGCTCCAGCAACTTCTCCTAATTCGTAATAAATGTTTATCCTAAACCTTGATATTCCTTGGAAGTCAAACGAAAAATCTATCTCTTTATTCCTTTCAAATTCTTTCTGCTGGTCTTCGGTCATCAAAGAATAACAAAGAGCTCTTACGTCTTCACCGGTAAGAACCTTTTCCTTTTCAAGCGGGGTTAGCTTCCTACTAATACGCAAAACTGGAGGATGTCCTGTTAATAAATGCAGGTCGGAAGCGCCTAGCTTTATCGTAAATAATAAAAGCTGTTTTAAATATTGAAAATAATTCATTATTATTGTAAATCTTCTGATACTCTAAAAACTTCTTCAACAGATACTTCCCCGATCAAAGCTTTTAGTAATCCGTCTTGCCTCATATTTACCATGCCTTGTCTTTTTGCTTCTGCTAAAACATTTTGTTCGTTGGGATTGGTCAAAATTATTTCTTCCAGTTCTGGTGTCATTGTTAGAATCTCAAAAATACCTACTCTGCCTCTTTCACCTTTCATATTGCATTTAGGACATCCTTTTGGCTTGTAAACGTAGATTTCGCTAGGTTTTGCCGGCACGTTAAAATATTCCTTAACTTCATCTGGAACATCCACGATTGATTTCCAAATTTCTTTTAATACCTGTTTGTTTGGTTTTACTCTTTCTTTGCAAAACGGGCATAATTTATGAGCCAAACGCTGACCAATAGAAATATTCAAAGTTGATGGCAAAAGAAAAGGTTTTATCTTCATATCTATCAAACGAGGAACTGCACCAATAGCATTGTTTGTGTGCAAAGTTGATAACACAATGTGTCCAGTTAATGCAGCCTGAGTTACTAAAGATGCAGATTCTTCATCTCTGATCTCACCAACCATTATAATGTCGGGGTCTTGTCTAACAACATGCCTTAATCCTTGACCAAAATCATATCCAATATCCGGCCTTACCTGCGACTGGTTAATTCCTTCAATAAAATATTCTATCGGATCTTCAAGCGTGATGATATTTACTTCCGGTTGGTTCAATTCACGAAGAACTGAATAAAGGGTTGTTGTTTTACCAGAACCAGTAGGTCCGGTAACCAATATCAATCCGTATGGTTTTTCTGCGGCTTCCCTAATAAGTCTTAAGTTTCTGCTCATTAGCCCTATTTCTTCGTAATTACGCAATCCTTCGGTAGGGTCAAGAACCCTGATTACAACTTTTTCTCCGAGTTTTGTTGGTAATGTAGACACCCTAAAATCAACATTCTTCGAATCTATCTTGGCCGAAAACCTTCCGTCTTGCGGAATCCTGGTTTCGTCTAGCCTTAGATTTGAAAGAATCTTGATTCTAGCAACAATTGATGCATGGGCTTCAAAAGGTAAAAATAGCGATGAGTATAGTGAACCATCCATTCTAAAACGGACTCTGGTCTGTTTTTCTTCTGGCTCGATATGGATATCCGAAGCATTCCCTTCTACGGCATGCCTTAAGATAACGGCCACCATTTTTATAATCGGTGCATCTTCGGCAAACTTTTCATTGGCAGCGGTGCTTCTTACTTCCACTTCCACCCCTATCTCGTCTCCTTTTGTTTCGGTCTCCCAGGCTGTTAGGGCCTTTCCCACCTCTTCGTTAAGGTTTCGGTATTGCTTCAACATGTCATTGAAATACCTTTTGCCAATAAGACAAAGCTTGTATTCTATTTTATGCTGGCGAGCCAAAAAGTTAAGAGCCTCTTTTGCTTTTATATTGTCGGGCTCAACCATACCAACATAAAGAATCTTGTCTTTTATTTGCAATGGAAGGATTTTGTAATACCTTGCTGCTTCCTCGGGAATATATTTTAAGATATCTACCGGAATTTCAAAAACCTCATCTTCATTAAAGACTTCTATATTAAAAATTTCTCCCTTAATTTCGTTAATAACTTTGGGATCAACAACTTTTTCTATAACCAAAAAATCTTCCTCTGTCTGAGTAGCCGATTCTTTTTCATACTTTCCTGCAAGCTCGGCGGCCTGATCAGGAGTGATCAATTTTTTTTCTACCAGCTTCGGTATTATAAATAGCATTTAATTTATTTAAATTGATATTAAGGTTTTTTTGTAGGAGTATTGTTAGGTGCTGATTCTTCCGTTGAGGACTGGTTTTGGACTGTTTGATTTTCTGCCGGTTTTTGCGGAGCTTGGATTCCTATACCACTGGGCGAAAAAGGATTAATCCTTCCCACTTTAACAGTTAATATGTCGTCTTCTCTGAAAGATGGATAGTCGGGAAAGCTTGCTAATTCTGCAAATTCTTTAGAGTTTAGGAAATCAAATTTTATACTAGGGTCAGCAGGAATAGTAAAAGGCTGTGTGTCGGGAGCAAGGGCTGCACTAAGCGAATTGGTTATCTGTTGGTTAAAATAATAAAAAGCAACGCCAGCCATAATTATTAGCAGAAAAACTACTAAAATTGGCTGTTTTGAATTGCTTTCAGTTTTTTCTTCGTCAAAATTCATATTTTTTTAATAAGAATAAATTTCTCCTGTTATATTAAAAGTGAATTCGCTATTTGAATTTTCGCCAAATTCAATTTTTTTAACTGAAATGAGGCAAGCTTGCTTTTCAAAAATAGCCATTAACCCTTTTAATTGTTCGTATGTTCCTATTGCACTTACAGAAAACGAATTCCTTCTTACCGGTCCTTTGATTCCTGCAATCGAAGACTGATTAGGATTTACTGCTGCCGGTTGTTCTGTGGGTTTTTTTGCCGAAGTTGAGGCTGGCATTGCCTGCGCCCCTACTGTTCCCATTTGGATAGATAATGTTTCAACCCTCATACCGCTCTGCGAAACTATGTCCCTAAAAAACTTTTCCATTTTAGAAACATAAAAGGGACTGGAAGTAAAATTGATTTCTATTTTCTTTTTCTTTTCTGGCCAATTGCTTGCTTGAATATCAAGTCCGATCTGTCCTATTTTCATGGCATGTTCTTCTTGAAGCCTTTTTTGCCTTGTCAAGTCTGTAATCATTGCATCAAGCTTGCTAGCGCTATCAACAAGCGGTTTATCAAAAAACCAATAGACGCCGGCACCTAAGATTAAAAGCAGAACTGATATTAGTAAGCTGGGTTGTTTGAAGTCCATATTGTTTTTTGTTTTATTATGTCTGGAGAGACTGTTAGGTTTAACGAAAAACTCACCCCGCCTGTTTCTGCCAATTTGATATCTGAAACTGTGTATTGTTCAATTCCCTGACTCCTTAGTCCCTTAAAAATTTTGAGCTGGTCTATTAGTGGTTTAAAATCGGTTGTGAATCCTTTTAAACTAACTATTCTACTGTCTGTGTCGATCGAAAAGCTTGTGAAATATACATTTGGATGCACCCATCCTTCAAGTCCGTTTCCACTGAAAAAATTGGTCATTTTTGCCCTCTGTCCATATAGGGTTACAAAATCATCAACATAGTTTTGGATAGCGGCAGCTTCTATTTCGGTGTCTTTTTCTTTGGTTGTCCTATCGTTTATGATGTCACTTTTTAGCTGAGACAAAATTTTTATTTTTGGCTGGATATTAAAAAACTGGTAATAAACAAAAACTCCGACTGCAGATAAAAATACAAGGATTGATAGGGCAAATAAAAGCTGAAAAAGCCAATCAAAAGAGGGAATATTTTTCTCAGAATTGCTTATTTCAATTGCCATAAGAAGTTAAAAATTTTTTATTACTATAATTATAATTTATTAATGATTATTTTTCAAATCTTTTCAAACCCTCTCCAATTGCAATAGAAAAATAAGAATTAAGGTCTCTTAAGTCGCTTTCCAATACTGGAGGATAGCTTATTTTATAAAAGGCATCGCCTATCAGTATCTGCTTGTTTTTGAAGTATTCTTCTTCGCTAAAAATCACTCGGAAAAAGTTTAGCAGTCCGGTCATTCTGGTTGTTCCCCCGCTCAGCAGTATTTTAGAAATCTTTTTCCCTTCTTTTCCTTCAAATTCTTTTATTATTTTCTTCACCTTGTCGCAGATAAGGGCGAGAACTCCCACTAGCACATCAGATATTTCTGCATTTTCTCCTAGGCCATTGTTTTTCTTCAAATTTTCGGCTTCGGCAATATCTATGCCCAAAGTCTCGGCAAGTCCAAAAGTTAAGTCTTTTCCGGCAATATCATAGCTAACACTGCTCAAGACGTATCCTTCGCTAATGATACTGATATTGGTGCTTTGGTATCCTATTTCAACCAAGCAAGTAGGTGGATCATTTTCTTTTATTAAAGCTCTTTTTAAGCCCAAAACTTCTGCTTCTAGCGCAACCAATTCCAGTCCGCATGAATCAGCAATAACCTTATACTGCTCTATTACATTTTTAGGAATGGCCATCACTAGAATATTGTTCTCTCCTTTGGTAGTATCTTTGTTGCCTATCAGTTGCCAATCGATAACTATTTCAGTCATTGGCATTGGAATATATTTCCTCGCCTCAAACGCCACTGCATTATCCATTTCTTTCTGAGTCATTGGCGGCATTTTGAATGTTATGAAAAAAGTAGAAAAATCGGGCAGAGAAAAGATAGCTTTTTCAGCTTTCATTTCTGCCTCTTCCAAAATGGCGGTGATAGCCGTGGAAATATTGCCGATATCAGGATTAAGAGTGTTTTGGTCAAACCAGCGGAACGCTTTCGTACCAGCGATATCAAGGTTTATTTCACCATAATTATCAAGAAGGGTGCGATCCCCTTTTTTAGATGTTTCAACAACCCTAATGGATTTTGTTCCAATATCCACACCTATACTTCCTGAATTTTTTTTATTAATATTTAATAAAGAAAACATATTTAGAAATTATTTTTGAGATGATAAAAATTCTGCATTCATAATTTTTTATATTACTATTCTAACATTTTTTTGTATAAAATGAAAAGGGCTAAAACAATATTTGATTACTTGCTTGATATTATTTTTCCAAAACTATGTATTGGGTGCGGACGCAAGGATACTTTCTTGTGCGAAGATTGTTTTTCTTTAATTTCTATAAATCCGTATCGCTATTGTTTTTGCCATATTCCCACGCGTTTGATAGGCAGATATGAAACCTGTTCGCATTGCCCCGGAGGGTATTTAAACAGGATATATTCGGCAACAAATTACGACGAAAAAATCGTTAAGAAGATTATAAAAGAATTGAAGTATTATTTCCAACTGAAAGACTTATCGCTTCCTCTTGCTGTTTTGATTCTTACTCATTTAAAAACGATTGAATTCAAATTTGATTCCGAAATGATTGTTGTACCTGTCCCAGTGCATAAAAGCCGTGAAAGGTGGCGAGGTTTTAACCAATCAAAATTGATTGCAAAAGAAATAGCGCAGGCAACAAATCTCTCATATTGCGCCGACAATCTGGTGAAAATAAGAAAGACAAAACCCCAGGTGGGATTAAAAAGAGAAGAAAGGCGAGAAAATCTGAAAGGATGTTTTAGCGTTGTCGATTCTAGTGTTTTTGCGAATAAGGTTGTTCTTTTGATTGATGATGTCTATACTACCGGCGCAACAATGGAAGAATGCGCAAAAATATTGAAAGAAGCCGGCGCCAAATATGTGTATGGAATAACAGTAGCGCGGGAGATAAATATGTAAATATTAGTGATTAGTAATTAGTAATCCGTAATTAGTGCATTGAAGTTTCCTTTAGAAAAGAAAACTTTTGAGTTTACTGCGTCCGTCGTCGAAGACGAAGCCTTGTCCTCGGTGTTTTTATGCCTCTTCGACAGGTTTTTCTTTAAAAGCGATATTGTTTTCTCTCATGCCAAAGGCTTTTGCCCATTGAGGGTATATGGATTGCAGATTTTTTGTCAAAAACTCTTCTCCGTTAGGGTCGGTAAGAATTGCCCGCAGATAATCTTCTTCCCTTGCTTTTGCTGAAAGTTTTTCCAAGTTTTCTTTTATCGCGGGATATTTATCAGTTAATTCTTTAATGGTTTTAGGATTTTTTAATGCAATAATCATGGAACGGAAAGAGGATTCGATAATCTTGCTTTGCATATCGCTAAAAGATTCGTATTTTTTAAAAAGTTCTGTCGGATCGCAAGAAACTCCTTTTGTTTCTGAGGTCATTGTGATTCCTGGAATTTCTTCTCCTTTGTTGCTTATAAGTGGTTGAGCAAGCAAGACGCCTTCTTTGTTAAATTTTTGCATATTTGCTTCGGCGTATTTCTGCAATATAGGAAAAGCTTTTTTCATTCCCTTTTCACCAAGATACAGGACTATCCTGTCTCTTTGGTTTATCAATTGTCCTGCTTCTTGCGGACTTACTTTTGAAACATCGGCTGTTTTTATTTGGAAACCCAAATTCTGCAAATCAAGATTCTGGTTCAACAGATCTATAATTTCTTGATAGGTCGATAAAACATCACTCCCCTCCAGATTGAAATAGACGCGGTATTTTGTATGTTCTCTGCCAAGTTGTTTATTTTCTCCTTTTTGCTCGTCAAAATAGTTTGTTTCGTAATAAAGCCAACCGTTTTCATAAAAATACGGGGTCGTATATTTTTCTTTTTGAATAACCGTTCCATCGTGTTCCTTTATTGATACTTCCTTTTTCCCATATCCAAGTTCGTTCTTGTGGCTTTGCTCAAATTGCGAGCCGGCAGCAAGCCAGGTTTGATTGCTGGGGTTTGCCAGCCATGCATCTATTTTTTCCTGACGAGCCTTTTGATAGCTCTCCATATTAGGGGTTCCATCTGGATTTATTTCATAATCAACCCCTTTTTCAAGCTGTATGTTTTTGCCAGTAAGACTATCGTAAAAATTACCGCCATATTTTAGCCAGTTTTTCGTAACATCGATGATCTTTTTTGTTTTGGTTTGGTCAAATTTGTTTTCTTTTCCTGCCCATGCCTCAGGTTCTTCTTGGGGAGTCTCGGCTTCCAGCGCTTTTTGCGGTTTTGGAGTTTGTTGCAAAGGTGTAATTGGTTGCTGTACTCCAAGCCTTTCACAAGTTTCTTGCAGTTTTCTTGTTTCTTCTACTATGCGCCTATTTTCAATAATTACCTCTTTTAATTCTTGGAATATTTCTTCTATCCTTTGCCTGTTTATAAAACCATGTTCATCGGCAGCGCCAAAACGGAGGATGCTTTTTCCATCTTCGCTGTAAATTCCCCCAACGTTTTCAATTGCGCCATAATCTTTGTTGCTCCAAAAAATCATCATCTGTTCAGGCGTACCGCTAAAAACAAGTTTTCCCGATCTGTCATAAATCTTAGCAATTCCAGATTCTGCTATTGCATCAAGAGATTTTTCTATTACTCTTTCGATTTCTATGTTTCTTGGACTGGCTTGTTCTTGCTGTTGAGCAGGAATTTCGACTTGTTTGTTATCGACGCCTTCATTAGCCTCAACATTTTCTGCTTTGCCAATCTCTGGATTGTCTTTTAAAGAAGATTGTTTTTCTTCAAAGTTCATACGATTTTTTTTAGTTGTTTGATATAAGTATACAGCGCAGAAAAACAATTTACAAATTAACAAAAAAGCCCTATCTGGGGCTTTTAAGTTTATTTTATATTGTTTTCTTTTTTTCTGGCTATAAAGAAAACAAACATAACAACAAAAAATGTTAAAACAATTATCCAGAAGAAGCTTACTGCCGAATTGGTTGCGCTAACAGCTGGAATAGTTTTAGGAAGCTCTTTATTTTCTGATATAACTTTATCATTTATCGCCAGTATGGCAAAATGAGTTAAATGATTAACATAAAAAGTTGCGCTAGTATCATCAAAAACAGCGTCAGGAACAAGTGTCCATTCGTTTGAACTTTCAGCGAGATAATAAACACCTAAATCACTACGCCCTCGAAGATTTTCTGGTACTATTAAGGTAATTTTTAAATTATCTAAAAATTCATGAATAGTTTTTCCAGTATTGTCGCTGGCTGTAATATTAAAAATTTTTCCAAGCAGTTTGATGTTTCCTTTTGACGCTATATCTCCTTCTTCAACCTGCTTAACAGATAAAGTAATTTCGGAAGAAGCAATATTGGAGGGCAGTTCTACAACTACTGCCTGCCTCTTTTCTTCGTTAAGCATTTCCACAGTACTAAAATCCCACACTAATAATCCCGTTTGCGTAGGTGTAATGTCGAGCGGAGCGTTATAGCTTTCTACATGATCATTTTCCTGTCTGGTAATAGGTTCCTCTTTTTCTATTGATTGATAGAATTCACTTATTTTGTCTTGGGCGTTCTGAGAAGCCTCGTTTTGTCCGTTTCTTAAAGCGTTGGTAGTGTTTTGATTTGTGTTCCTGCTTTCCGTATCATTATTTGACTGATTATTAAAACTTGGATCATTTTCTGAACTTTGCTTTTCGGGAGAAGTATTTGGGTTTTGTGAGGCTGGATTAAATGGATTTGTAGGATTTTCTGGAGAAGTTGGAGGTGAAGAAGACGGAGGAATTGAAACACTACCAGACGAACCTCCGTTGCCCCCATTTTGTTGATTGTTGCTAGCTGGTCGCCAATCTGTCCGCACGTCGCAATAATTGGGACAATCAAAAGTTAATGTTCCGATAATTTCTCCGGTAGCTGTTCCAGAAAATTTTCCGGTAGTCGTGTTTATAGAAACGTTATTGAAATTTATCCAACCTAGTTTGTCTCCCCAAGCATAGCCAGTCAAATCTCCATTATTATTGAAAACTCCTCCATTTGTTGCATCAAACTTTATCCATCCAAAATTTTTGCTCCAAGCGTATCCAGTAAGCGCACTGTCAGAAACTACTACATTCTCAAAGTTTATATAGCCTATATTGTTGCTCCAGGCATATTTATAACTGTTTAAAATGGTGCCGGCATTCGCAAAAAAACTTGGACAAAAAACACTCAGGAAAAATATAAAGAATATTAGCTTTTTTGAAGACATAATCTATTTTCCAGAAATTACTAAAATATCAGCATCGGGCTTTGCTTCCCCCTCTGGCAGGGATGAAACTTTTCCACCTAAAAGATTAGCTATTTGTTCGGTTTCTTTACCGTGTGTTCCCGTCAAATCAATTACTATCGTTTCCTTGTAATCGTTTTTAGCTGCATTGGTTAGTGTTCCAGTTTGATAATTTGGATAGGCCGCCTTTATTGATTTTTCGGCCTGACTGGAAAGTCCAGCTATTTCCGTACCATTATAATAAGCGATCTTTATACCATTTGGCGTATTATTTGTAGAGCTTTGAGTTTTTTCCATTTCTTGTTGGTTGATATAAATGGGTGCAACTTCAATAACTTTGTTTGTACTCGGGCGATAAAGTATAGCTTTCATAGCTTTGGTATAAGCTAAAAGCTTATCGCCGTTTTCGGCCTTAGAAAAAAACGGTTGGTCTTTTAGTTTTTCTTTGTCTAAAACTGTGGCTATGGTAGGTGTTTCATCTGCCGGCAATTCCATAAATTTTCCAATTATAGATGTGAGTGATTTTACCTCTTTTTCTGCTTCTAAATTTGGATTAGCTTTTAGTGATTGGTATTCACGATAATAATAAGCACCAAACCCAATTCCCACAATGGCGCAGAGTATTAAAATACATAAGAGAAGCTTTTTAAAAGAAATGATTTTTTTAATTTTTTTTCCATCTTTAATTTGGTGATTATCAAGAATTTCTGTATTTTTTTTGAACATATCTTTTTATAATTTAATTATTAACATTCTTTATTATTGCAAATTTTTTAAAATATTTAAACAGTTGGTTCACTTCCCGCTTCTACTTCTGATACTGGATCGACGCAGGTGTTTGTTGCTGTGTCTAATGTTTGAGGTGCAGTGCATGTTGGAATTGATGGCGGGTCTACGGGCTTTGGTTCACACTGATTGGTAGTAGTATTCAACACTTCTGTTTCTGGGTTGCAGGTTGGTGGAACTACTTGAGGATCAATGCAGGCATCCTTAGCTTCGTTTAGTATTTGAGGTTCGGTGCAAACTAATGCTGGAGTGTTTGCAATGCAGCTTCCATTTTCATTACTGTAGCCTTCTGGAATTGTTTCTTGATTTCCGTCTAGATTAGGACAGACATCGGTAGTTCCTGATCCGCCTAATGGTTGCTGTTGCTCTGGTTGCTGTGGAATAATAAATGCAGTTCCCTTTTGCGCAAAGGCGTGCCAGGAGAAAATTATGTCTGTATTTTGGATTTGATCAACATTGATATCAAAACCTCCCGACGCAATATTATTTACCCAATATACTCCAGACACTTTGCTTTCAGGAGTGACAGTGATTGCTGGCCTTTCGGTGTAGTTTTCTGTAAATGCAATATGAACTGCGTTAGCGCCAGCTGTAATAGTTGCTTCACCGACTGTGTCTTTACCTAGAGCTACGTGCCCGTCCACTGAAAGTGCACCAGAAATTGCTAATTGATTTAGTGAATTTATAGATATACTACCAGATCCATTTTGAGAAGCTGATGCGAGCTGTTCTTTGATAGTAGTAATATCGGCAACTGCTGACATAATCATTGCTTGTTGTTCTTGAATGGCTTTTATCGCCAAAACACTCATCTTAGGATAATCCACACCGCCCAAAATCGCCAAATTATTTTCATCATAATTATAGGTACTAAGTAAAGGATTAACTTCGGCCACCTCTTCGGCAATAAAACCAATTTGCTGTTTGTCCATATCGCCGGGCAAACCATGATAAGTATCTTTGTTCCAATAGTATGTTACTGGGCGCAATTTCATCGCTTCGTCTAGACCAAAACTTAAATCAGTAACGTCTTTTTTATAAACACTCAGAGAAGAATTACAAGCACCTGAAGAATAAGATATAATACCGGCATTATTACATAAGTAACTAGTCCCAACGCTTGAACCTAAACCACTTATAGTTAAGCCACCAGCGCCAACAGTTAAAGTCATGCCATTAGAAGTTGAATCAAGAACAACTGGAGTAAACCAATTACTGCCATTCCAATAAGAAATACCAAAATCATTACGTTCGCTCACCGTTGAATATGCATCTCCTCGACCATACAATTGCCAACCTCTCGTACTTGCGTTGCCCAAGTTCGTTGTATCTCCACCTTTGGTTACTAATTCCAGATTAACGGATGAATCCCCCGCAGTTCCAGCTGTTCCTATAGTTTCCGAACCAACAATATGTAAGGCGTTTTGCGGAGCTGTAACACCGATGCCTACGTAGCCAGCGGAATTAATAGTTAGCCTATCTGCTCCATTGCCATAAAATCTGAGAGAATTGTCGGAATCCTTCATGTATGTAGTCCAGTAATCCGTACCACTATACCATGAAAGCCCAACATCACCGGTAGTCACAGAGAGTCTTTCACTGCCAGCAACATGCAAAGGCACTGCTGGGCTCGTCGTTCCAATGCCGACGTTACCACCGTTTACCGTAAAATTAGCCCCATTTTCCAGAGCAAGAGTAACATCACTTGCGCCATCACCCATAAAACCTAATCTAGTTCCATCTCCTAATCTCCATTCAAGAAAACCTACTCTATTGGCAGCATCAGAATTCATGGTCATATATCCATGAGTACCATCAGCAGTGCTGATGGTCCCAGCAACATCAAGAGTAGCTGTTGGGCTTGTAGTTCCGATGCCGACGTTACCATTAGCTAAAACTGTCAATCCAGATCCAGCTGTAGAATTGGCTTGGATGCGAGCGATAGTGCCATTTGTTACTGCGCTGGTATTAGCGACATAGAGAAGTCCGTTTGTGGAATTTCCTGCAGCATAAGAACTATTAATGGAAAGACCTGAGCCAGTTGTTAAAGAATTAGCATTAATTTTCATTGCAGTGCCCGTTGTTGTTGCATCATCAATCTGAACACCATTGCCAGTGTGAGCTCCAGTAAAGTTGAAGCGAACACCGCCATTTGTGAAGGCCCCAGTGGAAGCAGAAGTGACTGAAAAAATATTTCCTGTGGTAGTTGTGGAAGTTGAAGCCAAGGCTAATCCGTTGCCAGAAGTTAGAGCATTAAAATTCATTGTCATTGCCGTTTCGTCGTCGGCCGTTGACCAAGCCCAAGTTTGAGCAAAATTTAGATTATCTAAAGCGCCTGAGGCAGTCGCAGAAATGATGCTATTAAGAGCCACGCCGGTTGAAGCAGTCGAGCCGATTTGCTGAATAGTAGCCTGCACGTAACCGCCTCTCATAACAGCAGAGTCGCCTTCTGCTGTCACATATACAGTGACTGTCGTGTCTGTTGACGGTGTAAATATGGCTTGTGCGGGAACAGTAGATTTATTAAATCCATAAGCTGTCGCTGTACTACCCAAAAGTGTGCCCGAAGTAGTTCTCCATTGAAAATCAAAAGCGCCAACACTCCCAGTCAAGGCGACAGTCGCATTGAGAAGGTAAGTTTTTCCCGCTTTAAGTGTAAATTGTCCGTTGGTCGAATTATAAGGAATGTTTCCAGTTTCTGTTTGGTTAAATACTATACTTGTACTTGGTGTAACAGCAGTATCTGATGTTAGATTAACTTTTATATACTCCACCGTACTGACGACATTTGTCCCCATGGCTGACCAGCCTTGGATTGGGATGGAAACATGCAAAGAGAAACTTCGCCTTGAATTCTCAAACCAATCAGAACCAACTACATGATGATTTTCTGTATCTTCTTCAGTAATAGCGATAGATATTTTATTTTGCGTTGCTCCTCCCCACACATAGGCTGTCAGTGTTTTTCTATTTTGATCTGATTGATTGTAATCCGAATACCCATATCCGATATTTGTAGCTCCTTGAGTTGGCACATTGTTTGAGACAGCAGTTTGCAAAACAAGATTAGTGGTGTCGATGTTATATCCGCTAGGAATTGGTAATAGATTCGTACCTGATCCAATATTGCCAGCAATACTCATATTGTAGTCATATTCAATTTCCATATTCTGCCCAACTCGGCGCCAGCGCATTTTGTTGATGGTCACCGTGCCACCACTCGGGGCAGTGCCAGTTGATTCTATTGCAAATGTGCTGGTTTGCCAGTTGGTGATAGTGGCTACCTCTCCGTTTTTGTTTTGTGATACTACAAATACATTTGCACCATCGGAACGAAATACAGCACTTTCGCCCTGATTATATAGATAAATATCTTTGGTTTGACCATCTATGGTTTCTCCCGAATAAGCAGAAATTTTGACAAAATTTGTTGAATTATCCGTTTTCATTACTTCGATAAACTTTCCAGAATTACCGGAAGCAGTCGGCAATGTGGTAACAACCGAGCCGGCAGTTGCATCGCCTTTGACCGTGTATCCCCAGCCAGAGACATTGCCAGTAGAAGAAAGCGTTTGCATGCTTGTTGCACTACTACCACCTCCTCCTGTCCCTCCAATGACACGCCACCTTGTTGCTCCAGAATCATAAATTAATAATATTGAAGCATCGGCATTAAGAGTTAAGTTTGATCCGGTGCCGGTAAGTATTTTGTTTCCGCTATTACTAGTTGTTGCAGTTGAAGCATCGCGGATTGTTGCCCCTGTTGAAGCGGCATTAACAATAGACAAAACTTTTCCATCTGTTCCGCCGGCAATTGAGTCAATTGTTTGAGCTGAAGCTCCAGTAAGTCTTACGAGAGAGGTATTACCAAATGCTGCGTCAGCAGTGACGCCCGTTGTTGAAAAGTCGCTTCCTTTTTTCATTGCTATTGCTCCTTGTATGTTTAGAGACAATCCAGTTCCAGCATTTGCAATATTTAAACCAGTAATTGCATTACTTGCTCCAGCAATTGCTAAGTTTATTACTGAGCCAGTATTAGCAGAATTGTTTCCTGAAGATGATAAGTTTAGTAAGCTACCAGTTAATCCCGTGGAAGATGAAGAAATATTTACCCCAGATACTGATGTTAATGAATTGCCTGTGACCGAAAAAGCACTACCAGTTGTTGCGGTTGAAGACAGTGACGCTCCGGCTGTTCCAGTTTGCAGGGCTATAGCAGTTGCGCCAGTAGTGTTTCCTATTGTGATTGTTTTTGCATTGCTATTGTTTCCAATGTTAATAGCTCCTGTTGTCCCAGAATCCAAGGTTAATGCATTAGTAGTGTTTGAATTTATTGTTAAATTCCCTAGCGAATCAATTACTCCTCCAGCCACTAAGGTTAATGTTGCGTCAGGTGAAGCTGTTCCAATTCCTAAGCGCGCACTTGAATTGTCCCAAAAAAGATTAGCATTGTTTTGCGAAACAACTCCTGAAGCGCCAGCAAATAATAACGAACCTTGGGTTGCGTCTGCTAAGGCTAGTGTTTTACCAGTTGCTACCGTTGTGTTTCCATTTAAGCTAACAGCTCCTGTGCCAGTTTTAAATGTTCCCGAAGAAGCAGAAAAATCAAAATTACTAGCTCCCCCAGCGGCAGTCAAAGTTTTGCCTGATGCTAAAGTTGTGTTTCCATTTAAATTAACAGCTCCTGTTCCAGTATCAAATGTTCCTGCTCCGGCAATGGCAAAATTTCCTGAGGATTGATTGTATCCAGTTATTCCTGATAATGCTCCGGCATTAATTATGAGCCCATTAATAGTGTTGCTTGAGGTTGGCGCCACAATGGCATTGTTAAATGTCTGCGTTCCAGTCCAAGTATTAGCATTTCCAAGATTTAAAGATAAACCAGAAGCCCCTAAGGACAAAGTGGATCCATTAAGCGTAATTCCAAGGGTGCCTCCCTCTGTGCCAGTTAAAGCCAAGCCACCATTTGAGGTTGCACCAGATACATAGTTTCCTGTTGTGTCGGTACCTAGTGCTACTGAATCGGCTGAAATAGCTAATGCTCCGCTTGATGTTAAAGTTGCGTCTCCACTTATAGCAGTAGCGGTGGCAACATTGCTTCCATTACCAATAAAAATACTTCCCGATGTTAAGGATGTCGTTAAGGCAGATGCCCAAAGAATACCATCGCTTGTTCCATTTACTACCAACATTTTTCCCGCATTTCCAGTATATGTTGGTACATCAAGGTCAGTTAGCTTGCCAGTTGTTTTATTGACTTTTTCAGTGTCTAATTCGTTGAGAGCGGCTTGAACTGTTAAAGCCGAAATGTTTCCGGCAGGAGTATTCGTAATTTGCAAGGCTGTATAATCTCCGGCTGTGGCGATAACCGCTCCTGTGCGTCCAAAAACTGAAGCAACGTTTGATCCCGAGGGAGCTCTTTGCCAAACAGTTCCATTGTAAATTACCATATCTCCCGCATTAAAAGATATTGACCCAGAGCCTAAGTCTCTTGAGGCGGCTGTACCCACAACATATACATTTCCGGCTGTTCCTGAACCATCGACTAAGGTTGGTGTGTTGGTATTAGCATTCCAAGATCCTTGGTATGTCAAAGCACTACTCAAGCCTTGCAGAAAATTAGAACGGGTAATTTTTTTGATAGAGTTTGACCCAGCATCATATACAGGGATTTCGTCACCCATTAAGGCTGATGTTTTTGCTGATAAACCATTGATATCTAAAGATAAAGTTAAAGCGGCTCCGGCACTTCCCGTTGAGCCTCCAGTAAGGCCTGTTCCAGTATTAACCGAAGACACATAATTGCCCGATGTTTTTGTTCCTAAAGTAATAGCTCCATTTGCAATAGTTAAAACTCCAGTATTAGAAAGTGTTGCGTCTCCCGACATTGTTTGTGCCGAAGCAGTTCCTGAACCACTACCAATCCAAATTTTTCCACTTGCAAGAGAGGTTGGCATATATTCATTCCACTCTAAGCCAGTTGCCCCACTGTTTACCGTTAATACTTTTCCGGCATTTCCAGTATATGTTGGAACATCCATATCAGTTATTTTTGCGCCAGTCTTGCTTACTCTTGACCAATCAATATTAGTTCCTTGCCAAGTTCCAGAAGTAATTGTTCCTAATGTTGTTAGATTGCTTGACCCTGCCCAAGTTGATAGCGCTGTGTTTTCTACATTAGAAAGATTGACTGCGCTTTTGTCTAAAGTTTGCCAAGTTTTGTCTCCCCTATAGTATTGTGAATTTGTGCCAGCTGTAATTTCGTTCTGTTTACCATTAAATGTATTCCAATCTGAGGAAGTTAAAAGGCCACTATGGGTACTATCGGCATTTGCAATATTAATTGTTGTTCCAGACCCAACTACAGATCCCGAGCCACCGGTAATTGTTATTGCACCATTTGAAGTAGATAAATTTCCTGTATTAACTTTTAGTGTTCCACTGGTAACAGAAAGGCCTGTTCCAGTGAAGTCTGTAATAGTATCACCATTTACCGTAAGCCCAGTAAAAGTTGGAGTGTCGGTTGATCCAAGCCCCAAAGACGTTCTAGCTGTGCTTCCGCTCTGCGAAACAAAAGTTGTGCCATTACCAACAATAAAGCTATTTAATGCTGGTGTTAAACCGGCAATACTGGTGAGCAGAGAATTCAAGGGTTGTTTTTCGCTGTCCAGTTCATTAAGAGCTCCTTGCACCGAAGTTGCGGCAATGTCCCCGCTAGGAGTGTTTGTAATTTGCAGAGCATTGTAATCTCCTGCTGAGGCCGTAATAACTCCAGTTCTTCCAAAAACACTAGAGATAGCCGATGTGCTGACTAATTTATCCCAAGTAGAACTATTACAAACCGCCCAGTCGTTTACGGAGTAACCATTTCCTGCTGTAGAAACTACAAAGTAGTGCCCCTTTGTATCGGCATAACAAGTTTCTGGTTCGGCAGTTGCGCTAGCGTTCCAAGCACCTCTGTAATTTAAAGCTCCGATTACTGGCGACAAGAGATCATTACGAGTCACTTTTTTAACTAATCCAGTGGCGGAATTGTAAATCGGAATGTAATCTGTCATTGCTGGCGATGTAATTGCCGATAAACCATTGATGTCAAGTGAAAAAGCAGATCCGTTTAATACGAGTCCACTGCCAGCAGTATAGCTTGTTCCTCCAGCGTCATTACCCCATGTTGGCATGCCTCCACTTAGTTTTAATACTTTACCATCAGTGCCAGCTGGCAAAAGCGACCAGGCGTTTGATGAAGCAAACAAAAGAGCGCCGTCTGTTAGTGAATCGGCCGTTGAAACGGGAGACCTGACGCCACAACCACTTTCGGTTGGTCCACAGGCTGGATTTAAAGTTTCGCCAGGCGCATACATTGTGCCAGCGGCATATGCCTTAGGCGTAAAAATCAAACAGAGAAGAAATATTGCGATTATGAGAATACTAAATAATTGTTTTGTATATAAAGCATTTGTACTCATAAATTTTTTCAAAAAAAACAGCCCAAAATTTAAAATTATTGGACTGCTTGAGTCGCTATGCTTAACGGTTATTATTATATCAAAATTTTTATTTTGTGTAAAATGGTAATTAACAAATAATTATTTTTTAATCCAATGAAGATGTTTGTATCCTATAAAATTTCCCAAATCATCGTAAAGCGGCATAGCAAAACTTTCACAATCAATAATACTCCCCTCTTTGTGCATAATTTTGAGGCATGGAATTCTGTATGATTGTTTTTTATGGTATAAGGCTTTCATATTGTTATTGCGCCACTCTTTTTCCTCTGGCACAAAGAATTCTAGAGCATTTTTACCTAAAACTTCTCCTAGTTCATAACCGTAAAGTTTTTCTGCTTGCGTGCTTATATATAGAAGGTTTCCATTTAAATCGGTTTCGGTTATAAAATCGCAGTGATTAGTGGAATCAAATTTGTTTTTTAATTCAAGCAATTCGTCAGGAAAAATAATTTTGTCTACAAATCTTAAAATATATTCTTTACTATCTTGTCGGAAGAATTTGAAAGAAACAACAACGCTAACCTTGTCGTTATTTTTTGTTTTATGAGTAGTCTCAAAACGAAGATATTTAAAATTTTCGATTCTGGAAGATATTCTCTCGTCTGCTTTTTTATCTTTATCGGTCAAATATAATTCTTCAATATTTTTACCGGTAATTTCGTTCAATGAAAAACCCAGATTCTCGTAAATCGATGAACTGGCATTAATAATGATTCCGTTTTTATCTGTCAGTAAAAGATATCTGTTGGGCTTGTCTTCGTTGGCAATACCTTGAAAGCATACTATTTTATTGCATCGACTGCATTTATACTCTTCGTAACTTTTGAATAAAATTCCTTTGATAATCAATTTGCCGCAATTATCGCAACGATATTCGTGTAATAAATATGAATCCATAAAATATTGAAGTTTTTAAATGCAAAAACTTATGGTAGTATTGTATCATAAGTTTAAAGCTTTTAATATATATTGTATGCGTTACAATATTTTTTTGTGGGCCCTATATGACTTCGCCAATTCTTTCGCTTATATCGCGTTTTTTTTGTATTTTAGCCAATGGATTGTTATTGACCGTAGCGTCAGCGATGTTTGGTTTAACCTGTGTTTGGCCGGAGCATCACTGATTTTACTTTTAACCGCTCCTTTTATAGGAGCTATGTTGGATCTAAAGTGGCGTAATATAACGGGACTAAGGTTTTCCACTTTGGCTGTTTTTATTTTTTATTCTCTGGCCATTTTGTTTATGTTTGCTAATGAAAAAACATTGTCCTTGATGTCTTTTATAATTGGCCAGTATTTTTTTGTTTTATCTTTTATTTTTTATACGCCGCTTTTAAGTATTATCGCTCCAAAAGAAAAGCGCGGGAAAGTTTCGGGATATGGAATGGCAGGAAATTTTTTGGGAAATATTTCGGCTCTTTTTCTCGCTCTTCCCTTTGCGACTGGAAAAATAAGCTTGTTCAATATGGAACCTCATGCAGAAACATTATTTCCACTATTGGTAGCTTTTTTTGTGTTCGCCTTGCCAATGATTTTGTTTTTTCGTGAACCGAATAGACAAGTTAAAAAAATTCCAGTTCAAAATCTGGATTTATTGTTTAAGCAAATGAAATTTCTTTTTTCAAATAAAAACGTGTTGCTGTTTTTTCTTTCGTTTATTCTTTTAAATGGAGCTATCCTTACTTTTAGCAATAACTTTCCTATTGTTCTTAGTAATCTTTGGCAGGCACCTGATACGGTTAAGACTTTTATTCTGCTTGCCATAGTTATTGTTTCTGTTTTGGGAAGCATTGTGAGCGGGTATTTGGTTGATTTTTGGGGCGGGAAAAAAGTTTTAATCCATATAACAATAGGATGGATAATTATAATGCCTATTTTAGCTTTAATGTTTTCGTTTTCCTATTTTGTTGCAACTATTATTATTGCTGGTTTTCTGCTTGGCGCAAATATGACCTCGTCCCGAGTTTTAATGTCTAATCTTGTCGATTTTAGACAACACAATTTGGCTTTTGCGTTTTTTACTATAGCTGAAAGAACCTCGGTAATTGTTGCTCCTATACTTTGGGGATTGATAGCTACCGATTTGACAGTACTTGGACCTTGGCGCTATCGCCTGGCAATACTATCAATGGTTCTGCTCATTGCTTTAAGTTTGCCCTTTTTACTAAAAGTTAAAGACGCTTATAAAAGTTAAACTATATTTTATTTAAAGTCGTTAAGGATTTTAACTGGATAATTAAAATCGTTCTTTTCGGTTTCAACAATTGTATGAAATTCGGCCCCTTCGTTTTCTTTGATAAACTGCCACGATCCTTCTGGGTCATTTTTAAAACCAGTGGCATCAATAATATATATAAAGCCGTTATCAACACTAATAAATTTCCCATCAATTAGAGTATGTATTTCTAAATCAAACTTGTCATTTTTTTCAATAAAGTATGGATATTCTAAATTTACACCAACATTGGAATAGATTGATCGCATTATTGCGATTGCAGACTTGTTTGTTGCAAAAACCTTGCTGTTTTGAAGTTTTAACTCTTTGCCTTGTATTTCGTTTGTTGAACCGTGAAGCAAATATCCATAATTACTGCAAAGATAATCCAAGAATTGTTCTGTGTTTATCCCCTTTTCTTTTAATTCTTTCAAGTTATTAAGTGATATTCTTTTAATTCCTTCTACTTGCGCTTCAAAGTATTTTTTATAAAAATCATCCATTAATTTTTCCCTTTCTGCATTTTCTAAAGTTTCATCCTGCATATTGTCTGTTTCTTTTGGATTGAATTGTGGCTGTTTTTCAAAATTCATATGTTTTTATTCAATAACCTGGCATTGCGAGTCGTTCACAAAAACGGCTTGACTGTCTGTTAACTCAACAATAGGATAATTTGCTTTATTCTTAAAATCATCGACTTCTTTTCTTAAATACTCTTTAAAATGCGGAAACACGGATATGTTTGTAAGATTTAATCCTGTTAAATCTTCTAAATCAATTTCATTTGCATCGCATTCACTGCCAAAACCGGCAATTTCAATACTAGAGCCGGCTATGATACTGCCGGCACTAACGCCAAAATATATGACCTCGCTATTGTTTTTAGCTAAATTGGTTATATATTTATCAATTCCGGTATTCCTTATTCTGTCTAATATGGAAAATGTATTTCCCCCGCAAACATAAATTATATCAAAACTGTTTTCGGGTTTAAAATTGTTTTCTTCCAAATTAAAAAAAGTAATATTTTCAATTCCCAAATTTGTTAATTCTTTTTTTGATTCATTGATGTAAAAAAGCTCTTCCTCATTTTGGGCATAGGCAATCATAAGCACAGAACAATCTTTGGGTTTCTTTGGTAAAATTGAAACAAAGAAATCTGATAGTTTCTTGTTTTGTAATCCTCCAGATGTAAGTAATAATTTCATATTAGTTTAATGTTTATTTTATTGAGGCTGGTTTTGGAGTTTAATTTATTCAATGGAATGGATATATTCTTTCCTTTCTATTGTATATTATTGATAAATTATAGCCAACCGTTTTTTCAGAACCGCTTCGGAGATTATACTTACTCAAAGATATTGTTTTTACGGGCATTGGTCACCCGGATTGGCATTACATAAACATAATTGAAGAATTCTTCTAAGAACAGTTTGGTTTCAAGGGCAATCTTTTCGTCTACGTCTTTTAGGTTGTCGCACTGCGGGTGTGCAGCCCAGTTACCGAATATCCGTATACTATACCCCCATTCTTTAATATCTTTCGTGAGAAAAGAAGCATTCTTGATCTGTTCTATCAGTCCCAGTTTTCTGCTAGCCCCTTTGTCTATTAGGGCAGACTGCAGGGATCTTCTAAACATTGCAACTGCAGCCCTTGGACAATTATTATGCAGACAGATAATTCCTTCTTTAAAATCTTCCAAAGCATTAATTGGAACGATTCCTTCAAACTTGCTGGTATATGTTTTCTCTTTTGGAAACTTATCTTGCCAACCTACGGCGAGTAAATTGCTTTTGTTGAATTCGTTTTTAGAGAACTTAAAGGTTTTAAGGATTAATTTTTTGCATGGCACGCATCTAAAAACAGCATAATGAATAATGCTTTCATTATCCTCTTGATAGTTATCTGAGAATAATAATTGGAAGTGTGCTCTGGATTCGCAATGAGGACAAATATCTACTAGATCCTTTATGGCAGCTTGAAACATTGTTTCTGTTTGCGTCTTGGCCATAAGTTTAATCCTTATTAATTTAATAAAAGAAAACAGCTGTTCACAGCTGGCGACGAGAGATATAAATACACAAAACCCCACGCCAGACAGGCCTTGCGGCCCCATACCGGTTTCCCGATATGACCCGTTGAAAAGCGCTGACGTAGGGGTCAGTATTCTCAACGGGGTTTGCACCATGCCCAAGATCATTGAGTTTAGGTACCTGGTCTTTCGGCCAGTAATATTAAGTTGTTAATTGCATGTTACCAGAAAATCCCAAAAATTCAAAGCCCTGATTTAAAAAATTTTATTAAGATAGTTAGTATTATTTTAATGCTTTATTATCTTTTTTTGGCTTCAAATAGTTTTCAATTTAAATCCGAAGGAACTGATTGTACAAGACGAAATATTGTTTCAATATCTGCAGCGTCAGTTTCTCGCATTTTTCCATCTTCGGCTAACATTTTCAACTGGTTACATTTTGTAACCACTTCAGATCCCTCCGCCTTTAAGCGATTTTTAAGCACTTTCCAATAGTTTCTTGGATCAGCACTTTGACTCAAAATGCCGATAATATCTACTACGCTAAAATACCACTTTTCCTGTTTTTCATCCCAATGACGACGAATAGGGTGTTCTTCAAAAATAGCTATAAATTTTTTGTTCGTTTCCATGTTTTTATATTACAAATTAATTATTTTTAACTTAAAGTTTAAGTTTTAAGTTATATTTCTGTCTTCTAGAGATTACGATTTTATGAATAAAATCTTTAACTAAATATTGAGCTTTTTACAAAACATAGTCAAGGTTTTACCAAAAGAAACCACCTTTTTGAGGTGGCCTTAACTGCTCTTTTTGTTTGTATTTTTACGTTACTGAGGTAGGTTGTTTTGATTTTCAATTGGCGTGTCGGTTGCAGGAATATCTTCTGTCGCTGAAATATCTTCGATTATTGGAATGTTTTCTGTTGCTGAAACATCTTCTATTATTGGAATGTTTGTTGGATTATCGGGTGAAGTGTCTGAATCAGGCTCAGGATTGTTTGGCGTGGTTGATGGTTGAGGACTTGCATTTAAGTTTTTTAAAATATTATCAAGTTCTTCTTTTCTGATACAGGTTTCGTTTTCAAGGGTTCCAATACAAACCTCTTTTTGGTGGGAACGGTTAGTAAAAATTTCATCAAAATATCCCCTAACTGCTATTATTTTGGCCGCAACAAATTCGGTTGTATAGTCCTTCCCCTTGATGACAGTTTGCTTAAAATAATCTAACGCTTCTATCGGTTTTTCTATAACAATATTTGCAATAAAGTCAGTAAATGAAATCAATGAATCATTGATTTGAAATTGCTGTTTTACCGAATTTGTATCTAGAGCATTGCTTGCATTTTCAGTAGAAATAGAGTTTATTTCAATGCCTTGATCCTCGAAAGAATCATCTTGCCAGGTTCGGAAATAATCAACTTCAAAGGTGGCAGCAGTCTTTGAATTATGGATGTACATCATTCCAACTGCAAGCGCCGTTGAAGGGTTTGCACCTGTCACAGTTCCACAGTTTTGAAACTCTACACCGTTTGAAGCGTCTGTGTCTATAAAAAATCTCACCGCAGTGCTAGACTCAACAATTATTCTGCCAACGGCAAATTGAGAAGTTGAAATTGATCCAGGACATGTAACTGTGCCAACATTTGCACCACTACTTCTAACAACGCCCACCCAGCTTGTGCCATTTTCGTTTGAGAAATAAATACCATTTGTAGGAGAAGCGTCGCTGGCTGTTGCTACTGCGGTAGTGCTTGTAAAAAAGCCTATACGATAATCCTCGGTATCGTTGGTGCTACTCGGCTTCATTTTAACCTGCAAGACTGGGAGATTTGCTTTGAGATAAATAGCATTATAATTTGCTACTGTTCTACCCATTCCTACTACAGAGCCAACGGTGCTAGTTGTTCCAAAAGATAATTTCATAATACCTCCCGTACTACTAAGCGGTGTGCTGTATGTTGCCGTTGTGCTACTGGTATCAAAAGTCCATCCTTGATAATCTCCAATTGTTCCGGCTTGATCGGCTGTGGCCGCAGTAGTGTTTCTGGGATTGTTAAATTCTTCAGACATAACCGAGGTATTATTAATAAAAGCTCCAGAGGAAATTATGCCTCCAAAATTTTGTCCCACGTGGTTCACTGTAAGATCGGTAGTGTTATTTGGTCCTGTGATTTTAAAAATATCTTGATCAGAAGAAGTGGCGGTGGTAGTTATATGCATTAAAGCAGAGGGATTATTCATTCCAATACCCACGCGATTATTTACTGTGTCAATATAAAGCGTGTTTGAATCAAGGTTGATACTTCCTGTTGTTGCGTCACCGGCGTTAATTGCTAAAAGTGTGCCAGAAGTTGTATTGCCTAAGGTGATTGTTTTTGCATTTGCATTGGTACCAATATTGATTGCTCCTGTTGTTCCCGAATCAAGTATAAGCGCATTGGATGTGTTCGAATTAATTGCAAGTTCGCCCAATGAATCAATGGTTGAATTGGCAGCAAGAGTTAGGGCTGCATCTGGCGAGGAAGTACCAATGCCCAATCTATTGCTTGTATTATCCCAGTATAATTTGTTGTTTGATTGAGACACTACGCCACTTGAGCCTGCAAAAATAATAGAGCCTTGAGTCATATCTGCGAGTGACAATGTTTTTCCATTTGCGATATTAGTATTTCCATTAAGTGATATTGCTCCGCTTCCAGTTACAAATGCTCCCGTTCCTGATATGGCAAAATTTCCTGAGGATTGGTTGTAGTCAGTAATTCCCGAAAGCGATCCCGAATTTATAACCAAGCCGTTGATTGTGTTGCTTGAAGTGGGGGCTGCAATGGCGCTGCCAAATGTTTGTGCTCCAGTCCAGGTGTTTGCGTTAGATAAATTAATTTTTAATCCACCACTAGATAGAACTAATGTACTCCCGTCAAGTTGGATTCCAAGTGTTGCTCCTTCTGTGCCAGTTAAAGCCAATCCTCCATTTGATGTTGCGCCAGCTACATAGTTTCCATTTGTATCGTTGCCAAGAGTAACAGCATTGGAGTTGATAGTTAAAACTCCAGAGTTACTGATGGTGGCATCGCCAGACAAAGTAACTCCAGTTGCAATATTGGAAACGTTTCCTATAAAAACAAGACCATTATTCAATGCTGTTCCTAGTTTTTCACTATCTAATTCACTGATAACATCTTGAACATTGGTGGCAGAAATATTGCCATTGGGAATATTATCAATTTGAGCGGCATTATAATCATGAGCATTTGCGGTTATCGTCCCTATTCGTCCAAAAACGCTATCAACTGCATTTGAGGTGTTAATTTTTTCCCATCTTGTTCCGTTGTGTACAACCCAATCTCCAACCGTAAAATTAATTATTCCGCTGCCGAGGTTTTGAGAACCAGCATTTGACACAACATAATATTTGCCTTGTGATCCATTGCCGTCAGTTAAAGACGGTGAATTAGCGCTAGCGTCCCAAGCCCCCTGACGTACCAAGGCACCGGTAATACCAGAAAGAAAATCTGTGCGACTAATCTGTTTTGTTGTTTTGGTACTAGAGTTATATATGGGAATAGTATCACTATTGTCTATAGTTGATTCCATTGTTAATCCCGAAATATTTAATGAAAATTCATTTGAAGAAAGTGATAACCCAGTTCCCGCCGTATAAATATTATTATTGTCCGTGTCGCATGCCCAGTTTGAACCATTCCATTTTATGATTTCGTTATTTGCACAGCTATTTTGCGCTATATTTCCAAAAGTGATGGCTCCGTTTGCAATTTTTGCTGTTGTTATTGCACCATTTTCGATTTCTGAAGTGTTAATGTTTGTTCCTAGAGTTGAAGAAAGAGTTCCATTAGAAAAGACTAAACCTTCGCCCGTAAGATTGTTATAGGTATTACTGCCGAGTTTAAACCCATTATTAAAAAATTGTATTCCGCTCCAGGTATTTGCGTTTGAAAAATCAAGCGCAAAAGTGGAGTTTGTAAGTAATAAGCCGCTCCCAGCCGAGTATTCGGCTTTCTCGGACTCGTCATCCCAAGTTGGTACTCCACCAGATAATCTTAATATCTGGCCATTAGTTCCTACTGGTAAGGACACCCAATCACTAGAGAGGGCAAATAAAAGTTCACCATCAGTTAAAGGATTTTTTATGTATATAGGAGTCTTTACTCCACAACCAACGTCCGTGGGCGCACAAGCTGGAGTTAATGTTTCCCCTGGGTCGTACATCATACTTTTGGCATAAACTGGTATTGATAAAACAAATGCAAAAACTATAGTCACCCTTAATACTTGTCTTGCTAGATATACTTTTTTGTACAATTTTTTGTAAAGTTTCATTTAAATTTCGAGTGGAGATAGTATCTCTCTTATTTTTTCAAATTATGTAATTTAATAAAATGGTTTTTTAAAATTGCACGACAAAAAAACATCTCCATTTTTATTTTTAGAGTTTTTTAGAGAAAGTTTTTTGGTTGCAATTTATTATACTAGAGTTTTTTATTTTTTAAAAGTCTTTTAAAATTAGTTTGAAAGCTGTGCGTTGAATTAGTATTTAAATCTTTTTTCTTTATTATTTTATTAAAAATAAAACCACCCTTTGGGGTGGGTTTTTTGAGAATCGAAATCATTACTTTTCAACTATTCTTCTTAATTCGTCTATAACTGCTTTTTCCCAGTACTTCATTGAGTACCAACGAATAAGTGGCAGAGCGACCACGCGTAGCCATGCCTTATGAATTGAAACTTGATAAGTATAGTTAATTAAGGTTCCTTCTGGATGTTCAGAAAGCAACAATTCTTCGTGACCGGAAGTTCCAAACTTAGGATTTTCGTTATCCGAAGTAAATCCTTTTCCAGGGAGGATCTGGGTTTTCATTTTTACAGGAAAATTTTGGCCGAACGATTTGACGTTTGCGCTCATTTCAAAATTATTCCCCTCTTGCCCTATGACTTTTATAGATTCTGCAACTTTCGGAAAATACTTGGGCCATTTTTCAAAGTCGGTTATTACGCTAAACACCTCCGCTATAGGAGCTTTGATGAGCCATTTAGCATGAAGCGTGAGATCTTCTTTCATATGCCTAGATTTTATCATATTTTTTTGAATAAGCTAATTTAATATTAGTAATTAGTAACTCGTAACTAGTAATTGGTACTTTGTAGCTTGCCTTTCGGCAAAACTTAAAAACATTTTAGGAGATTCCCCTCTTCAGGGGAACGACAAAACTTTTGTCTGCCTGAGACAAAAGTCTTCGAATCTTTCGAGTTTATGGAGAGGGAGGGATTCGCCTCCAAATACATTTTTGCTAAAATTTTTTGGAGGCCTGGCTCGGGCTCAGTCAGCCCTGTGCCTTCGAATCCCGACCGTTCCAACAACAAAAGAAGATGCTATAATAGCATCTTCTTTTATTGGCGGTGGCGATGTCCGCAAGTTAGAACCGAAAAAGTGGCTTAACTTCACGGATATTGATAAAAGTATACAGGAATTACGGGTTATCTTCAAAGTCCATCCTGAATGGTTTGAGACACCTAATCCAAAGTCAGTTAAGGGTAAAAACGAGGTGGATTATTCCTTGGTTGATACGTTCTCTTGATCCTCTTTCAAATTCTCGAAGTATTCTTTGGCTTTGAGTTGCATGTAATAGTCACAATAGATCTTCATGGCGATCACCTCCGTAAGAGTTATCGGGTGATGCTTCTCGTGTTTAACATCGGCTTCGAGTACCATGCCCAGATTAAGTGTTTTATCGATATCCTTCATCTCTTTGATCTTCTCAAGTTGTTTCTTCGCGACTTCCTTGAAATCACTCGTGCCGTCCCAGTCGCCAAATGCCCGAGTAGCGGCCTTTAGAGCTTTGTAAAAACTCTCGAATGCATTGGCTTCAAGCGGCAAGTGTATGTCGACCTTGCTGAAACATGTAAGCCCCATTGCGTACTCCTTCAGAAACTCCTCAAGTTTCTTAGACTCTCGCATAAAAAGAGCGACTAAGTGGTAAACATTCCTCACTGCATTTTGGTCGAGTACGAGCTTCGCCTCGTCAAAACCAACATGCAATCTTTTATGGGGTGCAACGCGGAGTTTTATCGAACCGTTTGGGTCTGCTTCAAGATCTACAATGTCCTCATAGTATGTCCAGATGTCTTTTTGTACGTTCCACCAAAAAACACCCAAGGTACCGACGTTGAACGCCAGTACAACCGTTTTCGCCATGAACAATCCGTGTTCCCAGACGTAGTTCGTATGGAGACCTTTTGGTAAGGTAAAGTCAATGAGCATCTCGCCTTTTGTTAGTTTGGTTGCATCCTTGCGGTCGGATTTGTATATTTTGATGCCATTCACTCCCTTGTTCCAATCAACGAAAGCGTTGTTTCGGATTGAATGAGAGGGGGTTTGTATCCTGATTCTCATCCGGTATTTCGGCGCAAATGCTTCTTCGCCCTCCGGCTTCTTACGCCGCAATTCCTTCTCAGCATACTCACGCATTTCAGTCTCGTTTTTACTATAGAGCTCGCGTAGCCACTTGATCCACTCCTTCCCATTCGCAACTTCCGCAAGTTTCTTCAGAGATGCTGAGCTGAAGATTTGCTTTCGATACTCAACGTCTTCCACAACTGAAAAAAACCATGTGATTTCTTCGACATCACCTTTTTCAAACTCAGTTAGCTCGCTAGCCTTCTCGACCTCGAGACGTGCACGAGCAAGCTCTACGAGGGTCTTTGCCTCTCCATCCCTTACACGCCCATCAAATGCCAAAGGATTTTTGGGGTCAGTATAAAGGGTCTCGAGCCGTCTCTCGTGCAATGTTGTCGCGAGAAAGCGATTCTGCTCAATACTCTCTTTTGTGAACTTAGTGTTGCGTAGCATGCTTCCGCCCCAAAATGCCCAAAAGAGTTTCCTTATGTGCTCATCAGTTGGGAGTTCTTCTTTCCCCGTATGTGCAGTATGAGACATAAAATTAATTGTGCTCAAAATGGAGACCCCGACTTCCTCCAGAGCAAGGAGTGCTAGGTGAAAACAGATAGGATCAACTCCTTTGCCCAGCTCTCGCTCCGCTGTAGCCAAAAGAGCCTCCGCACTTGCCAGGCATGTTTCTCTTACTTTTTTGAGATGTTCATGACGTTCTTCAGGGGTCATAGAAATTTCTTAAATAGCATGTCTTTAGGTGTGGATAAATCGACTTGATTAGGTTTATATAAGGTATTATACTTTAGGTATGGAAAAGAAGTCAAGCATAGGGATAGGCAGGCCATCCAAACGGCAGGCCGAAATCCTACAATTCGTCACTGAATTCAGAAAAAAGAAAGGATATGCCCCCTCCCTAGCGGAAATAGCGGATAATTTTGATGTGTCTGTTCCCACTGTTCACCAACATGTTTCCTATCTCAAAAGAAAACACCTACTCACAACAGAGAGAGGCAAAAGGCGGTCTATTCAAGCAATGAGTATTAATAAAAGCGGTGTGATAGAAATACCGCTTATGGGTCTGATTGCCGCGGGTGGACCGATTGAGGCAATTCGAGATCCCCGGCCAATAGAGGTGCCACGCAATATGGTTTCTGCTGGTGCAAATTTCTATGCTCTGAAAGTTGCTGGTACTAGCATGATTGAGGATGGCATTTTTGATGGAGATATTGTTATCGTAAGAGATCAGCAAACAGTAGATGATGGAGAAAAAGCCGTTGCGTATTTGCCCGACAGGGATACCGTGACTTTGAAAAGAATCTATCGCGATAAAAACCGAATCAAACTAGTTCCTGCGAACAAAAGTATGAAGCCCTTTTACGAAACAAATGTCGAAATACAAGGAAAGGTTGTCGGGGTACTTAGAAAAGAAAACTAAAAATGCTAAAATAAACTAAGGATTTATGAAGAAAAAAGAAATTAAATTTAAATTAGCAGAATTATTCTCCGGACCTGGCGGACTTGCTCTTGGTGCAATCCGATCTTTTGCTGAAAATAAAGATACTATTTATGGTATTGAGCCGGTTTGGGCAAATGATTACGATGCGGATACTTGTAAAACATACGCTCGCAATATCCATAATGGAAACGAAGATGGTGTTGTCTGCGCAGATGTTAGAGAAATCGATTTTACAAAAGTACCAAAATTTGATGTCCTTGCCTTTGGTTTTCCTTGCAATGATTTTAGTGTTGTGGGTGAACAGAAAGGTTTTGATGGAAAATTTGGACCTCTCTATTCACACGGGGTTAGAGCAATAAATACACATAATCCTAAGTGGTTTATTGCGGAAAATGTTAGTGGTTTACAAAGCGCAAATGGCGGGAATGCTTTTAAGCAAATTTTAAAAGATCTTGGCTCAGCAGGAAAAGGTTATGTTCTTACACCACATTTGTATAAGTTTGAAGAATACGGAGTGCCACAACAAAGACATCGAATTGTTATCATCGGCATAAGAAAAGATTTAGGGCTACAATTCAAAGTTCCTGCTCCAACTACAAAATACAATCACGTAAGCGCACGTGAAGCAATAGAAAACCCACGAATATTAGACGATGCTCAAAATCATGAGCCAACAAAGCAATCTGCAGGCGTTGTCGAGCGACTCAAGCATATCCCAGCTGGAGAAAATGCTTGGTATGAGGGCATACCTCAACATTTAAGACTAAATGTGAAAGGCGCTCGAATGAGTCAAATCTATAAACGATTAGATCCCAAAAAACCTTCCTACACCATCACAGGAAGTGGTGGAGGAGGGACACATGTTTATCATTGGTCAGAACATAGAGCACTCACAAACCGAGAAAGGGCGAGGTTACAATCCTTTCCTGATAATTTTGTATTTGAAGGTTCAAAGGAAAGCGCAAGGAAGCAAATCGGCATGGCTGTGCCTCCAGTTGGAGCGCAAGCTATAATTTCTGCTGTACTAAAAACTTTTGCTGGAATCCCATATGAATCAGTTGAATCAAAACTCACGAACGGAGAAGCGAATGCTCAAGCTATAGCAAGTTTGTTTGAGGATACAAAAATAGGAACTACAGTTGTTTTATAAGTCTTTCCCAATCTTTCCTTGTCTTCTTTAATCGTCCTGACTCGATAACAAATCTAATCCCGTCAAAATCTTGTCCAGGAATTCCACTAACTTCTCTCAAGTCTGAATAGTGGCACCAGCCCGCAACTTCACAGGGTATATTTACAAAATCTGGCATTAAGTCTTTATATTTTGAATAGTGAGGCTTGTTTTTAACCGCCTCGTTTACTTCTTCTTTGGTAAGTCTTAGTAAATGATCATCTGGAATATCGGGGCGGCAATAGATGTAAATATCTGACCTTCGCTCTTTAATTTTTATCTCGTTTTCTCCTAGCACCAAGAAAGCACTTTTTGGTTTTGAGGACTTTATACCAACACCAATTTTAGGTGTTCTCATTTTGCCATTTTCTGAAATCCCAGCTATATCTTGCAAAACAATATTATCTCGAATATCAAAATCCAATTCGACATCCAATCCAAACTCTCTTTTTAGAAATTTTTTAACGGCGACTTCTCCCAGCTGACCTTTTACCCAATTTGTAATCTTTTGCCCGAATTCTCTTTGTCGTCCAGTTCCAAAATCTGATTGTACATAATTTCTGAAATGTTGTGCGAGTGCAAAATCTAAACAAAGAGCGTAGTCCTCTTTATCTAATTCAACAGTTCTCCACGCTAAACCCTCTTTCCATTTAAACAAGACATCTTGATCGAAATAGAAACGCCCTCTGCCACCATTCCTGTCTATGCACGGAAACTCAGCCGCATTTTTGAAGTAATTATCAAAAGTCTTGTCATCAAGACCCAGATATTCAATGGCTTCTTTTTTGGTGAGTAATTTCTGCATAATCTTATTTTATGCCCAAGAACCTTTATTTTACTTCGGTTCGAACTTGGACATCTGGCGGAGAGGGAGGGATTCGAACCCTCGAACCGTTTTCACAGTTAACACCTTAGCAGGGTGCCCCATTCGGCCACTCTGGCACCTCTCCAATATTTCAATATAACCATACTATATAAAAAAGGAGGTTAGGTCAATATTCATTTTTTTGTATAAAAAAACAGGGGTTACTGGACACTATAGGTAATGTAAATATATATTATCGATCCCCTTTCCCCCGTTTGTTTTCGCACTTCGTACCCAAATTCAGATATATTGCCCAGCTTGGTTTTGATGTAATTTTCCCAGTTGGACTGTTTTTTACTGATGGTGCTTACGATAAGCATTGTAAGCCTATCGGCACTACTTGAATAGAAGATTTTCCACCCATGCTCGTCATTCGAACTTCTGTCTCCCTTTGGAAGAAATTTACAAATTCGAATTACTTCCATCATGCCTTCTTTTCTCAGTTTTTCTTCATTTGTTTCTAGCATCGAAACTAAGATGGCAACAGTTTCGTTGCTTTTTACTACTCCGAGTGCTTTCCTAATAACAGCATCAATATCGTACACTGTTTCACTGTTTTTTGTAATGTTCATTTTTTCACCTCTTTTGATACAATGGAAAAATAACATAAAAAGTTGAGTTTGGCAATGTCGCTGCCCTGTTAATGTTTTGCTAGACTTTTATATTAATTGTTTTATAATTAAGGCATATGAAAAACATAACATATTATTTAGCGAGAATATTATCTATTATTATCGTAGGGTTTTTTGCTTTGTTCATACTCGAAGGGTTTGGTCCTGGGTTTGGTTGGCAAGATTCTCTGTCTCATTTAATCCCTACTTTGGTTATTTTGGGAGTAACTATTGTTGCTTGGAAGAAGCCAATAATCGGATCATGGTTCTTTATGATCTTAGGATTATACTTCTTGACTTCTTATGTTCTTGATGGAAATTATTGGCTCGGGGTTTTAGTAGGAGGCATCCCTTTAATAACAGGCATATTATTCTTGCTAGAGGGAATGAAAAAAACTGCCAAATAGGCAGTTTTTTTGTGCAACTTTTTTGTTTTTTGAACGTATTATTTTAGTATAACAAGGGTTAATAGATAATTGTCGGTTATACAAATAAATAATGAGCAAAAAAACAAAATATACTATAATAGTAATAATAGTAACCGCGGCGATTGTCGGAGCTATATACTTTGTGCAGAACAAGCCGGCTGCCAATGAAAACCAAACAAATGTTTTACAGCAATTGAATGGCGGACAAATGATGCCTGACGGAGGCGCTGGCGGACCACCCGATGGTGGTACCCCACCCGAAGGAATGCCCGAGGGAGGAACTCCTCCTAGCGGTGCACCTTCTGGATCTCAACCATCTGGTAGCGCTGGAGGAAACTAATGGTAAAACAAAAGCACTGCTTTTTGCAGTGTTTTTTGTTTTTTATTCCTCAAAGATGAATAAGTCATCTATTTTTACTTTAAGTTTTTTTGCTACCTTGTGGGCAAGATTCAAAGAAGGATTATATTTTCCCTGCTCTAAAAAAACTATCGTTTCTCTGCGAGCCTCTACGCTTTTGGCAAGCTCATCTTGAGTTATATTCAATTTTGTCCTTAATTCTTTGATTCTGTTTTTCATATTTTATATTTTTAATATTCCCAAAATACCTAAAACTAAGAAAAATAGTAAGACTAGGAAAGTATATATAACCCATTTGTCCCAAAACTTGCCTTTGCTTTTGACTTGGTAGATAAAAGAATAAAGAAGCATGAATATACAGATTGAAAAAGCTAAAGTGGTAGCAATTATATCATAAGATGGATTAAGGCTAGCTTGCGATTTGAAAATAAACATAGCTATAACTCCAGCATAGCAATATATTTGCATAGCAAGCATGGCTGCTTTCCCTCCTTGCTCGTAGTCCCTTTCATCGGCCATGATTTCTTTAACGCTTTTTCTCAAGGTGAAAACAAGTAATGAAGAAATTATCAAAATACCAATTGCAAGAAAGTAGTTCTGATATATTATAGACTGCGAAAAAATTATTGCTAAAGCTATTACTATAATCATCCTAAACGTATTGTATTTTTTGATTGTCATTTTTTTAATTTTACTTATAATGTTAGAATTATTTAACATACTTATATGTTACTTATTTCTAACAATTTGTCAAGTCCAATTATCTACTTTGGTAGATGGAAAGTAATTGGTAATCAGTAATTCGTGCGAGGTGGATTGCTCCGCAATCTCAAAGGATATTTTACTGTGTTCGTCGTAGCTCTCGCCATCGCGTAGCCACTATGGCGGAGCACGGCTAGCGAAGACAAATAGATTCCCGACTACGTCCTCCTTTCGGAGGACAATCGGGAATGACAAAAGGATATTGCGTCACTTGCGTAAGCAGGTTCGCCAGGTTTTAATGTTTTGGTAAATAAAAAACCGAGGTATTAATCTCGGCCTTTTGCTTATTTCCCCCAGAAGGATTCGGCTTCTTTTTCTAGCTTTTCTAGCCTATCGTAATAGTCGGGAAACTCATTCAAGTGAGCTAAAGCTATTTTCGTTGTCACTGTTTTATCGTCGTTGGTGACATCGGTGTTGGGATCTTTAGTTCCGTGTTCAAGCTCAACGTGCACTCCCCTCCATAATTGATCCACGTCAAATTTACTCCAATCTACTCCCAAGTGTTCTCCGATTTCTTTTATTTCTTCTTTTGTAAATTTTTCTTCCATAGATTTTATAATTTATTTAATTATTAGTATTAAGCTTATTATACTATATATGGCTATTGAATGAAATAACCAAGACTCTGTTTTTATCAAGAAAGGCTTTGGTGTTTTGTTTTTTAGGCAGGAGTGATGGATTTTAGTTTTTTGAAATTAAAAAAAGAGATTATCACCAAAATTATTGCGATTAATCCCGCAATTAAAAAAGGAAATGTGATATTTTTTTCAAATGTGTAGCCAGCGATTATCGGACCGACAATCATAGCTATCGATTCAATCGAGGCTAAGGTTCCCATAATCTCTCCCCTATGATCGTCGTCCTTGCCAACTATCTGACTAGGGATCAATGCCCTTAAAACAACTTGCGCAGTCGTGCAGGCCATAACTGCAAGATAAAATATTACTATCTGCTCCAAAGACATTAAGAATAGCGACAGGGCAAAAATTGGAAAAATAAATAATTCTAATTTTTTATCATTAATCTTAAGCCATATTTTTTTCATTAATACCCCTTGATTGATTGCAATGATAACTCCGATGAATGTTAAAAATATTCCCGAACCAACTGCAGTAAAACCGAATGCACTGTTTAGGTATAGTGCGAATATGGAGTGGTAAATGCATATAGGAATAGCAAACAAAAACCATATTCCATAACCCGTACGGAGCTTTTTGGAATTGATTGCTTTTATTAAAGGCTTGAAAGGGTTTAAGTTTATTTTGCCTTGATGGTTTTCACGCTTTGTGTGGACTTCGGGTAGATAAAAATAGCAGATGATAGTATTAATAACCGATAGTATTGTTACGAACCAAAACGGAGCATTTGGTCCTATACTGGAAAGCAGTCCGCCTATTGCCGGACCAATAATAAATCCTATCCCCACAATCGCTCCGATCATCCCTAGATTTTCTGTCCTTTCTTTTTCGTTTTTGGCAATATCAACCAAATAGCTTTGGGCTATGGGAATATTGCCTGCTGCTGCTCCATCGATTATTCTTCCCAAAAACAGCATCCACAATGAATTTGCCATAGAAAAAACAATCCAGCCAAAGGCAGTGCTGACAAGACTGGCTATCAAAACCGGACGCCTACCTATTTTATCGGACAATGCTCCCAGAAGTGGTGCGCTAAAAAATGAAAACAGTGAAAAAGCTGCCATAAGCAAAGTTAGCTGCAGGGGTGTTGCGCCAAACGATTCGACATAGTACGGAAGTGTGGGAATAATTATCGCAAACCCTAATATATCGATAAAAACTGTGAATAATATTTGAAATTTTATCTTGTCCATTTTTGATAAACTTAAAACTGATAACTGTGCACACAAAAAACAAAATTCACCTTTATTTAGGTGGAATTTAAAACTCGCTTGCGAAAAGTTGGCAAGCGAGCTTGAAAAATGAAATACGACTTATTGATTATTCTTTAATTCCATCAAGATTTACATCGTATAAAATTTCTTCACTCACCAAACGGTATTTCATTATTTCACTTTCGCCAAACCAAATTTTGATTTCTCTTTCGGCCTCCTCTACCATATCGGAGCAATGTATCAAATTCCTAACTGCTCTGCTGTCGATATTGGCCAATTCGTAAGAATCCAAAGTAAAATCACCACGGATGGTACCAACGTCAGAACTTAGCGGTTCGGTTCCTCCCACGATTTTTTTAACAATTCCTACTGCCTTGTTTCCCTGCCAAATCATAGCTACCACTGGGCCAGATGTCATATATTTAACATTACCCCTCATAATATCCTTTCCGTATTCAATGGCAGGCTTTTCTACCGGCAAGCCCATTGCTTCACGATTTTTTAGTGTAATTTGGCCTTTAGATTCAAACCAAGCGTCGTCTTTATTGTAATGGGCCCAGCATTGATCTTCGGTTGCTTGTATAAACTTCATTGCAACTAGCTTTAGGCCGGTCCTTTCAATTCTTTTGATAATTTCTCCGATCATTGATCTCTGAACTCCGTCTTGCTTTATGATTACGAATGTTTTTTCTTTTTGAACTTCCATTTCTTTTCTTTATCTTTATTTTTTTATTTTGTGTTATCTTATCTTATTGGGCGACTATTAGTCAAATTTCTCTTAAACTACAACTGTTTCCTGAGTTTCGGCAAAAAATATCATATAGTTATGTCTGTAATATTCGGCACATTTGGGACAATATGTGTAATGGATATACATTTTTGAAACAGACCTTCCCTTTGAAGCAACATAAACCTCCATTTCTTTATAAAACTTAGGAATATCCTTATATGCTCCATCAAAAACTTTTGCCATAAAAGTTCCAGATATCGCCACATTATTGGCATTGGGAACTATTTTTGTGGTTGTTATATAGACTTCCGTTTTCCATAGCGATGGGTCATAGCAAAGCATTAAAAATTCTTGGTCTGCTGGCTCGGCATGTGCATTCTTGATCTTTTTCCACATCCTAACCATAACTTTATGCAGATTTAAGGGCATATGCATAAAGGCCATTACCTCATCTTTGATAAAGGTTTTTTGCTGCCAGTTGAATTCTCTTCCGTCGTATAAACTGGGATTGAATTTTGGACAGCATGGAGTGTAATTATTTCCATATTGTTTTTCTTATTGCTTATTGGACCATCTTGGCAGTGTTGGCAATATTTCGTCTGCCATTTTGGACGCTTCTTCATAAGACTTTCCCATCAATCTTACTGCAGCATCAATAGAACCTTCTCTTACTAGCTCGTAGTCTTTTAGTTCGCCAGATTCTTGATTTTGACAGTAAATGCAATAGTGAGAATCAAATTTTGATATGAATTTCCCACTAAGCGGCATTCCGCAGCTTTCGCATGATTGTTGGTTTTCTGTTTCCATAATTTTTAAGTTATTTGTTATTATTCCATTGCTAATGCTTTTAAATTTTTTGGCATTTTTTCGATAGCATATCTTAATGCTGTTCTTGGCATTACTTTTTTGTTTTTCATTATATAATCAAAAACTTCTTTTTCGTGTTTGCGACTTTCTTCTTTTAGCATCCATCCGTATCCTTTTTGAACTAGATCTTCCTTATCTAGTAGGAGTATATCTGCTATTTCAAAAACATCTTTCAGAAAGTCTCCCCTTCTGGCTGGTAATATCAACGATACGCTTGATGCCCGGCGGAGCCATAAATTATCTGACTTTGCCCATTTTTTTAGAACCTTAACATTTAATGGAAATTTTTCCAAATAATCGCCAATAGTGTGATTGCAGAAGGTGTCGCATTTCGCCCAGTTGTCTATGTATCTATCAACCCATTCTTCAAATATCTCTATGTCTTTGATTTCAAATTCATCAATTTTTTGGTTGGCCCAAGTGCAGGCAATGAATGATTCTTCCATATATCCCGACTGAAATAGAGTTTCGCAAAGCGCAAATACTTCTTTTTTGGAGAGATTTTCTATTTTCTCATAGCTGTCTTTTGCCAGCCTTGAAACAAAAGCTGTTTTTGTGCCATAAACTTTTACCTTTTCTTTGAAGTATCTTTTTGAACTTTCTTTTATTTCTTCGTTAGCATTGCTTTTGAGAGTTTTTCGGATGTTGTTTATGATATTCATTGTTTTTTCTTAAAATCGATAATCGCCGAAATTAACAAGCAAATGCATAAAATAAATCCTATAGCAAGCAATGCGATGTCCCAATTGGCATAACAAGGAAATGAATTTTCTGGGTTTTGACCGCATGGAAATACTGAATATATCGCTTTGCCAAAATAGAGGTGTTCGTTCTCTTGCCTCAACAAAAATGCTATCGCTATCACCAATAAAAGTTTGATAAAGATTTTTGATTTCATAGTTTATCCCCTGTGAAAACCCAAGTCTGCAGGATTACTTCCTCCAGAAATATGGATTAATTTACCTCCGTTTTTTTCGAATTTGTACCTTAGAGCTTTCACTTCTTTCGCAAGTTCAATAGTTTCTTGCGGAAGGTCGTTTTTTATAAAGCCTTTTGACCAATAATCCAGTATTAATTTGCTGTCTCCAAAAATCATCTCGTTGTCATTCTTGAGAGATATTTCCAAGGCAAATTTGCAAGCAGACAATTCTCCAAAATTGTTGGTTTTTCCTGGCAAGGCAAAATGGCCTTTTGGATTCAGTTTTGAAGCAGGAAAAATGTTTTTCAACAAACTGTTTCCGTTTTCATCGGTAACATTTATTTCGGTGCCGTTCCCTCCGCCTGTTCCTGCGTCAAAATAAATTCCTTTTTCAGCGGCTAAGTGTTTTATTGCATAGTCTGCCCCGGCATCAAGCCATCTTTCTGCTTCGTCTTTGCTTTCAAAACTTTTATATTTAACTCCTTGCTTGCCCGAAACAATACTCTGGCATTCTGGCCAATTATCGGTTATTCCTTTTTCTTCCCCTACTAAATAGGCGTAAAATTTCTTTTTCATATTATAATTAACTATACCATCCAAATAAATGGACGAAAAGGGATATTTAAAAACCCAGCATCAGACTGGGTTTATTGACCTTTGTATTATTTCTTTTGATTATTTGGTAGCTTGTCCCTTTATATACTCTCCTGCCAGCGATCCTTTATTGTTGCAGAAATTTCCTAATTCTGATTTGTCTTCTCCAGAAGTAGAAATACTGGCCTTGTTCCCGTTAAATGCAATAAACATGGTTTGTTTGAGTCCCGGCTCAACATCGCCAAGCGGTATTTCTATTTTTCCATTTAGCAGCTTTCCCATTGCGTCAAAACTGCACCCCTTGATCGACCCTCCGTATCTTACCGCGATCCGGTATAGATTTTCGGTATTTTTGCCAATCTCCAGTTTTTGATAATAACCTCCTTCTTGGCTATTCATAAAGTATTCGCCTTCAATATCTGATGGCTGATTTCTGGTGTCAAAATTTATCAAGGGAATATCTTCTATATTTCTACTTCTTTCCTTTTCAAAAAAGACATATCCTAAGGCACCTAAAAGCCCGATTAGAATAAAGCTGAAAATTGTGACGTATATCTTTTCTAATTTTTTAATATCAGACATCTTCTTTCTTTTTTTAGAAATTATGTTTTTCATTTTAACATTTTTGTAGAAAGTTTAAAATAATATATTTAATTTTTTGTGAAAAAGTGTTAAAACGATTGTAATAATATTTTATTAGAATTCAAATTATGGCTATCGAATACGAAGCTACTTTCCCTCGTGTTAATAAGGATAAAATAAGGGTGCGGTTGCATGATATCGGCGCTGTTTTGGAATATCCTGAAACCTTGCAGAAAAGGAGCAATTTTGATCCTCCTCAGAATAAAGATAATAGTTCTTGGCTCAGGGTCAGGGATGAGGGGCGAGGAGTGATTACCATGAGCTACAAAACCGTGCCAGATAAAGCTGATGTCATCAGTCAGCAGAAAGAAATCTGCTTGCGAGTCAATAGTTTTGAAGATGCTAAATCTTTTTTAGTATCGTTGGGTTGCCGAGAGAAGAGCTATCAAGAAACAAGAAGAGAATTGTGGCGCATTGGCAAGGTTGAAATTACGATTGACGAATGGCCTTTTCTCGTCCCCTTTTTGGAAATAGAATCTGATTCCGAAGTAGTCGTCAAGAATATAGCTGAAAAACTCGGTTATGATTATCGGGAAGCTTTGTTTTGCAATGTCTTTTATTTGTATAGCCAGCAATACAATATCCCGATCGACGACTTGAAAAAAATGGTTTCAGGGGAATTGGGCCATCTGACTTTTTCATCAGAAAATCCTTTTTCCCGACAAAAAAAATAAGCGTTTTCTTTCGGAAAAGCGCTTATTGACTCCTTGGTGAGCTTTCAGATATCATTATGATATTTCGCCCATTCATGTTTTAATTATATCATTGCCACTTAATTAAAAAGATTCAAACTCCTCTCCCTCCGCGATTCAATAATACAAAAATCACCCAAAAGGGGTGATTCTTGTGTGATTGAGGGGTTCGCCATCGGATAAATTTCTGCTGAAATTTTCCTCCGGCCTGCCTCAGCGTCAGTCACGCTTCCGGCTTCGAATCCCTCTCCCTCCGCGATTCAATAATACAAAAATCACCCAAAAGGGGTGATTCTTGTATTATGCGGAGGGAGAGGGATTCGAACCCCCGGTGAGTTGCCCCACAATAGTTTTCAAGACTATCTCATTCGTCCACTCTGACATCCCTCCAAAACATTTTTAAGAAGCTCCCGACCTTTGCCGGTTTTCAGAAACAGTTCTCTTTTTCTGGCTTCCGTATAATTATCAAATTTTTCAGTATAAACCAATTTCCAGGGGCGTCCTGATTTTGTTGATTTAACCTTCCCACTATTATGGTTTTGGAATCTTTTATTTGGATCGTTTTCATGGGTTGATCCAGTATAACTTTTTCCATTTACCATACTTTTTAATAAATATACGCAGGCCATAAAAACACCCCACATTAGTTTTTCCGCCGAAGGCGGATCCACCTTAGGTGGACAAGACTTCTTTGTTATTTAGTCCACTCTGACATCCCTCCAGTTTTGCAACAAGCTATATATACTATAAGATTTGGAATTTTACAATATGCTTTTAAGCAAAAAGTATGAAAAAATCCTTAAAAAATGCTACAGTTAAAACATAAAATCATATGAAAATACATACATTAATATTAAACACCATCGTCTTTTTTGGGTTATTGTTTTCGTTTATCGTAAAGGCGGAAGAAATAACCAATTATCAAGTCGATATACAAGTCAATCAAGACGCGACAGTAAATATAAAAGAGACTATCCTTTACGATTTCGGCGAGGAGCAAAGACATGGAATATTTAGGATTATTCCCTATGCATACAAAAATGATGCGGGAAGCTTTAATCTGAGGTATAAAGATTTTTCGGTGAAAGATGAAAATAATAATTCCTATAATTTTTCTATTTCCAATCAAGGGAATTCCTATGAAATAAAAATTGGTGATGAAGATATCCTTGTAAGTGGAAAAAAAGAGTATGTAATTTCTTATACTGTAAATAGAGCAATTGGATATTTTTCTGATCATGATGAACTCTATTGGAATGCAATTGGAAGTGAATGGACTGTTCCGATACAAAAAGCAGTTATTACAATGAATGGTTTTGGCATAACTGGCACTAAGTGCTACTTCGGCCAATATGGAGAGAATAACGAATGCAATGTTTTGCAAATGAAAAACACATATCAAACTTCTCTTGAGAATGTTGAGCCTGGAAGCGGTGTGACTATTGTAATGGGATTTAGTAAAGGGGTAATCCACGAACCAAGTCAAACAGAGAAAATGATGGAGTTTGCGAAAGATAATTGGATGGTTGCAATTCCCTTTTTGGTTTTTGCATTTGTTTTGTGGCAATGGCTAAGGTATGGAAGAGACCCAAAGGGAAAAGGAGTTATTATTGCCCAATATTCTCCCCTGCCAGACTTGTCGCCACTGGAATCAAAAACGGTAATGGACGAAAATGTTGATATGCAAAAAATTGCCTCAGAGCTTATATATCTGGCAATTAAAAAATATATAACTATAGGGCAGACAAAAGAAAAGACCCTTGGAATATTTGAAACAGAAAATTACACATTCAAAAAGCTAAAACAAACTGACGGAGAATTAACTGAATTCCAAACCGATCTAATGAATGCCATATTCTCTAAGGCAGACACAGTATCGACTTCGGAGATAAAAGAGAACCCAGAAAAAATGACAAAGCTTTTAACAACCGAGGGATCAAAGATTATTTACAAAAAACTGACTAGCGCAAAGTATTTTCCTGAAAATCCACAGTTTGTTAGATTGAAATACATAATTGCTGGAATTTTAATGATGTTCTTATCGATAGCCCCTTTGATAATTGATGAATTTTCTGGTTGGGCAAATACCGTTGCAATAATTATTTCTGGAGTAATAGTAATATTTTTTGGATTTTTCATGCCAAGAAAAACAATAAAAGGAGTTCAGGCAAAAGAATATTTGCTTGGCCTTAAGAAATATATTGCCGTAGCCGAAGCAGAGAGAATAAAATTCCATAACGCTCCGGCAAAAAATCCTCAACATTTTGAAGAATTGTTGCCTTATGCGATTATTTTTGGACTTGAAAAAGAGTGGGCTAAAAAATTTGAAGGAATGAATTATAATCCAAGCTGGTATTCGGGAGCAAATTATTCTGCATTTAATACTATTGCTTTTGCTTCAAGCATAAATAATTTAAGTGATTCCATTTCACAAACAATGACAACAGCAAGCAGTGGAGGAAGCGGTTTTAGTGGAGGCGGAGCAGGCGGAGGATTTGGTGGTGGCGGTGGAGGAAGTTGGTAAAAACAATTATTTAAAAGACTCGCCTTAGCGAGTTTTTTGTTTGCCATTAAAAAAATTATTTTTGTCAATTTTTCCTTTGCAATTTAGTTGAAATTTATTTATAATGATAGTAAAATTATCTTATATAAAATTATGTCTGATCAAAGACTAATAGATACTATCCAGCACAAAAAATCAATCGGCGTGAGCGATGGAGAAATCATAAAAACTCTTATTGTTTTTGGTTGGAAAGAAGAAGATATTTTGGATGCATTGAAGAGTTTTGTTGGGACAAGTTTTGTGAATAATCAAACTTTACAGCAAGATACTGCAAGCACTGTTACTGCTAATATACCTACCCCTTTAGTTGAGTTGCCAAAGCAAGAGACACAAACCCCTAGAATATTTTTTGATGGCGAAAAAAGCACTGAAGAAATTAAGGAAACTAAAAAAAGCAAAATTATTCCAGCTGCTATAATTTTGTTTTCGCTTCTTGTAATTGCTGGTATTGTAATATTCTTTAATATTTCGAAACTTAACCCCGATATGTTTTCGCTGTTCAATAAAAATTCGCCAGTTGAACAGCCGGTAGTTCCTGCTACCAATAATCCTGATGTAGTTACCCCTTCCCCAGAAGGAACAAGAGTGTACGGACCATATGATTCAGCTAGTAAGTTGGTTATGTATAACGATAAGTTTGCATTCTTCTATGAAAAGGATGGATTTCAGTATGTAAACTTGAATGGATCAATTTCTGGACCATATCAGCGGTCAGAAAAAAAAGGAATTCCCAGATCATTGATTCCAAGTATTTATGAATCTAAATATGGATATTCTTTTAACGAGGAAAACAAAGGCTGGTCGGTTAATATAAATGGCAGCATCTCTGGGCCATATGCAGGAGCAACTGATGTTGATTGCTCAAAAGCCGGATGTGTTTATGCAGTAAAAGAGATAGATGATATTTATTTCAATGTGTTTGTTAATGATAAGAAATATGGACCATACATTGCAATAGATAATAATATATATATTTCTGACAATGGCTTTTATGGATTTTCGTACATTAGCAATAGCAAACGATATGTAAATATGAATGGAAAGGTTTATGGACCGTATGAAAATGTTGGAAATGGTATAATGTACAAAAATGAAAAATTTTATTTCCTATACAGCGAAAATGGAAAGCAATATGTTAATGTGAATGGAAGCTCTTATGAAAGTATAGATAGCACTGTTTACGATTATCAAAAATCATTGTTTTCATTTTCGTATATAAAGGATAGCAAAAAGTATGTGAGTATAAATGGAAGTGAAGTTGTTTCTGGCGAACAAACAGAATTAGCCCAAAACCATGTTTATAGAAAAGACGATGGATACCATGTTAATATAAATGGCCAAGATAAGGGCATATACGCAAGAACTACCCCTATTTACACCAATAACAAAGATTATATATATGGATATCAAACAGCCAGCGGACAATGGTATGTGAGTATAAATGGAGTGGATAAGGGGCCTTATCAAAATGTGTATTCTCAATTGTTTATAAGTGATGGCCATTATGGTTTTATATTCCAAAAGGAAGGAACTTGGAGCGTTGAGATAAAGTAAAATCAAACCGCCCTATGGCGGTTTTTTATTTTGTGTTGATTTTAATAAGATTTCTGATAGTATAAAAGCTGTATTTGCCCTCGTAGTTCAATGGACAGAATACGAGCTTGCGGAGCTTGCGATAGGGGTTCGACTCCTCTCGAGGGCACATATACAAAAAGATATACTCCAGTATATCTTTTTGTATATATTGAGTCCTTGAGAGGAGTCGAAGGCGGAAGAGCGTCTGGCTCTGAGCCGGGCCCTGAGAATTTTTCAGCAGAAAAATATCGAAGGGCGACTCCTCTTCTCTTTAAGAAATTGATTAGATTAGACGCATTGAAAGTATATCTTTTTGTATATATTGAGTCCTTGAGAGGAGTCGAAGGCGGCTTGATTGTTTTTACAATCAAGGACGGAGCCACGACTGGTGGCGAGGCGGGAGTTGAGTAAAAAATTAGCAAATTTTTATACGAAACAGACTGAGGCCGAGCCGGGCCCTGAGAATTTTTCAGCAGAAAAATATTGAAGGGCGACTCCTTTTTCCTATAAAAAAAGAGGCTGTATTTTAACCTCCCATATATTTGCCTCAGAGGATGTTTTTGGCGGAGTTAGGTTCTTGTTCTGCACTTAGTCCGATGGAGAAGTGCAATTACCCTTTTAGGAACTTTACTGTTCAACTCTGGCCCAGACACTGTTCTATTACTCTCAGAGCTTCTTCTTTCATAAACTCTTTGAGTTCTTCAACTGGAATCCCAGTCTTTTGAGAAAGGTTTCCTAATTCTCTTTTTGTATTTCCAGGATTTAGAGTAATTCCTTCTCTTTGAATACGCTCTTGTAATACTTTGAGAGCTATTTGCCCTTTCCTTACTTCGTCCATTTTACTTTCCTGCTACGCAACTCTCCTAAAGAGAGCTGCAAAATGTAGCACTTATGTATTAACATATTCATATATTTTGTCAATGTTTGACCAAAATTAAAACTTGGAAAAATCCAAGTTAATGTATGAGCCGATATATTGCATTTGGTTCAATCATTTCGGTAAATGAAGGAACATTGTTTGCCCAACAAAGGATTGGGCGTTCGTTGTAAAGAACTACGCATAATGCCGGTTCATGGTGTTTATACTTGTATCTTGAATTAAGCGACTTAACAGAAAACTTTCCCGTATGAAAACTATATGCGATAGCTTCTGCGATATTTAGGAAATAACAGCCACTATAGCGGGGACTAGGCGCAACATTGACAAGCCAATAAAAGTCGGCATCTTCTTCCAAATAGCTTTTAATCCTATCCAAAGGAACTTTGCTTTGCCCACATTTTCCGTTGTTCTTTAAAAGCTGCATTTGCACATCAATGGAAAGTTTTCTAATTCCTATGACTGGTAACATTGGGATAGAATTCTGAGCTATTGGCTCTTTTAAGGCATGCTCGATGGCATAACTTTTCCGAAGCCTTAATGCCCTAATAATGGAATCTGTTTCTATAAAGTTCAATACCCTCATTTGGTGTTTTAGATTTTCTAGTTGTTCTTCGGCAATTCTGTTCAATTCTTCGCGCGAATAGAACCTGCAGGTTTCAAAGATATGAATCGCCTCTTCGATGCAACTGTATGCTTCATCGTAGGGAATGTCCCTCAGGCAACAACAAAAATTTCTTGACAATTCATGGATAATTTCCGTGTTTTTCCTAATAATAATCACCTTTAAAAGAACGGAGCAAATTGAATATATAATTAATTATTTGATGTGTCAATTTAATTATTAAAAAGAAGAACATCTGGCATGTTTATATGTTTTTGGATAGAATAAGGTTATGCAATATACCTTTTCAACTGGAGTTGAATATGTCCCCCACGTTGGGCCTGCTTTTCAGAAAAGATTGAAAAATTTAAAGATAAAGACTCTTGGAGATCTTGTTTTTTACTTTCCAAAATATTACCAAGATTATTCGAAAATACAGAAAATAAATTCTGTAAAAATAAATGAAAACATCTGTATACAAGGACAGATATTAGAAATAGAAGAAGAAAAGAGCTGGAAAAAAAAGATATCTATAACAAGAGCAATAATACAGGATGAAACAGGATCAATACAAGCTGTTTGGTTTAATCAGCCTTATATCGTTAATAATCTTAAAAAAGATGATACCGCTATTTTTGCCGGTAAGGTCGCTTTAAGCAGAGACTCTGTTTATTTGAGTGCTCCAACATTTGAAAAAACAGATAAAGAGAATCTTCATTTAGGTAAAATTGCCGGAGTGTATGGGGAAACAAAAGGGGTAACGTCTAGATGGATAAGATTTGTTTTAAAGCCAATGCTTGATGATTTAAAAAATAGAATTCCCGAAACGCTACCAGAATGCATAATAAAGAGACATGATCTTTTACCTTTGCGAGAAGCATTATACCAAGTACACTTCCCTTCCTCGTTAGAAAAGGCACAGAAAGCGCAAGAAAGATTTTCGTTTGAAAACATTTTTATGATTACTCTTTTTGGAGCAAGGCAAAAAATAGAAAATGAAAAAGAATTGGCTCCAGTTGTTCCGATAAATAAAGCTGTTGTTGAAAGGTTTTTAGATGATTTGCCGTTTAAACTGACACGTGAACAGGAAAAGTCTGGCTGGCAAATAATAAAGGATATGACCAAAGGATATCCCATGAACAGATTACTACAAGGAGATGTAGGTTCTGGAAAAACTGTTGTTTCTATTATGGCTACAATAAATGCTATTAAAAACAAGCACCAGGTTGTATTAATGGCGCCAACAGAAATACTTGCAAAACAGCATTTCAAAACTTTTTTCAATATACTTAAGGGATACAACATAAATATCGGGCTTTTGACCGGCAAAGAAGATAAATACTATTCAAAAAAATTAAAAACTGACACGATAGAAATATCGCGAGAAAGATTGCTTGCAAAAACTGCCAGTGGGGAAATAGATGTGCTTATTGGAACTCATGCGTTAATTGCCCCAAGCAATAAAAGAAGCGTAAAAAAAGAAACGAAGGTTTTGTTTAATAGCTTGGGGTTGGTTATTGTAGATGAACAGCACCGTTTTGGAGTGAAACAAAGAGCTAGTCTTTGTGGGAAGCAGAGAGATAAGATACCTCATTTATTGTCTATGACTGCTACTCCTATTCCCCGAAGCCTTGCCCTTACCATATGGGGCGATTTGGAATTATCTACTATAACCGAAATGCCAAGAGGGAGAAAAAAAATCATTACAAAAATTGTTAGCGAAGGCAATAGGCAAAAAGCTTATGATTTTATAGGGAGCCAAGTTAAAGAAGGCAGGCAGGCTTTTGTTATTTGTCCGAGGATAGATATTGCTGATGAAAAAAAAGAAGCTGTTTTGGAGATGAAAAATGTAAAAGAAGAATATGAAAAACTTTCCGAAAAAATATTTCCAAAGCTAAAAATAGGAATGCTCCACGGTAAAATGACTCCTAAGGAAAAAGAAAAAATAATGAAAGACTTCAGGCTTAAAAAATTTGATATATTGGTTTCAACATCGGTTATAGAAGTTGGGATAGATATCCCAAATGCTTCGGTAATCATGATTGAGGGAGCAGATAGATTTGGCCTTGCGCAATTGCACCAATTTAGAGGCAGGGTTGGAAGAGGAGAATATCAATCATATTGCTTTCTTTTAACAGACTCTAATACTTCTAAAACGAGCCAGAGACTGCGAGCAATGATAAAATATGATAGTGGCTTCAATTTGTCTGAGATGGACCTAAAAATAAGGGGGCCCGGAGATTTTTTTGGTGTGAGGCAATGGGGTATTCCCGATTTTGCAATGAATGCATTAAAAGACCAAAAAACGATAGAAGAAATAAAAGAATCTGCGGATAAAATAATAGAAAGAGATCCAGAATTAGAAAAATATCCTGTTCTTAAAAAAAGGTTAGAATCATTTAGTGAAAAAATCCACTTAGAATAGAAATCTATGGGCTAATGCCCACAAGTCCCAAGCGGACTCAAAATTTTATGTGTTTTTACTGCCCGGGGTCAGTATCGCAAAATTTTGTGATTTATATTATTTCCTCCGCTTCGCTATGGGATTGTCCTTCATTGAGCGGGCTTACGCCCGCAGTATTCAGACAATAAATAATAAAAAACGCATTTGCGGTTTTTTAACTTCCCAAAAGGCTAAAAATTTTAATAAATACTTGATTGTTTGGAAAATAGATCAGCCCTATTGATAAGATGATTGCCGTAAGAATTGAAAACATTGATCCGGAAATAAAACCCCATACAATAAACATCCTGTTCGATTTAAAAGCCAATACGGCCTCCATAGCTCCCACCAAAAAAATAACGAATATTATGAGAGGCTGGAGATTTAAAAAACAATACATTGCAAAAACAGTTGAAAATCCTGCTAGAAAATCAAAAATCTTTTTAGAGGTGCTATATTTATAAAAAACAATGTTGTAGTTTGGAGAAAAAGAACTTTCTGTTATTTTTTCTCCAATATTTTCTATGTTTGAAGATTTTAAAGGAAAATCAAATTTCTCCATGTTCTGAGGAGATTTGTCTTCTGGCTCTGACAGCATTGATGGAGTTAGCCTTACAACGGGTTCTTCTTTATTTTTTAGCAACGAAAATTCCTGCAGCTTTTCTTCAACTGCTTTTTCATCTTCCGGGGTTATAATTAGATCATTTTTATCGTTCATTTGCGGTAATTATATCACAAATGGATGATATTTTGAAACAAGTTAATGGCTCCTTAATCGTAACTAGTAATTGGTGATTAGTAACTGGTACATTGTTTAAAAAAGCAGGTTTTAAGCCTGTTTTTTTCTTACCTTTGGGGTTACCCAGAATCCCATATATTTCCCAAATAGCCAATGTAATTGCGCGTGGAGTGCCGGAACAGAGCTGAAGAATATTGTTATGAATGGAATTAGCATCCATTCGATAACCATTAAAACATATTTGAAAACTCCTGTTTCTTTTGGACGCTTTGGAAGAAGAACCATGCTTAAATATATGGACCCAATGAGACCTAACATATTGACGGTTAAAATCGTGCTCGTAGTCCTTGGTAAATTATATGCTAAAAGCGTTTCAGTGAATTTTGGTCCGCCAAATAAAATGGGGAGCCAGCCTAAACCGAAAATAAGAATAGATGAAACGGCCCAAGAAACATGTCCTTCTATTAAGTCCCAACCCATAATGAGTTTTTTCTTTAAAGATATCTTGCTATTTTTTAAACATGCAAACAAATAATAAGGAACCTCCCCTACTCCGTAGGCCCATCTTTTTTGCTGATGATAAATATTTTTAACAGTAGTGAATGTGTTTTGGGCGCAATTAGCATCCATAGATATAGGGAAAAACATGGGCTCTACTCTATAGTCGCCGTCGTATTCAAAAAAGCATTGCCAAAAAATTCTAGAATCATCTGAAACAACATTTACCTGTTTAAACCCTACATCGCTTAAGGCTTTAAAGCTCATAGAGTGCGAAGAAAAAGTGACTAATTTTTCCGGCTGTTCTTGGTTCATTGTATGCCAAAAAGTTGCCGAAAATGAAAACACTCTAGATATGGGCGGGGTTTGCCATATGTTGTTGAGATACAATGGAACCGGCTGATAACTTGCTCGCCATGGTTTTTCTACTGTTAAATACATGTATGTAAGACAGCCAAAATATTTTGGGTAAACACAGGCATCAATATCGAAAGACGAAACTATAATGTTTTCGTAAGGAATATTGAGTTCGTCGATAATAAGCTCTTTTGCTTTTTTGCTTGCCCAAGCATCGTTTGCTCCATGTCCTGGAATTTCTCCTTCTATTCCCCGTGGATGCCAAGTTACCAAAAATTTGAAAAATGTTTCTCCAAAATCTTGCTTTATTTTTTCTGAAATAATTGTAGCATTTTCCCTATCTGCCTCTTCGCAGGCTAAAACGACTATCATTTTATCTTTTGGGTATTCAACCTTGGATAAATTGGTAAAGGTTTGGTGCACAACTTCTAATGGTTCTTTGTAGGTGGGAAGAATGAGGAGGTGGTAAATATCTTCTCTCCAATTATTTACCTTGAGTCCATTTTTTGGAGTTTTTAATTCATCTAATTTGGCGATCCAGTCTTCTTCTTCATTCTTTTTCATTTTTGCATAACTACTCCTAAGGTAGAAATAAAAATGGATTGTTCTAAAAAGCCAATACAAATCGTAGAGAATAATAAAAATGGCTACCCAAAAAGGCAGCGCAAATGATAGGCAGGCAGATATAAATAGAACCGCTAAACTAAGCAACGGCACGAGCATTTCAAAAAACCTATATAACTTTCTTTCTTTTTTGGTTGGAAGATCTGCTGCCCTACCAACTTTTAGGTAATATTTATCCTCCATTGTCCTTTGTTATTTTTATTGATCTTATCTAAAAATGTGCGCGTGCCATTTGTATGCTCGTTCCTAGCTTTAGCGAAGTGGTGACCCTACAGGGCTTAATTATTTTAATAAATAATTAAGGACGGAGGTCTGTCTGAGACCGAGCCCCGGCCAGAGGAAAATCCTAGCAAGAATTTATCCGATGGTCGTTCGATTCCTACGATGACTCGATAGCTAACTTCTTTGTTCCTTTTGACTATTATTCTGGTCGAATGTGTGACCCTACAGGGAATCGTCTTCGCATAAAAATCTGTTGATTTTTTGCTTAGACCTGCCTCGGGCTCTGTCAGCCCTCCGGCTTCGATTCTTACAATGAAAATGATATTCTTGTCCTTCTCCCAAAACTCCGTTCTGTTCAAAAAATGTGACCCTACAGGGAATCGAACCCTGATTGTCAGATTGAAAATCTGGTGTCCTAACCGTTAGACGATAGGGCCATAATAAAGGATTTCACCTCCCTAAAACCATATTTTAAGTAGGGTTTCTTAATTCAAAGGAAAATACTTTATTTTGCAATAGAGTATTTAATTTGAATTGCGAAATCCCTAAAACTGTATTTTTAGAGAAGGATTTCGTAGTTCAAAGGAAAATACTTCTATGTTGCAATAGAGTATTTATAGCAAAAAAGTACTAAAAAATCAATACTCGTATTTTTACTCTATTTTTTAGAAATGAACCTTTTTAGTAACTTTTTTTCTTTTTAAAAACAATTAATTTATACCCAAAAAAATTAAAAACTGCTGAAGCTATTGATGCCGTCATCTTCATAACATTAAGCCACGCTAAATCACCTACTCCGTGATAATTCAAAAAGGTTGTTCCATAAAACACAATGGCTGTGTTTATGATTCCGGAAAAAAAACTGATAATTATGAATAAAAGCAACTCTTTGTAATAAAACTCTTCTTTCTTTCTAAAAGTCCATCTTTTATTCAGTAAATATGAATTTATAATTGCGCAACTGAATGCAATTATGTTTAGTAGTATTATTCCTGGTCCCGAACTGATGCTAAATGCAAAACTGAGAAGGTTTAAAACAAGCAAATCAATAAAAGTATTGACCAGTCCAACCGTTGAAAATTTAGCTAATTCTTTTACTATTTTTTTTGCCATACTTATTTGTGCTTAAATTAAACCTAATTTTTATAATATCAAAAAACATAATAATAATGTTCTTGAGATCAACTTTACTGTTTTCATCATTTTCCCATTTAACAGGAATTTCTTTTATTTTACACCCTAACTTATTTGCGATATATAGGATTTCTACATCAAATGCAAATCGGTTAATCTTTGATATTTCAAAAATTTCTTTTGCTGCTTCTTTTTTAAATCCTTTGAAACCACATTGGGTATCTGTAATATGTGATAAGCCGATGGTTTTTACCATAATGCTAAAGGTTTTCCCTAATAATTCTCTGAACGATGATTGTTTTTTAATGATTTTTGATTCTTTTAATTCTCTTGATCCTATAGCAACATCATAGCCTGTGTTTAAAAAATTTATTACTTCTGTTATATGTTCTAATCTGGTTGAACCATCGGCATCCATAAAGATGATAATTTCTCCTATTGCAGATAAGGCTCCCTCCCTTACTGCGGCTCCCTTTCCTTTGTTTTTAGCAAAGTTAATGATTTTTAGGTTTGATAGTGTTACGGTCTTCAGACATTTAACGGTATTGTCGCTTGATCCATCATTGACTAATATTACTTCAGCTTCGATTCCATTTGTTTTTAAAAAAGAAAATAAACCATCCAATGTTCTTGGAATTCTTTTTTCTTCATTATATACCGGAATAATTACCGAAATCATATTATTTGTATGTTAGTTCATTATTCCCTTTTCCAAAAACAAACATATTTGAAGGAGTAATCCAAAATACTGTTTGATTCTTGTCGGAGCTCTTCCATTTTGGAAAATATGAATAATTAATTAGAACACCTGAAGCACTGTTGAATTTAAGTTTATATCCTTCGATAGTTCCGTCAATTTTATCATATTTGGCTTTGTCGGATAAAGACGATACTATTTCGTATACTTTTTTATACAGTTTATTTTTTTCTTCTAACTCTATGTCTTCTTCATCTCTTGTTTTTATATTAGAATCACTATCTCTTTTCTTGTTTATGAAAAAAACATTCTTTTCCTCGCTTGAACATTTTTCATTTGCATTAATAACTATTACCGGGGTTCCTTTATTTGCAAAATATTTTATTTTGTCCTCAGGGCATGAATTGGTACTTATTATATATCCACCTATTTTTCCATATTCATTTTCGGGAATATCATTATTTTCGGCAGTATATATTATGGGGTAATTGTTTGCGTATCCACTCTGGTACCATTGTTTTGAGAAACTTTTGAAATCTTGAGAAAATAGTCCATCCTTAATATATAAAAAGGGCTTATAATCAACAGAGGAAAAATCTTTTCTGTAGTCCTGGTTTATTTCTAGCAGGACAAATGGTGTTGATATTTTTTTGATACTAACTAGTCCGTTATTAAGAGGAGATTCTACAAAATCGAAAATTGGTGTTCGATGAATATTGTTTGTTAAGACGTACTTAATTCCATAGTTTGATAAATTATCTAAACTGATTTTAATCATGTCTGCGCTTTTTTTGTCGGTTAAACCAATAAGATTATCTAATTCCATGTTTTTGAATGGATAATAAGCCTTTCCAGTAAGTGACTTCATATAATATGGCGTTAAGATTGCAGAACTGAAGTAGCCGTAATCAAAGAGCATTTCATCGATAAAAAAGTAATTTGCTGATAGTGCCGATTGGTATAATAGCCCTCCTAATACTTTTTTCCCGTTACTAGCCAACTCTTTGTCTATATAATGCCCTCCCGCATATGAACCGGTAATATAAGTGTCATAAAAAACACCTCCTTCGTCATTTTTCACAATATTAATAATCTCGTTAATGCTTTCTTTATTTTCTTGGTTATCAAAGTAAATATTATTATAAAAATATTTACTCTCTAATTGCGGTTCGACTGCTGTTTGAAGCCCGATGAAAAATATCCAAAAGATAATCGATTTCAAGATAAAATGCTTTCCATTAAGCTGGTAATAATTATCAAGCAAGTATTTTAGTCCGTAGGCAGAGATAAAGATATTAATAATTACTAACATTCCCACAGCTCTATAAAAATGTATTGGCAACTCGATTAATTGATTTATTATTTCACGAGGAAGAAAGATGAGGCAGATTAAAAATGTTGCTGGGAGGATATATTTTTTTTCGGACAATAGTCTTATGATTCCAAAAATTGAGGATATCAATAGAAAAATACCTAAAATTGACTGGGAGTAAAGGGCTATTATCGGATCTCCCATTAAGGTACCCGAGGTGTTATCGCCAGAAGAGTATTGTATATTAAGTATGAACGGAATCCACCAAAGCGCAGTAATCATTGCGCTTCCAAAAATGATTATCAGAACTTTTTTCCACATCGTTTTCCAATGGAACATAAGGAAAAATGCGAGATATATGCCTACAAAAATCGTAACAAATATGTGGCTTAATATTATTCCTGAAAAAAGGAGTATTGCAATCAATAAATATTTTCTCTTACTGGTTTGTTTTAATTTTTCAATCACACCGATAAAAAATATAAACAATGGCCAAGTAAAACAATTGGAAAAGAAGCCATTTAAATATTGTCCTATTATTCCTATTCCAAAATTGTAAGCAGTGCTGCTAAGAAGAATGAGGTATGCAATGCAGACACTGATGATATTTATTTTCTTATCTCTAAAAAGAGCATTGGTTGTGTAATAAACCGATATCAAAAATAAAAAAGGCAAGGAAAATGAAACTAAATTAAAGCTTAGCGTTAATGAAATTGCCTTGAAGCTTATTAGGTGCAAGAAACAAACCGTAATGTAGGGTAATTGATTATAAAAAAGAAAAACTGGAAAACCGTTAAACCAGTTATAATCATATCCTGAGATGTGAAATTGTTGCAGATACTCAAGCATTTTTTCGCATAGATAATAATGCCCAGGAGTATCCCCTGTAACTATAAGTTTATCAACCAAGGAAAATCTTAATACATAAAACAGACTTCCGAATATTAGAAGCAATATTAGGTTACTTGGAGTTGCATACTTTTTTATTTTTTCAAAATGGTTTTTAAAATTCATATTTTAAAACTAGAAAATCTTTTTCATTTATATATTACCTCGTTATCTCCCTCACCAAAAATAAACATAGAAGATGGTGTTGTCCAAAAAACTGTTTGATTTTTATTTTTACTTACCCATTTAGGAAAATATGAATAGTTAATTATGACTCCAAAATTACTGTAAAATTTTAGGTTTTCATTTCCTGTATTCCCTTCTATTTTTTCGTATGTTATTTTTTTTGGGTTGAATTTAATAAGCTCCTCATATATATTTTTGTAATAGTTGTCAATGTATTCTAATTCTAGATTTGCTTCGTTCTTATTCTTTGTTAAGCTCCCTTTTATGGAAGTTCTTTTTTTGTTTACAATAACAACATTTTCATTTTTTATTGAGCAATTTTCCGCCATTCCAGTAATTATAATCGGTTTGTTTTTTGTTAATAAATAGCTTGCAATTTCGTTTGGGCAAGATTCCGTGTTTAGTATAATACCTCCTATTTTATTCATTTCATTGCTTGGAATATCTTGTATATTCTTTGCTGTGTATATTATTGGATGATCAATTGCATAACCTTGGAAAAACCATTCTTTTGAAAAGTTTTTAAACTCTAAACCACTAAAAATTCCTTTTTGATTTATAAACAAAAACGGCTTATATTTTGTTTCAACAAAAATAGGCTGAGGATCTTTTATTTCAATTATGACGTAGGGACCTATTGTTTCTTTAATATCCAAGATGTCATTTTCGGGAGAATTAATATAATCAATAATAGGGGTTTTGTATGACTTTCCAGTTAAAATATATTTAACTCCTAAAAGAGAAAGATTTTCTATATCTTTTTTTATTTCAGCATTTATTCCCTCTTCAAGCTTTGTAATATAATTCGCCTCTTTAATATTCATTGGCTTGCCATCATTGACGTATTTATTAATTAAAAAATTATAATCGAATATTTTCTTTTTTGAGTAAGAAAAATTGTCAGATAGAGCTGATTGAATTAATAGTCCGTTAACTGTAGGGATATTGTTTGAGGCTAATACGCCGGCAAAATAATGCCTGCTACCTATTAAATAAAAAATTTGATCGTCGTCAATAAGTACCCTCTCTTTGGTACCAGCAAAATAAGAAACGACCTGCTTTGTTTCTTCATGATATTCATTTTTGCTTGGCTGCACGTAATTTAACATATATTTCATTGCTGCAAGGTTTGTAGCAATTCCAATTGCTATTATACAGAAAAGGATTATGCGATTATTTTTGCTAATGTAATTGAAAGCATGGCTAAAGCCGTACGCAGAAATAAAGATATTTAATACTATTACATCGGCCGTAAAACGATAAAAATGAATGAGTGGCGAAAAATATGTTGGCATAATTTCACGGACTAAAAAAACCAAGCTTATCAAAAAGACTGTCGGTAGAAAGTAGTTTTTTTCTTTAAACAATTTTATTATTCCGATAAACGCAAAAACAAGAATAATTATTCCTAATATGAACTGCCCATAGATTCCTATTAATGGACTTTCGCCTTCACCATTAAAATCTGCGCTTGATGTGTATGTTAGGTTGAACAAAAATGGAATCCACCAAAAAGAAGTTAAGAGTATTCCACTAAAAAATACGATTAATAATTTTTTCCATAGTGTTTTGTAGTTAAAAATAAAATACATTCCGAATAAGAATACTGCAAAAATAGCTGTAAAGATGTGGCTTAAAATAAGACAAGCAAATAAAAGCGCAGATATAATCAAATATTTGTTTTTGTTTGTTTGTTTTAAATTTTCGATTGTTCCTATTAGAAATACGAAAATTGGCCATGCAAAGGAGTTGGCAAAATTCCCTACTGGAAGTAATGCCCCTAACCCTATTCCATATCCATTGACCGTTAAGAGCGCAGCGTATCCAAGAATAAAGGCAAAAAAGCTTGTTTTTTTACTCCTAAAAAATGTATTGCTAGTATAAAAAATAGAAAAAAGAAACAAAAAGGGCAGTAAAAATAAAACTAAATTAAGACAAAAATTCAATGGTAGTAATTTAAAACTCAATAAGTGGACAAGACATACCGAGACATATGGTAAGGGGTTATAAAAAGTAAAGGCTGGATAACCATTAAACCAATTATAATCGTAGCCAGAAATGCGAAATTGCTGAAGATACTCTAGCATTTTTTCGCATAAGTAATATTGAGCCGATAAATCACACCCTATTAAGACCTGATTGGTTAAGATTGGCCACAAGAGGTATATCAAGCTTGCGAGCAAAACGAGGCATATTATGCCCGGAATTGTTAATATTTTAGAAATAGTATTATTTACTTTTTCAACCTTTTCGTGACTCAGGGAAAACCTCATAATTTAGGCGCTTTTTGATTTTATATTACATATAATATACAATTAAATAAGCGATTATTCAAATTATTATGAAGATTTTAGGAATAGAAACAAGCTGTGATGATACAGGAATTGCAATAGTAGAAAAAAGACCAGATGGGTTTAAGATTTTGGCCGATTTTGTTTCTTCCCAAGAGGATTTGCATTCTGGCTACGGAGGAGTATTCCCTTCCCTGGCAAAGCGAGAACACCAGAATAATATTTTACCGATATTTGAAAGATCTTTGCGAAAAGCAAAAATGTTGAAGAAAACAAATGGTTGTTTCGACGGTAAAAAAATTAAAAAACTGGAAGAATTGCTTGAACGCAATCTGGAACTCTTCAATCAATTAAAATTGTTTTTAGAAAAGTACGAAAAACCCGATATAGACTTGATTAGCGTAACTGTTGGTCCGGGGTTAGAGCCATGTCTTTATGTGGGTGTAAATTTTGCAAAAGCTCTCAGTTTTTATTGGGACATAAAGATAGTTAAAGTTCATCATTTGGAGGGACATATTATTGCAAATTATATCAACCAAACCCCTGATATAGCGTTTCCTGCGATTGGCCTTATAGTTTCTGGAGGAAATACCCAGATAGTGCTAGCTGAAAAACTGGGAAAATATAAGATAATTGGAGATACGCGCGATGATGCTGCTGGGGAATGTTTTGACAAGACTGCCAGATTGCTTGGTTTGGGATACCCGGGAGGCAAGAAAATATCTGAACTTGCAAGCAAGGCAAAAACGAATAATTTTAATATCTGCCTGCCTCGTCCAATGATTCATGATAAGAATTTTGATTTCAGTTTTTCGGGATTGAAAACTGCTGTCCTTTATGAAGTTAAAAAAAGGACTGGAAAAGAACTCCAATCACAAGAGTACAAAGAAGAGATGTCAAGAGAAATTGAAAGAGCGATAACTGAAGTTCTAATAAAAAAAGTAAGAAAAGCTGCTGAAAAATATGGGGCAAAGTCATTAATAATGGGTGGTGGAGTTGCAGCAAACAGTGTTTTGAGAAAACAAATGAAAGGATTGTCAAAGGAATTAAGAATTGGCTTGAGTGTGCCAAAATTGAAATATGCGGCCGATAATGCAGTAATGATAGCCTTGGTGCCAGTATTGTCTAAAAATTTTAAAGAAGGAACGTGGAAAACGATAAAACCAAATTCTAATTTAAAAATAAATGGAATATAGCTCTGCCCTATTATATCTTTTTTTAGCTGTTTTGCCTGGACTCCTATGGCTTTCCTTTTTTATAAAAAGGGATAATCTTCCCGAGCCGAAAATAGAAATTTTTAAGGTTCTTTATTTTGGAATCATGGTGGTCTTACTTGCAGTGTTGATTGAGAAGCAAATGTTGAGAAATATCGACTTAAGTTCTCCTAATGCAATATATCTGCTTGATTCCCAAAATAAACCCAACTTGCTTTTTTATGGAATAAAATACCTTTTTATTGTTGGGACAATAGAAGAAATATTAAAATACTTTGTTGTAAGGTTTATTATTTTGAAAAAATCGTGCATAGATGAGCCGATTGACCTGCCGATATATATGATAACGGCAGCAATAGGTTTTGCTATTGGAGAAAACATATTACTATTGTTTTTTGCAAATCCGCTTAATGCTCCTGGTGTAGCCATTGCCAGATTTATAGGGGCAAACTTATTGCACATTGTTTGTAGCGCAATTATAGGAATTTCTTTGGCAATGTCTTATTACTATTTAAAAAAACGGTATTTGATCTTATTTTTAGGTTTTGTACTAAGTGTAGCAGCTCATGCGCTTTTTGATATTTGCTTGCAGTTGTTTATAATGAATGAAAATAGTATAATTATCCTAGCCCCATATATATTGACTGGAACTTTGTCTATACTTGTCTTGTTTGGACTTAGGGCTGTTAAAAAAATGAAAGGAGTCTGCAAAATAAATTAATTAAGTAAATCACTAAAAATAATATGTTTTCCAAACGAAAAATAGAAAAAGAAGTTATTAAAGATGAAAACTATGGAGAAGAATCCGAATGGACAACAGAAGAAGGAAGATTGGTGGTTGATGTATACGAAACGGAAAAAGACTTGGTAATCCAAGCGGCTATTGCTGGAATAAAAACTGAGGAACTGGATATTTCTCTTGAAAACGATATGATGATAATAAAGGGAGAAAGAATTGATCCAAATACTTCAAAGAATAAAAAATACTTTATTAGAGAGTGTTATTTTGGAGCTTTTTCGAGAGAGATAATACTTCCCCGAGAAATAGATACTTCAAAAATAAAAGCTGAAATAAAAGATGGCATTTTGACTATTAAGATGCCAAAAATTGAGAGAGCGAAAAACAAAAGGATAAGCCTTGGTGAAACAAGAACAAAAGAAGAAAACTATGAAAACGAAAACGAAGAAAGTGAAGAGGAAGATGAAGAAGAAATTTTAGAGGAAAAACAGGCAAAGCGAAAATCTGCTTCAAAGCCTAAAAAGAAAAAAGAAATGATTTATGAGGATGAAGACGATATGGAAAGAGAGGAAAAGGAATATGATTATGCTGATGAAGACGAAGACCACAGCGACGATGATGACGACGAAGAAAAATAAATAACAGGGCCTGCGGGGCTCTGTTTTATTATTTCTCGCCTGAATGCTACGGGCTAAAGTCCAGCAGAAAGGCAGCCCGTAGTGAAGCGGAGAAAACAAATAAAACCACAAAATTTATGATACTGACCCCGGGCAGTTAAAAACACATAAAATTTTGAGTCCGCTTTAGGGCCATGGGTGTTAGTCCATGGATTTCTATTTTGTTTGAAAATTATTGATGATAATGTCGTCTATCAGGTATTTACCGTTTATAAACCTTATCTTGAAGATGTAATTCCAATAGCCTATTTCATTTTTTTCTTCGTTAAAATAGGCGTATACCTTTACTGGAACTTGATAATAATCATCGTCTAAATATTTACTATTTTCTATAAATTCGTACCTTCCGATACTTCCCTCTCGATTTAAATTGAATTTTTTTGAATCATAGTTGTTCAAAAAATCAGCACTCAACACTTCTCTTGCCGTGCTAAATTTATTTTCTTTTTGAGCAGTTATGAATATGCTGATTGTTTTACGAATTTTTTCAATATCGGATTTTGTTGATCCTTGGAAGTCTATAATGCTCTTTGTTAAAGCTTCATAAACGTTTGTAATGTCCTCCTCACTACTATATGTATAAATTGGCAGCATTATAATACCATATCCCCCGATCAAGCATTTCACCATTTTATAGTCTTCACAATTATTTTGATTGTTTCCGATTGCAATAAAATCATTTTCATTCTTCTTGTTTTGCGGGTATGCCGTAACTCCAGTAAGACCCCCTTTTTCATTGTATTGTTTTTTGACTATCCAGTCTGATCTATATTTAAATCGGTAACCATTCCATTCATCGACGATATAAGTGTTATATGTTTGTATTCTATTATTACCTGTGACAGTCATAACAACAGCTTTTTCTTCTTCCTTTTTTTCTTTCTTGGTATAAACCGTTTTTGGGCTACTGGTAGTAAGTAGCATTATGATAACAAAAAAACCAATAACAACAGCTATGATGATTACAAATTTAAATATTTTTGATTTCGATGATGGTTTTCCTTCGGGTTCCATTTTATTGTGTGAATTATATCACGAGACGTTATCATGTTCAAATTTATCCAAATTGACATTACATCTTAATATGATATATTTATAAAAGTATTAACTACATTCATTGACATTGACCAAAATGGCGGGAACAAGTAGACGTGAGCCTCAGGAGCAATGCGCAAGAGCGTGAGGGTATCTCGCTTCGCGAACACATTATTAATACACCTGAACAGGGTGGCGGAAACAAGCAGACGTGAGCCTTAGGAGCATATGTCGCAAGGGTTTATTTATAGAATATAAATAAACGGCGGAGGGCTGACTGAGCCCGAGACGGGCCTGAGGAAAATTCTAGTAAGAATTTATCCGAAGGTGAGGGTTCAAATCAGTAAAAATTGAATATCCATGCCGAGGTGGCGGAACTGGCAGACGCGTATGCCTTAGGAGCATATGTCGCAAGGCGTGAGGGTTCAAATCCCTCCTTCGGCACAGAGGATCCCCTTTTAGGGGATTTTGTTTTGAAGATGAAGGAGGGATTTGAAGGCGCAGGACTGTCTGAGTCCGAGCCAGGTCTCGAAAAAATTTCAGCAGAAATTTATTGAGAGACAAATCCCTCCTTCGGCACAGAGGATCCCCTTTTAGGGGATTTTTTATGGTTAAGGATTGGTAATTAGTAATTCGTAACCAGTGCATTGAAGCTTACTTCGTAAGCTTAAAGATATTTTAAGAGATTGCTTCCTTCTTCGTTAAAGCTATGAAGGACAGGTCGTCGCTTTACTCCTCGCAATGACAAACCTAAAAAAAGATAGATTCCCAACTGGGTCTTTGAAGATATGCGAGAATGATTAGCGCATGGCTTAAAAATAAGTGCTGTAAAATCGAAAAAACAGGGCCTTAGCCCTGTTTTCTTTAGTATTTTGAATTAGACTCCCATTACCAATTTAACCACAGTTGGAAGAGCTCTTGAGAAGAAAGCGACAGCAATGCCGATAGCAGCATACATTAGCAAGTTCCTTCCTGTTGTTGCTTTTGCTGGATCTGCTCCTGCCATAACAAAATTGTATGCACCGTAAATAATCATTAATGCAGAAATTGTCATCAAGCCGATAAATATCCAGTCTGTAAGATTAAAGACCGCGCTTAAAAGACAACAGGCACCACAATTACCTTCGTTGTTGCTATAGGGACATGCAACTTTGTCGGTAATCGTATCGGGAGCCAAACTTCCATCAAGTGCAGTATATCCGCAACTAACTTCCATATTGGCCAATCTGGAAACGTTTGCAGGACTGATAATACATCTATCCAATGCAGCTGTTCCGCTAGCAGCACTTGCAATGATAGGCGCACTTACTAGAAAAGAAAATGCAATTATTGCCAGCACTGATAAAATTTTGTTTTTCATATTTTTCTTTGTTTTATTTTTTAATAAAATTAATTTCCTAGATTTACTACATTAGTTACTATCAATCCTGCTGCCAATACAACTATCAATCCTAGGATGGCTGCTTTTACAATTGCCTTTCCAAGATCAACTTTTTTTGTGTCTCCACCAGCCGTCATCCATACTATTCCCCCTATTATTATAACCAGCAAACAAAGCCCGCCGATTATTGTAAATAGTTTGCTTATTATGCTTTCGATAATTGCAGCTAAATCTTTTGACCATGCACCGTCGGCAAAACATATTCCTGCAGTAAACACAAATACAGCTGTTAGGATGTATATTATTTGGGAATATTTTTTAATCATATGGACTAAGCACCAAGATTAGCAACAAAGGTCATTAACATACCAGCTGCTAATACAATTGCCAAACCTATTAAAGCAAACTTTACAATGCCTTTGCCCGTTTTTGTTTGGCTTTCATTATCTCCTGCGGTCATATAGACGATACCGCCGATAATAATCATTAATATACATAAAGGAGCGGCCCATGTAAATATTAGACCCGCTAGTTCTGAAAGAAACACGTCTACACTCATACTACTCCATTGAGTAACCTTTGGAACACTAATAGATGTCTTTGCAGCTGAAGCAATATTTGGAAGAATCGCTAGCGCTGCAATTATTAAAGAAAAAAATGTATTAGCCAATGATTTTTTGATATTTTTACTCATATTTTTTATTTACAATTATTATTAATCACAAGTTGTAATACTACCACCAAGAATTGGTTCTAACATTGAAACAATAAATGCAAAGATAGCTTTTGAGGATAAGATAACTATCATACCCAGAACAGCATAAGTTATTGCATTTCGTGCTTCAGTAATTTTACTACTATCTCCCATTGATGTAATCCATTTTAATCCTGCCAAAACGATTACTAATGTCAGGATCGGAACACCAATATATATTAGGCCATCAAAAATTATACACAGCAAACTTGGCAGATCGTCGATATTTAGGGGGTTAAAAATAACAGCACTACTACCGGCTATTGCCCTGCCGACTAAACTAACTGCCAAAACTGACACGGTAAGCAATGAAGCAATTAATTCATTCTTTTTCATAAAATAAATATAAAATGATTCTTATTTCTTAAAGATTAATCCTCTATGATAATGACCTGCATCAAATTCTTTTTCAAGAGTGTATCCTTTGCCAAGGATAATTCTTTTTATTTCTTCAAATCTTACTAGATTTTCTTTAATTCCCATTGGATTATTATCTTTCCAATCGGCAATAAGCATCATTCCTCCCTTTTTCAAAATGCGATCCGCTTCCCTCAAAATTAGTTCGCTATTATCTGTCTGGAACAATATATTGATAATAAGAACTAGATCCACTTCGTTATTATTGATAATTTTAACACCTTTCTCTATATCTGACAATATTATTTTGATGTTATTGACGTTTTGCCTGCTTGCGTTCGCTTTTAAAAATGACAGTGGCTCTTCTAGTATATCTACAGCATAAACCATTCCCGATGGTATCATTTTTGCAAGAGGTATTGTCCAGCCACCCGCTCCGCAACCAAAATCACAAGCAGTTTCGGTAGGCTTTAACGCTAAGGTTTTTAAGATTTCTTGAGGGTCTAAAAATTCATTTTGCATAAGTTTTTTGTTTTTTTATTTAGCAAAACAATGAAGGCTCGCCAAAAAGCGAGCCGTTCCCTATTCTTCTTCATCCTCATCATCAATAATGTCTTCTATTTTTTGATGAGCAAGGCAAGCGGCTGAAGCAACCTTATCACCTTCTTTTATTCTCATAATCCTTACGCCCTGAGTATCTCTTCCAAGTTTTGGAATGCTTGAGATCTTGGTTCTAATCGTTTGTCCTTTTTGAGATATTACTATCAAGTCTTCCTGTTCTTGGATGATTTCTATTTTTACAATTGATCCGGTTTTGGTTGTAACTTTAGCAGTCTTTACCCCTGATCCACCTCTTCCTTGTCTCTTGTATTCAGAAACTGAAGTTAGCTTTCCAAAACCATTTTCCATTAAAACTAGAAGGTATGATTTTTCTTTAGATTTTTCTTTTCGAACAACCTGCATACCGATAACGCAATCTCCTTTCTTCAAGGCAATTCCTTTTATGCCGGCAGCAGTTCTTCCCATTGCTCTAACTTCTTTTTCGGCAAATTTGATTGATTGTCCTTCTCTGGTAACCAAGATGATATCATCGCCATCTCCTATCTTTTGAACTCCGCATAGTGAATCATCTTTCTTAAGCCCGATCGCAATCAAGCCGTTTCTTCTTACATTTTCAAAGTCTTTAAGAGGAGTCTTTTTGACAATTCCGTTTTTGGTAGCCATAAAGAGATATTTTACTTCGCCGTCTTTTCTATCTTCTTTACTCAAGGGCAAGACCGATAATATCTTGTCACTTGATGAAACCTCTAGGAAATTCATAATACCCCTGCCTTTGTTTGACCTCTGCCCTTCAGGAATTTCATAAACCTTTGTCTGGAATGCTTTTCCCGAATCGGTGAAGAAGAATATCGAATCGTGGGTTTGAGCAATAATGAAGTGGTGAACTTCATCGTCATCGGCTGTTTTCATTGCAAGAGACCCTTGTCCTCCTCTGTTTTGTTTTTTGTATTCTGACGGATTCATTCTTTTGATAAATCCTCCGGCAGTCAGAGTGACAATAGTATCTTCAAGTGGAACCAAGTCTTCTTCCGATATATTTTCTGGGCTGTGTTTTACGATTGCTGTTTTTCTTTCATCTCCATAAGTATCAAGCTCAAACTGGATTTCTTTTTTCATTACCTTTTTCTGTTCGGCTTTGCTTTCAAGTATTTTAGTGTATTCCTTAACCAGTTTTAACTTTTCCGCTAATTCATCTTCTACTTTCTGTTTTTCAAGCTTTGCCAATTGGTGAAGCCTTATTTCTAGGATTGCTTCTGCTTGGATCAATGTTAGTTTGAATTTTTTGGATAAATTAACTTTGGCATCTTCTTTGTCTTTGGATTTTTTAATAGTTTCAATAACCGCATCAATATGGTCTAGGGCAATCATTAATCCTTCTAAAATATGGGCTCTTTCTTTTGCTTTTTCTAAATCGTGTTTTGTTCTTCTTACAACAACATTCTGTTTGTGAATGAGGTAGTATTCTAAAACTTCCTTAAGGTTAAGAATTCTTGGCTCAATACCATCAACCAAAGCAAGCATATTAAGATGATACATCCTTTGGAGGTCGGTGTATTTGTATAAAGAATTCAAGATTTTTTTCGGAATTCCTCCTTTTTGAAGATCAATTGCGATTCTCATTCCATCTTTGTCTGATTCGTCTCTGATATCTTTAATCCCGTCTATTCTCTTGTTTTGAACAAGGTTTGCCAGTTGTGTTATAAGGTTTGACTTATCTACCTGAAAAGGTATTTCGTTGATAATGATTTGAGAGCCTTTTCCTTCTTTTTCTATAATATCAACTTTTCCACGCATTAAAAATGCTCCCTTTCCTTGTGAGTACGCGGCTAAAATTGCTTTTTGATCAAAGATAATTCCTCGAGTCGGAAAGTCCGGCCCTTTAATAAATTTGAAAATGTCTTCTATCTCTGCTTTTGGATTGTCTATCAAGTGAATAAGAGCGTTTCCGATTTCTGTGAGATTGTGGGGAGGAATATTGGTTGCCATACCAACAGCAATACCCGTTGATCCGTTTAATAGCAATCCTGGCAAAGGAGCTGGAAGTACGGTTGGTTCTTTTCTTGTTCCATCGTAGTTATCAATAAAATCAACTGTCCCCTTTTCTATATCTTGAAGCATTTCTTCTCCAACTTTTGACATCTTTGCCTCGGTATACCTTTGAGCAGCTGGTGGATCTCCATCAATTGAACCAAAGTTTCCTTGTCCTTTGACTAAAGGATACCTAAGTGAAAAATCTTGGGCCATTCTAACCATGGCAAGATACACAGCAGCGTCTCCATGCGGGTGATATTTTCCTAAAACTTCTCCAGTAACTGCAGCTGATTTTCTGTATTTTGCATCAGACCTAACTCCCATATCATACATGGCGTACAATATCCTTCTTTGAACCGGCTTTAGTCCATCTCTAACATCAGGTAAAGCTCTTGAAACAATAACAGACATTGCATAATCAATATAGCTTTCCCTCATTTCGGTAGAAATCTCTCTTTCTACGACATTCCCTATTGTTGAAATTATTTCTTCTTGTTTTTTAGCCATTTTTCCTTATCAATAGTTTTTTATTTTTCTTCTAGAACAACTATATCAACCTTATCGTCTTCGCCTTTCGGACCTAAATGCTTTTTTTGGATATTTAATTTTTCTTGGGTTTCAATGTCTTTTTCTCCCATTACTTTTAAAAATGCTTCTAAGTTTTCTTTTTTAAAGCACATTGGAATAACCATTTTGGGTTCAATTAAAGAAATGATTTTTACTGCCTCTTTACTTCCAATTGTTTTATCGCCATTTATCGGAAGAAGTAAAATATCAACATTTCCAATAGCTTCGATCTGTTCTTCGTTAAGCTCTTCTGTTCCTAGTAACCCAAGATGGCAGACTCTGATGTTTTCTGCTTCAATCAAATAAATTATATTCTTTTTTTTCTTGTCTATCTGAAGAGAAGGTATTCCTTGTACAAAGATTCCCTTGATTTCATATTCTCCGCAAGAAGAGATGTAAAATTTGTCACCAGACTTAGATTTTCCAGTTTCATCTTTTGCGGTGATATTATTAGTTTTTAGTAAAACATCGCCTTCTATTTTAGAGGATTTTTTTTCGTTTTCGGACGCATCAACAGAAAGAAAAATATTTTCTTTGTCTGATGTAGAACTTGTTATTTGAAAAATCGTGTCTCCGTACCAGGTTATTTTCATAGGCTAATGTTTTATTTTAAATCGTGGAGCGGGCAAGCAGAATCGAACTGCCGTCTCAACCTTGGCAAGGTTGCATAATAGCCACTATACGATGCCCGCAAAAGGTTTTGTGCCGAGGTCCGGAATCGAACCGGAATCTAATGTTTTTCAGACATTCGCCGTGACCGACTTGGCTACCTCGGCATGTTTTACGCCCGGATTTTCGCTAATAATTACTCTCGGACTAATTTATTTTACCTTATAAATTGTCAAAATTCAATTATTTTAAGGTTGGTGATTTGTAATTAGGAATTCGTAATTGGTACAATGTTATTCCCGCTAAAGCGGGAATTTTTGAATATGTTCTAGCTACCGTAGGTAGACTACAATGCCCTAATTACTATTTGCTAATTACGAGTTACTTTACTTATTCAATTCGTGTGGGCGATACAGGGCTCGAACCCATGACCTCATCGGTGTAAACGATGCGCTCTACCAACTGAGCTAATCGCCCTAAATTTTATTAAATTTTTGAAGAGACTTGCCTTTTTTTGGGGGGGGACTTGACCTTTAAATAAATTTCTACTGAAATTTTTTAAAGGCAGGGCTCGGGCTCAGACAGCCCTCCGCCCGTTCAAGTCCTCTCTCTAACTAACAGTAAGTTAAGCTATGTCATATTTTGATATGGCATAGCTTAACTTACTGTGGGCGGGGGGGGACTTGAACCCCCACGGGAGTAATCCCCTATGCACCTCAAGCATAGATGTCTGCCGATTCCATCACTCGCCCGAGATTATTAACTGAGTATCCCGCAAATATGCGGGACACTCAGAAAAACGTTTTATTCTTCGGTAACTTCTTCTTTTCCTTTAAATTCAACTGCTTTCAAGCGAGCTTTTCTTCCTTTGGCTTCTCTTAAGTAATAAAGCTTTGATCTTCTTGTTTTTGTTCTTTTAACTACTTCAATCTTGCTGACTGCGGGAGTATGCACGGGAAAAATCTTTTCTACTCCGACCCCTCCAACAACTTTTCTTACAGTAATTGTTCCTGTAATACCCTTTCCATGTTTAACCGCTAAAACTTGGCCCTCAAAAATCTGTGTTCTTTCTTTGTTGTTTTTTTCTTTAAGGATCTGATACACCTTAACGGTGTCTCCCGATCTAATATCTGGAAGATCAGTTTTGAGGTTAGATTCTATAATGCCGAGGTTTTTTATTTCTGGCTCGATAGATACATCTTCAGCGACAGCTTCAGTTTGTACTTCATCTTGAGCAGTAGCCTCTTTGGTAGATTCTGAGTTTTCGGCAACTTCATCAACAATTTCTGTTTCAGTCGTTTCCTGAACTTCGGCTTCTTTTTTAATTTCTTCTGTCATTTTTTTATATTGGTTTCACTTAATTATTCTTCCTTGGTGGGCGTATCCTGACTCGAACAGGAGACCTTTACGATGTCAACGTAACGCTCTAACCAACTGAGCTATACGCCCTAATTGTTCCCCGCTCCAAGCAACGCTCTCCCTCAGATAAATTCCTGCTGGAACTTTCTTCGGGCCTCGCAAAATTACTTGCGAGCCTGTTTGAGCTATACGCCCCTAAGGAGATTAACGATATTCCCATTTAAGCAAATTAAGTACTAAAAGTCAATAAATAGAATGCTAATCTCACTCTTGTTTTTGGTGATAAATTTCAATCAATTTCGCTTCTGGCTTCGAGTTTATTCACGCTTCATTAATATTTACCTAAAGAGACATAAATGTCTCTAATTTGCGGTATTAATATGGACTCGCCATCGAATAAATTTCTGTTGAAATTTTTCTCTGGCCTGTCTCAGCGTCAGTCACGCTTCCGACTTCGAAGTTCATCCACACTTTCATTAATATTTACCTAAAGAGACATAAATGTCTCTTTAGGTAAATAATGTGCGCGTGGATGGACTCGAACCATCGACCCCGGCTTTATAAGAGCCGTGCTCTAACCAGCTGAGCTACACGCGCAAAGCGAAGCCACTTTCGCAGCTTCTTTTCTATTTTTTTGTTTTTATAATTCCTTCAAACTCTTCCCTTTCAATCGTTTCTTTTTCCATTAAAACCGAAACTATCTTTTCTATTAAGTCTTTATTTTCTTTGATAATTCTTTCCGCTTCTTGTTCTGCCTTTTTGATAATTATTTCTACTTCTTTATCTATGGCTTCGGCTACTTTTTCTGAATAATTCGCTTTTTCTCCATATTCCCTATCTAAAAAGATTTCTACTTCCTTCTCTCCAAAAGTAATCGGCCCCAAGTTTGACATTCCATAACTTTTAACAATACCCCTTGCTATTCTTGAAGCTTTTGACAAATCATCTGATGCTCCGGTCGAGATATCTCCAAAAATAAATCTCTCAGCGCAATATCCCCCAAGGGCAACCGCTATGCTTGATTCTAATTCTGATTTTGTTCTAAAATATCTTTCTTCGGATGGAACTTTCAGTGTATAGCCAGCAGCCATTCCTCTAGAAATAATCGAAATTTTGCGAACTGGTTCTGCATTGGGAATTATTGCCGATACTAATGCATGGCCGGCTTCGTGATATGCGGTGATTTTCTTTTCCCTTTCAGATAAGACATGGCTTTTCCTTTCTGGTCCCAATAAAACCTTCTCGATAGAATTTAGCAAATTTGATTGTGTAATAGTTTTGCTATTTATTTTAGCTGCTGATATAGCTGCTTCGTTTATAACATTTGAAAGGTCTGCGCCAGAAAAACCAGGAGTCCTTTCGGCAACTTCTCTGATTTTTACGTTTTTATCTAAAGGTTTCCCGTTTGCGTGTATAGACAATATATCTTCCCTCTCTTGGATATCTGGCAGATTAATGACAACCTTTCTATCAAATCTGCCTGGGCGCAACAGCGCTGAATCTAAAACATCTGATCTGTTGGTGGCAGCTAAAATAATGATTTTATCATTCTGCTCAAATCCATCCATTTCAGTTAATAATTGGTTTAGTGTCTGCTCTCTTTCTTCATGTCCACCAGTTATGGCTGGGCCTCGCGCCTTTCCAATACTATCCAATTCATCAATAAAAATCAAGCAAGGTTGATGCTTTTTTGCTGCAGCAAACAGACTACGGACACGTCCAGAACCAACTCCAACAAACATTTCAACAAAAGATGAGCCTGCCACAGAAAAGAAAGGTACATTGCTCTCTCCCGCTACCGCACGAGCAAGAAGGGTTTTTCCGCATCCAGCAGGACCGACCAATAAAACTCCTTTAGGAATCCTAGCGCCCATTTTGAGATATTTTTCTGGGTGTTTTAGAAAATCAACAATTTCTCGCAATTCTTCTTTCTCCTCTTTTAGCCCAGCTACGTCTTTGAAGGTAACTTTTTCTTTTGGATGCCCCTCGGCTCCAAAAAGTTTTGCTTTTGCTTTTGTGAAATCAAAAGTTTGCGTAGCTCCTGTTTTTGCCTGTCTCACAACTAGCCAAAAGAAAAGCCCAAATACTATAAAAGGAAGTGCAACAAACAAAAAGAATGCCCAGAACCAATCGGCCATCTTTGACTGTTCGCCAAAAGTAAAAGAAACGTTTTTAAGCTTTTCTTTATCTACGCCGTAGTTATTCAAAGACTGCCCTATCGTATCATTGGTTTCTTTTTTAGTTATAGCTTCGCTTTTGTCTTTATATGTAATTTTAAGCTCGTCTTCGTTTGAAAGAATTTTTTCTACCTTTTCAGCATTTATATCCTGAACAAGCTGAGTGATTGAAATTTCTTTTATACTAGCGGATGGTTTATTGAAAAAATTAAACAACGAACCTAAAATCAAAAAAATAAGGACGACGTAAAGAATATTTAGAAGCAATCCCTTGATAGGACTTTTCATAGGTTCTATTTTGTCTTAAAGAAAATTATTATTTATTGCCCGAATGCTGCGGGCTAAAGCCTGCTTAGTGAGAGGCAATCCCGGAGCGAAGCGGAGGAAATAATATAAATCACAAAATTTTACGGTACTGCCTAAGGGCAGTATAAAAATTCGTAAAATTTTGAATCCACTTAGGATTTGTGGGCGTGCTCACTAGATTTCTATTTAAGCCTTAAAGACATCCAGTGTCTTTGTGGTTGGAAGCTCAATATTTGGAATTCGTATTCTTTGCCAACTTCCATTTTTTCTTTCATTTTTATTTCGGATCCAAATTCCGAAATATGGATTAGTCCCTGAATTTTTGCGTCTTCGTTGTCTGTTTTTAACTGAACAAAAGCGCCAAATGGGTTGAACCTCGAAACAATTCCGATAACTACATCGCCGTTTTTAAGTCCAAGTTCTTGCCAAGGGTCTTTTTTAAGATTCTTTAGTGATAAAGATACCCTACCTTGACTAATATCAATGATTTCTGCTTTTACTTTTTGTCCGATTTCAACAAATTGAGATGGGTCTTCGATCAACTGCCAGTCTAATTCAGAAATATGAACAAGTCCTTCTAGTAAATCATCGTCTGAAGCGCCTTCAAATTGCTGTTCTGGCATAGCAAACTTGATAAATGCTCCAAAATTAACAATTCCTGAAACTTTTCCTTCAACAACATCGCCAACTTTCAAGTTTTTGATTGCTTTTTGAAGGTTTTCGTTTTCTTTTGATTCTTCAGTAAGAATGATCTGACCAGCTTTTTCGTCAAAATCCAAAACCTTGACCTTGATTTCCTGGCCAATAAATGATTGCAATTTTCGTAAAATCTTTGCTTTATCCCCTTCTGGAACTCTAGGATATTTTTCTGGAGACAATTGAGATGTAGGCAAAAAGGCGGGAATACCGGAAATATCAGTTAATAATCCTCCTTTATTGACTTTGCTGATCTTAACATTGAATTCCTTGTTAGAATCTTTCATTTCTTTAACATTCTTCCAAGCAAATTCCCTTTCTGCATCTCTTAGAGATAATTCTATAAAACCATTTTCGTTTTCTGGTTCAAGAACTTTAACAGATATAGTATCGTTCGGTTTGACATTTTTCAAAATATTTCGAGCATTTTGATATTCTGCACCAAAGATAATTCCTGTTTTTGTTGGACCTAAGTCCAAATAGATTGCTAGGTTTTCTATAGCCAAAACTCTACCATCTATCACATCGCCCGTTTTTAAGATTCGGACAGAATCGTTTAATTTTTGTAATGTTTCGTTCTGCATATAAATAGTTTATAGCATAAACCCTTGCAGTAATCAAGATTTTGCAGTTTTCCTTAATCCAAGCAAAAGAGCAGGATTTTCCTGCTCTTTCTTTGTTTTTTTTACTTTTCTGACCAATTAGGATTTATATTTAAGCGATTAGCGGAACAGGTTTGACTTGCTGACCCATCCACCACATTACATGTCCAGGTAACAGTGGCGCCTTTTTCTGGAAAAGCAGTATTTGAAGGGGTTCCAATGATACATTGAACTCCTTCGTATGCAACTACGCCCATTAAGTATGTTTTTGCAGCAGGTCCGCAAGTTCCGCAAGGCTGGTTGGTTATTGGTGTGCCGGCACAAGGTAAATTGGCGGCAGTAGCTGTTCTGGTTTGAGTTCCATTGGTGCAAGTTCCCCATGATCCGTAGACATAAATACAAGATGGGAAGCTTTGAGAACAGGTTGCGGTAGTTCCCCCATTTGATCCTTGGCACTGCCACACCCAACTCGAACCGCCTTGAAGATTGGTTATGGAAGTTCCAGTATTGCAGTTGTAATGAGTTTCATTACAAGAACCGTTTATTGGAGTGGTACATGATTGAGTGGTTGTTGGAGTGCCAACGCAAGGTGAATTGGTTGCGGTAGCTGTTCTAGTTTGAGTTCCATTGATGCAAGTTCCCCATGATCCATAAGTGTAAGTACAAGATGGGAAGTTTTGGGAACAGGTTGCGGTGGTTCCGCCATTAGTTCCTTGGCATTGCCATGCCCAACTCGCACCGCCCTGAAGGTTATATATTGATGTGCCCGTATTGCAGTTGTAGTGAGTTGAAGTGCAAGAACCGTTTACCGGAGTGGTACATGATTGACTTGTTGTTGGAGTGCCAATGCAGGGTGAATTAGTTGGAGTAGCTGTTCTGGTCTGGGTTCCGCTGTTGCAAACTCCCCATGATCCGTAATTGTAATTGCAAGATGGGAAGTTTTGGGAACAGGTTGCAGTGGTTCCGCCATTAGTTCCTTGGCATTGCCACACCCAACTTACACCGCCCTGCAGATTATTAATGGAAGTTCCGGCGTTGCAGTTGTAGTGAGCTGAAGAACAAGAACCGTTTACTGGAGTGACATACTGGCACCTTTGCGATGTTGCGTAAGGGTTTGATCCAGTACATCCCGATGGAGAGGACGAGCATGTCCTATACTGAGTATTGTTTGAATGGCATGCATCCCAAGATCCACAAGACCAAGTACATGCTGAGATATTGTTATATACGCAAGTCCCTGAGTTACTTCCACCATTTTGTCCAGAGCAATTCCATTGATAGTAATTTCCATTGTTGTATTGATTAATTGCGCTTCCAGAAGAACAGCAATAAGGACAACTGTTATTACATGATCCGTTTACCGGAGAAACAGGAAAACTTTCCGAGCAAGTTGCAGTGGTTCCGCCATTAGTTCCTTGGCATTGCCATGCCCAACTCGCACCGCCTTGAAGATTGTTTATTGAAGTTCCCGTATTGCATTTGTAGTGAGTTGAAGAACAGGAACCATTAATTAAGGGTAATGTGCAAGTGGTTCCTGCTATTGATGCATAACTAGAACAATTACTTCCTCCATAGTCACAGGCTGCAACGTTAAAAATGAAACTTCTTCCACATTCAGGAGCTGTAATTATAATATTACTACCCTGAAAAGTGCTCTGGCTCGTATGATCTCCCCAGTTTGTGATTGTGTAACTCCAACCACTTCCCTGTTGTTGCCAAGAACAGTTTGTTCTTGGGTCAGTTGATGAAAAAGGGGTACATTTTAATCCAGTTGGAATAGGTGGCGCTGCAAATATAAGGCTGCCCCAAAATAACGAAAAGAGAAAAAGAAATATGGAATAAGTTGTTTTTATATAAGATTTCATTGTATTTCGTTTTATTTTTTAATTAATCTAAATATATTATACGATGAATATAAATAATATTAAAGAATAGACCATTTTAATGTTTAAAATTAGCTCAAAAGATACTTTTCTGACTGTGGATAAGTCTTTTGACTATTTGCCTTTGGCAGGGTATCATATTGACAGACCCTCAAAAAGGGTTTGTAATTATGAAAACTTCATACCACTTACTTTTCTTATTAGCTGCTGTGATTATTTTTTCTCTGGCTGGAATATGCCTAGGGTTGAATGATAAAAGCGTCGAGATGAACCAATATAATAATACTAATAATACTGGTTCGGTATCATATTTTTATCAGTCTTCTCAAAAAGGAAAAAGTGAATTATTAGCAGAAAATAAGACCTTTTCCAATGAAGATACCAGAAAAATAAGGGTTATTATCACTGGCTACTCATCTGAAGTTAGCCAAACAGATGATACACCACATATTACTGCTAACGGAACATTGGTAAAAGATGGTATAGTTGCCAATAATATGTTGCCATTTGGTACAAAGATCAAGATTCCATCGTTATACGGAAATAAGGTATTTACTGTAACCGATAGGATGAATGTTAGAAAAGGCAATTATACTATAGATATATGGTTCCCTACTACTCAGGAAGCTATAAACTTCGGAGTAAAGGAGACTTATATCGAAGTATCACAGATATAAAAGATGAAAACTCGCCCGAAAGGGCGGGTTTTTAGTTTTAGGTCTTGGTGTTCAATTCCTCATTATGCTAGCGGGGGGAATTCTTTTAAAGTTTTTACTAAAGCCTATAATTTTTATTATTTTCTAGTGAAATTAATAAAAACCTGCCTCAAGATTCAGTCAATCTTTCGCCATTGATTTATACATAAATCAATCCTGGTGCGGCCCCAGTCGGGCCTCCCTTCAATTCCCACCCGACACAAACTAAAAGCCACTTGGGAATTGACCATCGCATAAAAATCTGCTGATTTTTTGCTCCGGCCTGCCTCGGAGCAAAGCTCCTCCGGCGTTCAATTCCTCATCATGCGTAGCATCACAATAAAAGACACATCTCAAAGATGTGTCTTTTATTGTGTGTGCCGCGGGTGGGAATTGAACCCACACGGGCTAGGCCCAACGGATTTTAAGTCCGTCCTGTCTGCCGATTCCAGCACCGCGGCTCAATTTGTCAATCTTCTAAAGATTGGAGGCGTGAGTGGGATTCGCACCCACGCATGAGGGTTTTGCAGACCCTTGCCTTACTGCTTGGCTACCACGCCAAATGGATATTACAAAATTTTTATATCACACTTTTGGAAATTTTTCTACTCCTTTTCTTCGTTTTTTTCTTCCTTCCTGATTTTTTCTAGTAGTTTTTCTATTTTGGCTGCTTCTTTCACGGTTTTTTCTTCTACAAAATTTATAGTTGGTATTGGTTGGATTCTTAGCGATTTCATAAGAAGATACTGCACTTTTTTAGTATGCCTTTTTAAAAAAGCGAACACTTCTTCAAATTTTTCATCGGGAAGTACCGACACGTATACTTTTGCTAATTTTCCGTTTGTGCTGCATTCAATTCTGGTAATTGTTAATAATATTCCTGGCAAAATATCTAATTCTTTGAAAATTATTCGATCAAGCTGTTCTTTGACAAGACTGTTTAATTTTTTTTCTCTAAACATTATAATTCTTCTTTTACGTATTGTTCTTTAAACGAAACTAGTTCGTCCCCTTCTTTTATTCTTTCACTTCCTTGATATAAAAGTGCGCATTCGTTACCCTCTTTCATTGAGTCATAACTCTTTTTGTTTGCCTGGAGGTCTATTATTTTTCCGTTGCCTATCATTTGTGTGTCTCTAAAAATCTCGACTTGGCTTCCTTTTTCAATTACCCCAGATATCACTAACCCCCCCACTATTTGCCTATTTTTTTCTGTTCTAAAGATAACGCTTATTTCCATTCTTCCAAGATCTGTTCTTTCTTTTTCTTTGGTAAGCTTTCTTTCCATTAAGGCCCTAACATCTTGGGATAAGGTATAAATCAAATCTGTGGTGTGGATTTTTATCTTGTCTTTTTCAGCGCTTGTTTCTGCTATCTTATCGCTTTTGACCCGGAACGCAATAATTGCAGCTTCACTCATTTTGGCAAGCTTTATATCTGACTCATTAACATTGCCAACATCAGATAAAATTACGTTTATACCAATTGTTTCCTGAGGAAGATTTTTTAGGACATCTTCAACGGCTTCTAGTGATCCGATTGTGTCTGCTTTCAATATTATTCTCAAATATTTTTTGTCTGGTTTTTCTGTCGTATCTTTTTCTTTTTTAATCACCCTTTCCTTAACCTTTTTTCCAGCTTCATCGGAATTGTTGTAAACATAAAACTTTTCTCCCACTCTTGGCACTTTTTCAAATCCAACTATAACTATTGGATCTGCCGGATAGGCTTCTTTTATATCTTTTCCCAAAAAGTCTCCCAAATTCTTTATTTTTCCGGTTGCTGTTTCTGTTCCAATAATATCTCCTTGTTTTAAAATTCCTTGTTCTACTATGGCCGTAGCGGTCGGTCCCCTTTTGTTGTCTTGATAAGCTTCAATGATAACTCCCGATGCTTGGACGTCTAGCGAAGCCTTGAGCTCGCTCATTTCAGCCACCAAAAGCACTAAGTCTAGCAAATCGGAAATTCCTTTTCCTGTTTTTGCCGAAATTTCTACGCAAGGAACTGTTCCTCCATAAGACTCAACGTAAATTTCTTCTTCTCCCAATTGTTGTTTAACCAGTTCGGGATTAGCTTCTAGTTTGTCCATCTTGTTCAAAGCAACTATTGTGGTAAGGTTTTCTTTTTTAATATGGGAAATAGCTTCTTTTGTTTGTTTTTTTACTCCTTCGCAAGCATCGACAACAAGAATGCCTATATCTGCCACTTTTGATCCTCGCGATCTGATTGCCGAAAATGACTCGTGCCCGGGAGTATCGATAATCGTTATTTTTTTCTTGTTGTGTTCAACTTGATATGCTCCAACGTGCTGAGTGATACCTCCCGCTTCTTTGCTTAATATCTTAAAATCTTTGATTGCTGTTAATAAAGAAGTTTTTCCGTGATCAATATGCCCCAAAACAACCACAACTGGAGGTTTTTCGATAATGTTTTCATTTGTCTTTTTTTTTGTGGCTGCCATATGATTTATCTTATTTTTTCTTCAATAGTTTTTTAAGGACGCCTATTTCTTCTTCTGATAGTTGATATTTTGACTCTCCTTTGTTGATGGGTTTTGCGTATAGGCGATTTCCCTCTTTGTTGTAAATGGAAGTAAAAATAAAGCCGTCATCCTTGTTGTTAAGTATACATAAAGTAAAACTTTGATCTCCCCCTACTTCACTGAAAGGATTATATCTTACGATTTCAAACTTTTCGAAAAAGTATTTACTGTTATTTTCTAATTCCTTTATTCTTGCATTAACTTCATCCAATTTCTTTTCCAGTTTTTCCATGTAAATAGCAGCTTCTTCAATAGTGCTTATGCTTTTTTCTTCTTTCTTTTTATTGAAAAACATATAGTTGGTTATGATAATTGACGCAAAATTAACACGCTTTCGCTTTTTAGCTAGATAGGCAAACTAGATTTTTTAAAAAATTAGAAGAGTGCGCTTCCGCCTTCGCCCTTCGTATCGGTTCTTGCTAGAACCGACTCAGGCGGGCTCGCTACCAGCCGTAGCTCTGCCGCTGACTTCGTCAGCCCCTCTTCCTCTGAGGAGGATTCGCCCTTAAATATTTTTCTGCTGAAAAATTTTAACGGCCTGGCTCAGGCCCAGTCGGCCTTGCGCCTTCGAATCCCTCTTTCCCCTCTTTGAGGAGAAAGTTTCTGGATTCGCCTTCAGATAAATTCCTCCTGGAATTTTCTTCAGGCCCGCCTCGCCGCCAGACGCGGCTCCGGCTTCGAATCCCTTTTTCTCTGAGGAGAAAGAGGGATTCGAACCCTCGATGGGTTGCCCCATAATGGTTTTCGAAACCATCCCTTTCAACCGCTCAGGCATTTCTCCTAATTTATATAAAATTATGTTTATAGGTTAGCACTTTTTCCCTTTTTAATCAATTGGAATAATGTTTTTGCCATGTTTGGAAAGTCATTATCATATGTAATCTTCGATGGTAAAAGAAAAGAAAAATTATTCCCAATAAAAGATACCAATTTATTGGACGCTGAGCCTTTTGTTATTTGCCAAGCAAAGTTCTTTTTTATTTTCTTTTTGTATTCTAGCGAGTTATCTATATTTTCAATTAATATATCAGCAGCTGTTAGATTCCAAATAATCCCTCCCCCACTCCATGGCTTTACCAAGCCCAATGCATCCCCGCAAAGGAAAATATTTTTATTATTTGAAAAAAATAATGAACCGAAGGATGATGGTTGCGGAATTGCTGCCGAATGGAATTCTTCAGATTTTTTATCCTTGCCGTGTTTTTTTAAAAAGTGGTCAAATTCTTCAATTATTTTTTCCGGTTTTGTAATAATTCCATATTCCACGGTTTCTCCTCTTGGAACCCGCCAGCAAAAGCCGGATTCGATGAAAAAGGTTTCTGCAAAAGTATTTATATTTTTTTCGTTTATAATAATTTGAGCTCCTAGTCTGAATTTTTGATTTTGTTTACTATTTTTTTTTATAAATGAATTAGCTCCATCGCAAAATACTATTCTATCAAACCCAGCGGGAATTTCTTTTATTTCTTCTCCGAATCTCAATTCGGTGCCGGATTCTTTGTTTAAGGCTATAAGTTTTCTTACTACCTTTTCTCTGTTTAGTGCAAAATGAGTAGGAGTAAAAATAAGCTCAATCTGTTTTTTAGGAAAACTGATTTTGCATGATCTTATTTCATTTTTAATATAGCTATCGTCTATGGGTATGAAGTTTTTTATTCTTTCCGAAACTAAACCGGAACAACATTTAAAATCTGCGTCTCTTTCTTCCTTTTTTTCAAAAACAACAACGCTATCACCTTTTTGCGAAAGTTTCCAACCTATATATAGCCCTATTATACCTCCGCCTATAATTGCGATTTTCTTGGCCATAATATTTTGAGAAAATTATGTAATATTGAGGGTTCGATTCCCTTCACTAAGTTTACGCTTGATGATTTAATATAGGATATTGTTTTGGGAATCGCCATTAAATATTTTTCTGCTGAAAAATTTTAACGGCCTGACTCGGCCTCAGACAGGCCTTCGTCTTCGATTCCCTTCACCCGTTCGATTCATATAAACCATAACCCTAAATTTTTTATTTAGGGTTATGGTTTATTGGAGCGGGTGAAGGGAATCGAACCCTCATGCTCGGCTTGGAAGGCCGATACTCTGCCATTGAGCTACACCCGCAATAAATATTAAGTAGTTTTTGTCGGGGCACTGAGATTCGAACTCAGAATAAATCCTCCCAAAGGACTCGTGATAGCCGTTTCACTATGCCCCGCTAACAAAATATTTATAGCATTTTTTTAATTTCCCGTCAAAAACTTAATTACGAAATAATTATCTTCTTAAATTGTACCATAATGTATTGTAATAAAAAATATAATCTTAACATTCCTTGATTTTTAGTCATATTTTTGCTATTAAGTAAGAGTAATACGTCCCCGTAGCTCAATAGGACAGAGCGACGGACTTCTAATCCGTAGGTTGTACGTTCGATTCGTGCCGGGGACACATTTATTTTTTAATTGTATTAATAGATATAATAAAAAATAAATCTTTCCGGTACGAATCGAAGCCGGAAGGAGGCACTATGAGGGAGAAGTCCGAATGCCGACTGAGGCCCGATCTGAAGAATTTTTGTAGAACAAAAATTACTGAAGACGATTCGTGCCTTGTTAAATTAGTCATATCGATTGATATGACTTGCGGCGTTTTTCTTCATAGTAAATAATTTACGGTGGCTATAGTGTAATGGCAACACAGGACCCTGTGAAGGTCTTATTACGGGTTCAAATCCCGTTAGTCACCCCAA
>Ga0172381_10000011_pt1 | contig 213922 bp, 228 predicted proteins | sample Leawel6488metaG_FD_119754 | JGI IMG/M metagenome (GOLD analysis project Ga0172381, IMG submission 119754) | Leachate microbial communities from a municipal landfill in Southern Ontario, Canada - Leachate well 64-88 metaG | ecosystem: Engineered > Solid waste > Landfill > Unclassified | place...
GTTCCAGATGAGCCTGATGTACCAGAATTTCCAGACGAACCTGATGTTCCTGAGCTACCGCTTGTTCCTGAAGAACCTGATGTTCCAGAAGAACCAGAGGAACCGCTCGAGCCAGATGATCCACTTGTTCCTGAACTTCCTGATGTACCACTCGATCCGGATGATCCGCTTGATCCTGAAGAACCAGAAGATCCTGATGTTCCAGATGAACCTGAAGTTCCAGATGATCCACTTGAACCGGAAGAACCCGAAGTACCGCTTGATCCACTTGTTCCGGAAGATCCAGATGAACCTGATTTGCCTGATGATCCGCTTGATCCTGAAGAACCTGATGATCCGCTTGTTCCGGAAGATCCTGAAGTACCAGATGAACCGGATGTTCCTGATGAACCTGATGAACCTGAAGAACCGCTTGTTCCTGAGCTGCCGGATGTTCCAGAAGATCCAGATGATCCGCTTGTTCCGCTCGACCCAGATGTTCCGGACGATCCACTTGAACCTGACGAACCGGATGTTCCCGAAGAACCTGAGGTACCTGAACTTCCAGAAGTTCCAGAAGATCCCGATGATCCACTTGTTCCACTTGAACCTGACGTACCTGATGAGCCAGACGTTCCGCTTGATCCCGATTTTCCACTTGAACCAGATGAACCGCTAGAGCCTGATGTGCCTGAAGATCCTGAGGTACCTGAACTTCCTGAAGAACCTGATGTACCACTAGAGCCTGATGTTCCAGAACTTCCACTTGTTCCGCTAGAACCTGACGAACCACTTGTTCCTGAACTGCCGGACGTTCCGGATGATCCTGATGTTCCAGATGAACCTGATTTTCCACTTGAACCAGATGAACCTGAGCTACCTGAACTTCCGCTTGTTCCGCTTGAACCTGAGGTGCCTGAATTTCCAGATGAGCCTGATGTTCCACTCGAACCACTTGTTCCAGAAGAGCCAGAGCTTCCTGATGATCCACTTGAACCTGAGGTGCCTGAAGAGCCGGAGGTACCAGAACTTCCGCTAGTTCCGCTAGAACCAGAAGAGCCTGATGAGCCAGAGGTACCGCTCGAACCGGAAGTACCGCTTGAACCACTTGTACCAGAACTTCCGCTAGTTCCGCTTGACCCTGAGGTACCTGAGTTTCCTGAAGAACCTGACGTACCGGATGAACCTGATGTTCCTGATGATCCGGATTTTCCAGAAGAACCACTCGAACCTGAACTACCTGAGGAGCCAGAAGTTCCGCTTGAACCAGAAGAACCAGATGAACCACTTGTTCCTGAACTTCCAGATGTTCCAGAAGAGCCTGACGTGCCTGAGGAACCGGATGAGCCTGATGAACCACTTGTTCCTGAGCTTCCTGATGTTCCACTAGACCCACTTGATCCTGATGTACCTGAAGAACCAGAAGTTCCGCTTGAACCGGATGTGCCTGAGTTACCAGAAGAACCTGAAGTTCCGCTTGAACCGGAAGTTCCAGATGAACCTGATTTACCAGAAGATCCACTAGATCCAGAAGAGCCAGATGATCCACTTGATCCTGAAGTACCGCTTGATCCGCTTGTTCCTGAAGAACCAGAAGTCCCTGAATTTCCAGATGATCCGCTCGTTCCTGAGCTTCCTGATGTACCTGATGTGCCCGATGATCCACTAGTTCCTGACGAACCTGAAGTTCCACTCGACCCACTAGAGCCAGATGTTCCAGAAGAACCTGATGTGCCGGAGGAGCCGCTTGTTCCTGATGAGCCTGAGGTTCCTGAATTACCAGAAGAACCGGAAGTACCTGATGATCCGCTAGTTCCAGAAGAACCAGATGTACCGGACGATCCTGATTTACCAGAAGAACCAGAAGAACCTGACGAACCGCTGGATCCTGAAGTTCCAGATGATCCGCTAGTTCCAGATGAGCCAGAAGTTCCGCTAGAACCACTTGAACCAGATGTTCCGCTTGATCCACTTGAACCGGAAGTTCCAGATGATCCACTAGTTCCTGACGAACCTGAAGTTCCGCTCGACCCACTAGAGCCCGAAGTTCCACTTGACCCGCTAGTTCCTGAGCTTCCTGATGTACCGCTTGAACCTGAGGAACCGGAAGTTCCTGAGTTACCTGAAGAGCCTGATGTACCGGACGACCCACTCGAGCCTGAAGAACCGGAAAAACCTGATGTGCCGCTTGATCCTGATTTTCCAGAAGAGCCTGACGTTCCAGAGGATCCGCTTGAACCACTAGAACCAGAAGTACCGCTTGAACCGCTAGTACCAGATGAGCCTGACGTACCGCTCGAACCGGAAGATCCGGAAGTTCCAGATGATCCACTAGTTCCTGAGCTTCCTGATGTACCAGATGATCCACTTGATCCTGAAGTTCCCGAAGAACCGGATTTACCAGAAGATCCACTAGATCCGGAAGAGCCAGATGAGCCGCTTGAGCCTGAAGAACCTGAAGTTCCAGAAGACCCGCTTGAGCCGGAAGTTCCGGATGACCCACTAGATCCAGAGGTTCCTGAATTTCCGCTAGAACCTGATGTGCCAGATGATCCGCTTGTTCCACTTGATCCTGAAGTTCCCGAAGAACCGGATTTACCAGAAGATCCACTAGATCCGGAAGAGCCAGATGAGCCGCTTGAGCCTGAAGAACCTGAAGTTCCAGAAGAACCAGATGTGCCGGACGATCCGCTTGTGCCGGACGAACCTGATGTACCAGATGATCCGCTTGAACCTGAAGTTCCAGATGAACCACTTGAGCCGGAAGAACCGGAAGTTCCTGAGCTTCCAGATGTACCACTTGAGCTAGAAGTTCCCGATGACCCACTAGAGCCCGATGTTCCGCTTGAGCCGCTTGTGCCGGAAGAACCTGATGTACCTGACGAACCACTAGAACCTGATGTTCCAGAATTTCCAGATGATCCAGAAGTACCACTTGAACCTGAAGAGCCTGAAGTTCCGGAAGAACCGCTTGTTCCGCTTGAGCCAGACGATCCTGATGTTCCGCTTGAGCCAGACGTTCCTGAACTGCCACTTGTTCCACTAGAACCAGAAGTTCCTGAATTTCCAGAAGAACCAGAAGTACCTGAGCTTCCAGACGTTCCACTCGAACCGGATTTACCGGATGACCCGCTTGAACCAGAACTTCCTGATGAACCTGAAGATCCAGACGACCCAGATGATCCCGATGTACCTGACGAACCACTAGAACCTGATGTTCCGGAAGAACCGGAAGTACCACTTGATCCTGACGTACCTGACGACCCTGAACTACCAGAGGTTCCGGATGATCCGCTTGTTCCACTTGATCCTGATGTACCAGATGAACCACTTGTTCCGCTTGAACCAGATGTTCCAGATGATCCACTTGAACCTGAAGTACCACTTGATCCTGAGCTTCCACTTGTTCCAGAAGAACCAGAAGTTCCGGAGGAACCTGAGGTACCTGAACTTCCAGAAGTACCACTTGAACCTGAAGAACCTGAGCTGCCAGAAGTACCAGATGAACCACTTGTTCCAGAAGAACCTGATGTGCCTGAGCTTCCAGAAGATCCAGATGAACCTGACGTTCCACTCGATCCACTTGTTCCAGAGCTTCCTGACGTACCAGAAGAACCAGAAGTTCCACTTGACCCGGACGAGCCAGATTTTCCGTTTGAACCACTTGAACCCGATGATCCACTTGATCCTGACGAGCCTGAGCTTCCGCTTGTTCCAGAAGAACCAGAAGTACCGCTTGACCCAGATTTGCCAGATGATCCACTGGATCCACTTGAACCTGAAGTTCCACTTGAACCTGAGCTTCCAGATGTACCGCTTGATCCACTTGTTCCAGAAGATCCAGAAGTTCCGCTTGAACCAGATGAACCTGAAGAACCTGAGGTTCCAGATGATCCACTTGTTCCTGAAGAGCCAGAAGTACCTGATGATCCACTTGTTCCGCTTGAACCAGATGAACCTGAAATACCAGATGATCCACTTGTTCCAGAGCTTCCTGACGTACCAGAAGAACCAGAAGTTCCACTTGACCCGCTTGAGCCTGAGCTACCTGAAGTTCCACTTGACCCTGAAGTTCCTGAGCTTCCAGATGTACCAGATGACCCACTTGATCCTGAACTTCCAGATGTGCCAGACGAACCTGATGTACCACTCGATCCACTAGTTCCAGATGAGCCAGATGTTCCACTTGACCCAGACGATCCTGATGTACCGCTCGAGCCTGAGCTTCCGCTTGTTCCAGAAGATCCTGACGTTCCTGACGATCCTGATGTACCAGAAGAACCAGAAGTTCCTGAAGAACCACTAGTTCCACTCGAGCCAGAAGTTCCAGAAGACCCACTTGATCCTGATGAACCTGATGTACCAGATGATCCGCTTGTTCCTGAGCTACCTGATGTACCACTAGAACCTGACGTTCCAGAACTTCCACTTGATCCACTAGTACCTGAAGAACCTGATGATCCTGATTTTCCACTTGAACCGGAAGAACCGCTTGAGCCTGAAGATCCTGATGAACCTGATGAACCTGACGAACCGGAAGTTCCAGAACTTCCACTCGTTCCGCTTGATCCACTAGAACCACTTGTTCCTGAAGATCCTGACGTGCCAGATGATCCACTAGAACCAGAACTACCAGAAGTTCCTGACGATCCTGAAGTTCCTGATGATCCACTTGACCCAGAAGAGCCAGATGTTCCCGAGGACCCGCTTGTTCCAGATGAACCTGAAGTTCCAGATGAACCACTTGAACCAGAACTACCAGAAGAGCCCGAAGACCCGCTTGTTCCTGAAGACCCTGATGACCCGCTGGTTCCAGATGAACCTGACGTTCCGCTTGAACCGCTTGTACCTGAAGAACCGGAAGTTCCAGATGAACCACTTAAACCAGAACTACCTGATGTACCCGAAGAACCTGAGGTACCACTTGAACCAGACGTTCCTGATGATCCACTCGATCCAGATGAACCTGAAGTTCCAGATGATCCGCTTGATCCACTAGTTCCTGAGCTTCCAGATGTACCAGAAGAACCACTCGAACCTGATTTTCCAGATGAACCACTAGAGCCTGAACTTCCAGAAGAACCAGAAGAACCGCTTGAACCGGAAGAACCAGATGTTCCGCTTGAACCTGACGAACCTGAGCTACCAGAAGTACCTGAACTTCCACTTGTTCCACTCGATCCTGAGCTACCAGAAGATCCACTTGTTCCACTCGATCCTGACGTTCCTGCCGAACCGCTTGTTCCACTCGAACCAGATGATCCTGAACTACCAGAAGAACCGCTTGTTCCGCTTGATCCAGATGAACCACTAGAACCTGAAGTACCACTCGACCCGCTTGTTCCAGAGCTTCCAGAAGAACCACTTGAACCACTCGAACCTGAGGTTCCGCTTGAACCAGATGAACCGGAAGTACCAGATGATCCACTTGTTCCAGAGCTTCCACTTGACCCAGAAGATCCACTAGACCCACTTGATCCTGAGCTACCAGATGAGCCTGAGGTACCGCTAGATCCACTTGAACCGGAAGATCCAGATGTACCTGAACTACCACTTGTTCCAGAGCTTCCAGAAGTTCCAGATGAACCAGATGATCCGCTTGAACCTGACGTTCCTGAACTACCTGAAGAACCAGATGTTCCAGATGAACCACTAGAACCACTTGTACCACTACTGCCAGACGAACCTGATGTACCGCTAGATCCTGAAGTTCCTGATGATCCAGATGTACCAGAGGAACCACTTGAGCCTGAAGATCCTGATGTACCAGATGAACCTGAGGTTCCACTTGATCCACTAGAACCTGATGTGCCGCTAGAGCCAGATGTTCCAGAAGAACCGCTAGTTCCGCTTGAACCAGACGTTCCTGAACTACCCGAAGTTCCACCTGAACCTGATGAGCCAGAAGAACCTGAGGTACCAGATGATCCACTTGTTCCAGAAGAACCTGACGTTCCTGAGCTACCAGATGAACCTGAGGTTCCACTTGATCCAGAACTACCAGAGGAACCACTTGAGCCACTTGTACCACTACTACCAGATGAGCCTGATGTACCACTAGACCCTGACGTTCCCGATGAACCGGAAGTGCCTGAACTACCAGAATTACCAGAAGAGCCACTTGAACCACTTGATCCTGAAGATCCAGAGATTCCACTTGACCCACTTGTTCCAGAGCTTCCAGATGTACCTGAAGAGCCAGAAGAACCAGATGATCCACTAATGCCGCTTGATCCTGAAGATCCAGATGTGCCGGACAAACCTGAACTACCAGATGTTCCAGATGAACCACTTGAACCTGAGGTACCTGAGCTTCCAGAGGATCCGCTTGTTCCACTAGAACCAGATGATCCTGATTTTCCAGAAGAACCACTCGATCCAGAAGATCCAGAGCTGCCAGAAGAACCTGAAGACCCGGAGCTTCCGGAGGTTCCGCTTGATCCGCTAGAACCAGAAGAACCACTTGATCCACTTGTACCGCTACTACCAGAAGAGCCTGACGTACCGCTTGAACCGGAGGTACCTGAACTACCTGAAGTTCCACTCGAACCTGATGTACCACTCGATCCTGAAGATCCAGATGACCCGCTTGTTCCGCTTGAACCTGACGTACCTGAACTTCCACTTGTTCCTGATGAACCTGGGCTGCCAGATGATCCACTTGAGCCACTCGTACCACTACTACCAGAAGAACCTGATGTACCGCTAGATCCTGAAGTTCCAGATGAACCTGATGTGCCTGACGAACCAGAAGAACCGCTTGATCCACTTGAACCTGAACTACCGCTTATTCCTGAAGATCCAGAAGTACCTGAACTTCCAGACGATCCACTTGAACCTGATGTTCCTGACGAGCCAGAAGTTCCACTTGACCCTGACGTACCACTTGATCCTGAACTTCCGCTTGATCCAGACGTACCGGAAGAACCTGAGGTTCCGCTTGAACCAGACGTGCCGGAACTTCCAGAAGAACCACTTGATCCAGAAGTACCTGAACTTCCAGAAGTTCCTGATGAACCGGAAGAACCTGATTTACCTGAGGATCCACTAGATCCACTTGAACCTGAGCTTCCTGAAGAACCACTTGATCCAGATGATCCACTTGTTCCACTAGATCCTGAAGTACCGGATGAACCAGAAGTTCCACTTGATCCAGAAGATCCTGAGCTACCAGAGGTTCCTGATGAACCACTTGAACCAGACGATCCACTTGATCCAGATGTTCCAGAACTTCCTGATGTTCCACTAGATCCTGAACTGCCTGAAGAACCGGACGTTCCACTAGATCCTGAAGAACCAGAAGAGCCAGATGAACCGCTAGTTCCAGAAGAACCTGAAGTTCCAGAGCTTCCAGATGAACCACTTGAACCTGATGTACCTGAACTACCAGATGTACCCGAAGAACCTGAGGTTCCACTAGATCCTGAAGAACCAGATGATCCGCTTGTTCCTGAAGAACCACTTGAACCAGAACTACCTGAGGTCCCTGATGAACCGGAAGTACCGCTTGAACCTGACGTTCCGGATGACCCACTAGATCCGCTAGAACCAGATGTACCGCTTGATCCTGAGGTACCTGAGCTTCCAGAAGATCCAGATGAACCTGAACTACCTGATGTACCACTTGAGCCTGATGTTCCAGAAGAACCCGATGTACCTGAACTGCCAGACGTTCCAGAAGAACCTGAGCTACCAGATGTACCGCTCGAACCTGAAGTTCCTGAGCTTCCACTAGTACCGCTAGATCCTGAAGAACCTGAACTTCCTGAAGAACCATTTGATCCACTCGTTCCTGAAGAACCAGATGTTCCTGAGGATCCGCTTGTACCTGAAGAACCTGACGTACCGCTTGATCCACTCGAGCCAGATGAACCGCTAGAACCAGATGTTCCAGATGAACCACTAGATCCTGAAGTACCTGAAGAACCAGAAGTTCCACTTGACCCGCTTGACCCTGAGTTTCCAGAAGAGCCAGAGGTTCCTGAACTTCCAGACGTACCAGATGAGCCGCTTGAGCCAGAATTACCTGAACTACCAGAGGTTCCGCTCGATCCACTTGTTCCTGAAGAACCAGAAGAACCTGAGTTTCCAGATGAACCCGATGTTCCACTTGAACCACTTGAGCCACTATTTCCTGAGGAGCCTGATGTACCACTTGACCCACTAGTTCCAGATGAACCTGAAGTGCCAGATGATCCCGAAGTACCACTTGAACCGCTTGATCCTGACGATCCCGAATTTCCGCTTGAACCTGAGGTTCCGGAAGAACCTGACGTACCAGAACTTCCTGAGGACCCTGAATTACCGGAAGAACCGGATGTTCCTGAGGATCCACTAGAACCGCTTGAGCCAGAATTTCCTGACGAACCAGAAGTTCCACTAGAGCCAGAAGAACCGGAATTACCTGACGAGCCTGAAGTTCCACTTGAGCCACTTGAACCAGAAGTTCCAGAGTTACCAGAAGAACCTGAGGAGCCGGATGATCCAGAGTTTCCTGAACTTCCAGAAGTTCCACTTGAACCGGACGATCCTGAATTACCAGAAGAACCTGATGTTCCTGACGAACCACTTGACCCGCTTGAGCCAGAATTGCCGCTCGATCCTGAAGTTCCAGAAGAACCCGATGTTCCGCTAGAACCAGACGAACCGCTTGTGCCTGAGGAACCCGAATTTCCGGAAGACCCTGATGTTCCCGAAGAACCAGAAGAGCCGGAGTTTCCTGACGAACCACTTGAACCGGAAGATCCCGAGTTTCCTGAGGAGCCGGAGGTTCCTGAAGACCCACTTGATCCTGAAGTTCCCGAGGTTCCAGATTTTCCAGATGAGCCTGACGTACCGGAAGAACCGGAGGAGCCAGATGAACCCGAATTTCCAGAACTACCGGAGGTTCCACTTGATCCAGATGACCCAGATGTTCCAGAATTGCCGGACGAACCTGAGGTTCCGGAAGAACCTGAATTGCCTGAAGAACCGCTTGTTCCTGAGGAACCAGACGTTCCGCTTGAACCACTTGAACCTGAAGTTCCAGAGTTACCAGAAGAACCTGATGTTCCACTTGAACCGCTATTTCCTGAGGATCCTGATGTGCCGCTTGATCCTGAGGTTCCTGAACTTCCACTTGAACCAGATGAACCTGAAGTTCCTGAACTTCCACTTGACCCACTTGAGCCAGAATTGCCTGCCGAACCTGAAGTTCCGCTAGAACCACTTGATCCAGAATTGCCTGAACTACCGCTAGTTCCTGAAGAACCACTGGATCCAGAATTGCCAGACGAACCTGACGTACCACTTGAACCGGAGTTTCCTGAGCTTCCGCTTGTTCCTGAGCTTCCTGACGAACCAGACGTTCCGCCTCCAGCAGTATCACTCCAAAAGACGTTACCATCGTCATCGATCACTAGGACCTTGATCTTGGTTGCATCTTTCTGTACGTGGCTGAGATCGACTTGCTTAATCTGTAACTTATTTGACATTTAGACCTAACTTCATTTTGCTAAAGTTATTTATCAGCCCAAATCAAATAAACTAGTTACTAGCGATTTTGCTTTGCGTATAAAATGGCTTCTACGTATTTTGCCGAGGCGGAATCCGCTTTTATTTTTGAGAAATCGGCATCGAACGGATTCTGGTTGATGAATTCTCCCTTGTAGAATAGGGTTCCGTTCTCGTTATTTGTGACACCAGCATTGTGCATGATGTTATGGTTCTCGTACTCAGCCAAGGTAGACGTTCCCCAACTGAAAGAAAATTCTTTCGATATTCTAGGCTGTGCACCGAGTTTCATTGCATTCCACAGGACTGCCCACAGGTCAGCACACCATTTCTGGATAGGATTGTAATCCGTTAATCTCTTATCGATTTCTGCCATTTTAGCATTGACCCACTCCTCAGTTAGTGGAACTGGGCTATTTGCTACTTCTGCGGACAGAGTCTGTTTAGCTTCAGATATTTCTTGAATACGTTTGGCTCTTTCGGCTGTTTCTCTTTCTGCCATGAATCGATAGAGGGTCAGAGCATCTTGTTTAACGCTCTTCCAGTAGTCTGCAGTTACTCCCTTCATTAGGTGCTGAGCTCCGCCTGAATTGTTTTGGTTGAACTTCACCAATTCAGGATCAATGTTTGCAATCTTGCACATTTCCAAGAATAGATCCTCTCCTTTTGAACGAATGTAATCAGAACCTATGTACGAAATAGTATCGCTGAAGTACCAGAAAAGGTCTCCGTGCATGGAATCAAAATTCGGAAGTTGCCGAAAAATGATGTCTGAATCGTGGTAGAAGATGGTCTCTCCCCTGAGATTTGGGAATTTGACAAAATGTTGTTCGAGAATGTCCGGCCTCAGTATTGGGATGTACCCGAAATTATCCTTCACCGATTTTGTATAAGAAAAGAATCGAACGTAAGGGTACTTGTTTGCTAATGCTGTAAGTTCTGGAGAAGGAGAACCATTATGAGCCCACAGTACTTCTATCCAATTAGGATTTATTCCAACCTTTATGAAATTGTGAATCATTACTTCCACTTGCCAATGAAAATATGGGACGTCTGGCTGAGCAGATATGAAAACTACCTTTTTTGTCAACATCAAACAAAAGGTTTTATTAGCTTATACTTGGACTCACCTTCTTGTTTTATGGAATGGTGGTCGTAGTAGTAGTTGGAATCACTCCCAACGGTATGGTCACAGTATCGATCAGAACGTTATCTTTGGTGAACGTGTATGTTCCAGCGATAGTTGGTATCAATTGGTAGCCAGCATAGTTCAAGTTGAACGTCCATGGCAAGGTCTTGAGAGTATTGATAGGATCTGCAATGTTCGATAACGTGTAAGTCACGCTGTAAAGAGCATCCGTGAACGTAACTTCGTACGGTCCACTAGGAGCAGGATTTGCTGTGAACGTTACCGATTTGCTGGTCAATATCGTGAAGTCTATCTGGTTGGCAATCGTCGTGGTCGTAGTAGTTGGAGCAGAAGTGGTGGTCGTAGTAGTTGGAGCAGAAGTGGTGGTCGTGGTAGTTGGGGCAGTAGTTGTAGTCGTTGTCGGAGCTATCGTAGTTGTCGTTGTAGTAGTTGTAGTTATTCCAGACGTGGTGGTCGTAGTTGTAGGAATTGCTGAGATTGGGACGTCTATTTCGTACTCGCACGATGTGTTGTACGTGAACGTGTAAACTCCGATCACGGTAGGAACTTCTGCAAAATGAACGTCTGATAGATCGAACGTCCAAGGTAATGAAATCGAGAATCCGAGCAACCCAGTTAAATCGTGATTGCCGCCTAATTGATCTACAAAGGTTACGGTATGTGGTCCCACTGGAGTTCCCGTAAATGTGATCGTGTTAGGATTATTGCCATAAGGTAAAGTGAAGTTAATTGCATTTGGCGGACAGTAACCTGGAGCAGTAGTAGTTGTAGTCGTCGGAGGTTGAGTGGTTACTGGAACTCCCTTTATCAAGTAAAATGGGCTGAATGCTGTTACTTGTGCATAAATCGATCTGGTTGCATAATCTGGAGCGTACAGTCCACCTAGAATGGTCTCATCCACTAAGACTGATCCTACTTGGTGGAATATTCTTACCAAATCGAAATCTGGTTCGGTCATCGATTGTGGAAGTGTGAATTTCACTATAGCTCCAGCATCATAGACAGTATTCACATCGTGAATTGAATAAGTCAGAACGCTATTTTCCAAGTAATACCCAGAAGGAAGTGTGTACCCTCCGCTGGTAGTTGGAGTAGGCAAAGAACAAATGGTAATAGGTCCAGCAGCAGCAGTCGTTCCAATTATTTCTATTCCGAATTGTGGGAATATTATTGGCACAGTATCTGCTATTTCCGTGATGCAAGAGTATCCTGCTTGCGAGCAGTACGGATCCACCGTGAAGTAATGCAATGTAACCGTATCGTAATTCTCTAAGGTCCATCCAGCAATCGTTGGATTGAAGTACAGAACATCGGACGAGTCTATCGATCTGAGAGTAGAGGCAGTAGTTCCTCCGTCCTTGCTGAAATAAGCTGGCAAAGTTTTAACAGCATCTCCTACTCTGATCTGAAGACCATTGATGAATAGTAACATGTTGCTTGATGCTAACGGAGCCGGAACCAAGAATAAGCCAGCAGAAATAGGAGATCCATCAATTGAAACAGCATCGGCAACGGCTGACATTATTACTTCCTGCATGCATGGAGTTGCCCCGTAACCTGCTCCGGCCAATAAAGTCCAACCTGTGCTCGTCAACCAAACGTAAACTCCCTCCACCCTATTTCCTTGGGCTTCGATGTAGACCAATTCCCCTGGAATTCCGGTCGTAGGCAAAAGCCCATAAACTCTCAATCTTAACCTTAACGTATCAGTAACATCGTCCGCTATGAAATTAGCAGCGGTCACTGATCCGCTTGGATGCAGGTGTATCGTTGTAGGATAACGTCCGTCTTGTAATTGAGCACCGTACACTCTCAGTCCATTCCTAACCGTCACCCAATTCGCATCGATATTGCTGATGTCCACAGTGACTTCAGACGTTCCCTGTTCGTAATTTATGGACGTCAAGAATTCCTTTATCGCAGAAGTCAGAGTTTGAAAATTAAAATTTGACAGCTCTACTATCGAACTAGTGCTCGTATTGCTTAAGGTTTTAACTGATGTGAGCTTTACTTCAACCGACATGCTGAGCCGTTATTTTTCAGATTCCTGACCGAGAACCATTTTTTCTATGAATTCTGTTTTCGAATCCACCTTGCTGTTCATATCAACCGTTCCAGAGCGAATGATACATTCTTTCAGGTCTCCATAAATCGGGTTATTTGGACTACTCTTTATGTAAGTCAATTCGATCTTGTTCTGACCGTCCCTTTGGAATGCGCATTCTTTCAAGTAAGAGTAACGAATATCGTTCTTGTCTATGAAGTATGATTCAATGATTCTCGAAGATCTCACCTTGCAATCGTAAAGCTTGCAGTTCGTAAGTTCTCCCTCGATGTAACAACGAATGAAGTCGACATCGGAAACTGAAAAGCATTCCTTAAGGCTAGACTCTCGCACCTGAATACGCTTCAGGTCTGTGTCATAGTTCACTTGACCTTTAGTTAAGTTACCTGTGGTTATCAGGTCGAATAGTTTTTCCCTAAGGTTTGAGTAATTCGATTCGAGAACGCGTGGATCATCCTTCAAGTCAACGTAAAGCTTGATTTCTGGGAATGTCCTGACGAAATTCTCGTATGTTTTGACTGAAAGGAGAACGTCCTTCCTAGTTTTCATGAAGTCTGCAATCTTCCTGCGCTCGTTTACTGTGTACTCGTTATTGTGCGTGAGGGTCTCGTACAGGCTTTCTGCCATGTAATTGATGAGTTCGACAGCTTCCTTCTTCTTTTTCTCGTAATCCTTTCCGCCAGCATATCTCACTTCGAGGTAATTGCTAGGAAGTTTCGTGAAATTAAGGCCGAAGTACTTGGAAAATGGGAGGTTGAAATCTAATGGGCTTGATGGATTAGCATAATCCAAGCTAGCCTCAGAGATGAACTTGTTCTTTGGGTAAATGTTCAGAACCGAGTTCTTGTAGATCTTTTGAATCCTGGACTTGGCCGAGGGCCACAGATCGAAGATCTTTGCTTCGTCCAGGTTCAAAATATACTTAAAAACGTTCAGATTTTGCAGTTTTTCTTTCATGTTGAGATCGACTTCATTGAAAGAAATGTTGATATGCAACCCGGTACGTTCATTTGTGAACCCATTTTCATTGATGAAGTTGAAAACTTTGAACAGAACGTAAATTGCTTCGTTGTATGGCATTACGCCAGTGATCAGCTCATTGGTCTTCATTCCACCCGAATAGTCGGGTTCCAACTTGAACGTGTTAGGCAGGACTGGAGTTTTTCCATGGTACCGATTCGTCCAATTGACCGTTTTCCCCAAGGTCTTTGATAACTGTTCTGAGAGCTCCTTTCTCGTCAATGGAGAAAAGAACTCGAACTCAAATCCGAGCTCGACGTTATCGAATAGCTTCTTCTTGTTTATGTCTTTGTACATAGTTAGGTTATTTATTCAAGGTTTAACGGTTTATCGCAATGAATGGAGTATTTAATCTTGGCCTACAATTATCAATGATGGCAAGAGTGGATTCATCCCTAACAAACAATTGGCTTATCACGAACTCGTGATCTTCTGTTTGAATCATCGTATTGAACAGCCTGACGTTCGCAAGCCAGTAATTCGCTCCGCATATCGCGAAATTAGCAGTAGTTTCGAAATCGAATTTTCCTATGTTCTGAGTTCCAGTATTAAGAACTGGTTCTATCCCATTGAAGTTCTTCACGTTAGCTGGATCCTGAGAGAAAGAGTAAACGTTGACTTCTAACTGTCCATACTGAGCGGAAACAGGAACGGTCAGGGCATACCATTTTCCATATTCGATCGTACCTACCACAAACGTGTACGTTGTAGAATTTATCTGTACGTATATCGTTAGGGTAGGCGAGGCAGAATCCACAATAGAGCCGGAGATGATAAGACCTTTCTGCTGAGTATCATCATATCCTCTGAACAGAGTCACGACCTGTGTGCCCTTAATGAAATTCACAAGGGAACAGTACGTCATGTTCGGAGTTTCGCTTGTCGATGCAACCTTCTTGTAAACGATAGCATTGTCAGATTGCATGAAACTAACAGTTCCAGAATCTTCAAGAATGTCAACTCTTTCGGCAGTTTTGAATCCGAGAGTTTTGTAACCTTCAATGACGACGTATTTTCCTAGAGCAGAGTACGAATCCTTAGGACCATTCGTTTTTATCCTAGGTTTCGAAGTTTCTCCTATTTTGAAATTGTAGTCTCCGGTTTCTAAAGAATTGGCAAGCCAAGCAGCAAACAAATCGCTATCTTCGTATCCCCATAATTCCTTTGGTGAAGTACCAGTAAGAATCTGGTCAGTAGTACGACCAAATGAAGAAAGTGAGTAAACAGTTTGAGTCGGTTTTACTGGGCTCATATCATAATAGTACTCAATGAGTTTGGAGTAATTGAAAGTGATGTCCTGAATTTTATTTTTCAATTCTGGGTGTAAAGCCCTACGAGTCTCATCGAACCTGTCAGAAATGGTAGTGAACTGTTGCTTGTCCAATGCATCCAAAGCCTGCGAAGCAGCTTCGTTTCCGAATAACTGGTCGGACGACATGATGAGGTTATCTAGGAACTGCCTATCTTCTGGTTTCATGAACGTATCGATGTTCGGATGGAACTTGGTGAGCTGAATTTTCCAGTACATAGGTTCCATCATGAACCCCCTGTACAAGTATGATCCTTGGATTTCGTACATCCTATTCAATAAAGGAAAGTAGAGGTAGTCTTTCTTTCTTGGTTGGGTGTTTCTTCCAAACATCTGTTGAAAGTAAACATTATCTACGTGAACTTCGAATGGTATTTCGAAATCCACTCCAAATTCTTCGAATCTCGGCTTGTTATCTGGGAACTTATTTTCCGGAACCACTACTTTGATACACTTACGATTAGTGGTTTTGAAGAGGGTCCATTCTTTGAAGATGAAATCTCCACCATCCCTATCCGGTTCGGTCTTGAAGTACACTACTTCGTGGCCGAATATCTTGTTAGTCTGTAAGCTAAGTTCATGCGCGATCCCAACTGCTGTGCCTGCATCGTACGGTTTGAATAGAGCGTCCTTCTCAGCAGTTATCATTGGACATTTTTCATCGGAACACTGAACTGGAGGACTGTAATCCTGCCCTTCGCTCTGTTTAGTTTCGACTCCGATCTTTATCCATTCGATCTTTAGTGATTCGGCTAATTGATCGTATGATTCATCATCGTATTCATACTTGACTTCGAAGAAAATATCAGATTCTTCGAATTCTAGGAGTTCGAGTTCGGTCAGGTTAGTCGGCGTAAATGTGTACCATAAGGACCAATTAGCCCTATCTGTTGAGTATCTAAGTTTGCGAGTGATGTTAGGTTCCAAAGCACTGTCAAGATCGAGCTCTTCCTTATACCCATTCGGTTTCGTTAAGCGTACTGCTTTACGAACGGGTTCGCCAGTCGTGAAAATTCTGTAATTCTTGCTGTACCCGATCGAATTTTTTGCCGGGTCTGGAACAATCTTGTATGTTACTTTCTGCATTGAACCTATCTTTTTGTTATTTATCGTAGGTCAATCAGAAATGGGGACTCTAATGCATTATATGATTTCCCTGCAGCTTACGCGATCAATTTCGAACCAAATAGTTGGGCCTGAGAACTTGTCAGTATTCAGGTAGAACACTATTCCATTAAACGGAAGAGAATTTCCGACAACTGTTTCAATTACATTTACCGCATTTGTTGGACTAGCTGAATATTCAGCTGCAACAAATCCTCCGCCTGGATTAACCAGAGAAGTTCCGTTCAATCGATACAGGAATAGCGAAGCATTTGATCTGTACCAGAATTCAACTTGATAATTGTTTCTAGCTTCGACTATAGCGAAATCATTACTAACTACGCCAATGTCTCCAGTTTTGCTGGCTTGCCTGGTGATTTTTTGAACCCTATCCCGAAAGCCAACTACTATTGGAGAGTAAATGGAGTACGAGGCGAATTGCCCTGGAATAAGCCGCCATTCATCGCCCAATCCGCTTGGAGAAAGTTTATCAACCCAGTCTTCTGTTAATATTGCCATTTGTGTTCGTTAATTTTAGAAGTAATCGCTATCGCCATTAGAAACGAGTTCAGTACCAAATCCTGAAGGAGCGGTCGTAGTCGTTGTAGTTGGCGAACCGGTAGTCGTAGTGGTTGTAGTTGGCGAACCGGTAGTCGTAGTGGTTGTAGGTCCAGTAGTGGTTGTTGTAGTAGGCTGTGTGGTAGTGGTTGTAGTAACTCCCTGTGGGTGAACATCCTGTGCCGTTTGGTGAGCAGTAATGTATGAACCGGAAATAGTTACTTCAATAACATTTCCATCAGAATTAGTAGGGTGTACGTAATTCAAAAAATCATAAATTGATACATTGCTTTCCAGTGCACAAGTTAATCCATCAGCAATATTCTGACGATTTCCATGAAGCTGTAACTGAGGAAGGCTAGAGCCGGTGCCATCATAGTATCCAAATTTTGCATAAATCGAAGATTGGTCGATTGGCTGCCAATCTACTGAAGATGATCCACCATTCCATGAATAACCCATTGCAAACGGTCTCAACAGATAACCAGTGGTCATCGTTGGAGATGGAGTGGTTAAAGAAACTCCAAACTTCATTTTTTCTGAAACGTTTACGTTTGGCCAGTGATCTGGTATTCCCCTAACTATTACTTGGTAAGCTTCGCTTCCTATTGGATGTTGCATTGCTGACCAAGCAGTATCTGCAATATCTCCAACTGAAACCGACAGAGCTGCATACGGATTAGAATAGTATGGCGGCGATACTCTACCAGTAGTGGTAGAAACGGTCCAGTTCGATATTAAGAATTTTACTGTGAAGTTCACAACATTTCCGATCTTAGTCATTATTCCACTTTGACCAGAAATAGTTGGGTTAACATTGGTCAACCCAGTCGCAACAGTTGGCAGAGTTCCAAAATAAACAGTAGGAGTAAATGTCACTTCTTGATATTCATCCAACGTGTTAGAATCACTACTATTCTTAGTAGGAACTGTTCCAGTTGAAACTGGGAATGGAATTGCACTGTTTAGCCTGGAATCTTTTACCTTTAGGGCATAATTCGTGCTGCTAGAACCTATGATAACTTCCTTCGTAATATCACTAGCATAAAGGCCTAGATCTGAATCTGATTCAGCGGTCAAACCCAATGAATTGAATGTTATTCCAAGAACTTCATTCTGGACAGTCACGTTCAATTTATCGAATAGAACCCTAGTTATGGAATTGCCGGTGTCTGACTTAATAATGAGGCTGTCGTTCCAACGGTTTAGATCGAATCCCATGGCTATCTTGTGAGATACCGAAAGAGAATCTGTGCTTTTCAGATGAAGTCCATCAAGTCCGATTCCGGTTAAGGCAACGTCAGGATTAGAAGTTACTGATTCAAGGTTCTTATTGCTGAACCCGAATTGAAGTATTGAGTTATTTCCTTGCTGATCTAAATTCTTTTTGTTTATTGACCATGTGAATTTAGAGTTTAATGCAGGTCGAGTGGTGCTGTCATTCGAATGAAGGTTGAAATCTGCCAAAATTGCACTCTGTCCAGGAAGTTCAGTAGCTGTCAACCTGTACTTACGTACTCGTAAATTCTGATATGTTGGGCTTATAACATAAGTCGCTCCAGAATCAGCAGAATTAAGGTATTCTCGTATGTCATCGACTGACCCTAATTCCAATTGATGCCTATAACCAGTAGAATCAATAAATTGATCTGCTTCAATAGCTGCACTGGATGCATTGAAAAATGAGTAAAGTGAAAGAATCGATGAGTATGGGAATGCTGTATTGAGATTCGAAATGTTCGTTCCCAACCTATCTACTGCAATTTCAATGTTGTACCCATTCAGGCCAGGAGAACCAACTGCTTTTACCGTCTTTACTGTGTATGGGTCAAAATTAAACATGACTCCCTGAGCATTCTGCGAACCGTCAGTTGTCAATCTCCAGTTAGGGGGATACGACAAGTAATAATCGGCAGGCTTAGAAGCGAAACCGATTGTATTTCGATCGAGCCCTTGTGAATTCTTTACTAAAACTGCAATACGAGCAGGCGGAGCTTGTGAAATTATACCAGTAGCCCAAGGCTGTTGATCAAGATTTATGCTTCTAATGAGAGCATCGAAGTCGGTCACAAGTTCCCAAACAGTACCGTCAGTTGTTTTTGTGTAAATTCCATTGTATGTAGTTGCACCAACTGTCACTTCTCCAACATAATAGTCCCCGATTACTGAATCGGCAGGAGAGGAAGCAGAAAGATCTAATTGAATTCCGCTCGGAACTGACCACATTACTGATCCATTCTTACCAGTCAATCCAATCGGACCTATTGGTCCAGGTCCACCGGCTTCGCCAGTATCACCCTTGTCTCCAGTTTGACCAACTCCGAGAGCAATCAGTTGATTGAAGTTGAAATTTAGCTTGCTCGCTAAATCCGATTGACTATCAATCGCGAATATCTCTTTAAGATTGATGTTGACCGCCATTAAATGTACTTAATTTTTAGTTTAGGTACTAGACTGACTCCTGAACTCGATTTTTTCATTATGGAACCAGTGATAATATCTGAATTTGTAGTGTTATTTATTTTGACAGATTTGATAGACGAATAACCGGCATCGTCTAACTGCTCGTAAGGCACTTCTGCAAAGCTTATCGAGTTATCAGGTAGGGTGTAGTCGGCCTTTTCGTAGAAATCTATTGTATCGAAAGAATAGAGTTTCACCAAGTTAGTCTTACAATAATCGTACAGGTACGAATCGAACGTGTAGGTTCCAAGAGAAACTGGGTCGGTGACGATAGGTTGACCATTTTCATCAGTGAAGAACTTTTGAAATTCTGCACGCAATCTCGTATCACCAGATAGACCAAGTTCAGATAGAGCTTTTGCTACGACCTGTGGGAAATTTATCTTGAATCGTACTTCGCTAGCGTAAACTGAGTAAGCGAATTCGACCAGATTGCCGGATACTGTGAGCTTTAAGAAATCCGAATCGGATACTTCGAATTCTTGGTTTGTCAGTTCCACAAAAGTGAAAGATTCAGCTATGAATGATAGCGGAACGTTTAGCAATTTGGAAATGAATGAATAGTCTTCCGTTACCCTACGACTTCCTGGAATAGCGTCTTTGTTCTTCTTAGTGCCGTACACATAATGATAATTGAAGTCCCAACTGCTTGACAGAACTTCGTACTTATCGAAATCTATCGGGGATTCGTAGATCATTGGGTATACAGGTTCGAACTTCTGAAAATTTTCGAAATCGAGAATGTTGTAATCTGCATACTTTACGTAAGAGAATTCTGGGATCACAAAGAAGTCAGTGATAGTTGGATTCAAAAACACATTTGCTCCGGTGAATGTTATTCCACCAGTAGTAATTTCTTGCTGGAATCCTGCAACCGGTCTGAACACGATTTCGTATTCTCCCGAATACCGGTAAAGCTCGTAAGAAGCGGAAAGGTCTTCGATCAAATCGAATCCTCCAACTTCTTTTTTACTTGCAGTTTCAACTGTTATTGGAATTGAGGTTACCACCGTAGCTTTATTTAGGGAGTCTGCCTGTTCAGTTTTTATCTGTATCTGTTGGGTATTTGCCAAGTTACCGTTCTCATACGTTTCCAAGAAAATAAGATCGGACTTCTTGTCCAATAATGAAGCGAACGTAGCAAATGACAAATTCTCAAATAAGTTAGCAAAGTAACCCTTTCCTCCAAACAACTGAAATTGCTGAGAATCGATGAGCCATGTGCCAGAGTATCCACTTGGAAAACTTTGTGGACTCAAACTTAGTGTATAGCCAGTTCCGATACTTGGGATCAGAGCTACGTCAAGAACAATGACATCCGTTCCAGAAAGTCGGCTAAGAGTTAGTAAATTTTCAGAAACTCTGGAAATTGCATGATTCGTTTTTGATGGATCGCTCAAGTCAGTAGGCAAAGTTACCGAATTGTTCAAATCTACTGATGATAAAACGGTCAGGACTACCGAAACTTTTCCTGTTGAGCTTACGAACATCAACGGAGAGAATGACAGAAGAGGCTTGCTAACTCCAGGAACGCTATCATTTAATAAAGTGTCATGCGATCCGCTCACTGGATTTATGAAGTCTTCCAATTTGAATTCGGTCGTTTGGACTCCAGACAGAGTTTTTCCAGCCAAGAAGTAAGAACTTGGGTTTCCTACCGGTTCACCTACGACTCCTTGCGTGCTAATGTCAACACCAATCGATAGTTTATTATTCGAATACGCCGATTTGGTCGTATTGTATTTCTTGTCCTTAGCTGAATAAAGAAAATTGTATGTGAGATTCGATACTTCATTATCGTTGAACGAAATACGGTAATCTCCAAAAATTGACTGAAGTCCTGGAATCAATCGATTAAGCATGAGATCGTATGTCGAAGATAACGGGATTCGCTTAAGAGTCGGCCCGGCATCTTTTAGTATTCTCATTCTGGAAGCAGAATCAGTCAAATAGCATAAGCGTTCTTCACTTAGCGTTAAATATTGTGGTGGATTTTCTAAGTAATTTAAGCTGATTCCAGTTAATTTACTAGAAGATGCCATCGTAAACAAAGCAGACTCAGCAAAGGCTATTATGTAGCTTTGTGATGCATCTGCTATTTTAGTTACGACGAATGTATCTCCAGGTTTAGGAATGTACTTTACTATTGGCGTGTTAGTTTTCAAATCTATAACGAATCCTTCATTTTTGAAGTCATCATTTGAAAAACTAGGGTAATTTGAATTTAATATTGTGTCAAATATTGCATCACCGCCGACTGTATTTTTAGTCAAATATTGATACTGTACTGGAAATTTATCTTGTTCGAATTCAATAATGATGAACTGATCCTGAAATACAGTAGTTTGATCTATTCTGAGGTCTGGAAAAATAACTTCACCTAGCGGATTAACTGGGATATGCAATAAACTTGGACTTATTTCTGAAACGTCGCTTACTGCAAGTTCGATAAGGATCACTATTGACTTAGCATCCTTGTTCTCAATTATTCTGTACTTGATTGGCAGCTGCGATGACTGTAAATCTTCCTTGACCGGTTTCAAAAGAACGCTAAAGTTGTAATCCTCGAACCTGTCGGTCGTATCAAGAATCGATCCATCGCTAGAAAGTTCTGAGAAGACGAATTTTGCTCCATTGAAAATAGTAGCATACTGCTTGGTGAATTGATCCTTTGCCAATTTAGAGTACCTGAATTGTGGTCTATCGATTTCAACTCCATCTGACATCGGAATGTACGTGAAGTACTTTTCGAAATAAGCAGAATCAGAAATCATTAACTCCGTGTTGAAAGAGTCAGGGAAATAGTAGTTATTCTTCTTCACCAAATCGGTAGTCAACGAATAGTTGAAATCTGATTCGATGTAGAACCACTCGTGCGTCAATTTTTCAGGAGTAGGAGAAGTTTCATGATGTGACGGCCCAAAATTATCCTTTCCGAACATGATGTCTGAATTCAAACGATACGGATTTCCGCGAGCATCAGTTGAATCGATGATTCCCCATTTTGAAATGTAAGGAATGACTCGATTCGTATTCGAAAAATCGGTCGAGAAGTTTTCCAAGTAAACATGGTACTCGCTGATGAGGTTGTTCGCCTTGTACTTTTCTCTGTATTCGTAGGTCAATGCAGTTGGATCAGGCGAACTGTGATCGGCTCCAAATGAGAAGAACCCGGTGAAGTTCAAAAGATTGCGGTCTTCGTCGAGAATTGGAATGTCTTGCCTTATCCAGTTTTGACTTCCTACTGACAGGCTTGATTGCGTTAAGATAACGTCACCGTTTAGAACGGAATACTCGTGCAACCCTTCTGAATTCTGCCAAACGATTGTATCTACACCGCCGGTAGCAGTGTACGTGATGTCATTTACTTTTATTTCGCCAGCACCTACTGTTTTGTACACGTACTTCGTGAAGTCTAGGATTTTTGTGTTCTTAGGCACGTAATAGTACTGATATAGATCGATTTCTGGGATCTTTGCATAATTGGTGGAGTACGTATAGAAGTCAATGTCCTTGATTTCGAATATCGAGAGAACTCCGATCTTCGGCTTGTACAGTTTACGAATTTCTATCCGGTCGTACAGAACCTCAGTCGGTTCGTTATCTTTCAATTCAAGAGTTGCATTCGCAAAATACGAAGAGACTGCTGAATCGGTGAGTACCTCATTTTCGTCTATTGATACGGAAGAATTGCTCACTCTTAGTATAGTGGACCAATCCTTTTCGGTTTTTACCACTATTTGATCAAGGATTGGGGTTAACCTATCAATATTGCCGATTGGAATTATTGCTTGCTTAGTAGATTCCATTCCGCCGTCAGCGTAAACGACAGAACTTGTGGTCTTTCCGTTTATCAGAACTCGTGAGGATAACGTTCCAAGAGCCTTTACTGCCAATTCCAAGTAATGATTTCCGACTGGAAGTATTTGTACGAACATAGTAGAGTCAAAAGTCTTTCCAGTCAAAAATGAGCTCTTCAATTTTTTCACAATTTCTAGAACGGTCTTGGCTATTGTAGCTAGGTCCTTTGATTTTCCGGAAACTTTGGTAGGCACGTATATTCTCGAAGCGCCATTGTTATTGTTCGGATAAGTAAGCCAGTACTCTTCTCCATTTGGAAATACTGAAGCAGTTGGATCGTCAACGAAAACGATGTCATCGTAACGACCGGCTGATTCTAGTGGATCGAATATTGATCCATTCTGATGAAATATTCTTAACGTTTCCAGATGTTCTGGATTGCTTGTGAATTGAATTGAAACTGTTGACCGAGTATCAATGGACGAAGATTTTGCTGTTTCCTGAGAGAATAATTCCCCTGGGCCAAAGGTCAATCCTAAGTCAAGAGAAGTTTCATGAATTGAGAACTTTATTCTATTTCCGACTTCTTCCATTGATTGAACCTGAGGAAATCTCAAAGAATCATCACGTAGCTTCAAGTAAGGAAAGAAGATACTATCCCGGTCGTTCATCATTGCATCAAATGCAGTCAGATCAGTATCAACACCAATTCCACGTAAAACTACTCCATCTGAGTTAGTGATAGTGACCGTGAGATCATCGTCCTTTCTGATGGTTGCTGAAAGAGGATTGTCATTATCCTGGTTTTCATGCATTGCTTGTAAATCGATGTCGAATTGAGCAAGTTCGATTAGGTTGCAATAGAAACCGAAGTACCGATTGAAGGTGTAATCCTCGGAGGTATCATCATTGAACAGGAATTCCAAATTGAGAATTCTAGGGTGAATTATGTTATTTCTTTCGAAACCTTCGGTGATGTACTGTTCTAACTTTAATTGCGGAATCGATTTTCTGAGAGTCGAACTGAGCAATTCGGGAATTTCGACATACGTTCCGGAACCAATGGACGATCCGCGGTAAACAGAGTAACGATCTTCCTTAAAGTTGATGTACAATGGGTTCTTGGTGTACATCGGATTCTTGGTGATGTTCCTGATGTACTTTCCAATTTTTGAATTTTCGGTAAGATCGAATGCTTTTACAGCAACTGCTTTCCTGAAAAGGTCAAGAGAAAACGTTTTTCTATCGAAGGTTGGATCTGCCAGTTTCTGTTTCCATTCTCCAACAGTGTAATTTGAAGCTCCAGGAACTTTGAATATTACGAAAGCTTCTGGAACTACTGCATCTAAGTAAAGAGGTGCCAAATAACTGAACTTTTCGCTGTAATTCTTTGAGGTCAAGTACTTTGCACCGCTAGAATACAGATCGAAATCGAACTGGTCCTTAAGGTCCTTAGCTACAGTATCGATCGTTATTGTGGAGCCAATTGCGAACGAGATTTTCGTTGGAGTTTTTCCGAAATCGTAGAACTTGAACAGATTAACTTCATGTGCTGAAGCCGGATCGATTGGAAAGTTCTTGTACTTATTCTGAGCTAGCTCTGAAGTCGCATCAATTGAATTGAACCACAGGCCTCCAGCCGAATCGATTGTCAGTTTTACGTTCGATGTTAGTTTGGGATTGGTGCGTAGCAATCCGAAGCTTATTCCTCTATCGGTGAGCTTCGTGTATGTTGGACTCTGACTTGGCAAAATTCATCCAATTTTTTTAGTCAGCAGTTAATGTGATCTGACTCATTGTATTGGATTTCGATATTGTGCTGATTGGAGTTACAACCGCCGTTTCTTTTTCGTACTGTGCACTTACCATCACGTCAAATGAAAAGACATCGTCTTTCAGTTGAATATCGAATCCAATCTGTTTAGTATATTTAACATTCCGTAAACCTGCCGCAACGTTTGGACGGTATCCTCCGACATAGGTCAAGTAATCAGAACACCTGTACTGGAAGTTCAGCGGAATTTTTATAGCATTGGCTTCTCCGACTTCTACGATTCTCTTCGAAGTTGATGGACTGTATGTGGTTGCCGCAATACTTTCGTGCGAGGATGGTGATATGTAGAGGTAGGCACCGCATGTGTACTTTCCAATTAAGTACTGGTCATTCGGCAGGAATCCCTGCTTTATTGGATACCGGCCTTCGTGCAAAGTAACACTTGTGCTAGGAGCGCGATATGCAGCCTGAGTAAAGTATTTCACACCAAATGGATTGGTAGAATCTGCTTCGGACGTTTCAAAGTGAGCTGCTTGGCTGAACGGCAGAACCGTTTGTGTAGTTCCGATTGCTGGGCGATACCAAGATGAATTCCAGTTGTAATTGTACTGTCCTCCAGCCTTGATGTCTGGATGATCAGTAGATACGCAGAATTCTGAAAGTAATCCTCCACCAACTGGAGCTGTTCCAGAAATTGTTCCGTTCCAAACCGATGCGTTTAATGAAAGGCTGTAGTCAACGTTATTGATCTTCACTGTGAACGAACCTAAGGTTGGATCGAATGGTAGGTAATGACCTGCTGAATAAGGAACAACTGTGCTGATTCCAGCTTTAGTTATTGTAGTTCCGTTGTAAGAGTATGGAGCATCAGGAAATGGCGAGTATATTGCAGGCGTTGACAGTTCGTCTCCCTGAACCAGTTTTTCTGATAAGTTTAGGGACTTGTACCTTCTGTAAATTATCTGTCCCTTTACCTGCGATGACTGGTATCCCTCTATTTGCTTCAAGCCACCTGGTGTACCAGCAGTTGAATTACTTATTGATATTGGGGCAATGTCATACCTCAAGTTAAGATTATATCCGTCTGTCGCACCTCCACTAGGATTGGAAGTTGACACAATTTCGCCAGTTCCACCATTTATGGAAGCTATGAGCTGTAATGGACTTTGAGCAGTATTTTCCAGTTGGATCAAGTATTGGTTAGTAATGATCTTTCCATGATCGTAAGAAGTTACGTTTCCAGTAGTTTTCTTGATCTGATCCTTATAGTAACCTGCAAACATTTGAACGGTTTGACCACTGTTTACTGCGATCGAATTTCCGTCCTGATCAATGATGCTTACCTTTAGCACTCCAGTAGAAGTGGAAAGCGAGGTCTGTATAGAAACCAAAGTATCACTTATGTTCTTGATCTTCGTGTAAAGGTCAATGATGCTTCCGTCAGTTGCAAAGAATCCGCTGGCAATATCCTCAGATTTATGAGCGAAGTACTTATCCTTGCTGGTGAATGCTGTTCCAAGGTGAATGTCAAGACCCTTAGCGTTCAAATCGTTTTGGAAATTGATCTTTGCTTCCTCTGCGAATGCTTGCTGCGAAATCACAGAAACATCCTCGATCGTTTGCATGTTGGCTGGGAATTCTACCAGGATGCTGTTAGACCAATCCGATTCGATTGGATTGTCTGGCCATCCTGCTTCGGACAGAGTTTTTACTCTGATTTCAAGGACTTCTCCCTTTCCGATTGGTAGTTCCACCTGATTGCAATTCACTACGTCTGGATTTGCAACGTCTTCTGGAGCCCATTCGTAAAATCCTGTGCTGTTATTGTAGATCTTCGTCCTTGCTTTTCCAATGAGTTCTTTCCATGGAGAGAACGCTCCGACCACCTTATTTCCCTTAGGATCGGCGTACGTGATCTGTTCCACTGTTTCGCTAGTACCAGTCTTGCTTAAAACCCGATAGGAAACTTTGAATTGAGCAGCTTGCTGAATTCCCCTAGTCGTATTGATCGGTTCAGGAATGTGCCACATTCCCTTAACGTGATACGTTGGAGCTTTTATCAGAGTAGGAGTTCCCTTAACTGCAGTAGTCACAGAAGAGATCTTACTTGCATGAGCTGTGCTAAGAGTTGACCTGGAATCGCTTAAAGTCTTTAAGTCCTTATTCAGTTTTAGCTGCTGAGAAGCAGTAAGAGCTGCATTCGTGTTCAATTGAGCACGCTTGTCACTTATCTGCTTGTCAACCTCAGTGATCTGAGATTTTATAGCTTCAACGGATGCAATATTCTGCTTTACTTCTTGGATGTCATTTGCTGACTGTATGTGAGCATCAACCTGAACAACTTTGAAATGTTCAGCGGATAGAACCACTGGATTTGGTTTTTCGCCCAATGATGGTGGAACTTTCTTGTCCTTAGTGTAATTCAAGAACACCAAACTAAAGTCGGAAACGAATTGGTTGTAGAATTCTTCCAGGGTCAGAACTGTACCGTCCTGCATGGTGATGGTAAGTTCATTTGAAAATATGCCGAATCCTTGCGAATAATTTTGAGTAGTGACTTTCAGACGTGTGCTCGTTGGGCGGAGGAAAATCACCTGGCGCTCATTGTAGCCAACGTTTACCGGAGCAACCTTAATTACATCAAGCTGTGGTTTAATCCTAAGCTTTGCTGCACCTGTGGTCAATTCTCCAAGACCAAATATCCTGGTGAGAGTGATGCTGGTTTCGTTGGTATCGACTGCTGATACTTGGTATTCAGAATTGTCTGGAGTTATCAGAACGTCTCCCGGTTTCAAATTACGTTGAACCACTCCAGTTGGAGCAGTTGTGGATTTTTCCATGTACCTCAACGTATTGAGAATGTACTTAGTAACTGTGAGTGTCTGAGTTTCTCCCATTACGACCTTAGCCTCCTGATCGTACAGCATGTTAAGGATGTCGAACGATCCAGAAATCTTATTCTGTGAAGCTGGAAGAGATGTTTCATTCGCGTCTTCGAAATAGGCTATTGCCCTGCTATTGAGATCCTTTATGAGATCGTTGTAATTGATCGTGTTCTTACCCTTATAGGTAGAATCGAAGTAATCGAGATCAGCTTGGGTGGTGGAGGTTATGAGAACCCTAGCCACTTCGAACCTATCGATGTCCGATGATGCTATGTCGTCCACAGGAATGTTGACGTAAAGCAAAGGATTCAGGAAGGATTCGAAAAACCAGTTAGCTTTATAATTGAAATTGACAGGAGTAGTAACTGACTTACTGGAAACAGAATCCAGGTCAGAAATCACGTTGGAAAGATCTTGTAGTTCGAACGTTCTTACTTGGCCGTTCTCATCGATCACCCCGACTCTGTTCGCATTACCAGTCAATAATGAATTGAACTTATCATCGACTGCATTGACCTTGTTGGTCAAGAATGCGAAAGATGGAACAACGAATGTTTTCTCTGTTCCATCCTGTAATGTTTGGTTAATCGACACAGAGTCTGAGCTTGTCGTCAACATCATGGAGAGCTTGTTCAAGAACTCCTGCATGTTGTTTATGTCGACTCCAAGTTCGGCTAAGTAATCGGATAACGTGTTATGATCGGCCATTTGTATTATCTTATTATTTTATCAACCTGGAAGGTTAAGTTTACCGAATCAGTGCAAGTTATTTCCAGCATAGGTCTACCAGTTCTTCCAAAGTTCTGTTGAAAATCATCTTCGGATAAGGTAGCGATAATTCTACCGTAAACTGCCGATTGATTTGTCAGATTTCCTGCGTCCGTTTTTATGTAAATCACGAAATCTCCAGGAATGATTTGCGTATCGATTACGAATTTCATCACCTGTCCAGTTTTCCACTTGTTGACTGAATCGTTGATTCGAATTTCGAGGTCGGCCGGCAATGTCCAAACTGATGGATTCAAGTTAGTATTTGAAATCGGTTTGTAATGTTTCAAGTAAGTGTTCGAAACTCCAAGGTCGAACGTACAAATATTTCCGTTATTCACGGTTGTACTTGCTAAATTAACTTGTGATGAGCTCGAGTACAATTGGGCATTGTTCGAGAACGTAACTTGACCAGCAACGCTCTTATCAATGTTGACTCCATACCCATTTTTGAAAGGAGCAAAATCGTATGACATTAGGATCGATGTGCGATTGTTATACAGGTCGGTGATCTGTTGATTTAGACTGGCAATCAATTGCATGATTGCATCAGCTTCATCAAATGCAGCAACCGAAGCTTGCACAGTTGTTTCAAGAACAGATACTCTCTGATCAAGTTGATCAAGGCCTGATGTACTTACTAGGGCTTGTTTTGCTGCTAACAAGTCATTGGCAAGATTCTCAAGTTCAGTGATCTTTTCATTAAGAGTAGTTTGAATCCTACGAAGTTCGGTCATAACGTCAAGGAACAGATCGAGGCCGAATGTAGAATAATCATTGATCGATTTCTCAACTGCAACTTCCTCGATTGAAGTATCGAACTTGATGTTGATCTTATGTGCGAAAGCATTACCGTTAGTACGATTGATCACATCCGGCTTTTCTTTCATTATCATTGGGATTTCGAAATCGATTCCAGACTGTTCAACCTTGTTCAGAAAATAAATTCCGTAAAGGTTAGTCACGCTTGACGGTTCGCTCTGATTTTCCTGAGGAACTGGATCGTAAATATCGTAATAAACGAGAATTGCATTGAATTCGAAATCGTAATTAGCAACCGAATCCGCTAATTGAGCAAGGCTCTTTATGTTTGGATCGTCTGCTGCAACCGTGTAATTAGCAAGATCGAAGTCTACGACCACACCGTCCAATGTAGAACGAAGGTATTCTACTTCCCTCGTATTTCCATCGCCATCTGTGTACGTTTTGAAAATCTTTTGAACCTTTGGTGTTGAGGTTGTTGTGCTACCGTACAATCCTCCAAAGTAAGCCGCTTGATCTGTGTGGTATGTGTTATTCAATTGGTTTGCTCCCCACCAATAACTCGGTGAAATTAAGCTCCAGTCAACGATAGTATTAAGGGTATCAGTTAGTTTCTGTGTTGATGCACCGGAATCCAAATCGAAAAATGTGAGCAAATTCATTCCAGCGTATGGATGTGAATCATCCCAGTGCCTGCCGTTTAGAAATTCTACGTCAAGTGGATCTCCTGGTGAATTAAGGAGAACAATATCAGCATGGTAATTATCATCCGCTTTGGAATTGAATAGAACGGTTGGCGAAGTTCCTACATTAGTTGGAACATGAACGTATATTTCGCTGTATGAATTGTCCTTGTTTCTTACTGAATTGATGACATCAACGTCTCCGATGTACTTCACCACCCTGTTGTAAGTGGAACTCGATGCATCGTACCAGTCCTCTGCCCATCTCTTTTCTCCAGTAGGAAGGGTCGAAATGACTTCTGAACTGTTCGCTGGTCTCCAACGAATTGCTCCCATTTCCTTCATCCATTTCCAGAAGACTCTTTCCGATACATTGAGCTTCTTTTCGCGTTTGTACGAATCTTGGGAAATGAGCATGCTTTCAAAGTTCAGAGCATAATTCTCAAAACTTAGAGCCAAGTTGATGTTCTGGTTGGTGCTTAGTCCGTCCAAAAGTGGAGTTTCTCCGACCGCCATGAACTGAATTCGGTTATCAGTAGTTAACGTGGTTGGTATGCCAATCTCTGGAATTCTAAGAAGCGCAAACTTGGAGAACCTAAACTTGTTCGTATTATTGTTGAACGTTAGGTTGAGATCTTCAAGCGAGCTCTGGAATGTGTAAAACATCCCCTTTCTCGTCTGTATCGGTTTTATTAGTGGACAAACTGCCATCAATTATTGATTAGTTTTTCACCATGCAGGTATTGTGACTGCTTGTGATAGTGTAAATGGAGTTATCCACTCCTTCTTCTGACTTTGTCAGATTTATAGTAGAGCACTTAGGCCTGAAAACTGTGTCTGTTGAATTGTTGATGTTTCCAAAACGGAATGCATAAGCGGCTGAGTCTGTGCTCAGGGCAGCGATCGTTAATTCGTCTGTCGTTAACGAAGCAGGAGTAGTCCATGATGCTCCATTTATGTAACCTCTCTTATAAGGAGCGGATGCAATTGATCCATTCATAAGATTTATTCCTGCAGCAGATGGCGTATTCGAAATTGCCGGCAAAAGATTGTAATCCACTTCAGATCCATCTGACTTGTAAATCTTATTGATGATGATTGTAAATGTCTGACCCGCTGCTGGTCTGTTAGTTGAGCTTTCGTGCAGTAACAAGTAAATAGGGTTACCATAATTCGAGTACGTATTTGCAAACTTCAAGTCAACGTAAATGAATTGCGGATCGGTTTTTGAAAGTAACAGCTTAGCATAGGAATAAGTTTGCGTTCCATTGGCATTCATGGTAAGCAACCTTGGCGAGAAGGATCCACCTGAATTAGAATAGCTCTGAGTTATTGCTTGCTTAGGAATTTCAACTTCTCCGTACAGCCTGGTTTTAATTGGAGTGGTTGAATCTCCGACATACAGTCCCTTGTCTGCAACAGTGCTAGTTGTCGGGTACGTGATCGTCAGATTGCTGCTGTCCGTTCCGATAACTATCGTTGGCACTGCAACCAAAGAGCCTGCTGCAGTTGCAATATTGCTCTTATTGAGAACCATATTGTCAACTGTGAATGTGGATACGCCAGCTGATTGAGTTAAGCTTGCAATGGTCGATGCTCCAACCGTTGCCCCAGCTTTGAAGATTATGCTGTTGGACACAACTACATCCTGGGAGAATATTTTGTTTACTGGAGTATCAATGCCGATGTACTTATTGACCAAGTCAATTTCCAGGACGTTAATAATATCCTCAACCTGAGTTTGCAGCAAGGTTGTGTTTGAATTTATGATCAGTCTCATGTCTGAGATGAACGTCGCCTCCAGTAAAGGAGTTATCGCTAATGTGGTTGGAGTGAATGCCATTGTTACTTTCTTTTTTTTTATTTATTAGGACCCCTTAGTGGTGTGTCATTTCAAACTTTCTGGCGTCTAGTAGCTTTTCTACGTACTTATGGTACTCATTTACTTCCATCGCAGAAGCTACGGCAATGTCAGTAGTAACAGTTGAGACGTTTCCTCTGGTGTCCGTGGATTTTACTTCCAATAGATAGAGACCAGGTTCATCGAATCTCCATATAAAGTACGATGTTGTTTTTACTTTTGCTACTGTCGTGTTTCCGAGGTAGAGGGTCCATTCGGTTTCCATGTTAGAAGCTAAGTTAGAAATCACGATGAAGACTGGATGATAAATTGGAACGACCATCGTATTGTACGTGGCCCTCACGTTTACCATGTTCAGAGAGTTCTCGTCGTATGCCGATGGTAAATGACCAGTTTGAACGCCAAGAACATTATCGTATTCAACGTAACCTGCTTCGATCCAGTATCTTATGTCAGAAGCATTCGCTCCCTTATTCGTACGATACGAGATCAATTGATCTGGGAACGGGCAGTTCAGGAATAATAGGTCTTCGTCCAAGCTTAGATCTGCATTCGACAAAGTGGTCTGTATGCTAGCGATAGTTTCCCTATCGAAAACGTGAACTGGTTTTTCGAACGTGTAAACTGTGTCCACTATTGCCAAATCGAACTCTTCGAAATCGCCAATATCATTGATGAGGTCAATATCAACGATTATGTCATAATCTGATAGACCAATTACGTATCCTTCTGCGTATCCGCCGGAGGCATTCCTGATTCTCAAACGGTTTCCTAATGTTAGGAATGTGTTCGAATAAACGGTCGGGAATAACCAATTTGATGGGCCTGGCCATAATGGGCCGGATGGATTTGGAAATTCTTCATATGAATCGTCGGGCCATAATGATGGGCCGCTTGCTCCTATTCCAGATGGACCGATCCAATACGGATCGCAAGATGGAGTTTCCCACCATGGTCCAGAAGGACCGTACCACCATGGACCGGAAGGCCCTGACCAGAACGGGCCAGATGGGCCGATCATAGCCGTTTGAACTAGAGCACAGATGCCCAATTTTATTTCTTTTGACGAGATGTCCAGGTCAATTGAACTCGGTAAGTACGGAGTAGCATTGTAAACTCCAGATAGGGTGTAAACGAACTTCAGGATCGAGTGATTCTGTTTGTCCTGGAACTTGGCAGTAGCTTTTACTCTATCTCCAATCACTTGATAACGATACTCTTTCCAACCTGGTAGATCTGCTGATTCTAAGTAAGCAACCAAATCTTCGGGGGTCTGAATAAGAGTGAAGAATTCGATTGGATCGTATCCTCCGAACTGCATGCTTGTCAAGTAAGAGTCTGGACTGTCAATGAAAAGATTGTAAAAATCAATGTAGAACCCATCGATGTTGTCACCAACGTATCCCATTTCTGCGAACGTGACGAACTTCATATCGTTCAATGTTGCTGGGGCGTAATCCGAAATCGTAGGTTGTCCGTTAGCTGCACCAGTTCCCCACCTGTTCTTTTCTGGGCGAGTGGAGATCTCATAAGGTTCGAAACCTGTCAACGGATTGTAAATCTTGACGTCGATTTGAGGACTACCTACTCCATAATTCATGGAATAGGTGAACCAATCGAGGTAGTGTGAATAAACACTCGAAATTGGAGCATTATCCCCATTTATGTTTATGACGGTTGCGAACGGCCTGTACAATGGGCTTTCTCCCAAATCTGCTATCGTAACGTTGCTCAAGCTCTTGAAGTCGTATCTTGTCTTATCTTGGATCTTCACGAAAGCTTCAAGAACAGGTTCTTCTGACATCACCGTGATTTTCTTGTGGGCTGTCGAAGTTCCACCGTGCATGTCATGAACTTTCAAGTCTATGTTGTATTCTCCAGTGTGTGGAAGAATGTGAGGGATCTTATGGACGTTCTCCACCTTATCTCTCCATTGGAAGTAGTAATTCTGTGGGCCAGTAATGATCCATTCGATCTCGTAACCGTTCTTGTATCGGATCATTCCTATCGTAAAATGAGTATCGACTAAGTTTACGGTCCATCCGGTGCTAGTAGTGAATCCACTAGCAGTGTCAACTTGGACCTTTATTGTGTTTACTGGGTATCCAATTGGTGATAGTTCAGTAATGATTCCTTCCATGTACGAAGATTGATCGATGTTCACGGTGATCTTCACACGATTTCCGACCATGAACGATTGAATCGTTGCACATCCAAAATACTTCGTTCCAGTTCCTATCGTGTTAAGGGTGGAAGATGTTGTGGCTTCAGTAAGAATGAAATCGCCGAAAGTTATTCCGTCGAAGTCCTGTAACTGAAGGTCAGGAATGTATGCTTCGAGAACTATTGGGCAACCTATCTTTGGAAGAGTATCATCACCGTAATCCAATGGGCTGGTTTCTCCCATGTGATAGTAATCGTAATGATTGATGTCTGCATAAAATGCATACACTGCATCCATCAAGTAATCGATTTGATCCGGTGTGTACTTCTGTCCGTCCTGGTAAGGTTCAACTTGACCGAGATTGTAAGTTATTTCTGGGAATTCGGAAGTTCCATCGAGTTTTGGGTATAATGTCTTTAGATCACGGATCTTCAAGTTGGTGACAACTGAATCCGGCATTAGAACTTTTACCAAGTAAGTGTCATTGATCTGAGAAGATTCTACGTAGGTAGTGTCATCCCAGTTCCTAAGGTTGAACTTGCTGAAGTAAATAAACTCTCCAATCACGTCTTTAACCACGACATTGATCGGAAGAATTTCCTGCTTCAATTTATTCGAAATTCCGTGCAGCTTGAAGAATATTTCCTCGACGCTGAAATCGGTAGTCGATTCCACTTCTGGTAAACCGTCTTCGTCTATGTGATCACTAGCTACCGTGAATTCGTAGGCTAATGCCAGGAACTCTGTCTTCTTGAACTTTCCACCACGTTTTATCTGGCCGTTAGCATCGACCAAATCTATCTGAGTTGAATCTCCGATATTCATGAGGTCGGTCACGTCTACCGTTGCGAACTTCTTGTAGTAAAGCGAATTTGGGTCGGTGTCCTGCCAGTATTCCCTTACTCTTAGTACGTCCTTGTACCCCAATAAGCTTAGCAAATTCAAAAGCCCCTTGTACGTACCGACATACGGGTACACCTGATCAATACTTACTAGCAGGCCCTTTCGTGCTACGTTTATCTGTTGCCAGTCTGGGAGACCTTCTTTTAGGTCGTAATCCTTAAGCAACAATGCGTCTTCACGATTGAATTTTATGCCGAAGTTTTCGAGCCATATTCTGTAACGTTCGTCCTCGTCCTCGCCTTCCCCATAGAATGTCATTTCCAACACAAGGGTTGAGATAGTGGACGTGATGTAATACAGTTGAAGGACTCGAGTGTAAGATTTTTCCTGAGTCGGAGTGAATGCAACATTGATCTGTATTGGATATGCAAGGTCGATGTTTCCTACTTGATTGAAATCGCTATGATTGATTGTGAGTGATTCCTGCTTCTCCAAGTAAATGGTGGAATCTGAGTGAACGTCTTCTCTCTGGACTGTGAATAGGAAGAAGTTATCCTTTGCATCGCTGGTCACCCACTTTGCTTCGAACCTGGAGCCAGGTTCCATTTCCGGAAACTTGTAAACGTCGGGAGCTGTGTTCTCCAGCACGAATATGTTCGAACAGTCATAGAGAGCCAACGAAATTGGTAGAAAGTAATCTGCTCCTTCCCAGTAACCATTACTGTTGTAAGTTAGGTTGTACGATTCGCCTTTCTTGTCGAAAAAAACTAAATTGCTAAGATTCATGCTGATGGTGGCTCCTTTCAATTATTTATTCAAGGCTACCAGAGTTATCAGATTTAGGTTTGCACCATCCTCCTTTGTTTGGAAGTCCCGCAGCTTTGCGACGAGCATGAGCATCTTTCGTTCTTTGTGACATGATTTTCCTATGCTCTTCGGATTTCATTTTGCTCTGAAATTTCTCAGAACTCTTTACTGCCAGTCGGTTGTTTTCCTTATGCTCTTCTGTTCTAGTGAGGTTTTTATGAGATTCTGACATTTTCTTTTTGGTCTCAACTGATACAGGTGACCTATTGCTTCTTGCAATTATCAGGTTCTGTCGATGTTCGTTGCTCATTGGTGGCATTTTCCAACCAACTTTCATTTTACTACCATCGTAATTATTACCGCCATTGACTAAATTCATGCACAATGGATCAGATAATAGCGTTTCATTAATTATTTCGATTTCTTTGTCAGTTAACGCTTCTCTAGATTCACAGAATTGTAAAATTTCAAGTGAGTGATTGGATTTTCCATATTTCCTAATTGATCTCCTCAATATTTTACCTGAACCCAGATACGAATCATTCAAGTCAACAGCTGAATGCATACCTATGTAGTATTTTCCAGTTACAGAACATGTAGTTTTGTAAATGTAATGGTACTTTTTTGCTTTACGTGGCATATTACGTTGATTTTATTTCTATTTATCAACGGTTAGGTACAAAAAAGTTACAAGGTATAAATCTCAGAATCGCCAGTAAAACTCAGTGACACGAATTCGACCCTTTCTCCCTTTCCTATGTGCTTATGAATCTTCTTGAATTCCTTTGCGTACCCGTTCTTGACTATCTGCGTGAAATACGCAAAAGCATTGTTCGATTTTTCCTCGCTGAAGTTCTTCCAGTATCGTAATAGATCTAACAGGGCTGACTGGATGCAATCTTCCTCGTCTAACGGATTTGAGAAGTGCAATCTCTGTACTGCCCTATTTGCCAGGAGAACGAAGTAATCAATAGCTTTGGGGGATAGTTCACCAGCTTTATGCTGGTATCCGGTTTCTTCGTTGAGGTGACCGTACTTGCACCGTATTATCTCGTTGGTGAAGTCTCGGTTGTTGATATAAAATTTGTTATCCTTTGCTTTGGACATGGTCTTGTGGTTGTTTTAACGATTCATGAACTTTCAGAACCGCTGCGTACGCATCGATCATGTCCATGAATGGGGACTTAATATCTTGTCCCTTAATGATCAGATCGACATACTGTTCCATAACCGCATGGAGTTGACTGTTGCTTCCGGGGGAGGGGATTGTCAGGAATGCACGACACACGTCGAATTTTCCAGCGTTGCCCTTTGCCCCAATCGCGTTCTTCAACTCGCCTGGTGAAAATATAAAGACTTTCTCTCCATGTCCCATCAATACCCTGTCCAAAATAGCTTTCCGCATCATGCCAGTAGATTGGCAGATGTCCAATAACGCATTTCCTTGAGCTCCGTACGATATTCCTTCTATTGCTACTATAAGTCTGTCGTCTCCGGCTATTTCTTCGTGCACTGCAGCAACTAACGCGTCAACGAGACGCGAATAGTTCATTAGCTTCGAGCGTTCGATAATCGAGTAAGTTTCTTTTGATTTGTCTCGTGGCTCAAGGTGAATGAACCTGAAGTCTCTATACTCCAGTTCAATGTCGTCTAAGAATTTTCGGTAAATTTTTGGAATTGAGGTATTGACACACGCTATCCACTTGAAACTTTTGAAGTCTCTACTGATACAAACAGCTGGGAACTGAATCGAAAAATCTATGCCAATAACGATCAATTTTCATGGTAATCATTTATCTTTATTCTACATCAAATTTTTTTACGGTTTTGAAAAACTATGTGGAGGATTAGTGTATAAAAAGGGTGTTGGGAGGGTGTAGATAAGATTCTAAGTACCTAAGTCTACTAATATCAATAAGATATAAAATAAGATTACTTAGGAATCTTAGGACGGGCACGTACAAAAAAATCTTAAACCCAAATCACTAGGTGAGTATAATTTTGAAAAACAATCTCTATGTTCACACAAGCACAGATTGAAAAATTCCTATTTTTCGACGTAGAAACGGCAGGATCAGCAAAGAATGTTGATCAACTGTCAACAACAATGTTAAGGCAATGGGAACACCGTTGCGAGTACTTAAGGGCAATAGCCGATAAGCATCCCGAGAATGCAGCCCTATCGATAGACGAGCTTTTTCAGCAAAAAGCTGGACTTCAGGCCGAATTCGGCAGGGTAGTCTGCGTGTCTTTCGGCAAGGTCAAATTCAAAGAAGACGGCACCCTCCTAGTACAAATAGTATCGTACGCAGGCGAGGATGAAGTTGAAATTCTCAAGCAATCTTTCAAGGTCATGAATGGAATGGCGAAGAACGGCGTGAAGCTTTTCGGCCACAACATCAAGAGGTTCGACATCCCCTACCTCTGCAAGCGGGCTTTCATCAACTGTATCGAACCGGCCCTTCCTCTTCAGGTTTGGGACAAGAAACCTTGGGAAATTTCCGCCACAGATTCATCTGAATTGTGGAGCTTCGGAGCATGGCAGGAAGGATTCACCTCCCTCGAATTGTTATGCACCGTTCTCGGACTCCCAACTCCTAAGGACGACATGAAGGGCGATCAGGTTCACGATAATTTTTATGTTGGAAACATCGAAGGCATCAAGACTTACTGTCAAAAGGACGTTATTGCCCTCATTCGTGTAGCTTTTCAGCTTTCCAGCCTAAACCAATTCACAGAATCAGATATAATATTCAAGTAATACGTAAACCACATGGAAGAATACAAAACCAAACTTAATGAGGCCGAAACAATCCTCATTAGCAAAATCGTTAAAATTCCCTGCGATAAATGGACGTTCTGCACGAATGGATCAAATTATTTTTACCTGATCACTGACGAATTCAGATACGTCCTTTACGTTTCAGGTGCAACTTTAACGTCGTTACAGATTGCCAGCGAAAAGATTAGTGATAAGAACCTATCGATCAATCCGACTGATGATCTTCACGTGTACTGTGACAAATTGTTCGACGATCTTCAGCGTAAACAGTATGCAGCCACCACTAATTTAATGGTGGAAATCGATGCAAGCCTAAATAAAATAATCGAATCAGTTTGAAAGACATGAAATTCAATGCCGATGCCAGAACTCTTCTTGGTAACGGTATCAATGCCTTAGCCGAAGCTGTCAAAGTTACGTTAGGACCACGTGGAAGAAACGTGGTCATTGCTCGTGACAATAGCGTTGCTATTACGAAGGACGGAGTTACAGTCGCAAGAGAAGTACAACTAGAAAATCATATCGAAGATGTTGGAGCTCAAATGGTTAAGCAGGTTGCTAACAAGGTTTCTATCGAGGCTGGCGACGGTACTACAACCGCAACAGTACTCGCTCACGCAATTTTCACAGAAGGAAATAAACTCGTCGTTGCCGGGTCGCATCCGATGGAACTCAAAAAGGGGATCGAGGCAGCAGCTAAGGAAATCGTGCGCCTCCTTAAGGAGTCCGCAGTCAAGGTCTCTGATCTCGACAAGATCAAACAGGTCGCAACGATTTCAGCAAACAACGACGAAGTAATTGGACAGATCATTGCTGACGCAATGAAAGCCGTCACGTTCGAGGGTATCATAACCGTAGGTGAGAGTCGTACGAGTGAAACCTATGTCGAAATCGTTGAGGGTATGCAGTTCAATAACGGTTACCTTTCGCCGTACTTCATCAATAACCTCGAGAAATCGAGCGTAGAATTCGACAAACCTCTTATCCTGCTTTACGATAGTAAGATCGCCAACCTTCAGGAAATCCTGCAGTACCTCGATTATTCGAATAAGCAAGGAAGGCCAATCGTTATTCTTTGCGATGGATTCGACGGAGAAGCTCTAGGAGCCCTTCTCATGAACAAGTTAAAAGGTAACGTACGTGCTGTGGTCGTTAAAGCCCCAGGATTCGGAGAATTCAAGAAATCAAGGCTCGACGATATTGCAGCCCTTACTGGAGGAATCGTAGTTTCGCAGATGGACGGAGTTCTTCTAAAGGATTCCATCGCGAAGGACTGTGTCGGTACTTGCGATAAGGTCACGGTCACCGCAGATTCTACCACAATCATTGGTGGAGGTGGAACGGAAGAAGCAGTAAAGAACAGGATCGCCGAAATAAAGCTCCTCATCGAGAATGCTCCTAACGAATCTACCAAGATTCTTCAAAAGGAACGTCTTGCTAAGTTCGAAGGTGGTATTGCAATCATCAAGATTGGAGCCGCTTCCGAAATCGAAGCTCGTGAAAAAGCTGACCGTATTGACGATGCTCTTGGAGCAACCAGAGCAGCAATCGCGGACGGTATCATTTCTGGTGGAGGAATTCCATTAGCTCTCATTGCAGATAGATTAGAAATAACGATGCCTACTCGCGATCAGCAGTTGGGCGTAGATCTCCTAAAGAGAGCATGTCAGGAACCTTTCAGAATTATAGTTTCGAATGCAGGATTAAGTCCTGACGTTATTTGGAACAAGATCAAGGAAGGTAAGCCAACCTTAATTATTGATTATGCAGCTAACGATACTGGAGTGATCGATGTAGTTCCGAATTACGGATTCGACGTAAAGAACGAAATCTACTGCGACATGATCGATAAGGGCATCATCGACCCAGTAAAAGTAACAACCTGTGCATTGGAAAATGCCGTTTCTATTTCAGCATTGCTTCTGACCACTGATTGTTTAATGGTACAGAAACCAAATCCACCAGTGAGCCCTCAGGTTCAATAAGTCAACAGCCATCGACGAAGCGATGCCTGGACGGTAAACGTTCAGGCATTCGCTTTTTTAGGACCAGCGATAGATAAAATAAAGGCGAATAGTTAATGGAAGCAGCCGATTTCAAAGAACTTATAAGACAAGTACGTTGCGAGACAACTTCAGGTTTGGGATTCACTGAAGTAGATTTGGCCCAGGTGAAAGCTTGCGTGGAACAAGTAAAACCTATTGAAGTCGTTGAATACGCTGAACCTACTCTGAACATTGCAGATTCAAGTTGCATCCCTGGAGCTACTGCTGAACTTCAAAAAATGCTGGAAGCCCAGCAGGGTCAATTGATCATTGGCATGAAGCAGGGAATATTAAGGGCAAAAGTCCAGGAACTTCGAGACAATCTCGATACGGTTAAACAGTACTACGATGCTAGGTTCAACCTAATGTCCGAGCTTATAAACTTATCAGCTACTGGCGGAAGTGGAGCAGTAAATCAACGAATCCAGAACCTATCGGACCTTCCACCGTTAGACGGAGGCGTGCAGAACCTAATAAAGGAAGCTTTTGCCAAGATTTCGAATCAGTTGCTGGTGAATTATTCCAATTTTCCTACCAAACAAATTCCTTCTCGTACAGCTACCATCACTTTCCGGTTAATCGGTTTGAATGGAGTAACCGTAAAACTACCAAACATGCAGACCAATCAATTGGAAGATACTATAGTGAAGGTGTACGATAGCGAGTACTTGAACGTGAACGTCTTTGCCGATGTATCGTCGTTCGGTTTCGTGAATCAAGATCCTTACAATCCAACGGACAATAAACCTCTACCGAAGGAAGAGTCCGATTACGATACTTTGCCTGGGTTGTTGTACAACGGAACTCCTGGAATCGACTACGCTGGCCTTTATCGAAAGCTCTCAAAACCATTCACCTACTTGTTCACATTAGAGGAACGCGGGTTAACTCTAAACGAGGGCCTTATTGATCCAAATCTGAAGAAAATACAGGACGCTCCCACCTCCATGAAAGAAGGGGATGTGACCTACTACATACAGAGTCAACAGACATACGAAACGTTCTATGGAAATCTTGAACAGGAATATCCGAAGCGAGTAAAGAAGGAAAAGGAAGAAATTTATCCATCAGTTTGCAAGTCTTCTATTCAATCCATTGTTGAGCTCGCTCAGCGCGAGGTTGCAGAAATGTACAGGAGAAATCCATCGTACGAAACGTCTGTTGCCTTAAAATTCTATCGTAGCAGCAAGGAAGAAATCGATAAGCTCATCAAGGATACTGATGCCCAATTGAAAAAATTGGACGGTCTCGTCAAGGAGAACACGATGGACGAGGAAACGATAAAAAAGAAGATCCTCGGAATTCCGTGTTTCACCAAAGCTGGCAGCATAGTTCCAGAAACCGATCCATCGTGTGAGGGAGAAGCAAAGAAACATTTAGGAACTGACCCATTGTACTTAAGGACGATAAATCAATCGGGCGGAGATTACCCAGATTTCACGACTCAATGCTACTGGAAGGAATTCGCGAAGGCATTGAACAGGATCTGCTTGCTCCCGTACCCGGATCTGAGTGGACCTCCGCCTTCCAATCTATTATTCAGGTACTGGCCGGTCAATTGTGTCATTCCAGCAGGTCCAGCACTCGTTCTGTTGACAGTTCCACCAGTATGGAAGCCATTATTCGTTCTTCCTACTCCGTTAGGAACTCTGGTATGCTTCCTAACGATGCCAATCGCACCAATAGGAATACCTCTCCCTTCGATCTACTTATTTTTCTTGGCTCCAGACGGGACCAAGTACTTGGCATTGGCTGTCAACCTTCCATTGCTGTACACAAACACGAAGAACTTGATATTCGGATTCGAATTGGACACCTCGTCCGCTTCACAGAATCCATTGGGCCTCAGTCCTACCAATGCTTACAGGGGCTATCCGATAAAGGGAGCGTACTTGACTCCGCTAAAGGTGAGTGCTTCAGTAGCGAAAGCTACCAGGCTTGCTAACTTGGCAGTGACGATAGCTAGCGGAGAGCAGCCTGCCATAGAAAATCTTAATGGAGAAAAGCTACCGTTCAACATATCTTACGAAGATTACGCTAACGGTTACTTGAGCGAGACTGAAATGATGCTAGGAATAGTGGATGCGGTTCCGTCCAAGGAATTCGATAGGACCGTAACGCAAATGAAGGGCCAAATAAACAAGCAGATCGATAAGTTGGGAGACATGCAGACTACTGCAGTTGACTCGCTAAGGCAAAAACTGCGTAATGTCAGGGAAGCTGGGGTTACCGAAGCGGAAAAGGAAAAGGACTTGGCGACCAAGCGAATGGCAAAGAGGACAGCTAGAGCCCTGAATCCAATCACGATAGACGAGAAGATCTCCTCAGTAACTGACTCTTTCAACACGTACATCGATAACATCAAGTTCGGGACCATCCGTTTTCCAAAGGATGCGACTAAGAACAATCCAGGTCTACCAGAAGCATTGACTGCAATATTCGATCTGATAACTCTTGGTTCTGTTGGCGACCTGAAAATCGACGAAAGTGCTAAGAGCTTGAATGCTCAGATAAAGAAAGCATTGGCAAGGATAAACGTGGAAGCTTTAACCGCAAAGACGGAGTTCGATCTTGACGTAGCGGAAGACGTTGCTGAACTGAAAAGTACGTTGACTAAAATGGTCGATAAGTGTCTCGCTTATTTGAAAGGAGATACTGTCGATTTCGATTTGAGCACGGCGAAGACAAAGGAAGAGGAACAGGAAATTCTCAAGTCGAGCAGAGCTATACAGGAAATAGCTAGGGATGCTTTGACTTTCACCGCTGTAGCGCTAACAAATCCCCCTAAGATAACACTTTTCGATTTGTCCAAGAAATGTTGCGAGGTAAAACCAGTCGCAGTGTTCTCCGGGGTTCCACCATTGGTTTCGATGGCATTCACAGTTCTTTCAGCTCTGATGCAAGCTATCATTGACGAACTATCGGTTGAAGCTATAGTTGGATTCGTCGGTACGAGCAGTAGGAAAATAGGAATATCGTTCGTCACCACGCTTTTTGACGGGCTTGTTTCGGCAATACCGAACGTTTCTCTTCCTGACCCAGCTAACTTGTTACTGATGATTCAGACCTTTTTGGTTCCAATCCTATCCATACTATCCATTCCTAAGGCCTTCAATCCATTACAACCGCCATTAGTATCCCTGGTTATTCCATTGGACCCAATTTTGAAGCCTCTGATCAAGCTGTTAGTATCCGCTTTGATCGCAGCAATCTTTAAGCTAATGGACGAAGCCAACACGGCTTATATAAATTCTACCGTAAAGAAATCAACTAGGTCAACGACCAGAGATTCTGTTGTCACGGAAGGCTTATCTGGGTTGATAGGAACGTCGGACGTATTCGGAGTTTCTTCGAGCGATAATGAGACCCTAAAGCAAATATTTTCAATGGCTTGTGGTTTCGGAACTACTGTGTCAGTCTCGGTTTCCAAACCAGATATGAGTATAGACGGTACTCAATACTCGACCATAATAGGACCGGACGGAGAACAAACAAAAACAGCAGATCCAGTTTTTACCACGACCATAACCACAGCAGATGGTACAATATTCGTATTGCCAGCTTTACCATTTTTAGCTTTGGACATAACAGGATATTTCCATTTGCTTACCGGCAATGACATAATTGAGTTCGTCAGGCAATTGATAAACTCCGTATTCGATATGATAATCGCACCGCTTAAAATTGTGGTAGATTTGATTTCGAAACTAGCGCTTTCGTTGAACACGTATAGCTACAACATAATTGAAGCGGCCATACCATTGATCTCGATCATCAAACTAGCAAAGATGGCAATAGATGCTGCGATACCACCATCCGTAAAGTTAAGAGTCATAAGCCCTGACATGATAAACCTGCTTCAGCTTTCGATAATTCCAGCCCTGGAAGTGGTCGAACCTGTTCTGAAGGAGATAGCTTGGATAGGAACTACTGCTCTGTGCGCTCTGTCTTCGCCAGTAACTCTATGGAAGACCGTATCGATAGCTAGGATGGTTCACCCAATCATGAATGCTGACGATCTTCCACCTTGGGAAAGGCTGACTCATAAGAATCCGTTGTTCGCCATCTTCTTGGACGAGATTGCTTGGCGCGGGTCAATCTATTCTACTGGTTCTCTGATCTTTCAAACGAAAACTCCAGCAGTTCTTCCGTACACACCAACATTTCCTATCATGCATATTAGTCCCCATTTGACTTAAAATGAACAAATATGAAAACTTTGCCAAAAAACTTCCGTATAATTGATTTGAGTTATTCACTTAATAATTAAAAAAGATGAGCGTAAATCCAGTAAACTTGTCACCAACTACGGCTGACATTCTTAATCAACCTACCTCCAAGTATAACGAAACGATCAAGTTAGCCTCGACCGATCGCAAATCCCGAGTAAAAATCTTTTGCAAAGAGCAGTACGCTCAAGAACTGTACGATCTGTACCTCAATAACGAGGTGACCAATGAGATCGGTTCGAAAGATTTTAGCGAGGGCCAGATTTGTACGGTTATTGCTAAGTCAATCGATTTCAATGAGAAGATCATTATCGCGGAGGAAAAGTATTCAAAATCCAGCGTTATCGTAGCCTTCCGGGAATTTTCCGACGACCCAGCATCCTTAGTTGAAAATGAGGCTGCCAGAGAATTCAAGGTCATGATCACCAAGGCGAATTCCGGAGATTATTACGGCTCCGAAAAGGAAACCGCAACCATTACTAACCGTGAGAACTTGAATGAGTTCATGCGCACGGACAAGTGGTTCACAGTTAAAGTCACCAGCTTGGTTAAGGGTGGGTACTTGGCTCTGTACAAAGGAACGATCAAATGCTTCCTTCCTGGTTCACACGCTGCCGCCAACGTCATTCGCGATTTCAATGATTACTTGAATAAGGACATTCCAGTAATGATTGAGAATTACGATTCAACCAACGCTCTGTACATCGTTTCTTACAAGAAGTACGTCAAACAGACCATGTCACAGAGGGTTCACGAATTGGAATTCGGAAAGAAATACACCGGAATCCTTACGAACGACCCGTATCCATTTGGTATCTTTATCGAACTCGATGGTTACTTCACCGGCCTAATGCATCAGACCGAATTCGAGGATTATGCAGCTTTCTGCCAGAACCTCAGGTCCGGCCAGGAATTGGAATTCTACGTGAAGGACATCGCAATCAAGAAGGGAGATCCACGAATCATTTTGACCGACACCCTTGAAAAAGTAGATCCCGACAAGTTAGCTTGGCAGGAGTTCAAGAAACGTATCGAAGGAAAAACCCTGAAGTACATTTTGGATAAGAACGACTTCCATATCGAGGTCGACATGCCGGACGAAGACTCAACCTTCCGGACTGACGTAAGTCATCTTAAAGGCAAGATCCGTATCCCTAACAACGGAAACGTAACGATCCAGAGGGTCGACATTATTCGCAAAAATTTGAAGCTCGACTTTATCAATTTATAAGTGCCGCGATAAATAACTTAAAGGTATGAGTCAACCCTTAAGTGGAATTGTTTGTTGATGACCTAGTATAGCAGTCAATTTAGTATTTTCAGCTTAACTATTATCAAAAACCTAGCGCTCATATCCAATTGAATACTTTAGGCCTAGGGAAGGAGGGAGAAATCCCTCCTTTCTTTTTAATAAATAACCCTAGTAAAAAGTCTAACCCAATGGAAATACTGAAATTTGATCAATTTAGAACAAAATTGATTCTTGAAGCGGCCAGAGATGATCCAGCAGCAATGGCAGCAGGAGCACCACCTCCACCTGCTTCTCCAGCAACTGATACTCCACCGCCTCCGCCACCACCAGCTTCAGACTTGGGAACAACTCCTTCAACATTACCACCAGATCCAAATGCACCGCCTCCTGGTCCGGAAGAACCTGCCGACCTGAAATTTGTTTTCATTCAAGACGCCGCTCAGAAAAAATGGTATGGAACTCACGATAAGGATGGTGGAGTAAAGAGATTCACAATCTATTCAGTTACTAAAGAGGACCTGGATAAATGGCTTACCACCCATAAGGACGACGAAAATAAGGAAATTGTAACAGCAGCATTGAGTGGAAAGCGTCCGATGCCATCATCAGTGTATTCAGATTTCAAATGTGAAGTTACGAATGGAACGTTGGGTTCTGACAAGGGCACGATCGACATCACATTCGATTCCGAAACGGATTTCGAAAATCCTGCTACTGAAGATCTGTCTGTGGTATTTCTAAAATCAGGAAAATGATAAACGATTTTTTGAGGTTCGTTTACGAGTCAAAGTACGATTCTTTCGCTGAAAAGATAGCGGCTGATGTCATGCAGCTAGTATCGCAAGGTACGGATGGCACGACAAAAAAGAGAATCAACAAGACTATGGAATTCATCGATCTTGCGAACTTCTCGTTAGTTCTTTCGATCGTTAGGAGCTCCGTGTTCGAACCGGCAAAAAGAACCAATTTCAAGAGCTTACCCTGGGAGAGCATAAATTTCAAGCATAATGGATTCGCATTAGACGCAAATTCGTTCATCCCAAAGGACGGAGAGGATCCAGAGATAGTCCTGAACGTAGTTATCAATCCAGAAACTGAACCAGAATGCCATGATAAGCTCTATTACAAACTCTTAGACTCAATACGTCACGAACTGGAACACGTTCTGCAAAAAGGAACCAACGTCCAGTACACTCATTCTGGCAGGGAAGTCGATAAGAATCGAAAGGAATCGGAAGATTCTTACAAATATTTTTTACTTCCTGACGAAATGCCAGCAATGGTGTCAGGGATGAGACTTGCATCCATAAAAAAGGGAATTCCAATTGACCAAGAGTTCCAGGAGTATTTGGCACCAATACTTTCGACAGGTTTCATAACTCACGAGGAATTCGAAAAAGTAATGAGTGCTTGGGTAAAATTCACAATCCGCCATTTTCCTGACACTCAAATAAGTAAAAAGTACCGATTTCGTTAAAACCGATCACTGTCCACCTATATAAGACAACAAAAATAACATTTATCATGGCAAACACTTGGTTAGACAATCTGAAATCCGCGCTAAGCGAACTTGAAGTCGAGTATGCAAAATTCAGTGAAAAGGGTAACAACTCAGCAGGAACACGCGCTCGTAAACTTTTACAGGACATTAAGCTTGCTGCACAGGAAGGTCGTAACGACATCCAGGACACTAAGGCTGCTGCTAAGAAATAAGTAGGCACCTATCTCCTTTCTTTAATCAGAAAAGGGCGAGAGTGAAAACTTTAGCCCTTTTTTTGTGAAACTTTTTTGAGCCCAGTTGTACAATTTTATATCTAAAAGTCTCTAAAAAATAATCATTACGAACAATGGAAGACCTTTTTAACCTTAATCCTGACGATTTCACCGGAAAAGCTGGTGGAACAAGAAAAGTCGACGAAAACCTTTACAATCCAGGCCCTGACCAAGGTCAGAATGGCATTTACAAAGCTATCATTCGATTCGTGCCTTGGGCACAAGATCCTAAGCAGAGCAAGTACAAGAAATACTCTGCGAAGCTGGTTAATCCGTTAACGAACGAACGTCTCTTCATTGACTGTCCTTCTACTACCGGCGCACCATCAATTCTTTGGTCGCTTGATACCGAACTGAAAAATCTGAAGGAATCAGAACCTCAGACCGTTGAAGAAATCAAGAAATACTTCAACCGGTTCTACAATTACTACTCTTGCATTTACATCAAGAGAGATCCGCAGTTCCCAAACCTAGAAGGACAAATCAAGGTTTACTCTTACGGCTACGGCATTGACAACCTCATTCAACAAGAAATCAATCCGGAATCGGAAATCGTGACCGTGAAGAAAATCAATCCGTTCTCTCTTACCGAAGGTAAGGATTTCGTTCTTGTAGTAAAACGCAAGACCAAATCATGGAGAGATTACAGTGCTAGCAAGTTCATGAATGAAGTTAGTCCTCTCATCATTTCACACAATGGCAAGGAAATCCCGGTTTCTACCGAGCCTAAGGTTGCAAAATTCGCAACTGAATTCCTTAGGGCAAATTCACCGGACCTCAGCCAGTACTTCCTGAAGAAATGGACAGAAGAAGAATACGTCAAGATCGCAGAATTCATCAAGGCAATCGTTCCTTACAAGCAGATCATTGACAATTTGACTGCCAACCTAAAGGACGAGAAGATGAAGAAACTCTTCACTAGCTCCAAGACCATCACGCGTAACAGCGCACCAGCAGGCGAATCTCTTGAATTCACCCCGGCTCCAGCCAATCAACAGAAAAGCGAAGCCTTATCGATCGAGATAGACGAACCAGGCAATGAACAACCTCCAGTTTCTAACGATCCACTCGATGAGATCGAAAATGAAGCTCCTCAGTCCGAAGCTCCAGCTCCTCCTGCTAACACAGGTAAAGGAAAGAAGAACGACGAACTGAACGACCTCTTCAAAGACCTATAAAAATATCAGTTTACGGATGGAAGAAAACCTCAATAAGGCTGAAGCAGCTGTCCCTTCTAACGAGGGGACAGCTCCAACAGCTGAGAACAAACAGCCCGTGACCACTCTTTTGGGGTCTATTAGCTACAGCAGCGAAGCAGATTACGAAGCATTCCTTAACGGATTGACTTTGGAACATGCAGTCGTTATCTTGATTGCTTCCGCGAATTATGCACAAGCCAAGGGAGCATTCAGCCTGAGTGAAGCAGAACTTATCAACAAAGCTATCAAAAGGATACGCCCTGCACGGAAAGCTGAGCAACCTGCTCCAACTTCGGAACCGACAGCACAGCCTGAAACGGTGCCAGCAGAACCTGAACAAATTGAACAGCCACCTTTAGACGAAAATCAGTCATGAACATAGTTATCGACGGTAACGCATTCTTAAACGTATCAACGAGCATTGTCAAGAATATACTTGCAAACGATAAATCAGTAGGGGAGAAGTATTACGTTAACGACTTACTGTCGGACGATAAGTTCATGCTCAAACAGGCGAGCAAGGACCAATTCAGGAAATTCTCCTTAAATTACTTGGGAAGCATTTTCGCCCCATTCAAAGAGAACATCAGTTCGGTTTTTATTGTATTCGACTCCAGAAGCTGGAGAAAGCAATTCATTAAGGACCATTTTGATGAACACGGTGAGGGCGATTTTGCGTATAAGGGCTCGCGTAAGTACGATGATAAATCCTACTTGTTCTTTGAGTACTTTCAGAACGAACTTCTTCCGGATTTGGTAGAAGAGTACGGTGTGATTACTGCAAGAGTTCATGGGGCAGAAGGAGACGATTTAATCGCTTACTTATGCGAGAATGTGAAGGAAGACATCTGCATTTGGTCTGTCGACAAGGACATGACTCAACTTCTTGAAACAGGAGAGCGCAAGGTCATCCTTCTCATGCCAAAACAGCAAACGAAATTCAAAAAGATCTACACAACTACTGATTTCGATAACATCGAGAAGAAGGACGTAGATCTTTTCAACATGGAACTCGATTCAATCGATAATTCTGCCGTCATAAACGTTCTGAACGACTTGATCACCAAGGACTACAAGCATTTTCGTATCGATCCAGCTGAGGATATTTTGCTGAAAATCCTGGCAGGAGACTCTTCTGATACTATCCCACGAGTCCATCCTCGATTGACTCCAGGAAAAGTTGCGAAAACAGTTGAGCTTATCCGTGAAACCGTTGACTGGAACGATATAAAAAACCTAGTTGATATGGGTGATCCTGAGTTCATGACATTCATGAATAAGGTAATATGTGACGTTCTGAAGATAAGCGATCCTGGTGAATCTCTGACGATTCAGAATAACGTGAGCCGTAATCGTAGACTTATCAGATTGAGCACCAAGGTATTTCCACCAGAAATATTGGAAGCAATCACCGGATCAATGAACCTTAACGAACGCAGAAGATTCAATTACTTCAAGTTCAAAAAAAATTACAAGTCCTAATGATAGAAATTCACGGGTTCATCCCATTATTCGAAAGAGTTCTCATCAAGCCAGACGAGCCTGAAAAATTAACGGAAACCGGCATCATTCTTCCGGCTTCTTCCATAAAAAGACCGAATACTGGAATTGTCATGGCAATAGGGCATTTGGTTGGCCAGTCTAAGGCTCCAATCAATATCGGAGATCACGTTCTTTACTTGAGATATTCAGGTTTTGATACGGTGATAAACGGTGAGACCTATCACCTTGTCATGGTAAATGACTTAGTCGGAATTATAGATAACTCAGGTAGCAATACCTTCGAGTTAAAAGACTACAGTTAATGGAAAAGATCGTACATGACTTCAGAACTTACCTATTGAACGAATCCAAGGAGGAATCCGGTGGAATTCGTTTGTTTTGCGACATGGACGGAGTCCTAACGGACTTCGATCGTGGGTTCAAAAGATTAAAGGCCAACGAAGATCACCTTAAGCCAAAGGAATACGAGAAGAAGCATGGAAAGAATTCAATCTGGCCGTTAATTGATCATCGCGGAATAAAATTTTGGAAGCGTTTGCCGTGGAAAAGCGATGGCAGAGAGCTTTGGGATTACATTCACAGGTACTCGCCAGTCATTCTTTCGGCTCCAAGCAGAAGTCCAGATTCAGTCAAAGGGAAACTTTATTGGTTGAAGCTTAACCTTGGAATCAATGAGAAGCACCCAGCTCGAAAATTCGAAGAATGGGATGGCACGCAGAAGGTAATACTGACTGCAGATAAGGGAGCTTTTGCTGAATCCAAGAACGACATTCTAATTGACGATCGTAGGCCGAACATCGACAAATGGACGGAGGCCGGCGGAACCGGAATCCTTCATAACGATTCAACTGATACCGTCCGTATCCTGGAAGGTATAATTTCAAAACTAAAGGGCGAGCCGGACGACGATAAAGAACCGGCAGAAAAGATTGAACCTAAAAACACGGAGCAGAACGAACAGCCCGAAGATACACAAAACCAAGATCAAGGAGCATAAGTTCTCGGACTTAAACCGAGTGGTGGAGTTGACCAGATGGAATATTGGCTTGGAAGCAACCATCTATCTAAGGAGTGCGTAACTGCTCACCATCGAATCGGTCAGCCTAAAATGAAAAAGGGACTCAATTGAGTCCCTTTTTCTATTGACAAAGTCTGGGTTAGAAGGATGGAGTAAAACCCGTAGACTGCGAAGATAATTGTCCTCCAACTCGTGTGATCGTGATGCGGTTGATGAATTTGTGAATTCCTCTTGGGAAGTCAACCAGAATGTCAACGACTCCTGCATTGTTCTCCAGAACTTCAGTTCCGTTGTTGCTATCATCGAAGATAACATCGTACCATGAAATTCCACGAGCGTCTTCAACTGCTGCAAGGTAATTCTTGACCATTGTTTTAACTCTCATTCTGGTCGTAACGTCGTTCCAATCAAATAGGAAGTTAAGGAGGATACGTTCGATGTCCCTTTCAATCGTGATGAGGGCTTCTCTTACGTGAGTGTTGTTGAGGGCGGATTTTACTCTCTGGTAACCTGTGTTGTTCGAGAATACCATGACTCCGAATCCCCTACGTCTTACGATCAGGTTGAAACCTGCTGGTTCCAAGTAATCACGATCTTCGTTTATGAGATCGTATTCGATGCCGGTGATTTCAGGATCGGTTAAGATACCCCTCTTACCTGCAACGATTGAGAAGGTGTTTCCACTGGTGTATTTTTTCATGAATGTGTTTGCTACGAACATAGCTGGAGGAATGGACTTGTTCTTTCCATTCTCGTAGATGATGATGTTCGGCATGAAGTAGGAAACGTAAGAAGATAAAGGAATGCCGTTCTTTTCGCCAGTTGCGAATGAGAATAGGAATTCAGGATTCGAGTTCAAATCTCCACCAGTTGAAATTGACTGAGCGGAAACGAGGCGAGTTACTGGATCGATGAATCTTGGGCTTACTGATCTTTCGTACTGAGCGAAGGAAGGAGCATTTGCAATCACCAATAATTTTCCATGATCTGCTGCGAGCTGAGCGAGTTGCTGTTTTGATCCAGGGTAAATCTGACCTTCGAAAGAGTCGATTAAGTACCTGAAGTCCAGAGTTTCTCCGTCTGCTAATGTTGAAGCTAAATTGCTACCATTGAACATGAAGTCCAGGATGGTGTTCTGCCTTTCAGCTGTGCCGTTAGGATAGAGATTGAAATCGTCAAGGTTCATTGCTGGAATGCTGTAACCTGCGATTGAGGTAACGAAATTCTTGATTCCCTTATAAGCGCGAATCGTAGTTCCGTCGAAATTGATTCCACTGTTGTTCACATCGATCGGAGCTGCAGTTTTTACCGTGTATTTGAGAACGGTTACTGCTGAGCTTGATGGGCCGTAGCCGGTGATTGATACTTTTTGTGCATAGACTGACGTGATGCGTAGCATACGACCACGTTCTGTTCCTGCTACAACTTCGGCTTTCAGGTATTGACCAACTTTGAAGAAGTTATCAATTTCTGCCCTACGTGTTGAATTGTAAGGATAACCGGCTGCAGTGTTAGGTGTTTCGTTCTTGTTCGGGTTACCGTATAGGGTAGGATCGATGTAGAACGTGATCTGATTAGGAGCAGTGTATGTGTACTGATAGTCTCCGTCTATGAAGTAGTCGGTGTCAGTAAGATCGAAATCTTTCTTGTAGGTTGCCGAGGTTGCATTGACCATCCATAGGAAGTCGTCTCCTGCGTCCGTGATGGACTGAGCTGATACCTGGTTTAGTCGAGTAATATCGGAAAATACGTTGAATGTGATGTACTTCACTGAGCCGTTTAGTTTTACTGCTCCGTCTGATGCAATATAAAGAGAAGTAGGGGTCAAACTAGGACCGCCAGCGTATTTCAGGTAGTCTCCATTCTTTACGAATCCATTGAACCATGCATTGTAAAGCTTGCTGTTTTCGGTAGCAACTATCGTGTTAGGAGTAACTGCTGTGTTGATGTAAACTTCTCCAGCGATATACGTAGGAACGTAAGTCGATAGGAGGAAGTAGAAGTTAGAGTCGAGAGGTTTCTTGTAGCTGAGAACGTCGATGAGACCTACTGGCTCGGTGCCGGTAATACCGTCATCAACCACGTAAGCAGTTTTAGTTCCATTGTACAGGTTGAGATCATCAATACCGTATCCGACTAGGTCGAGACGCTGTTCTTCCATTGGCTCAGTTGCGGATCCGCTGTCGAACGTAGAGTTCGAAAGGTCGATTATGTCAACTTTCTTGTAGTCAATAGCGCAGTAAACTCCGGTAGTTGGGAAGTTACGGTTGAAAACTGTGTCCAGAGCAACGATTGTTCCAGTAAGATCCCTGAATCCAGGAATGATGCATCCCTGAGTTTTTGCGATTAGGGTAACTTCTTTAAGTGCTGTGAAATCGTTGATCTTCGAATTGATGAGACCAGTTGACGTAAAGTATTGCTTGTAAACAGGGTCGCTTGCAAGTTTTAGATTGTCTGTCCAGTTTCCTTCGACTACGATAAGTTCGACGAAATAATCCTGAACGATGTCATCTGGATTGAGGTATTCTGGAACTTCTGTTTTATCTCCGAGGAGAGCGAAGTATTCCTTAACCGTAATATCATAACCGGTAACATCAGCGACTCTTACGAATGCTGTGATTTCTTTGCAGGAAAGGTTAACAACGGTTAAAATCTTATTGGAATCGCGATCGGCCGTGCCGTACTGACTAGGATTGTAAATGTAATCATCACCCAATTTGATATTCTTCCATTTATTGACCATATCAACGTCAGCGAACCAAAGTTTCTGAACGTTATAGAAGTTGGACATGCTGCTCTGGTTGATATTCTCTGCCCATAGAGAGTTGGTCGAAGCAGGTTCAGAGTTGAACGTTCTGAAGTACGCTAGATCAGTTGAGGAAACCGGTAGAATGTTCAGACCAAAAACAGGACCTTGTCTCAAAGCAACGTCGAGTGTTCTGTGGAAGTAACTTCCGTTTTTCTCTAGCTTGCTGTCGGTGTCCCCGTATACGGCCTGTAGAGTTTTGCTATCCTGAATCAGTGCGACTGAATTGATAGGGCCTTTTTTGCTGGAACCTATTACAAGTCTGCCAGTGGAAATAGGAAGGGCAAGATTTTGGCTTTCATCTATTTCTATCGTGTATACGCCACTTGACTTGAACCTGTTCAGATTTAATTTTTCTGCCATCGCGTGCTATTGTTATTTTGAGTTATTTATTTATCATTCCGTTCCCAAAACCGACTTCTGTCGAATTGGGCATATCATAACTGGAATTATTTATCAAATGCTATCATGCTAAACCTAAACCGTCTCATTATTTTTGATACAATATAGAACTATAAAAAATGGTGAACTATATGCAAACAAAGATGAAATTCATAAAGATCCGTGATGTCAAAACTCCAGCATACGGTACGGTCGGCTCGGCCGGAATCGATTTCTTCGTTCCAGAGGATTTTCGAGAGCAGAGATTACATCCAGGCGATGATATTCTCATTCCGAGCGGAATAAAAGCTAACGTCCCGGATGGATACGCTCTCATTGCACATAACAAGAGCGGTATCGCAACTAAAAAGAGGCTTCAGGTTGGAGCATGCGTCGTGGACAGCGATTACCAGGGAGAAATCCACATTCACGTGTTCAATTCGAGGTCGAATGGATTGGTTGAAATTGCTCCAGGAATGAAGCTCGTGCAGTTCCTTCTTATCCCAGTAGCTAGCGCAGAACTGATCGAATGCAAGGAACTTGAAGAAGTATTCCCAGTGGAGACTGACAGAGGCCCTGGTGGTTTCGGGTCAACCAATGCAATAGAAGCTAGCTACTCGCTAACAAAATTGGGTCTCTTTTATGAAAACGAAACTCACTAGAGAAGATGTTCTGAATTGGTGGTTGCAAAAGTATCATAACACCACAGTTGAAGAGTTAGTCAAGACCCTTTCGGACGATGTAAAGAATTCAGCCGATTGGTTCAAGCTTTACCCAGTAACTCAGGAACAGCATGATGAATGGTACACGTGGGTAGTCGATGCACTAACAAAGGAACGCCGCATGTCAAAGACATACATCATCAAGCATTTCGCTTTAGATTATCTCAATTGCGCTCCGTACATTGAACAAAACAAGTAACTGAATATGATAATAAGCACAGAATTTAACGTAGATGAGTCCGCTCTAGTCGTTTCGTATTATGACGAGCAAGGAAAGATTGCATTCATCAAAAAACCGATTCCACAAACGGACCTTTTCAACTGGACCGTCACTGCAAATCCAACTGAATTCAGGAATTGGGACAATAAGTTTTTACGCAAATCTCCAAGCAAATGGTTGAGTCGCTTTCGATTGGAAGAATTGACTCAAGCTCGATTAAACCAAGCAGAACTCGACAGGATCTATTCAGACTTCAGCCCGAAGAAGTTCTACCTTGACATCGAAATAAAGCTGGAATCTCAGGAGTTTCCTGATCCAGCAAAAGCATTGATGGAAGTCAACATGATAACCTTCGTGAACGAGGAAAACATCGTTTTCACGATGTCGACCATGGACAATTTCGATCCAGAAACGGTTCAACTTCTGGAAGCGGAGGTCAATGAGTACCTCAAGTCATGTGGGCAAACGTTCGTTGTCAAGTACATGTTCTTCCAAACGGAACGAGAACTTCTAGAAGCATTCTTTTACAAAGCTCTTCCAAAAATATCGTTCCTTACTGGTTGGAACTTCATTGGCTTTGACTGGTTGTATCTCATGAATCGGGCAAAACGATTGGAAATGGATCCAATGCGTTTCATGGCTTGCAACAAACTGATCGGCCAGGCAAAACTGCCGATTCACCTTGGCCTTCTCGACTACATGGAAGTATTCAAGAACATCAAGCCGTTCAAGGTCGTTGAAAATTACAAGCTCGATTACATTGCCTACATGGTTCTAGGCATCACGAAATTGCACAACGAATATAGGTCAATGCTCGAAGCTCAGGGAGACACTTTCAATTTCGCAAAGTACAACATCATCGATACTTGCCTAGTCAAGTTAATTGACGATAAGACTGGATTATTGGAAGTAGCTTTCGCTATTTCAAAATTCGCTAGGGTCGACGTGTCGAAAATATTCAGCTCCGTATTCATTACTGAAACTATGATGTGCCGCGAATTCTTGGAAAGAGGTCGATTCATGTCGAACGATAAACGAGAGCTCGATGAGGAAGCAACGTACGACGGAGCATACATCATGAAACCGATTCCCGGATATTACAAGTACGTAATGCTCAATGACTTCGCTTCGATGTACCCGAACCTCACGATTCAGTTCAACATGTCTCCGGACGCTTACATGGGCAAGATGAAACCAGACATGGAAATTCCGGCTCACATGATATTCACAAAGAACGATACGTTATTCGCCAATACGTTCGACTCAGCAGCTAGAACGATTCTTACTCGAATGTACAATGGTCGAGTTGAAACAAAAGCAGAAAAGGAAAAGCTTGAGGAGCAATTGGAACGTGAAAAAGTGTCTGCATAACATAGGAAAAAAATTAAACAATCTAATGGCAGGATTCGATATTGACGAACTGATGTCCGTTAAGAACAGTTATCAATCGCAGAAATTTCAATGGGTAAAAACCAATGACCAAAAAAAGTTAGGGACGGTAGTCACAGTAAACGATGTCATTCCTGGTAAACGTCTAAACACGATAAACGGACCGATGCAGAGGTACAATGCTATCCTGTCAGACGGTACCAGCTTGGATACGGAAGACCTTACCAGTAGGCTAATGATGCTGCTGGATGATCAACCGCCAATGACCATCCTAGAACTTCTTTCGATAAATCTGGATGCAGGAGTCAACACTGAAGAGATCAAAGCAGCTCTTCCTGCAGACCTAAAGGAATTGTCAACACTTAAGCCTTCTGCTCCTCAACTGAATCAGGGAGCTCCAGGACATGACGATTCTAAGTTCGGACCAGGAAGAAACATGGGGCCGGCGGTCAACTCAAAGGATATTTTTGGGCTATTCTCAGTAGAGGAAACTAACCTCAATCTAAGCATTTTGGTAAAAATGCCTTCTAAACCTCTTCTCAAGATTATGTATTCGAATGCTCAGGACAAGGAACAGTTCCTAAATCAGCTGTCCGTGTATATAAATAATAGCATAACACAAATGGCCATCCACGATTCAGTAAAACGAATGTTTGGCCTGGACAAAAATAAAAAAGCTGATGACCAATAATCGTAATCCGCTAACTCCGGCACAAATCATTAAGTCAGTTTCTCCATTGGGGAGCGGTAAGTTCAATCTCATTTCGATGACTCGTGATTCCGACAGGGCGGAGAAAATTTCATCACCTGAAAATTACATTCTTATCCTTCCATTCGAAAGAACGGACGATGATAAGATCAAAGCTATTTACGGAGTGAAGTTCGAAAATCCGGCAACCGGACAGCCGGACGTAAGTCTGCTGACGGACGTCATCGATTTCGAAAAGGACACCACTTCTTTCGATTCAGTAGGACGAGCTCTTCTCGAAGAAGCTGGTCTGAACATCGAAGATGCTGGCCTGAACGAGGACGACATTTTTTACATTGGTACGATGACAACTTCCGAACCCGCCATAGCCAAGTTCAAGTGCTATGCTATCGATCTAACGAAAATCAGCAAGCCAAACGAATCCATACAATTCACGCGCAACCTGTCAAAATCCGCTTTCACCAAGGACGATTCATCAGAAATCGTAAAAATCGGATTTCACGAAATCGTTAACGGCGATTATTCGGATGCATCAATTTTAGCCGGATCCTTCCTTTTAGTTTCGTATTTTCAATGAAACTAGGTTAGCCTTTTGTGTACAAGAGAATACATAAAACTAACCAATTTTACATGGCAAAATCCCCTTTAGAAGCGTTTGCGAAGTTCAATGATCTTCTCGAAAAACGCGTGAAAGCAACAGTTGAATTAAAGGGATTCGCGGATATTAGCGAGTACATCTCAACCGGAAATTACCTCCTTAACGCCCAACTTTCGGGCTCATTGTTCGGAGGATTCCCAAACACAAGAAGCATTGGAATCGCAGGCGATCCTGGTTCTGGAAAAACTTTCCTCTGCATGAATGCAGTGCGCGAGTTACAGAACATGGGGTACTTCGTGTTTTATATTGACACAGAAGGCGCAATCGATTCCATTGACTTCCCAAAATTCGGAGCAAATCTCGACCAGCTCAAGTACTACAGGATGAAGCTGATCACGGACGTGAAGTTCTTCGTTGACGGTCTTGTCAAGCAGAAGAAAGAAAGTTCTGAACTTAAGATCGCTCTGTTCGTTGACTCCATCGGTCTGCTCAATTCTGACAAGGAAGTCGGAGACTTCGAAAAAGGAAAGAGTGTATCGGATATGGGTCTCAAAGCAAAGGACCTTCGTGCAATGTTCAGATCGTTCACACTCGATCTTTCTAATGAAAGAATTCCATTCATCTTCACGAACCACACGTACAGTGGAACTGACGTTTATTCTGGAAAAACTCCAGGCGGTGGTGGCGGTCCAGAATTCGCAGCATCAATCATTCTCATGCTCAGCAAGGGAACGTTGAAAGACGAAAACAAAACTGCAACCGGAATCATCGTCAGGTCGAGGACTCGTAAGAATCGTCTCGCTCGTCCGATTGAAATCGAATTCCACATCTCTCATCAGAAGGGCATGAACCCTTACGTCGGCCTTCAGGACTACATTAGCTGGGAAGCTTGCGGAGTCGGTCGTGGAAAGAAGCTTACCGAGAAGGAATTTTCGAAGCTGAAACCAGATGACCAGAGTGATTGTGTACAATTCGAGGTCGGAGGTGGTACGTTCTATTTCAAGCCTGGTAAGTTAGCTCAGAACTACATCCTGCGTCACAACGGTGATGAAGTTCCAGTCAAGCAGTTCTTTACTTCTAGATTGTTCACTGACACCGTCCTGCACGAGCTCGACAAAAGGGTTATCAAGCCTACGTTCAAGTATCCAGAAACAATTGACGCTCTCATGGAAGAAGAGAGCGAAGAGATCTTAGCCGACGAAAAAGAAGTCGGCGATGAACTTTAACATCCAGCCAACGCTTCCGATAAAGTACGCAATGAAGGTTCATCAAGCATTGCCGAACTATCCTACGCACCAAGATTTCATGTTTGAAATCATTTCCTATATCGTTAGGGTCACCGAACAGAAAGAAAAGGATTGGGACCCTAACGATATAAAATTCTCAGCGAAAACTCTCAAGTACATTTTTGGAGACAATGTTAAATCTGAAGAGTTCCTTGATCGTATAAAAACAATACTCAAGGATCTCATTGAATCTGGAGCATTGGCAAAGAGAGGAGAATTCATTTTCATAAGTGCTGATGAGTTCTCCAAGTACTACTCAATAAGTTAATTTACGAATATGGTAATAGATTTTAAGGAAAATATCGAACTCTTAGAGAAATTGATATTCAATTTTGTCTTAACTGAGGACGATAATGATGTTGTCATCAAGCCGAAGAGTTACGAGACTCTTGACAAGCGTGAAATATTGCCGATGATAAAGGCACACTATTTCAACGACGATACGTTACAACGTCTTTATCGTGAAGCGAAGAAGTTCTTTCTCGAATACAAGAAAATTCCGACTAAGAACGAAATTCGTCAACTGGCAAATCTCGCCAACCTCGACATCCCAGATGATAAGTTCGATAAGATCTTCGCCATCAACCTAAAGGATCACACATACGAATTCCTTTACAAGTACACAAAGGCTTTCGTATTCTACAAGAACCTGAATGAAGTGGTCATAGACACTCTCTCATGGTTAAAGACAACCGAGATAAATCCAGACAATGTCGAACTAATAACGAACGATGTTAGATCAAAGTTCAACGAAAAACTAAATCTATCTTTCACTAGTTCCGAATCCGGTCTTAGCTTCTTTAATCCAAAGGATCACATTCAGCTTTCGAAAGTTGGAACGCCTACTGGTTTCAGATTCTTCGATAAAGTTCTTGATGGTGGATGGAACCCAAAGACCCTCGTAGTTTTCCAGGGTCGTCCAAAAGTAGGAAAGTCAATGGTGCTTTCCAACATTGCAGCTAGAGCATTCCTTCATGGCAATGATATTGGTATTGCAACGCTAGAGCTTTCTGATCGAAAGTACATGAAGAGGCTCGGTGCGCAGATCCTTAACATGACGATGAAGGAATACGATACGATCCTTCGAGAAGAAGACTTGAACGGAATCATCGAGAGATTGAATCAGCTTCGAGAAACGGTTCCGAATTTGGGGAACCTCGAAGTAAAGGAATTCGGAGCAGGTACAGCATCAGCTATCGACATCGAAAATTACTTCCTTAAGGTTCAACAGAGAACTGGTATTAAGTTTAAAGTAATCGTCGTTGACTACGTTAACTTAATGAGACCGCTTCGCGACCGTGGAGACAGTTACGGTAACATCAAGTCAATCACCGAGGAATTACGCGCAGTAGCAATGCGTAACGAATGGTGCATCATTTCTGCTACTCAGATCAAGAGGGATGCAGTCGACGATCAGGACTTGAACATGTCCGACGTTGCTGAATCTTTCGGTCTCGTTCATACGGTCGACTCATTATTCGGATTGACTCGTGGACCAATGGAAAGTAGGATGAAAGTCAAACTAATAGCTAACCGAGACGGAGGATACAATGAGAGTTTCAAGATGTTCAGGCTCAATTACGAGTACGCAAAAATGATAGAGGAAACGGATCCAGCTTCCGAATTCTATTCAGACGATGATGACACGCAGTCTCTGGAAAATCAAATGAGAAATCAATACCATACAGTTCAAACTACCGAACCGCCGAACATCGATTTTTCGAGTGATCTTCCTCAACTGCCGCCACCAATAAAACCAAATAAGCAATTAGAATCGCATGATGATATTCTCGATTCTATAAAATAATGAAACCCTTTGAAAAAAGATAAAGATGAAGACATTTTCGAAGAACCAGAAGATGACCTAACCGATTCCGTAATGGAACTAGAAGGTCCGTCGTTTTTGGACCCTGAAGATCTTGAAGAGGAACAAATAGACGAAGAAGCTGAAGAAACCGAAAGGCGAAGGGTCGCGTACTCTGCATTGAAGAAGAATGATAAGATCTTCAACAATTCGTACACGATGGGCCATCCTACTGGTGAAGAGCCTGAAGAAACAAGAGCTCACACCGAAATCAGAATAGATCCAGGTTCTCCGGACTATCAGCTTTATGATAGGGATCAGCATTCAGATTTCGTCGACAATTCAATAACCCAGATTGACATACACGAATTCGTTTCGAATTCTACCGAAGTAAAGGAAATACTTGGAGACGATCCAGACAAAAAGAAGTTCGGAAAGGCCGAAGTCAATTTACTGTTCGAGAAAATTCTAGCTGGAGTAAGAGTCGGAAAGCATGCAAGTTCTTTTGTGAATCCTGTGCATGTCTTCGATTCCATTTCATCCCTAACTGGCTTAGAGTACAAGAAACTTTTCGACATGCTGAAATACGAGAACAAGGAAATTTTGCTTCTCGAACTAGACGGCAAGTATCACATTTTGGATAAGTCATCTAAAGAATTCAGAATCTACGAATAATGAAACTTGACAACATACGTAACATATATCTCATCGGAGACACTCACCTTGGAGTAAGGAATAATTCAATTGAATGGTCAGCCATTCAGAAGGATTTCTTGCTGAACCATTTCATTCACAAGATCGATAAGGATTTTGATGAGGACAGAGATATTCTCGTTTTCGAGGGAGACATTTTCCATTATCGCGAAGCAATCAATGTTAGAATACACAATGAGGCGCTTGATATATTTACTGTATTGGGTAAAAAATTCAAACGTGGAGTATTCATCATCATAGGCAATCACGATACGTATTACAAGGATAATAGCGTGGTGCACTCTCTGAGGGCAATCGGTAATTTGGCCGACAACATTCACGTGTTCGAAAATCCGGACATCCTTACCATCAATGGAAAGCACTCGTTTCTCATGCTTCCTTGGCTCGAAGATTTAGCAAAACTGAACAGCGTAATAGCTGACCATCAGTCATTCTGTTCCTACATCATTTGTCATGCTGACATAAAGGGTTTCAAGCTAAACAAGTGGGTGAAATTAGAAAAGGGATTGGAATCGGAGTCAATGAAATCGTACAAGCGAGTTTACAGTGGTCACATACACATTCGTCAGGAAAATGGAAACGTTCTGTACACCGGAACTCCATACCAAATGGATCGTGGAGACATTGGAAATACCAAGGGCTTTTACACGCTAAACGTTGAAGGAGATGAGATAGTCGAAACGTTTACCAGGAATACGAAATCTCCCATTTTCTTGAAGATAGATCTTAGCGATCTCTTAGAACTGTCAAAACCTGAGATAATTGATCTCTTTGATAATAATTTCGTGGACGTGATGGCCCGTATAGATTTCGTTAACAAATTTTCTGTGCCTCTGTTCATTGAAGAAATTGCAGGCTCAAAGCACAGAACCATTCAGTTCTTTACCTATTCGGAAAAAGAAAAGCTCAATGCACAAGCAGCCGATCCAGAGTTCAACATCGAGGACGGCTTCAACATCACAGATATTTTCAAGAGGTACTTGAAGACCAAAGATTACTCGAAGGAATTCAAGAGACAACTTGCCACCAAATTCGTTGAAATTCACGAAAACGTAAAACAAGAAAAGTCCTATGCTTAATCCATTTGTCAGCGAGTACGTCGAAGTAATCAATTCCGGCAATGGAAAATTCATTGTCATTGCTAGAACAGACATCCCAATAAACACTGTCGTAGAGATATGTCCAGTGTCAATCATTACGATGAAGGATGCAATCCTTCTTGGTAAGGCAATGCCTTCAATTAAAGCTAAGATTTTTTCGGACGAATCTGTGATGGACAAAGAATACCAGATATTCGCCCAGCTTGGTGAATTGGAATTGGAAAAACGATTGGATGAGGGCAAAATATCAAGAGAAGAGTACGTAAGGATATTACGGTCAAAGGTAAATCCTTCCGCCCTATTGGAATTAAAATCGCACATCTTTATGCTCGGCAATGGATTACTATATCAGGTGAGCGAAACGCCTAACCTGGTGTGTGCCTATCACTCAGATCAAAAGGTATGCGTTTTCAAATCTGTTCGGTACATCGCAAATGGAACCGAACTCACTTACTACAAATAATCATCGAATGAAGATACTCAATTTCTCATTTAGGAACCTGTGCTCGTACGGAAATAAATTGCAGAGCTTTACCTTCTCGGAGGATCCTCAGCTTATTTTAGTTGAAGGAAAGAACGGTGGAGGAAAGTCAACGATTTCCGATGCAATAACCTTTGCCATTTACAGTAAGTCATCGATCCGTAAGACAACTGCTCTGCCGAATCGACTCAATAAGAACGGGTACACCTACATCGATTTTATCACTGGAGCCGGAGACACTATTTCGATAGAACGTGGTCTCCAGCCAAATTTTTTAAGGTTAGCAATTAACGGAGTCGATCACAACCTTCCTGACAAACGAAGGATTGACGAATTCATTGAGGATGAGCTAGTAAAGATCCCGTTCAATATTTTTTCGAACACGATAAGCTTGTCGATAAACGAGTTCAAGAGTTTCGTAAAGTTAAGTCCAAATGACAAGAGGCAGATCATTGATAAGATATTCGGAATTGAGATCGTCAATGATATGTCGAAGAAGAACAAGGAGGATCTCAAATCTCTGAGATTAGCTCTGCATACTCTTGACGTTTCTATCGACAGCAACACGACTACTCTTAACAATTCATTGGCCCAATTGACCAATATGAAGGAGGACCTGTCGGTCCTAAAGGATGCTCGTAAAAAGGAACTCGAAGAACGTATCGCTCAATTACAAGCTGACAAAGAACTGTATCAGAAAAATTACAACGAAATGACGGTAGCCGCGACAGCTTTGGACAAAGCAGTCGCTGCAGCAAGAGAAGCAAGAACAGCAGCCCAGTTGACCATTGCTGATTGGCAGAAGAAGCTTCAGATTTACGAGAGCAATAAGTGCCCGCATTGTTTGTCAGATCTTACTGACGAGGGGCATTCGAAAATAAAGGACGAGATCGTTTGCAAGAAAACCGAACAGGAAAAATTACTCCCAGTCCTTGCTAAAAAGGTTCAGGAAGCAGAGATGACTTTGACAGAAAAGAACGGAGAAAAGGAATTCGCCAGAAACCAGTTCTACAAGGTCGAAGCTATTCTGACACCATTGAAACGAGAGCTTTCATCCCTGTCGATAGATGAAATCGAAACTGAAGGTTCCGAATACATAAACGGAGTCATCGAATCGATCAAGAAGACGCTCGAAGAAGCCAGAATCGAAAAAGGCAAGATCTCCGAACAGATCAAGATCTCTCAGGAAATGGAGGACATCCTTTCGGAGAACGGAATGAAACGTCTGCTAATGAGTCAAATCGTTCCAATTCTCAATAAGAAGATCCTAAGAACTGCAAAGATCCTCGATTTTCCATTCGCTTTCGAATTCAACATGGACTTCGATCCTATCATAACCCAATTGGGAATACAGGTTGACATAGACTCTCTTTCTACTGGCGAACAAAAGAAAATGAATCTGATAGTTTTGTTAGGCATCATTGAACTCATCAAGCTAAAGCACCACAGTGTCAATTTGCTATTCCTTGACGAAATATTCTCTTCCCTGGACGTGGAGTCCATTTACCAGGTAGTCGACCTGCTGAAAACGTTCTCGAAAAAGTATCGAATGACCGTTTTTGTAATATCGCACGATCCGCTTCCTGAGGAACTATTCGATCGAAAGCTGTCAGTAAAGAAGATAGATCACTTCTCTGACATAGAATTCTCGTAAACCGATTCACTACTTTTAAGTAAAAGATCATACAAAAACAGTACGATGATAGTATTCAAAGCAAAATCATTTGGCGAAGCATATAGGGATTCGCTAGCCCATGTCATGAAATACGGTCCAGAAAATGGTGCCAGAGGCACTAAAAGTAAGGAAATTTTGGACGTGGCTCTAGTCGTTGAAAATCCCGCACTGTGTCTTTACACTAACCCAGCCAGAAGCTCGCAGTTCAAGTACATCGCTGCAGAGTTCCTCTGGTATTACATGGGAAGAAAGGATGCAGCTTTCATTACGAAATGGGCCAAATTCTGGGATCAGATAAAGAACGATGACGGATCGTGTAATTCAGCTTATGGAAATTTGATATTCAACATTAAAAACGAGCACGGAATGTCCCAATACCAATGGGCAATGCTGAGCTTAATGAAGGATCCAAATACCAGGCAAGCTGTCATGCATTTCAACATGCCGTTACACCAGTACGAAGGAAATAAGGATTTCGTTTGTACGATGTACGTGAACATTCACATTCGTGACAACAAGTTGAATCTCAAATTGAACATTCGTAGCAATGATGCTCTATGGGGAACCCCAACGGATGCAGCATTCTTCTGTTCATTACAGATGCAAATGCTCAGTCACCTGAGACTTACCTATCCGGACCTTCAATTAGGAACTTACACGCATGTAGCCGATTCGTATCACGTTTACGACAGGCATTACGAGCTTACCGAGAAAATGTTAGAATCGGATTTCGTTCCGTGTGAATTACCTCCGGTCATGAATGATCTAATCAATCTCGATGGAACTCCAACTGGAGACCTAATCACTTTATTCAATCACGTTGACACAGGAAACCCAGAATTTTTACTTTTCCAGGACGGCGAAGATATTTACAAATGGATTCACACAAACATTACTAAGACAAAATAAATGGCATCTAGCAGACAACCGCTCATCGATCAAGTTTACATGGACATGGCTAAAATTTGGTCGAAATTATCTCATGCTTCGAGAAAGAAAGTAGGAGCATTGATCGTTAAAAATGGCACAATCATTTCCGACGGTTACAATGGAACCCCTTCTGGTTTCGAAAATGAATGTGAGGAAGTGCTCAATGACGAACAGGGCAATTTCGTTGGTTATCAGACGAAGTGGTACGTTCTTCATGCAGAGGCTAATGCCATCCTAAAGATCGCAAAGTCTACTCAGAGTTGCGAGGGTGCCACCATTTATCTTACCTGTTCTCCATGTGCAGAATGTAGCAAACTTATCCTGCAGGCAGGAATTAAAAGATTGGTCTATGACGAAGAGTATCGGGATCTAACCGGTTTACAGCTTCTTCAGAGGGCAGGAATCGAAATCAAAAAAATGGAAAATGGATGATCGACGAAACTACTCGTGTACTACAAATTGTTTTCGTAAGTGATCAGAAACAATTCATTCAAGTACTACAGAAAAAAAGAAAATCAGATTATTTACTGAATGTCAATAAAATAATACGGGACAAGTTTGGCCATGAAATCGTGGTTCCGAATAAGATCCAAGCATTCTTGATCAATTACGAGATTAAGAAAATCATTGACAAAGCAGTAAACGTTCGGAACCGTAAGTACGAGAGAATCGTTTACATCAATTCGAATTTAACGCCAAATACGATACTGAACACAATTGACTTTCTGACTAGCACGTATGGAGAGGTTCATTTCGAACCATTGTTAATCGATTTGGAAGAGGACATTTCTCCGCATATCAACATAAAGACAATAAAAAAGGGGCTATAAAGCCCCTTTCTTTTTATCTATTGAGTTCCTGAGTTATGCTCCAGTCTGATCGTCTTCCTGTCCGGGTTCGGTTCCTTCGTCTTCCTTAGGCTCTCCACCTTCTTCTTCGTCTTCAGGTTTGCAAATCTTCTCGACTGCTGCACACAATAAGTCGCAAACTGCGTCCTTTTCGATTTCCATTTCTTCGGCGATTTTGTCGATGAGCTCATTGAGATCATCTCCGAATTCGTCCATTACTTTTTCTAACTGTTCTTCGTCTACTTCGTAGCCAAGATCAGGAGTTTCTTCGGTGTTGTCACCGCCCATTGCGCCAAGGTCATCAACAGGTTCTTCAGCTTCATTTGGCATCTGATTCATCTCGTCGAAGTTTTCGTTCACGAATTGTTCAAATCTCATGATTCTACCTTCTTCTACGGACTCGGTTGCGATTGTTGGTTTTGCGTACATAACTTCAGTTGGTTTTTTCTTTGCGTCTCTGGATACTTTGTCACGGGTGACTGCTTTCCACGTGGTATCGTAATTTGGCTGATTCATTTCTTCTCCAGTTTGCGGGTTATGCAAATTTCCTTCGAAGTCACGATTTCGTTGCACTATTCTTTGATATTTATTCAAGGACTTGCGCTTATTTCCCTCGAAATCACTTTTTTCATTGGGTCCACCAAAAGGAGGTTTCTTTGGGTCCATGTACTGGTCCATTGATGGGTGGTCTCTCCTATTTACATCGAACATGTCCATTTCTTATATCTTAATTTTTTACTGACCAACTCTGGTTTCGACGTAACGGTCAGCAACGAACGGAACAGTTAGGGTAGCGATCTGATCCTGTAAGTAATCTAACTGAAGTTCATTGAACTTTGCAGTATCGAGGAACACTGGAGAGAATACGAATTCCCTGTAAATCAAACCGGCCTTATTGAACATCGTTATCTGAACGATAGCTGGGTTAGCACTCGAACCTGCGTAATCACGTTTTAGTCCCTGAGCACCGGTCATAGGATCGTAGATCAAATTTGCCCATGCTCTGAATGCATTGTAAATGTAGTTGTCGTTATCGTCATTCAAGTTCAATGAGAATTCGATTGTAAACTTCGACAACGTGGTTGCAGGTTTTGCAGCAGAGTATGCTCTTTCTGCAAACTTGTACCTCTGAACCTGTAGAGGACCTCCAGCATTACCGGAAAGTTCAGGTAATGGCCCAACCTTATTAACATGCTCCAAACTGAGGTTGTTGTTGAATCCAATCTTAGTCGAAACTGCCGGTGGAGGGGTAATTATTACTTCAAACTGGTTGAGGTATAACGGTTCGTATCTTCCAGGACCAGCTGTGTGATTTTTGAAATGAGGTAGACCAGCCATCTTGTATTGTGTTTTTTGTTTATTTATTTATTCGTGTCTTAATGAATTCCATGAGGATGAAAGTTACTACTCTTTCTTAGTCACGTGTTTCCTGTTTTTATATATCTCCTGTTTTACTCGAGCAAAACGTTCTTCTTCCCTGCTCACACGTATGCCGCTCATGAATTTCAACTTATCGCGATACTCAACTTCTTCTTCGGATTTAGGAGTCACGTGCTTTTCACCGACTGTGAACGTTAAGTCAAGAGTAGGAAGAACTTGCACTAGCAGATTCATTTCGTCTTTGGTTGTGAACTCGTCAATTTCCATCCGTTTGGATGCCATCAGGCCAGTTTTAACTTCTAGCCATATCCTTTTCGAGTTGTCCAAAGTTTCGTCTCCTAGCTTACGCACTAAGTTTTCCGAGATCTTATGCCGTATCCTAACGTTTGCACTGGACACCTGGCAGTCTATCATTCGTATCTTCTCACCATGAACTATCACGGTGTACGTCTCGGGTCCCTTGGAATCAGCAGGCTCATTAGTTTTAGCAGGTTCATTAGTTACCTCATCTTTCGGATTGGGTGAACCAGGAGCGCTTGGTTTGCTAGGTTCGCTTGGTTGATTCACAGGTTTCTGTGGAACGGTTGGAACCTGAGATACTGGCGCTTCTACTTTTTGAATAGCAGTAGGTCCAGTGGTCTGCAGAGCAGTGTTTTCGACAGAACCGAGCATAGCTTTTGCTTCGGAAACGTTTCTGAATTTTGCATCGATCACGGCATTTATCTGTTTTAGGAGAGTAGTTAGCGTATCAATTGACGTGTACTTGTAATAGGTGGCCAGACCCTGAGCCTTGGTGTAATGCAGATCTGGATAAACGGAGGTTTCGTGCAGCGTTATTTCCTGATCGGTCTGATCCCACGTGGGCTGTTGTCCAACTCCTGTGCTTTTCCAAGTTATCTTGAAACTAGCAATGGATTCAGCAATTACTCCGTTCCCTATCATTTATTATCCGATTTCTTTGTCACCCCGAAATTCTTTACCCTTGTTGGATTTCTTTTTCTTAGGATCGACAGGTTTGTAATTCGCCCAAATCTCATTGTAGATTCGGCAGGAAGCTCCCATGAAGTTAACGATACCGATGTATTTCTTTCGGTCGTCTCCGTGCATTTTAGAGATCTTCTTTCCGATCGTCCGAGCATCGCCGAGATCGAGTTCTTCGTCGTCGGCTTTTCCAACTAGGTCCTTAAGGGAATTTTCTTCCCTAACGGGCTCTACTGGAACCATCGACGTCGAAAAGGACTCAAACGTTTGGTGCACTTTATTTGACGGCTTGGTCATCGTGAGATTATTATTTTTTGTAGGACGATACCTTCTTTACCTGAGGATTAGGTGTAACTTTTCCGATTGGGAGGTTTGCCATGTTAGGCTTCACTTCTTTCGAAAGAGGTTTTCCCTTGATGACCAGGTTTGTATTGGCCTCGGTTGCTACCATTTTCTTTGGTTCGGAACCCTTTTTCGTAGGAAGAGCAGTCGTACCGGTTTTCACGCTTTTCGAAGGAACACTACCCTTACCCTTAGGCATGTCAGCCATTTCAGGTTTTACGGTTTTTGTGGTTGCTTTTCCTTTACCAGCTGGAAGGGCAGAAGTTTCAGTGCCTACTGACTTCGTGATTTGTTTACCTTTAGCGGGCGCTCCCTTAGAAAGTTCTTGGTTCATCTTTTTTTCCAAAAGATATTCCTCATAACTTAAAACTGACTTTGACATGTCGATTTCATTATTTTATGCGATTGATTCTCGCTAGGTTATTTATCAATGCTTGGTTGATAATTCTTAGTAAATAGCCAGTTGCCGCATTCGAACGTTCTATAACGACCAGCATCGTGCATTATTTCAACTGCCGTCCTGGTGTCAGTGGAGTCCTTATCCACCAGTTTATGCTTCATGAAGTTCATACGATTCATACGAATGCCGTCGATTACCCATGAATGACTTGACGTTCTTCTTTCCAGGATGAATCCTAATTTTGAATAGACTGATCTAGTAGGATCCGGCGATATGTCTATGTCACAGTAGCTTATCAAGGTCTCTGGATTGAATTCGCGAACGAACGCTGTAAGAAGTTTTGATGCTCCGCCAATTACCGATATTCCCAATTTGGTGCAAAGTCTATCGACTTCCCAGCGTTCATTTTTTCTAGTAAACGTCATGACTGAAGCTAGTCCAGCTTTATCGCTAAGACCGAAGGCAACTGTGCAGTATTTTCCGCCTTTTAGGTGATTTTCCTCACAGAACGAATATGCTGTTGAATTCGGTATTCTCGAGCATTCGTACTTCCGAGCGTACGTTACTGCTGATTTGCCCAACCAATTCAGGATCATGCTTTTTACGATCGCCGGTTTTAATTTCCAATCGTCCTCCCAAACGTTGAATATTCGTATACCACTCGATAATGCTCTTTGACTTTTATCGAAATGATACTCTTCCGATTTTTCCATCTCGCTATGCCAGTACGTACCGTTTACTTCTATTCCGATTTTTAAGTCCTTAACGTATATGTCAATTTCCGATTTTTTTAGAACGGACTTGCAATTCAGTAGAATTTCGTTAGCCTCGTAATTTTCAATGACGAAATTTGCAATTTGCTTCTCCAAATTGGAACTCATTGAAATGACTGATCTATTGCAAATTATGCAAGGATCAATGTTCATTCGGAGTTTGGAATTCACAGTACAACCGGCTGCTATGAACTCTCCACCGCATCTATCACATTTTAACTTGTACGTTTGTGTTTGTGGTAAGTATTCAACGATCGACATTTCGAATTTTGCAAGCTTCTCATTGGCGATCCGCATTGACGTTCGTTTATTTGAAACTTGTATTTTCTCTATGATACCTCTATTTTTTGCTGCGTTTTCGAAACCATATACTTTAATATTGGTTAGTTTGGTTTTTTCCAGACTGAACATATTTATCGTTCCATTTCGATCCATTGTTGTTCTCTGCTGACGATCATGTATTTCTTTATTCTGTAAGGCATGCTTTACTCCATATAATTTCATTGAGGTTTTTTCACCAGTTTCGCGAAGTGTACCCTTCCAATTATGGTCTACTCCATACAAGGCAAGCATGGTTTTTTTATACTGATCCTTTGTTGATTGTAACTTAGTTGGATGGTCGACTCCGTACTTAATGAATGTGTTTTTGCGTAACGTGCTTAACCGATTGATACTGATACATTCCTTAGCTCCACATGTCTTAGCGTATCCCTTGGAATAATTGATAAACGCTTTCAATTTTCCACACGTGCATAGACCTGATGTCTTTGGATTTGAAATAGTATACAAAATTTGGTGAGGGTCATCTGGTACCTGCAATCTATTAGACAAAAACTTTCGTAGGTTTGAATTATTTCGTATTATCGATAGCTCTTTTTGTATTCTTATGTTCTGCTCTTTTTTTTGAATGAGCGACTCTGTTAAGTATTGTAGGTATCCATTATTGTCCAGGGGTTTCATATCGCCGATAATTAGGTTTTAATTTATTTATACTAAATATCGTGTAATTTTTGCAAATTCACATGAAAAAAGCTCCACATGGGAGCTTTTTTCATATATCAATTAAGATTTAGTATCGGTTTAGTATCCAGTTGAAGGAGCAACTGAACCAGTAAGTACGCCAAGACCGTTAACGGTAATGGTGATGTACTGGGTTTCAGGATGCCAACCTGCTTCTGTGATAGCGTACCTTGATTTCAAACCAATCTTTGGTGAGAAGGTACCTTCTGCGATTGTCTGGAGAGATTCTGCCATGATGTATGGGAGGAACTTAATACCAGGTTCTTCGTCAGCGCCCTTACGAGCGATGTGGATACGGTTGTCACCGAATTTCAGGTTAGGATCAACGTACACGGTAAGTCCGTGAACTTTACCAGCTGGGTAAAGCTGACCAGGTCCCGAAGGAAGGTCATTGTTGAATGGAGCGAATGTGTAACCTGCTACGTCAGCAAGAGCTGAAGCAACACGACCGTTGGTTACGATGTGGGTTGCGGCACCGAAACGACCCCTGTGGTAAATAAGGTTAGCCATTTCGAGGATCTTCGTAACAACCCTACGCTGTAGCGTTGAGATGTTTTCGAATCCGGAACCTACTGTTAGGTCGAGGTTGGTAATACCCGAACCCTCAATTGCATTGATGTTCGTTGTGTGAGCTGCGCCGAGGACGAAGCAACGGTCAACCAATTTCTTGTTGATCGACTGAGCAACTTCGTTAACTGCAACGTTTTCCAACATGGAAATAACGTCAAAGTTCCATACGCGGTTGAGGTCCTGGATCTGCTCAACGGTTGCTGAGATAGCTACCTGATCACCTTTAGCTTCGATGAACTTGGTGAACATTTTGAGACCCATCTGGCGGAACTTGCTTACTTCAGCAACTTCCCTCTTCATTCCTTCGATCTGCGTGCCGTTTGCACCGAGGTAAGGACCATTCCATGCATCAGTTGCATAGTTGTCATCGCTCGATGTGGTGAAACCAGAAATATGGTTTTCCAGTGCGGATGCAAGACCGGGAGTGTTAGCTGCTAGCAGGGTGTAGGTCTTTACGACTGCTGCACCACCGATAGTAATGGTAGTAAATACTTCGCCGGTTTTAACGTAGTCGTTGATCTTCTTCGTTCCGTCACTACCGTCGCTGACGACTTTCCACATACCGACTCCGTCAACACGTGAGAAGCCGATGAATGAAAGGGTTAGAGCGTTACTATCAACCGTAATGGTTGCGGTATCGCCGCTGATAAGCTGTGAGAAGGTTCCACCTGCTGTAAGAACAGTGTCTCCCTTTACTGCTTCGATCTTAATTACGAATGGATCGTACTGCTGATCGAGGTTACCACCCTGGTACACGTAGTCCAGATATGGAAGGAATCCGACAGGAGCGTCCATAGGAACAACTCCTACGAGGTCGAAACCGATTGTTTTTGCTGCTACCTGAATTGCTACAGGAAGTAAGCTAGGGAACTTGTCACCGGAACCTGAGTTCGAGTAACTCTGTTTTGCACCGCCGATGAATGGGGTCATAGTGTTAACAGGAGCATGAATGCTACCCATTGCACTGATGGAACCAGGCTGCTGAAGGAATAAACCAGGGGCTACGGATTCGTTAACTGGCGAACCAGTGTTGTCGAAGATTGCATGGTAGTGAGCTACGTCAACTAACCAAGGGCGACTCTTCATAACTGCTGCGTCTGCACCATAACTCTCCAAAACAGGTATCCAAGTATCCTTGATTGACTGATCATTCAGTCTCTTGAAAATTCTTGTTGTTGCCATTTGTTTTTGAGGCTTTTTTATGATTGTGCTCTGCGCTTGAGAGCTTCAATGTACGCGTTGGAATAACCACGCTGTACTTGATTTACTTGATCTATCGATACGTAACCCTCTTTACCTTGGTTTTCGTTGATAGCTGTGTTATTTATATTTGCACTTTGTGCAATTCTTTCATTGATTCCCCTTAGATCGCGAGTGTCCCAGAAAGCTTTCGCTTGGTAAGGAGTGTTGATCACTACGGTTGAAGCTTGAGCGGCGATCCAATTGAGTTCGACTTCGTTCATCTTCTCGTATAGAGGTTTGTACTTTTCTGGCATGAAGCGAATGTAAGTAGGAGTATTCTCTGTCTGTTTGTTCATTACTGCTTCCATGATGTTGATCACTTCGGATTCATTGAAGAACACTGCTCCACGTAGTGTCTCAACGATTGCGGTCTTGATGTCCGGTTCGAGAGCGTAGAACTTCTGTTTGTTTTCAGTAGTCAAAAGCTTCAGGAACGGGTATTTGCTTTCGAGAACGGCATTTGCTGAATTCGATTTGATGTTTGCAAGGATTCCGTCAACTGCTGAAACGAGGTCTTCTACTGGAGAAGCATCCGTCACGTTAACTTTGCTTTCGTTTAGCTGAGCGACATCGGACAGTAACCTACGCGTTGTGAGCTTAGTGTTAGGACCAACTTTCTGGTTCATCGTTTCAGCAACGTATTCCGTGTAAGCGATACCCTTCTGGATGTTTCCGCCGAGGTATTCAGCATACTTGATAGCTTCGTTCAAACTCTTTGCTAGGTAATTGGAGTAATTCAAGCCCTTTGACGATTGCTCAGCAACGTATTCGGTGTACTGAATTCCCTTATCCAACTGTTCAGCTAGATAATTACCGAACTTGATACTCTTCTCTGTCATTCCGCCAACGTATTCAGCGTAATTGATGTTCTGGTTCAGTTTTTCTCCCAGGTAGTTAGAGAAGTGGATATTCTTTTCGGTCATTCCTGCTAGGTAATCGCTGTAGTCAATCACGTGATTTACCTTTTCGGCAACGTGTTCTGTGTAACCAATTCCCTTGTTCAACATTGTCGATAGGTAGTTGGTAAACTCAACGATCTTTTCCATTTCGCCAGCCAGGTAATTAGTGAACTTGACCAATTTCTCGGTAACCGGAAGGTCATCAGTTTTTTCGCTAAGAGCTAGCAAACCAGCGTTATTGTTATTGATGCTTTCACGAAGGGATTCGATTTGCTTCTTAACAACTTTTGAATACTGGTTATATTCTTCTCTTGTTACTAAGTCATTAGCCATTTGCTTTTCGTTATTTTGTAGAGTCTTGGTTTCAGGATTATTTATTTTGTAAACTCTCACAGAATCCTCGAAGTTAAAGCTTTCGGAAACATCCATCAAGTTGTTTGTTACCGAATGAGCCTTAAGGAAATCTAGGGATTCGAAGAGCATAGTGTAATTACCCTGTAGGTTTTCCGCAACCTGAGACAGGGCGGCTTGTGCGAACCCGGGCTCGGCCACGAGGTCGTACGTAAATATTTTATGAAGTTTGACCTTGCCGTTGTCAAGAACTTGACCGGCAGCTCTCGAGGAAATCGAGATTACACAACCTGCTAGAACTAAGGTTTTTGCGATTCTTCCGCTAGGTGTATCGAGAAGTTTTACTTTGATCTTTACGCTGTTGGACGCTTTATCATGGTCCAATGCGAGGATAACGTGAGACACGTTCTTTAGCGAAACGTCGAAGCTCTGTGGGTGATCGAGCTCCCCGAATAACTGGCCTTTCTTGATCTTCTCAACCAAATAGGTGAGATGAGGAAGGTATTCAGCTTCCTCGTAAACGCGGTTGTTATCGTTCTTCTGGCCAAAAACCGCACAAGTTCCGTCCATAATGATGTCACCGGTTTCAGTCGTGGTGACACCTAACGGTGTGTTCGATCTTTCTAGAATAAAGACAACGTCCTTAGGTAGTAAGGTCGGCGTTTGTAGATTTACTGCGGTAGTACTAGTCAACTCCGTGAGACTTTTTTGATATTTATAACGGGCCCACTATTAAAACAAGGGGTACCCGCTATCGTTATTTATCAAAGTCTCTAAGTAATTCTTTAAGAGTTGCTAGCTTATCGTCACTAATTTTTGAAAGGTCTGGCTTTTTGACGGTGATGTTGAATATGTATGAGCCTCGTTTGCCGAATGCCGAGACTAAACCCTGTTCAGGGATTCTCACCTGTATGTTGGAAAGGGTAGGCGAATTGATTGAGTTGATCTTGTACTTTTTGCCGAATGGATTTTGGAGAAAAAGTTCATTTGTGAACAGTATGTCGCTAAGAGAAAGTTCGACGGTTTGGACCAAATCTGAAGCATCAGTTATCTCGAGACCTTCCGTGTCGATGATGATCCGTATGAAAAGATCGCCAGTAGCTTCTCCATGGTGCCTTCTGTGAAACACATCGTCGAAGCCATCGATTTCTTGGCTTGAACCAGCATACCGCATTCTCACGATTATTCCGAGCTTTCCGCCGATCAGAGCAAGAGGATAACCATTGGTAGACAAGTTCACCTTGTACCTAACGGTCTTGTGCTCGATCTTGGATTCAGAAAGGCTTGACTTGGAAATCTGATAAGAAACTGAATCCTCGATGCCATTCATCAGTTCGGATATTTTGAAATGACGATCAACATGAATGTTCAAATGTTCGAGGTCCATCATCGAGAAAGCAACATTTCTGAATCTCGAGTACGGGTCGTTCGCTGGGTTAGCTGTTACTGGATGGTCGAGTTGGTAATCGTACTCTGCTCGTTTCTTCTTATCACTAAGAGTGGAGTAGGCTTCATTGATTTTCTTGAAATGTTCCTCTCCATTCGGATTTTTGTCCGGATGATATTCCTTGGACAGCTTTCGAAACGATTTCTTTATGTCTGTGTCCGACGTGTTACGCGCGACCTGTAGGATAGAATAATAGGTTTCGGCTTCCAAATCTGTTCGTACTTTTTTAGTATATTACTACTTAATTGAACATTTGGTTCAAAAGTCCTTAAAATAATCCGCTTTCATGCTGATTTTCACCTACTATGATGAAACTTCTAAATTTGTTTTCATGAAATCCATGGAATCAGTTAGTCGAGCATTAGATAATGCGAAAACAATTTCCTTAGTTATCTTGTCAAATAGTCAACCATCAGCGAAAGAAATTTCGCAATTGAATACTTGGTTCTCTACTACTTCCGTGATAAAACCTACTAGAGTTAAGGAACCGGATACTGCCATATCAGGTAAGCCAAATACGGAATTTGTGGAAATTCTATTAACTTATTCAGCTTACGATCAATTGTATGTCGACCCGAATATCATTCTGACAAATAAGTTAATCATCCCTATTGATACTTCACTATTTTTCAAACAGTATAGGGGTCAGCTCTCAACTAAGCTAGTTTATTTGAAGGCAGGCACGCAATTCAACACGGCATTTTCTACGATAAGCAAGGGAAAATGGATAACGAACATAACCGACATGGAATTCACGTACGTTGTTCACAATAATTTCTTGATTCCAAAGAAAGTACATCCGAACAGTATTCTTAACGGAAAAGCATTCAGTGAGTCGGCGATAACGAATATCGTAATAACTGATCAAGCAGCGATGGATATTAGCAATGTTGACTTACAGAATAGCAAAATACAAAAAATTCTAACTCAAGTACTTCCATCCACTGGGACTCGAATACTGTCACGAATTTTGAAAAAATCGGAGAGTAGCGAACTCGTACCTTTCTCAGCACTGATCGGAGAAAATAAAGAGGTTGCAATCATGAAGCCCAAACCGAAATCTGTCATCAAACATATCGTAATGGAACTGCCATTCTACGATAAAACTTCGGGAGGAATAAATCGGTCGCTGAGAATAGTGATGGAGCTTCCGTATTACTCAAAAATATGTGGAGGAGTAAGAGACAGCGTTTTAATAGCACAACAGTTTACTCCTACTGCGGAATTACGGTTTCAGCGGTTAATCTCTGAAAGTAATCCAGCTGAACTATCAACTAAATGGTCAGTTGGATTACCTGATGAATCTTTCCCTACTTGCGATATTTGCATAACGTATTCTGATAATCTGTACCTTGAAAAATTAGTGAACTTGCCACAAGTTGGAAAAGTTTACATTCTCATGCTGTCATACGGAATGAACCTTCCAGTAGAGAGAGCTAACGTTTTGAATCCAAAGGTAACCGTTCTGTGTTCGAGCAAAAAACTCGAGAAAGCAATATCTGAAGAAAAAGTAAAGGTATACCGTCTCGGTCTAGGTTTAGACATGTCAGCAATGTACGTTGATAAGGAAATTAAGAGAAAGAAGTACTTGGCCATCCTTTACAATAACATGCTAATGAAAAAGTACACCACTGCTGTGGAAGTAGCCAACACCTTGTATAAGAACAAAATCATAGATGGCGTGATAACGTTTGGACGAGAAGAGGGATATTCCAATTTCCCAAAACCGATCGGCCTGGTAAAACACTATGCTAAAGCAACGCCGGACCAGATCCGTGAAATTTTCAATACATGTCAATGCTTTCTTATGCCTTCAGTTACTGAGGGTCTAAACTTAACTCCAATAGAGTCCACTCTTTGCGGTTGCCCTGCCATACTATGTGATGGAGCAATTAACGAAGTGTTCTTCGATCGAGTAAACTGCTTCATCTCCCCACCGGAAGATACGAGCACAATGGTCGCTTTGTGTACTGAAGTAATGAATAAGTTCAATAAGTATTCCAATGCTTTTAGAAAAGACATGCAATCTCTCGTAGATACCATGACCTGGCCAGCAGTTTACGATAAACTAACGACAGTACTATTAGAAACCGAACCAAAAAACGTAGTCATAATTCCAGTTCACAATCAGTTAGATTACCTAAAGTCTTGTGTTAAAACCGTTGTAGAAAAAACCGACAATTTGAAACTTATCATTGTCAATGACGGTTCGACTGATAAGGAGATCAATTCTTGGGTGCAAGCGAACATTGACTGCACGTTAATCAATCACGAAACTCCTCAGGGCTTTTCTGCTGCTTGCAATGATGGAATCGATTTCGCTATGAAAAATTTCGATTTTCACTGTTTGTGCTTGCTTAATAGTGATACTGAGATTATTACGGATGGATGGTTCGATAAGATAGAAAGAGAAATGCGTAGACATGATCTCGGAATCGCTGGGCCGGTTAGCAATAATGCGGTTTGCCAAACTGTACGGGAACCGTTTACTTACATGAAAAATATCGAAACCAAACCAGTAATCTATACTCCGTTAGTTCATGGGTTCTGTTACTTTATCAGAAAGGACGTCATAACTAAAATCGGAATGCTGGATGGCATTCTGTTTCCGCATTACGGTAGTGAGGACGATTATTCGCTAAGATCCCTACGTTTCGGTTTTAGAAGCGCAATTGTAGGATCTGTGTTCGTAAAGCATAATGGTGAAGCTAGTTATTCTCCTAGTAAGAGAGCTGAACTATTAAAGACCAGTGTTCCTAACTTATCCAAACGTTGGGGAAATGCGCACGTAAGCGAATGCGTTTCTTTAGCTACTCAAGCCTTCAAAAAACTAAACGAAGATCTATGATAAATGTCATTCAGTTACCTGCGGAACATTATCTTAATGCAATAGAAAAAAATGAACCCTTCTCATTTTCTAGGTTCGGTGACGGTGAAGTTTTGTGCATGTTGCGCCCGGAATTTTATAAGAATCGGCCGCAGTACAAGGATTGGATATTCACATGTGGTATCGAATTGAAACAGATTTTCAAAAACAAGTATGACTATTACCACTGTTTTTTAGATTGCACATTTTGGAATAGGGGACCACACCCAGGAGACGATTTCGAAATTTTTCTTAACGAAACTTGCCCAGACTTTCTATTTTACGATGGCGAAATCTGGCAGAACCTTTCATTCTCTGGAGAAATTACGAAAATAACTAGAACGATTTCTCCGTATAATCCAGTTTTCATCGGTGGAAAGCACCTGGCAAATATGAAATACGTTACTGGGATGGATCACAATATTGAGTTGATTGCTATCGACGATAATAACGGGTACTTAGAAAGAGATCAAGTAAAGGATGCTATACTGAAAAAAGTAGAAGAAGGACATCGCCTTTTTTGTTTTAGTGCAAGCGTTCTTACTAAAGTGTTGGTGGACGAGCTTTATCCAGTAATCGGAGATTCGTGCTTCTTAATTGATTTCGGCAGTATGTTCGATCCGTACTGCGGGATTCTATCCAGGTCGACTATGGTGTCCGTTGGATTTGAAAAATTTCAACCGTACACCACTTTGCGCTTATCCTAGTGGCAGTATCGTAGTATAAAAGTAAAAATATCAATGGCATGGCAGCAAAAACTTCTTTTTATAGCGAATCTGAATTAGCTGAACTCGGATTCAAAAGCTTTGGAAAAAACGTGTTAATTAGCAGGTATGCTAGGTTTTACGGAGCATCGAGAATAACATTGGGAAATCATGTTAGGATCGATGATTTTTGCATAGTCAGTGCCGGTTCGGAAGTAATATTTGGGGACTACATACACATTGCGTGTTATGCGTCAATAATCGGTCAAGGAAAAATAGTGCTAGAAGATTTTACGAGCGTTGCAGCAAGAAGCACAATTCTTTCTTCGTGCGATGATTTTTCTGGAGCGGCACTGGTGAATCCGATGATCTCTGAAGAATTCCTCAACGTACTACATGCTCCAGTAATCATGAAAAAACATTCAGTAATTGGAGTCGGTACGGTTATTTTACCAGGAGTAACTCTCGAAGAAGGTTGTGCAGTTGGAGCTATGAGCTTGGTGAAACGTGACATTCCAGCATATCAGATATGGGTAGGAAACCCAGCCAGGTACGTCAAAGACCGTTTACCTGCATTAAAAAAATTAGAAAGGGAATTCCTAGATGCACAACTCTAAGATAATTGGAACAGGTCATTTCGTTCCAAAAACAATCCTCACCAATGAAGAAATTGTCAAGTTCGTAGACACGACTGACGAATGGATAGTAAAGAACACCGGCATAAGACAACGGCATATTTGCAGCAAATGGGAATCAACTTCGTTTTTGGGCAGTAATGCTGGATCCATTGCAATGGCTAATGCTTCAATAAAACCTGAAGAAATTGACGTGGTGATAGTGGCTACCACAACGCCAGAGAAATTGTCTCCATCAACTGCTTGCATCATAAAAGACATACTCGGTCTTAACAATGCGATCGCATTCGATATTTCTGCTGTTTGTAGTGGGTTCCTTTTTGGAATGTCCATAGCGAATGAGTACATTCAATCCGGAAAGTACAAAAATATTCTGGTGATAGGAGTAGATGCATTTTCGAACATAACTGACTGGACTCACAGGCACTGTATTTTCTTTGGAGACGGGGCTGGAGCTGTAGTAATGAGTCGGTCTGAAGAAGCTGGTTTTCTTGGGTTTACTCTGTATTCTGACAGTCTGGACCGTGCTGGCTTCTATTGTAATCCTGGAGAAAAGTTCGTAATGAATACTCGGTCAGTGTATGATACTGCTACTCGAGTAATGCCAATCGCAATACAGGGAGTCCTCGATCAAGTGGGAATGACCATTGATCAAGTCGATTACTTGGTTCCACACCAACCGAGCATCAGGATTCTCACCGAGGTCGCAAATCGAATCAACATACCTGTAGAAAAGGTAATGATGAACATGGACAAGTATGCTAATACAGTTGCTGGAACCATTCCAATCTTGCTAAACGAAACCTGGCATAATTACAAAAAGGGCGATATTATTCTATTTGCCGCAATCGGTTCAGGCTGGACGTATGGTGCAGCTCTTTATCGAGTATAAAAAATGAGAACAGTATGAAAACGATGGTAGTATTCGGTGGTACTGGTGGCTTGGGAGCAAAGCTCGTACCGCTATTAAAAGAAAGGCTTGATGAAACCGGAATACACCCAGCATACAATGTTATGGTCCTTGGGTCAAAGGACGTTGACGTGACAAATTTGTCTGAGGTCAAAGCATTTTTTGATCAATACGATGTTGACATTGTTCTGAATATGAGCGGCAAAAAATACGATGCATTCTTAAGCAAGATAACCGAAGAGGATATTCCAGAAATAGAAAGCATGTTAGCTGTTAACATGATGGGAAACGTCAACATTTTAGCTGGATGTTTACCGAACATGATAAACACGAAATGGGGGAGAGTAATTGCTATTTCGTCAGTATTCGCCGAACTTAACGTTCCAAAGAATTCTTTGTACTGCGCATCGAAGGCATTCGTTGATCGATTGATAAGCACAGCAAATAAGGAAAACATCAAATTTGGAGTAACCTGCAATACGATTCAACTTGGGTATTGGGATGGTGGAATGGGCCAACGTATTGACTTGAAATTTCAAGAATTGGCAAAGGAAAAGATCGGTCTGAAAAGATGGGGTTCAATTCCTGAATTGTACAATACCGTAAATTACATCATAGACAATGAATACGTTTGCGGTAGTAATTTAAGAATCGACGGCGGCCTATAATGAAATTAGCAGCAGGCTACATAGTCTTTGACGGCTTGGAGACTCTAGAAGGTTCTATCAAGTCCATTCGTAGTAATGTCGACGAAATCATCGTATCCTATCAGAAGATTTCATGGGGCGGAACAGAATCTTCTCCTGATTTAATCCAGAGACTTGAGGAGCTACGGGATCGTAAACTGATAGATCACATCATCGAATTTACTAAGTTCCGACCTAGCATCCTGAGAACTCCTGGTGAGGTACTCCAGGCAAAGAAATTCGAGCTGAACAAACGACAAGATTGTTTGTCCTTGGCTCTTTCCCATAACTGCTCTCATTACCTATCAATGGACGCTGACGAATTCTACAGAGCAGAAGAGTTCAAGGAAGCAAAGAGGCAGATCGAATCTGAAAACCTCGATGCTACTGCAGTTCATTACATCAATTACATTACTCCGACTCTAAACCGAGGATATGCAAGGTGGTTAGTTCCATTCATTTATCGAATCACGCCAAGGACCAGGCATCATGTCATGCAAACTCATTTTTCCGGAATTGATCCAACTCGTGGAATGATAGACGACACGTATGCAAAGTGGAAAGTTTTCGAAAAGGATACGATCTCAATGCACCACATGGAAATGCTTAGAAAGGATTTGACTGGAAAGTATCTTGCCTCCAGTAGATTCTTTCCCAATCGCGCACTTCTTCCGATTCTGGAAAAGGACGTCAGAGAATCTGTAGATTCTGGCGTTTTGAAATTCACAGCATCTCATCTTGGGGATACTAGCAATCCAAGGGACGGTCAACCTCTTTTCGAATGCGAAAATGAATTCGGACTGAATCTTTAGAACTTACTTATCGTAACTGATCTCGAAAGGACCATTGGTTTTGCAGCTTCTACTGCTGCAGTCATTGCTCCAGCTGACGCTGGCATTTTGAGGTCTATCGTGCTGGCCATCACCTTTAATAGGGCGAATAACGGTTCTCCAAGAACTGCACTGTTCTGGATCTTGCTAGGTCCGAGAATGGTGTTCTGACCGTCAATGTGCACGGTTTTTGCAGAAACGGTTGCTTTCGAACCCGTGGTTACTCTGACTTCAGAATCCGAAACAATTCGAATAACGTTTCCCTCTAAGGCGATCGTAGAAAGGTCATCCTTGTGTTCAATGATTATGTTGGAAGTTTCGTTGTCAATTCTGACAAACGATTTCTTAAGTTCCATTTGGAGTCCGATCTGTTTGTCGAACCAGAACTTGATCTCCTCATCTCCATCAAATAGGATGAAGTGGGCTCCCTCGTATTTCTTTCCACCCTTTCTCAATTGTTCCTTGATGTCCTCTCCGATTTCCTGTATCTGAATGTACTCTGGGCTGTAAATATCTCCAGTTGCGAACTGCACCTTCACTATTGCTCCGACCTTTGGGATGGAAATTGATCCGCCTCTAGCGTCCTGCCCAAAAAACATTGGTTTCGCTGCAGGCACTGCCCAAGGTATGTCTTCGACTGGAATGTCATCGAATACCGAAAACACTCGGACACGGCAACGACCTTCGTACTGTGGATCGTCAATGTCCTCAACTTTTCCCAAGTAAGTAGAAATGAAGGTTTCCTCACTCGGTACGCCAATTAGATCGCTATCTGAATATTTCATGCTTGTCTTCTACTTAGTTTGAATTTTCGGATTCAGGGTAAACGTCTCCCAAATCGGCAATTTTTTCAGGTTGTTTAACGTCAGGATAAACGTCTCCTAACGGTTCTACTGGTTTAACTGATTCCTTGTCAGGATACGCAAGGCCTATTATTGAAGCTTCTTCTTTTTCTGGATTTCCTGGATATACATCGCCTATTTCAGAAACGCTAGGACTTGTCAGGTCTCCTTGATATACGTCTCCGATTTCAGCAACCTGATTGGTAACTGGATCAATTGGGTAAGCATCTCCCATGTCAGAAATAGCAGGGGGAAGCGGCGGATCTGGATAAACGTCTCCGATGTCGCTTACTGATGGAGTCTGTTGATCTTGGTAGAGATCTCCCATGCCTGAAATCGCTGGAGCTGGAGGTTCATCGGGATAAACATCTCCAATTGTCGAAGTTGCTGGAGCTGGAGGTTCATCTGGATAAACGTCTCCAATGTTAGGCGCTGGAGGAACTGGAGGTTCATTTGGGTAAACATCGCCAATATTTGAAGCAGGCGGAACTGGCGGTTCAGTTGGGTAAATATCTCCAATTGTAGCCACCGGTATTCCAGGAGGATCCGTTGGATAAATGTCCCCAATATTTTGAACTTCTAGCGTAACTTCGTCAGGATAGAGATCTCCAAGAGTATTAACCGGGGGTCCAGGTAAAATTGTTGGGTAAGTATCACCTAATGCAGCAATTGCTGGTGTTACAGGAGTTCCCTGATAAGCTGAACCTATGCTTGCGACTGGAGCTTCGCTGGAATCTCCAGGATAAACGTCCTGATTCAGGTTACTGACCAATGGCGGACCTACAACTGGATTTCTACCGGTCAAATTTCCGCTAACATTATTCATGTCAGTCATGAATGCATTGAATCCTGAATAAGCATTTCCGATTACCTTGGTTTCAACTATCGTTTGAATTTCGTTTAGCACGGATCCAACTATCGCACCAGGAAGTCTAGTAGCGGCTTGCATGAATCTCGTTATCGAACTATTAAGCGAATCCAGTACTCCAGAGAACATTCCCATCTGCCTGAATGCATGCGCTTCGGCCAAAGAAACTGGTTCCTGAATGACCCAACCAACGTTTATGTTGAAGGACGGAGCGAACGATTTTTCTTCGGTTGCAGTCTTGTGATCGGATTGACTTCCTCCCATGAATCCGCTAAAATCGAATTCGCACATCTTGCATCTGAATTGAACTATCCTCAATCCTGAAGTAAGCTCATTTCCGTCCGCTTTGTAAAACTGCCCAGACTTATCGACTATGTCCCTAATTTCTACTAGGTCAATCACCATGTCGAACCATCTTAGATTCTCTGGAACTCGGTATGCTAACCGTTCTTGATCGTAAATTGCGTATCGATAGTTTTCCGCCATTTCAGTTAATGGCTGCTTTATCGAATCCAAGCAGTTGACGATCACGGTAGTTTTCTGATTTCCTTCCTTAACTCTGTGCATAGATTTCCAAAGATCGCCTATCCCTTGGATGGATTGAAAATACCATGGAGAATCCTGAACTTGCTTTAGCTTCAATTTGAATTGCTTTAGCGCTAGCTGTGGATCCATTCCTGCATTGAAAGGATAACCACGATAATACTCGTTCAACCAATCTTCAGTTGAGTACTCAACTATTTCGTTCGGACTTTTTGGAGAGAACGATGCGTCTAAGTTTTGAATTTCCTGAACAGTTTCTTTTAACAGTGAGGAATTAGTCAAGCCATCGAACCGAGGATACTGCTCGGACGGTGGAAAGAAATCGATCCTAAACGTTAGAAAAACCGGATCCTGAAAATCATCGACCGACGATTTTATGAACAGGTTGGTTTTCTTTATTTCTTCTATTCCTCTAGCCATTACACTTTAACTGTATTTTTTGCGGTAGGAATCATCCAATGACGCCTAGATAAAGTTACTTCAGTTTGAAACTTTCCGTCGTAATACGAATAGTTGACTGACCTAACGTAGTAAAAATCGCTCAGGGCTTTGTCAAGTATCATTGATTGAGGTTTACTGTCCAATGCAGGTATTCCAGTTTTGATGGTATTAAGCATTGGATCGTTGGTTCCATCGTCTGCCATTGTGTTAGCCATCATCGCAGATGCTTTCGACATGTAAAGGTTGACACGTACTCTACTTCCACGCATTAGATTCACGCTGAATCCAGGAAGCGTCACATTCAAAATATTTTTTTCAGTTTCCAACCAATTATGGTGATTCAATAGTTCTGCGAACTTGTAAGAAGCATGAGCATTGTTGTAATCTATTCCGCTCCAAACGTTGGTAGAAATCTTTGGCCCATCATCTGGTTTTTCTACGGAATTGGTGTATTCGGGAATCTGAACAGTTTGTGGTGCCATGCCATCGTTCGAAACAGTTGAGGTCAACGGTTCTGCAAAATGGATTCGGTAATTGGCATCGTCCTGTTTGCTAGAATCTCCATTAGCTCCATGTTCGTACCAGTAAACGTATTTTCTGACAGCGTTTTTCTTTACGATTTCTCCGTGATTGCTATCGATAGAAAAGTCCTTGATGAAAAATTCGGTCTGATTAGCTTCTGGGTAATTCGTCAAAATCATAGGAACTTCAACTTCTTCCTCTACGTTCTGTTCAGGATCTTGCCTACGTTTATCGATAACTGACTGATCCAAAGCTTGCCAACAAGTATCGATCTCTTCGTCCCTGCTGAATTGCTTTTCAACGTTCACAAAATTCAAAATGTAGTATCGATCTATGAAACAATCGAAAAAATTGCTATCGTCTCGATAAGCAAATTTCGAAACGTGATTCAAGAATGATTTATACGTGTAATTCGGCATGATCCAAGTCATCGTATCGTTAGTTCCTTCTGCTTGGTTATCGGCGAATCCCAATTGCAATTCTCCAGCAACCTTTTGCATTACCTGTAATGAAGTCAGGTTAGCGTACGATTTGGAATAGTTTCCATAGAGAAACGGAACGTTCAACTCTCCGCTCAGGGTGTACACGATGGAGGTTGAATTAGGAATTGGCATGGACGAAATCGAAGTTATTAAAAAATCGGCAGCCATCGATTTCAGTTTCTTTAATGGGGACTGTATGAATACGCTGACGATTATGTTTGATAGAGGGTAACCACGAGATGTAAAAACGTAACCGTTATCAATGATTGTTATCGAGATGGTCGGAAGTAGACCTTCTTGCCATATTTTCAAAGCTTTCACTGAATGCTTTGCAAGCCTAACTGCTCCGATCTGAACGACAGGTTCCATGAGACCTTCCCTCTGTTTGAAACCTGAGAGATTTCCCCTGAACAGTTGACGATCATTATCCTTAGCCTTACTACTTTCGAAATCTGCGTACTCGATTAAAGTTGGACGTATTGTAGCAGCCGATCGAACCAGTATCTTATTCTTTTCGGCCATGTTATGCTAGCTTATTTTTTATCAGAGTTTCTTTTAGTTTTGCTCTAGAAACTGGTTCAGGACAATCTTCTTTCTTAACGTTGGTAACGTCAGATCCAAAAATGATCTTTCCATTAGCCAGTTTAACTCCACTGTCAAGCGCTACGTTTGGTGGAACTGGCGCAGAATTAGCTGCTTGGTAAGCAGAAGTCAATGGTCCAGTTCCGGAGAAGTTTCCTCCTTGTATTATATTCGCTAATTGCCCGTTGAACCCTGTAAAGTTTCCGCTCTTCAATAAAGATTCAAGCTTTGCTAAATTACCGGAAACGGCATTTCCTCTCTGCAGCAAGTAAGCTAAGCGAGCTTTGTCTTTTCTGGTCTTTGGAGCAAGAACAACGTTAGTAGGCTTCTTTCTTATGCCGGTCAATCCAGCTGGAGTTCCTCCCAATCCCGTGCTCGCGCCAACGCTTCCAAATTTATTCAAATCCTCCGAGCTTGGAATCCTAATGATGTCGCCCGTGTTTATCGAAAATGGATTGGAATACCCGTTGTACTTCAAAAGAAGGTCAGCATATCCCTGATTCTGATAAAAATAATTGGCGATCAAGTCTGGGCGCATTGCTGTTTCTTCAGATACAACATAAGCCTTTCCTGTGTTCAATCTAACTCCAAGAAAAGAGACAGCCCTACGAATAAGGTCAACTACCACATCACCGTTAGGCTTTGTGAAATTAGGTTTATTCGCTAATGTTTTTAAGTTAAGCATATCACCACGTTAAGTTTTATCAGCTGCCCTATCGAAGTACAACCAGAGAAGCGAATCGTCCATCTTTCCATCTTGCGATTGATCGCCGGACACTTTGCCATTACCATCAACTGCAGCGTACCTATATGATTTTCGTATTCTGTTACGATAACGGTCGAACGAATTAGTACCGAGAGTTTGAACGATTGACTGTTGTTCCTCTGTCGATAATCCTTTGGCTACTGCTGCCCAATCCTTATTATTCACTTCGCCAAACGTATCGTTAGCGGACGAAGGATTTCTCATCTTGTTGAACATCATCTTAGCTTCTCCCAAGTTGAACATTCTTTCGATGGACACCTTGTCTCTAGGCTTTCCTTGTGCCAGTTTCACTGTGAATGTGCAACCGGTTGGAAAATCATCAGGTCCCATTTCTTCGTCGAACTGCATTGTGCAATTGCTGCATACCAAGTCTCCCATTACCATTATCGGATTCATTGGATTTCCTACGACCAAGTGCCATTCTCCTATTGGTCTATCAGATAAAGCCGATTTGATGGAGATCAATTTAGGAATAGCGTCTGCCAATAGAGAAGCTGTTCCAGCTTGTAAAGTTTTAGCAGTAACCGCGCTCAATTTACTAAGATCTCCGCCCAATGCACTAGAAAATATTTCTTGGCTAGATTCAACCGTTTGCTGCGTTGCTGATTTGATAGCATTTAGGATCGGAGATAATTTGTGAACAATTTCACCAAGGTCCCCATTGAAGTTAGTTCCCCAATCAGTTAACAATTTTCCCATAGTTTGAGTCATATTCTCATCGAATTTCACTCCAAGACGAGGAAAGTACCTAGCAAGCTGACCAAGAAACTGAGCATCATTGTACGTTAAGTTCAAGAAGCTAGAGATCAAATCTAGAGCTACTATCTTTGGACTAAGCCCATTGAACGAACGAAAAGAGTAATGGAAACTCAAGGTGAATGGGCTGTTCCAACCGTCCTGCATTCCTCTTGCTCTCCTTGTTGAGCTATTGATGACATTGACTGGACCATAAAGTCTATTCCAATAAGGTCCTTCTGACGTGTAGAGTTTTCTAGAGTATTCCTGTAATCTGGATTCTTGCTTGCTCAACTGTTGCAATTGAGTGTCTTCTCCGTTTAAGCCAACGTACAAAGCTTCCAGAGCTCCACCGACTTTTTCGAGACCCTTTATGTTTGAGAAAATGTTAACGATATCAGTGACAGTTACTTCATTTCCTTCTATCATTTGTGGTTCGTCAACTGTCAAGGTTTCCCAACGTAATCCCCAGTTCATTACTCCGATTTTCGAAAGAACGTTATCCGTTCCCTCTCCGAACCAAGTGACCGCCTGCGCGATCGGAACAGGATTCTTTTTTCCAGGAACACGAATGAGGTCATCGATAGGAAATGGATACCTACGCAAGGTTATCAGCCTATTGTTAGGGATCTTTCCGTAATTCTTACAGAACATGAAGTCCGTCATTGCGTACGGTTGAAAACCGGTCACGCTGTACATTGATTGCGAGCTAGCCCAGCTAATGATTGAGCTTGCAGTAGGATTGGCAAGGGTCGATGCATTCTTTATGGCATACGATTTAGCAGATAAGGCATAGTGATCCTTGAGAGCTAGGTTATCATTGATTGCTTTGTTAATGGCATCAGGAGATCTATTTTCGGCAATGGCTCTCTGTGCCATATCCTGATCGCTACGTATCTGGGCAGTAAGATCGTTCTGAATCGTGTTGTTTAGTTTGTCTGTGTATGGGTCAACCTTATTCTTTGAAGCATAACCAATAAAGTGAGCATCCGGTTGATAGACGGCACCGTTTATGAACTTGGAGTACTTAAAGATGGAGAACTTATTGAAAATGGAATCGACGTCAGCTGAGATGAGAGAACCTCCCGAAGAGGATTTATCACTTCTGTAACTGTCAGACAAGTCAATCACCAAATCTTCCTTTGGGACTCTAGCCAGAGCTTCGAGGTAATTTATCCCGCTGAATATTTCTCCAACTGAGGTATTTGGTCCAATCGGTTTACTCATTGAATGTGTCCTTATTTCTGATTATTTATTTAGGACAAACCGGAATGAGCTAAAGTAAGATGAAGTAACTAATGATTAACGTAAAATAAGTGATCTAGGATCATCCGATCATCTCGTGAAATCAAGATCAGGTTAGGTATTTCATTCCACCTTCTTTCGGCATTTCCGCCGGTTCCCCTAGCCAGTTGAACGGTTATTGCTTTCTGTTTCAAATAACTCAGAGCCTCATCGTACTCGCCGTAATTCACGAGATTTTCGACTTCTGTTGCATCGCTAGGAGCGAGCTGAACTCTGTAAATTATCGGCCATCTTTGTGGATTAGCTTGGGCTCTCATTTTTAACATTTTGATGATGCCATTGTATTTCTTTCTGGCTGCGGTTTCTGTTCCCTCCTTAGGTAATAGACCAACATGAAATAGTTCGTCGAAATCTGCCCAGTCAGCAGCTTCTGCAGGTTCCTCGATGAAAGAATCGATTCCTAAACAGTCAGCTAATCCGAAGTACCATTTTGGTTGAGCAGTTGATAGTGATTCGTTAAAAGCAGCAAATGAGGTTATTGCTCTGTTAGATTTCATTCTCTCGTTAATTTCGTCTTTTTCGTCATGCTCAACATAAGCTTCCAAGTTATCACCATATAGCCCAGGAATAACTGTCCTGTTCTCTCCATTTATTTCAATTGCTCTTTCTAGCGTTACTTCGTACCGTTTCACATCCGGTTCGTAACGAGTCGAATAAACTTCGCTCACCTTAGCCTTCGCACCGGCAATTGCTTGAAATAGCTCGCTCTTTAATTCTTCGCCATCCGCTTTTATTCTAACTACGTCGTCAACGTTAAATTCCATTCTTTGGAGTCTTATTTTCGTTAAGGAACTGTGAGAAGTTCATTATTGTCATATTGTCCTCGTAAACACTACGATGCTTCTTTTTCTTCTTTTTCTTTCCCATGTTGAAATCACCAGATCCTAACGAGTTTTCGGTAGGAACTCTAATTGCACCAGCTCTGCTTATCGAACCGGGAACTTGCATAGAAACTCCAGGAGCGACTCCGCTGTCTCCATCTTCTGTGATAGGAGCAATTGCAGGTTTCTTATCCAGGACATTTGGTCCAGGGATGAACATCCTAGAAATAGCATCAGCTTTCATCTCTCCTTCTCTTCCACCGAACAAGCGGCCTATGAACTTGGCTGCAGTGTTCAATGTTTTTGCATAGGCTCCATGAGTCTTTTCTCCAAAATCGGCCCATGCTCTTCCAGCAGATGTCATTTCTGGTTGAGCTGCAGGAAATGCACCGAGAACCGAAGTCAACCACTTCCTGAATTTCATTAGTGCAGAAGAATCGGCAATTTGTTGACCAGTAACAGGCAGAGTAGTCAATTCGTGAAGCTTGAGTTTTGTGTTGAACTTGTAATGAATTCCCTTAGCTTTTCCAAGGTCCATTGACTTGTCCCTTACTCTATTGAGAAGCTCGTCAACCATTTTGGCAAGCTCATCAGTCAAGTACTGAATGATTTCGGAAATTGACTGAGTATGAAACTTATTGTTCGTTCCGCGTAGACCATTGATCTGCTTTTTGATCTGATCGGCTTCTGAGTAAATTTCTTCCTTCGTGGTAAACAGTTTGTACCTCATGTCAAGGATCCTACGTAAGATCACAGCTTCCTGTTTGTTACGTAAAGCTTCTTCCTTTACTCGATTGAAGTTTTCTTCTCCAATCTCGGTTTTTATGGTCTGTTCGGCTTTCGCCTTCGCTTGCTTTTCTCCAGTCTGTACTTCAGGCGGGTACATTTCGATGACTTGATCAGCTGAGTCAAATGCATCAATGATTTTCCTAGCGCTGTCAAATTTTTCTTCTTGATCGGAATCTGGGCTTTCGACTATGGAGATTTCAGGTTTCACCTTATCTCCAAGGGTTGTCAAAAAGTCCATGTACTGACCGGCGAATTCCATTTTTAGAGCAGTGATTGCTTGAAGAACTTCGTCAGCGATGCGCTTAATTTCTTCGCTGTTTATGAGCTTAAATGCAGAGTAAACTTTTTCTAAAACCTGAATCCTAGCAGCTATCCTTATTTTTACAAGCATCAGTTCTTCTAACCTAGCAGTATTGATAGGATCGTCCGACATTATTGATTGAATTTCGGAATCAACGTCGGCTGCTCTGCTTTTACAGTAAGCTATGTAGCGCTTGATTTTTTCCTTGGAGAATTCGGTTCCTAGTTCTTTTTCGAAGATTGGTCTCTTTAGGTCCTGGGCAATATCAACTATTCCTCTTTCGAGAAGCTGGTCTATCAGGTAATCGACTTCGTTCCAATTATCACTAGCCTCGCCACCAGTTTCTTTCTTGTCACCGACTTTGGCTAGAGCGTCCCCAATCTTGATGATGTCAGACTCTAGTAATAAATCCTCGAATTGTTGAATTCTGTTTATCTTTAGAAACATTCTCAAAATTATTTCATTTGTAATAGGTACTGAACTTTGTTCTTCAGGCTGAGCATTTCGTCAACTATACTGAAGAGCTCAGAATCCTTATCTCTGTCGAATATCTGGTAGAACATTTCTCTGAGAATGCTGTCCACCAATTGCCAAAATGCTGGCAAAGCAATCTCATAATCGTAAAGCATTACCGAAGCTTGCCCGAATTTCAACTTATCTTTACCGTACTTCCCTGCGATCGCTTCGATCAGCACATCCATCTGGCCGATGAACGTATCATAGAACATGTCAAAATGCCTGTGTTCAGTATCGAATCCGGTCTGAAGATGAATAATTTTAGCTTGATCAGCTATCTGAAACAACGAGAGCATGAAAACTGCTACTGTTGATTCTTTTTGACCCTGTGGCTCGGTTACGTCAGGCGCATCCTGTTCCAACTGAGGATCTTCCGGAACAGTTAAAGCTTCGATCTTAAACATTTTTCTGTGTACGAATTTTTTGATTTTTCTCCCACTTGGCGAACGGAATCACCCAGAAATTACGTTCGACTTTGCTTTTTACGTAATCGTAAACTGGGTTACCCTCAGGGTGCTGGAGTACAGCATTCTTCAAAGGTTCCTTACCTGCACGGTAATTCTTAGCGTTCTGGTGAGTTTTTTCCATATCAGGATTATTTATTAGCGGAGCCTACAAATAAACTGGTATCAAAACTTTATTTCAAGTGTTAATAAAATAGATACATAAAACTGTAATAACGTAACGTTAATGAAATTTGAAGATTTAACCCAAGAGCACATCCAGACGATTTCCCAGTTATACAGGAACACGGAACTCAGTTGGGATGAACGAATGAATAGATTGAGCAACTACCTTAACAAATCAGAACGCACAGTTGCCAAATGGTTATCCCGATTTGGATTGACCGAGCGATCTATAATCGAATCACCGCAGTTAATAAAAGCAAAGGAACGCCAGCTTGGTGAAAAGAAGCGGTTCCTGATTACTTGGGCTCAAAACGATACTCCGGTAAACGAAGCTTTCATTTCCAACATGGAAAAGTACGCGGACCATATCGATGCTGACATCCACGTGATTGCCGGCCGATACAAGAATCCAACCTCAATCTTTACTGATAAGAATTACGACACCTGGGCGGAACGCATAGAGGAATACCTAGATGCTAACCGACACAATGTTCACAAGCACATGTGGATCATGTCAGACATCAAGATTCAACCGACTGCAACAGACCCGATGACGGGTCTTCGTGGTTTAACTGGAGTGAACTCTTGCGTGTTTGGATCGCCAAAGGTTCAGTTCGAGACCGTTCCTGTTCTCGAAGGAAACCTTCCGAAGATCATGATGACCACCGGAGCTTGCACAGTAAGGAACTACACCGACTCCAAATTAGGAAAGAAGGGAGAATTCCATCACACTTTGGGATTTGTCATCATTGAAATCAAGGATGATTCTACATTCTTTGTTAGGCAGATAACTGCTACAGATGATGGAAACTTTACTGACCTGAACACAAAAGTCCAGTACGATTTCGAAAAGCAAGAAAGCTCCATCAGCAAGGTGGACAAGCTTGCAGCAATCATTTTCGGAGACATCCACTTCGGCCAGCATGATCAAATGGTAGTCGACAAGACTTTAGAATTCATGGAGATCATGAAGCCAGAAAACGTTGTTCTTCATGACGTGTTCGATGGGCTTTCGATAAATCACCATGACATCAAGAATCCGTTCATCCAGTACGAACGCGAAATGAATGGGACTAATTCCCTAAAGGACGAAGTTGAGTCAATGCTAGAAGGTCTCGAAGATTTCGATGGAACTTTCAAGACCATCATCATTCGTGGAAATCACGATGACTTCCTGGATCGTTGGCTGCAAACGTCGGACTGGCGAAAGAATGGAACCTTGAAGAACTCTCTCGAGTACATGGAATACGCTTCGCTCATTCTCAGCGGAAAAGCCAAGAGCGGAGTCATCCCGTACCTCATCAAGCAGAGATTTCCAGATTTCATAACTCTTGATCGCAATGACAGCTATGTCATTAAGGACTGGGAACTCGGACAACACGGAGATCTTGGAACGAATGGAACGTGCGGTTCCATCAATCAATATAGGAACCTGAACACAAAAATTATTGTTGGTCACTATCATTCACCTGGCAGGAAGGACGGCGCACTCGCCGTGGGGACTTCGACCAAGTTAAGAGTTAACTATAACTTCGGACCTAGCAGTTGGCTGCAATCACATGTGATAGTCCATGAGGACGGTAAGGCTCAACATATCAACTTCACGAATGGGGAATTCACGACCCTATTATAAATCAAACCTCTTCACATGAAAAAAGCTCCTTACGGAGCTTTTTTCGTTTTACATCATTGCTCCTGGCGGAACGTTAGCTTTACCTTTTCCCCTGATCAGAACACCATTTTTATCTTCGGCTAAGTATTCTGCCACTCCACCGAATTTCTTTACGATTTCTGATTCTTCATGGCCGACCAAACATTCGATCGTTATGAAGTTATTCACCGGATCAACCGTATATTCAATCTGTTTCTCAGTCAATGCATCAGCAATATCTTGGAGCTTGTCTGCGTCTATCTTGTAGAATCCGCAGTACGGATTGACTGATTCCATTATAGGTAGAGCACTAGTTCCGGAGGTACCGCTAGAACCTGAAGTTCCTGGGCTAAGTTGAACTGGCATTCCATCCTGATAGTATTCCTGTTTCTTTTCCTCGAGAATCAAATCAACCGTATCGTCAATCTCAATCACTGGAACTCCAGGTGATTTGAATTGAGATAGGTCTACTGTTTTCGATTCATTCAATTTTTCGCTTAGGTCACGGTTCATGTTGAAGAATTCTGAATGAATTGCATTTGGAGCTGCTGACTTGAATGCCGTGTAATCATTGTTGCGAACTGCATCCATTATAGATTCTTTGACTCCAGCGGTAGGAAGTTCCATCAGCCTTAGATCTTTCTTCAAGTTCAAGTTTCTCGAACGCTTACGCGCAAGTTCCAACTGAAGAGCTATGTCTCGTATCCTGCTCTTGTTTGCGGCTACGATGTTAGGCTCGTATTCCGGCCGAATTTCCTTTAGTAAGCTTTCAACTTCCCCGTCCGGAACAATAACCAGTCCTACCATGAAACTAGGATAGAGATTCACTAACTTGTGAAGAGCATTGACTATGGTTTCTTTTTTGAAAGGCTTTGCTTTTGAAGTAGCTCCACAGTGAACGCATACTAACAGGCAAGGAAGCCCATTCTCGTTGAACAAACCCTGTGCCGATTTTATGTGCCCTGGGTGAATGGGTTGAAAGTCAGAGATGATCAAGTTTACCGGTTTAGTTCTCCTATCCTCAATTCCTTTGAAGCTCTCAAAATAACCAGGTTCCTTATCTTCACCAACGAACTCTTTGAATGTTGGAAAGTAATTTTCGTAAATTGCATCTCCCATGATTACTTTGCTAATTTTGTCTACCTGAGTGTTCAGGTTGTCTTTCATCTCCTTCGTGAAGAACGATGAGCTTACCCTAATTTTTTTCTTCCTAAACATGTTGAGGAATACTCGATAGATTTCCTTGAAGTTCGGGTTCGATTCGATTATTTGAGTCACTCTTGCATCGTTCACCAATCCGAAATTAACGTTGAAGTCATCTCGTTGTAGGAATTCAGGTATTTGAATGTCAAGGTCACGATACTTTTCTCCGAACTCCTTTATGAATTCTAAGTAAATGTGATTGACCAAGGAAATGTACTTTTCTTCGTATGTTTCTCCTGCGACCTTGATTCCTCTAAGTTCGCTGAGCGAGTACTGTTCAATGAAGTTCATTAGGTCGATCACGATGATCCAGATGTAGTCATCGCTTTTCTTTTGGTTCTTGTCGCTGGCCCTTGCCTTAGCGTTAGCTTGAAAAGCTGGGTCGACCAGTTTCGCTAGGAATACTGGATCCTCAGTTTTCTTACCTTCCTCGTAGAACCTGAAAACGATTCCCTCAATGTCCTTGTCCAAAGAATCACGAAGGAATGTTGCTTCCATTTTCGGATTAAGGACTGACATGATGTACTTCGTGAACGAAACTGTCTTGAACTTTTCGACAAGTTCGTCGAATGGAGTGTAAACGAATTCCTGAATTTTCTTCTTCTGTTCGTCCGTAAGTTTTCCCTGGAAAATGATTGGCGGTCTTTCGATTCCCAATAGGTCAGCCCATTTGTTCAATTCGTCCCTGCTCTGAACTGTTTCGGAAATATTTCCTCCAGCGTTCAAAATGTGGATGTAACTTAGAATGAGCTTGTTCTTTGGTAACCTATCGTACGCTATCACCTGAGCTTTCTTGTCAGCAAAGTACTCCATCCCGAACATGTACTGAACTGGAATCTTTTCGATAGTTTCCGGCGAGAGACTTTCGAAGTACTGAACTGCCGGTTCGAAATAACGACTTAGAACTCTATCGATGTACGAGAGCTCGCCGTTACGTTTGAAGTACTGGAATTTTGATGAGTTAGGATCAAGTTTCACGCCAAAGAAGGCTCCGTCCATCTTCTCATTAATGATGACGGATTTATTAAGGAGATTCTCTATGAATGCCTTACCTTGCTTGTCTAAAACGTCCTTTAAGTGCGATAGTCCTGGCATAATCTTTATTTTTTAGTCTAACGGACCGAATTTTCCGCTGCTCATTGCCTGGCCGAAATCACGTTTTCCATGAGAATCGAGGCTGATACTTATGTGAGTTATCTTTTCTCCAATCTCAGGATTTGCTTCCAAGTACGAAATCAGTTCTTCAGGTTTGATGTCTTGCGATGTTGTGCTTCCACCCTCTGCTGCCAGGAGTTTTTCAATTTCGTTGTACCTTAATTCTCGTCCACTTGCTTGCCAAATGTAGAAAGTCACTTCCTTCTGATTGCCTTCCTTGTAATAGCTCTTGTAGAATTCGTCTATCTTCAAGAGCTCGTCGGAAATCTGCTCGAACGCCTGTTCGGGTCCAACTTCCTTAATGATTCCTGGCCGATCGGAAATGATTGTTGCAACATGCGAAGCATGCCCGTGAATGTCCGCTGGATAGTGGATAGTTTGCAATTTTGGACAGAGACCGATGATAGTTTGCAAGTCTGCTAAAAACTCAGTTGCAGGTTTTCCCTTGAATGGGGTTTCTATCGATTCGTTGATCTCGGAAAAGTTCTTTACGAATTTCTTAAGCATTACCGTTTGACAATTTTTGTTATTTATTAGGCGGAATACCTAAAAGCCTATAACATTCGGCTGTGAATGCCACATCCGAGTCATCGTTGAATCTCTGTGTGGTCTCGTTAAAAGTGTTTGTGATGAAACTTAAGCTGTTGTTTCGATGCTGATTCGATAAGAATTCCACTCCGAAATCGAGAAAATGCCCGAGCTGATGGTACTCTTCTTCGGTTGAATGAGCTCCATCGAACATGTCCTTTCCGCGATTGTCGTTAGTTTGCCGATCTACCGCGATGACGATTGTCTTGCAATTCTGATAAAGTTCGGAACTGAGGAGCGCTCGGTACTCGTCTCTTGCGCGATTCGGAGTCAATCGATTTCGCAATACTGCCCATGCATAAGCTGAGATGATTGCCCTGTCGAAGATCCAAGTATGTCCTTGGTACTGAGGGCGTAGGTTCATTTCCATGATGGACATGATGTTTCCCAAGCTAAAATAATGTAGGGCCGGAGTTGCATCGAGATCTTGCAATCCCAACGTTTTTATGTGGTTTGCGAAATAGAACTTGTAGTACTCAACTCCGAAGAATACTGGATCCAACGGATACTGTTTCTGTTGTTCTTTTAACTTCGCTAGGAAGTTCTCGATGAGATAAGTTTTGCCACATGAGCGTGGACCTTCTACGAATAGTATCATGTCAAACGAATTCTTTCTGGTTTTCCGAGGTGCCGTATGATTTCGATTGCGGGCAGTGGCAGCTCGAAGATCTTTGTCTTGTCCACGAAAAATATTGTAACTTGCAATTTTGAACCGCTAAGGACCGTAGCGTACTTTGTTAGTTCGGATATTGAGTCCTCGTAAATGGTAACGCTTTCGATGGTAGGGTTTTCGGAAAGGATTTGCTTCAGAACGTCCGCTTTATCTCCGTCCCTTTCGCAGAAGAACACTTCCGTGAAGTTGCAACCCTGTTCGGAAAGCAATCGTAATACTTGTTCCTTGTTCACCAATTTTCGGTGAGTGATCAAGTAATTCGGATTTCCGTTCAATCTGGTCTTTTCGACAACGTTCTCGATTGCCGGAATGTGAAAGTCCGGAGATAATGACCTTTCCGAATCGTACCACTCGTACATGGTCTTGCCTTTCGGCTCTAACGAGGCGAAGTTCTGAGTTCTGAACATCGTGTCGTCAAAATCGAATATGTTAATGTGTTTTGGGTTGTTCATCTTCAAGCAGATATGTTGTTTCTGGTGTTACTACTGTTATTCGTTCCTGAAATAGCTGAACTCTCAAAATTTCTCCGAGAGCTAAGGCCTTCTTTAGAATCTGCTCTTCTGTTCTTGGAAATCTCGAATAGTTAATATATCCAACAATCACTCTAGGTTCCCAACCATTTATGTATCGAAATTCAGTTGGAGTGATTGACACGCAATCTCCTAGACCTCTATCGTCCAATGTATTGACGAACTTGTTGCAGATTTCTCGAACTTTCTCTATTGGGTGAATGTATTCACCGTATCCAGATCGAAGGCCGACCCAAATTTGAAGATTGAACGATTTCTCAGTTCTCATCATTATAGTTTACTTCTTCTACTGATAAATAACATAGTAGTTTAACAATATCACACAAATTTCGCATGGACAGATCGCTAAGACGCTCACGAGAATACGATGGCAATAGGTATCACCTTATCAGGGACTGCGTTCAGCAGCAAAAGCCTTTCGCCATATACAATTTTACGTCAATGAAGCAGTACAACGAGTTCCTGAACGATCTGGACACGTTCGAAAAGCTCAATTACGTGATCCAAACGATCACTTCGCTGTCCAAGATCGAACAGAGAATTCGAATGGTGTACCCAAGCATCTTCGTTACTAACGAGGGAACCGCAGTATCGCTCGACGAGTTCAAGGAAATCATCAAAGGTTCGTTAGCTCACTACAATTTAGACTCGATTGTATGCCTGTACGACGGAGCAGTCTCAGTTTTCTATCGTAACGGTGACCACCACACCATCGGTAACACCATTTACGGAAGTAACCAGATCAACGAATTCCAAAGCGATTTTTATCAGATAGAAAGCATCTATTACACCTTCCTGACGTAAAACTTCCACTTAGTTTTAGGTAAAATACTAAGATGGAAGAGGAAAAACCAAAAAGAACGTTAGCTGAGGTCTTTCGTGACAAGCGAGAGTCATTCTCAGGAGAAATACAGACTGGGATTAAGCTTTTGAGCAACATCAAGAACATTCCGGATGTCCAGGTCACATTTTTGAGCATGAGACAGCGGCTTCTTGAAGAAAATCACACCCTCTTGGAGCATTTCACTCAGTTGAAGAAGCGGTATCGTGAAAAGAAGGGAGAAGAGTGGGCTGACGCATCAAAAATCGGGCAAATTCGTTACCAGTCGACCGAAAAGGCGACAATTGTTGACGGAAAGACCGCAGAATTACGAGAAAGGCTAGAACAGTTAGAAAATCAGATAAAATTCTACTCGGAGTCCATCACGACGGTGGATTCGGTTCTCTGGGGCATAAAAGACCGTATTGCCGCACAGAAAATCCTCGACGGCAGTTAAAATCATCGACTATGCTTGCTAATATTTGACGTAGCTGCGGACAAGCAGCACCTTCAGTTGGTACATCACGATACTCGTGGTGAATTAAAGGATCTGCAGCTTTATTTCAAGAAAAGGCAACAGGGTTACTTCCACAACATACTTTACAAGCGTAAGTTATGGGACGGTTACGATAAGTTCATCGATGATCAACACCGAATAGGCATTGGGCTATGGAGAGAAGTCTATTACTTCGGCGAGAAGTACGATTACGAGGTAGAAATTCGTGGTCTCGATGGTCTTCTCAACTTAGAATTCACCAAGGACAAATCCGATAAGTTCGCATCCGTCATGCTCGACGGAACCAACCCGCAAATAGAAGCTTACGATTACCAGCTAGAAGCGCTCCATCGTGGACTAAAGTACAAGTTCTGTGCTCAGGAATTGGCCACCTCAGCAGGTAAGACTCTCATCTTCTTCCTTTACCTTTCGTTCCTAAAGCGAAAAGGAATCATATCGAAAGATAAGAAGGCAATCCTTATCGTTCCGAAAGTTTCGTTGGTGAATCAGACAGCTGATGCTTTCGAAACGGAATACCAAACAGGATTGGTCAATTGGAATATTCATAGGATCGGAGGTAAGAACGAATTCTCGGAAAAGAAATTCGCCGAATGCGATTTGGTCATCACGACTTACCAGAGCGTAATCTTAGACGACGGGACTCCACCGAAGAGAGGAAAGAAGAAAATAGAACGACGTACTAAGCCAGAGTTCTTCAAGAACTTCAGCGTAATTTGCATAGACGAAGCTCATACTAGCCGAGGAGATTCGATTCGAAACATTCTTTTGGCCAGCACGAATGCTGAGTACAAGCTCGGACTTTCTGGAACCATTCAGATCGAAGAACAGTTCTCGGACTTCTTCAAGATTCAAGAATACCTTGGGCCTTTGAGCATGAAGGTTAGGGCAAAGTTCCTAATGGACAACGATTATTCTGCGGACGTTCATGTAAAGATGCTGAAGCTGAAGTACCCAAAGGACGAAGTGTTCGTTCAGAAGTACGCCGAGTTGAAAGCAATGGAAGTCAGGCCTCCAGGAAAGGTGATGTACGATATGGAAAAAGAATTCATTATCTCGTACGAGCCAAGAATCAATTTCATCGCTAAGATGTGTGAGACTTTACCAGGAAACAAGCTTGTCCTTTTCATCAATGTCAAGGACAAGTACGGCCAGAGAATTCAAGATAAAATTCGCGAGACCAACGAAAAAGTTTACTACATCGATGGTGGAGTGAACGATGACGATCGAAGGGATTACCGGGAAATCCTAGAAGCCAATACTGGCATAGTGTTGGTTGCTTCGTTCGGAACCTTTTCCACAGGTATCAACTTGAAAAACGTCAACTACATCATATTCGCAGAAAGTTACAAGTCAGAAATCACGGTTCGCCAATCGATCGGTAGGGGAATGCGTAAGCTAAAAGGAAAGTACAAGATCACTATTTTGGATCTGGTCGACGATCTCGACGGTTACATAGTCAAGCACGGAAAGATCCGGGAAAAGATCTACAAGGAACAGGAATTCACGACATCTAAGCACGAATACGACCTGACTCCATTCAGATAAGTTAGCCCTTATGCTTGCTTATTTCTATAGCCTGTAATTGTTTCATGGCTTTTTCCTTACTTAGGTGAGTGCCTAATACCTTTTTTCCGGACTTATCTAAAACGACCCACTTGTTACCGCGCTTACGAACCATTTCGTTCATAACGAAACTATCGAATGATTCGACTATTTGCTGAGCCGGAACCGACTGAGTTTGCTGAATCGGTTGGTTAGCGACAGCTTGAACAGGAGGTTGAGTACGTTTCAAAAGATCTGAAACTTTCGTTCGTATCAGGTCGAGCTTTTGCATTTCTTCCTGAGTGAAGGTCTTTTCATTGAGATCTTCTTCGATTAACGAAACGTATGCTAAGAACGAATCAAGTTGGGTGTTGTCCATTATCAAATTGATATTTTTGATGCTATCACTATCCCTAGGATAAGTTTAGTGTAAATCAGTTGAAATTGATAGTAAGTTAAGATGATCTGGTACTCTTCTCTGTCTAGGCCGACTAATCCCTTACCTAATGCTAGCTTTACCAGCTTGTTGATGACTTCGGTCAATTGAGCATGGCTTCTAACTAGGCCGCTTAGTATTTCACCAGACGTTGAATAGCTTAGTCGAGTACGATTGTCCTGGATTTTGGAAGACCATTCTTCTGCGAAATTGACTCCATCCCTCTTCGTGAGAAGGTCCGTGGAATTGATCGCTTCGTCAATCACCTTAGTTGTATGATCGAGAGCCGTGATCTTTTCTGCTATCTCGTTAAGCCAGTTCAACTCCTGTTCGAATATCATGATGGTCATTGAACTTTGGTCGGTCTCGTAAACGAACTTAAGTAATTTAGGATCAACTGTTTGAGTAGGATAAGGCGAATCATCAGCAGCCATTGGTTTGAACAGATCGCCTGCTTCAACTTGAAATTCATTGAACGGGAAGTTTTCAAGGAAGGGGTACTTTCTCTGCACTACGTACGCCTGTTTACTCACAGAAGTGATCATTTGGTCAGTCTTTTTTTCTTATTTATTTAGTACATTAAAACTTAAATTGGATTCACTTATACAATACCAGTATGAATCAAACGTTAGAACAACAGATAAAGTCATTGGATTTGAAGCAGAACGCTATCAAGATTCTCATCAACTCCTTCTACGGTGCGTTCGGCAACCGGTATTTTTACTTCCATAATAACGACATAGCTCAGTCAATCACCTTACAGGGACAGGACCTCATCAAGTTCTCGATCAAGGCAATCAATCATTACTTCATGAACATGTGGCATGTCGATACCGAACTTCACGAAAAGCTCGGCATTCTCGGTCGTCCAATTTCCAAGATCGAAAAGGAAGCAGCAATCTACACGGACACTGACTCCGTTTACTCGTGCATCGAGTATGCAATCAATTCGATTCAAAACGACCTTCAATTAACTGACGAACAGGCTTTTCAGTTCTGTTTGGACATCAATGCTTACAGGCTCCACGGTTACTTTGAACGCTGTTTCGAAAAGTACGCTCAGCACTTTAACACGAAGAATCGTCAGAATTTCGAGCTAGAAAACATATCTCGTGCAGGAATTTGGGTCGCAAAGAAAAAATACGTTCTCGAAGTTGTATCGAAAGGAACCAAGCTTCTTCCGAAACCGTACCTAATGATCAAGGGACTCGAAGCTGTTCAATCCTCATATCCTATTTGGGCACGTCAGAACTTGCAGAAAATTTACTGGATCCTTCTGGCAAAGGGATACGATCTCGATCTCGAAAGGGATCTCATTCCAGTAATGAAGGAAATGAAAGCCGAGATGGAGACAATGCCCATCGATGAAATCGCTTTCAACTTCTCAGTTCGGGTTTACGAGGAACACCTACGAAGCTTACTACCATTGGTGATGGAAAAAGGAATGCCGATTTATGGTCGTGCCTCTGCCTACCACAATCACGTAATACAGAAAACGAACAACCTGAAATATCCGTTCATTCGTAGCGGTTCCAAGATAAAGTTCTACTATGCAGCACATAATGAATACGATTTCGACGTGTTCGCATATGCACCTGGAGCCTTTCCTGAATTCGCAATGCCGATCGATCGTGAACACCAATTCTTCCGCCTAATCGTGGAACCGATCAACAAATTGTTACTCGCAATAGGTTTCAGCGAACTTAGTTCGAAGCTTGCACGACACGTAGAAGTAATAAAATCAAGAAGCAGAACTAAAGCTTTCACTGATGACGAGATCTATCCTCTGTACGTTGTGAACTCCGAAACTCTTGATTTCACGCCAATTCCCGAAAGCGTTCAGCATTTAGTTGGCCATCCGGAAATTGACATTCCGCCCGAGTTATTCCCTACCTTCATATCTTCGATTTCAATGTACGGTCTCTCGACCGTGATCGTTCCAAAACATGAACTTCAAAAGTACCGTGAACGTATCGCAAAGAAAAAAGGAATGACGATAACCGATCCATTCGAAATACCATACGAACTTTCTGGCATTATATCGACAAGATCGAAACGAAAAACAAGAAACGCTCAAGCCGAGAATCGACTTCTGGACGAAACGAGGTCTGAGTGAACAAGAAAACAATATTATGAGTACTCAACATGAAATAGCCATCGATGTGATAAATGACCACATCTTTAGTAGTGAACCGTTTTCGTATGAGGAAGTTACAGAAGAGATAGTGGAAAAGGGCGGTATTCTCCGAGTTTCAATTGGGGTTACAATTGGAATGTATTTGAAGAAATTAGTAATGCTGAAGGTCATTTCATTTGATCCCAATACTTCAACATTTAAAGCCACTAAACCTGAGCATATTTTAGCTTGCAAAGGGCCAAGAACAAAGAAGCAAACACGGCGGGTATAACTACAAAAGCTGCGTACAACAGAGCCATGAAGATCTTGCAAAAGAAACTGACCAATGCCGTACACTCAGGAAGAGATACAAGAACAGGTAGAATTGTAATAAATGCAAAGAGAAGAAGTCGTACAGTTCATTAGGGTCGTTCTCGCCAAACGATTTCACGATAGTTTTGAGAAGCAGAAGATAGACGATTCTAACGATCGTAAATTGAACTTCGCTTGTCCTATCTGCGGCGACTCGCATAAAAAGGCTTCAAAGAAACGAGGAAATCTCTATTTCGATACGGAAGCTTACAAGTGCTTCAACAACGGGTGCATGGCATACATGTCTCTCGGAGAGTTCGTAGCAAAAATGAGTCGCGAACTCGGCATCATGCTTCCGAGCTTCGTTGCTGAGATCGATTACAAGCCCACAAAAATAAAGAGGACTGAAAATCCATTCCTTCGATTCATGACATCCGACACCAGCGAATTCATCACCATTTCCGAAGTCATCAATCGTTTCAACTTAGTTCGTTTGGACCAGACAGAAGAGCATACGAATGCATTGTCCTACATCAAGGGCAGGAACCTTCACCTCATAGACGATTACGGGGACTTCTTGTACACTGACAATTCTGACAATAAGATACTTATCTTCAACTTCGACCGGCGATCTGGGAAGCTCCTGGGATTCTCAATGAGGAGCCTCGACCCTAAGGCTGAACGCAAGTACATTATCAAATCGTACACGGACCTGGCAAACATATTCCTTCAGCGAGAAATCGACAAGGATCTCGTCGACGATGCGAACTACTTGAACAATTACTTCAACATTCTCAATGTGGATTTCAGCAAGCCGATATGCTTGACCGAAGGTCAGTTCGATTCGATGTTCGTACGCAATTGCATAGCGACTACTGGCGTAACTAAAGCCAGAAGCATACTTCCATCCTTGGGAGCAAAGGCCGGAATTCGAATCCTATTCGATAAGGATAGGGGCGGAAAGGACGAAATGATGAACTTGATAAAGCAAGGTTACTCCGTTCTGTTATGGAATAAGATACTATCCTACCTTAAGAAGGTGTGCCAGACTGATTCGGAACTCATCCAGATAACCGAGATTAAGGACATCAATGATCTTTTCAATTTCCTTAAGGCTAGAAAGGCCGATTACTCTATCAAGGAATTCAACGATTGGCTAGAACATTACTTCAGCGACAGCGTGTTCGACATCGCGTACCTTTAATTCCAAAGGTGATCATATAAATAATCAAAATGATCACCTTTGGAATTTATGGTAAAGCTAACAACGGACATAAGTAAGTCCATTATTTCTGAATACTCAGAAAATACTTCCATTACTTTACGAGAATTAAGTTCAAAATACGGAATTCATCATGTTACTATTTCCGCATTTTTGAAGAAAAATGGTATTGCCATTAGGCGAACTGGCGCTAGAATAGGCCATCCTGTAAAAGAATCAACACGTCAGCTTTTTTCTAAATTGCATGCTGGTAATACATATACAGTAGGTCGTAAACAAACAAATTCCACCAAATTAAAAATTATTGCTACTATGTGGAAGGTCGATTACTCGGCTCTTTTACAGTATCCAAATGCAAATAAAGTTAAGTTGATAATTCAGTGGATGAATTCAAGTAGAAATATGCTAAATTTCGAAATTTCAACCAGACTCACTTTTTTAGATCACTTTTATAAGGATGAATCTTTTAATAGAATTTGGGATATTTGGATCAAAAACGGTAAAAAGCAAGAATACAAACCAAGTATAGATCATAAAATTCCATACACTCGAGGTGGAACATGTGATTTTGCAAATCTGCAAATAATTACCTGGTTTGAAAATAGAGCAAAAGGTAATATGACAGAGTCTGAATGGGAGATTTTTAAGAAGGTAAATAACCTAAAATGCGATCTTTTTATATGAAGACTCGAGAATCAAATGGAATTAAAGACTTTCTAAAACCGAGAAATGGAGAAAAGCGGCCAAGACAAGGATATTTCAAACCAGTAAACACGGAAAAATACATGGGAGATATTTCTCGAATTATTTTTAGAAGTTCATGGGAATTCAAGTTCTTGAAGTGGTGCGATCTCAACCCAACCATCCTACGATACTCTTCCGAACCAATCGGAATCATTTACTACAATCCATTGGACAAACGACCCCATCGATATTACGTCGATTTTTTCGTTATCACCAAGGATCAGGATGGTGTTGAACAGAAGTGGCTTATCGAGGTGAAACCGAACAAGTACATCGTTCCGCCAAAAGCCCCGGACAGAATGACCGACAAACAGACTGCGAATTACGTTTGGGCAGCAAAACAGTACATAATGAATCAGGCGAAATTCGAAGCTGCTAAAGCTTTCGCTGAGCAGAAGGGAGTTAAATTCGGGATCATTACTGAAAACTTTCTGTTCAAATCCATATAAAAGAAGTAATGAAACTCAAAGTAATAAAGGACTTCATAGATCTCGACCAAATAGAACCATTTCCATACGAGGGGACCTCTTACTATTTCGATACGGAGAGAGTTCCGGTTAATTTTGCCAGGTTACTCCCAGGGTATTTTTACACGTTCGTTTCGATTGCAAATGCAGTCGAGGATGAGCTGCTTAGTTTGGACGAATATCAAATTGGCCCAAAATCAAAGAAGCCGTATTTTGATCGTCGCCCAATATTTTTATCCCTTGGTCAGGAAGGGCCGATGGAAGTTGGGCTGAACGTTAAGTTGATGCCTTTCAAACTCAGAAGGTGGTTTCTTCAAAGGTACTTGAAGCACATCTATCCAACCATGGTAAAGCTAGTGGATGAATCTGGCGATTTAGCAACGCTGAATTCTCGCATTAGAATGCAAGAAACTGCATCTCTTTATGGGATCAACCGACAATTCGTTAGGGCCATATCCGAACAGACAGGCCTTAAATTAGAATTCCTGGTTGATAAATATACAAGAGGTGAAATGGGGAATCCGTTAGCCCTAATCGATTGGGACCAAATTATTAAAATGGGTCGGTGCAATTACATTCACGACAAATCGATACTGTCTAAGACCCCAATTTCGTACTTCTTGACAAAATTTACATGATAATACATGGCAGGATTTTTAGAAGGTAACCCAATGAAATCTCTCAGGTCCAGATTAACGGAACTGAGCAGGTTCGGCCTTAAATACGACGACTTACTTATTAAGAACTCGCAGGCAATCGGTTTTATCGAAAGCCAATTGGGCGGTTCCGGCGGTGGTTTTGCTACCGACGATTTAATGAGGGCAACGGTCGCCCTAGCGGACACAACTTCCGCCTTGAAGACCAAAGCGATCGCATTCTTTCAAATGGACTACGTTTCCAAGCGTGAAAGATTGAGGGACATCGCATCCAGCGGAGAAATCGAATTCGTTCTTGAAACAATTACTGACGACGCTATCGTCTACGATCCTGACAACCGTTTCTGTTATGCAAACGACCTCATCGGGGAAATGCAATACTTGGGAGACAACAAAAAGAATCGTCTCGAGTACCAGGAACGAATCGTCAATGCTTACAATTCAGCTTTTTCCAAAATTTACAGTCGCTGGGGATTCGATCAGGGAATTTCAGCATGGCAGTATTTCTATCAGTGGCTGATTGAAGGACACCTAACATTCGAAATCATTTACGACGATGTATTGAAGCCAACTGAAATCATTGGTTTCAAGGAACTTGACCCAGCCAGCCTCTATCCTGAATTGAAAAAGGATAATGAAGGCAAGATGGTCCTCATGTGGTCCCAGCGTGATCCTCTTACGAAGCAAATAAGAACATTAGCCGACTCACAGATCATTTACATATCGTACTCGAATCACATGAGGACGAAACGTGTAAGCTTTGTTGAACGTTTGGTGAGATCCTTCAACATGCTGAGGATCATTGAGCACTCGAAGGTCATTTGGCACACAATGCATGCTCCTATTCGTCTCGTTACTACTGTTCCTATTGGAACCAAGTCAATGCAGAAAGCTAAGGAGGACGTTCGTGAATTCACGAACACTCTGAAGGAAGATATTTACTTCGATGGAGAATCTGGAGAACTGAAAGTTGATGGTAAGCCAAACATTCTGTTCTACAAGAACTATGTGGTTCCAGTAAACGATCAGCAACAGCAAGTAAAGATCGAATCTCTCGAATATGCAGGTCCAAATCTTTCAGGTTCGGAACTTCTCAAGTACTTCCATGAAAAACTGAAGATGGATTCGAAAATTCCTAACTCCAGGTACACTGAGGGTGGCGGAACGTTCACTTTATCAACTGAAGGTATTTCCAGGGAAGAAATTCGTTACAACAAGTTCATTTTACGTTTGAGATCAGCTTACAAGGAACTTATCACCAAACCTCTGTACTTGCAGATGTGCATGGACGTCAAGGAACTTCGCAACGACCCAAAATTCAAGAACTCCATTGGCGTAACTTGGTACGATGATAACGTATTCGAGGAAATCAAGAACCAGGATCTCTTGAACAAGAGAATCGCAGCAATCAATGCTCTGAAGGCAATCACGAACGACGAAAATCGTCCGTACTTCTCGTCAGACTTCCTCGTACGGGAATACTTGAAGTTAAGCGATCAGGTAATTCAGAAGAACGCAGACTACTTGGCAAAATCAAAGGGCAAAACATCGGAAGGTCAACCAGCTGAGGTTGAAGTTCCTGCTGGTGGTCCTCCTCCTGCAGCACCACCTCCTGCTGAAAATCCAGAAGAAGGTGGAGGTGAAACTAAGAGTGAAATGGGAACTCCTGAAGGAGGTCTATAATGGGAGCAAAGAAACAAGGCAAAAAAGGCAGGACGAGATATTCGTTCTGCCATTTTTATGAGTACTATCTTAATAAGTTGGGTAAATTCAAGCAGCCTAATCACGTGGTGAAGGCTGATCCGGATCTTAATCCTCGTATAGGGCTGCAAACGACCGTCGACCGTTGATGGAAATGTCCAATCCCAACCCTACCTTATACAAATCGGAAACATCGTCAAGATTGAAAGCAGTTGGAACTATTTCGAACTGTTTTGCGAGCATAACATAGTCCTGAATCTGTTCAGCGGCTTCCTTTTCCAATAAATTCAATGGGTATCCTTCGAATTCGAATAAGTATTTCGTAGCATCGAGGCCGAACGAAGGTTCTCCCAAAACTTCTCCTTTTTTCGTGAGGATAGTCATTCTAACTTGCGTGATCGTATTCTCGATGTCATTTCTTGACTCGAAAACTTCCGGTATGTAGTTCGGATCGTCCGTTGCTCTGAAATAAAAGTCAGTCATGTTAGAAGTGGACTAAGTAAAGCCAGTCTGGAGTATTTTCTCCCTTCATCATTTCAAGAACTGCCGCGAATTCAGCATCAGCTTTAGTAACGAAGGTATTGTAATTCGGTCTTATGCCGCCTGGCAGATTGTAATCGAAACTGGTAAGAAGTTCGCCAAGACGAGTCTTTGCTTTGGCCCTTACGTACCTCTGGAACATTTCGTCCTCATAAAGGTACTGCTCTTCGATCTTTTTTGCTACTTGCATTACCATTTTAGTTGGGGTTCTGCCAGTTATGGAAACGCATTTCGTATTCTTGTTGTAATCGAACGCTACTGTGTCGAGAATGAAGTTCTTGGTGATGTCAAGGAAGGAGAACAGAACTGTCCTGTACACCAGGGATTCGCCAATGAACGGCGTCAAGAAAACTTCGGATCCAATGAACTTGTTTTCTGCGAAATCACGGTCAATCGTTCCGAATATGGAATTTCCCTTAGGTTCCTTCACTTCGTGAACAAACTGAACGCAATCAGGCATCCTTATCGTCCTTGACTGTTTGAACCTATTGTTGGCGAGTAATTCGTTTGGAATCAAAAGGTATCGAGGCTCAACTGCATGCCTCCAGTTATCGTAGAAGTATCGTTCTGCGTTTATAATGACTCGCTCTATTTCCGCGTCCGGAATCGAATACGGGAGAGCCTTTGCCAACGTAAGTTCATTCTTGATGTCGATTAAGAGTTCGGCTCTTGTCATTATTCGTAGTTAATTTTTATGCTGTCGCTCCGGCCGGATTCATTGGTTGGCCTGCTGGATTTCCGCCTATTCCTGGAGAATTCTGTGCAGCTTGAGCTGCAGTAGGAGCGGCTGTGGTCGTTTGAGTTGTTGCTTTTGATTGCTCTGCTGCTAGCTGTTGTTCCAGCTGATTTTCTTGTAATTGCAGGTCACTATAAGCTTTCTGAGCTTGAGTCAGAGCTTCTAACGCTTGCTGAATCTTAGGTTTAAGCGCGTTCAATTGTGTCTGAATAGAATTTGCGTCCTCATTGATTGGATTATCGACTGTTGCAGAATAATCCGGAACATTTGTCGTAAGAGTAGTTAGATCAGCTTTCTTTACTTGATCAACGAACTTTTCTTTCTTCTGTGGATCGACGTTGTCCCCCTTCAATGCAGTCTTTGGATCCTGTAGGGTATCTGTTTTTGAAAACTGGTCGAAGTTCATTACTTTATCTGCCATTTGGTTCGATACTTTTTGTTATTTATTAGACTCTCCTTGGAGGTACTCATTGAACGATTTGACATGTTTCTTTTTGGTCAGTTCGCCAGGGTTCCTTCTGAATTGAGTCACGTTGTTCGAAGGGTTAAGGTCCCATCTCGAATAAGGAGCCGAATTAGTCCATTGATTTGGGATTGCTCCGAGGTTGGTGCTGATTGGGGTCGGAGACACGTTAGGACCTGTGCTCTGATCGAAAGATGCAGCAGGCACCGAATACGTTCCGCTAGCTTCTTCCGAAACTATCTTCCACATTTTTTCTTTGTCCACCTGTCTCGGTAAACCAGCAAAGAATTTTTCCTTATCCATGTTCTTAATAAATTTTCGCATGTCGGTACCAGACACACCCTCAGGTCTCTTCGTGGTAATACGGTTGATTTTGCCTATATTTCCAGCGAATCGTTCAACCGTGTCAAACCTATTCATATCCGAGTCTAATGAATAAATGTTCAGAACGCAGTCCTTAGCATCATCTTTCTTTCCAAGCAAGTCAATGAATCCGTAAGCCGTTTTTACTGGAGAACCCTTGGCCAAGTCGATCGATACTGACTTATCGTCTGAGAAGTACTCCTTCAACATCTGTACGGCCATAGCACCGGTCACTCCATCCATTTCTATTGGAGAAATGAACACGTGTGTTTCATCATTATGACCAGCTATCTTTTTGATGGCTTCATAATGACCTACATGAGGTGGCTTGAACTTTCCAGTGATGATTCCGACTTTCTTCATCGACGATTAGACTTTTAAGTTCTGTGAAGCACGGATCAAGCACTCTGCCATGTAATGCGTGCATTCCTTCAGGAACGTTTCGTAGGTCTGATTAGGATCTTCCGACGTCTCGTAGAGGTGAGCTTCCTTGATGAGAATTTCGTTACAGATTTGCTTGATTGCATTCTTTGCATTCTCGGATAAAGTGTCCGGGTGATCTGAACAACCTTCGCAAGGCTGAGTCATTTCTTCTGGTTCCTTAAGCATATCCTCTTCGTTCACTTCTTCAGTATTATCCTCCTGCTCTTGATCTTCATCTTCTCTGATAGGAGTTTCAGCTACGTGCGATTGAAAGTCCTGAAAGCTTTCGAAAACTTTGTGCTTTTCGAGTTCAGTTGTCATTTCTTGTTCATTATTTTGATTTTCATCTGCTGAATCCTCACCAGAAATCCGTTCCTCTGTAAGAGTAGCATTGTCTTCATCCGTTATTTCAGGACCGAACTTCTTTAATACGAATTCAGGGAGTTTGAATTTTCCGAATTTCCCCATATACTTCAGCTATTTACGGTTATTTATCCGAAGAAATTACCTTCTTCCGGATAAAATCCGTATAGCCTCGGTCATGTTGGTTAGCGGGTTGTTATGTGGCATTAAGGGAGCATCGGTAATTCTAACCAGTGGGTTACTTCCTCAATATTTCTACCACTTTCAGTCAACCAAAAAAACTGACCTTTATCTCGGTAGTCTAAACCATCTTCTAAATCATTCATTTCACAAACGTGCCATCTTCGTATATCATACATTCCTTTATCAATTCCACTTACAAGTACATATTTACCATATTCAGGTAAATCTCTATATGTTTCAATTTTTTTGGTGTCATAATAATTTTAGCCACATAACAACGTGTATAAAACGTTGCCTTTCGTGGTCTTTTTTTAGTTTATACTAAATTTATAATTTTGTTCATTCTATTAAGTTCTATGTTGGCAACGTTTCATACACGCAGCCGTTATACAACATTTATAAAATCCTCTATCCTTTGATTAACCCTCTTTAACTTTGAGTGATTTTCATCATTGTGATAAATCAATTTTTTTCTACAATATTTTTCGTAGTTGCGTCCTCGTTCAGAGTTCATCCATTTTTCTTTTTGTAATAATCGTTCTTCGAGAATTGATTTTATTTGTTTTAAATCACTCAAAGTCATCGTTTCAATGTTTAATTCCATATAAATAAAACGTTGTATAACAAGGCATATATGTAATACCCTATTAAGGTTTGTACTATATTTTAAAGTTTCTGCATCAGGTACTGTATATATACCGACCGTTATAAGCAAGGCGGGAAGTTTTTCATATTTACTTTATTGATAGGCAGTCCTCTTTCGCCTTTTTCGTGATCACCAGGTGATCTCCTTCTTTGACCGTATTGTCTACATAGGCCTCGGCTATGAGGTCTTCCAGGTGTGACTGAATGACTCGTTGTAATGGTCGAGCTCCGAACTTTTCATCGAAACCCTTTTCGATAAGGAACTCTTTTGCTTTGTCCGTGATTTCGACGAAGTAACCGTTCTCTTCAACTCTTTCCTTCAGGCTTGCAAGTTCGATGTCAATGATCTTTCCGATGTCGTCTTTCGTGAGAGAGTTGAACGTGATGATGTCATCGATACGATTGATGAATTCTGGGGCGAATTGCTTGCTTACTGCCTTTCTTAGAACTTCGTTTGCAAGTTGCTTTTGCCTTTCTACTTGGTCGGCAGTTGCGAAACCTATTCCAGTTCCAAAATCTTGCAAAGTTTTGATACCAACATTCGATGTCATAATGATCACTGTGTTCTTGAAGTCGACAGTTTTACCCAAACCGTCAGTCAAACGACCATCATCGAGAACTTGGAGTAGCATGTTGAATATGGATGGATCAGCTTTCTCAATTTCGTCGAGAAGGACCACTGAATATGGTTTGCGTCTTACTTTTTCGGTCAACTGGCCTCCGCTTTCGTATCCAACGTATCCCGGAGGAGCTCCAGTGATTCGACTGCCTGAGAATTTTTCGCTATATTCGGACATGTCAATGCGGATCAGAGCATCTTCTGAGTTGAATAGGAACTTTGCTAACTGTTTTGCTAGCTCGCTCTTACCTACACCGCTTGGTCCAATGAAAAGGAACGTACCGATGGGCTTTTTCTTTGATTTTAAGCCTGCACGTGAACGTTTTATCGCTCTCGTTAGCTTATGGATGGCATCGTCCTGACCGACTATGAATTTTCTTAGGGATTCTTCCATTCCAGCCAACTTTTGTATGTCAGTTCCAGTCATTTTGCTGACTGGGATGCCAGTAATGTTCGAAACTAGCTTAGCAATATCGTCTTCGTTCACTGCAAGGCGATTCGCTTTAAGAGTTTTTTCCCATTCTCTTTTTGCTTCCGCTATTTCTTCGGCAACCGCTAATGCTCTATCACGTAATTTCGCCGCAGCTTCATACTGCTGTGAATTGACAGCATCGTTCTTTTGTTTGATGATTCCTGCTAGCTTTTCTTCGAGATTTTTGATGTTTGCGGGAACAACCACACCGCTTATGTGAACTGTCGCTCCAGCTTCGTCCATCAGGTCGATTGCTTTGTCCGGAAGCCACCGATCTTGAATGTATCGTTCACTGTACTTGACGCAAGCGTCCAATGCATCGACTGTGTACCTCACGGAGTGATGGTCTTCGTACTTTTCTTTGATATTCTCGAGGATTTCTCGAGTTTCTTCCGATGTCGGAGGATTTATGATGATCTGTTGGAACCTACGGCTTAAAGCGCCATCCTTTTCGATGGAATTACGAAATTCGTCGATAGTTGTAGCTCCAATGCACTGAATTTCACCACGAGCTAATGCAGGCTTGAGAATATTGGCAGCATCGAGCGATCCGCTAGCTGCTCCGGCTCCAACTAGAGCATGAACTTCGTCAATGAACAGAATCATGTTCCTATTGTTCTGAACTTCCTGAATTATCTGTTCCATGCGCTGTTCGAACTCACCGCGATACTTAGTCCCGGCAACGAGGTTGGCAAGTTCGAGAGCAATGATTCTTTTTCCCAATAGAACCCTTGGACAGGTCCGGTTAGTGATCATTGCTGCTAAACCCTCCACTATCGCAGTCTTACCTACTCCAGGTTCGCCAATTAGTAATGGATTGTTCTTTTTGCGTCTCGAAAGTATCTGACTACACCTTTTTATCTCGGCAATTCGCCCAACAACTGGGTCAAGCTTACCGTCGAGTGCAAGTTGAGTCAAATCCTTACCAAATGCGTCTACTAGTGGAGTTTTAGTATTTTGCGCTATCTTTACCATTTATTTCCTTTTACAATTTTCGAAATGCCATCTGTACATGCCATTAGTTTTTCCAGAAACTCCGCAGTATGGGCAAGTTACCATCTATTCGTTGTCCTCTACGATACGGAGGTGAAGTAACTACAAGTTGAACAGATTTATCATCAATCTGTTTCATCATTTCAATAGTATCTCCACAATATATTTTATTGATTTCTAACATTCTACTATTTTATCTCCTATTCTAACGTATATCTTATTTCTTTAGGAGCATTAATAATCTTTATTGATTTTCTATCTACTCCCCTCATCAACTGTTCTGCCATATCTTCAATAAGAAGATTAATAAATAAATCATCAAAGTTAGGCATCATATTATAAACTATATTATCACCTTCTTTTGTAACATATTTCCATCCTCCAAAATGATCATTATCCTTTATTAATATGATTTCCCCGTCAAATTTGACGATGAGACCATGTTCTTCACCAACCATACTAAAATGGTCTTGGATGTATTTTTTTAATTCCCTTTTCATTTTACAACTATATTTTTTATATTATCGTATTTCTTATCAGCTATATTCCTATTCTTAAATCTTGGATCAAAAGTAACTTCTATTCCGTTATTAATTCACCAACTCTTCACGACTAATCCCACCACCCTTTCAGACCGCTCCCGTCAAACCATTTATACCAAAGATTCTCAGCTTTTTTCTCTTCATCGGTCATATCTTTGATATACTCAGAATAATCATCGTAGTCTTGACCTTCGAGGATTCTGAACAGTTCTTTCCAAGTATCTTTTTCGATTTTACGAGATAATTCAAAAAGGGCCTTATTTTTGACTTTTTCTTCTTCAGTTTCATCGTCGAGAAGAGCTACCATTCCTTTTTCGTCTGGTTCTCCGAAATTCCAACGACTTACGAGCTCGTATCCCAACTCCTTTTCTGCAAGTTCAATAAAGTCATCCTCGATGTGATGTTCGAGAATTTCGATTGCCCTATGCATTTTTTCAATCTTTTTGTTGCGAGATTCTTCGATTTCGTAACCGTAAAATTCCAAGTAGTTTGCATTACGCTCCAGGTTTTTCTTGAGCATACGAAGTGCACCATTGCTGTCGAACTTGTAGTTATTCCAGAGTTCTTTCCTGAATTGCCAAACGTTAGTGCAGAAACGCGGAATATCGTACCTGCACAGGTCGATAAGCTTCCAGTACCACCGATTGTGGATCCGGAGCTTCCTGAGGCTCTTTGTAAATGTGTCCGCAAATACGATATTCATGATTAGTCATCTTTTTATTATTTACCTTCGGCATCGATGGCGTGCCGATCTTCGGCTATTCCACGTAAGAAGGCACGAATGTTCATCTTAGTTTCATGTTTCAATTTTCTTCTGAACCTATGTGCTTCTCTGTCAACTATTTCGTTCATCAGTGCATACGCTGCTTGATAGAACCATTGCGAATGAAAGCCTCTATGGTTGTCAACGTAAACCATGTAATCTTTCGAGTCGCTTTTGATCGTGATTATGAGGTCCTTTAGAACTATGAGCGTTTCATTGTCAACCCTGTCGTACCGAATTGCTTCAGGATGCTTCTTAGCTTCGCCAACGACGAGATCAAAAATTTCTTTTTGCTCGAAATTCAAGGTTTTCATGGCGGATTTCTCCAACATGTGTCTACGCTTGATACGTGTTTTAACGTTCATGCGTTTTACTTTGTATTGCAATTTTTTTAGCATTTTGTGCATGATATTGCTTTGTACTATTATACCAAAAATTACGCCTTATGGAAAAAATTGTGTAAATCATTTTCAGTAACAACAGTCTTCTTTGGCAGTTCGAATTCAACGAACGACTCTCTAACTCTCATGCTTTCAACGTGCTTCCATAAGCTCGGAATGTCATAGCAGATTGGATTTTTATCGATGTCCCATGCTTGAACTTCCTTTGAATCAGAATTTCTCTCGTAGAGATACCAATCAATCCATTCGGCTGCGTCCCTGCCATAATATACATTGAACAGCAAGCTTACTGCTCCAACCCATCCGTCCTCGTAATGCATTAAATCAACACCAAGTTCGGACAAATCAAAGCTCTTTTTGCTTTGCTTTTCTAGCGTAGTTATTAACAGTTCAAATACTTCAAGTTTCATCCTAATTCGATTTTAGGTGTATTGTCTAATTTTTCAAGAAAGTCCTCAAGCCCAGTTTCGATTCCTGCAGCTATGAGAAGCTGTAAGTCAGCAGGTCCATTGATCTGCTTGTTTTGCTGAGCGATAGCTAATGCTTGGACTATGCTTCCGGCATATTCATTTGCTAATGCAGGTAAGTCAATGTTATCTGGTTTTTTCATTCAGTATGCCAATTATTTTATCAACGTTATCGCGTAGTCGTTCGATCGTAGCCGACCAATCGCCTATCAGCCAAATGTGATTTTCCTTCGTGATGTAAGGGTATTCAGTTGTCATTTCTTCGAAATACGGACCGATGTTCATATCATCAATCGCTACCCATGTTTCAACTTCGTCAGCATGCTCTTCGAGCCAGTCCCTTATCTGGTAAGCTCTGTCGTATGGCTGAGCTGAACTAAGTTTAGCTTTTCGCTCGTGAGTAGCTCCAATTATCACGTTAGGAATGTTGTAGAACTCGAAGAACAGTCCAAGTTCCTCAAGCGTGTAGTGCTTCTTCCAATCTGAACTGATGACTACCTTTGCATCCGTACGTTTGATTATTTCTGACAAAGCGTCACAATCTTCCTTTTCCCATGAGTAAGGGAGCTTGAGGTTCTCATTTATCCTAGGTCCTCTTTCCCAAAAGCCGTAAGCGAGTGGACCGTCTATGTCTACAAATATTACTTTCATTAGTCTATCAGATCATGTAATTTTATGACGAACATTGAATAGAGGTTTCTCCTGACCGTCTGCATGGTAGGGTGCTTCTCGCGAGTCAATTTCGCTAGGAACAATTCAGCAAGCTTGTCAGCGCCTACTAACTGTTGTGGATCATCGCATGTCATGATGACTTTCTTTACCCAACGGTATATGTCCTTGTTCGATTTACCTTTTGCTGCCATTTTACTTTACCTCAATGTTAGTTCGTCCATCATTCCAGTACTCGGGACCTCCGTAGTACACAAAAATTTCTTCACCGGCCTTTATGTCTCGATTAGCAAAGAACTTAAACGTTCGACGGATTTCATCAGAAACCCAATACGCTGAAGCATTGTTGCTATGATTGTACATTGACCCTGCACCCAATACGACAACCTGTTTTGTTTCAGGAGTCATTGGTCCGTTGGGATAGTTAAATCGATAGTCCTGTAAAAGTGGATTGCTTTCGAACGGTTTCAAGCACAAGTCCAGAAATGGGCATTCTTCTATCAATTCGCCTGCACTTATATCGTCTATTGCGAACACTCCGAACCTGTGAATTGGGCTTAAAGCTACCTTTATCTTTCGACTTACGAACAGTTCCATTTAGCTGATGAACTCGATTATTTTTCGATCGAGATCTCCTGCTACTGTGTGAGCTCCGTACTTAGAACAGAAATGCGTGATCAGAGCTCCTCCGTTGAATTCGAGATACTGAACGCTCGTCTGATCCTGGTACTCTTTCATCCATCGGTAAGCGTGCATTCGTATGCATTCCTCGTAAATCAGATCTTCAGTGTATACTTTTGGTTCCGGTTTCATTGACATAAGCTAAATGTATTTTTCCTGAGTGATCGCATGGATCCTCTCCTTTTGTTCTGGAGTCAATATGTGACGGATGCCCCATAATGCAACGAGGTCCTTTGCGAGTTCCTCATCGTAATACGTGCTTCCTTTGTCTTCGTTGATAGTAATAAGGATTCCAGCTTCCTTCACAGTAGTATGACTCATATCGATTTAAGAATTTTTTTCATATCGATATTATACTACTGAACTGGTTGTTTGGGTTTAGCTTTGACCTGTGATTTTTTAGGTCTCGGAGGTTTCTTTTTCGGGTTCTTACCGAATATGTACGGATCGCCCATCTGTGTGATTGCAGCTTGCTGCATGAATTGGGTGAAATTTTCGACGATCCGTCCCATTGTTATTTCAATTGTTGACCGAATACCATAGCTAAAATGATTCCGGCTAATGCAGTGAAGATGATCCAAAGGACTCTAGTCACCGTGGTTTTGAAGGAAAGGATTTCCTTGTGCTCATCAAGCATTTTCTGGTATTCCTTTTCTTCAGCTTCTTTTTTTGTTTTGAAGGCTTGAAGATCGTGATGTTCAGTAATTAGTTTTTGAAAATCCTTTTCTTCCGCTTCTGATTTCTTTCTGAATTCGGTGTTCTTATTGACCCGGACAACGATTCCATCCTCAGGGTCAAGTAGCTGACGTTTTATGGCACGCAGGTCCTCTTTCATGTCTTCCTGAGTCGAATCAATGTTGGTGATCTTTTCTTGGATCGCCTTCAATTCTCCATTTGGAAGCTGTTTCTTTATTATTTCTAAAGCATCAAGGATCTCATTCATCAAGAGATTAACATCGCCATCGCTGCGAGAACCTGCCATTTTCTAACCGAATTTTTTAGTAAAAGTGAGTGTGCTTAGTCTACTGCTGGAGTTTCCTCAGGTTTCTCTCCATCTTCTGGTTCTGCTGGGGTTCCAGCGGCTGCATCAGTATCGTCGAGAACAGTAACGTCATCTCCGCCTTCCGTTTCGGTAGCAGGCATTTCCATTTCTGGAGTTGCAGGTTCAGCTGGCATATCTCCACCAGGAGCGGCCATTCCGCCAGATTGAGCTGCGCAGAATTCTTCGAAATTTAAGATTTTGGTTGAACCTCCAAGATTAGCACCGTCCATGTTAGGTATGTTCATGTTATTGCTGTCCATATTCGTTAACGTAATTTGGAGTTATTTATCCTGAAGGAGTGGAACAATTTGAGCCTCGCTCTCCCAAATTGTATTAGGCGGTCAATTTAGTCGAACAGATAGGGCAGGCTTTCCAGTGGCTTTTCACTTTAGCGCCGCAGTTCGGACATTTTCTACGAACCTCTCCGACCTCGATCGGTTTCGTACTTTCCGGAAGAATCCGGTAAGAATAAGTATTACAAGCCCACGAATTGAAAGATCCGTAAGTGTCGACCAATTGCTGGTCTGACTTACCTCCCTGTTCTATCCTGCCGGTCTCCAATGATGATTTTGAAAGTTTACTTCTGACTTTCGGTCCTCGTGGTGAGTCATCTGAAAAACTGTCGCAAAAGTTCAAAGAATCCTGGGAAACATTGTTGCTGCAAGATAAGCTAGCATTGTTCATGTAATTGCTTACATTCAGGTCGCCAGTCATGCTTGCATTGGCATTGTTTGTGGTGAAAGAGCTTCCTGAGCCAGACACTCCTCCTGTGTTCGTGGTACCGAAGAAATAGTCATTACGATACAGAGGTTGAGGTGGGCTGATTGTGATCGTTCTTGCTCCGTAAATCCACTGTGTCGTATGACAACCTGGGTAAACGACCTGTTCATCAAAGAATTCGATCTTCACGAGTCCATTCAGCTGGGCTGCTTCGACTGCTTCGACGGAATTTTCGATTTCGTAGGTGTTGAATAGGAACTTGTGATCAACATCAAGAAACCTTTCGAGATATACTCTCTGTCCAGGATTCACGACGATTCCACCACTGGAGACGTTAACTCCATTGATCATGATTTTTGCAAGAACTCTTGTTGTTTTGGGGTTCCACAATTCGATCTCGAACGTTGATCCGTTCTTGAGGTAAACATTTGAATCGTAGAGTCTGAGGCGATTTCTGTTCACTGTAATGTGAGCAATTGGCCAATTATTGACATTGGAGCGACCCACGTTTAGGGTGCTCGATTGATTTTGGTACATAGCTTTGGTGCATTATTTTTGCTCATCTCATTGTGACCGTAGTCGATCACTCGAGGGCCCGCAGGCTCGAGACGAACAGAAGAGCGAGGCTCTATGTTCCGATACTATTTATACCAATTCTTGAAATTTAGTTTTGAAAACTCCTCGTCCAATTTTCCAGTGGAATGACCTTGTCTCAAAAGCGTTGTCCAGTCACCTATACATGTCAATCTTGCTTACCGCTGATCTGGAGAACAGAGTCCATCGGTACTGACCTTCTAGCGAGGAGGTATTGTAAAGCTTTTCGTATCACGGCAGCAATGTATGAACGACCATCGTACTTACACTGGTCCCACAACGAAAGATCGTCGTAAAAACAGAATGGGCCATTGATACCTCTCAGCATCTGGCTGAGCTCGTGGCGATCAGCCGGTTTGTGTCCTTTGAATACTACCATGATGGTTTTTGTTTATACTGTACCACTTTTCAAAGTGCCCCGTACTTTCATGATCGCTTTTCCGAGTAAGTTAAGACCTGGCCATTTGCTTGGTTCCACTCTGATCGCATGATCTGCGTCCATGCCGATTCCCCAGATGCTGTCTACGGGACTCGCTTCTACTATGATTGATTCTCCAGTATCCATCAGAGCTTCCTTCAACTCGGGATTCTGGGTGAATTTTAGCATGTTACCTTCGTACACGATCCTTTCCTTGTTCTCATCCCATAATTGAGCATTGAACCCTTGAATTTCACGTCCCAGTTGTTTCTGAACTCGCGGATTGTTCGTTTGCATTATTCTAGCGGCAGTGTTCGGATCTCCCATTAGCATTGCTTTCTGGTACATCATGTACTGCTCAGCAGTGCAGAAAGTCTTTCCGTTTTCTGTGAATTCGCTCTTGTACCATTGCGAGAACGGACCGTTCCAAAAGAAGTGATATGTTGCCATGTTAGGTGTGGTCTAGGTGAAATTTTACTGCATCGAGCATTGCGTCTAATGAATCGTGAACGTACTCGCCATTGTCCAACGATGTTTGTATCTTAACGTCCATATTACGAGGATAATTTGGGTCAGTTCCAACGAATATCCTGCGTTCTGACCAAGTTTTTCTTTTTTCTCCAAGTCTACCCCATCTTCCATATTCAAATAGAGTGATGGGATTAGTGGATCCTTCTGCGAACCAAAACATAATGATGCCAGCTAATGCAAGGTGATGATGCTCCCAAGTTATCTGTTCCATCGTGAGTTTTGGCTCATTGATGTCGAAGTACGGTCTCCTTGGGCTCATGATGATAAGCTGTGGAACCTCTATCACCTTTTTTATTGCTATTGCTTGCCAATCCGGACAATTGCTTATCCCACCAGCAAGAAACAGAGTTCTTTTCGATCTGTCCTTTAAGTAATCCGGTGCTATGAGTATTTCTGCCATGTTAGTAGTATGCGACTATATCCGTGGATCCAAAATGAACCCGAGCTTTTACGTTTATTTTTGCATCCTCTGGATGTGAATCCCAGTAATGATACGAGTACTCTCTGTTTTGATACTTGACGATTGCGTCTCTGCTATGTTCGCCAGTCTCGAAATTGGTCAAGTGAGCGAACACTCTTTCCATCAATGGCAACGCGAAACCTGGTTGATCGTGTTGAGCAGCAATTCGTTCTTCACGCACAGCTTTTTCGTGGTCCAATAATTCTTTTAACGTTACTTCCGTTGTAGGAAGCCACTTGATCTCCGTTTTCTTTTCAATCGGAGCTAAAGCTTCGATTATTGCTTTTTTGCATTCGGGGCAGTACTCTTTATCCTGATATTCTTTCGGAATGCCTATTGCGTTATAACTGCCAGACCATTGGAACACGTACTGTGCTCCGCAATTTACACAATAATGAATTGCAATTCTCATGCTTCACGTATTTTGAAGTTATTATACCAAAAGTGAGATGAAAGTTAACGGATGTTCTCCATATCCTCGAACTTGGACAGAATGACATCGACATCGTCCTTCAATCCTGGAGAAACATCGACCATTTTGCTACCTAAACTAACTGCACCGTGCCAAATGACGTCGAACTCTTTCGTTCGAGCTACACTAGGATCCTGTTTTTGAAGGTTGATGATGTCAACCAGTACAGTTTGTAACAGCTCTTCAGCTGCACGCAAATTGATGGCTTTAGGATCTTCTTCCAAGAATCCGAGATATTCTGTCATCTTTTCTGCCATTTCTTGAAGTTCAGGATGGGCATCGACAGATGGAGTCGTGCTCTGCGGAGCGCTCGATTTCTTTAATGAGAATTTTGGAACCTTTACTATTACTCCTTCCGATCCGGTCAATTGAATTTTTGCGAAATCACCGTTAAGTTCTACGACTTGACCTTTTCCCCTGTAAGATTCAACGTAATCACCTTCTTCTATTTCTGGATTATCTGCGTTCTTTGCAAATTCGGCTTCTGGATTTTCCATGAATTGATTTACGTCGAATTCTTCGAAAATCATCGTGTGTTTGCGCATGATGATGGAGTATTTTGATTATTTATACTCCACCTTCACTCTGGACCTGAATTCTATTGGAAATTGATCTCCTGCTGCTTGGAATAGGTCGGCGAAGCATCCATCGACTAAATAAGTTACAGCCCAATCGTCCGGAGTCCTTACTGACCACATAATCTCAATGTTCTAAATATTTCCAATTGCTAAATTTTGAACTTAATAATCTATATCTAATTGTCGTTACGGCTAACATCAGTTGGTTAGAGGCATCGTGCAAACTTTCATAGATGATTTCGTCTATTTGAATTCTTTTTTTATTTGGTCCCGGCCGATTTTTGCTAGCTTTTCCAATATTGCATTTATGTTCTTCAGTAAATGGTTTTTTAGACTTTCCCTTAAGCCTATCGGAAATTGTCTTCCTGCCAATTTCGCTCTTACTGTATTCTATCAGTTTTTTAGTAGCTATAGACCTACCGTTGCGTTCTTTTTCGGTATACCCATCAGTCTGCCATCTTTCACTTTTAGTTTTTGCTGCCTTTTTGCCACTTAGCAATCTGCGTGATTTATCAATTCGAAAATTAATATCTCTCATGAGTTGACAAAATTCAGGTGATCGTTTTTTGCCAGTATTTGAGAGTTTTCGTTTTTCAATTATTTGCATTCGATTTGGATGATTAGTTAATGTATCACCGCCTGTTCCACCACTTGCTATATTATAACCATTTACTTGAGAATTTAAGTTTTTAATCCAAAATTTTTCTCTTTCACATAGGCTCTTTTTATTATTACATGTTTCTAAGACTTCCTTTTTAAAATTTTCCAATCCGTATTTTTTAATAGCTAATTTTATAATCTTACCAGAACCGAAATAATTCGCTCTATCTTTTTCATCCTTACCTATGTAAAATTTTCCAGTTATTAAATTCGTAATTTTATAGATTTGCATGTGAGTTTGTTTTTATTTATATAACTCACATAATGGTTTTACTTACGTACCATAGTTAATCTATTTTTAATTAAATCATCGTTGTGCAAGTCAGACTCACGAAATAAATCCGAAAAGCAACCGTCGACCAAGTAAGTGACAGCCCAATCATCTTTATGTCTAATACTACGACCTAGTCCCTGCAGTACGGAAATTTGTGTCTTCCAGGTGTACCACTTTTGCGAGAACTTGAGCTTTGCAGCTACATACTTGTCACCGAGATGGGGGTACGGAACTTTCATGAACACCTGGAAGCGAGAAAGTTCGTCGATTAGGTTCAAACCTTCGAGCAAGGAAGGACCCATGAGGACCAGTCCCTGTTTCTTCTTCATTTTCTTCAGCATCGTGTCCTTCTCTTCCGATCCTTTGTACAGCAGGACCCTCTTGCTCACATTTTTGGGTAAAGCCTTCCACAATTTCTGGCCAAGCTCATAAGAACCAGTGTGAATTATTCCGGAATCCTCTGGGTGTGAGTTAAGTATGTTCACGAGGGTGTTTACTCCCCATTCGAAGTTATCCTCTAGGAATCTGGCAGACATTTTCTTGCCTGGATAGTAAATGATTGGCGAATTCTCCCAATTGAAATGAGAATCCATCTTGAAGTACTTAGCATTCTTTATTCCGTGATTGCGCATGAAGTCTGCTGGATTGCCCATCGTTGCAGTCATTAACAACTTGAAACCGAATTGATTGAAGAAGTGTTTTCCCAAGAGGTAGTACTCATCGATGCAGTTAAAAACTATGCTCGTATCGTTCGGGTTTTTCACCATCTTCTCGACTCCGACCTTGTCAATGATCTCGCAGTAATCTTCGAGCTTGCAGTGAACGTCCTTGCACCAGTCAGTGAGATTGAACACGACAAGCCAATCCTTAGGCACGTCTCGTCCTTCGAATTCCCTTCCTGCTACTTCGCGAATGTCTGCGGTTGCTCCGACTACTCTCTCGTAAATCTTAGTGATTTCTTTCAGTTTTTCTAGCAGAACTCGGTTATCTTCTTCAGCGTACACATCATCGACTAAAGCTGTGAGCCTTTCGATGTCAATTCGTGGAAGTCTCAAGCCGATGTCGAACATGTCGCTTATCAGCTTCTCAACTTTCTTGTAGACTTCTCTTGAAACTATTGGGCTGAAATGACTTTGGGCGATGTCGAGTATCTTGTGAGCTTCATCGCATACGACGAAGTCCCTCTTTGCAAATGGTGGCTGCTTGCCGTTCTCTACTTGTTTCTTGTCAACGTAATTCCTTTGAATGAGAGCGTACGGATAGGTCAGTAAAGCGAGAGGAGATCTGATTGCTTTTCTTCTTGCCATCAAGTAACCGCAGTGCTTGAAACAGGTCAAGGATTCGGCAGCATCGTAGGAAATTCCCTTGCTCTTGCAGTCTCCAACTGAGAACTTCTCGCCGTTGACCGCACAGTTGTAATTGTCAACGCCCTTTATGTTTCCCCAGTTCCATAACTGCATTTTCTTGAAGTCATTGACGTACTGCTGGTGGAGAACTAAATCTGACGCTAGAATGTAACCTCGTTTACTGTGATTTGTTAACACGCCTGCGACTATCATAGCGATCCAACTTTTTCCACTCCCAGTAGGAGCATCCAATAAATAAATTCCATTTGGATTTTCAAAATAAGATTGAAGTATATCAATGATAATTTCCATTTGTTGTGGTCTAAATTTAAAATTAGAACCTAACTGCGTTTCTGTGAATTTCAATATTTCCTTTTCGAAATCAATTTCCATAGCTTAAAAACTTTAAACATTTTTCAATACACATCGAAGGTTCTTTTAAATAATCGCTCTCCCAAATCGTTAATATCTTATACCCCAATCTATTAGCAACTCGACGCTTTATTATGTCTTTTTTCCAAAGATCATTAGCCGACAATCCATTACGAACTATCGTATTTTTTGAAAATTTCTTCGGATTGGCGTGCCAGTAATCTCCATTATACTCTATTATTTTTTTATGTTCTATATCGCATAAATCAAAATAGTAATACTGTACGCCATCAAATATCTTCAATTGGTTTTTTCCGAACAACAGAGGCTTTCCTAGTTTTTCTTGTAAAGTTTCAGCCAATTGCAATTCTGAAGAAGACGTTACTTTCCAAACTTTTGTTTTTGGAGATTTAGAAAATTTTCCAGCACGGTACTGGGTTTCCATTTTTGTGCTCCAACTCGCATTAGTTTTCTCATATCGTTCCGTTCCAACTTTTTCCCCGTATTTTTCAATGTATTTTCGTTTAAGACGAGTACTTTGCCTTTCTTTTAAGGCTGAGATTGCATCTGTTTCAGAATATCCCTTGTCCAAGAAATACTGGATAGTTGTATTAGATTTGTGATTTTTTACTTTTTTCTCTTGTACTACTTGAAATTCTCTAACCTTATTAATGGCTTCGATATTAGAATAACCTCTAGCTTTCCAAAATTCAACGGTCACTGGAAATTTTATTAGATTTCCACACAATTTAGAGCACGTTTTATGAGGATACCCGAATCTAACGAATGGCGTTTCGTTTCCACACACAACGCATATTCCTTCGTTAGGAATTTTCAAATATTCATCGTAATACTCCTTAGTGGTTATTTTGTGTGTGTATTTAATGTGTTTTGATAAACCGTTGACGGTTGTAAAATTCCTATTGCATAATTTACATGAAGTTTCCATGCTTCTTTATTTTTTATCTATACAACAGGTTAAGGAAAAAATTTCCACTTCCAGTAAATGCATTTAGAAATTTACACAAGTGATTCGAAGAAAGGTTACAAGGGTCCCAATGAATTGGTGGGAAATTCGTAGCATGGAGTTTCTTTTTCCACCAACGTGCAGGCAGTTCCGGTAGGGCTTATGACGCCGTGGCAGTAACCGTAGTACTCATAAACTATTTGACCTGCAAAGAAATCACGTGGAAGCCATGGACATTCTTCTTTGGTCACATCCCGAATAAGCAGGCGGGCGGATTCAAGGGTGGATGATGTATCTGATTCCTTGGATAGTTCCTTTATCTGGGCTGATAGTTCGTCAGACATATCGTGTGCCGGCGGGTTTCCATTTACTGATGGCCAAGGGTACGTAGGCTTCATCGTTGGGTTGTTTGGATCGTTCATGGTGTTATTTATTTGGGTTGTGCCCAGAACAGGAATCGAACCTGCACTCTTTCGAACTGGTTCCTAAAACCAGCGTGTCTACCAATTTCACCATCTGGGCAAAAAACAAGCGGAGATTGCTCTCCACTTGTCTGTAGTTCCAGTTAAGGATTAAACAAGTTCGGCTTTTTCGGTCATCTCGAACGTGAAGTCTAGAGGAGTACCGTCAAGCACCAGGCTGAGAGTGTTTTCGTCGAACGATTTGAATTCGGTGAACCACTTTTTGGAAAGGATCAGCGAGAACTTGATCTTTGCGATTTCCTTCAGAACATTGCGGCGTGCTTTGTTCAAGTCGTCGGATTTCTTTGTGATGTAGTTCTGCAGAACCTTTGTCTGCTCTTCAGCCGGCAAGGTAGTGAAGATAGGAGACTGAAGCTGCTGGTTGTACTCGTCGATTGCTACGGCGAGAAGTTCTTCCGACACTTTCAGCGGGGTACCTTTTGCAATCTTGGCGATGACATCCTCGACCTTCGGTAAGGAAGAGAGGCCTTTCACCTTGGTGAAGAGGTTGACCGACATGTAGAAGTCAGTTGATTCATCAGCGGTGGTCTTCGGCGAGAAACCGTTGTAGTCAGTGATACCGTTTGCTTTCAGCCATTCAGCTGCTTCGGCACCGTAGGTTTCTGCATAGGATTTGCTTTCTTTCGGGAAGAGAGCTTTACGGTAGTAATCGTAAACTTTTTTCTTTCCCTGGAGTTTCAGAAGTTCCCATTCCTGACGGGCCAGATCGTTTGCCGAGATGGCTTTGATCATTGACCGGTTGATGAGAGGCAGGCTGCCAAGGTCGAGGATGATGTAGTCTTCTTCGATTTCAGCTTTGATGCCTTTGCTCAGGAGCAGGTTGTACAAGTTCTCGGTGTAATTGACCGGGAGTTCGATGATGTTAAGGATACCGTCCTTGATGAGGGTGAATGCCCTGAATTTGAAGGAAGGAACCTCAGTGATGTTGTGCTCGTTGACAGGGAGTTCCACCTTACCGTAGATACGGCAAAGTACCGAAAGGTTTGCACGGTGTTCGTTCCATACGAGGCTGGTGAGAGAGTAACCACGGTTGGGGTCGGTGTCGATGAATTTTGCATCTATCTGTTCCGGTTCGCCGCTTTCGTTTACAGCGATTTCGCGCTTACGACCGATACGGTTGTAATTGAATCGATCGTGGCTAGGATAGAACTTGTTGTCCATCTCGCCGAGATCGTTGATGAGGTCCATGACGCAATATGCATTGTCGTCGACTGGCTGGATTGGGGCAGTTCCCTCAGGGAAGCGCTTTGCAACGTTTGCAACGCATTCGTTCATTGCGGCTTTGAAGGCATTCAGCTTCTGCTTACCGAAAGCGTTTGCGAGCATGCGGTAGTGGTACGGGTCCTGCAGAACGTAGAACAGCTTTTCAGCGTCTTCGTTCATGAGTTTGTCCGAAAGGACGTAGACTGCTGCGTACATCGAAGCGATGTCGAATCCACCGGCATCCGTGCCGAGAGGTTTCGTTGAGAAGTAATAGATCGTGTCAACATCCTCGCTGACCAGGATCTTTCCGTCCTCGATTGTGTAAAGGATTACACCTCCCATAGGGGTTACCGAGTAAGCGAAATCGTAGAGGTCATTGTGAACATCAACGGTAATTTTCTTTCCTCCGAACTGGCCGGTGGAAATTTTCTTGTCGAACATCGGCTCGTAATCGTCGAAATTACTGCAGCTGATTTTTTCACCGCCGATAAGACCGGCCATTTCGGTGAGGCGTTTGGAGTCGGCATAGTAACCGTACTCAACAAAGGTTGTGGCAGCGAAATCGCTTTCCATTCCCTTGAGAGTCTTTACTACTTCCGGCCACGGACAGTCATTGTTGTAACCGTCGGTAAGGAAGATGAGCGAATTAACGCTGTTCGGCCTGTTTTTCTGGATGCGGCTGACTGCTTCTTTAGCCAACTGCAACGGTTTCAGGAACGCGGTAAGGCCTACCGGTTTCAACCACTGGTCAATAGCTTTGTGAAGGGCATCGAGAGTCTTGAGAGACTTTACTTCGACTTCCTCAACGAGGATACCGGCCTGGCTGCTTCCAGAGAACCAAATAATTGTAATCGTGTCTCCCGGGTTCATGATGTGGGAGAGCTTGTTCTTAAGCTGAGTACGAATGAACTGTAACTGGCTATACATTGAGCCGGAGACGTCAACGATCAATACGTGATTGGTCGGTTTGGTCACATTTACAGCAACTCGCCTGTCGCTAACTTGCTGAGAAATCAGGTGAAACCCCTGATCGATTTTTGTGTACTGCATAAGAATTAGATTTTTAGGTTATTATACTACTTAGAATGATTAAGGTTCACGGAAGGTGAATATATGAGGTTAATAGTTTCCCCGGAAATGCGCACTTCCAGGACGCTCCCGTAACCATCGTCTGGCGGTGGTTGGCAGTCGTCCTGGAAGTGCTTGATTACTGGTCCATCGTCCTCGATCGAACTTAGTGGCGGAGGTATAAGAGGTTCGGTTCTTTCGAGGACCTTTATAATAGCATACCCTTCCATCAGTTGAATGATCGGTTCTTCGAACATTCCCATTACTGAACCTTCGGTCTTGGCATGCGTTTTGAAGTATGCTTTTGCGTTCATCAGTCTGCTATCTGAAGTCCCTTGTAGTTAGTTTCCCACTCGGCATAAGGAATCCATTTTACCGGTCGTTGGATTTTCCTTTTCTTTTCGAGTCGATCTTTTTCTTCTTCCTCGTTCAGGACTCCAATGAGGATGTTTCCATTTTCGTCCTTAGCGATGGCTATCATTCCGCAGCCTTCACACAAAACTGCGGTGTAGTGTCCGGGTTCCATGTCATCGGCTATTTTTTGAATGTCAATGTCCGGCGGTAACTCAGTACCCCACATTTCAATTGCGCATTTTGTACAGAAATCTGCCATTTTCATAAAGTTATTTTAGGGTCGGCCAATTGACCATTGTAATTTGTCTGGCCACTGCCAATCGAAGGCAGTCAATCGAGAAGGTTCATTGATACATATTTCGTAAGATAAAACTCCGTCAGTTTGCATCACTTCGCATACGAAACGAACGTGTCCATGAATCCAGAAAATGTTTTTTACTGCGATTTTGACGTAAGTTCCCGGTCTTCGATCTTCTTGGAATGTTTTTTGGCATAGCACTGAATGTATCAGTAATCGTCGCAATGTGCATGTCCAGGTTTAGCTTTGGTTATGAAAATACAATCAACATATCGAACCACGTTGTATTTCTTTTTCGATTGCCATTATCGTATGGTGTCGCCGATACTATACTTACCCACCGAATCTATGAATTCGACCTGCATGCCATTGCTACTGGAATACAAGTAGTCGATCATTCCTGGCTTGAATTTAATATCTTGGCGACGACCCTTAGAAATAATAATGTACGGTTTCTCCGGGTTCTTTTGCTGTAATATTTCTGCGCAACTCGATAGAGCGACGATAAGTAATAAAAGGCTGGCTAATTTTTGTATTGTCTCATTATTTCTCTAGAATATCCGTTTATGACAGGTTTTCCGGTGTTATAGTACCCAAGAGCTACGTCCCAACGTCCGGATATTTTGTAAAGGTACTGCATTATCTTCATTGAGGTTTCCACGTTGAACTCCAGATCGGTCAGGAGTTCCTTTGACGTGACTTTCCTTTTCCAGATGAATGTCGCAGTTGGCGCTTGTATCTGCATCGCTCCGTACGCTAAAGCGCTTGACGTGAGTTTCGGATCGTACGACCAGTGGAATGGACCACGGTACTCACTTTCGCTCTTCGCTATTCCGTATGCAATTTGAAATGGGACTCCGTATTTTTCTGAGTACTTAATGAGATAATCGTATAGTCTGACGCACGGAGGTCCCTGTTCAACTTTGATTTCGGAATGGTCGATGAAATCTCCCTTATCCTTGAAGTGTTCGTAGGACCAAACTGCTCCCAAAAACGCGACAAGGATGAGCAGTATTGTCATCCTTATCCGCATGATTACTTAACAACTTTGGTTATTATTGGTACAGGAGCAGGGTTAACTACTTGATTGTACTTGGTTTGGGCATACATGTTGAAGATTGCCAAGCCTACCGAATCCTGGTAAACTGTGTAGTCTCCGGTTGCCCGATTGAGGAGAAGGAGTTCATTCCTTTCGCTGATTGCGATAGAAGTGGTTTGGATCGTTCTGATCTCCTTCATTGGAGAACGATGAGCAGTTTTGTCGATGAAGACGAAGTAGTAATAGCCGATGAAAAAGCCGGCGACAAGGGCAACTGCAATGAGTAGAATGTTCCCGAGGTGTTTAAAAAAGGTAACGGTTTTTTTCCACCAATCCTTAACCACAACAACTTCGTGGTCGATCAATTCTTTAGCACTTTCCATTTCTAATCTTTTTAAGCGTTTCCTCTGGAAGCATTTGGATTGCGACTTCGACGATTGTCCTGAAGTCTTCAGGTTTCAACACTAAGAGCTTGATTTCGAACTCAGTAGTGTTGAAATTCTGTCCAGGTTTCTTTGTCAAAGCAGACCGATTCTGGTTCAGGATCTGCGAAGACAATTCGCCCACCATGTGGCGAACTATTATGTTTTCGGTTACCTGCAGGTCATCATGTACTATCATCTTGCATTTGTGGAGTGATTGACCCAATTTGAATTGACGAAATAACGTCATCATTTCGCTAGCGTAAGAATCATGTTCAAAGTCCATTAGTTTCGTGGTTTAGAAGGATTATTATACTCAAAAAACGGCAAAACGGTCTAGCTAAGTACGACATGATAATTACTTTATGCTATTTATCGTTACTTTGCAAGGAACTCCTGCCTAAAGACCAATCGCTTGCTCGAACTCTCTTCAAGTTCTATCAAGTACCTGGTTCCCTTTGTTAATGTCGCGTCCCAGATGTAGAAAAATTGGGTGGTGAATATCTGCCAAGGAAATTCGAAAACTAAATTTCCATCCTGATCGAACATTTTCACGATGACAGTAGGATCGAATTTTTTATCTCGAATGAACGAATTCTTGGTGAGGATGACATCCTTTCCGTCGTACTTCACCAATAGATCTTCCTGATCGAGAACGGTCTGAGAGTACAGCTTATCAATCTGTTGCCAATCGTGCGGAGTCTTGTAACCATGGAATATGTAAACGTCCCTGTCAGTTTTTGGAACTCTAGCTAGAATTGAAATATCTGTGTAATTGTAACTGTAGTTCGATATTCGGTTCAAATCTATCGTGGAACCTTCCTCTATGTCAACCACAGGAAGGGATTTTTCTAACTTGTACTTCGATAGGATGACGTTCAGCGTGTCCTCGTCGTGAAACTTGAATATGCATCGACGCTTTGAGTCCTTGTGCTGGTAATAAATGTCCATTTGCTCTTGAAAAAACCATGCTGATCTCGCATCGTACATCATTACATTGCACTTACGCCTTGGAAAGACAGTGATGTCAACACCGATCTCTTCTCCCAACGAATGCAGAGAACTGATGAGTTCGCCACCATCGTGCGCATAAATGACATCGTGAACGTGAGAATTTACCAAAGGATAATGTTCCAGGTCCTTAAAGTACTTAGCTACTCCGTCGATGTTTGCAGTCGCGTAAATATCAGTATCGAGAAAGATGAATTTTTTGTCAGGGTATGCTTTTATGGAATCGAGATTTATTAGGCCCTTTGACGTTATCGTCATGAAGCTTCTCTTGCGTTCGTCCATCCAATCTCCTTCAGTTCCGATGTCGATCCTACGAATTATGAACTGATCGGACAGAGTATGTTCGAACTTTGATGTGTAATTCACGGTGTAGAGCAAGCACTTACGCTTTGAAAATTTGGAAAGTGATTGAATGAAAGTCTTGACGATAGGTTCGTAAGATTCGGTGAAGTACGTGACCCATAAAAAGTCGTCTTCGTACTCGAATTTCCTGCTAGCAACTATTGTGTTGCCTTTTCTCTCGAACTTGGTGAGATCCTTTCGATAGAAATGATGGAGCAATTTTTCCTTGCCTTCAATGTACAATTTTCCGCCTGACCAAGTTGCATCGAAAAGAATTTTCCAGCTTTCCGAATTCATATTTCCTGCTCCAAATATGATCTTGTACGATATTCCCAATTTTCGAAGGAGTTCTGTGAACTTGCGTTCGTCGTACTCGGCATACTCTTCCACTTTCATTGTCTCGTAAAACACAGGATCTTTGACGTAAGCTTGAGTCACCCTAGGAATGTTTCGTATGAAAGTCAATGGACCAGAAAGCCTATTGTAAATGTGTCCGTCCTCGCCAAAAGAAATAGCATCGAAATTATTGAAGTACGGAAGCACCCAGGAAATAACATCGCCCAATAGCGTATCGATGTCGTACCAACCTATGTACTCGTAACCGACCAGGTACTCAGAAAAAATGTCACCATACGCGGGCTTAACGTCACAGAACTTGTAATTGTTCTTAATGACGAGTTCTTTGCCGGTCTTATCGAGCAATCTCTTTTGGATCGCTTCAACCGACATCGGTATGAACTTAACGTTTGGCGAATTGAATTTCGCGTCAACTTCTTGATCGGTGAATACGTAGAAATCTATGTTCTGGTTGACGCAGGTATCGTAATGATACTGAAAGTAATCTGGTAACTTTCCAAGCCATACTTGGATGAGAGCTATCGGTTTTTTGACCATCCGGCTAACTTTTTCTTCTTATACTATGGACAGAAACAAAAGTTAGTCGGCTGATCAAATTTACCGGATGATTATGCAATGTTGGTTGCCGAAAGAGTTACTGCAACTGGAACAGCTGTGTAAGTAGGAGTGGTGAAAGTGTAAGGTCAGCCACCGAACCTGGGTGATAAAAAAAATTTGAGAGTCCTGTGGGGCTCGAACCCACGACCACGGTTTTAGAGACCGCTGCTCTAACCACTAAAGCTAAGGACTCGTTAGCCTTATTTTACTTCAACCTTCTTTAGAAAGGCCAAGCAGGTCCGATATGCGGATTCCAGTCCGGCCCTGTCGTCGAGAAGGATGCTGTAGAAAATCTTTGGACTTGAAGAATGAAAGAAATGTGGATTTTGATTGATCGCATTAAATGGGATCAGGTTCTCCCTGAGATAATCCTCAATGAAGCTATATCTTTCTTTAGCCGTTCCTGTCCAAACCACCAGGCTTATTCCTTTCACCTTCGAGAGACGCCGGATCAGATCAATCACTCGGTAATAAGTTTCTCCCTTTTTGTGATAGTCATAGACGGTATTGTCGAAGTCAAAAGCTACGACCAAGCCACCATGTTCTTTGTATTCCCTGAGCAATCTCTCGAGAACTACTTCTTGGTGCAAATATGGATCTTTCATTGTTCTGGTTTTTTTGAGAAAAAAAATGGTCTCCCGCTCACAGGAGCGGGAGACCATTGAAGAGTTTTTTATCAGTTAGGCAAGCGATGGAAGTTGTTTCATCATTGAGATCCGGTTCTTTGAAAACCGTGTAGTCCAAGTCTTTGTAGTGAATTTTAGTCTTCCATTTGTGTAGTGCTTCCGCGTCTCCGATGTTTAAGTAGACTAATGTTTGATTCATCCAATCATTGTTCGGATGGTCAAGCATCCATTGAGCGACTGCGTGTCCGGTCTGTACGGCTTACGCAGCATAATAAAAGTACCTCAGTCATTTGATAGTATTTATCTATGGCTAAGGTACATTTTATTCCAGTAGCGGGAGTGAGATTCGAACTCACGTCATCGGCTTATGAGACCGATCTGGAACCGCTCCAGTCCATCCCGCGATATGAATTATTTATACTGCGAATCATATAATAGTTTTATATGATACGCTTCTCTCTTTTGTAGCGGTCTTTTTGTTTTTTCGATAACTTTTCTTTAGTTTCGTTCGATAGTTTATGACCTTTAAGACTGTTAGATACTGATAATCGATGGGTGTCTGATAATTTTCTACCTCTCATTGAGTTAGAAAACTTTTCTATAGTTTCTTTGGTATGAGTTTTTCCCTTAAAGTGAGGGCCTCCTTCTCCACCAATTCCCTTATTATACGAGTTTTTATCAGCAACCAATTCCTCAGTTATTAGTTCCCTTTCTTTTAAGTTCATTTCATGCTCATTATCAAAGACGAAAAGGACTTCCTTTGTAAAAGAAGCCCTTCCGTATTTTTTAATGGCAGCCTTAATTGCTGATCCTGAGCCTAAATAATCGTCGTTTGGATTTTCAGTCTGATGTTTTCCTAAATAGTACTTACCGTTAACTATATTTAACGTGCGATAAATTGTATAAACCATTATCTGTTTACTTTTATTTATCTTTTGCTAATGAGTGACTTACTAGCTGCTACTTCGTGAGATGAAATTATGCCTTTGAATGCATCATCCTCTTTTTTGATTGCGTCGAACGCGAAAATTTTATCTATATGCACCGTTCCGTCCTCGTTCGCCCTTCCTGATGCTCGTGGCCGGAAAACCACTTGATCAAGCATTTCCTGTAGAGAATCTCCAGCTTTCGTCTTCAGTAGAGTTACGTCTCCAAAAACTTTAGCATTTTCGATTCTTACGTTCTTTACTGAGTGAGAAGCTTTTGACAACGAGATATCAAAGTACTCTGGATAACCAATCTCTCCGAATCCAACGCCAGTTCTATTCACTTTTTCGTTGTACTCATTGATCTTCTCTCTCAAGTTCTCATTGTTCAGGTAAGTTCGGTCGTTCAGATTTTTCTCACCCAAGTACATGAGGGTCTTCGTGATAGTCGGTAATGTTTCGTCCATGTTTAAATTATATTCATAGCACGAAAAAAGTTTTACGAGTATCGGATTGTATCAACGACTTCATGAATTTGAGAGATAGCGATAACGTTCTGTTTTTCCAATTCAACAATGATCTTTTCAAGAATTTCCCAAGTATCGTCAATGAAGATGAAAATGTCGTACGAATACTGTTTTTCAGTACCTGCGAATATTATTGGAGTTCCTGATCGTGATCTGCGAAATTGGCAAAAAATCACTCTTGATTTCTTTCCTTTTTTGATAGCTGCTATCCTGCGCTTAAGTTCGACCGCTTTTTTGTGCTCGTCTTTGAAATAATCTTTCTCTTCCATTTTGATTTTTTTTAAGGTTAACTGTATCTTGTGCTAATTAAGTTCAGTTGCTTGTCCCTAGTCTCTACCTTCCTGTCCTTGTAGTACAGGATGATTAGCGGCTCGATTTTTTGGTTTTTATTCACTATTGTTTTTGCAATTATTGCTAGACCAACGATTCCTGTGTAGTAATTCGAAGTCAATAGGTCTAATTTCAAATTGCGAATTTCGACTCTATCGTTATCATACCACATTGCTATGGTTTCGTGTCCGCATACTGCATTGACCATTCCTGTAAAGTAATTGCTTGCAATCAAATCACCGTTATCGGCCCTTACTTCCAATTTCGCTGCGTCCAAGTACAGAACTTGTGAAATCGATACGATTGATAAAAAGACGAATGCTAATGCTAACAGTACTCGTTTCATGATTCTTAAATTACGGTTAATGTACCAAAATTAGAACACCAGGGACGTTCTGAAATTACGGTGAACTGCTTCGGAGTCGGAGATCATTATGATGATGTCCTGATTGACTACTACCGGATCTCTTTCCGACGCTTTTTCTTCGGACGCTTTGTTAGCGGCAGCCGAACCTCTAGGCCTGCGTATTCTTTTTTTCTTTGCAAGTTCGAGATCAACGCCAAGCAGTTGAGCCTGGTAATGATTGAGGCCTTCTGAATCGATTTTCACCTTGATGATGCGGTCGCCGAGGATGTCAATGATCTCTCCGATGTACTCGCTGTTAATGTAGAAGCTGTAACCTTCTTCGAATTCACAGTGAGGGCGGACTTTCACTGCTGTGAATATCGGCATAGCGGAAGTTTGCACTCCAGTATTTTCGTCGATGAGGAAAATATCGAACTTTTCAGAGATCTTACGAACGTTGAACACGTCAGCAAAAGAATCGGGCTTCTGATTGTGAACGTTCACTTCTTGGCAGATCGTTTTCACGATGTCAACAGTGATCATTTCTAGAAGCGATATGAAACGAATGATGTCGTCAGTGTACTCCTTGCGAACCAGGCAATCGTTCACGATTTCCATGATTGCAGTAGTGCTGAGATCCTTGAAGGTTTTCAAGTAACGAATACGACCTGGCCTCTGTATGAGGTTCTCGTTGATGTACAACGAGTTGGTGGTCAGTATGAAAACTCTCTTGTGTTCTGAGTTCATTGCCCCGTCCATGATGGAAAGCAGGGTGTGATTTTCCTCGAAGATCTTTTCGTACTCGTCGATGAAGATGGTGATGTCTTGCGGAATGCTGTTTAGATAGTCCGCTCCGCCCTCAATGTACTTGCCCACAATGATGACCGGCAGATTGAGCTCGTTGCACATTACTTTGGCCGTGACGGTCTTTCCGGTTCCACGAGTTCCATTCATGAGGATGCCGAGGTTTCCTGGAACTTCTGCAAACGTTCGTTTCACTCGCTGGATGAGATTTTCCTCGAGATCGTAAACTTTGTAATCGAAGGCGAATGAATCTGCGACTCTTGAAAGGTACATGTTACCCAGAGGATCGACTTCAAGCGTGAATACTTCGTTCGGCAGAATCTTGTGACTTACTCCAAAACTTCTAAGCCAGAATGTCTGATCGTTCTGAGCCCAAATCTTTCTTGATCTTTCTTCCATTACTGTGATTTTATAGATTAACGATTTGTGTGACCTGGAATGAATACACCTCTACCAAGGTCGATGAATTGCAAGGTCTTTCCTGCGAAGGCAAGACCACGTACTTCGTCCGTGAACGATCCAGCGTATTCCGTTGAATGCGTTTTTATCCAGCGCTTGTTCATGTGTTCGGCTCGATTGATCTTGATGTCTGGTGTATGATCAAGAACCGTTTCGTAAACAGTGATTGGCGTTCCATTCACAGATACTGCTTCGCCGACGTATTTCAGGTCGTCAATGTCAATATCGATTCCGGTTTCTTCCATCGTCTCGCGAACGCATGCTGCCTTTTTTGAAGTGTCTTCGGCGTCCACCTTTCCTCCTGCCAAGCACCAACCGAACGGATTCTTCGCTCTTAGTAAGAAGAGAGTTTCGCCCTTTTCGTTGATGATCCTGTTTACTACTGCGGTTTTCATTTTGGTTCGGTTATTTCAATTTTGTAATCTACTTGAGTAGAAAAGTGTAAAATGGTTTTTTCGATTATTCGCTGACAGATAATAGCATCATTGACTGCTGAATCTTCTAAGCCAAGCATCAAAATGATGCTATTATCCATCAGCGAATAGTTTCTAACGTCCTTGTACGAATCGCAAAGGTAATACTCGCCACTACTGGTGGACTGTCGTTTGTATATTTTGACTGTCATGATTGTTAGATTATGTGATTACTATACCACAAACGGTTGGTAATCGGTTTCCGTAACTCCACGAAGTTCTGCCAACATGTTCTGAGCTCCATTGTAGTTCCATGAGTGAATGATTACGATAGGCGGAGGGTTCTTCATTTTAGCAATGTGCTGAGCTACTTCGTAACCCGTGTTCTCACCGCTCTGTTGGTAAACCTTTCCTCCGAGATCATGGTCCAAGCTGGCCAAGTCGAACTTGATCTTTTTTAAGAGATCGATAGCTTCCTTGGCAGTTTCAGCTATGTGCAAGTCATGATTTGTTGCCCATCGTTTCTTTATAGCTTCGATGCGATTGTGATCATCGTCCAGGAAAAGTATTTTCATTGCTTCTTCTTATTTTATTGTAACAGGTCTATCTTACCCTTTTGTACGTCCTTCCATCTGCACTGCTTGTTGGTAGAGTGATCCACCACCATTCCATCGACTATTCTGTACGTCCTCTTCCTCAATCCCCTACCACTATCTCCGATCTGATCGTTACGGTGATTTCTAATTCTTTCGTCGTGCTTGCTAGTTGCAATCGACTTCAGTTTCTCCTCTAACAATTTGTAAGCGAGTTCCTCGTTCTTATTTTGATCTCGAGTTTTTTCGCACCTTATTTGAATGTCAGTTGGAATGTGAGTTAGTCGAACGCAGCTAGAAACTTTATTGACATTCTGGCCACCCTTCCGCGACTGCGTGTGTATTGCTTATTGATACTATTCATGTCAAGTTTGAATGAAACCTGGTCATCGGGATTCATTATAGCAACCGTTACGAAACTTGTCTGTATTCTTCCGTTCTTCTCGGTTGGTGGGACTCGTATGAAGCACTGGGAACCGCTTTCGTTTGAGAAGAACTTGCCTGCGTCATAGCCTTGTATTCATATCGACATGAACCCATCCCTGAGTTCAGTTACTCTTCAATTGTAAGCTTGGTTCTTGCACGCTCTGACGTAAATGTTAGTCAGGTCTTCCACTAAAAGTTTTGAGTCATTGCCTCCCTCTGAAGCTCTGATCTCGAGTTTAATCTGTTTCATTTGTTTGGCTTTTTTTAATCGCATAAAAAACCGGAGAACATTGGAAAGAGTTGTTTTTGTTGCAAAAAGCGGATTCAAACCGCTGACATATTGTCCCCAAAACAATTGCCCTATCAGCTGGGCGATTTTCGCGAAGTAACTCTTGACCTTGCTACCGGATTTCTTAAATTCAATTTCAAACCATGAGTTTGAAAATTCGCAGGTGATTCAACAACTGCTCGTTACCCATCCATTCTGCATACCCATCAGCTTTTTGATAAGCTTCGTGAATGTTCAGGGCTTTCACGTAAAAGTGTAGAACTTCACCGCTCGTAAGGGTGATGTCTACCAGCCAATACTTGAGAGGCTGTTTCGGTTTTTCAGTTTGTGTTTTCATATTGTCAGAACGATCTGACTCTACGAACTGTTGATTCTCTTCATGGTTTTTAATAAGTTTTTGGGAGAATGGGACAAGGGCTTTACGCCTCTCGGCGTTCGGCCGGACTTGAACCGGCGATCCATTGTGTTGCGAACAATTGCTTAAACCAACTAAGCTACGAAGTATCCCTACGCGTTGCTACCCAAATATTTTTAATGTCTTCAAAGAACAAAGAAACCGTCGACTACTTTTCGAGGGAGGTACTTCATCTAATTTCCCTGTGTCCCCCTAGTATAAACCTCCGATTGATTCGGTAACGCATTTCTGCGCCTACGCATAGCGACGACCCGTTAGGGTGCATTTAAGACACCTCGATTTCAGCCAGCCATTTTTTAGCCCAACCTTTAACCTTCTGAATGTCGCTATACGTTTGCATGTCAACCAATTTCAAGTACCTCATAGCGTTGCACCTAAAATGATTATCATTATCAAGCCAAATATTTATAGCTCCATTGTCTCCAGCAGCGGTTACCGCTAATTCGGTTGTAATTTTTTTTACTTGAAAAGCCTTATTAATAAAAATGGCTTTAGTCTCTTTTCTGTTTGTCCCTTCTAAATTATTAAGTGTTACCATAATTATGAACCTCCAATTGATTCAGTAATGCATTATTGCACCTAAGCTACTTACCGTCTCACCTTTTCGGTTCAACAGCAATCCCGTTGTTTATCTTACTCCCACCTCGTCAGCGGTTTCAAAGAATTATTTATTTTTGAGGAGTGGCCAGAATTGAACTAGCAATCCGATTCAGCTTTTCCGAAGCCTTACTAACTTACCTAGGCTTTTAGCAGGTCCTTCGGGACTGTTTCGGCCCTTTTACTCCATGCGAAAAAAACGAGGCCGGCCTGGAACCGGCCTCGGTTAGTGAGTGTTAGATTACGATCTTACGTACCTTGTCCAGGTGGTATGTAGGATTGAATTCGACGTTGGCGATGTCGTCGAACATCGAGAAGCCGTAACCGTAGTAGAAACGGACCTTGTCACCGATCAGCTGAGTTGTGCCGTAGGATGCCAAGTCTACAGAGTAGACGTATGGGTTTCCGACGTTCCTCAGGTAGTTCGTGTACGAAGAGTACGTGTTTCCACGGTTGCATTCGTTGTCAGAGAGGATGAACACCCTGTCGTACGCCTTTCCGGAACGTGCTGCCAGATCCCAAGCGGTGCTTAGGTTGGTTCCACCAAGGTTAGCATTGAACGACCTTGCGATCGAGAATACGTCCTGGTTTGCGTTCCATGGGGTGAAGTGAGCGCTCGATCCGAACTGAATAACGTCAGCATTGGTTGCCTTCGCGATTGTTGCTCCGATCAAGGATGCCTTGTCAGCACATGACGTTGAGTACTGAGTCTTCCTGTTAGGGTCGACCATCTTCGTGGTCATGGATCCGGACCTGTCGATGATAACGAGGTTCCTTCCTGGCAATGCTTCCGCAAGGTTTGGAACGGATGCTTCGTAACCGATCAACAGTGCCTGTGCGATCTTCCTTCCGTCCATCTTCGAGCCGAATTCTGCGAGCAGAATTTCGCCGGCCATGTCGATCTGGTAAGGCATGATCTTTGCCTGCCTGATAAGGTTTGGGTCCGACAGAACTGCGCACAGCTTGTCAATCGTTGCACGATCGGAGACCGTGTTCAGAATGCTCCTGATGTTACGCAGAGCTGCAAGAGTACCGAGCTTACCTTCGGTCAACAGAGCTCCCCAGTTTTCAGCCTTAGCTTCCTTGAGGATTTCTGCACCTTCAGCCTTGGTGATCTTACCTGCCTTTACGGCCTTTGCAACTTCCTGACCTGCGTCAGAGTTAGCAACTTCCCAGGTGTCGGCGGATACAGCCAAGCCCTTGATAACGGCATCGATTGCAGATACCCTTTCGCCCTTGAATTCAACGAATGCCCTCGACTGCTTTGGGTCAGGGTGAACGAGGTTGATAACGTCGATCAATGCTGACTTGTACTTCAGGATCGAGTATGCGTCGAGCCTTTCGATTGCATCAGCAAAACCCTTCTTCATAGAGTTGGTTGCCTTCGTCTTGTTCATAACCGAGAAACAGGCGATGATTTCGGCCATGTCGTCCGGACGGAAAATGGTTCCACCAGACTGGTTCTTCTTGTTCCACAGTGAGTAGAACCTCTTCGCCCATTCGAGACCAGCGCAGTAAGGAGCGAGGTAGCTTGCTGCGAGGTGGTTGATCGACCTCATACCTTCACCAACGCAACGTGAGTACACGATGCACTGTGCGGTTAGGTAAGGATCTTCCTTTGCACAGGCAGTAACGATTCCCTTGAGTTCCCTCATGGTTTCATTTTCTGACCTGTAGAACTGGTTTTCCAGCTTCAAGGTGTTGAGCATTGTGATCAGTCTCAACCACTTGTCGATCGCATAAGCCGCGTGGCCCGAACGATTGACAGTGTTAGGCGTAGGAACTGCGTTAGCAGCTACTAACTTCGCCTTAGGTGCCGTCTTGGCAAGCTTAGTACGAAGATTTGCGTTTCTGAACTTTGTCATTTCAGTATCGGTTTTTTTAGTTGTTTTACTTTACTCTTTTTACTACTCATTGGTCTCTTCGCGCGAAAATATTCCAATATCTTTTTTCCTACGGTGCTTTGCACTTTCGGACATTTTTGCTTTAGTTTCAGGCGAATGGGTTCTTCCTGTCCAATCGCACGGTTTTATTTTTCCTTCTTTATGCAAGCGTTTGAAAATATCGGAATTTCTGTCTTTTACTTCTTTTCTAAATTCCGGATCTTCTTTTAATTTTTTTGATCTAGCAAATCCGCCTGCTACTGCTCCTTTTTTACAACCTTTCGGCGAAATAAATCCGCCGCCGCCGCCATTAACCAAATTCATACATAATCGGTCAGTTAGAAGCTCTTCATTTACCAATTGGTGTTCTCTGTCTTTCAGTTGTTCCAAATTGGGTAAAAATTCTAAGATTTCCTTAGTATGATTTTCCAATCCGTACTTATTGATAGAGTACTTTAGTTTTCTACCGCTTCCCATGTAACCATCATGTATATTTGAGGTTGCATGCATTCCTATGTAATACTTTTCAGTTACTTTACAAGTAATTTTGTAAATGTAAAAGATTGAATTAGGTTTTCTTGGCATTTGTGTTCCATATTTTGGATTATTTATCCATCATTAGGTACACAAAATACCAGTGAGGCAAGGATGGGATTCGAACCCATGACTTTACTGTTTTGCAGACAGTCCCCTTTGACCACTCGAGCACCTTGCCGTGCTTTACTCAGTATCCGCGGAGGGACTCGAACCCCCAACCCTTTGATCCGTAGTCAAAAGCTCTATCCAATTGAGCTACGCGGACATGTATTCTTTATTAGTAGCCAGCAAGCGAATCGAACGCTTATCTCAAGTTCCGGAAACTTGCGTTCTATCCGTTGAACTAGTCGGCCATATCATCTTGGGAAATGTGGTGGGATCGGAGGGAATCGAACCCTCAACCCCCTGATTAAGAGTCAGGTGCTCTGCCTGTTAAGCTACGAACCCATATTTATTGGTGACCCAGGAAGGACTCGAACCTTCGACCCACAGCTTAGAAGGCTGTTGCTCTATCCACTGAGCTACAAGGCCGGATTTTTTCGTGGTAGCCCAACCGAGAATCGAACTCGGATCTAAAGTTTAGGAAACTTCTATTCTATCCGTTGAACTATCAGGCCATATTTCTCGTTTACCTGGATGATCCAGGCGGGATTATCTTGTGATAGTCACTGTAACTATCATTCGATTACCTTCTGCCATTTGGCTAACTTCGTTTCGATCATTGATTTTATCTGATCTTTCGACATTCCGATTCGAGTCATGAATGCAAGTATTACCAGTAGGACGTCGACTGCTTCTTCTCCAACATCTTCGATGCTCTTGTTCTTGTACTCGCAACCGCATGCTTTTTCGTACGATAGAAGAGCTTCGGCAACTTCGCCGGATTCTTCCATCAGCTTCAGAAGCAACTGCGATGCAGTCTTGCCCTCTTTGGTTCTTGACACTTCCATTATTTTGTCGATCAATTCTTCCATGTTAACGATTTTTGATCTATTATACTGAGCGGAGGATGAGAGGCTCGAACTCTCGCGGCTTTTACACCATTTACTTTTTGCGGCAGAGAGAGGATTCGAACCTCCGGGCCAGTTTTCACCGACCGACAGTTTAGCAAACTGCTACCTTAAACCTCTCGGTCACTCTACCGTATAATATGTTTATCGATTAAAACTAGTTTATCCCATATTTCTAAATTACCAGTAAATTGACTCCATTTACTGCGGTCAAGTTCTGTAATATATCCTTTAACCTCAATAAACGTATTTGTCTCTAACAAATAAAAATCTGGGCAATATGTTCTGTTTTTACCAGTTGAATCTGTATAATCAAATCGTTTTTTATTTCGTATCCATTTAACATTATGACTATCCAAAAATTTGGCAACCGCTAATTCCCATGAACCATCTAACTTAACAACTCCAGCAATAGGACTAACGTAATCAATTTTAACTGTTCTGCCGGCTTTTGATTCCCAACCATTTGCATATCGTCGTTTCATTTCTTCACTGCGTTGTTCGCAGAAAATAGACGACATTTGTCGACCTGCTATTTTGCTAGATAATAATTTTTTAGTTTCAGGCTTATGGTGTCTACCTTTCCAAGTAGATCCATCATTTAATTTTTTAAAATGACTTGTTCGTATCCCACTATCATATTGTTCTTTGAGTTTAATTGTTATTTTTTCTCCAATTTTAGACTTAACGTCAGAACACAACTGATAATTTGGCATGCAGCAAACCTTTCCATTTTTCAATGTAAATTTTGCTTCTTCTTTTTGACAATACGAACACAGCATACGTTTTTATTTATTTATACTGGCCCCATAAGTAAAAAAGCAAAGAATGTTTCAAACAGCGTTTTTCTAATAGCGCTCTAGCCGTTGAGCTATCTGGGCATGGTCTTAAAAATTAGAGCCCAGAGCCGGATTCGAACCGACAACCTCTCTCTTGGAATGAGAATCGAAGTAACTGTTCAGATTACTATTGCTTTATTTTTTAATTTCGTATTGTTTTAATTCCGCTTCTCTCCAGATTTCCAACTCATTATTTTTCAATACCTCAGTCCATTTGAGAAGATCAGTATCTTTTACATATCCTTTAGTTTCAACATAATAGAAGGATCCGTCATTTCTAAAAACCTTAAAATCCAAAAGATAGCTGTGAGATTTCCCATCCAAGCCAATATATTGAATTCGATCGTTAGTGTATTCCCAATCAAATATTGTTTTCTGTTCTTTCCATCTGTCTAAGATTTTACATGCTCGCAATTCGTATGTACCTTGAATTTTGATGTCCTTGTAAACAAACCATTTTGTTTTTCCACCATATACCATTTTTCCAGAAGAGTACAGAGATTTTATCGCTTTGGACAAATTTAGTTTACGTTCGTCGCTAAATGAACAATGTGTATTTGTATAGATTTGTTGACAAGTTCGCGAACAAAATTGAGATTGCCGTTTGGTCCACGGTCTAGAAAATTCATTTTTGCAATTTTTACAAATGATAATCAAGGATGGATGACCAGATCCCTTTAATTTGGTTGAAACTTTTTTGTTTATTAATTCTCTTTTTTCTTTTGAACTAAATCCACGTGAGCATTTTATTGAACAAAAACGACCACTTCCAAATGAACCATTGTGCTCTGTGCCACAATATTCGCAAGATTTCATAAGATTTTATTTTTTTTTCTTATTTATCTTCGAACCTTCGACTTTTTGAGCCATCTAAAATGTGGGTGTCTAACCAGATTCGAACTGGTACTAAAAGTGCCACAAACTTTCGTGCTAACCATTAACACTATAAACACCATGTAAAAAAATGCTTCTCGGATTACCTTACGGCATGTGTCCCGATAGTTCTGTATGCACGAAGCATTGTGTACCCAATGAGGGACTCGAACCCTCACGCCTTTCGACACTGGTTCCTAAAACCAGCGCGTCTACCAGTTCCGCCAAATGGGCATGTGTACTCATAGTCGGACTCGAACCGACACGTCCATACGAACACTGCGCCCTGAACGCAGCGCGTCTACCAGTTCCGCCATACGAGCATTTGTACCCGAGAGGGGACTTGAACCACTACGTCAAATTGACACATGGCCCTCAACCATGCGCGTCTACCAGTTCCGCCACCCGGGCAGGTGATTCGGTTTCGAGGAGAGCCTCCTACTCTCTTCCATCACCGTTATTACGAACGGTTAAAATGTCTCGAAGAGCTTTTCACATGCGCACCGTACTTCCACTTTTTACATTTCCATACTTGTTATGCTACAGCTCCATTGAACATTAAAGGATAGCGTCCCATGCAACTCGAAACCCCCATCGTAGGTTTTTACTCTAAAGCTCGCAGAAGCTAGAGAGCCGTTAATTACTTTGGGATTTTGTTTGGATCTGCGGTCCAAACAACTTTACTTTTATCGTGCGGAAAATGAAGGATTCGAACCTCCGGACCCTTGCGGATCAACTGTTTTCGAGGCAGCCCCGATCGACCACTCCGGCAATTTTCCATGTACTTGGCGGAAGAGGAGGGATTCGAACCCCCGGACCCTTTCAGATCTCCAGTTTTCAAGGCTGGCGCAATCGACCGCTCTACCACTCTTCCGAATTTTTTGTTTTGGTGGCAGTCCCGCCAGGATTCGAACCTAGACCAAGAGAACCAAAATCTCTTGTACTGCCGTTACACTACGAGACCGTGTAACTTACTGTTGCTTTCTTTTCATGACTTCTTTCTTTTTGTATTTTTACCTGAAAAATTTGAAGTTTGGCTATGACAATTTGGGCATAGCAATTGTAAATTTTTTAATCGATGATTTTTAGAATTTCCATCTTTGTGATGTAGTTGGAGGTTAATTTCTCTGCCATTCCAGTTTGTTAGACCACATTCTTCGCATTCATCTTTTTTTATTTCTTCTTCTATTAACCTACGTTTTAGGTTTTTAGTTTGATAAGATGAATGTAGTCCATCTAAAATTTCAGAAATCGGTATTTTACCTATACCATCGATTTTTGGTTTTTTAGTGCCCTTTCCTCCTTGATTCTTTTTTAGAGGTACTGCAAAATCATTAGAGAGTTTCCATAATTGGTATCTATTGATCTTTAATAATTTAGCAGCTTCTGTTGAAGTTGGGGTTTGATGAATTGCGGCGATAAATTCAGATCTTTCCATTGCAAGAGTTTGTTTTTATTTATTTGCAACACTCTCACATTTTCAACACATGTTGATTAGTTGTTCCGGAAGGAGTCGAACCTTCGTCTAATGATCCAGAGTCATTGATGTTACCATTGCACCACGGAACAGTGTATTGGAGCAGATTGCGAGGTCGTTAGCCACGCTCCCTCGGCTTGGTGCCGCTATGCCACACGGTTGATCAGTTTCCGTATACACCCTTTCTGCATGTGAGCGGATGACCAGAATTGAACTGGCGTCCGAAGCTTGGCAAGCTCCTACATTACCACTATGCTACACCCGCGATTTGATAAATTTTGTTAGAACGTCATCAAACTCTTTGCCGTCTGACCATGGTATTCTAATTACTGTAATTCCAATGGATTTTAGATAAGCGTCTCTATTTTTATCTTTCTCTTGTATTTTAGAAAATCGATGCGTTCCACCGTCTATTTCCAAATCGATTTTATCTTTTTCGAAATAAAAATCAAGAAAATACATTGTCTTTTTGCCGGTAACAGTAATTGGATATTCTTTAACAAAGTCTATGCAATTAGCGTCTTTCAATTTTCTTTCAGTATATTCTTCTGGATAACTTTGAAGATTTTTTCGAGTTTTCCAAGTTGCGTGAATTCCGTTATCAAACGCTTTTTTTGCAGATTCGCTCATTTTTAATTTAGCTTCTTCTGTGTGAGTTTTACCTTTCATCCATGGAGAACGGCCGCTCATTAACTTTGAGGAACGCTGTAAGCTATCGTTAGTGTCCTTTGATAAACCTTTATTCCATACAACTCTTCCATTTTTGTAACCTCGGTTTGGATCATGCGATTTACCATCTCCGTGATTTTTCCAAATATGCGTTCCTAACCCGTATCTAGAATAAGCTTTACCACAATATGGACAATTTTCGGTTTTAAGCATGGCGTTTTATTTTATTTATACAACGCCATGCTCTACCAGTTTAGTTAATCGTTTCGTAATTGGACTTCTGTTTCTCATCTAACATTTATCTTAGCCTCAACCCGACTATCATTGAATTGCTGACCTTCTAAGTCTGTTTGAGTTGCACCAATGTCGTATAACGTCTTTCGACTTCAACAACCAGCAAAGGTGGCACCAATTTCCTCAGTTTCCCGCGTTAGATACTTTCGCCTAATGTTCTGGAGCTAAAGTCGAGATTCGAACTCGAGACCTTCTCAATACCAATGAGATGCTCTACCTACTGAGCTACTTCAGCGTTGTGTACCCATAGTCGGAATCGAACCGACACTCCTTTCGAAACTGCGTTTTAAGTGCAGCGCGTCTACCTGTTCCGCCATCGGGGCATTTGCGCGGAGAGAACAGGGCTCGAACCTGCACCGCGACGATGTCGCGGAACGGCTTTCCAAGCCGCTGCAGTACCATTATGCTTACCTCTCCGAATTTTCCGGCTGCATTGCCTGCTATGCTACCTCCACTGATCATTTAAGCTAGCTACATGGTACATGGACTTGAACCATGCTACACCGGCTTCGTAGCGATGATCGGAATTGAACCGATGACCTTTGGGTTATGAAACCAACGCTCTTGACCGACTGAGCTACATCGCCATTAAATCAATTACCGTAAACTCATCATTTGAAATTCTTTTAATTTCTGAGTATTTAAGAATTTTCAAATTTTTAACAGCTTTCCATTTTGCTAAATCTCTATCCGATTCTCTTGAATATCCTTTTATCTCAATGTATACATCGTATTCTGGTAAGTAAAAATCCGGAAAATACGTTCTATTTCCATTCCACTCATACGAAAAACCAGTTACATTATTTGTCCATTTGATAGATACTAAATCTAACCATTTGGCAAAGAGTAGTTCCCAAGATCCTTTAAATTTAGTTCCGTTATAGTCGTAAATCTTACATCTACCTGAAACACTAGATGCTGAATATCTTTCAGGATGTCTTAATATTGCAGCCTTTATTTTATTGGACTGCTCTTTACGAGCATCGGGATTTTTCCATTTAATTAGATTTCGTTCTCGAGTTTTATTTCCTATTCGTTTTCTTCCTTCTAATTCTTTAGCGGATGGAACGTATTCAATATTTAATTTTTTAGCTTTTGTGTATTGATTATTGCGACCAATTTTACCAAATGATGGATGATCTTCTTTTTTCTTATTTGGATTTTTGATACATAATCTTTCGTGCGAAAACCATCCCAATTGTTTGCATAATTTTCCGCAATACTGGCATTCATGCATAATAAGTAGGTTTTATTTTATTTATATGTGCATGAATTCAAGCGCTATGCCAAGATAATAAATTGTTAATAGTAGCGGGAGTGGGACTTGAACCCACGTTCTCTTTCGAGTTAGGGCTTATGAGACCCCGCTGGTGGCCACCTCCAGTCGACCCCGCAATGTTCCTTGAATAACTTTGGTCAACCACTCGCTACCCACCATTTTGTTAAAGTACGCATTGGTTATACCGCCCTGTTCAGATTTTACTGCATGAGGACTCCCAAGTTCACGTACTATTAACTCCGTGCCAAAGCCTTGTCCGTTGTAAGTCATTCGTGTGGAGAAAGACGGATTCGAACCGCCGACGCAAAGATCTTCAGTCTTTCGCTCTACCATCTGAGCTATATCTCCAGGTTATTAGGAAGCGACCTCGATTTTCTCGATTCGACTCGAGCTGATGCATTGCTTGACCACAGCTCCGCACATTCACGGTCAAATGAATGCGGCTTATAGGTCCGAGGCGTAAGCGCCAACTACCTTCTACCGACTTCCTAATTTCGTTTGGTGCTCCCTACAGGATTCGAACCTATGACATCTTGCTTGTAAGGCAAGCGCTCTGAACCGACTGAGCTAAGAGAGCAAGTTAGTGTGATCGTAGCGGGAGTTGAACCTGCGACCTTTACCATGTCAAGGTAACACTCTAACCAACTGAGCTATACGATCATTTTCGACCAGCGTGCCAACCGTTTTGCAAGTATTGTTCTAGCTGATCACTTTTTATTTTTTTAGTACTACAATCGTTAGATACCCATACTGTTCCAAATTGAGAATTGTTTGAACCTTTCTGTTTAATAGAATTCATTGATCCGATTTTATCTTTAGTTTCAGCAGTATGATTTTTTCCTACAAAAGTATCGTACTTAATTTTTCCTTTAGTGTGAGACTTTTGCAATCTAACTGAACTTCGTTTGCTTTGGTCTTCTCTGTATTCTGGATCTTTCCACTTTTTCAACAACCAATCAGTTGCTCCTTTGTGCAATTTTATTTCATGATCAGAATTACATAATCCTCCACCTCCACCTGGTTGTAAATTCATGCACATCTTGTCATTCAGGAGATCTTCGTTTATTAGTTGATATTCTCTATTCTTTAATGCTTCTCTGTTCTCCAGGAACTCCAGAATCTCTTTGGTGTGATTTTGTTTGCCGTATTTATGAATAGAATACCTCAATCTTCTACCGCTTCCCATATACCCATCATTTAAGTTCGAAGTCGAATGCATTCCGATGTAGTATCTACCGGTTACATTACATGTGATCTTGTAAATGTAGTGAATTTGTTTTTTTGGCATTTTTGTACTGAGCTTTTTGTTATTTATATGAGCTCAAGTACAAAAATGACCAGAGGTACCGCATAGGGGATTCGAACCCCTGAATCTCCAGGATGAAAACCTGACGTCCTAACCAGCTAGACGAATGCGGCATGTTTGGAGGTAAGCGCTAGATTCGAACTAGCCACACAGCAGATTGCTCTGCCTCATTATCCGAAGGACTTCGACCCTATGCATCAAATCGAAGCTCTTAATTCTGTGATAGCTTACCGTGTGTCTTCCAGTACTCCGGGGTGGGATTGAACCACCGACCTTGATCTTATAAGAATCCTGCTACTAACCGCTGAGCTACCGGAGCAAATAAGTTGGAGAGAAAATCGGTAGAGTTGTTTGTTGTAAAACCAAAATTTACGAAGTAACTCTTTCCTTTACTACTCCTAGTGGATACATGTGGGCTTCGAACCCACGACCTCCTGATTGCAAAACAGGCGCTCTTGCCATCTGAGCTAATGACCCAAATTTCTACCTTTTATCCAACCAGTTGGAATCAGTTCGTTTTTTTGTATTTTCTTATTTACTGTTCCATTAGTAATCCACTGAGTTCCGTATTGCGAATTATTAGAACCCAGTTGACTGGTTGAATTCTTTAATCCTATTACTTTTTTTGTTTTATCAGTATGCTGCTTTCCTAAAAAATTATCAGTTTTTATTTTACCAGTTTCCCATGCATGCTTCATATTTGCACTAGAAATATTATGATACTTTTTTCTAAAGGATTCATCGATTTGCATACGATTCGAAAAAGCAGTATTTCCAGCAGTCCCACATTTTTTCATGTGATTAACATTACAAAATCCGCCGCTTCCGCCAGGTTTCAAATTCATACACAGTGGATCATCTAGTAACTCAATATTTACGAGTTGAGTTTCTCTATTGATCAAAGATTCTTTAGTCTCTAGGAACTCCAGAATCTCCTTAGTGTGATTCTCTCTGCCATGCTTAAGAACTGAATATCTTAATTGTTTGCCGCTTCCGAAATATCCATCTTCTAAATTTGAAGCTGAATGCATTCCGATGTAATATCTACCAGTTACATTGCATGTGATCTTGTAAATGTAAAAGATTGATTTAGGTTTTCTTGGCATCTGCCGTACATTATTTTAGATTATTTATCTAAGACAAGGTACAAAAAATGCCGGGGTGGAGATTACGAGATTCGAACTCGTGACATCCTGCTTGCAGGGCAGGCGCTCTGGCCATCTGAGCTAAATCCCCATAAGTAGAGAAAGTCGGAAGAGATAACAGGCGGTTTCGACACCGCGACTTTTGTTTAAGAGACAAATACTGGACTCCCAGCTCGAAGTAACTCTTTCCATTACTACTACTTTGTAGGGTAGGTGGGCTATGACCCCACGTGCTCTTAATCCCAAATCAAGCGAGATAAACCAGACTCCTCTACTACCCTGTGATGTTATTTTTTAAGAATGTTTTTATTTGAGATTCCATAAGTTTGAAATTTCGGTGTTTCCATTGTATTCTTACAATTTTCCAACCTTCCTTTTTTATTATGTTATCTCGATTTACATCATATTCTTTTCTTTCCTCATGTTGTTTTCCATCTATTTCTAAAATTACTTTTTTATCAATGAATGCAAAATCAGCAAAAAATCTATTTACTTTATGATCTCTTATGTATTTTATTTGTTCTTTATTAAGAAGATCTATTGTAAATTGTTCAGCCCAAGACGGTTTCTTATTTAATCGTGAAGGATAACCATTATGTCTACCTTCTTTTGCTAATTGTTTTTGTGTATATGAAGAAGAACAATTCCGCGAACAGAATTTATTAGTATTTGTTATTAACACTTCTTTTTCTTTTCCGCATACTAAACACGACATTATTTTTCTATCAATTAAATGAAGACCTTTTCTATTAGTTGACGTTCCTTTCAAAAATGATGGTTTTCCTAATAACGATTTACTAACCTTTTCGTTAATTTCTTTCCGTTTTTCTTTTGTACTAAATCCTCTAGAACATTTAGAAGAACAAAATCTGCCACTTCCATATTGACCATCATGTGGATTACCACAATTTTCGCAAAGTTTCATAAGTTCGTTTATTGTTATTTATATTCGAACCTATCCACTTTTTTGATCCCGGTAGGCAGGGGTGGACTTGAACCACCGGCCTCTTCCTTATCAGAGAAGCGCTCTAACCAACTGAGCTACATGCCCGTATATGAAGCAACGATTTTCCATGTCAGTAGGACGTTGCCAACCTATCCAGCTTACGATCTGGCTCGCCGTTTGACCTTGCGGTCAGGGAAAGCGAGGAACTACGACCCGGTGGCCTGCCGGTACATCGAGCCTTTAGACGGATTCGAACCGCCGACTCCTCAACTACACCGTATGGTCTTGATTCGTGTACACTCCTCTTGATTTTCAGGTTCGTCTACCTCGAATCTCCTGGTTATCCATTCAAGTTGTCTTACGTACGACGCATTGAACCTTTCGCCAAAATTTCCAAGGTCCGGTCCTAATCCGGACGCTCTAAGCCGCTGAGCTAAGGGGATATTTTATTTGTTAAAATTTATTTCGATGAATCTTTTTGTTTGAGTATTAGAAATGTTCCAACTTTTTGATAATTTCGTAATCCAACCGAATTTCTTTTCTATTGAATCATACTCATTTTTTCTTCTATTAAATTCGTCAGTTTTCATTTTTCCAGCTTCGCTTATCAATCTTTTAGATTCAGAAGTATGTCGTTTTCCTTTGAACGATGCAGCACCCAATCTTTTTCTTTTTGATAATGGAATTGGCCAACCCTTGTGTTTTCCTTCAATAACGTTTTTCTTTATTGATTCTCTTCTCTCTGGTCTGCTCCAAGCGTATTCCCAACCACCTTCTCCTCCAAGCTTGAGATTGTAAGTATCTTCTCTGTTAATAAAGAATTCATTTACTAGTTCTTTTTCTTTTTCTAGAGCTTCATTTTTCGTTGGAAAAACGTAAAGAATTTCTTTTCTGAAATTTTGAATCCCATATTTTTTAATTGCCGCTTTTAACAATTTTCCAGAACCAAAATACTCGTCATTCAAATTTTTAGTTGAATGATAACCGATGTAAATTTTAGAATTTAAGCAATTTGTTATTTTGTAAATAGCGTAATACATTAACCGTAGTTTTGATTTTATTTATATGAATCTGCGGTTAATTTGAGCTTCCTGTAGGCTACGACCCCACGACCCTCTGAGTACAAATCAGATGCTCTACCAACTGAGCTAAGGAAGCATTTTTTGAGAGCCTCATACCCGATTCAAACGGGTGACCTACTGAGTACGAATCAGTTGCTCTATCTGCTGAGCTAAAGAGGCATTATAAATCTTTGGCTGTTACGAATTCCTGTGAACTGATTCGGTTAGGACCTCCATCGACGAAGTACGTAAGATTATTTCCAGTTCGTATTGCCCATAGTATCAACCAATTAAGAACAGCTGAATCCATTTTAGAAACTGCTTCTATAGCTTGATAATGTTCAATCTTGCCAGTTTTCTTCGTCACTAGAACGTTGGACAAGCTCGGTTTCATCCACATTGGAAAGTCATCATTCGTTAACCATTCGCACTTGTAAGTTATGCAAGGATCGATCGGTCTATTCTCGTAAATCGTGCAACCTTTTCCGATTTCTACAAAGTGACAAGGTTTTCCTCGATAGAATCTTTCTCCATGAGCTACTCCGTGTAACCAACCTTCACAACATTTCGTGCAATCTCCACAAGTTCTTTTTGGAACATTAACAGTTTTTTCCATTCTAGTAGTTTTACTTATTATACAGAAGGACCGTAACAAGTTTTATTTGGCACCCGCGGAAGGACTTGAACCCTCAACCCTCGGTTTTGGAGACCGGTACTCTACCAATTGAGCTACACGGATAAGTTTGATTTGAGAATGGTAAAAAGAGTTTTTTACTAAGCAAGGTTTGGTGCTTGGTGTTGGATTCGAACCAACGATAACCATCGATGTATCTCTTTTTTTTGCTACAAATCAGCGGGCCCAAACGGATTCGAACCGTCCTGAATCTTCTGAGTGACAGTCAGACAGCCACACCTAGCAGCCCCTGAGCCCATGTTCTTTTTCTTCAATATTCTGTAGTTTCCAAACTTCAAACTGAATATTTTGTTCAGATAATGCTTTCCATTTACACTTATCGATTTCAGTTTCAAATCCTTTAACTTCAATGTAATAGGTAGATCCATTAATATTGATGACTTTGAAATCCAATAGATAATTATGAACTTCGTTATCTGGACCTATGTATTGTATTCGGTCATTTGTGTATTCCCAATCTCTTATTAAGTAGTTGGCCTTCCAATTATCAAGAATTTTACAAACTCGTAATTCAAAGGATCCCTGTACCTTGATTGATTTATATTGATACCATTTAGAAGTTCCACCAGCTACATAATTATGACCTAACCTATAAGCTTGTTTATGAACTTCTGACCAATTTACTTTATTATGGTTTGACCAACTTCCTCGTAATTTACTAGAACAGCTAACTGAGCAACATTTTTGATTTCTTTTATTCCAGTGAACTGAGAATTTAGTCAAACAATATTTACAAATTAACTGCACATCTTCGTGTTTTGTCATGGCACTTTATTTATACGCGCCTCGTCTTTCGCCGTGAAGTTAAATGTGGTAGGCTCGAAGGGACTTGAACCCTTGACTCCCGCCTTAAAAGGGCGGTACTCTACCAACTGAGTTACGAACCCGTAATCGCTTCTCGAATCTTTTGTTTATGTTCATCCGATTTAGCTTTACCCCTATTTCCTTTACCACCGTTTGACGAACGTTTTCTCAAAAGTTCTTTAGCTTTAACTTTGCCATGTTTATCAATCATTCGTTGATAGATTGATGGCGCTCCATTTTCGTATTCGTCAATTTTATTATCTGACTTAGTCCCCCAATACATGTGATTAGGATTACTACATTTTGGATTGTTACAGCCGTGGCAAACAACGATGCTATTTCCATTGACTGGCATTGTCGTATCGTAGTGGTATGCAACCAGAGCAACTAACTGAGTAGAGTATTTCAATCCACGTTCGTGGCAAGGTTCCTCTAACTTTAGCATTTGTTTTCTTTGTGCTCTAGTGTTTTCGATTACAAAATTTTCAACTGATTTCATGTTTTAGTTTATATATCTAGAGCAATCTCTTAAAAGTACAGCACTCTAGCGATAATTGGTCTTTGTTCAATAAATAACGGCATGGTTAATGAACGTTATTTTATGTGCTCCAAGTGCGGAACAGTCGTCGACTCGTTCGGCAAAGCAGTGGATGCAAAGAAACTAGAAATAGACATAAAATCTTTAAGAAGTACCACTTGTAAGATTTGTCTTGACTATCAAATCTGGGAAAACAATACTTACTTTTCGAGGACTGATCGGGACTCGAACCCGAGATAACCAACTGGATGGGGCGCGCACCAACCACCACGTTCAGCCCATAAATACAAACAAGAACACTGGATAGAGGAATTTGATTGATGTCAATTTTACAGATTGATGACTTAGACCGCTCGTCCAACGACCCGAAAGCCGTACGGGATTCGAACCCGTGATCGAAGTAACTCTATGACCTTACTATGCTTGATTTCTTATTTACAATGTTTTTTGCTCCGAACGTATGTGTTTGTGAATGACAGTTTGGACACAAAATTCTCAGATTTTGAAGTCTGTGATTTCGGTTATTTCCGTCAATATGATCGACTTGTAATGATAAAGGTAGACCGTTCCATTCTGCTGGAGTTCCGCATTCTTCACATCGATCCTCTTTATAACCTTCCAGTATCAATCGTCTTTTTAATTTCGATGTCGGATATTCTGGGTGTTTTCCTTCAAGAATGTCTAGCAATTTGAATGCTACTCCTCCGGTTCTTTTCATTTTTCGTAACTTGACTTCAATTTGTATTCCTAACAAATTGCAATATTTGGTTAGGGTTACTCTACTGATTCCAGTTACTTCTGAAAGTTCCAAAACAGAGCTAACGTTCTTGGCATTTTCATTGATTTTGTCTACGATTTCTTGGTTTAGCCGCATTGCTTTATTTTTATTTATATGCGGTCTGTTTACCAAAACCTCTGTAAACTACGTGGGATGTGATGGAGTCGAACCACCCGAGCTTTCACAACAGATTTACAGTCTGCCCCGCTACCATCTACGGAATAACATCCCATTGTCCCTCTATTTTTGATTTCCTGGAGGGTGCGGAAGGTGCGGGAAGGTGAGATTCGAACTCACGAGATCAAATTGACAGTTTGATTGTTTCCGATGCAACTCTTATCATTGCTATCCTTTCAGAAGAAATTCGACAGAGCGTTTTGAATTTCTTCCCCGAGTGTACCTGTTTTTACTGTACAGGAGAACAGTGTAGGAGGGGGAAGTTGGATTTGAACCAACGATCAAATTTTCAAGGTTTGATTGTGCCGATGAAACTCTTATCATTGCTATCATCGCTGAAGAAAGTCGACAGAGTCGTTTTTACTTTCCCCCATGTTTTATTAAGTATTGGCGAGGGAGGCTGGATTTGAACCAACATAATCAAGTTTTCAATTTGACTGTTACCGATGCAACTCTATTCATTGCTATCATTGCTGAAGAAAGTCGGATAGAGCATTGTGTATATGCTCCCTCATGTATTTTTATAGGTTCCAAGATTTTCCTTTGTACTCCCGATTCACTCTTCGGTATGAAGAGATGATCCCTTGTGAATGAAGATCGTAACCGTTGAGTATTCTTATATTCATTGGAAATTGGTCCCATTTTGCGAAATCTTTATCTGTAGGATATCCTTTAATTTCGATGTAAACATTATCCTCTAAAAGATAAAAATCTGGCGTGTAATACCTTTTTTTTCCATCAAAGAAGTATTCGAATTTTTCAGTAGGTCTTCGCCACTTGATCGAATTTGCATCCAACCATTTAGCATATTCAACTTCCCATATTCCTTGAAATTTTTTTCCAGCATATTCATGAGTTCTAGACTTAGAAAAGGATAAATGCCAATTATCATTTTTAACGTTTTCTTTTATTGTATTAGCAATAGTATTTCGATGATCTATTGATAAATGTTTTCCTTTAAAAAAAGGTATGAATGCACCGGATTTAAGGTTAGTATTAAAAGTATCTGACCCTTTTTTAACTCTAGCATCGGTTTCTTTGGTTAATCCGTGATTCCATGAAGGTTTACCACCAAGATTATTATTTTTCCAATTAATTCCATCTTCATGATTTCTCCAAATGTGAGAAATGATTCCTAATTTAGAATAAACTTTACCACAGTATGGGCATTTATAAGTTCCATCATTTTGTAAATAATTAATGCTCTTTAATCTAATTTTCTTAGTTCCACAAGATTTTTCATGTTTAGATATATTACTTAAACTTATCTTAATGCCGCATTTTTTACAGTTAGTAGTGTGTCGGTTCATTGCATTTGACCTTTATTTCTATTTATAATAGTCATATGCAATTATTGTTAGCGGGTCCTCCTGGGCTCGAACCAGGGATCGAAAATTAACAGTTTCCCGTGATACCTCTTCACCAAAGACCCAATGTATTGAACGTGTCGACCACCCAACAAGGCCGATGTTATGGTGCAATTTGAAGCGCCGCACCTGGATTAGGGATTTCAGAGGTTGTTACTTGTGCTCAGCCTACGGGCCACTCACTTTCTTTATGCATGTCTTGCATCGATTTCGCAACTTGAACCATCGTTCAATTTTTTATTGGAGCGAGAGACGGGGATCGAACCCGCTGCATCCAGCTTGGAAGGCTGGCACTCAACCAAATGAGCTTCTCTCGCAATTATGGTAAGGGGATTCTCACGAAGGCCCTTACCTTGTCCGGAGGATGGTCGCCTCCAGACGTTATGCCAATATTTCCCAAGATGTCAAAGAACATCGTAACTGTAGCGATGTCCTGCTACTCTGTTACTGTGTGAATGAAGTTGGACTCGACCAACGTGTATTCTCTAATTCACTCGTATTTCAAAAGAACTGATGCCGTAAAACGAAAAAACCCGGACTTTTTGAAGGTCCGGGTTTTCCCTAGATTTCGTGATATGTTATTTCACCTTCACTCTAACCTATGTAAACCCAGACCCATTCTTTCGTCGCATGACGGATTCCATGTGCCAATAAATCCCACGAGGGCTATTGGTTGGGAACTACGATACGACTTATGTAAGTTCTGGTTTTTCATTGGTTTTTGTGTTTGTTCAGGTTTATTTATCACGATACTTCAAAAAGTTTTCGCTTTAGTTTTGATATTTTACCACTTTTTTTCTGGGTTGGTCGATTTTTTTTCTTGGGCCACCAAATTTATTTAAGTCGTATGGCGGTAAGTAATCGTCTCCCGTTGGAGTGGATGTTGTGTTGTACTCTTCATTTACTTTTCGGTTTTCACCGGAATTAAACTCTCTTGCAACTTTACCAAATTGGCATAGAACATTGGCCTGTTGAAAATAAAAAGAGCCGTTTCGTATGCCGTGTGCATGGCCAGGTAAGCGTAATGAATGATGATCAAAATCAGAGCTACTATTGCTCCTGCGATCTTTGCGGCTCCCTTGAACTCCTTCATCATATTCTTCATTCTCTTCCAGTGGATGCCTTCTTTCTTGTAAACTACACCTAAGTAAGTCATGTTATTTTGATTTGATATTGCAAATATACCAACTATTGCTGAAACGAAAAAATCCTGGTGAAACTTTTTTACAGAGAAGCTACGTAAACTTCCTTTTTGTCGAGGTAACACCTTGATTTGATGTTACTTGGAAGGTTTTCGTACTCTGATTTTGGCAGGTAAATGCAATTGTACGAATCGTAGTTAGGTATTGAGAACGCTACCGCCCAGTTATTCCCGTCGGCGTATTTGTGGCTAACGTACTGGATCTGAGGCTTATTCATTTTATCCGTCATCGGAGCCAATTTCACTTGATCGAGACTGTAGTAACCAACTTCCGGTTCGCCATCTTCATCCTTTACGAATCCTATGAGAGTATCGCCTTCATGTGTGTAGATCAGGTAATGAGCGCTCTTTTGATTCGCGAACTTGTACGTGTACTCGTACGTGTTCTTTTTTACCAGCTTCTTGGCGGTTTCGACTTTCTTTTGGAATCGTGGACTCCAGTCATCAGCTTCGAATGTTGGGCTTTTTACCCAGTTGCATGAAGGATCCTTGAGAGCAGCATTTTCAACGTAGAATGAACGAAGAACGTAGCCTTTTGTAACCTCTGCTTTAACCGGAAGGTGTTTACGGCTAATGAAGTTGGCTGTCAGTATTGACACCAGCATCAGGGCTGCTGCGATTCCGAGAAACGTCAATCGGTTTTCCCAGAATTTCTTTCCGAATATGCAGCTACCTGCTACTATGGCTATGATAATTGAAATTACTATCGTGTACATTGTTGTTATTTTTTAAGAGGTTTGTCCTTTATTGAATTACTCGTCGTCTCCTGTGTCTACCCATTCGATTCCAGGGCAGTAGTCCTTTTTGCTGGCTCCGAAGTACTCGCCGAAGATTCCGATGCTACCGAGAACTATTCCACCGAAGGCTTTCATTAGGCCCCATGCGAAGATACCGAAAGGAGTCAACACGTATGAATACAGGACGTCGTAGAAGATGAATTTTACCGGGATGTAGATTACATAGTACACGAGGTACCAGAGATCCAGGATGAGGTATTTCACCGGGTAAGCTGTGACGTAAAGGAGGCCATCAACGTACCAAACGGTCTTGCCGATTTTGTACTTCTGAATGACACCCTGAATCCAGTTGAAAATCACGTAACAGATACCGACGATCACTGCGAGAATTGCTAAAGCTCCAAGTCCGTACAGAATGTAAATCCAGTAATTGACTAATATGTAACCGGCACAGTCGATAAGAACGTTAAGGAACCAGCTGATGCCTACTACTGCACATACGGTGAAGACGAGGACGATCAATGAAACCAGAAAACCGATGAACTGTTTGGTCCGTTTGATGATTGGGCTTCTCTTGTAATCAAAAGTCATTGCTGACGAGATTGCATTTCCAATCTTTTCCATTTGCAGGTTGAAGGGACGCCAGAATTCTTCAGACTTACGTTTACGTTCCTGTTGTTTTTGGTAACGAATGCGTGCGAGTTCGGTCTGTTTGCGATCTTCTTCGAGTTCTCTTTCATTTTTCAGCCTCCGTGCTTCGCGACGAGCATCTTCGTGAGCGAGACGTTTAGCTTCAAGCTCTTCGACTTTGGCTGCGTACTTTTCCGGATCCTTAGTTTTACTAATTCCGTACCTTACGCGAATGAAAGTTTCCATGAACGAGTAGCCGGAGTGCTTGAAGTGGGCTTTTGCAATGACCGGCACATCGTTGTAGTAACCAAGGCCAACCTTTTTTTCCACTTGAGCGACTCGTTCTTCCGGGAAGAACATGAGAGTGAAATCAGCGAACAACTCGATGACTTTGTAAAAAATGTAGGGAAATCCCACGAGGAAGGTCAAAAATACTTGCCACAATAGGACGAACGGGGATACGAGCATGCAAAAAACAAGAAGCCAGAAATACGGGCACCCGTTCTGCATGGTCTGAGGAGTGGGGGTATTGCTACCGAGGATGTACTTCATCAGGCGATAGTGCCATGATTTCATGCTGATCTTCATGAGCTTCGGGCTTTCGCAGAAGTTCGTGAATTCAACGTGTTCTTCTTTCAAAAAGAACTTGCCTGACTCTTTTGCTGAGCCAGCGTACACTTCGATCGGTTTGATGAAGTATTCATCATTCTTTTTGAACAAAAAGCCCTTGAGATGATCAGTGTCGGTTTTCAACATGACCAGCTTGTTGAGCAGTGATTGCAACTTGTCGTTTTTCATGATTATGAATTTGGATTGTTATTGTACCACAATTATTCGTGTTCGTACTTCGGGCATTCCCATACAGGAAGCGTCATGTTATTATCCACGCAGAACTAGTAATTAGCCTGAGCGAGTGGACAATTTTCTGGAGTATTCGGTTTGAAGAACTTGCACTCAAGGTGGCACAGGCAATGTTCCCTGTGCCGACCCTTGAGGTGTTCCTGGACGTTTACCACAGTTCCGTGGTGTTCGTACTGGATTACTGTTGCCATTATTTCTGGTATTTTTCTTTCTTAAGGTGTTCCTCAATCGTTGCTCTGATTGCGGCTAACGTTGTCCTGCGAACGATGACTCCATCGACGAATACTGGCTGCAACATTCCTGTCGCTTCTTCTTCCCAGGTAACTCCGTCGGTGTAGGTCATGTCTTTGTTCACTCTGACGAGACCGCGAGCTGATTTCTTCATTCCGCTGTCGGTGATGGGATCCTTAAAGATTTCCTTCTGGCGACCATCTACAGTTTCGGCGAATGTAGCTTTCATCGCCATCATGTAAGTGTCCCTAGTGACGTACTGGTAGGTGTAGGAACCGATTCCGAGGACCAGATTGGAAGCACAGAATCCCTTTTCTTCGAGCCGTGCAAGAATGTCCCTCTGTCTCTGCATCGTAATGGAATCGCCGTAGATCAGGCCGATGTGAGTGTCAAGCTGTTTGTAACCTTTTTCTGTCGTAGGACCAGGAAACATGGTGTACAGGTATTCGTAAGCTCCGAGGAATTCAGCATCAGTCATTTCCTCAGCAATCTTATCGTCTGATTTGAAGAAGTACTTCGGCTGGTCTTCGCTGTAGTCAATCACGATTTCGTTGACCCTGTAGCCAGAAACGATGTGAACTGGTTCTCCTGAGTCGGGACGAATTACGAGACGACCGTTACGGGCGAGGATTTCTGTTTTGAGGCCGGGGATCAGGACCTTCAGAACTTTCCAGAAGTTCCAGGTGTCGGAAACCACGGAGATCGGGCCATCCGGATAGATCTTCGTGATCAGCCGTTTGAAAGTATTGTAGTCCGAGTCAACACATTCGTCGCGGGTAAGACCCTCTGATGCGACCATGTGGATCATGTGCTCGGTTGCCGGGATGCTACCGCCAATGAGTTCAGTATTGCTATCAGCCCCGTAGTAATCTTCGAGGAAGTCGATTGCAAGAATGGTGTCGGTGCCGGTGAAACTTAGAAGGTGTGCTGCTCCGGAAAGAGCTGCATCTTCTGGGCCTGACATTCCACGGAACGAAAAGTCGTGTCCCTGCCATTTCACGAAGTCCATCGGACCGTCAGTGAGACGCATGTGGCGTTCGAATTCTTTCCTGTAATGGAACGCGGTCGTTGCACTGGTGCAAGGTTTCCACAGAACGCAGCTGAGCAGCGATTCCAGGTAATTGGTCAACCATGCGAAACGTTTGTCACCGTGCTTGGTGTTGCGAATGGTGAGCATTGGGGTACGCATTGGAACGAGAGTTCCTTCAGGTACGGCCTTAATCACAAGCGGCAAGTAGCCAAGATCATGGAGAGCTTCAATGTGAGCTACTGGAACCGTTCCAGGTCCGAGTGAGCTATCCATTCTTCTCTGGTACTTACGTACGACCTTCGCCTTCGGTTTGAAGAAGAATTCGTCGTTCCAGTTACGGACAAGAAATTCCTGAAGGAAGTACTGGAGGCCGAAGAACACGATCTCATCAGCCCATGGAACCCTGGTTCCGCGAGGAGTGAATGTCGAATAAATGACGACCGTGTCTTCCGGTATCATCATTGGGTGTCCGACTTTGTAGAAGTCGGCCGCGTGCAATGGGAAAATTTTCATGGTGTATGTTGTTAAGAGTTAAACATTCGGTGAAAAGGACTCGAGCAAGCCGACAATCGCTGCAGAGCAGATGAATATGATTCCGAGCTTGAGAATTAAGGAATCGGCATGCTTTCCGAACAGTCGATTCTGACCTTCGGTCAATACCGACTGTACTGCGGCTGCGATCCTGAGAAATGCCATACAACAGGCTAATCCAAAAAATATTGCAGATAACATCATAGTGAAAGATTTATATGGTTTTTTTCGTTTTGAGTCCGTAACGTTCGTTGTATTCGAGCTCGACATTGATCTGGTATATCAATGGATCGTCGATTTTCTTTAACAGGTCGGTGCAGAAAATTCCGGCGAAATACTTTCCGAGTTCTTCGAATCCGTTAGAAAATATACCAAAGGTGACTGCTAAGTAGATCTTTCCGCAGTTACGTTTTTTGAGTTCCTTGGCGATCTCAATGAATGTTCTTCCTCCGTCGCAAATGTCATCGATGATGAGGATGTCATTTCCATGAAGGTCTTCCTTATTCACAGTGGTCTGAATAATTTTGCCGGTAGATAATTCCCGAACCTTATCGCAGAGGATGATGTCGTCATTGTAGCCAATCTCCTTTGCTATGGTGAATATCTTCTTATAGGCTCCGGCATCTGGTGAAACCAGGTTGATCTTTGGCTCTTCTGCTGTTCTCATTGATTGCAGAGCATCGAACACCTCCTTGACGAACGAGTAGTTCTTTATTACACAGCAGTTGTCAATGAGGGCAGGGCCGACATCGGAATGCGGGTCGAACACGAAAACTCGTCCGAACTTCTGTGAATTGATCAAGCCGACGAATGCTTTGACTGAGAGAGGTTCCCCCTCAACGCAGACCCGGTCCTGACGAGCGAACGGAATGAATGAAAGGAAGAGCCAGAGCTTCGATTCCTTTTTTAACTCGCGAACTGCGTTCGCAGCAAGAAAAATTCGGATGAGGTCATTCCCATTTTGCGGTCTTCCAGTAATCAGGGTAACCGTATCATCATCGAAATCGAAAGTTTCCGGGTCTAACTTTACATGAGGTTCGATACCGGAATAGAAATCGAGAGAAGCGAAGTCGATATTGTACTGAGAGTACACTGGAGCGAAGTCCTTATCGAGATTTAGGGTTTGAATTTTGCTGATCATAAGATTCGTTATAGGCGATATTGTACTACATTTCGACCGTTTGTGTTTCGAATAAATAACGCTATGCAATAGTCAAATCATTCTTGCAGTTCGTCAACGAGAACGAAGAACCCAAACTCAATATCCAGCCATTTTTGGTTCAATTAGCAGATCTAATTCGAAATTTTGATACGTTCGAAACTGTATCTGTCTAGAGTAATGTAGAAAGTAATTACATTCAAATTACTAAGAGCGATGATGTTCATGAATTGGCAGAAGTAAGAGATTCAAGCGGCGATCTTATTCGAATCTATGCTGATTATACGACAAAACTCATGCCAATTTTTACCAATGAATACGAAATCGGCCTTGCTGAACTTAACGATTTAATTGAACATGGATTTGCCGACATTACTAATTACGTGAAAGGCTTTGCTGTATCTGTTGAAATGAACTGCTGGTCTAAAGATGCAGAAAGTTGGCGATGGATGACGAAGCGATGAAATGACTGAAGAATCGCTAGAAGATCTCGATGTTACGGTTGGAGCATCGATCGAAACTATAGCAGAAGAACTGGCCGAATCAATAAATGATCGATTCAACCAGTTCTACTTGTCCGATGATATACTGCAATCGTCAATTGATGATTACGAAGGCAGGAATGATGATGAAGAGTCAGAAGATTAGAAGCTGAACGGCTTCATTCCTGGTTTTACTTTCCAGAACAAATGCCTCCATCCAACAGGGATGTAATGCGACATGTCAGCTTTGTCGAGAATACGGTGTCCACCGCTCTTGCTTACGTTCAACTGAACTGGCAATTTGATCTTGATCTGCTTGCCGTCATGGTACTCGTAAATGCGGTATTCCTCGGTAGAAATGTCCATGAACTCAAGGTTCGTAGGTTTCGTAAGAGAAGCAGGAATTTCTGACAAGGTTTTCGCCAGGTTAGTGTTCCCTTCCGAAACTCCACAGTACTTCCTCATCACTGATTCGAAAGTTTCGTCAGCATTCCATGTGCGAGCATCGTGCCTCATTTCGAACTTACCGTCCACGTTCCAGATTCCGTCAGTCGTGTTTGCAAACATGACCTGAACTTCGTCATTGTCGAGGACAGAAAAAGTACCATTTCCAGTTCGGTCGGTTGACCAATAAACTCCGTTGAAATGGAACAGCTGTTTGGTGTACCCGTACTTGCGTTCGAATTCAGCTTCGATGCTGGTGACAAGCTGACGGCCAATCATTCCGATGCTCATTGCTCCAGTTTCCAGCCAGCCATTGATCTCTTTCTCACGAATGACGATGTCTATCGACTGCTTTGTTCCAGGTTTGGAAATCCGGTAAATGTCAGCGCCAACGTAACTTGCAGCAACCGAAGGCATGTGGCTCGTGATAACGCTGCAAATCGTCTGGTAAAGAGGAGTTGGAGATTCTGCCAGGAAGTCGATCTTCTTGATCATCGACTGGAATTCCTTAAACACGTTCTCGTATCCCATGACAGTATTTACCCTTTCGTTCATCATCGTGATCTTCAATGATGGTTCTAACGGTTTGGATGTCAATACTTCCTGCATCAACATGATTGACTTAACGTTGATTTTTCTTAGCTCGTCGTCCGTGAATTCAGTAACTCTCTTGAATTCCGGTGAGGTGTAAAGGTTTTTCATTTGGTTTCGTATTTGTTATTTTACTCTTTCTTTTACTTCGACCGATACTGTGAATCCGCTCGGTTCCTTTTTAATGTGTAGGGTCATTTCGGAAAAATCTCGTACCCACATGACGTCTTCCACTATGTCCTGCAAATCGTCACCACATAATCCTGGGTGAACGACTCCTGGCTGGTATGGGTCATGCTCGAGTTTCTCTACAAATTCGTTAGCTGTCCGGATTAATTCTTCCTTTTCGGCTTTGCTCCTCATTTCTGATCCTTTTTCTGACATTGACATATTATACTTCGTTTTGTATTCCATCGTCCTCCTCATCATCAACTTCTATCTCTTCAGTCTCGTCAATGGTCGGAAGAATGTCTCGGATGCTAGCAGCACCTTCGTAATTTTCGCTGGCAAGGTTGTCCTTCAACAGGGACTCATAGAGAGCTTTCTTATTGATTTTGACGATTGCCATAGTCTTATCTTTTACTCGACAGGTGGAACGGGTTTTCTTTTTCTTGCGTATATCATTCCAATCAAGTCAGTATTTTCATCGCCGGCAATCCAATCGGGGTTATTCTTTACCCATTCGAAACCGGTTCTTTCCAGTTTTGCAAGGATGGGTTTTAGTTCCGGGCCGTTGTTGAAATGGTATTCCAGTATGATCCTAGGAATGGTAGCTAGGAAATCGTCCGGTATGTTTTCCATGATCTTGTATTCCTCTCCCTCGCAATCGACCTTCAGTAAGTCAATGTGATCGAGCTTTGCCGTATTGCGAATGAAATCGTAAAAGTCTATGCACGGAACCGTGTACTCTTGGATTCCCATTCCTGCAGGTTTGCAAAGGGTGCTTGAATCTAGAGAACCTAGCGTACTGTAGAACGTAACTTCTCCGTAATGATCGGATACTGCAACGTTATACAATGTAACTTTGTCCTTATCGGGATAAATGTCATGGATCTTTCCGTACAATTCATGATCCGGTTCGAATGCTACGATCTTGCTGGCTCCCTTGTTCAGAGCACGCAATGAAAAGATTCCGAAGTTGAAACCGACATCGACTACTACGTCTCCTGGTAGAACATCAACGTAATCGGAATTCTCGTGAATCACGAGATGCTCAGCAATAACGCCAATCAATCCCAACCTTCTTTCGTAACGACTTTCCCTATCGGCAATCTTTTTTAGGTAACCTTCACGATCCATCGGAGCAAGGTCAAACTCTCCGTCGAGAATTTTACTGTCGTAAACTTCCTGAGTTTCTCTGTCGACTACTGAGAACGTTCTGTTCCTCCAAGGTAACGGCTGTTCCGACCAGTATGTTACATCGGGAGGAATGTCAAGCGGATAAATGTACTGAGTTATGCCAGTGTAAGGCTCGACGAACTTTACTTCGACCTGTTTCGTGGTGCTCGTCACATTCGTGAAATGAACCTTTCGGTTTCCATTCTCAACTGCAACGATTTCGAATTTCTTAACGTTGTCCATGTCAGCGAGAGCCTTTTCGACGAACTCTTCTAGCTTATTGCTCCACATGAGGTCAGACCATTCAGCAATTCTCTGAGCTGACCAATCCCACCATCTTATTTTCAATAACTTTTCGACGATGTCCGAGTTGAACCTGGTGTACAGAAATTCAGCCGGAACTCCGCCGACAACCGTGTAAGGTTTGACATTCTTCGTGACGATTGACCTGGCAGCAATTACTGCTCCGTCTCCAATTTTTACTCCAGGCATTATCATAGATTGAGTTCCTATCCAAACATCATTTCCGATGATGATGTCACCGCCTTTATTGTGGCCGAGAACATGATTTAAGTATTCATCAAGCTCAGGAGTAACAGGCCCCCTAAGCATAGTTGAGGTGGTGACCCAATCGGGTCGGTGGTTTGCATTCAATATGAACGTACAATCCCTAGCGATAGAACAGTACCTACCGACCTTTACTTTTGAATCATTTGTCCATGATATGATGTTGACACCCCTATCGTAATACGTACCGCGTCCGGTTTCCATTAAGTGTAAGTTCTCTGACATTTACAATAATTTTTTTTTCCAAAAGTCTACAAAATCGTCAACTGTACGATCGTTTAACTTTTCCATTTCTTTAAGGTGATTAGTGGCAAAAGGCAAGGTTGCTTCTGCCCATGAAATATCATTCCAACCATAGGCTATCCCACATGATTGCAATGGATTTAGCATTCGAAACTCAGTAGGAGTCACTAATCGATTGTCCAAATCGGTGCTAGCGTTTCTTGCAAATTCGTATGATCTTCCTGGATTAAGTAGAACAGTAGTGCATCCGCAAAGCACAGCAGCAATAGAGTAATAGCTCGCGTGATCGTAGCTGAGCATGTACTTATACTGATTTAATTTTTCTCTTAGGTATTCGTATCCTCCACGTTCTTTCCAATCAGTCAAATCGTATGATCCTAATTTTTCGAATACCAAATCGCCAGTCGGCGGAATATTTTTATGGCGTATGTGGCATATCCCATCTCTTCTTCCAAAATTAGTCAAGAATAGTTCGTCAAATTTGTAATCAAGAACAGTTAACTTTCGATCCTTTACTTCTCTGTACGTTTTGAAATTAGAGTAATTGAAGTATTCGTCTGTTTCGTCATACTGTTTTTCTATATCAGCTTCAGTATGGTATAGGATCCATCTAGCTACATGTTTCGTTCCAAATGGATTGCCCCTAGTGATTTGCGGGTATATCGAAATGGTGTTTGATATTGGATACTCGAAATTATCCCAAACGAAATACTCCATGAACCCTTCGGATTTCACAATTTCTCCTGGTATTCTGACCAAGTTTTCATGAGGTTTTGGCGGATCAGCAACGACGCAAGTCTTATAACCACGTTCAGCTAATTTATAAGCAAGTTCATGCATAGCTACTATTGCTCCAGTCATTTTCTGTTGCAATGAAGAATGCACTCCAATTATAAAATTAGGGTTGACGCTTGAAAAATCGATTTTTTCCAAATTAAGCTATTTTTTTAATCTCGGTTCGCTTTCGTGTAGATTTCGAATTTCGAAAGATCAGGATACGGCAATTCCAAATCATCATTGTGTTTCTTGGTGCCGTCTATGTTATAGAACTGCTGAATCAGCAGTAACCCACGCGTTGCAATTTCTGGCATCATGTAAAAGTTCCATCCGAGCATGTCAAAATAATCATCGTGGTACGAGCATTCCCTACGACCTGAAAACCTTGCTCTCTTGAACCAATTGTAGGCTTCAAAATTATCAGTTAGGATCGCCCCTCCCTTAGAGAGTTTCAAATGCTTGTACGGACCGGTGAACGATACGCACATGTGAGTCTCTGGTTCGTACATGTCTGCCGTGAATCGAAGCGCAGAATCTATGACAATAGTAGGAAATAGTCGGTAAGCCCCCTTAATGGTTTTTCCTTTCACTTCTCTGAAATTAACTTTCGCTCCAGCATGAATGATCTCACATGGAACAGATGGATAGGTTCTGGCAGGAATCGTTATTTCCATTCCTTTCACTCCTTCATGCATCAGAGCTAAGAACAGAGCGTTCGACATGTTATCGACTGCAACAGCGTATGGTGCTCCAGTATAATCACACAAGGCTTTTTCAAATTCTTCTGTTACTTTATAGACTCCATTTGCCATGGTATGTAGTTATTTTTTATCATGACAGCATTTTCGCCATCATTGAACAGTCGATACTCATGTTCCTGAGCCCAGTCTAAAATTTCGTAGTATTGAGGTTGTTTGATATGCATTACTTCGAATATTATGAGAGTAGGTTCAGTCTTCAGAGCCAAAATCAAATCACCGTCTATTCCCTCGACATCAAGGTGCAACCAATCCAATTTACCGTTGAATTCCTTTTCTATCAAATCATTGATTGCTGTGCTAGTGCGATGAGTTTGTTTGATCTTATCATCTGTTAGGAATATGTTGATGACCGGCTTGTAGATCGTGTCAGTAAAACCTTCTCCCCCTTCGAACCATTCAACTTCTTCTCCATCAGTGGTGATGATGTCATGAATGAATTTGACGAAAGGAAGGTGACCGTAATTTCGAACTACTACTTCGCACTGGGCTTTGCTTCCATCCACTAGGACTGCATCCGTCATTCCGAGAATTACTGGATAGGTCCAGTGTCCGAATGTTCCGTCATGACAGCCTATAACCAAACCCTTTGGTTTATGATTCAAGCTACGCAGGAAATGCCACATCAATTTTTCGATGGAATCTCCGTGCTGTGGTACTGAGTACTTGTGTTCGAATACGGTCTTTCCACTTGGAGTGGTAAGAACAACATCGTATGGAGTTTCAGCGCCTCCCCATGAAACCCAAGTTCCAGGAGATAGTGGAGAGCTCCAAACTTCTTCGCCAGTTATCGACTTTTTGAAACGTGCAGTTAATGGAAGATCACTCGGCTGAAATATGGTGAACTTATCTAAAGTCACTACCGTTTTATTTTCGCTGCGACTGTAATCTACTTTTATCATCCATGTTCGATTATTTTGTTACTGATTGGATCCCATTCGATCGTTCTTGGTTTGTACTCATACTCGTACCTCTCGTTCAATACGGAAGCATTGATGAAATGGGTGTGACCATCGAAATGATAGCCGTTTCCACTGTGAATGTGACCAAACACATGGATCTTAGGCCTGAATGCAGTTATCCTGCGTATTAGAACTTCGCAACCTAACTTATCGCTCCATCCTAAGATATTGTCAAGGATTCCATTTGGTGGACCATGCGTTATGAGAATGTCAGTATCGTCTGGAATAGCATCCCAAACTTTCTGAATTTCCCAACCTTCTCTCGGGAGGTTGAATGCCCAATGACAAAATTCTGGTTGCCATGGACTACCGTAGATTTTTATCTCTGGGTCCATACCAATGGTCGTGTGATCATCTTGCAAGTAATTGATCCACTTGTACGAATTGACTATCTGAGCAGCATCGTTCCTCCTATTTTCGAAAAGGAAGTCATGATTACCTGCAATGAAAATCTTACGATCGTAATTGTCGATCTTATCGAACCACTTACAGAAGGCTTCCACTTCATGTGGGTACCCTCTAGAACTCAAATCACCAGCGTGAATCAGAACGTTTCCGCCCGGAAGGTCGACCATTATCTGATTGTGCTTGTTGTGTGTATCTGAAATGAATGAAATGCGCATAATTATGTTTTTTGTTTGCAATTATTAAAATGCCATCGATACATGGTCGTACCACCAACTTGCCCGCAGTGCGGACACGTTATTCTCATGATCCTGGTAAAATTATTGGTTCTGCTGGTTTTGGTTCTTCGATTTCACGAAGCTTGAATTGCTTGTTCATATGATGACACTTAGAACAAGCATACGCTGGAATCGGTACGAGTTGGTCCTCTGGCGAACCGGTCAATAACTTAGAGACCTTTCTCAAATAGAGAACTTCGATGAATGTATCGTTTCCACATTCGTCGCATGTTAGGGCAGTCGTGTTATTGAGCCCAATGCGAATTTGCTGATTTGGAATATTTCCTCCTGGCATAATTCTATCTTTTTGATTTTTTTACTACACGGTGACGATTAGTTTAGTTACTCACACAAAAAAAGGGGCAAATTGCCCCTTTGTAATCAAGCATTCGAACTCAATTATTTGCTTACTGGCTTTGCTGAATCATCTGTCGGTACAACAAGTGTTGAATCTGAGATCTGTAGAGCTGCGATGGAGTCAGCTGTTGCAATTGAGTCGGCAATACGCTTTTCTTCAACTTCCTTCGCTGACGGTCCACACGATACTACAAATAACGCTGCTACAATTGCGAGCATTCCAAAAAATTTCTTCATTTGTTTATCTTGTTTTTTTCTGTTTTATTTATACACGATATATTCGTGCGGTTTTTAACATTTTTTAACATTTAGCGAATTTCACATGTATTACGGTCTGACTATTTTAACTTTATATCCAGCATATTTTAGTTTGACTCGTTTTGCTGAACCGATTGTTATTTCAGTTATGCCATTCACTAAATCTTTCAAATTATAATGAAGTTATAGTACATGCATTTCCTGCGCAAGCTAATTCGCCCTTAAGGTCAGTACAATCTTCCAATTCAATTACTTGCGATAGATCTACCTTCGTTAAATGCGCCATCATTTCTTCGTACGCTTCTATTGTACAATCCTCGAACGGTGGCTGTACGTACGATCCACCATCGTATGGAAGGACTGCAAGGCCGTTGTAGAACTTACGGTTTTCCCACATCCATTCTCCAACTTCGTCCCATTCACCATCCCTTACAGACACGGTTGCCGAGATGTTGTGAGTGTTCTGTCCAGTCCTGTGACCTGGTTTTATCCAGCTTACGTAGAACTGTTTCACCCTTTCGAGCAATTCAATTGCAGTTTCGTACCTGAACATGGATCCCTCTGGGGCGCGTTGTGGTACCTTGATGATGGCAGTATCAAGCGGACGGAAAAGATCATTCTCGAGCAATTCTGGGTGATGGATCGATAGATGAGTGTAGATAGATTCATTCTTACCTACCCTTATCCTACGGATGTAGTGGTCATTGTGCCATGCATGAATTCCAGAAGAAGTTCCGAGTACCAAGCTCGAAGTTCCACTTGGTTTGATGGTGGTGCACCTAGCTGCTGAATTGATACCGATAGCCATTGCGACTCGTTCGTTTTCTTTCTTCACCGCGTCTGCTGCTTCCTTCAGGTTGTACTTCTGTGCTGCTCCCGATCCGATGCCTGTCATTCCTACTCCAATGAGAGCTTCGCGTTCCGTTGTCTTCTGCCAGTTAGAACGAAGGTAATGGAAGTTGGTGTAACCTGCTTGAAGGGTTCCAATGAAGGATGCTGCTTTTACCCTGCGATTGAGGTCTTCCTGTGACTCTATGTCAGATGCATTCACCTCACAAAGGTTGCAGAATTGAAAAGGTCTCAGCGAAATTTCGCAGCACGGATTAGTTCCCCAGTCCTTGTCATTGCTGAAATAGATTCCAGGTTCTCCTGCTCCAGAAGCTTTGATCTTGTTCCAAAGTTCCAAGAAGAATTCCTTCTCGATTTTGTTCCTCAACAGCACAGCAGAGTTGTTAGCTCTTCCGCGTTGAGGGTTCAGTTCCCACCACATTCCTGACTTACATGAAATCATTTCGTTATCGTCTGCACTGAACAGACTAATAAGAGCAGCCCTACGAATTCCGCCTGCGAGAACTGCATCGGCAATGTGACATACAAGATCGTGAACTTCGATAGGTTTCAGCTTCTCGTTATTTTCTTTCTGTGAAAGCAGACCTTCCATTTTAAGGAGGCACTCCTTAAGAGGTTGAGGGCCTGGTGCTTTACCTCCGGACGTTACAAGTTTGGCTCCCTTTTGCCGAATGTCCCTGAAATCGAAATCGATTGCTGACCCGCCAGTAAAGTAAGATTTGACAAGAACTTTGACTGCGTCCGCCCAACCTTCGATGCTATCGCCAATTAGGAATCTCTTCCTGCGATTGGGATTTGGCTTCTTTATTTCCGGTAAGTTCTCGACATGATGTTTCTGAACGCTGAATCCAACTCCAGTTCCGCCTAGTAGCAGGAACATAATTTCGCCGAATGCTCTCCAATCATCGATCGGTAAGTACGCGCAATTGTAAATTCTGTTGGGCGATATTTCGATAGGCTTTCCTCCAAACTGCAACGATCTCATTGACGGTAGAACCTTTCTTTCGTAAACGAGCTCATAGTTACTTCGGATCTCTTCTTCTAACTCGGGATATTTTTTAATGTGCATGTTCATGTTTCGCGTCACCAGTTCGTTCCATGTTTCTCGTCTTTGTAGTTCGTTCGAGTACCTTGCGTACTTCATGTAAACGGTGATGTCGCTCAAAATTTGGTTTGATAGTTCCATACTTGTTACTGTCGTTTTTTTAAGTTCTTTGTGTCAATTAGTTAAGAAGAAGCCTCTCTAATTTGAATACTTTTGCAATCGGTGCTCTGTTCGACCGGTGATAACATGAGCTGGACAGAAGATCACTTTCTGTGATCCTGTCACGTTACGTACTTAAACTCTCTAAACTGGATTTGATCTGGGGATGGCCTCGTATATGAAGCTGGGGTTATTATTCTGGTTAGATCAATCATGTTAGTAAAAATGGAAAGGTTTCAGTCTTATTTATACTGACGATGCTACCGTTTGGTTTGAAATAAATAACAAAAAATCGAAAAATATGAAGCCGATTACTCAATATTCATTTCATGCTGACCAGTATTTCCAGGAAGAAACTACAAAGAAACAAATTTACCTCCACCACACTGCTGGAAACCCTGATCCGTTCGCAACTTTCGACTGGTGGGCAAGCAATTCAGACAGGATCGCCACCTGCATAGTCATTGGTGGAAGGCCTACCTCTTCTAACAAATGGATCGACGGCCAGATCGTTCAAGGATACTCATCTAAATTCTGGGCATTCCACCTAGGTCTTAAACAAGCAGTGTTCGATTCACAGAACGTTCCGTATCAAAAACTTGACAAGATCAGCATAGGGGTAGAGACCTGTAATTGGGGACAATTGACATTAGCACCAGATAGATCCTTCAAGAATTACGTCAATCGTACAGTTCCAGAAAACGAAGTATGCGAGCTCGACAAACCGTTCAAGGGCTTCAAATATTATCATGCATACACGGACGCACAGATCGAGAGCATTTACGAACTGCTTATTTTCTGGGGACAGAGGTTCGGAATTCCAGTAGCTTACAATCCTGACATTTGGAACGTTTCAGAAAGAGCATTACGTGGAGAACCTGGAGTCTACACACACAATTCAGTAAGAACAGATAAGAACGACATGTCTCCTCAGCCTAAGCTAGTCAACATGCTAAAATCACTCTAACTTATGTTCAATCCAATCTCAGATACCTATCGATATTTCGATCAAAAAGTTAAGATGCTGTTCGAAAAGCCAGAACCTTGGGAAACTAATCCTGGACGCGGCGAACCTGATGCTCTACTTAGAACTGCTAGAGCTTATATCGCTTATAAACAGCCAGTACTAAAGGAAGGAATCTTAAGCTGTTACAAGAAGGAAAGTGACGGACATTATCAAGCTTATCGTTGCGCTCCGGATATTGGAGCAGAAGACGTTAGTCGAGATCAAACTACTGGTTCATTAGCCGCCCTATTCATAAATGGAGACAAAACAGAATTCGAAGAAATCGGTCCAAAGCTAAGATTTCGGCTCAGCAAGCGGTTCTTACAGGGACCCGGAATGTGGTTATGGCTCAGGCAATGGTGGGTAGCTTACGGAATAATTGAGTTCTTCTCTATCGTATTCGGAATAATGTGGAATAAGGTTTTGTATCGTTTGCTAGATCGTACTAAAGTTTATTCGGAAGAAGAGTACTTAGCTAAGGACCCAAATACTGGAGTCTGGTTTAAGGAAAATGGAACATGGAAGTACATAGAGAATGCTTACTGGGCAACCAACGGAAACAAACTGTACTCAGAATACAAAAAGAAACTCGATGAGAACAAATTTTATAAGTTCTTGGACATGACAGAGTACATGACGTACGGAGCATTCCTAACAGTAATGATGGTCTACTGCATGCCACAAAGCATTTTCAGAAGGCTTCTTGTGAAATTGTTAAAATGGAATTTCAAGGGCGAGAACAACTTGCTTCTTAGGGCAATGTTCGATAAGGATGTTACTAAGGAAGAGATCGATGCATTGAAACCAATGAAGGGATTCAGATGGACCTCCAGGTTCGATAAATCTTCGTACTTCGATTACCTCGAAGGGGACGATGCTAAGTACAACAACTTAGACAAGGACATTCTTTATGGGATAATGGGATACTCTGCTCCGGAAGCTGTGACTTTGCCTGCGACTTAAACTTTTTCGAGATGCTCGTCCATTGAACTCTTATTGACGATGGCATCGATTGCTGCCGCTAAGGCATGCGCACAACTAATTACTTTTATCTTTGGAGTTTCCACTTGTTCGATGGAATCCGTAATGACGAGCTGATCCAAAAATTGGCTCGTCGTTATTTTCTCACGGCCGTTTCCTGACAGAACTCCGTGCGAGATAAGGGCAGTAACCTTTTTAGCTCCTCCTTCCTTCAGCAGTTCTGCAGCTTTGATCAACGTTCCTCCCGTGTCTACCATGTCGTCGAGAAGAAGAACGTGCTTTCCAGTAACTTCTCCAATGAGGTCCATTCTCTCGATCGCATTTGGTCTGGTCCTTAATTTCGACATCATTGCGAATGTGGTATCCGGGAACTTGCGAAGGAATTTCTGGTAGAACCGCATGGCTCGCTTCACTCCACCTGCATCAGGCGAACATACACAGTACTCATCGTCCTGCAATTTCTTGCTGAATCGACTGAACGCAACGCTTCCAGGAATCATGTTGACCGGTATGTTGAAAAATCCCTGAATCTGTTCGGAGTGAAGATCGATGGAGATCACCTTGGTCGCACCCGCCGCTTCGAATAGTGTAGCCATAAGCTTTGCACCAATCGCACCCCTAGATCCCTCTTTTCTGTCCTGTCGTGAATACCCAAGGTAAGGCATCACTATGATAATTTCGCTGGCAGAAGCAAGCTTTGCAGCTTGAATTGTCAGGATCATTGTGAGTATTTTTTCCGGTGAAGTTGTGCTTCCGATTAGGAAGACTTTTTTCTCGCGAACGGTTTCAAGGAACTGAGGACTAAGTTCTCCATCGGAAAACCTATCCACCTTAAACCGACCAAGCTCGGTACCGAGCTCGTCTGCGATCTTCTGTGCGAGTGAAGATCCATCAACTGAAAAGATCCTATACATTGTGTATGGTAAATTTTGGCACTAAAACTGTCTTGTTCATCCCGACTGCAACGACCCACATGCTGTAAACTTTGGTGATCTCGAGGTAAGGCGGTTCATAATCGTCTGGGTACCTCATTGGCCTTCCACCTGGATTGTAGAAGCCTTCTTGCATTCTCTTTTGTCCGATGACGATTCCCGATCCAAGTCCACGCTGAAACACGAGTTTCCTTAGGGCTGGAGGAAAGTAGATTTCTCCTGGACGACCGACACTTTCTCTTTCTGGAACGATGGTGTACGTATCACCGCTATAAAGTTTACGATCCTTGAGATCTTTTTCAGCAATGTAAACTACTTCCTTAAAAGTTTCGAAGAAGTCGATTCTGTCTCCGAACTTAACCGTTGGTTCTTGTTTCTGTTCCTTCATATATTTTGACTAACTCTGGATTGATATGCACTTCACCTTCTGAACTGTCAACATGCTGTTTGTAAAGAGGGTAGATCTGATCGCGAGCGAAGCCTTTAGCTGCGCTACGACAGCTTTCCCATTTTCCGTCAGATGCCGCACTTATGAGAACCTGTTCAAGTTCCCTTGCGAACTGCGCGTGTAAAAATTCTCCAATGATTGACGTGTTAATCGTAATTAAATGGGCTGAACTCCTGTAAAAATTTCTGTCTTTGCTGAATGCGTCCGCACCTTACCAGCTCGTCTCCAAGTTTCTTCATAATGTTCCCAGTTCCGGCAACGTCAATGTGAATGACATGACTGTTAGTTCCAGGATAGGTGAAAGTTATCCATGCTTTATCGTCTCCGACTACTGTGTTCGGATTTTCGCCGGACGCTCTGTATTTGAAACCGAGTGACTCAGCCATCTTACGAACTTCCGCAATAGTTACCTTATTCTTCATACTCTGTTTCCCTTTAGAATCATGTAATCACCTCCGCTGAGATTGCCTTCAGTACCGTCATCAACGTGATACGAAATGGTCCATTCGGCTTCCTCGTACCTTCTTTTGAGTTCGTCAGCCATCATTTTTTTTCTGATGGACTTCATGTTAGTACGACGTTCTTGATTGATTGGATTGTACTCGAAGTTAGCCGTGCAAAGGTCTATCCAAACTTCGTTTTTCGTTTTGAACTGCCTTAAAATTTCATCATCGATATGCTTTTCAATGACAGAGACCATTGCCAGTTCTTCTTCTGACAATGGTCTCTTATCGATTTTGTTCAATTCACTGTACTTGATTGCCATTCTATTTCATAATTTTCCTTGACCTTGTGCTCTAACCATTTGAATAATAATGATTCCAACCGATAGTATTGCTCCGAATCCAGCCATCATGTCTCGTGCTCTTTCCGGCCATTCCGTGAAATCGAAGTTACCGTTCCCAAATGAGAACAGAACGTAAAGAAGCAATAGTATTAACAGTATCAGATTTCGGGTTTCTTTTATGAAGTTCATGGTCTTAGTTTTATTGAAAAATCTTGATCATACGTAAATTTTCCTTCTGGGAATCGAATGGTCGTCAAGCAACCGTGGTAAGTGTCCGACAGGATTGCCGGAGATGAAGTAAGGATATCAAGTTCTTTCAATCCAAGGTTCTTTTCCTTGTTGAGCTTGCTTATCTGGTAAATTAGCTGGTAAATTTCTTGGACTGAACAGTGCCGTTCAGGAAAAGCTAATAGCCAATGATCAGGAAGCCTGTTCAATTCTCCGGAAAAAATCTCATCGAACTTATTGATACCCATTCCTCTGATGAAACTGAAAATGGAATGACGAGGTGGGATGTCAATCGAAGCGACCACTCGGAGTTTGAATCCGTAGTGGTCGATCGATTCTTGTGACGGGTTAAGGTCCTTAGCCCATTCGTTGAATATGTCTGATATTGAGCGGGCAGTTACCGACATCTTACAGAGATTTGAAGAGGTCCTCTTTAGTAGGGTATACTTCTGACTCTTTGAATTCTCCGTGACAGGTGGAGTACACCGTGCTGTTCGGGCCGAATCTCTGGAAAGCTTCTTTCTGAACTGCTGTGCAAGCTTCGAGGTCGGAGTTCTCGGTGTTTGCCCGGGAAAGGATGCGAGCTGAATGAACTAGGTTGTTTTTCATGTAGTAAACCAACTGGCCAATCTCGTACCGGTAATCCGGAGCGATGCGTTTCAGGCCGGAAGATTCGACTGAGGTCACGATGACCTGCATGCCCATGTTGTAGAGGTCCTTTGCGATTGCTGCGAATTCTTCTTTAGTGCCGATTGCACTGTCCCACAGGGTGGAGAAGATTGCATTGCTCTCGCCGAAGTACGTCCAACCACCGGCTGCATTCTGTTTCTTGTAAATTTCCAGGCCGTTCGACAGGACTGCAACACGGATGAAACCGTTCTTTGCATTGTAATCCAGTCTTTCTTCCTCGTTCAGCTGCTGAACTGATTTGGTCGGGGTTCCGGTCGTGCCAGTTGCGACTGCTACGCCTGATGCTCCGGCATTCGCTGGAGGAGTGGTGGTGAGGTCAGCTTGTTTCACGAACATATACTGACCTTTCGGGCTACGAACTGCGAGGCCTTTTGAAACCAGGGCTTTACAATGAGGACTTGCCCATCCACTGTAATCGCTGGAATCGTAGTACGATTTATCCAGGCCATTTTCTTTTTTGAAAGCCTTGCCGATTTCGGTCGGAGACACGTAAACGTTGAGCTGCTTTGCGAGGTAATCTAATACCCACTGCTGTTTAACTGTCGTTGCGTTCATATTGCTTCTTGAAGTTTAGATCCGTTTGGTTTGGTATAAACTACCATTTTTGGTGTCACTTGGAACTTTTTTCCGGCAAATAAATCTACGTACTTCTGGCCCATTCCAGGTTTCAAATATCCGATAGTGGAATGTGGATGATAATCAGGGAATGATGTGGTGTGAGGCATTTTTGTAAGCTCAGCATTCAGTTCATGAAGAACTGAATTGTCCGCGTCCATTTTCAGAACATCGTACTTCTCGTTAGAAAAGATCGATGCATTTCCCAGATTTATTGGCCCTACTGGTTTTGACTTGCACACCGACATTACTGATTCGTCAGTAACTTCATTGGCGTGCAACCCGAATAACAAAGTAACATGCGGTTCTTTTTCCAAACCGAACGTCGGGTCTTCTGGATCGACGTACACATCGTTTTCGTCTATCTGAGAATGCAGGTCCTGCATTTCAGGAAAGTCGAAGTAAACCATTGCGCATCCGTACTCGTAAGCTTTTTGTTCGTTAACGAACTGCTCAAAGTTCTTGATTTCAACTGGCATTGTTGTTCTTGTTTTTTTCGAATTCGACGGCTTCGTCCATCGTATCAAAGTATCGAATAGCTTGCTTCGGGTCCTCGCCCGAACAACATTCAACATCACATAAGTAGTCCGCATGCATCTTGTCAGAAATGATGAGCCCCTCTGCTTTAACTCTCTCACACACTTCGCATGTACAAGTAGTACCATTACGATAGACTCTCTTTCCGATTCGATCTATGAACCATTGCTTATGAGCTTTATATTCTTCTTCAAGGGTTTGTAACACAGGCTCTTCCTTTTTTTTTTTTACTTTTTCGGGATAACTGTCCATGAATTCCCGGGCTTTAGCGAATGCCATGTTATCTGGGAAACAGACGACCTTTCGCTGTCCGCCGTTCTGATGATTGAGCATGTCAATCAAATTCTTAATGTGATCGGTAAGCTCGTCATTATCCCTGAACACTAAAAGAACAGGTTCCTGGTCCGTGTCGGACACTGTGTTTCCTACTTTAACTTTCATTTTCTTCGACTGGTTTTAATCTTGGGAAAAGCTTGTAAAATTGTTTCCATGCGGTCTTGCGAACTTTCTTTGACCAGTGTATGCTAGCTCCATTTCCTCCACCACTTCCGTAATTGATGTAGGACTTGTTGTCCTGTCTCGGATTTTTCGGCATGTAACTCATTAAGCGATACCTCTGGTACTGTTGGTCATGAACACTCTTGATCAATGATCGCATTTTCTTTACCTGCTGATGAGTTAGCGCTTTTCTTGAAGCGCTAACTCCGTAATTTCCGGTGGGCGCCGTTCATGTACCCTGAAATCGAAATACCCTGACTTACGCTTTTTCATCGTTTGAATTCTTCTTCTGTTGGTGTAGGTAGGTTCATTGCGGAATAGAGGTCAATGTACCACATGCCGATCTTATACTCAGCATAGTTCACGGTTTTGAACTGATCGTAAAGTTTCTTTCCGTCGCGTCTGTAGTAATTGTACTGCAAGTTCTTCCGTACGAACTGACCCTTATTCTCTGGTTCCGTGAATTCGATGTACGGTCCGTGATTCCCAACCATCAGGCGAACGAACTTAGGTTCTGCCGCTCGCATGAAAGAATCGTCCTGAACTATTACCGTTGAATCGTCATCCGCTAAGCTAATTGAACCGAACTCAATGAAATCATTCTTGATGCGATCGACATAGACTTGGCGAATGAATCGATTGATTTCCCTGATCTCCTCTTTCGTTTTCAGGTTCTTCAAGTCCCTAACGAATGCTTGGTAAAAACCGGAGTGAACGTACTTCCAAAAAATATCGTACCATTCGAACTTAAGATCTTCAGCAAGTTTCATTACTTCGATATTTGAGATTCGAGCCTCATGTGAATTTTTACCAGCCTAGAAATGAATTCTTGCTTGGTGAGAACCGTCTTACTAGAATCGGACCTTCCGATCTCATGAGTAAGACTTGCATCTCCTGCCGTGAAGAGGGCGTGTTGAAATGACTGGTTCTGTGATAGAGAGTCGAAGGCTCGATCAAGTAGTTTTTGGTAATCTTCCGAATGACGATCGTACGATATTCCTTTCCAGTAAAGGGTCTGAACTGCCGATCAGTCATGTTACCGAGCCAATGAATTACTGACTGTATCATTCGTGTATTGTGGTTTCAATGTCTGTTTCAATTTGATGAGATCTTCCTTGTACATGTCAAGCGGAAGCCTCTTCTTTATTTTGTTCAGTTCCACTTTCTTTTCTTCGACTTCCTTTAGCAACTGTTCATATATTTCTTTCGTCAACGAATGGATTGGCATTCCAAGCAAGTAATTGTAAGAACCGTCAACTTCATCGAAGTTTGCTGTCTCTAAGTAAAGGACAATTGCCTGTTTAGGCGCGTTATTGATCTTCAACTTGCCAATAATGATTTCCTTAACGAACCTTGCTCTGTTAGAAAGAAAGCTGAGCTCTCTCTCGTACTTATCGATCAAGTATGCCTTGCGCTTGTCATAGAACTTGAGGCGGAAGTTCACGAAGTATTCCACGACTTCTGGCAAAGTACTGAACTCGATTAACTTTCCGTTCTCGTCCAAGCACGTCAAGTTCTCAGTTTCGGTCTCAATCATCTTGAGAGTTTGATCAAGCTTTCCTTTAGCTACGAGTTTAGCCAAGTTCGCTCTGTTGAACTTCAGGATGTAATTGATTCCGCTGGAAGAGTTGTCCTCATAGTTGTAGATGATGCCTCTCTCAAGCAACGAGTTGAGATGTGCTTCGTACTTTTGAAACGTTATGGACGGCGGAAGTTCAGAAACTTCGACTGTAGTGGTGTTCACTACGCGATACCTACCGCGCATGATGTACTGGTTCGTGTCGTCGACTTGCTCGACTGGCCCATTGTAAGCGCTCCACCATGGAAGCAATTTTCCAACTTTCTTTCCTTCGAGAACTCTCTGGCATGCGTCAATGAGATCGATAGGATTACGGTTTAATATGTTAGTAGCAAAGCCGACAGCGATTCCAGAGCTTCCATTCAACAGGACAGTTGGAATGATTGGTAGGAAGTACTTCGGTTCGATCTCACACCCCTCTTCTATTCTACTCTCTAAGAGGTCGAAATCCTTGTACAGCAATCTGAAATTTTTGGTCGTCTTTGTAGAAATGTAGCGAGCCGCTCCGGCTTCAGGAGAACGAAGGGATCCGAATTGGCCGATCTCTTCTAGTAACGGAAGAGAATTATTGAAAGATTGCGCCATCCCAATGATTGCTCCGTTCAAACTAGAATTGTGAGTAACTAAATTATCTCTAGTTACTATAAAATTATGAAATTCGTCAACTGTGATATCATAGAATTTCTTAGGTTCAGTTAGCGTACGTATATTAATTGACTTTACTTTCATTTTTTATTTTATCTTTTTATGAATTTCGGCTCGTAAAGATTCAAATTGTTCGACTAAATCGAGATCAGTCCAGACTATTTTCACTGAATAGCCATAAGATTCGATCAATTTCATTTTTCTAGTAAATTGTTCAAAATTATCCTTTGCTGTTTGCTTAGAAATTGGATGAACCCAATTTTGATCAGGAGATTTTGCATGCCATGATACGTGATTATATTCTATTACTAATTTGAGTTTAGGAATAACCAAATCATAAAAATACGCCCGCTTATTTTGTGAATCACGTATACAAAATTCTCGCATACCATCTAACCCACAGAAAAATTTTATATTAGCTGAATTTAGTATCTCAAGTAAAGGTTTGAAAAAATTTAAACTTTCCTTTGACGTTCGTGGTAAATGCTGTATTCTATTATCATAGCCAAGTCGATCAATTAATTTATCATGAGCTTTCCACCAAGAACGCTTTAGTAAGTCAGGATCAAGTATTAAAGATTTGGCTAAAGTATTTTTCTTTCGTTCTTTGATTTCTGGTAATTTGGAAATATTATCTACGTTGTATCTTCTAATCATCGTATTTTTTATCTTAGATACGGTAGACGGCACAGCGAACTGATTAGCTACGCCAAATTGATTAACTAACTGACGCTCTATTTTCTTTTTAGTTTTTGAATTTTTGCAAAAATTATGATACGTTCCTTCGCTTCTTAAAAATGATTGCTTTTTTAATTCAGTAGCGCAATCTTTAGAACAGGTTTGATTTTGATAGCTATTGAATTCTATTCCACAAATCGGGCATTCTTTAAATCGCCTACATACTTTACATAGTGTACTAAGCATATCGTATTTCTGCAATATCGTAGTTTCTGATAAATTTCCTATCCTATATTCGCAATTACACCGTATACAAACGAATCTAGTCGTTCTGATTTTTTTAATATCCATGATAAGTGTATCACTATTTAATTTTTATTTATATGCACACTATCATCACGGTGTTAAAATGTCATCATCTTCTACTAGGTCTTCTGCATTTACCCATCCTCGAGCTGTTAAAAATGGGTGATTTTTTGTACATTTTAATACTTTACCAGATTCTAATTCAATTTCAATTTCTTCTGTTGTTATATTTCCTATTCTTGGAGAATGACCAATAGCCTCAATAAAAGTATTTGAAACTTCATCAAACGCTATTACTTGTAATGATTCATTTGGAAATTTTTTAAACCACTCGCCTACTGTTATATAAGTTCCATCAGCTAATAAAATTTCTGTATTTGGATCCAAACAGTCACCGTGATGATAGTGAGCGTCAGCAGCTATCTTGCCGCCAAGCTGGAAGATCTTCAATGGCTTTTCGTTGCCAGTCTTCCAAACCTTGTCAGCAATGAATATGATCTTGCGTTGGGTTGGCTTGAACCCGTCTATGACGGACGGGATCGCTCGATTCTCAAGGGTGTACATCCCGTAAAGGGAATAGTCCTCATCGAGGTATTGCGTTACAGTTTTCTGTTTGGGTTGCATCATCTTAGTTTGGTGAAATTTGTGTCATCCATATCATGGTGCCTTCTGGCAAGTCACTGTTCGTGTCATTGACTCCATCCGTTATTGGGTAGATATGGATCTGCTCATCTTTTTTGAAGACTATGACTTTCTTAGCATCATCGTCGAGCTTAATGTCTCCTTTTATATCAACGACAATCCCTTCGGTTTCTTTTAACAAGCATGAAAGAGCTGCTGCGAATACTAAACATGAGTTCAGCCAATCCTTTGGAGAGTCCTCATGGTTCGGATCCTGTGGTTTGGTATAGTTCGCCATTAGATGGAAGTTTTTGCTTTTACCCCGCCGCCGAACAGGATTCCGGAACCTAGAACGAATCCAAAATCGTACCAGCCGCCGTTGTTATTCTTTGCGTACATGTCGATGTTGTCGCTTAACAAGCTCCCGATAAAACTGATCGGAGCGATCATTCCGTGCCACAAGCCTCCCCAGAAACCGTACGGCGTGTCGGTCACGCATGCTTCCACATGGGTAACGTCAGCACAACCAGTTAAGAATAAGAAGGCGACTATCACGAAGAGCGCCAAGTACTTCACATTTACGTTTTTCATTTGCATGTATGTTAGGTAGCTATAATACCACGAAATTGAGTATAATATCCATAGAAATTCACACACCATGAACTTTTTCAAAGTAGGATCGGCAGTTTTAATAGTAGCTTTAGCATTGGTTCTCAACGCTCAGCACTTCGTGAGCTACGAACCGATTGCAAAGTTCAGTTCGCCTTCGATTTCTAAGGTTTACACAGACAAGAAAGCTAATAACTTGGACGAGGCTATTAAAATGGCTTTGAAGATCACCACTAATCAGTTGACCTTCAAGCTGAAAAGCTCAGGAAATAGCGACGTGAATTACTTGGTGAAGTCCGGCCAAGCTCACTGTGTTGGATATGCCAACTTTTACAATGCAATGCTGAAATCTATCTTGATCAACAGCAACATAAAGGATTGCAAGATTTACAGGGTAAGAGCCACGGTGATATTTGCAGGAATAGATTTGACTTCAATATCAGACGATCCTAGCTTCAAGGACCATGACATTAGCATGGTAATCGATTACAAGAATAACGTCAAGTACTTGATAGATCCTAGCTTATCCGAAGTGATGGGAAGTATTATTCAGCAGTCTTCTGTACTGGAGTAACTGGATTCTGAGCCGGAGCGTTCAGAACGAAGTCAATAGGATAACCTTTGTATCCCCAACAATTCCCTCAACGAGATTGTCTTTCTTATCAAGCTGTACAGGGTTGCTTCTCCAGCAGTCCATAACTTGAAGGCTTGAGCTATTCCCTTGAACACATCAGCTTTCGTTTGATCTCCTTCGACCACGTTCATGTCGTAGTTGTCATGAACCGTTATCGCATTTCCAGTTTTCTTTATTCCGCCAGGAGAAATTGCTCCAAGAGTGTACATGAATTGGCCTGCTAAGTTTGGAGCGGTAATCGGCTGACCAGTCGGTGCTTGCTTCAGTTTAGCAGTTTCGTTCTGTATTCCTTGCGTTGTGATAGCAGTTGGAAGACCGGCTGCTCCAATCGATTTCCACATAGGATAGTCGAATCCCTTCTGCCCATACTTAGTAGCAACATCATAGAGATATTTCTGTTCCTCTGGTGTGAGCTCGTCACTGTGCATGGGCGTTTTTCTTCCGCCTAAGTAGTATATCATTGCCCGAATATGTAGTGGCAGAGTCTTCATGGATCCCTTTATGAACTTGGAGAACCATGAACCGTGTTCGGTTGCTGCGCTTACTTCAGGCTCTGTGATCTTTACTGAATTCGTTTGGTTTGCTTTTGCTAGGTCAGGTCGAATCTCTTTCATTATTGATTCGATTCTCTGTTTTTCCATTGCCATCTTATTCGCATAAGGTTCGACTTGGTCCATTGATGCAACCTGAGGTTTTGGAGTCAAGTCTAGAGGTTTGGCTACTGGTTGATTGCCAGTTGCTTTTGGAGCAGTAGATTGATTGGTCAATTTTGGATCGTTCAATGGATCGTACCATGGACTTTTCGGATTTGAGAGGTCCTTATCAGTCGGTGGTTTTACAGTCTTACTAGCAGCTTGCCTCTTGGCAGAAGACATAGGCTGAACTCCGAGTTTTGGAGCAGTAAGAGGTCCGACGAATCCAGTCTGTTGAATTCCATTGTCAGCTTGAAATTTTCTGATCGCAGCTTTGGTGTTCTCGCCGTAAAGACCATCAACTCCATCCTTATTGGGACCGGATGTTCCGAGTAAGCTGGCGTATTCACCGCCCTTTGCTTTTAGAGCAGCTTGAACCGCCCTTACTGTTTCGTCTGCCGCCTCGGAAACGAGACCTTCGTTGATACGGTTATGCTGGTCGAATGATAGGGTGTACTTTAGCTTCATGCTACGATGCGAACTTTTGTTTATTTATTCGCTCGCTTCTCCTTTAATATGGCCTTTGCTAATCGATGAGCAATGACGGCAGTCACTTCGAATTCTCTAGCTTTCTTTTCTTCCTTCACCCTGTCATTGTAGGCTTTCCCCATGTGGTGTCCAATCTCATGAGCGAAGAACTCCAAACGCTGTTCCATCGTTACCTTGGAATTGGCCCAGTATCGGATGACTACTTTCTTTCCGTTGTTAGTGTATCCCCAAACGTTCGATTTACGACATCTGCTTATGTACTCTTCGAACATTATCCTTTCCATTTTGGATCTCAACGATCCGGATTTGATCATTGTCATTTCTGACTTTGGCATGAGGCCAGTCAAAGGCCCTGCCCTTTTAATACGAAAGGCGCTCTACGAGTGCCTCAAGATCATCATATTTCACCAGTACCGGTGTCATCGCGTCCAATATATGTTACCATCTACGAGTATCTGCGTCACATCCAGGTCCTTCTTAATCCTTGCAGCATACGCTTCCGGTTTCTTTACCTTCTTGTACGCTCTCTTCTTACCGCTCTTGTAAATTGCGGTGACTGTTGATCCGCCTGGAATCAAGCTGAGTTCGTTGGTCCTGAATTTATCCGCTACTACTAAAGTCTTTGCCATGATTAGAAATTAGTATCGCAACGTGAGATCGAGTCAGACGGAGTGTAATCCACGCTAGGTGTATAATCAACGGCTGGACTCGAATAGTAGGATGGGGTAGGATCTGGCGTGATGTCAACATGTGAAGGGCTTTCCATAGCTTCATGCATCATTGCACCGACAACAGCACCGCTCATGTCCGGTCCTATTGGAACTCCCGTTGCTAGGCCAATTGCCATTGATGTATTGAAATCAGACGACCTTTGGTCTTCTTCCCTTCTACGTCTTTCCGTGTCTGCTGTGTCTGCTTTCATACGATTGTATTCGGATGCAGAATAAGGTTGAATAGGTTGAGGTTTGTACTCTGAACGATCTCTCCCAACGCGAATGTCCTGATGAACTCTTGGTTGAGGAGCCGGTTCTATATCAGGTCTCGGAGTGTTCGTTTCGGGTTTTACTCGAACTTTCGAGCGATTGTTATGTCTTACGATTAACCAGCCACCGCAGACTACGACGAAAAGACCGATAAGAATGATTGCGATTGGGTCCATAGTTGTTCTTAATTTTTAGGGTAATACAAATCAATGACTGAAGTATTCAGTATTTTTATCGCTTCTCTCAGTTCCTTTCTGGAAAATCCAGTGAGGTGAGGACATTTAATGAAGTGTTCCCGTTGATTGTAAAGCATATCAGAGTCATCGTCCAGAATAATGTAGTTCTGGATCTGGCTCTTATCGAGGTATTCTTGCTGCCTCTCCTTTGACCAGTTAATTCTCTGGAAATCGTGGTCGTCTAACCATTTGTCAATCTCACAACCCCTCGGAACTGTGTATCCGGATTCCTTGCCAGAAATATGCATGCTTGGAGTTCGGTCAATAACCTCGCCAGTTATTCCTACTTGAGAAAAAAGAAGTTTCAATTGATCAACGTCTCTACCGTGTCTCCAAGTGGAACTCACTACGATTTTCGCTCCAGTCAGATCAGTAAGACGATTCAATCTCTTTACTGCATCAGGATCGAATTCATAGAATGGATACTGTGCGGCAATGTCGTCCATTTTAACTTCGGTCGATCGCCGCACGTACCAATCATTAGAGTTCAAGACTCCGTCTATGTCGAGGAATACTATTTTCATTTTATGTTGAGCGGCTTTGCCGGAACGCAACGAACTTTGATCTCTTTCTGCTTGTCCTTAGGATCAGAATTACATGTGCTCCATTGGTTGCAACTTTCGTCGTGAACCTTTACCTTTTCGTGAGGCATCGAATGCGGACAGACTCCGCACAGGTTTCCCAACTTACCGGCTTTATTACAGATGTACAGTTTCATCGTTCTCGTTATTTACAATTGTTTCAGGTAAACGAACTGGGCCTTTGTCAGATACGATTTGAGCAGTTGGCATAGGAATCCCTTTCTTATCGAAAGCTTCCTTAACGTTCTGGAAAATGCCTTTCATTACTTTATTCCATTCCTCATTATTCTTCTTGTCGCCAGGAATGTACGGCATTATGTCCATCCCGATCGTTTTAGCTGCAACGTGTTTTGCTCTTGGCAATAACGGCTTATCCAGTTCTTCCATGTTACCTACTTCTTTGTTTCGAGCGCAAAGGAACTTTGTTCGCAATGTGCCAAAAGGCAACGTTTGCAATTCTCTGTTCTTCGGTCAAGCGAGCGCTCATCTTCTTGTAGAAATCGCTCTGAAGCCAGTCAGGGTATTCCATGTTGCCACGAGTCTTGTTGCATTTCCTGCAAGCACAGAGCAAATTATTGACAACGCTGTCGCCCATCATTTCCCACCGTACGACATGGTCGACGGTCAATGGAACGTCATTAGCTCCACAGTACCTGCAAGCATATCCATCCCTACGGTAAACTGCCCATGAAACTCCTTGTTCGATGTTGCGTTGGGACTTACGAAGAACGACCTTGTGAAGACTGGTTATCTGTAAGGTGTCCAACTGATTAAAGATCTCTTGCAAGTCTTCAACTGAAGGAAACAGAGTTTCGGTATGACAGTCCATCCGTTCTTCTGGGAATACTAGAATTTCCTTGTAGTTTGCATTGCCTACTATGATACCAGCAATCGTGTACTCGTTGCCGTACTTTTCTAATTTTTCCTGGTTCATGCTGTTATTATTTCTGGTACGTATTCCATGAATGCTTCAACGTAATTGATGTCCTCTCCTCTGCTTGCTCTAACCATTCCTTTTTCCCATGGAGTCATTGATTCGAACGGTTCGTGAATATCCCAGTACAATTTCTCAAGTTTTTGAGCTATTTCGTATGGGATTCCCTTTGTTACCAAGTTCTGGGCAACTTCGCCAAAGAAATTGTTGGTATTGCAACAGTTACACAGAAAATGTTGACGAAATTCTCCATCGAACATGAATCCTAAGTTACTAGGTTCGTTTCTGTGTTCTGTTATTTTTCCGCAAGCATTGCAATGTATTAAGTATGTCTTACTCATTTTCGTAATTTTTACCTATTATACCGATTTCGCAAGGAGTTTTTCCTTTCTTGCGCTTGGATCCGGACCAAACCAATCGATCAAGCTCTTTGCTGAATGCTCGTCATTGACCAGTTTTACCAGAACGGGCTTGTGAATGATGTCCTTGTACTCTTCGTTCTCGAGAGCTGCAAGGCCCTTCTTGTACTCGATGTCCCAAGCCTTTGCTTTGTTCTTGCGTTCCCATGCAACGAATTCCTCGTCCGAATAGAAGAGAATGGTTTCCTTGCCCTTCTTTGCAACGACTAACGGAGTCATGACCTTGAAGACTCGACCTTGATTGATGAGGTCCGGCCAGTACTTGTTGAAGAAGTTTATGACCGAAGCAGAGATGTGGTCTCCGTCGGGATCTGCATCCGTGTACAGATAAATTTTTCCGTACCTTAGGGCGCTTGGGTACTCACCGAATTTTATTCCTAATGAAGCCATCAACTGGACGGCCTCATCATTCTTGATCACCTCGGTATTGGTCATTTCACTTACGTTGATGAACTTACCACGTAATGGGAATGCTCCGAACTGTTGAGGATCCCTGAACTTACGAACGGCAGATACGGCTGAGTTTCCCTCGAATATTCCGAGCACGCAACGTTGACGATCGCGACCCTTTGCATCAATGAGCTTCAGCACTTTAGCCGTTCCCAATGATTTGTTCAGCTTACGAAGTTCAGTACGTTCTTCCGCTGCTTTCTTCTGTTCGATCCAATCCAATAGTGACTGAACTACTGCAGATTCGAAAAGAGCTTTATTGAATTTGTCAGAAACTTTGTGAGTAGTTCCGAAGTCCTTAGGTTCCGTGATGAGACGAGTTTTTGTCTGGGAATCGAATGCCGGGTTTACGATCGTGCAATTCATGAACAGGAACATGTGCGCTCTGATTTCAGCAGGCTTCGCTTCGACCTTGTGTTTCTTCTTGATCATTGCTCGAATCGCTTCGACCGCTTGGTACAGAATGAAGTTCTCGTGAGTTCCGCCCTCTTTTGTTTCGATAGAATTGACGAACGTAACGGATTGAAAACCATCCTTTGATACGCCAATTGCGATTTCCCAGTCCTTCGACTTTTCCCATACGCTGTCCTTAACGTAGGTGTCAACGTATTCCTTGAAGGTCTTGAACTTGAATTTCTCCTTGTTGAACTCCAGCTTGAGTCCTGGATTGGAAGCGGCAATGTCAATCACGCGTTTGCGCATCATCTTCACGTGAGCTTCGTCGATCGTAGTAAGTCCGAATCTTTCAAGGTCCGGTTCGTATGTTATCTCAGTAAAGTGCTGAGTCATTGGTGAGATCTTCGGTTCGGTCTTCTTCGACATGTTGTCAGTGTAAATCTGAAGAAACCGATTCGTTCCGTCGGCAGTTTCGACCACGAACCTCTTTGAAAATATGTTGACTGCAGTTGCTCCGATCCCATTAGTTCCGGCAACGATTCGACTTTCGTCATCATCGAAGTTTGAACCAGCCCTAAGGTTGGAAAAAATCATTTCCGGAATCCACTGCTTGTGTTCCGTATGCTTGATTACTGGGATACCGCCATTGTCCATTACGGAAATGGTCCGATCGGTGACATGCACCTTAATGAGGTTCAACTTTCCACGTCTCTTATGTTCATCGACCGAGTTCGAAATGATCTCGTCGAAAAGCTTTAAGAAACCAGGATTGTACGTCAATTCCTCTTTCTCGTACATGCCATCAGTAAGGATCCACTCGCTTGCAGTGTGAGGCTTCGTGGAACCGATGTACATGCCTGGACGCTTGAGAACGTGTTCGATCTCGTCCAGTAATTGGTATTTCTCGCTGATTTCCTTGTGTTGCTTAGTCATATTATTAGTTGAGGGTCTCTACTTCCTTTTTTATCGAAGTGACGGTCAAAGTTTTGGCCTTTTCTTGGGAAATGGTTTCAAGGAATTTTTCGAGGGTCAGATCGCAGTACTCATCTGTCCAATCTCCAACGAAGTAAAGTTTCCTGCTTCCACGGATCATGCCGAAAAGAATTGGATCCTTTGCTTTCTCCTTCTGTTTCTTTGTCATCTGTGATGCATCGCCGGCCTTGTCAAAATGAAGGACAACATAATTGTCGAATATGCCTTCCTCATCGAACTTGTTTTTCAGGTTCTTTACTCGTTCCGGGATCGTTCTTGTGTAATTGCGCATCCATGTAAGCTTGATGAACCTTCCGTTGTTCTGAATTTCCTTGTAGAATTTAACAACGTCTTCCTCGCTCACGTACTTGATGGATTGCTTGGTTCTCTTAGCATAATTAGTAAGAGCAAGCTCGCGGGTAAGAGCTCCACGCATGTCCTTGAGTATTTCGAACAAGGCCTGCTGCCCATTTTCCTGGGCTTCGTTAACTGCATCGACGTAGAATGCCAGGTCCTTTTCTTCGATGTTGAGGTCGGCAACTGCCTTCTTGATGTTGTGAAAGAAGTTATCGATCGTCTCGTACTTGATAACGTTCTTCATTTTCTTATCGCGATATGTGAAGAGCTTGGCGAACCCGTGCCTGAGCTTGTTCTTCCATGTTGGGTTCGCTGTGAGCAAGTAATCGAGGTACTCTCCGTAAAGAGCACGTTCGTCCCTTCCGCTTCCACGAAAAGACAGGCGTCCGCTAGCAGTTCGGTTGATGAAACTGATTTCGTCTCCGTCGTCTATGTCTATCGATCCGCTAACCGTTGAAAATCCATTAGGGCCAGACCTCGGAATTTGATCCGAACTCCTTTTCTTTTTGAGATTCTCGTCAATGAAAAAGTCTTCGAAAACTGCTAATTTGTTGTCAGATGTTATCATAATCCTAAGAGTTAAAGGTTATTGTATTTCTATACAGGTAAAGGTTTTGGTTTGTTCAAACGTTCTGATATTCTATCTCTTATCATAGCAACTTGCTCGGCAGTTGGCTTGAAATCGTTCCAGTATTCCGGTTTTTTAGCGTAAATTTTCCAGTTATCTGCATAGCTCTGGATGTTGTACTTACGCCGCTCGCATTCATTACGAATTTGAAGGTACCGTTTGTACGTATAGAGCCCCTTGTCCAACCAGAATAACTCCTTGAAAGCAATTTTACCTTTCTTGATCTCGTAGAATGGAGTTGGAATGTCGTCGAACTTATTTTTAGCCAGCCTTTGAGCAAGGCGATGACACACTCGCTTGATTTCACGGTGTTCAGCAAGTAAATGAGCGCGTGTGAGTTCACGCACGGGGATTCCAGCATTGACTCTAGTCATACTGATATTATACCAATTTACTACTGATTTTGGAATTAACTGCCCTTGTAACGGTTAACTATAAAACCCGGGTCAGTTCTGAGGTTCTTTGGAAATGATTCTAAATCTCCGTCCTTCGGATTTATATTCGCATTTATCCATCTTAGGCCATTGATGTAAATTTCTGGTCCTTCTCCTGGTAAACCATTGATCATTACTCCTGGATCGCCTTTCCATTCTACATTTATCCTAACTCGTCTAATGTATCGAGTTTCGGTTATTTGCATTGCCCGCTGGTTTTTGGTGGCTTTAGTAGTTATCAAAAGACTACCATTGAATAATTGACGCTCAGTTGAAACAATATACCAGCCTTTTTCCTGCATCATTTTCCATTCAGGAGACCTCAGAGTTTCGTATATGCCGTATGTAATTGCTTGCCCAAGAATCGGATCTTCTAGGGTTTTCATTCCACCGCCGGCTTTCTTAATGATTTCTCTTTTCTTTGCTCTAATTGCATCGCTTGAAACTAATCCGGCGCTTTGCAATGCAGTCAAGTCCTTAATGTGTTCTAGATCCTCGCGCTTTTCATCATCATTAAGGTATCCCTCATTAACTAACTCATTGAATTTCTTTACTTTGCGAGATTTCATATTACATCCTTGATTTTCCGTAAATAGTCAATGGTGTTTCAACTGCTTGCCTTGCACGTTTAGGCAAAAAAGCACTAATATCGCTACGTGGATCAACTATTGCTTTTACCCAGCGAAATGCATTCAAGTATAAGTTAATTCCATCTCCTGGAATGTGGTTGATCACAACCTGAGCTTGTTGACCAGAGTTAGGGTATACTCTACGAACGTATCGATTGGTCGTTATTTGAAGGCCGGACCTTCCTTGATTTGCACTTATAATTAGAGTTCCATTGAACAAATGCCGATCGTTTGCAATGTTCTGCCAACCGTCCGCTTCAAGAGCTTGCCATTCAGGAGACTGCAAAGCACGATAAAGGTCCGGAGCCATTACTTCTCCGAGAATTGGGTCTTGCATCATTGCTCTTGATCCGCCAGCTTGCCGAACTATTTCATGGCGTCTCCGTTTGATTTGTTCAGGCTCTATCATACCTGCATCTCTCAATGCTATCAAATTGTCCATTTCGTCTTTAACTCCGCGTTTTTCATCATCATCTCGAAAGGCTTCGTTAACGAATTCGTGATAGTACTTTATTGGATTACGGTTCATCGTCAAAATGTATTTTTGCTTCTTTCAATAGAGCATGCAGCCTAGCGACTTCAGCAAAATCCCTACGGTCAAGAGCTTTATCGATCAATTCCTGAATCTCGCTTGGAGCCAAGTCAGCATCTGCCCTTCCGTGAAATACTTCAGGTTCGATGTCCCTTCCTCCAGGTAAAGTATCGCCATCTTCCTCGTCTTGGTAATCTGTGTCGTCAGCATACGAATCGGTGTAAGCAGGTTCCTGCGATCTCTGCCATTCATCGAGTTCTTCCTTGATGAGGTCGATTATCTTCTGTACTTTTTGCCTTGCGATTGGCATTGCTTCGTTTGCGGCAGCAATTTCTGCTTCTGATGGTCTAGGATCGCCTTCGACAATAGTCCTGTACAACGGAGCCGCCGTCCATATAAGTTTCATTAACTCCAGGAATTCCTTGTCAGGAAGGACCTCTGCATTGATCATCTTGCCCCAAACGTACTCTCTACCGTTCTCCATGTTCGTTACGTCAGGAAAGCTGTTCATGAAATCTCGTAGGTCTGCAGTCGTCAGCTTAGCGCGTTTTAGATCCTGAATCTCATCCTTCATTGTATCGGCATTCATGAACACCTTTGCAATGTCATCTTCACTCATGTGGGCTAATCCGCCCTGATTGATGAGACCGTAAATGCCCTTGATCGCTTCGTGAATGAGCATCGAAAAATCGAGTCCACGAACGATAATGGTCGGAACCGTGTTCTCTTCAGTAGGCTCGTCGCTTCCTTCTTCTTCGTCATCATCTTCCTTTTCAACTTCGTCCTCTGCCTTTGGTGGAGTCCATTTGATTTCGGAAGCTCCACTGAATCCATCTCCCTGTTCCCACATCTGCTGAGCAACTTCTTCTGGCATTCTCCAATCCATTGCAGTAGCAATGTCAGTGATCTTTATTAGAAGGTCTAGTATTTGCTTTCCTTGTGCTTCTCCGAAAATCTCGGTCATTCCATTGGTTGCAACTTCTCCAGTAAATAACTTCTTTGCATTGAGAGCTTCTCCCTGTGCGGTCATGTTCAGGATCTTACGCTTATGAATAGCGTTCTTGACATCATCGTCCTCAATCTCTTTGAATGAAGGTTCTTCCGGTTCCTCTGGTTTAGGAGGCTTCATCATTTTCTGAATGGCATCGTCAGTAGGAATCTTGATGTCAAGTTCAGTGTCTCCAAGAATCGAGCCGTACTGATCTAGAATGACTGCTTTGGCCAATTGTTCAAGTTCCTGTTCATGGCCTTTTTGCATGGCTTGAACTTGGTGAACGTACTGCATGAGATTCATCATGTCCCTACCGTACTTGCGTTCGATTCCTTGAACGTTATGTTCAGCTCGCTTATTCAGCGAAGCAAAATACTCTGGCGACATGGCCGGATTTTTCTGAATGTCCGCTTCGTTTATGAATTGCACGAAACCTTTGAATACTTTATCTTCCATTGAGGGCTTCTAATCTTTTTATAACTTCATCAGCTTCAGCTTTAGCCGGTTCCGGAGTTTTATGTGGTTGCCGTGTCGGAATAGGACCTGGCTTATTTGGAGTTGAAGGTTTAGTAGGGGTCTTAGTTGGAGTACGAGTTGGAGTTTTCACCGGAGCAGGAGCGTCCATCGTAAGAGATTCTAACAGAGCATCTATTTCTGAGTCGATTCGCGTGATCGATTCCATTACCGATTCGATTTGATCATCCGGCACTCCGAGACCCTGTAAAATCTCTCTCTGCTGCGGAATAGTATTTCGCAACTGCGGGAACTTGTTTAACGATTCTGGATATTTTCTAACAGTAGCATTGACTATTTTGAAAAGCGAAAGAGTTTTCTCAATGATTCCTTTCTTTTCCGAGTCGGTTGCTTCTGGTAAAAGTTCAGCCAATAAGTAAGCGGAGAACTTGGAAGCTACACCGTATTGAGAATACAACTCGACAACTTGTTCCCTTGAAAGGGTAGCAGTTATACGAGTTCTCACGATGTCCAAAATGATCAATAACGTTTCTGGAGTAGTTGCCGGATCCAATGTGTAACTCTGCTTGATGATATTGAACAGAAGAGTTTTAGTATCGTACTTGTTCAGACCAAGATCGTAAACTATCTTCTTCACCATCACCTCATTTTGGAACTGAGCTTCGACTGCGTGTATCAGTATGTCTGGGTATCCAAGATTGTGGAAGTGTTTCTGATACGAGCATCCACTTTGGCTAGGATGAACGTCCCTGCTCGCTAGAGCATTGCTAGCAGCATAAGAGGAATTAGTGCAACGACCGTCGGAATACTGTCCGAAGAAGTTTGAGTCGTTCAAATCATGCGAATTTGAAACGTTTCCAGAATAGTTCACAGTATTTCCAGTCAAAAATAGAGGAGATCCAGGATTCTCTGCGAAATCAAATATGTTTATCTGCAATGCGTTCGATGCATAACTTGAGAATGATCCACGATTGATGCACCAATTAGCAACAGCACAGAGAGCCTTTTGTGCTTTTTCAGTACGAAGGCTGAGGACCATGAACCGATCGTCCATGTAAAGAACTCCAGCTTCTGGATCAAGCTCGGCGATCTTATCCATTTTCTTCTTAACATCGAGGTTGGCATAACCCTTTATGAAATTAGCTATGTACTCGATAACTTCCTGGATCGGAAGGTTCTCCATCGATTTGATTTTCTGAAATAGCCTGTCAGTAATTTCCTTTCCTAATGCAGTCAATTGATGGGCAGATGCTAATAGAACTTTCTGCTCGCTTGGCTGTAACTCGCGATACTTTGCTTTTAGCCTGCTTGGCAATCTTTCTATTATCCACTTTGCTTCCTTTTCTCTGTCGATCGTTCTGATCTCGTCATTCAATGCTTCGAACCCGCTTACTCCGTTTATTTCTGGAGTAGCAGCGTACTGATCAATGCTTCTTGATAATTGCTGAATGATGTGCTTCTTAGTCCGTATCAGTCCAGCAAGTTCAGTCAAATCAGGCAATGGAATTCTCTGGTCGTAATGGAACTTAACGAAAGGCATGACGTATCCTGGTTGATCTCTCAATAGGTCTAATATAGCCTTGTAATCTTTAGACGCCAATGCTTTTTCGCGTTCTTCTGGAGTAAGATCAGCAACGTTCTTCTGCAGGTGGGCTGCCATTTTCTTTTGCATGTACACCTTTGCCGCAGCAATGTTTTCGTTTATTAGCTGATCGGTTCTTACCCAACCTGCAAATGATTCGACTATTCGCATATCCTTTTTGATTTCTTTTTTGAGCGGTTTCTCCTCTTCTTGCATTATCTTAGTATCGTCAGGTTTGAAACCTTCGTCCGAATAAATGGCGGAGTACGCTTTAGCTTGGAGTTTTATGAGCTTGCCAATGTAACCTTGGTTCCTTAGCTCTTTGAAGACTAGGTTTTCGATGGAGAATTCTCCCTCTTTCTGAAGGCTCGCATCTCTTGTGCTCGATATTTTCTTCTTGAGAACTTTCGTTCTGTCGAATATCAGTCGAGCATCTTCAATATCGTTGGCTGCAAGTAATTTGTTAAGTTCCTCTATTTCGTTCTTGTACGATTCGATCTTGTCCACAACGTAATGCATGTCAACGGTGGGTGGATTGTAGGATGGTTTGCTGACCCATTCGTCCTTCAATAGAGAATAGATTCCGGAGGAGATGGTGTGTTTCTTCTTGTCCTGAATGTACATTTCGACATTGTGTCCCTTTATAGAAACAGGATGACGTAAGTTCCATACGAACTTTAATCCTTCAAGAGCCTTTTGAACTAGCTCCACGTTATCGTCAACTTCAGCAAAATCCACATGAACATGAACGTCGAGATCTGAGGTGTCAGACCAGTTGTAGTTTGCCATTGATCCAGTAAGATGGATGTCAACGATTGGCGCGTCAATTTTAAGGTCCGCGTAAAAGTCATGAGCTATTTGTAAAAGTTTAGTTCGGACTGCTGGGTCGAACTTTCCGTTCTGCCAGAAATCCGGATTGAGAATTCGGTTGTACACCAACTTCTCAGTAACAAAGTGCGTAAAATTATTGACATGTCCCATTACGGTTATTTATTCGGTAGTGACGTACGGATTTATGTATCGCTGCCACATCTCTTCAGGAAACATGCTGCGATTATCACGTAAAAACGCGTAATACTTCGAATAGAACCGAGCTATTTCATCCTGCCCACACCGGTTAATAGGTTTTCTTGAAATATCTGAAGATGCGAGCTTATGATTTTCAAAATTATTTGGGTTGTTTATGTCCCCACTTTGTTTATGTCCGGCCAGGTCATGGGGATCGGACCAGTTGAAACAGTAGGACGGAATGCAATTGTCGTAATGTTCATTCAACTGACCATCATCCCTGAGCTTGGTGTACCAACTCAAACCCTCGTAACCGGAGATGTCAGTTCTGAATCCGATTTCTCTTATCCGATTCATTTTAGTTATCACGGAAGCTTCCATCGTATTTTGTGCCAATTCCATATGGTCTGGCCTAGCGAAAAAGCTTTTCTTAGGTTTCCAAGCGTCTTTACTTACTTCAGTTATCTTTTCGACAGCTTGCCTGATATGCCAAGGCAAGTAAACGTCATCGTCATCTGCTAGCATGAAGTACTCTCCAGACGCATGAATTATTGCATCTCGACATATAGCTCCTCGATTGGTGTAAGGTTTTGCAGTCCGATAGTCCAAGTCATTATTGACCACGATTATTCGACCGTCGTTTAGGGACTCGTCCAAGACAAGCTGGTTCTGCATGTCCGTGTTGAATATGATAAGTTCAGAATTCGTGTAATCCTGCTGCAAGAACTGTTCTATTATTCTTTCTACGCACCGGTATCTGCGGTAAGTCGTACATACGAAACTTACTTTTCCTGGAATAATTTCTCTGTCCTTAGGTTTCTCGAGAATCATTTGGTATGCGTTAAGCCTGACAATGTAATCTTTTTGCAAAAGGTACGGAATGACCAAGGCGCCTTTGCCAACGTATGTTACGTTATTATGAATGTCGTCTATGAGAACTAAAGCTCCATCCGCCAAAGTCCTTTCAGCAGCAATCATGGCCTTTAGATGATTGATCTCGGATCTTTTCAAATCATCCTCGCTTCCACAGTAATCCCATGCATCCAAGTAAAGGAGATCGATAGGCTCGTTGAATGTTTCAAGGAAAGCTATGCCATCGTCCCTGTGCAAATGCACGGAATCAGTCATTGTTCCAAGTCTGATGAGTTCTGACTGACAGAGATCGATGCACCTCTGATCAACGTCAACGCTATGCAGAGTTCCGCCGTACATTGAAACGAACGAACCGAATACCGTGGTAGAATTTCCGTCTCCATCAGGAGAATTAGCTCGCTGCATCCCAATTTCAACTATCATTGGATCCTTTTGGTAAATGAGCTTGCTTAGAGCCGAGATTATTCCGTTTCTTCCGGTGTATGGTATTTGAAAAGATTTTTCTACTAGCATATTTGAGGTTTCGTATTTTTACGCCTATTCAACGAATCTTTTATAATTGTCTAAAAAATGGTTTTTCAAATCGAATGGATATGGCCCCCTGATTCAAATCGTTATAACGTTATCTTGCCAACATAAAAGTTCACGAGAAAGAATGTATTTTCGATTAGGAAAATTAATGTACACGCAATCTATTGCTAAATTAATATCGTACGAATCGAACAGGCCTATCGTAAAATTTTTCATTAACAGCATACGCATGAGCCCCATAAAGACCATGATCATTACACGTTGCTAAATGCTCAGATATTTTTTCGCATTTACCATTTTGGTTTCCACCAAAATAAAAAATATCCCAATCGAATTTCGGTAATTCCGTTAGACATGCTTTGATTTTTTCTTCAAAATTGTCAATGAATACTCATTTGAAGTTGTTGTTCTCGTACGTTCATTAATGAGACACTATGCTGTTTTAGATACGTATATACATCAGAACGATCATCTTTTTCGAGGTCGAACTTTAAAAGCTTCAGTGCTAAATCTAACGATTTCTTTCGACCGATAGCCTTGCAATAGTTATCATTCTTAGAACATGTTGCAATAGCTGTGACAGTCTGTATTGGAGTTATTGTAGCCAATCCATTTACTGTCATATCTTTTTCAGATACTGTTATAGTGCAATGTGTCTTACCGCCTTTACTTTTCGGCATTTGTACCCGCTTATACAATTGTAAACCTTCGACATCCAGAGATGCGATAGTTGCTCCTTCTTGAGCTGACGCTGACGGCACAGAAGGAAGAAGTACTTTACTGATAGGTAAAAACGTTGTACCCATTCTACGTTCGTGAAACCAGTCAATTGTTACAATTCGACCAGTTGTTAGTATTACTCTCATAATGATGTTTGTTCTTTTTGGATAAAGATTTTCTAATCTTTTCATCAAAGAAAAGGATTTTGCCGCTAAGCGGCTCGGAACATAATGAAAAAAATTTACACATAATTGTCGTTTTTGAAATTATTAAACAAAGATACAAATAAGTTTTGGAATAAAAAACTTTTTGGAAATTATGTTAATAGCATATCATTTTCAGTTGGAAATATTCCAATTTTATCTGATGTGTGAAGCGTGGTATTGTGCGCCGGCATATATTCACATCCATCAGTACTTCTTTCGTTTCATTATTGATGCGAGTATTTTTCCGATTTCAGTATCGTCCTTATAGACGGGCATTCCGATGGATAAATGTTCGGTGTTTTTAAACTTGAATGCTAATTTCATAATATTTGCGTCAAGGAAAGGGAGGAATTGACGCCCGTTTTTAAATTATTAAATAATATCTACTTTTGTTAAATTGTTTATAATATGTCGAATAACCGCTATATGGCGGTTAGCGACCTGTTATAAACAATAAAAATTATTCATTAGGCATCAGTTCCTTTTTAATAATTTCTACCATGTCATCAAATGAAATTTTTCGTTCATCTGCTTGCTGTTGTATATATTCTTTACTTAGGTGTATATAATTGGCACTTGGTTTTCTATTTTTATAAATTTCATTTGATGCCTTAATTATCTTTTCCATTAATTTTTACATGTTTATAACAACAAATATAAAACATTGTTGTTGTAGTTTCATTTATATTATACATAAATAATTTACTTTTGTTACATTTATTTGGTTCTATGTTGCAACGTTTTATATTTGCAGTCGTTATAAGTAATAAAAATATTAGTCTCGCATCTAATTGTTACCGTTTGTCAACGCCTCAGTTTACCTTTGGAAGCTTTCTGGGTACTACCAGCCTATTTTTACATACTTATAACAAAGTATAAATTCAATATTAAAAATTATTATGAATTTTCTACCTCTTTTAACATTTCATCTAATTCATATTTAGTAAAAAATGTTTTAGATGATGTAATTACTTTTCTACATTTTAGATACATAGCAGTTCCTTTCCATTCGGAAGTGTGTATCTCATTTTTTACTAAATATTCAAGTGCTTCTATTTTAGTCATTTGTTACATAATTTTTAATATTAAATTTATACTCAACTGTTATAAACAATAAAAATATGATAACATTGCTACTAATCCTATCGCACCAATTACACCACAAATCACTACAAATCAATATTGCGTTTTATTTCTTCAAAAGAAAGTTCTTTAATCTTTCTTTGTCCGTATATTTCAGCTTTTAATCCTCTACAATAAGGGCATTTAAAGTTGCAATATTCTGTAATAATCATTTCACATCTTTTCATTTGCGAAGTTTCGGAAGTATTTAAAACACGTTCGTCCGATAATGTATAAAATCCTATTTCTTTTAAGTTCATCGTTTTAATTTTAAAAATTAATAAAAACACCAGCAGGTAACAACGGGTATAAAACAGTTGGGTTTCAGTGTGTTATTCAACTGCGTAACCCGTTGCAAGTTTGGTTCGGTTTGATAGGTTACTTCTTCGCAATCCCAACCGCTTTCATACCCGCATCCGTTATATGCAAGCTTAAAAACGTGCATCTAATCAGACATATCAATATGCCAAACGATTTTACACTCATCACATATCTTGACAACATCGGTGCATCTGCATAGATATAATGAGTTATCAAATTCACGCCAATGTTTTTCGTTCCTATGGTCGTGGTGTCCAAGTTCCACACAATTAGCAATCTCTTTACTATTGCCTTTGTGTAATTGCCATCCTAAGTCTTTATATCCTTCGGGCAGCTTCCATGTTCCTGATTTCGGATTTCTTTGTAATGCCATTTTGATTTTAAATAAAAGCCAGCATATAACCCGTGGTATAGTTAATTGCCGTGTTTGTACTAATTTGAAGCGTTACTACTCGCTTGTAATTCTTTGTAATTTGATAGGAAAATAGCTCGCAATCGGCAACTAACCATACCACCAACGTTATAGCCAATGCTACAACAGTACCCAGCTAACAGATTTTACCCATTCCTTAAATTCCGCCTCTTGTTTTTCTGCCTCACTACATTCAAGAGGACAAGCATCAGACGAACTTTGCCAAAACAGTTGAAGTAAATCGCCAATGGGCTTGTCCGTAACATTCAACCCAACACTGCTGTCTTTGAAATGCTGTAAATCTTTAACATACTTTTCATAACCAATTGCTTGCTTGCAAATATTCCTTGTATTCTTCTTTTGAGTTAATTCCATTAGGCATACATTTTTTGTTCAAAGTTCTGTAAAAGTTCATCCGCTATATCAGAAAAATTATCGGCGTCAATCGCCATAAATGAATCTCCAAGTTCTCCGCAAGAACCTGCTCCGTATAATTTGGTTGCGTGTGACTCCGTATGCAAAGGCTGTTTCTTCAGTCCAATCGTGGCAATAGAAGAAACACTTGATTGCTCCGATTATCCTTTTCATTCGACTTCCTCGTCTCCATCGACTGAAGACTGCCATTCGTTCAACATACGGGTGAAGCTCTTTACTATTGGGTCGTACGGCTCGCTCTCGATAATCTTCACGCATTTTCCAAGCGCGAATGCACAGCCCATATCGAAATGGATTCCCTGAGATTTCGAGCTGTAGAAGATGTGAACTTCGTCAGATTCCTCGATAGCGTTCAAGTTCTGCGAACAACTCTCCAAGCCACTGTCTTCCTGATCGGTGTCACGATGTGGCAAATGAACTGTGTGACCTTCCTGTTCGAGAACAGCTATGTGATCTTCCAGTTTCTTACGGTGCTCGTCGTCCATTCCGCGGACGCTGCAAATTACGAAAATTTTCATGGTGTTTGATGTTATGTTTCAAAATAAGCTTCGATAGCTTCTTGTACTGAGTAATAGATCGGAAGGCCTAATGATTCAGCTAATTTTACTTCCTCATCGGCTCCCTTACTTTCGCCCGGCAATCGCAAAAGGCAATCGCATGCTTCGACCCATTCGTTGTCGAGCGCTGTCCAAACGGTATACGGCCTTGGATGAGCCATGTGCTGAAAATGAGAGTAGAGCGGAACGAATGGAGCAAAACCTGCATCCATCAATTTTGCGGCAGCATCCATTTGATTCTTAACGTTGACTGCAACGTCTCCGACGGTGTATGGACTTGCAATGTAAATTTTTATCATGATTTGGGTTTTAGTTTGGTACGACTGTTGGACCTCCGACTATCAAGTGACCGAGGTCTGGATCTATTCTCTGCCGCTTTCTAGTTTCTTCCTGAGCTTTCAAAGTTTGTTCTATCATAGTTTCTACCTTCGGATCATTGGGATCAAGCTTTACAGCTTTGAACTTTCCTGGCTTGAAGAAGCGTTTCTTCTTTGGCACCTTAATCTTCGGTGGTTTGGTAGTTGTTGTCGTCACATCTGGTGCCCTCTCGTATAACTTTATCTTCTCGAAATAGAAAACTATATCTTTCTTTGACTTCCTCACCAGGCCGAACCTGGTAGCAATTTTGAATTGGGTGGAGTATTTCTGCAAGCGATCGAGCAGCTTTCCGATTTCTGACCTGAAGGTCTCGATGTCCTCTGCACTCTTGTAATTGTTGCATGACTGACATGCAGGCAATAGGTTGTCTATGTGATTGACATCGAATTCAGTTAAGTGTTCCAAGAACTTAGGAACTCTGAACTTATTCTTGATCGTTGTCAAAAAATTTCTTTGGGATATTACGTGATCGACAGTCCATCTCTTTCCGAGAGTGTCTCCGCAATACGCGCAGTTACCTCCGCACTTATCATGGACCGTCTTTCTTGTTGTTTTATTCATTCACTAGTATGCATTTAGTCATCTTATACTACAAAAAAAGTCGGAAGGTTTCCCTCCTGGCTTCTCGTATTCAATTCGCTGGTTTTCTTACTTGGTCTTCAGGTCCAGGCTGAGGTCTTTGGCGGCTTTCGCTCCCATGATTTCCATGAAATTGAAGGCTCCATTTCCGCCGCCAGTTCCGGATCCACGCCTACGTATGAAGGTACGATGTTACCCTGGTACTTGCTCATCGGAACGGGCAAAGTTCCAGTGGTGGCGTTTTGCGTATTTGAGCGTAGCCTATAATTTCCATGTTAGGAATTGTGTTAGAAATGTAACAAATCTCTCGGACGAGAGAAATGTGCCTATTCGTTTTCGGTCAGTCTGCAACAACGGAACGAAATCATGAAGTTCCGGTGAGTGTCTGCGAACTGACAACGATCGTTTCGGCCATAGAGTTTGTTTCAGGAACATACACAGAGCTCTGTGTAATTCTCCACTGCAGCTCCTTGTTCTTCTGTTCGATGAACTCATTGATCTGCATGTTCATCTTGGCCATCTCTTCTGGATCACATGTCACAGTGACCATATGCAGCCTATGCACAAATGTCCTTGAGTGCGTCATCGGGATTCGGTGAATTGACAGCACCCAGCCATGCTCTCTGTTCGAAGAACTCGATCTTCATGTCGATCAGTGACTCGAACTCTTCGTCACTGATGCTTGCATCGACTCTCAGGACATTGTACGGTGCACCAGTGTTCCCAAGATTTCGCTGCTCGATCATGATCGAGCAGCCATATTTCTCCAGCTTCCTGATCTTCGGAGCCAGTTTAATTCGTCTCTGTTCTCTACTATTCATTTGATCATATTCGTTTTGTAATGCCATATTTATTTCTTTTTGAAAAGTCAAAATCAAATTCTTCCCATTGGAAAGATTTTCATCTGGTGTCCCTTCATAATCTCCATCGTTTAGTGGCCTTCTCGGCCTCTTCCTCGAGGGGTCTGCAGAGGCTGTCGGTGACCTGCTTGGCTAGCTTCTCTGGGTCGTAGGTGACTGTCACTCCGACCTTCGTTATGTACGTCGTCTTCATCTATTACGTATGTGAATGGTCTGTGTCTCTTCCTCTCGGTCTGAGCGATGGCTCGTTTCAGCAGACGATCCGGTTGGTGGTTCCTTCCTGGTCTCTGCTCCAGAAATACATCGTGCAGTCCTTGTCAGGAGGACGGGCTGCAGTGATCTCAGGGTAAAGGACTGCAATCTTCTTGCAGCTCTCCATCGTCAAGTATCCGCCGTTGAACATGCCCTTCAGCTGTGGGCTGACGTAGAGGATGGCTTCGCAGATTCCGATGCTGCTTCCTCCGAGGACATTGTGTCCGCTTGTCTGGGAAACATGACTGGCGTCTTTCCGGAAGACTTCCGGGGCCAGTCTGTACGTCCTGTTCCGGCTGACCTTTCCAGGCACCTTGTACTCTGCAATCCGGTCTTTGAAGCTCATGTTGGGCGGTTGTTTGTCTGTGGTAAAACTTAACATATCGTTATTGGTTTTTATGATTATTTGAAAAAGAATTCGAATGCTTTTATTATGATTGACATGCTAACTTCATGGTAGATCAACCACTTCAACCAAACTAATGGAGCAAGAAAAAAGTCCACTACTGCCCAAAACACGTTGTGGTGAATTTCCATGCCAACCACAGCAGTTGCTAAAGAGAATAAAGTGTACATCAATCCGCCCTTGAAAAAGGTTTTCATTTTGGTTATTTTGAAGAAATTGTACAACAGATTCGTTACAATGGCCTGATAATTTCGCCAACTACTTCATTTTCGAAGACGATGATCGTGCGTCTTGGATTGCTCGTGATCAGTAAGAATCCCTTGCGATCGAGAGTATCGATCTCATAGTCGAACTCAACATGAGGCCTGTATGGAAGCAATTGACCGTTGAACCGATCTGCTAATGCTTCACGGATACCTTTGAACATGCGATGAGTCTTAGGAAGACCTTGGCATACGAGCAAGTACCAGTAACAATTAGAAAGATGTTGGTGGTCAATAGTCGAAATGGAAATTTTCTTTCCTTTGAATGTCAACCATGAATCCGGAAATTCTGTGTTGAATCTCCAGTAGCTGTCCGATCTAGGAGCAGCAATTGGATCGTAGCTTGAACAGTCGTTATCATGGCCCTTAAGACCTGATTTGCACGAATCGTAATGGCGACATGAGTCGCACAGACATGAGTTATTCATTGGTGACTTTTTTATATACTTTACTTCAGTTATCATAGAAAGGTCAGATCTTTAATATCCTTTGCACTTGGACCATTAGAATAGAGAACCCTACGAAAGCGTACGCCTAACCTTCTGCTTATCTCAGTGACAAAAGTTTCAGGAGTTTCGAACTCCATTACAGTTCCTTCAATTGTGAATGCATACTTCTTCATTTGTTCCAAGCAAGTTACGACTAAGTTGCAATCAACCGAATCATTGAAGGCATTGCGTTCCCTACGTAGAGCATAACGCAAGAGATCGAGGTCGAGCATCGAGGTTCTGAAATTTCCCTGAAACGTATTGGTCACGTTTGTCTCATTGGGATTTGGATTCACAATGTCTTCCTTGTCAGTGTTCGTCATTGGCCCGTTCCCGTGTCTTGTTTGATAAGCTCTGGTTACGAAGTAAACGTCGAGCATGTTCGGGTTAACTTGGGAAATGACATTGGTAAGATCGGTCTTTCCTCTGGTAACATGTGGAAAGATCCCGTAATCTTGGTCGAGCATCAGGCCTTGAGATCCTTCGAATACCATTTGGCCTATTGAAGAGAGATGATCGACTATTTTGATGTTGTTAATGAATGGCAAAATATCGCAAGCTGCTAAAAATTCTGCCATGTACGGATAAGCCTTTGGGTTTTTATCGTAATACTTTATGACGCTGTTCAATTTTTCCTTAAAAACCGAAGGAAAAAGAAGGTCCACTGCTTTTAACGAATAGAATTCTTCTTCACGCTTTAGTGTTCGACCGAATCCGGTTCCACACGTTCCATTCTGCATGTCATTTATCTGATTTGATACCTTATCGTATGGAGTGGTAACTGGGCATTCGTCATTGATGTAAAGAACTGGCTGAACGCCTTTTGCCAGTAAAGCTTGGTACTCTCGTATTATTGCAGGTGGGTCTATTGTGCAGGACTTTCCCCAATAGGTCGGAACTCCGTAAAGAGTTCCGGAACCGAAATTAGAAAAGACATGGGCGACACCGTTCCGATGAACGGTGTGCCCTGCCTGTTGTCCTCCTGAAAACCTAACTACTGTTGCAAGATTCGGATCGCCAATTTCTTCGACTAAAAAGTCGGTCGTTAGACCTTTACTTTCGTCGCCGAAGCCAAGGCCGATCACCACTTTATGTTTCAACATCGATTAGATTGTTAGAAAGCTGTTAATTATTCCGTGATTTCAGGTTCGTTGGCCGGAGTTGTTTCGGCTTGAACCGGAGCCGGTGTAGGCTCTTGTTTTACTTCGGGCTCTACCGGTTTCGGCAGGCTTACGATTGGATCGATACTTCCCATGTTATAAAACTGGATTATGTTCGGGTTTGTCTTCTGGTTTTTCTGCCGTTTGTGGTTTGCTGGAAACCGGTGAGCCGACTATCACTCTTTTCGAATTTTTAAGAACGAGATCCGAGATGATCCTTGGGATTTCACGGAAATCTTTCACAACGATAAGGTTCTCACCCAGAAGCTCTCGCCAACCGGCAATTACTGATTGGTTCGATCCGGTTGGAGTTTCAGCAATGTGCAGGTGATACACATTGTATTTCTCGCTGGCTTTGGAAACCAGTTCAGCTGCAGAATAATCTCTGTACTCGCCATTTCCCATGATTCTGGTCAAGTCTCCAGCTCTCAAGCTGCGATGACATGGCTCGTCTCCAATGGTAATGAGGATACCTTTCATGTTCCGCTTTTCCATGGCATCGTGCTGCGTGTGGAAACCTGCGAAGTAATAAGCTAGCATGTAGCTCTCTCCGCCATTTCCGCCGCCGCCGCCCTCTAACCATACTGAAGTCAGCCACTTGTCAAGCAGTTCGTCGCTGCTTTCAAACTGTCCGATTTGGAGTGGAGTGCGATCGTAGAGATGATCACCGATCGCGACGAAAAGCAATTGAGGATGTTCTACTCCGGCTTCGATGATTGTTCCCATGATGGTTGGAAGTCCGTCCTTCACGAGATCGTGAGGAATTCTTCCCATTGATCCGGTAACATCAAGGCCGAGAACGATAGGTACGGAAATAGGATGCTCATCCGAATCGCGAGATTCACGGAGCATCACTCCGCTCGGGTCCATGAGACTGTGAACTTCGCGCTGGACGAAGATCTGTTCGACGGATTTGGTCTTATATCCTAAGGATTCTGACCTTACCGAACGACTGTGTAATGAATAACCGCCGCCGCCCATGATTAAACTGCTATTGCGATATGTTTTCCGAAGAGTTCGGTGTACCTTTTGCAGGCCAGACCGTACAGAATTTCGAGATCACGAATCTCGCGGCCGAACTTCAGGTCTTCATCTGCGAATACGTCAGCATCAATTGTGTTCGCTGGTTTCAAACTCATTGCGCTGTCAGGAGAGAAATCCAATGCGGATCTCTGTTTCATTTTCAATCTTTTCAGCTTGAGGCCCATGTCCTCAACTTTACGACGATAAACAGTTTCAACTTCCTCGGTGATTTCGAGAGCGCGATCGGCTTTGATCTGCTTGTTCGAGCGAACCAGCGATTCATTGAATAAACCAGTAGCTTCAGCTTCCGGCCCAGTTATGGTTTTTTCTAATTCGTCCATCTTGTGGATTTTTTTTTGTTGGTGAATAATTAATTGAATTATACAAGCTATTTGTAAAAGGTTTCATTCCAAGTGAAAAAATAAACTTATTTCACTTCTTTTATGGAGTTTGCTGGAGTTCCATCGCACACGACGATGCGTTCCTTAGGAAAATCGTCAGTGGCTCTGGTCTCTTCGATGACAACTTTCTGCACGCCCATGATTTGCAGGCCGTACTGAATGATGATGATACGATCTCCGACATTGAATAGGTTTGCCGCAGCTCCGTTCAAGCAGATTTCTGATTCTTCTCCTTCGATGACGTACGTTTCAATACGTGCAACGTTTTCCTTATCAAGGACTTGCACCTTGTCTCGTGCGTCCATCCAGGTTAATTTGAGAAGATCTCGGCCAATTGTTATGCTTCCCTCGTACTCGAGGTTGGCCTGAGTTACCACGCAATTGTGGATTTTCGATAGCATTCTTTCTTTGCCGTACATGGCTCTAGGATTTAATGATGTAAGTGTTCAAAAAGATTTTGCGTGCGACGATCCATGCATCGATAGGATTCGTCCTATCCTGACAGATGAAATCTCCAACTTTGCAGAATTGTCTGAGACCATCCTCGTGTTGTTCTCCATACTGTCCGATGATGTAATAGTTACCATCACTCTGACGATTCGGGTGAATGTCGGGGTCCAGAAATGAATCGGCGAACTCCTGAGTTATCTCGAATACGTTCACCGCGTTTCCTGGCCTAGGTTCGCATACAAGCCAACCATCGTCATTGATGTTTTTGACCTCGTAGGTCTTTAGTAATTTGCTAGGCATTTGCTGCCATGCATCTCCGGCTTCTCCAACACAGATAAGGACCCCGTCCTTCAACGGTTCCTTTCCTTCGAGTGTGTCCACCAAAAATTTGTTAGTAACAGTTCTATCGACCATTACTGAAATCAACGGTTTAGCAACGATTGGTTTTGATTTGGATCCAATCCGCCAGTCCGTAATCTTTGATACTTCTAATCTCATTCCATTTGCAATTTTTTTACGAGGTAGTAATCCGGGCCGTACTTTTCAAGAACCGATCCGCGTAACTGAGATATTTCGTCGGGAGTTAAGTCCATCACACAAACGTCTATAAGCTCATGATCGCTAACCTGAAATTCAGATCCAGCTTGAGGAAACAGGTAAATGACTTTCTTTTTGCCCTTCGGTTGCAGAGCTTTCATGAATTGGATCATGGTACGAGATATTACCTTGTTCTTATTATACTACGAATATTCATCTCTGGTCTGATAAATAATATCATGAAGAAGCTGAAGTACATCAAACTGTTTGAGAACCTACATCCGAACGAGCATGAGGAAGACTTAGAATCAGTTCATGCTTTAGTAGCATCAGGGATGTTGGACGACAGTGAAATCATTCCGATGCTTCTAAAACTGAATGCAATATCTTGGGAAAATACTGCTCTCATTGAGATTCAAGGAGAAAGCATAGCCGGAAAGTTGAGCTATCGAGCAAGACTTCAGTTCGCTGGACGACAGAGGTACTTCAATATGGATAAACGAGAACAATTATCTAGCGATACCGTTATCAGGTTAGCTAAAGCAGAAGCCGTTGCAATGGGCGCGGACTTTGCATGGAGATCTAATAATCTTTTCGCAACTCTCTACGATTTACAAACCGGAAAAGATTTCAACATAGAGAACGTTGGTACTCGGCAAGTCATGACGACTATGTTAGGCGTCAATACCAGCAAACTAAGAGAAGATCTTGATGTTTCCGATTTGGAAAAGTCAGACGAGTACATTGAGCTCGCAAAAGTCGGATTGACTTCACGTCAAGTGACCGTCACTGTTCATACTGGATATTTCATGGATGATGAAGAACTCGATTATGATAAAGTTGGAGAGAAATATGCAGACGAAATCAAAAACTGGACTGGAAAAAATGGATTGAGAGTAATAAAAGGAAATGTCGAACTGAATGCAGATGCAGGTAATAATTACTATATGACTGGCAGCTTCACATACAATGTCATGTTCAGCGATCGTTCCGTCCTGACCATAAAGACTTTCATACAGAGAAGTTCGGAAGTAGTCGAAGAGTACTCAATCGTCAAGGACAATCAGAAAGTAGATTTGACTGGCATTTACATAAAGTTCGAAGAGGAAGGGACTTATCTTGATCCAATACACGACGAGAATGGAGATCTTATCATCACCCAACCTTTAGACTTCGTGGTTCAATACAGTGGCTTATACTAAGCTGGAGTTAAATCAATCGTTCCAACTTCCCACCAATAGTCTTCGTATATTTGAACAGTCCATTGAGAAGAAGTTGCTGTCCCAAAATTTCCCGTGCTGCTCATAGTCAATGATCCAGTTCCAGAATCGTATGAGGTTATGGTTCCATAAAATGCAGCTCCAGTTGCTCCAACATATACTCTAACTCCTGGGCTTAACCCGGTTTTTTCAGTCTCTATAGTAAATTTTTACTTGCTTTGTTCGCCATTGATCCCAGCGAACACGAGCTTTCCTTCTTCGAGCGCTCGTTCTCCTTGATCGGTCCGCCTGACCTTGAGTGCAGGAAGATATAGCCGGCATTCAGGACAGCCTTGAGCTTATGGGCAAGTACTGCATCTTGGGTGGACAGCCTGTCGGTGACAGCTTTCACGGATTCCTTTAGGGTCGGTTTCATGTTACTGAAGTTTGGGTTCGAAGTGATCGTGCCTGAAGCATGCTGCGGACCCGTCTGTTGGGTCATCGAGCTGGCAGGCAGTATTGGAATTGAGTTCTCCCTAGTACATGCATTTCGAGCACATGACTATGTCGTCTTCCGTGCTTATTCCCATGTTCCTTAGGATGTCCCTGACCATTGCTTCGGATTCGGCTCGAGTCTGGGTCTTCTTTCCCATGAACCAAAAATCCATCATTCGTCTGATCTCTGACAGCTTGGTCGTTCCGATCATTATCTTGTTAGCCATCGTTTTGGTTTTAGAGTTTCATGCGAATGGGGGTATTGCTGACTTGCACTCGTAGTAGACGAAGCGCTCCCTTATCTTTTTTTCTATTCTTTCTTCGAAGCTCATGGCTTGTTCGTTTTGGATTTCTTTTCCATCTTACGAGCTAACCTCTTGTTCTGGTTGAACACTTCCTTGCTCGAAGTCGTCAAGTAAGGGGTTCCCTTTTCCCTGGTGTCCCCTTGCCTGTAGCAGTAATAGGTGGTCTGTTCCAAGAAGATCTGGCCGTTTATGACAGTCTCTTTTACCATGGCTCGTTTCTTTTGCTACTAACCTACCAAAAACCCAGGTCCCCGGTCCAGATGCCCGCCACCAGCACAATAAAAAATATCAGATAAAGAATAAGACTAACAGCTACATCAGACTCGTCTTCATAGTTACTATCTTAGATACCGACATAGGTACTAGGGTACCAGACATATCAGGTACCATAACCCGTTTTATAACGACCCTACCTGGACTAGGCGCTAAAGCGCCATGAACAAGCTGCACCTGTTCTAGGGAGTAAGGTACCCCCGAATCCTGGCCAACCCTACCCAGCCTAAACTTGACCTTGCCGCAAACTTGGCCCAGTCTAAACTTGGCCCAGTCTAAACTTGGCCCAGTCTAAACTTGACCTTGCCGCAAACTTGGCCCAGTCTAAACTTGACCTTGCCGCAAACTTGACCTTGCCGCAAACTTGACCTTGCCGCAAAC